>Ga0207684_10000006_pt1 | contig 688605 bp, 662 predicted proteins | sample KBSK5501metaG_FD_184342 | JGI IMG/M metagenome (GOLD analysis project Ga0207684, IMG submission 184342) | Corn, switchgrass and miscanthus rhizosphere microbial communities from Kellogg Biological Station, Michigan, USA - KBS K5-50-1 metaG... | ecosystem: Host-associated > Plants > Roots >...
CTTCGCGGGGGCAGCGAAGGTGACCGAGCACCCTGCGGTGTTGGCCGCCGCGGCGGCACAGGGAGCCACACCCGCCCAGGTGTGCCTGGCCTGGCTCCTGGGGCACGACCCTCACATCCTGCTGATCTCTGGCACCACGAGCCTAAAGCACTTGAACGAGAACGTGGCCACCGCTGACGTACGCCTCGACGCTGACACGACCGCGCAGCTGGACCGTCTTGCCGCGACCCGTAGTCGGCGCTAACGTCGATTGACTTGCGGTAGGAGAATTGGCCCATGACGTCGGACCCTCGACCTAGGCCGGCAGCGCTCGCACGCCCGCTGAGCACGTGCGTTTGTGAACCGCTCCTCCAGTGCCGATCGGCTCTTTATGTTCGCCTCTGCTGGATCCGCCAATTCCTCTCGCATTCGGCGACAAACTGAAGAAGCTCGGTGAGCGCCGCACCGCCCCGACCCATCGCGGTTTTGTAGCGCCCGTCAGCTAAGCGACCAACTCGTCCGGACCTCGTGGCTTCCATCAGCATGTAAGCGACGAATCGCTCGGAAACTCCGAGCAACCGAGCCATTTCCTCCAGAGCGAGTGGTCGGCCGCAGGTATCAAGTAGCCGCCTCAAGTCTTGGCGCGGACTGCTTCGGATCATCGATCGAGGGATAGGTCCGCCCATGCAGGCCGCCCCATTCGGTTGGCCGGTAGCGATGTCTCCTTCGAGGTAGTGCATAGACCTTAGAAACACGCTCTGGCCCACGCTGGTTGCAGGTGACAGCCATGAACCACACCGGGCCTGGCACGGGGTTCTTGATCTCAGAGTCCCGGAGCAGACATCCGGCCACCTTTTCTGTGGCCTCGCGGCGACTATCGCGTCGGCGATCTCAAATTGGTATGAGGGGTGTCCCGTAGGGTGACGCGAATCACGGGTCGCGGCATGGCTAGCAGAGCAGCCGGCTCAGGGCTTTTCGCCTGAAGGCACCCCGATCTGCAGAACTAGCAGCCAGCTCGCAAAGATGCCGCTCGACAGCATGATCACGCACGCGGCCGCCAGCGTTGCAAACACCCAACCCTGCTCGACATCGATCAGCGAAAGCCCGCCAACACCGGCGAGGACGAACCCGAAGACGTTCCCGGCCGCACGGAAGACAGTCGCGCCTGGATGCGGCTGCCGAAAGATACGCTGACGGATCGTTCGCACGGAAAGGAGGACGGCTCCCGATATCCCACCCACACCCACGGCCACCGATGCCACCGAGGTGAAGGGCCTCGGCGTCAGGACCGCGAGCCCGATGAACATCACAGTGACGAAGCACCACAGCGCGCTGGCAGCCCGCAAACGGAGCAGCGGTGTGCGCTCGATCTGGTGCGGGTCCAGCGCAATCGCGACAAAGGTCAGGCCCGTAAGCGATGCGCCGGCACCGACTGTCCCGATGTAAAGGTCGCGCCACGTGGCCGCGGCGTTGGGATCCATTGCGCAGAAGCGTACTGCTGCACCCATAGAGAGCCGCTCCAGGTTGTGCCATCGACCCACTCAGGCCGCCTCGGCTGCGGTCCCTTCGGTCCGGTCGACTACGTGGCAGCCTAATTTTTGATGTCGCATCTGTCCAATCTCTGAGAAGCCGACAGGCCCGCCAGCATCCCCGCCGTATCACAGGCGTATCACAAATTCCCGGCACAAGGCGGCTCCAGGAGGTCACGAGGGGACAGGAAGATACCGGCGTCGAGTTGAGGAGGCCCCCTGCGGAGTCGGCCGGACACCCGAGGACATGCAATCAAGACGGTTCGGGACCGTGAGGCCCCGGGTTCAAATCCCGCCTCCCCGACCAGATCTTGTACTCGAGATCGACCATTCCGAGGCTTATCCGGCCTCTGGCTGGAAACGGCCGGACGAAATTTCCCGCTAAGCAATAAAACCGAGGCAGCATAAGCCTCAGGAGTTCTAGAGTGAGAGTCGGCGTGCTCAAAGCAGAACAGATCGCTCGCTTCCGGGAGCAGCTCACGGCAGAGCGGCGCGCCATCGAAGCGCGCATTGCTGCCAGGGAAGGCGACATCATGGACACGGTCCGCGACGAAGAAGGGGTCGGGGACAATGAGGACGAGGCGCAGCTTGTCTATGACCGCGAAGACGGCATCGTTTCTGACGAGCTCGACGTGCAACAGCTGGAGCAGGTCAAGAAGGCTCTCGCGCGCATCGATGCGGGGACCTACGGGCTGAGCGAAGTCTCGGGCAGGCCGATTCCTCTAGAGCGTCTCGAAGCGGTGCCATCCGCAACCACCCTGGTCAACGAAGAGTCGGCCTGACCGAGCAACCCGGCTCGCCATCGAGCGTGGTCCGTTAGGGTCACGGGGGATCACAGCCGGATCACATATTCCGTCACCGCGTGCAGAGCGCGGCCCGACGTTTATCAGGCGTCCCGAACGGGCTCGTAGGTGAGGAGGGCCAGGTCGTCGACGGTCCTGGTGCTGACGAGGCGCATGGGTATCTTGTCGCTGGTTTCGCCGAAAAGGCGCTCTCCCGCCCCGAGCACGACCGGGTAGATCATCAGGCGCAGCTCGTCGACCAGGTCGTGCTCCATCAGCGTGTGCCAGAGCTGGAAGCTAGCGGCGACGACAATTTCCCCGTCTATCTCCTGCTTCAGCTTGGAGACATCGTCTATCACGTCGCCTTTTAGTACCTTCGTGTTGTTCCAGATGGGAGCTTCGAGGGTCGAGGACACGACGTACTTGGGCATGCTGTTCAACCGTTCCGCCAACGGGCCACTCCGGGATGGCCACCGCTCGGCTAAGAATTCGTAGCTCCGGCGGCCCAACAAAAAGGCCTCGGCGCCCAGCGCCTCATCGAGTGCCACCTTGGCCGCTTCTTGGCGATCCTGGCTGCCGATACGGCCCACCCAGCCGCCAAGCCTGAAACCCTCGACGCCGGCCGGGTCCTGGATGACTCCGTCGAGCGAGACGTTCTCGCTGATTACGATCCTCCCCATTTCCGTGCTCCTTTCGGTTCTATGTTGGCTCCTGGTCTCTGCTTTCTTCGGCCAGAGCACCCAGCAGATCCACTCATTGCGGGCACGAGGGGGGCCAGCCCGCTGAGATCCCTCCGGCGCCGGGACTGAGCCGGATCAGCAGTCGAACGCAAACCAGCACAACCCGCCCGCCCCGAGGGGTGCCCGTCTGGTCGCACGACGGCATCGTCTGCATAGGCGAGACCCTCAAGAACGCCGTGAGGCTGACGTTTCCAAAAGGGGCCCAGCTGAAGGATCCGAAAGGGCTCTTCAACACGCGTCTGGACAGCAACGGTTCGTGCCATCGATTTCCACGAGGGTGACGCCATCAACGCGTCCTCTCTTGGTCTGACTTCGACCGGCTTACCTGCGTCCTGCCTCGCTACGTACGCGGTCCAGCTGAGTGATCTGGATCAAGTTGCCGCAGGTGTCAATCACCTGGGCGATGGTCGAGCCCGTCACCTTTGTGGGCGGCATCTTGAATTCGGCGGCGTCTTTCATCCTTTCGTAGTCCCGCCTGACGTCATCCGTGTAGAACATGGCCGCGGGCTGACCCTGCTCGAAAAGTGCCTGCTGGTAGGCCTTGGCCGCGGGGTTGTCATTGCGCTCTAGATGCAGCTCGGTGCCATCCGGCTCTTCAGGCGACGCCACAGTGAGCCAGCGATACCCGCCTTGCGAAACGTCCGTCTTCTTCACGAAGCCGGCCACTTCTGTATAGAAGCGCAAAGCCTTGTCGAGATCGTCCACGTAAATGTTTGCCAGCCTGATCTTCATTCGTTTCCTCCTGTCGGATTCGCGGCGTCGGCCGCGTCATTGATCTCTCAGCCTAGGCCCGCCGGTCCGCGATTGCTTCTTCATTTCTGACGGGTATAGGCGGAGCTCAGACGCCGAGAATTCGGTGCAGCACCTCGCTGTCTCGAGCCCGCGCAGCCGGAAGGACCTCGACGATGCGCCCCTTCTCGATGAACGCGGCCCGGTCGGCAACCCGCAGGGCCATCTGGTGATTCTGTTCGGCGAGCAGGATTGACACGCCGGTCGACTTGAGCGTTCCGAGCAGCGTCCCGATCGACTGCACGAGCACCGGCGCGAGCCCTTCCGTCGGCTCGTCAAGCAGCATCACGCGCGGGTTGCTCATGAGCGCCCGCCCGACTGCCAGCATCTGGCGTTCGCCGCCCGAGAGGCCGCCCGCAAGGTTGTACTTCAAGGGTTCGAGCTTGGGGAACAGTTGCCAGATCCGCTTCTTCGTCCAGCTGCGATCGCCGCCGTTGGCGTGGGACGCGATCTCGAGATTCTCGTCGACGGTGAGGTTCTGGAAGCAGCGCGCGCCGGAGGGCACGTATGCGAGTCCGTCTCGCGTCCGCCGGTGGGCGGGCAAGCCGCTCATGTCGCGACCTCCGACGCTGACCTTTCCGGAAGCGCCCGGGAGGAGCCCGACGATCCCTCGGATCGTGGTCGTCTTGCCCGCGCCGTTGCGGCCCAGGACCGCAAGCAGCTCCCCATCCGCGACTTCCACGCTGAAGTCGAACACCACGTGGCTCTTGCCATACCGCACGTTCAACCCTTCGACTTTGAGCATTGCTAAGCGCCGAGCTCCTCTTGCTCCAGCTCTCCCAGGTACACCTTCTGTACGTCAGGGTTGCGGCGGATCTGTTCGGGCGTGCCCGCGGTCAGGACACGGCCCTGGTGCATCACAGTGACGGTCCGAGCCGTGCTGAAGACGACCGCCATGTCGTGCTCGCAGAAGAGCAGCGTGAGGTGCCGCTCCGTCGCCAGCTGCCGAACCAGCTCCATGGCTTTGTCCGTCTCATACGCAGACATCCCCGCCGTGGGCTCATCGAGCAGCACCAGCTTCGACCCGAGCGCAAGCGAGATTGCGATCTCGATGGCGCGCTGGTCGCCATGACTCAGCTGGCCGGCGGGAAGGTCTGCCCACGACCCCAGACCAACCGCCTCGGCAAGCTCCTGCGCCTCTGCCGCGAACATGCGATCGGCAATCCCGAACGGTCGCACCGTGTAGCCGCGGTGGGCGAGCATCGCGTACTGAAGGTTCTTACGTACCGTCAACTTCGGGAATATCGTCGTGATCTGGAATGCGCGGCCGATGCCGGTTCGAGCGATCACGTGAGGCGGCTTCCCGGTGATGTCGCGGCCGTCGAAGATGACCTTGCCAGAGTTGGGCTTCAACTGGCCCGTGATCAGATTGAAGAGAGTGGATTTGCCCGCGCCGTTCGGCCCGATGATGGCGTGACGGTCGCCCTGCTTCACGTCGAGGCTGACATCCTCGACTGCGCGCAGGCCGCCGAAGCTCCGGCTCAGGCGCTCAATCCGCAGTAAGGTCTGACCCGAGCGCACCTCGTCGGCCTGGATCGCCTCGGTGGCGAGCGCCTTGCTCACGTCGAACATTCGAATCGCGTCGCCGCTGCTTTCCGCAGGTTGCGCTTCGGCCTCATCCTCACCGCGACGGAAACGTTCCCGCAGGCGTAGGAACACAGAAGGCACGTCCGAAATACCGCCCGGCACGGCCAGCACGACTCCAAGCACGATGGCGCCGAGGATGATGTCGAACTGGTAGGGGAACTGCTTCGAGAGCGAGTTGTCCAACACCACGTAGACGAAGGCGCCGATGGCGGGCCCGAGGAAGGTGGTGGTGCCGCCTAGAAGTGCAACCACAACCGGCTGTGCGTTGGCGGTCCAGTACAGCATCTCCGGGTAGGCCTGCTGCTGGTACATGACGAACAGGCCACCCGCGACGCCGGCGAAAACGGCAGCGATGGTGTAGACGGCCAGCTCATACGCCCTCACGTTGATGCCGATCGAGGCTGCGCGCTGCCTGTTCTCGCGGATCGACAGCAAGGCCGCGCCGAACGGCGAACGCACCAGGATGAACATCAGAAGCAGACAGATGGCAACCACTGCCGCCGTGAAGTAGTAGAGCGTGGTGTAGTCGTTCAGCTGGTCGGGAAGGGTGATCGAGATGCCGTTGTCGCCGCCGCTGAAGTCGTACCAAGAGAAAACGATCGAGAAGAGCAGCTGCGAGATCGCGAGCGTGAGGAGGGAGAAATAAAGTCGGACCGCCCGCTGTGCGACGAGGCCGGTGATCAGGCCGACCGCAGCTGCGGCAAAGGGCGCCGCGGCCAGCCCCACCAGGATGGGAAGGTGATAGCGCTTGAAGATCAAGGCGACGGTATAAGCGCCGACGCCGTAGTAAGCGGCGTGAGCGAAGGAGACCATGCCCGTGTAGCCGAGCATCAGGTTGTACGAGATCGCCCACAACGCGAGCACCAGAGCGGACGTGCCGAGGAAAATCTGGAACCGAGAGCTGGTGTCCGGATTCAGGTTCTCGTTGAGACCCGCCAGCGGCGGGATCAGGCCCACGAAGAGGAAAAGGGCCAGCACGAGCCCCCAGCGCATGCGGTCGCCACGAGAGTGGGGAAGCAGCCGGATCAATTCTCGGGCAGACCGAACAGGCCACGCGGCCGAACAATCAGGACCGCGGTCATGATGATGAAGACGAAGGCAAGCGCGAACGGGCTGGTGGCGGGGATGACCAGGCCAAACGAGACCACCATGCCCACGATCAGCGCGCCGACGCCGGAGCCGACGATGCTTCCCAGTCCACCGATGACGCTGATCGCGAAGGCCAGCACCAGAACGTCGGTATCGATGCTGGAGCCTATCGCCTGGCTGGGGGCGACGATCGCGCCTCCAAGGCCCGCCAGCCCGGCGCCAATCACGAAGACGGTCGTGTAGAGCCGGGTGACATTGACCCCTGTGGCGTTCAAAAGGTCCGGATCCGCGACCGCCGCTCGAATGTTCCGGCCGAGGTTCGTCCGGTAGAGCATCGCCCACACGCCCGCGGCGATCACGACCGCGGCGGCGATCATGAAGAGCGAGTAGCTGGCGTAGCTGTAACCGCCCACGTCGATGTGGCCTGGGATCGGCGAGGCGACGGTTCGGTAATTCGCGCCGAAGACGATCCGCACGCCGCCGGCCACGACCAGGCTGACCGCGTAGGTCCCCAGCAGCTGGACGAGGTGCTCCCTCCCGTAGACGCGCCTGAGGACGAGCATCTCGACGACTCCCCCGATCAGGCCGGTGACGGCCACAGCCACCAGGAGCCCGGCCCAGAACCCGAGGCCGGCGCCGACCTGGTTGGCGATGACCACCGTCACGAACGCGGCGACCATATAGAGCGAGCCATGCGCCATGTTGATTACGCGCAGCGCCCCGAACACCAGGGACAGCCCCGCCGCCACGATGAACAGGTAGGCCGCATTAGCCAGCCCGCCCACCGTGAAGAGTAGGAGCTGCCCCGGGCTCATTTGTTAGTAGCTGGTTGCTCTAGGTTCTGGCTAGCCCGCTTTCCAGGACGGACACAGCGCGAAGTTCGCGGTGTTGGGTTGGCCCGCCGTCTTGTCGCACTGGTCGCCCTTGATCTCGTTGACCATCTGCAGCGGCATCATCAGGTCGTCCCCTTTGAGATTCACCGAGTCCTTGAGCACGGGGAACGGATAGGTGCTCGACGATGTCGTGGTGCCGACCGTCTCGCCGACGTTGGCCTGCAGCTCGTTGGGGCGGATCGTGAACTTGTAGCCGCGCAGGCTGTCGAACGAGTGGCCCGAGATCTGCTTGATGACCTGGTCGGCGTCGAAGCTCTTCGCCGCGTTGGCAGCCTGGGCCCAGAGCATGAACGCGTCGTAGTCCATGACCGCCCAGTCCGACGGATATTCGTTGTTGTACCTGGCCCGGTAGCGGGTGATGAAGTCGGTCAGCCGCGAGTTGTTGTTTTGCAGCGCGAAGAACGGCGCGCGCATATAGGCGTGCATGCCCAGCGGGTACTGCGAGCCGAGCGTGTTCAGCTCGTCGACCGAGACCAGAGTCGTCATCGGGTACTTCACGAAGAACTGCGGATCGACGGCCAGCGCTTGCTTTACGAAGTTGATCTGGTCGGCGGCGAAGATGTTGGAGTAAACAAGGTCTGGCTTGTCCGCCTGGATGGCGTTGATGGTCGAGTCCCAGCGGGGATTGGTTGGAAACGGCACGTACCAGGTGCTGGCGTCGTTCACGATCTGGACGCCGGGGTTGGCTTTCTTCAACGCGGCCACGAAAGCGTTCGTCTCTGAGATTCCAAACAGATACTTCGGCGAGACGATGAAGATCTTGCTGACGTTGAGGCTGGCCGCAAGCCTGCCGGCCGCGGTGCCCTCCATGTAGGTGTTGGGGACGATCGATACCCAGTAGGGATTGACGACATCGGACTCCATGGTCAGCTGCCAGCTGTTGCAGGTGGCGTCGATCGTGATGACCTTGTTCTGCTTCGCGATCGGGCTCTCGGCAAGGCACTGGGCGGAGGTGACGGACCCCATCAAAGCCACGACGTTGTCCTGGAGGATCATGTTCTTGGTGTTGCTCACCGCCTGAGGCACCGTGGTGCCGTCGTCCTGGATGTCCATCTCGATCTTGTAGCCGTTGACGCCGCCCTTGGCGTTGATGTCGTCCGCGGCCAGGTTCAGAGACTGGCTGACCGCGTGGCCGTAGAGGGCCGACTGGCCCGTAAGGGGCGCCGAGTAGCCGACTTTTTTGGTGCCTTTGAAGGTCACGGGCCCGTTGCTCGAGGATGTGCTCCCGCAGGCGGCGACGATCATGGTCGCGGCCAAGGCGAGAGCCACCCAGACAAGTGGTTTGACGATGCGTGGTACCAACTTCATACCTCCCCTGCTGGTTGGCGGGACACCATCTCGAAACCGTCTGCCGGGTGCCCCCGGCGACGATATGGTAGTTCCTGTGGGCGTCGACTCCGCAACCGCGTTCGAGCTGATGGCCATCCTGGGCGAGCGGTTGTCCGCGAGCGAGGCGGAGCGCGCCGAGCATGGCCGGGACGAGTCGTACCACCGCCCGATGAGTCCGGACATGGTGGGATACCCCGAGAACGCCGGCGAAGTGGCTGCGATCATCCGCGCCTGCGCGCGGACGATCACCCCCGTCATCCCATTCGGAACCGGCACCTCCCTCGAGGGCCATATCGCAGCCGTCAAGGGCGGCCTCTGCCTCGACATGAGCCGCATGAGCCGTGTGATCGAGGTCCGGCCTGCGGATCTCGACGTGACGGTCCAACCCGGAGTCACGCGCGAGGCCCTGAACAAGGAGCTGGCCGAGCACGGCCTGTTCTTCCCTATCGATCCCGGCGCCGACGCCTCGCTGGGCGGAATGGCGGCCACCCGCGCGTCCGGCACCACGACCGTGCGCTATGGCTCGATGCGCGAGAACGTGGTCAGCCTCGAGGTGGTGCTTGGCGACGGCCGCATCATCCGAACGGCGTCGCGGGCCCGTAAATCGGCCTCCGGCTATGACCTGACCCGCCTGTTCGTGGGGTCGGAGGGAACGCTCGGCGTGATCACCGAGCTGACGCTCCGGACCTACGGATTGCCGGAGGCGATGAGCGCAGCCGTGTGCTCCTTTCCCGCGCTGGAGGCGGCCGTCTCGTGCGTGACCTCGGTAATTCAGCTCGGCGTGCCCGTGGCGAGGGCCGAGCTGCTCGATGAGATCTACATCGATGCCGTCAACCGCCGCAGCGGCCTCGGGCTCAAGGTGATGCCCACGATCCTCTTCGAGTTCCATGGCAGCAAAGGCTCCGTCAAGCACGACGCCGAGGAGGTGGCCGCCCTGGCGCGGGAGCTCGGCGCTGAATCGGTCGAGTCCGCTACGACTCAGCAAGACCGCAACCGCCTGTGGCGGGCGCGCCACGAGGCGTACTACGCCGGGCTTGCCCTGCGTCCTGGGTCCAAGGGCCTCGTCACCGATGTTTGCGTCCCGCTCTCCAACCTTGCCCGGTGTATCGCCGAGACCAAGGCGGACATCGATGAGACGAATCTCGTCGCGCCGATTCTCGGCCACGTGGGCGACGGCAACTTCCACGTCTGCTTCATCCTGGACCCCGCTCGCGACGACGAGCTTGCGCAGGCACAGGCCATCAATCGGAGGATGGTGGCGCGCGCGATCGAGATGGGCGGCACCTGCTCGGGAGAACACGGCGTCGGTTACGGAAAGGCCGAGTTCCTCGCCGCCGAGCACGGCGAGGCGCTCAACGTGATGGCGGCGATCAAGAAGGCCCTGGATCCGCTGGGGATCCTGAACCCCGGCAAGATGACCGAGGCCGCGCTCGAATTGTCGCGCCACGCGTGAGCAGCCGTGAAGTTCAGTGAGCTGGCCGCGAGCCTGGACCAGATGGAGGCCACGAGCAGCCGGAACGAGCTGGTCCCCATCTTGTCTGAGGTGTACAGGGCCAGTTCGGTAGACGAGCTGAAGCCGATCACCTACCTGATCCAGGGCCGGCTGGCCCCGTTCTTCGAGCCGGTTGAAATCGGCCTCGGCGAGAGGCTGCTCATCACCGCCATCGCCGGCGCCTACTCCGTTCCGAAGGAGGAGGTGACCAAGCTGAACCGCCAGACCGGCGACCTCGGCGTCACTGCGCAGCGCCTGGCGCCGCCCTCGCGCCGCAAGTCGCCCTCGGTCGTCGAGGTGCACCAGCGCCTGGCCGAGATCGCCGCGGCAGGGGGTGCCGGCAGCCAGCAGGAGAAGCTCGATGGCTTCACCGGCCTGCTGGGCGACCTGAATGCCACCTCGGCCAAGCACCTCGTGCGCATCACCCTGGGCAAGATGCGGCTGGGAATCGGCGACCCGACCGTCCTCGACGCGCTTTCGTTCGCGAAGAAAGGCGACCGGTCTCTGAGGCCGCTCCTGGAAGCGGCTTACAACCGCACCTCAGATCTCGGCCTCATCGCGCGGACTCTCTCGGACAAAGGTGAAACGGGGCTCGACGCGCTGAAGGTCATGGCCGGCCATCCGCTCCGGCCACAGCTTGCGGAGCGCCTTCCCAACCCCGAGGCGGTGATCAAGAAGCTTGGCACCGTCGGCGTGCAGCCGAAGTACGACGGCTTACGCGTCCAGATCCACAAGCACGCGGACGAGGTGAGCATCTTCTCGAGAAACCTGGAGTCGATGACCGAGATGTTCCCCGAGCTGGTCGCCGCCGCCTCCGGCCTGAAAGTCAAGAGCGTGATCCTTGACGGTGAGGCGATCGCTTACAACGCCGAGTCGGAGGAGTACGTCCCATTTCAGGAAACCACCGCACGCCGGCGCAAGGAGGGTATCGAGGAGATGGCCGCCCGCGTGCCGATGCGGGCGTTCGTCTTCGACGTCATGTTCCGCGACGGATCCGACCTGACGCCGCTGCCCTATGAGCGGCGCTTCCAGATCGTCAAGGAGCTGCTCGGCGAATCGGACACGCTGCTGACCGCGCCGCTGACGAAGACCGATTCGGCGGAGGTGCTGACCCGCGAACTGCTGGACAACATCAGCCGCGGCCTGGAAGGAGTCGTGGCCAAGCGCCTCGACTCGCCCTATCAAGCGGGTGCGCGCAACTTCAACTGGGTCAAGCTGAAACGGAACACGAGCGGCCAGCTCAACGACACCATCGACGTCGTCTTGCTCGGCTTCTACCGGGGCAAGGGCAAGCGGGCAGAGTTCGGCGCGGGCGCTCTTCTCGCGGGCGTCTACGACAGCGACAAGGACGAGTTCGTGACCATCAGCAAGCTCGGCACCGGTCTGTCCGACCAGGGCTGGCGTGAGATCCACGAGCGGCTGGCCAAGCTGGAGGTGGCCGAGAAGCCGGCGCGTGTGAACTCGAACTTCGTCCCCGACGCCTGGCTGGAACCGGCGATCGTGGTGGAGGTGCTGGCCGACGAGATCACCCCGAGCCCGCGTCACACGGCCGGTATGACCGCGGACCAGCCTGGTTTCGCGCTGCGTTTCCCGCGGATCGTCTCACTGCGAACCGCCGACAAGAAGCCTGAGGACGCCACGAGCGTCCGCGAGATCCGCGAGATGTTCGAGCAGCAGAGGGCTCGACCTTCGCCGAGCTAATGCGGCTCCATATAGATGCAATGCCGCCGACGAGTGCTGGTCGCGATGCTCGTATAGCGCGGATCGTCGGCCGGGTGAGGGCGATTCCTGCCGGTTTCGTGCGCACTTATGGCGACATCGACCCAAAAGCGCCCCGCCTCGTCGGTCGGATTCTCGCCACCTCGCACGAAGGCCTCCCTTGGCATCGCGTCGTCCATGCCGACGGGAGCATTCCGATGGGAAGGCGACAGCGCGAGCTGCTGCTTCAGGAAGGAGTTCCGATGCGCGGCGACCACGTCGACTTGCGCCAGGCACGCATGCCATCCGGCATCAAGATCCCGTGAAAGAATCGTCGTGATCGATCAGGAGAAGTTGCCGAGCTTCTCGTAGATCGTTGGGATGGAAGGCAGAGCTGCGCGAATCCGCACCGCTGACGCCACAGGTGTGTATCGCATCGTCGTGAAGGGCACGTCTGACGCCAACGGTGTGGAATTCGCGCGTGCGGTTGCGGCCCGGGACCCGATCGGACCGGTTGCCGGGCGCGGTTAAGATTTTGGGCGCGATGCCGAAGGTGACCATGATCGGGGCCGGCAGCGCGGTCTTCGCGCGCACGGTCATGACGGACATTCTCGCGGTCGACGGCCTGGACACCGGGACATTCGCTCTCGTCGACATCGACCCGGAACGTCTCGAGCTCGCGCGCCAGATCGCCGAAAGGCTCGTCGACCTGTCGGGCAAGCGGTGGACTGTGGAGGCCGCGACCAACCGGGGCGAAGTCCTCGCCGGAAGCAATTACATCGTCAACTCGATCGAGGTCGCCGGCCTTCAGAACGTGCGCGCCGACTACGACATCCCGCTTCGCTACGGCGTCGATCAGTGCATCGGAGACACCATCGGGCCCGGCGGCATCTTCAAGGCTTTGCGAACGGGGCCGGCGTGGCTCGACATCGTCGCCGACGTCACCCGGCTGGCGCCCGAGGCCATGATCCTGAACTACACCAACCCGATGTCGATCCTCACCCTGGCTGCGGCGCGTTCCACGGGGCTGCCGGTCATCGGCCTGTGCCACAGCGTCCAGGGCACGTCGAGGCTGCTGGCCGACTATCTGCAGGTCCCGTATGAAGAGCTCGATTGGAAATGCGCCGGCATCAACCACAACGCCTGGTTCACCAGACTCGAGCGGAACGGCGAAGATCTCTACCCGCTGCTCCGCCGGCGAGCCGCCGACCCGGAGATTTACGAACAGGACCCGGTGCGCTTCGAGGTGATGCTGCACCTCGGCGCGTTCGTGACCGAGTCCAGCGGGCATTTCTCGGAGTACGTTCCGTACTTCCGCAAGCGTCCTGACCTCGTCGCCAAATACGCGCGCCCCGGCTATCTGGGGGAGAGCGGCTTCTATGCCAACAACTGGCCGCGCTGGCGTCGGGAGAACGACGAGCGCATCCACGCGATGCTGAACGGCGAAGCGGAGGTCCCCAGGGCGACCAGGCACGAATACGCGTCGTGGATCATCGAAGCCATCGAGTGCGGACGCGCGACCAGCGTCCACGGGAACGTGACCAACGACGGCGCGATCGAGAACCTGCCCAGCGGCGGCTGCGTCGAGGTTGAGTGCCGCATCAGCGCCGAGGGAGTGCAGCCGGTCCGCTTCGGCCGGATACCCGAGCAGCTGGCTGCCTTGAACCGCGCGCACATGGCCGTGCATGAGCTGGTCGTCGAAGCGCTGCTCGAGCGCGATCGGCAGAAGGCCAAGTACGCGTTGATGATCGATCCTCTTACGGCCGCCGTCTGTTCGCTCGAGGAGATCGACCGCCTCTTCGAGGAGATGTGGGAGGTCGAGCGCGCTTATCTCGTGCCGTTCGAGTAGCGCCGACGATCGGAAGCTGGGACGGCGAAGCTGCGAGGGCCTTGCGGCTGCGCCGGCGATTGATTGACCGCGGTGCGGCTGGGGGCGGGAGCCGGCTGGCTCTGGGCGGTGAGCCGGGAATCCGGTATCACCGCATTCGAGGGCGGCGATGGTGGTCCGCTTCCGATGACGTTGGTGGCGGTAACCGTAAAGGTATAGGACGTACCGTTCGTCAGGCCGTAGACGACGGCAGTGGTCGCGCTCCCGCTCACAATCACCTGTCCCGACGGCGACCCCGTGACCTTGTAACTCTGGATCGGCTGGCCGCCATTCGCCGGGGCGGTCCATGTGACCTGAGCTCCGCCGCTTCTTGCCGTTGCGATGGGAGCGGCCGGCGCCGCGGGCACGGTTCCGGCCAGCGCCGAGTTGGGGTCGACCATGAGCGCTGACTCGTCGACCGCCTCGAACTGGCTCGCCGGCACCAGCTTCAGGTCCGAGATCATCTGCGGGTACGGGCCCGAATTCCAGCCGGCATCCTCGGTCCCTGTGAAGAACCAGTCCGATCCGTTGTCGGCGACGATCAAACCGTAGTGCTTGAAGGCCGTGAGCACCACCTGCGCCTCGTGGCCGAAACCGGAGATGTCGTAGCTCGCCTTCAGACGGAACCGCGCGCCCATCGGCGGCAAGTTGGGATTGTTCGCCGAACCCGCCTGGTGGCGCGCCGGCCAGAGGTAGCTCTTGTCGCTGTTCTGGACGGTGAAGCGGATTGCATGTCCAATCAGGCCGGCCTGCACCTCGTCGAGTCGGACGAGGCCCGGAAAGATAGGCAGGCCCGCCGCATCGGCCGACGTCCAGGTGTTCGGACGCAGCTGGTTGGAGCCGAGGTCGAAGATGGCTCCCGAGCCGGCAGTGCTGGGCCCGTTGTAGTTGGTCGCGAAGGTCTCGTACAGCTTGCAGGTGCTCTGGTTGATGGAGAGCAGGTGGGCGTCGCTGCCTTGCTCGATCAGCAGGTCGTTTCCATACGGATAAGGACCGGGATCGCTTTCGCTTGCGTACTGGAACGTGAAGTTGGTCGTCGCGTGTGTGCTGTCGACGACGTTGAAAGGGATGCCGTAGGGAGGGCCGCCGAAGTCGGGATGGAGGAGGCGGCCCCCTGTCGCCCCGGTCGACGCCAGCCAGGCGGCGCTCTGGGAGTGCACCGGCAGGCCGGAGATGTCGGTGTTCCAGATATTGCTCGCCGGAAACACTGAACAGCTGGTACCCGGCACGTTGGCGGCCAGGGCGGGGCGGGTCGGGATTGCCACCAGCGCGGCCGCGACCACGATGAGAGCCGCCGAGGCAACCTGCCGGGTGTTTGTCATTCCGTACGGAGAAACGGGTATTTTGCGTCGTTCCGGTGGCGCGATATCCTTGCCGGCAACATGGCAACGGGGTTCCGGGGCTGGCCTGAAGAGTGTCAGCGCTTCTTCATCGGGCTCGAGCTCGACAACTCCAAGAAGTACTTCGACGCCCATCGCACGGTCTATGAAGACGCGGTCAGGGGCCCGATGGTGGCGCTGATCGAGTCACTCGAGCCGGAGTACGGCCCTGGCAAGGTGTTCCGCCCCAACCGCGACATCCGGTTTTCCAAGGACAAGTCGCCTTACAAGACCAACGTCGCCGGCTACGCGGGGATGGGGGGCCGCGGCGGTTACCTGGCGCTCGACGCACGCGGGCTCACCGTCGCCGCCGGGCGCTACGAGCTCACGCCCGCGCAGTTGACCAGATATCGAAAGAAGGTCGCGGCCGACTCCACCGGCGCGCCGCTGGCCGCGATCGTCGCCAAACTCGAGAAGGCCGGCTACTCGATGGGCGGGGAGGCTCTGAAGCGCGTCCCGGCGGGGTGGCCGCAGGATCATCCCCGGGCCCGCCTGCTCCGCCACAAGCTGATCTACATCTACAAGGACTTCGGGCTGCAGCCCTGGCTGGGCACGGCCGCCGCCCGGAAGCAGGTGGTCAAGGTTTGGACCGACGCGAAGCCCCTCAACGACTGGCTCCAGCACAACGTCGGCTGACGATCAATCGGACCGCCCACCTGCCGGTTGCGTCTGGCCGGTGAGGTGTAGCCAGAACTCCTCCAATGTCGGACCGCCGACAGATGGACGCCTGATCGCCGTGATTGCGCGCTTGCTGGTGGGTCCTGGCAGCCGAACCAGGATGCCCGACTTGAGTTCCGCCTCAACCGCGAGGAGCGGCAGCGCCGCATACCCCAGCCCGGCCATGGCGGCAGCCCGAACGTACTCGGGGTGACCGAGGTTCATGCTTTCGGAGCGGTCGTACGCCTCCCCCACCATTTCCCGCACGTTCTGCTCGGCGGACCACGACGGTCCGCGGCCGAGGTAGCGGTGATGCATCAACTGGGCCGAGGTGATCCGGCGCAGCCGAGCCAGCGGATGGTCCTTCTGGACGACCAGGATCAGCTCGTCGTGGGCGAGCACGGCCGCGACCAGGCCGGGCTCTGGCCGGCCTTCGATGACGCCGCAATCAATCGCGCCGGCCACCACCTGGGCGTTGATCGAGGCCGACGGCTCGACCATCACGCTCAGCTGAACCGCCGGGAAGCGCTGCGCGAAACCGGCGAGCCTCGCGGGCAGGTAATAGCTGGCGCAGGTTGGGCTCGCGCCGAGGTGCAGCGAACCCGATTCCAGATGCTTCATCGACTGGGCGGTCTCCTCGAGCACCTCGAGCGCTCGCAGCGCGGCACGGCAGGTCACTGCCAGGCTGTGACCGGCGTCAGTTAGGCGGACGCCCCGGCCGTCGCGTTCCAGCAGGTGGAGTCCCAGGGCTACCTCGAAATGGCGGAGCTGTTGGGTTACGGCGCCCTGGGTGAGGAACAACGACGCGGCGGCCTTCGACACATGCTCGGTTTCAGCCACCGCCATGAATGACCGGAGCTGCTCGAGGGTGAAGCTCGGTTTCCTCACGACGATATATTAGTCAGGCTTATGCAAATCATTACTACTTATAGCGACGGGATCGCTTAAGTAAAGCTGAACTCGAGCGTTGTACCGTACGGTGTTAATTCACTCGAATTGAGTCGAAGGAGGTGAGTCTTATGCGTCGTCAGGGGTTCCGCGCCGGCGCCAGCGGCCAGCGTGGACAGGGAATGGTCGAGTACGCGCTGATCCTGGTTCTCGTTTCGATCGTCGTCATCGTAATTCTGTTAACCATGGGGAACCAGATCGTCAACGTGTTTTCGAACGTGGTCGCGGCGCTGGGCTAAGCCGAGCGTATCGAATCTTTCAAAAGGCCGGGCGACGCCGCTCGGCCTCTTGCTTTAATTGCCGCCGGTGGCAAGTCCCTGGTGGCGAGGCGCGGCCTTCTACGAGGTCTACGTCCGCAGCTTCGCGGACTCCGACGACGACGGCATCGGCGACCTGCCCGGCATCACCTCGAGGCTCGACTACTTGAAACGACTGGGCGTCGACGCGGTCTGGCTCACGCCCTTCTATCCCTCACCGCAAAAAGACCATGGCTACGACGTCGCCGACTACTTCGACGTCAACCCGGAATACGGCACGCTGGCCGACTTCGACCAGCTCGTGGCCCGCGCGCACGAGCTCCGGCTCAAGGTTCTGTGCGATCTCGTCCCCAACCACACCTCCGACCAGCATCCGTGGTTCCAGGCCGCGTTGCGCTCGCCCGACGATCCGCACCGGAACTTCTACTACTTCGCCGACGGCAAGCCGGACGGATCGCCGCCGAACAATTGGCCTTCGGCGTTCGGCGGCCCCGCGTGGACTCGCGACGAACGAAGCGGACAGTGGTACCTGCACTTGTTCGCCCCTGAGCAGCCCGACCTGAACTGGTGGAATCCGGAGGTTCCGGCGGAGTTCGAGCGCATCGTCAGGTTCTGGCTCGATCGTGGTGCGGACGGCTATCGCATCGACGTGGCATCAGCGCTCTTCAAGCGCAAGGACCTCGCCGACGTGCCGATGGTCAAAGACTCTCTCAGCGGCATGGTCCGACCCGACCCGGCATTCCTTATCACCGACCAGCCGCAGGTGCACGAGGTGTACCGAAAATGGCGCCAGATCCTCAATGAGTACCAGCCTCAACGCGTGCTGGTCGGAGAGATCTTCGAGCCCCAGCGCCAGTCGCGTTACATCCTTCCGGACCAGCTCAACATGGCGTTCGCGCTGATCCGTGTGCCTTGGGACGCTCACGCCTGGCGTCAGTCGATCGACATCGACATGGAAGCCTTGCACGGACCCGGGGTCGCGCCGAGCTGGACTCTGTCCAACCACGACGTGGTCCGTCACGTCACGCGCCTTGGGGGCGGCTCGACCGGACGAGAACGCGCGCGTGCCGCCCTGCTGCTACTCCTCGGCCTGCCCGGCCAGGTCTTTCTCTACCAGGGCGAGGAGCTTGGCCTCGAAGAGGTGGACGTTCCTCCCGAAGCGCGACAGGATCCGCTGTACATCCACACGGAGGGCCATCACCAGGGGAGGGATGGCTGCCGCGTGCCGCTGCCTTGGAAAAAGGGCGAGCCGAATGCGGGCTTTTCCGTCGCCGACCCGTGGCTGCCGATGCCGCCAGGATGGGACGGGTTTGCGGTTGACGCTGAAGAGGCATCGGGCAGCTCGATGCTGTCGTTCTACAAACGGGCGCTCGCATTGCGCCGCCGCCTCTCGCCCTGGCTGCCGGCCTCGATCGGCTGGGGGCCGGCCCCGGCCGGGGTGTTGACTTACAGGCGAGAACGCTTGACGGTCGCGTGCAACTTTCTCAGCCGCCCGGTCAGGCTTCCTGCCTGCGGTCGTCTCGTGCTGGCGAGCGCGCCCCTCGCCACTGTCAAGGACGGCCGCCTCACACTGCCGGCCAACTCGGCCGCCTGGCTCGACTCGGTTTCAGGGACCTGATTCGCCGATCAGTGGCGCCGGCGGCGCGCCGGCACCGCTGCCGCGAGCCGCTCGCGAATCGCCGGGCGCGCGACCAGCTCGCGGAATTGATCCGGGTTCGCAGCCAGCGCGCGCATCGTGCTCAAAGCGATGGTCGTATCCGGGGAGCCGCCTCCTTGCAGCATCGATGCCAGGCCGACGGCGTCTCCATATCCCGCCACCCGCAGCGGACGTGCATTGGCCGACACGAGCGCTTCGCCTTGCGTGATCAGCCACAGCCTCGAGCTGGGGCGCCCCTGCACGGTCATTCGCGTGCCGCGCTCGACTAGAGCCTCCTGGAGCCGCTCGGCCACGAACTCCAGGTCCGACCACCGCAGCCCGGCGAACAGCTCCATCCCCGCCAGCCTGTCGGCGCGGAGGCTCAAGGGCTGCAGAACCTCGACCAGCCTGGCCACCCAGGTGACGCTCGATTGCCCCGGATCGCGAATCGCTTCCATGGTCTTTTCCCGTCTCGCGCTTGATTCAGCCGTGACGTAGCCAGGCTATCGACGGTGGGTTAAATCAAACGCCTGAAACGGTTAACGGGAGTGGGTCAGACTGGAAAAATCTCCGGTTCAGGAGCAATTCGGGGCGTCGCCTGGCCCGATCCTGGTCCTTAACCTCCCCCTAACCAAGGATTTCGACTCCAACCGCTACAGTTGGTCCGGTGGCGGTTGGAGCACACTCAGACCCGGAGCCGGTAGGCCCGGCGGTCCTCTCGGAGGCCCCTCGATTCCTGAACCGGGAGCTGTCCCGGCTGGACTTCGACGAGCGCGTCTTGGCCATGGCCGAGGACCCCAATCTGCCGCTGCTCGAGCGGGTGCGGTTCCTCGCCATCTTCAGCCAGAACCTGGACGACTTCTTTCAGGTTCGCGTCGCCGGCCTCAAGGAGCAGGTGCTGGCGGCCGTCGCGGTGGCGTCGCCCGACGGAATGTCGCCGCTGGAGCAGCTCAAGTCCATCCGCGGTCGTGTCGAAGGACTCGTCGAGCGGCAGACCCGGCTCTACAACTCGGGCATCGTCCCGGCTCTTGCCGCCACGGGCATCAGCATCGTTCGCGGCGACGAGGTGAGCAAGAAGGAGCTGACGCAGCTCCACACGGTCTTCAGGCAGCAGATCTTCCCGGTGCTGACGCCTCTGGCCGTGGACCCAGGCCATCCGTTCCCGTACATCTCCCACCTCTCGCTCAACCTTGCGGTCACGGTCCGGGATCCACAGCGGCGCGAGCATCGCTTCGCCCGCGTCAAGGTGCCGCCGGTGCTGCCGCGCTTCATCGCGCTCGGAGACGACACGCGATTTGTCCCGCTCGAGGACGTGATCTCGCTCCACCTGCAGGCTCTCTTTCCCGGCATGGACGTGATCGCGCACCATCCGTTCCGGGTCACGCGCGACGGCGACCTCGACGACGTCGACAGCGATGCCGAGGACCTGCTCGCCGCCATCCAGACAGAGCTTCGCCGCCGCCGCCGGCACGCGCGAGTCGTGCGCCTCGAGGTCGACCCCGGGATGTCGGCAGAGGTGCTGGAGCTGCTCACCCGCGAGCTCGAGCTGCAGCCCGCCGACGTCTACCAATCGGACGGATTGCTCGACCTCGGCACCTTGAGCGCGTTGTGGCAGCTCGACCGGCCGGACCTGAAAGAGGAGCCTTGGACGCCCGCCACTCAACCGCGTCTACGTGGAATCGGCGCCGAGGTCCCCGACCTGTTCGCTGTGCTGCGATCGGGTGACGTGCTCGCGCACCATCCATACGACTCGTTCGCGACTTCGGTCGAGGCGTTCATCGACCAGGCCGCGAGCGACCCCAACGTGCTCGCCATCAAGCAGACGCTGTACAGGACATCCGGGCCTGCGAGCCCGATCGTGCGCGCCCTCATCAGGGCGGCAGAGTCCGGCAAGCAGGTGGCTGCTCTCGTGGAGCTGAAGGCTCGCGGCGATGAGCAGGCGAACATCGCTTGGGCGAGGGCGCTCGAGGAAGCCAACGTGCACGTCGTTTACGGATTGGTGGGCTTGAAGACCCACGCCAAGGTGACGCTGGTGGTGCGCCGCGAGGGCAAGAGCATCCAGAACTATGTCCACGTCGGTACCGGCAACTACAACCCGAGCACCGCCCACGGTTATGAGGACGTGAGCCTGCTCTCGGCCGATGCCGACCTGGGCGCCGATGTCACGGAGCTGTTCAACCTCCTCACCGGCTACAGCCGGCAGCATCGCTACCGCAAGCTGCTGGTGGCGCCGTCGAGCCTACGCTCGGGCATCACCCAGCTCATCGAGCGCGAGGCGAAATCGGGCGGCCGCATCGCCATCAAGGTCAACAACCTCATCGACCCGGACATCATCGATGCCCTTTACTCGGCGTCTCAGGCCGGCGCGGAGATCGACCTCATCGTCCGGAGCATGTGCTCGCTGCGGCCAGGCGTCCCAGGACTCTCGGAGAGGATCAGGGTGCGTTCGGTCGTCGGCCGGTTCCTCGAGCACTCGCGCATCTTCCGTTTTGGCGGCGGCGCCCAGCCGGATTACTACCTCGGTTCCTCCGACATCATGCAGCGCAACCTGGACCGCCGCGTCGAGGCGGTGGTCCCGGTCACCGATCTGAAGCTGTGTGCCCGCCTCGCCGAGATCTTCGAGATCGAGCTCGCCGACGACGTCCTCGCGTGGCGGTTGGGAGCGGACGGCTCGTGGGAGAAGGTGCCTACGGAAAGTGGACTCAACGCCCACAAGCGCTTTCAGGAGCTGGCTCTGGAACGCGCGCGTGGCAACGGAGTGGTAAGTCTTATAAAACATGCTTGAACGAGAGGTGAAGCTCGGGGCCGGCCCGGCGTTTCACCTCCCCGACCTCAACGGAGTCGTCGACGGCGTGACCGTCACCCCGCCCGAAGTCGTCCGGCTCAAGACGGTCTACTACGACACCTCCGACCTCCGACTTGCGCGCTGGGGCGTCTCGCTCCGTCACCGCGCCGGAGAGGGTTGGACCCTGAAACTATCCCCCTCTCCCCTTCGGGGAGAGGGCCAGGGAGAGGGGCGTGAACAACCCAAGCTGCTGGAACGAGATGAGATCACCTTTCAGGATGGGACGAAGAAGCCCCCGCCGGCCGCGCTGGCGCTGGTGCGCGCTTATGTGCGGACGTCCGAGCTGGTGCCCGTGGCCCGCCTGTCGACGCAGCGCCGGCGCGTCCGGCTGGTCGGCGCCGACGGCAATCGGGTCGCTGAGGTCGTCGACGACGAGGTCTCCGTGCGTGACGGCCGCCGCGTCGCGGCCCGATTTCGCGAGATCGAGATCGAGGTCGCGGGCGCCGACGGCAATGAAGCCATCGTGTCGCCGCTAGTCGAGCGCCTGCGCGCCGCCGGGGCCGGAGCTCCCGACCCGACTCCCAAACACATCCGGGCCCTTGGCCCGCGCGCCATGGAGCCTCCGGAGGTCGCCTCGCTTCCGGTCACCCCCGACTCGCCCGCGCGCGACGTCATCCGGAGCGTGCTCGCCGAAGCAGTCGCCGCCATCCTGCGCAACGACCCGCTGGTCCGATTGGGCACCGATCCCGAAGGCGTGCACCAGGAGCGCGTGGCGACGCGCAAGCTGAGGTCGCACCTGCGCACGTTCGGCCCGTTGCTCGAACCTGAGTGGTCCGAGCCGCTGAGGTCGGAGCTCGGCTGGCTCGCGTTGGCGCTGGGCGCAGTTCGCGATCGAGAGGTGCTGTTGGAGCGGCTGCGCGAGCGGGCTCAGTCGCTGCCTGCCGGCGACTCGAGGCCGGCCGCAGCCCTGTTGCACATCCTCGAGCTCGAAATCGAATCGCTACGGAAAAAGCTGTACGCCGACCTCGACTCCACACGGTACATCGACGTGCTGGAGCAGCTGGTCGATGCGGCGCATTCGCCGAAGTGCACGCTGGAGGCAGACCAGTCGGCATCCGCGATGCTCCCTCCGCTGGCTACCGGTCCGTGGCGCCGCCTTCGCAGCGCGGTCCGGCAGCTGCCCGAGCAGCCCACGGACCCCGAGCTGCACCGCATCCGCATCCTCGCCAAGCGCGCCCGCTATGCGGCTGAGGCGGTTGCCCCGGTGGTCGGACCTGGCGCCACGGCATTTGCCAAAGCCGCCGCCAGGCTGCAAACAATCCTCGGCGAGCACCAGGACAGCGTCACCGCGCAGGCCTGGCTGCGAGCCGTGCGTGTGACGGGACGGCGCGCGTTCGTGGCCGGCCAGCTGATTGCGCTGGAACACATCGCCGCGCAGAAAGCTCGCAAGGAGTGGATGAAGGTCTGGCAGGCCCTCGACCGCAGGCCCATGCGCAAGTGGATGCCCAGAACCGCCGACGACCCCGCACCGGCGTGAGCGTTTTTTATTTCGTCCGCCATGCCAAGGCCGGCAGCCGGAGCCACTGGCGAGGAGACGATCGCCTTCGTCCTATCGGTAAGAAGGGCGCGAAGCAGGCGGAGGGGCTCATCGATATTTTCAAGCCGTTCAAGATCTCGGCGATCTACTCGAGCCCTTACCTCCGGTGCGTGCAGACCGTGGAGCCGCTCGCGCGCGACCGAGGCCTGGAAGTGCGGGAGGCGGCCGCGCTGGCGGAGGGCCGCGGGCTGCGCGGCGCGTTCGAGTTCATGGCCGACCCGAAGCTCGATGACGTCGTCCTGAGCACGCATGGAGATGTGGTCTGGGAGCTCGTCGAAGACCTCGTCAGGCGCCGTGTGATCAAGGCGGGCGAGGGCGGGTACGAGAAGGGCTCGACCTGGGTGGTCGAGGTGCGCGACGGCAGGCCGGTGCGGGCGCTCTTCATCCCGGCCCCATGACCCATTTCGCCTCTCATGCGCCAAACGTGCGCATGCGGGCATCCGGACACGCACGGTTGGATCCAAACGTGCGGAATCCGCCAAGAAACATCGGTTAGCCTCTAGGCGTGACCGTCACCCTGCGGGGCGCCTCCCTGGACGAGGAGCAGGTCGTGGCGGTGGCGCGTCACGGAGAGAAGGTCGCGCTGTCCGCCGCGGCCCGGGCCAAGATGGAGCAGAGCCGCGCCCGGGTGCATCGGGCGGCGCAGTCGCGCGAGCCCGTTTACGGCGTGTCGACCGGGTTCGGCGCTCTCGCCGGCACCCGTGTAGCGCCACTCCGCCAGCCTGAGCTTCAGCTCGCGCTCATCCGTTCCCACGCGGCCGGAGTCGGTCCCCCAGTCGACGTGGAAGTGGTGCGGGCCACGATGCTGCTGAGGGCGCGCACCCTTGCGATGGGCTTGTCGGGCGTGCGGCCGGCCGTGGCCGAAGCACTGATTGCGGCATTGAACGCGCAGATCACCCCGGTGGTGCCGCGGTACGGATCGGTGGGATGTAGCGGCGACCTCGCCCCTCTCGCGCACATCGCGCTCGCGCTTGTGGGTGAAGGTGACGTGCTCAGCACCGAAGGCGCGACCCAACCTGCGATGCCGGCACTGAAAGCGGCGAAGCTCAAGCCCTTGAAGCTAGAGACCAAAGAAGGCCTCTCGCTGATCAACGGCACGGACGGCATGTTGGGCATGCTGGCCATTGCGTGCCATGACGCCGAGCTCTGCTTTCGGGTCGCCGACATCACCGCGGCGATGTCTGCTGAGGCGCTCCTCGGCACCGACCGTCCGTTCCAGCCCCATCTGCACCAGATCCGTCCCCACCCCGGGCAGGTCGCCAGCGCGGCCAACCTCGCACGGCTGATGCGCGGGTCGGGGATCGTCGCGTCACATCGGCACTCCGCACATGCGGTGCAGGACTCCTATTCGGTGCGGTGCAGCCCGCAAGTCGCGGGGGCCGCGCGGGACACGCTCGATTTCGCCCGCAGGACGTCAGCGGTCGAGCTCGCCTCAGCGATTGACAACCCCCTGGTCCTGGAAAACGGCGAGGTGGAGTCGAACGGCAACTTTCACGGCGAGCCGCTGGCGTTTGCCGCCGATTTCCTGGCCATCGCGGCCGCCGAGGTGGGCGCCATCGCCGAACGCCGCGTCGACCGCCTCCTCGACCCCCACCGCTCCGAAGGCCTGCCGCCTTTCCTCGCGCAGGAGCCAGGCGTCAACTCCGGCCTCATGGTCGCCCAGTACACCGCGGCCTCGCTGGTGGCCGAGAACCGCCGCCTCGCCGCGCCGGCGAGCGTGGACTCGGTGCCCACCTCGGGCATGCAGGAAGACCATGTGTCGATGGGTTGGGGCGCGGCGCTGAAGCTGCGCACTGTGCTCGACAACCTGACCAGCATCCTGGCCGTCGAGCTCGTGGCGGCCGCTCGTGCTCTCGATTTGCGCGCGCCGCTGGTGCCGGCGCCTGCGACTGCGGCGGTTCGCGACGTTGTGCGCAAGCACATCGCCGGCGTGGGTCCGGACCGCGTGCTCGCGCCCGAGCTGGCCGCCGCTGAAGCCCTGATCCGAAGCGGCGCGGTGGTGGCCGCCGCCCAGGTCGTCACAGGCCGATTGAAATGAGCTCGTCGCGCGTCGTCCGCGCGCCGCGGGGAGCCGAGCTGAGCTGTCTTGGATGGCCGCAGGAGAGCGCGATGCGGATGCTCATGAACAACCTTGATCCGGAGGTCGCCGAGCGGCCCGCGGACCTTGTCGTTTACGGCGGGACGGGCCGAGCCGCGCGTTCATGGGAGGCGTTCGACGCCATCGTCCGCGAGCTGAAACTGCTTCAAGGCGACCAGACCCTCCTCGTCCAGTCGGGCAAGCCGGTCGGCGTTTTCGACACGCACGAGTGGGCGCCGCGGGTGCTCATCGCCAACTCGCTGCTCGTGCCCGAGTGGGCGACGTGGGATGAGTTCCGGCGGCTCGAGGCGCTCGGGCTGACCATGTACGGGCAGATGACCGCGGGGTCGTGGATCTACATCGGCACCCAGGGCATCCTCCAGGGCACCTATGAAACTTTCGCCGCGGTCGCGCGCAAGCGCTTCGGCGGCTCGCTGGCCGGCACGATCACGCTGACCGCGGGCCTGGGCGGCATGGGCGGCGCCCAGCCGCTCGCCATCACCCTCAACGGGGGCGTGGCGATCTGCGTGGAGGCCGATGCGGAGAGAATCCAACGCCGCCTCGACCATGGCTACCTCGATGTGCGCGCGGTTGACCTCGAAGACGCGCTGCGCCAGGCTGTCGAAGCCAAGACGAAGAAGCGCGCCCTTTCGATCGGGCTGCACGGTAATGCGGCAGAGGTGCTGCCCACGTTGGCCGCGCGCGGCTTCGACATGGACGTTGTCACCGACCAGACCTCTGCGCACGATCCGCTCAGCTACATCCCCGCGGGCGTCCGCGCCGAAGACGCGCAGGAGCTGCGCCTCGACGATCCCGACGGATATGTGCGCCGCGCCCGCGAGAGCATGGCGCGCCACGTCGACGCGATGATCGATTTCCTCGACCACGGCGCCGAGGTCTTCGACTACGGCAACAGCCTGCGCGCGGAGGCGAAGCTGGGCGGGAGCACGCGGTCGTTCGAGTTTCCAGGCTTCGTCCCCGCATACATCCGGCCCCTTTTCTGCGAAGGCAAGGGCCCGTTCCGATGGGTGGCGCTCTCCGGTGACCCCGAGGACATCGCTGTCACCGACCGCGCCATGATCGAAGAGTTCTCCTCCGACGCCGCCCTTGTGCGCTGGATCACGGCGGCGCGCGAGAAGGTCAAGTTCCAGGGCCTGCCGGCGCGCATCTGCTGGCTCGGCTACGGCGAACGCGCCCGCGCGGGTTTGCGTTTCAACGAGCTCGTCCGCAGCGGCGCCGTGAAGGCGCCGATCGTGATCGGCCGCGACCACCTCGACTCGGGCTCGGTGGCATCGCCCTATCGGGAGACCGAGGCGATGCTGGACGGCTCCGACGCCATCGCCGACTGGCCGATCCTCAACGCGCTGCTCAACACGTCCAGCGGGGCCTCGTGGGTGAGCGTCCACCATGGCGGTGGCGTGGGCATCGGCCGCTCGATCCACGCCGGGATGGTGGTGGTCGCGGACGGCACCGCGGAGGCGGCGCGCAAGCTCGAAAGAGTGCTCACCAATGACCCCGGCACGGGCGTCATGCGGCACGCCGACGCCGGGTACGGACGTGCGCTCGAAGTCGCCCGCGAGCGCGGCGTCCACATACCCATGCTGTGAACGGATCCGGTCTCTGGCACGCCAAGCAGGCCTGGGTCGGCCATCATGCGGACGACGTCCTCATCGAGGTCGAAAACGGACTCATCAAACGGGTGACCGAGGAAACGGAGCCTCCCGCCAGCGCCGTGCGGCTCGAAGGCTGGACGATTCCCGGCCTGGCAAATGTTCACAGCCATGCGTTCCAGTATTTCCTGCGGGGATTGGTCGAATCCGGTGGCGGCGACTTCTGGACGTGGCGCAAGTCGATGTACACCGCCGCGGCCATGTTCGACCCGGACAGGTATCACGACCACTCGAAGGCGGTCTTCCAGCAGATGCTCGAGGCCGGTATCACCGCCGTGGGTGAGTTCCACTACCTGCATCGCTACGGCAACGGCCTGGGCGAAGCGTTGATTCGGGCCGCCGCTGATGCGGGCATTCGCATCACACTGCTGGACGCGTGCTACCTGCGCGGGGGGCTCGACGGCAGGCCCCTGGAAGGAGTGCAGCGGACGTTCTCAGACGGCGACGCCGAACGGTGGGCGAAGCGGGTCGATGAGCTCGAGGATGGTGATGGAGTCCGGGTGGGTGCGGCCATCCACAGCGTCCGCGCGGTGGATCCGAAATCGATGCGGACCGTTGCCGCCTGGGCTCGCAACCGCAATGCGCCGCTGCATATCCATCTTGCTGAGCAGCCGGCCGAGGTCGAAGAGTGTCTGGCGGTTGAAAAGTGCACGCCCACGCAGCTGCTGGAGCGCGAAGGGATTCTCGGCCCCGACCTGACCGCAATCCACGCGATCCATGTGAACGATGACGACATTTCTCTGCTCGGTCGCCACCGGGTCTCCATCTGCGCCTGTTCGACAACAGAGAGGGACCTTGGCGACCGTGTCGGTCCGTTGAGCAGTCTCGTCGATGCGGGCAGCGCGCTTTGTGTCGGCACTGACTCCAATGTCGTGATCGACGTTCTGGAAGAAGCCCGTGGCGCTGAGCTCGATCAGCGCCGCGCTACCGGGCGGCGTGTGCTCATCCAACCGGTGCAGTTGTTTGAAGCTGCCACCATCGACGGCATGAGGGCCCTCGGCTGGGACGCCGGCGACCTGAAGCCTGGGCGCCTGGCCGACTTCATCACGATCGGCTTGCCCGCCAGATGGTCGTCGCAGATCCTGGACCTCAGCTATCTGATTTTTTCTTGCTCTGCTCGTGACGTGACCAATGTCGTTGTCGGTGGCAAGACAGTCGTGTCGAAGTGAGGCGGCTCCACAACATCGGCCGTCTGTTCACAGGCACGCAGGTCGGCGTGATCGAGAACGCCGCGATCATCTGCGACGACGACGAGCACATCGCGTGGTGTGGTCGCGAGGGCGAAGAGCCGCGTGACCTGCTCGGCTACGTCGCACACGATGAGGGCTGCGGGGGAGGACTCGTGACCGCCGGGCTGATCGACGCGCACACCCACCCGGTCTACGCGGGAAATCGGATGGCCGAGGTCGCGATGCGTTCGGCGGGCGCGTCGTATGAAGAGGTGGCGAAGGCCGGCGGAGGCATCGTCGCCACCGTCAAGGCCACGCGAGCAGCCACGCCCGACGCTCTCCAGCAAGCGACCTCCAACCGGCTCCGGCGCTGGCTCGAGGGTGGCGCCACCACCGTCGAGGCGAAGACCGGCTACCACCTCGAGCGCGAGGGCGAGCTCGAGGCAACGCGCATCCTCAGGCGCCTTAGCGATCGCCACGACTTGCCACGCATCGAGCCCACATTCCTGGCGGCCCATGCCACACCACCTGATCGTGGCGCCAGGCTTGGCTCGTACGCAAAGAAGGTGGCGGGCTGGTGCGCCGATGCGCATGTTGCGGGAGCGCGGTTCTGCGACGTGTTCTGCGACCGCGGCTACTTCTCCGTCTCGCAGTCGCGCCGCATCCTCAAAGCGGCTCTGGAAGCGCAGCTCATCCCACGGCTGCACGCCGACGAGCTGGCGCGCACCGGTGGCGCCCGACTCGCGGCCGAGCTGCACGCCGCGTCGGCCGACCACCTGCTCTGCGCGAACCGCGGCGATGCCGTCGCGCTGGCTCGAGCTGGAGTTGTGGCCACGCTCGCTCCGGCCACGGCGCTGTCGATAGGGAAGCTGCCGCCGATCAAAGACCTGATTGCGGCGGGAGTGGTCATCGCCCTGGGAACCGATCACAATCCAGGTACGAGCGGGATCACGAGCATGAGCTTGGTGGTGGCGATGGCCGTGGCCGTCTTCAAGATGTCTGTCGAGCGGGCCCTGGTGGCGGCCACGGTCGGCAGCGCGCTCTCCGTCGCACGGCCGGACCGGGGCGCCGTCGCCCAATCGATGCTGGCCGACCTGGTGCTCTGGGACGCCGACCACGAGGGGGCGTTCGCTTGGGCCTATGGTCTCCGGCCGCTCCGAGTTTGGCGGGGCGGAGCGCAAGTTTTGAGATGACTACCGTTGCAAGTCACGTGCAATTGGCGTACAAGTGGGCTACAAATGACCGCTGCGCTCACAAAACCTAACAACCTACCGCGGTCGAAATGGAGGAAAGGGACTAGTGGCTAAGTGGAACCCCCTGGCGTTAAAGCTCGTGATGTGGCTGATGGGTATCTTGATAGCGGCCGGTTCTGCGGCCGGGTTCATTGGTGGCAGTTTCTTCGCCTTCGACCAGAACTTCGGCGTGACGGCCTCGGTGGCCGGGATCGCGTTCGGAGCCGGGTTGATGATCGCCGGCTTCGACCCGATCGCCAACGTGAGTTGGGTCCGCGCGCTGATCATCTACGCGATCCTTCAAGTCGTCTACCAACTGTTCGCCTGGATCTCGATCGGGCGCTTTGACCTGTGGCCATTTGTGATCGCGATCGTCGCTGGCGCCGTCCTGGTCGTGCTCTACCCGAACAAGCCGGAGCTCTGGATGGCCGGCACCATGAAGATGCCCAGCGGAATGGGCGGAGGCATGGCCCGCTCGAAGATGTAGTTCGTCAGCTCAACCGAGGGGCAGCATCCGCTGCCCCTTTCTCTTTTTCTGGGGGTGAAGCACATGCAGCTGATCAGGGCGTCCGAGCAAATCCCGTCTGGCTCCAAACCTCCTTCGGGCGGCAGGTTTCACGGCCGCGCATCGCAGCACGCGCTGTACGACACGGACGCGAGGACACGGGTCAGCTTTGTCCATTTCGAAGCGGGCGCGCACACCATGTGGCATTCGCACTCGGGCGGCCAGGTTCTTCATATCGTCGAGGGCAGTGCGCGTGTGCGACCCTGGGGCGACAAGGCGCATGAGCTCGCCGCCGGCGATACGGCTGTCGCACCGCCTGGCGAGAAGCACTGGCATGGGGCATCGCTCGACGCCGCGATGACTCAGCTCACGATTACAAGCGGCGAAGTAACCTGGCTCGAAGACGTCGACGATTCATGAAATCCCATCTGCGGGAAAGAGCGCAGGCGCGCCGGCGAAGCCGGCCCGCCGATGAGGGAAAACCGGCAGGTTTTTCCTCATAAGTTTCACGTCGTGCCCGGTTCGTCCCCGCTGACGATCCACCGGCCGCCGCCGCCGGCAGCAACGAGGTCGTCTGCGGCCCGAGGACCCCACGACCCCACGGGGTAGACCTCCGGGTGGCCCTCAGCCTCCCAGGCCTTGATCAGCGGATCGACGATCTCCCACTGCAGCTCGATCTCCTCCGCGCCAGGAAAGGCCGAGTGGCCGCCGGCCAAAACCTCTGAGAGCACGTTTTCGTAGGCGTCCGGCAGTGGGGCGCGTGTGAGCTTCGCGTAGTCGAGGCGCATGCCCGCGGGTACGAGCTCGAACTTCGGCCCAGGGCGCTTGGCGCCGATCCGCAACGTGATCCCCTCGTCGGGCTGGACCCGAATCACGATCAGCGTTGGGATTCCACGCTGGCGGCGGCCGCCGATGCGAAGCAGAGGAGCATCGCGCAGCTTGATCACGACTTCGGTGGCGCGGCGCCGCAGTGCCTTGCCGGTGCGTACGAAAATCGGCACTCCATCCCAGCGCCAGTTCTCGATCGACACCCGTGCGGCTGCATATGTCTCCCGCCGGGACTCGGGCGCGACGCCGGGCTCGTCGAGGTAGCCCTCATACTGGCCCCGCACCGCGGACGTCACGTCCAGCGGTGACATCGCGCGCAGGGCCGCGCGCTTGGCCCGGCGAACATAATCGGGATCGAACGTAGTCGGCGGCTCCATCGTCACCAGCGCGAGCAGCTGGAGGACGTGGTTCTGAAAGATGTCACGCACGGCCCCGGTCTGGTCGTAATAGCCCGCCCGCTGGCGGATGCCCTCCTCTTCGGCCACTGTGATCTGGATCGTCTCGACGAGGTTGCGATTCCACACAGGCTCGAAGAGGGAGTTCGAGAAGCGAAAAGCGAGCACGTTCTGAACCGTGTCCTTGGCGAGGTAGTGGTCGATGCGGTAGACCTGTGATTCGTCGAAGGCCGTCGCGAGCTGGGCGTTGAGCTTCCGGGCTGATTTCAGGTCGAAGCCCAGGGGTTTTTCGAGGACTACCCGGCGCGAAGGGTCACCCTTGGTCACCATCGCCGAGTTGGCGATCGCCACCAGGATGGGGCTGAACGTCTCTGGTGGAGTGGCGAGGTAGAAGATGACGACAGGGGTGCCCGTGATGAGCGCGTTGACCGGGGCGAAGGTCGCCGGGTCCGCGTAGTCGAGCGTCACCCATTCGGCGGAGGCCGCCAGGACAGGACTGCCGCTGGCCTCCTTCACCAGCTCGCGGAACTGATCGTTCGTGGAGTGGCTGCGCCCGGCGCCGATCACGCGGAGCGTGGTCCCCTCGCGAGTTACGAGTGCTCCCAATGCAGGCAGGATCTTGCGTCGTGCAAGGTCGCCCGAGGCGCCGAAGATCACCAGATCGACGCCCGCACCCACGATTGAATGCTAGTGACTCAGGGGTGGTCGGCGACGACCTCGGTGCCGGCGATCTCGTCGTGGACCGCGCGCAACCGCAGCGCCGCCATTGGCAACGTGAGCAGGCGGATGAGCGCCTGACCCGGGCTCACTCGAGACCCGTCGACGGACACCACATGCTGGCCGGTGATCATGCCCCCGACGGTACGCCCGGAGACGCTCCAGCAAGCGATGTGGTAGCCGGCGGCAACGGCGGCGATCGCAGCCAGTCGCCGGCGCCTGCCGGCGACGAGCGCCACCACCGCGAACAGACCGACATCGATCGCGGCCGCGGTGGCACGCCGGGTCGGGGCCACCGGCACGCCGGGTGCCGGCTGCCGACCGCGCTGCCACAGCAGGTGAAGGCGCATCACCGTGTGATGAAACGGCAGCTGGGTCAGCATGTAGAGCGGCCGAGGCAGACGGGGCCGGTATCCGTCCACGGAAACCGTCAGCCGGCCCTTCCCCGCCTCGATGCGGAGGCGGCCGCCGCGATCCCCGACCACGAGGCCGCCTTCGATGGGGAGCTCCACACTCGACCGCGTCGTCTTCGCGGGTCCGAAGCGGATGATCTCCAGCGGGCCCAGAAACAGCGACGAATCTCGCCGCCTCACGAGTCCCAGCGTCAGCTTCGGCACGTCCAGAAAGAAGCTCTCGCGAAGGTCTCGACCGGTGACCCGACGAGAGGAGGCCACCGAATCGTCGAGCGATACGCGGCCGCCTGTCCACCTCGCCACAGAAGATATGTTGAGGCGATGGCCAAGCTCGAGTTCGCGGCCGCTGTCGTGATTCACACATCCCCCGAGCGCGCCTTCGACTACTTCGCCGACTATCACCCAGTGGCCAGGGTGCTCGAGGGCGTGAGCAGGTGGGAGCCGATCGGATCGACCAGCACCGGCATTGGCGCGCGCTTCAATGTCGAGATGTTGGCCATGGGCTTTCCGCTGCGAAACGTCCTGCGGCTGAACCGCTGGCGCCGCCCGCACGAGATCGGCTGGGTGTCGGAGTCGGGGCTGATCAAGCAGGAGGGAGGCTTCACGTTCACGAAGGCGCCGGAGGGCGTCCGGGTTGAGCTCCGGATTGCTTACGTGCCGCCGGCTTCCGTGGTCGGCGCGCTCGTCGCCAGGCGCCTCGATTGGGTCGTCAAGCAGCGGCTCGAGCGAGCCCTGGAACGCATCCGGTACACCCTCGAACGATCTGAGTCCTAATGTTCATCTCGTGCGCTTGAGCCGCGAGGTCCACGCGATCCTGGGCCGAGCCCAGATCGGGATGCTGGCGCTTCGAGCCGCGCGTCTGCCGCTGGTCAACCCGGCCGCCTACAGCTTCGCGGCGGGATCGATCTGGATGACCACGTCTCGGTACGCAGCCAAGAACCTGATGGCGCGGCGCGATCCCCGCGCGGCTTTCTTTGTCGACGGCGGCTCGAGAGCCGTGCTGATGCGGGGCACGCTCGAGGTCTTCGATCCACTGTCCCTCTCGAACCAGGTGCGCGCAGCGATCAGCGGCCCAGGCCTGTACCTCGGGATGGCCGGGTATGCGCTGCGCAACGTCCCATTCGTCACGGGCTATCTCCTGGACATCGTGCGCCTGCCGCGCGAATGGATGCCGTACAACCGCATCGTGCTCCAGCTGCATCCGAACGATGTCGAGATCATCGACGTCTGGCCGTTCCCGCCCGCGCAAGCCGCCAGGGTCCCGGCGGTGCCGGCGGAGGTGAGCCGCCGGCTGGCGGGTGTGCCGCGCGGCTATGCCTGCTGGTTCGAAGGCGGGGCGCCGGTCATTCAGCCGGCGCTCTGGGAGGTGGACCGTGGCACCGTGATGATGGCGCCCACCGGCGGCCACGCTCGCACTGGATCGCCTGGCGCGCTGGTGGTCGAATCGCATCACAGCTTCCGGCCGTCGCTCATGGTCGGCGCCTGCGTCCGCGGAACGTTCGGGAGCGCCGGCGATCGCGGCGCCATCGCCGAGCGGTACGGCATCGACGTTGATGATGTGCCGTCCGCCCTCGAGCTGCGCACCGAGCGGGTCACCTCCTGGCGCGGCTTTCAGATCGCCACAGCCGTCCCGCGCTCGGCGCGCCGCCTGCGCGTGGCCGAAGGCCAGTAGATGGCGAAGCCCGCGGCGCCGGGACTGCGGATCCGCCGCTTCGCGGCCGGCGAATGGACCGAAACGCCCGATGCCGTCGTCACCGAAGAACCGCTCCAGCTCCTCCTCGACGGAGCGCCGCTCGCTGTCGTCATGCGTACGCCGGGCGCGGACATCGAACTTGCGCTGGGCCTGCTGTTCGCGGAGGGCATCATCCGGTCGGCGCGAGACGTGGGCGGGCTGCGCATCAGCGCAGAGGCGGGGGAGGCCGAGGACCGGGTCAAGGTCGAGTCCGTGCTCGTGGAGTCGAATCAAGTGGACGTGCAGCTGGCGGCCAAACCGCGACGGAAGCCTGAGCGCTCGATGCTGGCCAGCTCCGCGTGTGGAGTCTGTGGCACGCAGATGATCGAAGACCTTCGCCACGACCTCGCCGCGCTGCCGCCCGGCTTCAGCGCCAACCCGGCCATGCTTCCCGGCCTCGTCGACAAGCTCCGCTCTGGCCAGGGCGTGTTCGAGCGCACCGGTGGTCTCCACGCCGCCGGCCTGTTCGACGCGGATGGCGAGGTCGTCGCGCTGCGCGAGGACATCGGCCGCCACAACGCGGTCGACAAGGTGGTCGGACGGCTGCTCCTCGACGGCCGCCTGCCCGCCTCCGGAATGCTGCTCGTCGTCAGCGGGCGCGCGGGATACGAGATCGTCCAGAAGTCGGTCGGGGCGGGCATTCCACTGCTGGCCGCCGTCGGCGCGCCCTCCAGCCTGGCCGTCGCGCTGGCGCGGGAGTTCAACCAGACGCTGGTCGGGTTCCTTCGGGGCGATCGCTTCAACGTCTACTCGGGCGCGGAGCGGCTTACAAAGGGCTGATGTTTACGCGATAGTTCGGCGCCGCCGAGACGGATATCTTGGCCGCATGAGACGGGTCGCGCTCGCGATGGGGATCCTGGTGGTCGCGGTGGCGTGCGGTGGACCAACCCAGTCTTCGACTCCGACGCCGACCCCACCAGAAGTCGGGGTCCACAAGATCCAGCACGTGGTCGTGATCATGCAGGAGAACCGCAGCTTCGACCACTACTTCGGCCTGTACCCGGGCGCCGACGGCTTGCCGCAGCAGGGCGGCCAGTTCACCGTGTGCGTGCCTGACCCGGACAATGGAGGCTGCGTTCGTCCTTACCACGACGCGACGGACAAGAACGGGGGCGGGCCGCACGGCAGCTCCAACGCCACCGCTGACATCAACAGCGGCAAGATGGACGGCTTCGTCGGGCAAGCGGAAAAGGGAAAGCGAGGCTGCGTCGCGACAGTGGACCCCACCTGCACCAACTCCGTCAAGACTGACGTGATGGGCTACAAGGACGCGCGCGACATCCCCAACTACTGGGCCTACGCCTCCAACTACGTGCTGCAAGACCACATGTTCCAGCCCAACGCTTCTTGGAGCTTTCCGCAACATCTCTACCTGGTCTCCGAGTGGTCGGCCAAGTGCAGCGGCAAGGACGATCCGCTGAGCTGCACGACCAACATCGACGCTCCCGGCAACCCGCTTGTCGGCGGCGCGGGCAAGATCAACGGCGAGGACCAGGCGGCGCGCAACTTCGCGTGGACGTCGCTCACGTACCTGCTCTACAAGCACCAGGTCAGCTGGCGCTACTACGTCGCCGAGGGCCAGACCGCGGACTGCGAGGACGGCGCCGCAGTCTGCCCGCCCAAGGATCAGAAAGTCGGCACGCCCGACATCTGGAACCCGCTCCCCGGCTTCACCGACGTCAGGATCGACGGCCAGGTCGGAAACGTGCAGACGATCGACCACTTCTATGCCGACGCCAAGGCGGGCCACCTGCCGGCAGTGAGCTGGATCGCCCCCAATGGAGCGGTGAGCGAACATCCGCCGGGGCTCGTGTCTGCCGGACAGGCGCATGTGACGACGCTGATCGACACGATCATGAAGACCCCGGAGTGGAGCTCGACCGCGATCTTCCTGAGCTGGGACGATTGGGGCGGGTTCTACGACCACGTGGCGCCACCGGTGGTCGACGGCGCGGGCTATGGCCTGCGCGTGCCTGGGATCGTGATCAGCCCCTACGCCCGGCAGGGATTCGTCGACCACCAGGTCCTGAGTCAGGACGCTTACGCGAAGTTCATCGAGGATGCGTTCCTCGGCGGGGCTCGGCTCGATCCGAAGACCGACGGCCGGCCCGACTCGCGGCCCGATGTGCGCGAAAACAATTCGGCGCTGGGCAATCTGCTTTCCGATTTCGACTTCAACCAGCCGCCGCGGGCGCCCCTGGTTCTCGATCCGAACCCGGCGCCCGGCCCCGCGTCCTCTATCTGAGCGGCCCAGCCAAATCACGCCCCGCTCCCTGGCCCTCTCCCCTTAAGGGGAGAGGGGATACGGATAATCGCATCGTGCTTTCGGTTCTGGCCGCGCGCCCGGGTGTCCGGGCGGCCGTAATCGCGTCGTACATCCTGCTCGTCGAGTGGGCGCGCGCCCTGGGTTCGACAGCGCCGCACGCCGCCGCCGCGGCGCTCGTCCTCGGCGGACTCGCCCTCGTGCTGACCGGCGCCGGCTGGCCGGCCGGCCGCCTCGGCCTGGGCAGGTCCCACCTCGGATTCAGGATCCTGGGTGGCCTCGCGCTGGCTGCTGTCCTGCTCCTCCCGGCAGCCGCGCGGGCGAGCCCGGCGCCGATCCTGCCCGCGTTCCTGGCGCTGCCGGCGGTTGTGGTTTCAATCGGCGAGGAGATCGCGTTTCGCGGCGCACTTTATGCGGCGCTCGAGGACCTTGGCGGCGCGCCGGTGGCGATCATCGGCAGCACAGCGTTGTGGACCGCGGCCCACGCGCTCTCGCACCCGCCCGAGTTTCTGTTCGCCGTCGCCGCCGCCGGCCTCTTGCTGGCATTGTGGCGCTGGGCCTGCAAAGACCTGGTCGGTCCGATCGTCGGCCACGTCATCGCGGACATCGCCCTGTGAGGCGCCTGGCGCTGCTCGCATCGGCGGCGGTGATCTATCTGCTCGCGGCGTGGATGGTGGCGCCCGGCTTCTATGACGGGTTCACTCCCCAGCAGCCATACAACTGGGTCTGCCCGCCGCCTCAGGCCGGCTCGAACCTGGCGCCGAACTCGGGCCACCAGGTCATCAAAGTCGTCGGTGGCATCAGCGATGCCAACTCCGCCTTCACGAACCCCGACATCCAGGTGGTGCTCGGGTTCAATTTCGGGGTTTTCGACTCGGCGGGGAAGACCCAGATCACAGTCGACATCAAGCCGGTGAGCCCGTGCCCCAAGCCGACCGGGATCACCTTCGCGACCAACACCTACAACATCACCGCCGACGCGCCGCTCGTCAAGAAGGCCAGCCTCGTGATGCGCTTCTCTGACCTGATTCCCGCTCCGAGCACGGTGTACTACGCAACCTCTCCGGACGGACCATGGACATCGATCGGCGCGCTGTCCCAGGCCCAGCCGTTCACGATCGACACGACCATAGACAAATTCGGCTACTACGCCGCCGGCTACCCTTCGAGCGCCGTCTCGCGCACCAATCCTGGGAGCAGCCAGATTCTGCCCATCGCGATCGCGGTGTTGATCATCGCGGTGATCGTCGCCGGCTTCCCGCTCGCGATCATTCGCCGCCGGCGCGCGCCCGACGCTGGAGATGAAGACGACTCCGAGCCGTGAGCCCATCGGCACTCGTGATTCTCAATCGCGCCTCCGGCACCGGTCACCCGGCCTCGGTTGTGGATGAGCTCGCGAAAGAGCTCCAGTCGGGATACGGTGCGCCGCTTCAGGTTCAGTTCGTTGTGGTCGATGACCATCCAGGCGCGCGCTCGGCCGCGGCGCACCATGCCTCTGCGGGGGCGCGGCCTTCGCTGATCGCGGCGGCGGGCGGCGGCGGCACGCTGAGGGCGGTCGTCGAGGGAGTAATGGAAGCCTTTCCAGACACCCCGCCGGGTCCCGAGGTGGTGAGGCTGGCGGCGCTGCGGATGGGATCGGGCAACATCATCGCGCGTGCGCTCGGCTTTCCGCGCGATCCCCGCGCAGCGGCGCGCTTGGTGGGCGAGGGACTGGCGCGCAACCTCACCGAGCCGGTCGCTGTGATTCGGTGCAGACATGGCCTGCCAGGCGGCGGCACCGCGGTCCGTCACGCCGTCACGATGTGCGGCCTTGGGCAGTGGGGCCTCGTGCCCGGCGACATCTCGCGCTGGCGCGAGCGGCACGCGCGCGGACGCAAGCGCGTCGCTTCATGGGTGGGCCTCGAGCGCGTCAACGTATTCGAGTACGTGATGTTCGGCGCGGCGAGGATCTTGGCGGGCACGGTGTCAAGATCACGCTGCCCGATGGTCGAGATCGATGGCGCCAAACACATGCGATTGCTTGCCCTCGCGGCATTGAACCTGCCGCTGCCGCCCCTGCCGGATCCAGGTGTGGCCATCGGCGACGAAGCGATCGGCCTCACCGTCGTGCCGCGTCTGGGCCGTCCGTTCCGCCGCCGCCTCGAGGCAGGCGAGTCGTTCACCCTCCGTCTGCTCGACCGGGACTCGGTCGAGTTCTTTCTCGACGAAGACCCGGAGGAAGCCACCGGCTGGCTGACGCTCGACGTGGCCGGCGTCCTGGCGTTTGTTCGGGGTCAGATCTCTTGACGATCCAGGTCGCGATCGTCGGCATCGACGGGAGCGGCAAGAGCACGCTCGCAGCCTCGCTCGCCGCGGTGATCGCCGCTGAGCGAGGGCTCGTGGCGGGCTCCGCCGTCGGCGACGAGCTGTGGATTCGATCGCCAGACATCGACCTGGCCGGTCCGGGCTTTCATCCTCACGGCTACGCCATCGCCGCTCGGCTGAATCGCCTGTTCCGAAGGCTTTCGCGGCTCGTCGTCGAGCACAAGGCGCTCTACCCCGCGGCCAAGGTGTTCCAGATGCTCCTGCAGGACAACGCGGCGGTCAAGCTCTCGAAGAAGTATCACGTCGACGTGATGGTCAGCGACGGCAACCTGTTGCTGTCGGGCGCGGGTCGCGCGTCCAACTACCGCGGGCCTGCCGACGACCCACCCTCGGTCGACGACATCGACCATGCATTCCAGCACCTGCTGCAGGGCACCCGCCTGGGTCCGGAGAGCCGCCGTCATCTTCCCAACCTCGCGACGGCGGAAGCACTTGCGGTCACCGCCCGGGTGGCACGCTGGCAGGGAGTCTGGATTCCGGATCAGGCTGTCTTCCTTGACCTGACGCCCGAGCTCGCGGTGGATCGAGTCACGGCTCGCGGCGCCAAGGTCGATCGCCACGAAAACCCCGCCGATCTTGCCACGGCGCGCGATGGCTACAAGCGTGTGCTCGATGTGATGAAGCGAAACAAAGGGGCGGGGTCGGTGCATGTGATCGAGGTGGGTTCGATGCGGCCAGGTGCGGTTGTTGCGGCCGCCGCCCAGGCGCTCGCGCCCACCTTGCCCGCGACCTCGAGCAACTCAGCGCGGGCCGGGGCGCTGCACGAAGCGATCGGACGCCGCAGCGTGACCAGGCGCGTGCTCAGTTTCGCCTATCTGGGCCGTTACCTCGTACGCCACTTCTTTGACGGCGCGTGGCGTGAACCGCTGTTTCCGCTGAGCGCGCCCGGGCGCGCATTCCTGAGCGAGGGCTATTCGGCCGGAGTCATGCGGTACATCTACGACCAGCCCCTGCATCCCTCGCTCATGGATCGGGCGTTCTATGGGTATCCGCTTCACCGCGCGGTGCGCGACCGGCTCGCCATCCTCGAGCGAAGGATCGAGATGGAGCTGCGCGCGCGGCTGTCCGCTGGAACAGAGGTGCGAATCTTCACCGCGCCTAGCGGTTTCGCCTACGACCTGCTCCGTCCGCTGGCGAGGCTGGCGGCCGAGAGTCCCCAGCTTGCCCGCCGAGTGGTGCTCGTGGCCGCCGACCTGGATCCGGCGGGCAACCTGAGCCCCGAATTGACCGCAGCCGCGAAGCGCATCGGTCTTCGGTTCACGTTCGTTCGCGGCGATTTGACCGCTTCCGCCCTGCGCACCGAGTGCGAGCAGCACGGGCCTTTCGATGTCGAGTTGTTCGTGGGGCTTTCCTCGTGGCTGCCCAAGCTGCCGATGCTCGAGCACCTGCGCTGGCTCCGCGCGAACCTGCGATCGGAAGGCCTGCTGGTGACCGATTGCTTCACCCCGGCCGCCTACGCCGTCGGCGGCGCGGCCATGGGCTACCGGGCCAACTATTACCCGCCCGCGGTGATGTGCACGCTGCTGGACTACTGTGGATTCGACGGCCTCGGGACGGAGGTCGAGTCGGGTCGCGACGGCATCAACCACGTCCTGCTGGCGCCCGTCGGCTGACCGAGCCTACGGTCGCATATAGCTCAACGAGTGGTGGGTGAGCAGCCGCTCGCCGGCCCTGCACTCGGCCACTCCGAAAACGACCCTTCGGCCGCGTTTGAGGACGGTGGCGCGGCAGACGATGGGCTCGCTCCTGGCAGCAGCCAAGAACACCGTGTTGAGCTGGCTGGTGACCGATGAGTCGTCGAGACCCGCGAAGGTTTTGATGGCGAGCCAGAAGGCGACGTCGGCCGCCGTCATGTAGACGTCGCCGCTCACGATGCCTCCTGGGCGTTCGAACGCCTTCTTGAACGGAACGCGAATGGTGCACGTGCCATCGCCCAGCTCCACCACTTTCATGCCGAGGCGGCGCGTGAATGGAAAGCGGCGCAGCAATGCCTCCAGCTCGGTCGCCGAAACTAACATAATGGCATTATGTTAACCCGTCGCACCCAGGAAGAGCGGCGGGAGGCGACCACGGAGGCCTTGCTGGTTGGCGGCCGAAGGCTTTTCGGGGCGCGCGGGTACGCGGGGGTCAGCTCAGCCGCCCTGGCTGCGGCTGCTGGGCTTACGACCGGCGCGATGTACCACCATTTCGAGGACAAGGCAGCCTTGTTCCGGGCCGTTTTCGAGAGCGTCGAGGCCGAGCTCGCCGCTGCGGTGCGACGTGGGGCGGCCGGTCCGGGGGACCCGCTGATACGAGTGGAGAAGGGCGCGCTCGCTTTCCTCGAGGCGGCCCGCGAACCGCTGGTGCGGCGGATCGTCCTGATCGACGGCCCGAGCGTGCTGGGCTGGGAGCGCTGGCGTCATATCGACGAGAAGCACCATCTCCGGCCGCTGAAGGCCGCGCTCATTGTCGCCATGCGGGCGGGTCTCGTGGAGCGTCGGGACCCCGACGCGCTGGCGCGCCTTTTGATGGGGGCGCTGACCGAGGCGGCACTAGACGGAGGGCGGGGGATCGCGGACTCCGCCCTGTGGCTGATCAGGCGGCTCCGTCGTACTTGATCGCTTCGAAAAGCGTGCCGCACTTCCGGCAGCGGTACTGGAGCGTCATCGCCTGAGTGCCGAAGAGCGAGATCACCTTGGCGTCGCGCGCGCCGCAGTGGGGGCATTTTGGAACGGTGCGCGTTTCAGGCTTCTTTCGACTGGGCGGCAAACCGCTTCTCCTCGAGGCCGCGGAGCATGGCGAACGTGCGCTCATCGATGGCGCCCTTACGGCCGCGTCGCCTGACCGGATCCCACGTTTTCCAGTCGATCTTGATATCGGGAGCTTTCGTCTCGAGGCGCTCCTGCAGCCGCGACGCCAACTCCTCAGGACCCAGGCTCAGCCGGCCGTCCTCGTTGAGCTGGGCGGTCTCGCCGTCGCGCGGCCCAAACCACTCGATTGCCTCTTGCCAGGCCTGGCGCAGCGGCTCGGCGCTGATGCCGGACCTGAGCCAGCTGCGTCCGTGGAGGAAGTGATAGCGCTCCTCCATCAGCATCTTGCGGAGCCGGTGCTGGAGCACCTCGACCGATCCGTTGACGCAGGACTCGATCATCACGGTGAATGCGGTGTCGAGGATGGCGTTCGCGGCGACGAACTGCGCCCACTCGGTCCAGGGCTCGTCGAAGTATGGAAGGGCGCGGAGGCTGGCCGGGTCGGACTCTCGCTCAGCGCCGCGCGGGTCCTCGCCGAGCGGCTCGAGACAGCCGTAGAGGACGCGGCTGTGGCCGAGGTCGTCGAGGCCCATCGCCGCCGCCGCGATGTCCGCCTCCAGGGATGGGGCCCGTGTCGCCCACTCCGCGTATCGCAGGCCGAGCATCTGCTTGTTGTCGGCGATGCTGAGGACCAGGTCGGAGAGGCTCATGTCTCCGAGGTTTCGCCCGGCTGCCACAACGCGATGACGTGATCCTTGCGCACGATGGTCATCTCGATCCATCGCTCCTCGTCGTAGGTCGCGCGCGCGTACGCGGCCGCGAGGTCGTCATCAGGAGCAACCACGCTGCCCACCTGGTGCAGCGGTTCAGCTCGAGTCTTGCGGGCGTAGACCTCGTACTCGACGGCGTCGCCGCTGACTCGTTTGTAGTTCGTCGTCAAACAGCCAGGCCCCACGACTCGAGCGCGTCGCGGCCGGCTTCGGTCATGCGGGCGCTCGTCCACGGCGGATCCCACACGACATTGACTCGCACCTCGCGCACGCCGGCCTCGCGCAGCAATCGCTCGCGCACGTCTTCGAGGATGAAATCAGAGGCGGGGCAGCCCATGGCCGTGAAGGTGAGGTCGACCTCGACAATGCCATCGCGCTCGGTGATTCCATAGATCACGCCGAGGTCGACGAGATTCACAGGCATCTCTGGGTCCTTCACCTCGGCGAGCGCGGTCCAGAAACGCTGGGTCATGACCCGTTCTTGTGGTGCGTCTTGCGGAACTTGTGGAATTCCTCCTGGAACATCGCGACCATCTCGGCGTTCCGAGGCCCGCGCGCGCGCCAGCGCACCAGCACGTCGTCCCAGGTGCTCGGCTGCTTGAAATCCCACAGTTTCGCCTCGGCGTCGAATGCGCATGGGAAGGGATAGTCCAGCTCCCACACGTCCTTGCCGTCCCGCTCCTCTTTGTGCGCCGGAACCTTGATCCCGATCTGTTCGCAGTAGGGCACGACCGTCGAGAGCCACCACTGCCGCAGCTGATCGTTGGTCAGGCCCTTCAGCCGATATTCGAGCTGCGTCGAATGCATTTTCAGGTCGTCGGGAAGGCCGAACCATTCGACGCTGAGCGGGAACATCCAGTCCACCGCGCGCTGCAGCTCATCCTTCGCCGAACCGCCCGAGGCGCTGATGCGCTTCATCCACGTCCGCCCGTTCCGAAGATGGAAGTTCTCCTCCGCCATCACCTTGTTGAGGCCGCGCTTCCAGGGACCGTACGAGCACTTGTCGTGGATGTCGCCGAGCAAGCAGAAGCCGGCCTGGTCGTACATCCCGTTGGCGACCACGAGCTCAGTCCAGGTGTCGAGCGGGACGTCGAATGCATAGGGGTACCGAAAGCTCTTCGGGTCGCGGCTGAAGATCAGCTTCTCCTGGTCCTCACCGAGCTCCTCGAGGATGTGGTAGGCGATATGCGCGTGCGCCAGCTCGTCCTGGATGATCGCGATGCCGGTCATGAAGGCGTTGATGGACGGCGCCCGTTTGGCGGCCAGGTAGTAAGCGGGGGCGGAGATCAGCTCGGTGTCGCCTGACACTATCAGCGTGTGTTTCAGCTCCCTCAGGTACTCGGGAGTCATCTCCTTGGGGGACTCGATGAGCTCCCCCGACTTGATGGTCTGGTCGAACTCGGCTGCGGTGGGCATCGCCCTTCCATTCTCTGACAACCGGGGCGGGTAAAATCGGGGTTCGCTTCCGGGCCGCCGACGCTTGGCCCGCACTGCGGTGGCTATAGCTCAGCACGGTAGAGCACCAGATTGTGGATCTGGCTGTCGCGGGTTCAAATCCCGCTAGCCACCCTTTCCGCTACTTTTGAACTCTTTTGGACCGAGCTGCGGCTGAAGACTGGATCCGGGCGCTCGTGGAACCGGTCGGCGCCATCGAGTCGGTGCACGAGCGATCGTGGGCGACGGTGATGCGGGTGCCGGTCGCGGGCGGCGTGACTTGGTTCAAGGCCTGCGCACAGGTTCAGGCATTCGAACCGAGGCTGACCGCAGAGCTTTACGGTCGATGGCCTGATCGAGTCACCGAAGTCCTCGCCGTCAACGAATCACGGCGATGGCTGTTGCTGGGCGATGCCGGGATCGCGGTCAGGGAGCTTGGAAATCCGCCCGAGGCGTGGCTCAAGGCATTGCCGTCATACGCCGAGCTGCAGAAGGGAGACACGGTGTACGCCATGGACCATGTCGGCCACGGCGTGCCTGACCTGCGAATCGTGGCGCTGTCGGCGGGTTATGAACGTCTGCTGGCGAGCGAACTGCCACTCGCAAAAGGTGACGTCGACCGCCTGAGGGAGTACGCGCCGCGTTTCGCCGAGCTCTGCTCTGCGCTGGCTCAACTGGGAATCCAGGAGTCGATCCAGCACGACGATCTCCACATGGCGAACCTGTACTCAGACGGCCGCAAGCTCCGCGTCGTGGATTGGGGAGACTCATCGATCGCGCATCCCTTCTTCTCCTTGCTTGAGACTTTCCGGTTTCTCGAGGAGTTCAATCACCTCGCTCCCAATGACCCTTGGTTCCGCAGGCTGCGCGACGCCTACTTGGAGCCATGGGGGAGCGGGCTCGAAGAGACTTTCGAAATTGCGATGCGCGTCGGCTGGTTTGTGCATGCGATCGCATGGACTCGGCAGCGGAATGCGCTGCCGCCCAAGGCACGGGCCGACTTCGATAGAGCGTTCGCGATTATTCTGCGGCGCGCAATCGCTCAGATGCTCTCCTAGGAGAGGGCCTCGCTGGAGGCACGCTCACCTTGGCTCACACTGAGTTCTACAGGGGCGGTTCTAAAGTCGTCCCAGTAGGGACCCGTTCTTCTGCCTCGGACAGCCAGACCGTCTTTGCAGGCCACCGCATGGAGCGATGACTCCGAGCCTGAGGCCGAACCTGCGTGACTGGCGAGTCGGCGACGTTGACGGTTGTTGGGGTCCAAAGCGAATCGATACGTCTGCCTAACCACCATCAGCGTGGATGATCGACGTTGAAGATGACTTCGCAATCGCAATACCCGCCGTGATCCCTGAAATAGGCCGTCGAGACGTCGATCGACTGTTCGTCCAGTCCCATCTCGCGGAGGGTTCTTGTGGTGAACCGCATGTCCCCAAAGCATGTCCAGCGGTCGGTCTGGAAGTTGCATGCATTGGGACCGGCGAGTCGTTCGACGAACTCGTCCCAGCGGGGATGGCGGGGCAGTAATGGTCGACAGGTCGCCGCGGGCTTCTGGTGTTGCATCGTACGGATGTTCGCACCAGCAAAAGCGCGCGTCAATCCAGGCTGTTAAGAAGAGTGTTCGGAGAACATGAAAGGGCGGCAGAGGTACGCCGACAAAATGGCCACCTGGACGAAATGGCTGTGATCGGGGGAATCACAGTCACCGGTCGCTCGGGGCGTAGCGGTTAGGCATGTCTGCGCGCGATTTTTATGATCAGCTTGCCGCCGACTACCACCTTGTCTACTGGGATTGGGAAGCCGCCATTGAGCGTCAGGCCGATGCCCTCGATCAGTTGATCAGGAACGCCTGCCCACAAGCAAAGCAGATTCTTGACTGCTCCTGCGGCATCGGAACACAAGCGATTGGTCTCGCGCGGCGTGGCTACCGGGTGCACGGAACGGACATCAGCGAACGCTCCCTCGATCGCGCGCGGAAAGAGGCAAAAAGGCTCGACGCAATGGTTTCCTTCGGGGTTTGCGACTTCCGGGATCTCAGCTCGGTCGACGGGCTCTTTGATGTAGTGATCTCATGCGACAACGCCATCCCCCACATGCTGACCGACGACGATCTCCATAGGGTTTTCACAGCGATGTACACGAAGCTGCGGCAAGGCGGGTTGATTGTGATCAGCGTTCGCGACTACGACAAGGCGATGATCGAGCGTCCACCTACAGGTCTTCCCGTGATCCATGCGGGACCCCCGCGTCGAGTCGTCGTCCGCCTCCATGACTGGGACGCTCCGGACAGTCCGATGTACACGGTGCGGTTCCTGATCCTCACGGAAGGCCATTCGGGGTGGACGGTTGAGCAATACAGCACGCGCTACCGTGCGCTGAAACGTTCCGTGCTCAAACGAGCTGCCGAACTTGCAGGGTTTGTGCGCATCGCTTGGCACACAGCCGAGGAAGTTCCGTTCCACCAACCAGTAATGACAGGGCTGAAAGTAGGGGTCCAGAGTTAGATTCTGTAACGTCCCAGTAGGGATCCCAAACCGATACTCCTGACGCCGCAACCAAATGGGCACTAAAGGCGCCGTCAATGGCCCGGGATTCGACTAACTGTGCCCGAATGTCGAAACAAGGAGGCGGGCTCAGCGTAGCCGCCACCTCTCCACATCGATGGTGATGAAGTCAGGAAAAGGGAGAACCCAACCGTATTGCTCGAGCGATGTCTTCACACGGCGTTTTGATGTGTACGGGATCCCGTCGGACACTCCGTGCTCGAAGACGACGTTGGCCACTCTGGCGCTGGGGGTGGCTGCCACGGGCGTGTAGTCATTACGCCTCAACAGCCCGGTTTTCCTGTCGAACCAGAATCGCTGGATGCGGCTGTGGACGGGCAGGTTGGTCCCGTAGTCGGCTTGCAGCACGCCGTCGCTGAGCTCGGTCCATTCGATGTCAGTTCGCATCAACTCGTAGGGGAGCGTGTAGTAGCCCCAAAAGGCATACCCCAAGAAGTAGAGGAGATTCAACCGATCCCATTGGGTAGTGAGGCTGGAATTCTGGAGATGCTCCCGGGCGTCGGCGCGTTGCTCTAGGATCCTGCCGCCAGGCGCCACGATCATCACGCTGAAGCCGTCGAGAACGCCGATGTCGCCGGATTCGTCGACGGGCGCGATCACGGTGTGGGGGCGCTGAACATCAACCTTGATCTTTGCGTGAGGCGGGATGTTGATGCCCTTGAGCTGAAACAAAAGCCCTCCCACGGTCGCTGTGCTCTCGACCGCGGTGGCGGCTTTCCAGACGGCCTGTCCGCCGTAGGCCGCCAGCGCTCGAGCCGCGGTCGGGGAGAGCTCACCCCGGGGTGACGGTTTCGTGTTCGTCGATGAGCCTTGATCCAAGGCCGCAGGTGTGATCGTGTTCTCGAACACAGTCCACAGGCCGTAGCTCACAAGCAGGGCGAGCAGGACTACCAGGATGGCTGCGGCGATTCTGACCAGCCTGGAGCTCCGTCTTCTCCGCGGAACTGATGTGACTGCACCGGTCATGAAGTCGTCATCATCTGCTTTCGGAGCGAATGCCTTCCAAGACCCGGATGTGGCGCTGGCGCCCCTTCGCGATGCACCTCATCAATCCAATGACCCGGCTGTTCGCAGGAAGGATGCCGGGATTCGGGCTCCTGACCTACCGTGGCCGAACCACGGGCCGCATTTACCACCTTCCAATCAATGTCTTCCAGCGAGGCGAGCACTACATTTTCGTTCTGACGTATGGGTCAGCGAGCCAGTGGGTGAAGAACGTGCTGGCCGCCGGCGGATGCGAGATCCAAGTCCGCGGTCGTGACGTCCGTCTCGTTCAGCCCGAGCTGATCGTCAATCCGGCCTGGGAACTCATACCCTGGCCGGCCCGGTTTATCGAGCGTATGGCCGGCGTCACCGAGTTTCTGCGTATGCGCGTGGCTTAACCAACGATTTTGGCGATCGACGTCGGCGCGGTCACGCTGCGGCGAGGACGCGCTCGGCTCTTGGCTTCCGGGTGTGGATCCCGACCACGAGCAGGTAGAGGACCATCGCGGGTTCCGCGATCGCCGGGAGTATGGTCGCATAGCCGTGGATGGCCTTCCTCGCCGCATTCCTGGGGGAATCGACTCCAGATCAACATTCCGCTCCAATCCCGGGAGCAGGTCGCAGACGTGGGACAAGACATCCTCCGGCAGATGGCCGGCGAGTACCCGCACCTCGCGGAGATGATCACGAAGCACGCCATGAAGCCCGGCTACGACTACGCGAAGGAATTCGAGTTCGGGCTGGACCTCATCCTCGACGGCCTCGAGAGGCTCCGCGCATGAGAGCGGTTGTCTACGACAGGTACGGGCCGCCGGAGGTTCAGCGGCTCGAAGAGGTCGAGCGGCCCGTCCCGAAGGACGACGAAGTGCTGATCAAGATCCACGCCACGACGGTCACCAGGACTGACACCGGGCTGCGCTCAGGCACGCCGTTCATCGTCCGCCTCTTCTTTGGCCTTTTCCGACCGAAGCAGCGGATCCTCGGCACTGAGCTGGCTGGTGAGATCGAAGCAATCGGGGCAGCCGTCACCGAGTTCGGGGTCGGCGACCAGGTCTTCGGCTCGACACCTTCGTTCAGGTCGGGGGCGCACGCGGAGTTCATCTGCATGTCGGCGAGCGGTCCGATCGCCTTGAAGCCGGCCGCCATGACCTTCGAGGAAGCTGCGGCGGTAACCGACGGAGTGGTCCTGGCCTTGATGTGCCTGGAAGCGGCCCATGTGGCAAAGGGGCAGCGGATCCTCGTCTACGGAGCATCCGGATCCATCGGCACCGCGGGGGTGCAGCTCGCGAAATACTTCGAAGCAGACGTCACCGCGGTGTGCAACACGAAGAACGTCAACCTTGTGAGGTCCCTCGGAGCCGACAAGGTGATCGACTACACACAGGAGGACTTCACGAAGAGTGGCGAAACTTACGACGTCATCTTCGACGCCGTCGGCAAGCACTCGTTCAGCAGGTGCAGAGGCTCACTGAAGCGGGGCGGGGCATATGTGGCAACTGACGGGTTCCGGAATCTCTTCCTGTCACTCTGGACCTCGCGGATCGGAGACAAGAAAGTGCTGTTCCCGATACCACCGCGCTACACGAAGAAGAACGTCCTCTTCCTCAAGGAGCTGATCGAGGCTGGAAAGTACCGGGCGGTCATCGACCGGCGGTACTCGCTGGAGCAAGTGGTCGAGGCGACGAGGTACGTCGAAACGCAGCAGAAGACCGGGAACGTCGTCCTGACGTTCGGCGGTCGCTAGCCGAAGCCGCAGTCCTGGATTACTTTCTCCAGGGCGCTCTGGAGAGCAGCCAGCTCCAGATCGTCCAGTCTCCCGACGAACAGTTCCGAAACCTTGCGCAGGTGGACGGGAGCGGTTTCGGTCAGGCGCGCCACGCCGGCATCGGTCAGCTCGACGACCACGCCCCGGGCGTCGCCGTCGGCATTGGCTCGACGGACCAGGCCTTCGCCGGCCATCCGGTCGATTCGTCGCGTCATGGCCGACCGCGAGCTGAGCGTCCGTTCGGCCAGCTCGGTCATGCGCAGCGCGCCGGCCGCCTCCGCCAGCTGGCCGAGAACGTCGAAATCGCCGAGGTGCAAACCGGTCTTGCTTTCGAGATCAGTCCCGAGCCGGCGCATGAGGGTGGCGTGAGCCCGCAGCAGTGCGCGCCAGGCCCCCAATCCGCGCCGGCCCGGCAGCGCCTCGGCAACCACTCGTTCCAGGAGACCGGCCACGTCGGGTTTGGAAAGTACTTGCTTGTGCAATAAACTTGGCCTCGGCGAGGTATTTGCAGATGCAAGTATATCGTCAAGGAAGCCCAGGAGGAAATGTGATCAGCGAACTCAGGCCAGAACTCGACCCGTCCATCACCCGCCGCTTTGGGACGGCGGCGGATGACGCCAGCGTGAAGCGGGCGACCACCGCCCTCGAGGCGAACGGAATGACGGTGCTTCGGGCGGCAAACCCCGCCGAAGCCCGCTTGATCGTGCTGGATCTCCTCCCCGAGGGCGCCCAGGTGCATCACGGCGCATCGCAGTCTCTCGAGGTGGCGGGCATCATCGAGGCGGTCGAAAAGTCCGGGCGATACGAGCTCCTCAGGCCGCGGCTCCGGAGCATGGACCGCGCGACTCAAGCCGACGAGATCCGCCGCCTGGGCGCGGCGCCGGACGTGATGCTCGGCAGCGTCCACGCCGTCACGGAGACCGGATCGCTGATCGCGGCCTCGATGGGTGGCAGCCAGCTCGGTCCGTACGTGAGCGGCGCAGGGCGGGTCATCCTGGTCGTGGGGACGCAGAAGATCGTTTCCGACCTCGAGGAAGGCCTTCGCCGGGTCAACGACTACGCCTTCCTGCTAGAGGATGCCCGCGCGCAGCTCGCATATGGCATCCACAGCGCGGTGAACAAGGTGCTGATCATCAACCGCGAGGTCGTCCCAGGGCGCATCACCGTCGTGTTCGTTGACGAGGTTCTTGGGTTCTAGCCCCAATCAAACGGAGGAACAGGCCATGGCCACTCGAGTCGACACAGCGCAGCGCGAAATCGTCCTCGTCGAGGATGCCCACATCCGCCCGGTGATGGGCAACCAGGTCCTCGAATCCTTGCCGTCGAGGCACATCCCGTACTCGCTCGTGGACCCTTACATCCTCGTCCACGAGGCCGACCTCAAGATCGATCCGACCCAGGAGAGCCAGGACACCACGCACCCGCATCGTGGATTCGACAATCTCTGGTACGCGATCTCGGGCTCGTCGAGCACGGGCCACAGCACCGGTCCCGGCGGAGGCTTCGAGCGAGCGCGGCTCGACGAGGGATCGCTCTTGTTCATACGCACCGGCCGCGGAGTCTTGCATGCGGAAGGCATCGGCGGCGACGAGCGCCGCGAGGGCAAGGCCACCGAGATGCGCGGCCTCCTGTTCTGGGTAAACCTCGCCCGCAAGGACAAGAACGACGAGCCATACGCGCGGGTCGTGCAGCCGAGCGAGGTGCCCGTCCGCCATGAGGGCGACGCCACCATGCGCGTGCTGGTCGGCGAGGGCTCGCCCATCGAGCTCGGGACGCCGGGGCTGATCCTGGACGTCCACCTGCCCAAAGGCGGAAAGCTGAGCATCCCCGTCCAGGCCGGCTTCAACGGGTTCGTTCACATGCTGGAAGGCGAGGCCGGCTTCGGCGCCAACAGGCTCCGGGCGAAGCGTGGGCAGATTGCGGTTCTCGGACCGGGCGGTGCGCTCGCCGTCGAGGATGCGCAACCGGGGACGCGGTTCGTGCTCATGGCCGGGAAGCCATACGGAGAGCGGCCGATCTACAACGGACCGTACGTGGACTAGCGTCAGCTCCGGCCTTGTGCCGGACACCCTCCATAGGCATGGCTTGGAAACCGCTGTTTGGCGGGGCCCTTTTTCGAGGGGTCGCGTGTAGATATCACCCTGGGGTTTGATAGGTATGCCTGCAGGAATCCGATTAGGCAGAACGGCCGGGTGGTTTGGGTCACGAAGGGCATCGACTCTGCTCGCGTTGCTCGCCATCTTCACTATGGGGCCGCTGATCCTCCTGTCGACTCTCAGCGTCAACTCGGCCTACTCAGCGCTCGCGGATACTTCCAACCACCGGCTTGCCGACGCGAGCGCGTTGGCCGCGGCGTACGTGAACACGCAGATGACCGCGCTGACCGCCCTGGAAGACTCCTACGTCCATCGGCCCTCTCTCATCGCCGCGCTCCAGGATGGCAACCACGTCAATTACGACGCGCCGGCTGTCCTTGCGGTTCTGAAAGATCTCCGCGTCGTGCAGTCGGGCACCTTGCTCGCTGCCATTGTCGACCCCGCAGGCACTTTCTGGAACAACGAAGACCCGGGGCAGCCGAACCTGATCGGGCAAAGCTTCGCCGGCCGCGACTGGTACCAGGGCGCGGTCAGAACCGGCAAGGCGTATGTCTCCGTTGCGTTCGCCGCAGCGGCGACGGGTGCGCCGCTGGTAATCGCAATCTCCGATCCGATCAGGGCGGATGGCCGCTACGCGCCCAACGGCACAGTGCTCGGAATTCTGGCGGTCGGCATCCAACTGACGGCCACTCAGGCGCTGTTCTCGAACTTCGCTCGCAATCAAGGTGTGGCGATCGAGGTGACCGACCAGGCCGGCGTGATCGTGGCGCTGAGCGGTGCCGTGCCGACGAAGCTGGTCACCGACAAGAGCGCCGGCGTGGCCGCGGCTCTCAAAGGCAAGAGCACAGTAGATCGGGTCCGCGTGCACGGCGAGGATGACTTCGCCGCCTATTCGCCCGTGTCCGGCGTCGGGTGGACCACGGTGTCGCGCATACCCTCGTCGGTCGCCCTGGCTGATGCCAACCGACTGCGTGGCAACGTGCTCGCCATCACCATCGTCTTGCTGGCCCTGCTGGCCGGAGCCATGGTCATCCTCTACCTGGTCTTCCGCGACGGGCGGGCGATAAACCTGGCCCTGACCGGGGCGAACAGCAGCCTGGAGCAAAGGGTGAGGGCGCGAACCGTCGAGCTCGAGGCCAGTAACCGCGAGCTCAAAGTGGCGAACGGTCAAAAGACGACATTCCTGGCGAACATGAGCCACGAGCTGCGGACGCCGCTGAACGCAATCCTTGGCTTCTCCGAGCTGCTGATCGATTCGTCGCGGCAGTTCCCCGAGGCTACGAGGCTAAGGTTCCTCGGGCAGATCCACTCGAGCGGTAAGCACCTGCTCGGGCTCATCAACGACATCCTCGACCTCTCGAAGATAGAAGCGGGACAGATGGAGCTTCGTCTGCAAAAAGTCTCCGTGAGCGGGGTCGTCGCTCAGGTGGCAAACACGATTGAGCCGCTGGCTTCGCAAAAACAGATACACATCGAGACCGAGGCCGAGAATGCCGGTGAGATCCTCGCCGATGAATCCAAAGTGAGACAGATGGTCCTCAATCTGGTCTCCAACGCCATCAAGTTCTCTCCGGAAGGCGGACGAGTCACCATCCGAGCCGCGCGAATCGCCGACCGTTTGGAGATAGTCGTCGCCGACAACGGAATTGGAATCGCAAAGGACGATTTGCCGCTGTTGTTCAAAGAGTTTCGGCAAGTCGACTCCGGAGCCAACCGAAAGCAGCAGGGTACTGGGCTGGGCCTCACCCTGACGCGAAGTTTTGCCATCCTTCATGGCGGCGACGTTCGGGTTCAAAGTGAGCTCGGCGTGGGCAGCACGTTCACGATCGACCTTCCCATCGAAGCCCGCAGCCCCGGGCGCGTCATGCGGCCCCCCGACCTCGGTTTCAGCGGCAGCGGCGGCGATCCATCGCGCCCGCTTGTCCTTGTCGTCGAGGACGATCCGGTGGCGGCCGAGTTGCTGACGCGACAGCTCGAACGGGCCGGATTTCGATCTGACATCGCCCGCACGGGCACAGATGCATTAACGAAGGCGCGCGCGTCAGTGCCGGTTGCGATCACGTTGGACATCCTTCTGCCAGATCAGGACGGCTGGGAGGTGCTGAGGCGCCTGAAGCTCGACGCGGTGACCAGCGCAATTCCAGTCATCGTGATCAGCGTCGTCGACAATGCCGCGCTGGCGACGTCGCTGGGCGCCCTTGATTACTTCGTGAAGCCGGTCGACCCCAAGGAGCTCGTCAACCGCCTGAGCGACTTCAACCTCAAAGCCGATGTTGGGGAGGCGAGACGAGGCGAGCGAGTCGAAGATGGCGTGCTAGCTCGTTGAGCGTCGCGCGAGTCCTGGTTGCCGATGACGATCCGGCCAGCCTGGAACTCGTCCAGGTGTACCTCGAGTCCCAAGGGTATGAGGTCGCATCCGTAAGCGACGGCAATCGCGCGCTGGAATTGAGCGAGAGCGGCGAGTTCGACCTGCTGATCCTCGATATCCACATGCCGGTGTACGAAGGAGTGGAGGTGCTGCAGATGCTTCGAAAGCGCTTCATCCATCATCCCATCAAGATCATCGCGCTCACGGCCGACACCAGACCTGAGCTCCGCGACGAGTTGGTTCGCGAAGGGATTGACGGCTACCTGACCAAGCCTGTAAGCCTCGCCGATCTTGGTCAGGAGATAACGAGGTTGCTCAGATCCAGCCCCGGCGCCTGAACAGGTAGAGCTGAATTCCGATCGCGATCACCATGGTGCCGACCCCGATCGCAAACGCGATATAGGGGGGCTCGAGGACCGTGGTCAGATAGGCGAAGTTCATGCCGTAGAAGCCGGTCAGGAAGCTCAAGGGCAGAAATAGGCTCGCGATCACGGTCAGCGCTTTGGTCGTCTGATTGAGGCGGTTCGACACGGTCGACAGGTAGACGTCCATCGCACTGGTCAACAGGTCCCGCAGCGAGTCAACGGTTTCGTACTGGCGGACGATGTGGTCGTACACGTCGCGGTAGTAGAGCGTCATGTCCTGCTGCTGCAGGTGGATGCCATGCGTGACCAGCTTCTGGAAGACGTCCCGCTGCGCGCCGAGGCTGCGGCGAAGATCGATCACCGAATGCTTCAGGTGGTAGATGCGGTCGAGGGCGCCCGGAGCCGCCTTGTCGATGATGTCGTCCTCCAGCTGGTCGACCGTGTCGTCGACCCGCTCCAGAACGGGGAAAGTGGCGTCCACGATCGCGTCCACGACGAGGTACGTGAGAAAGGACGGCTGCCCCTTCGTCAAGTCCGGGCTCTTGGCGATCCGTTCCTGCAGCACAGCGAGCGCGGGAGCCGGATCTGCATGGACGCTGACCAGAAAGGTCGGCCCGACGAACAGGTGGTGCTCGCGGAACACGGGCTCGTCCTGCACCCAGTCGGCCTGGAAGATGACGGCGAAGTTGTAATCCGGGTACTCGTCGATCTTCGGTCGCTGGTTCTGGTGCTGGATGTCCTCGATCGTCAGCGGGTGAAACTTGAACGATTCTTCGAGCAACTTGAAGTCGTCGCCGTCGGGCTGCTCGATGTCCAGCCAGAAGCCATCGGTGTGCGCGCTGGTGAAGCATCGGCCGATCGCGGCGTCGTCGGTGTCATCGACTCTTCCAGTGGTCGTCAGGAGGGTCCTCATCGGCAGGCATGCTAAGACTATGCCCCCGCCATCGATTACGAGTTCGCCGGCGGGACGCGTAGCTGAACGGCCCGGGTGCTTGACCCAGGCCGTTCACACCTTAATGCGGGTTCGAGGTGCTAGCTGCCGTTCGGCTCGCCCGTGGCTACACCCGCAACGGTAACTCGATCGATGTTGTTTGACCCGACGATGTCGATCAGGACGGACAGCGACGTCACCGTGGCCGACGAGCTGACCGAGCATGTGGCGGGGTTGTTGAAGTCGTAACAAGAGCCTCCGACGCCACCCGCAACTATGAGTGAGTTGGGGAAGGTGGCGGTCTGCCAGCCCATCGCGAGCGAGGTCAACGTCACGTTGTTGCACCCCAAGAACACGATTCCGTCCGCCTGGCCGTCGGCGTTGGTGTCAAAAAACAAGTTGAAGCGAGGCGACCCGCCATTGCACGCGCCGGTAAACGAGAACGCCAGGTCGCCCAGCGACCCGACCGTTTGCCCGTTCACGCCGTCGACGACCGCCGCCGCGAAGGCGAATTGATCGTTGGTGGTTTTCTCCAGGAACATGGAGAAATTGCCATCCAGCGCGACTTTGTTCGTCCACGATGCTTGCGCGTCCGTCGAGTTCCCAAGCGACTGAAACGTGGTGGTGTCGAAACGACCGGCCTGACCCTTCAGGCTGATCCCGCCGGCGCCGGCGCTGACGGGCATTGCAAGCACCGCTACGAGAATTACCAAAAGGGCAACGACAGGCACTTTCCCGAACAGGGTCTTCGTCATGACCACCCCTTTCCGTGTCTCCCGAAAGCCGGAGTTCATCACCAACCGTTGTCCAAGGTGGCGGGAGACGGATGCGCGCATCTGGGCGAGGACTGGTGCGCCCCGATTATGCACCTGCCGGCCGGATTTTTAGTGGTTGCTTATACCTCTGATCGCGCGAATCTGAAATTTGGGGCATCCACGGCTTAATGGGCCCCGGCACGACACTATTTGGCGCTCCAGGTCGTTAATAATCTCGTGCCCCGGATCAAGATGGTCCAACCGTCGGAGGCAGAAGGGCCCCTGGTCGAGCTGTACGCGACGGCCAAGGCTGAGAGCCCGATCGGCGTGGTGGCGGAGATCCTCAAGACCATGAGCCTGCGGCCCGACTTCCTCGCCGCCATGCAGGCCGCCTCGCGAATGCACTTCACCGACGGGGCTCTCACGCGAGCCCAGCACGAGATGATCGCGTCCTATGTCTCCGCCCTGAATCGCTGCCGGTATTGACTCAGCGCACACACATGGTTCCTGCAGTTGCAGGGCGCAGCGTTCGAGGGAGCGGCCGAAGCACTCCGAAACGGCGACCTCGACGCGGCTGGGCTGACACCGCCCGAGCGCCTGCTGCTGGAATTCGTCGGCACGATCTCCCGGGCCGCTTACCGCGTCACCGACGAGCAGGTCCAGGCCCTTCGCGACGTGGGCTGGACCGACGAGCAGATCGCCGAGGCCGCATACGTGGCGGCGCTGTTCAGCTTCTTCGTTCGTCTTGCCGACACATTCGACATCGAGCCGCCGGCGGCCTACGAGCCGAACGGCATCCCCGCGGCGGTCACTCGCGACTCCTAAGAGAGCTCACGCCCCTCTCCCTACCCTCTCCCCGAGGGGGAGAGGGGTGGCCTAAGGCGCTGGGGCCAGGCCGGTGTAGTCGACGAAGATGAGCTGGTAGCCGCTGCCGGCTTGCGAGCCGGTTATCCCCCAGGTCTTGTCGTAGGGCGAGCTCGAGCGCGAGACCACATTGCCGGATGCGTCCCGCGTGGTGTAGGTGGCCGTTCCCCGCAGCTCGATTCCGACCAACCTGGCGGCCTGGGTGGCGAACTTCGGCAAGAAGAGCTGAATGCTGATCGAGTCGAAGTTGTAGGTCTTCTGGACGAAGTTCCCCGCGCCGATGTCGGTGTTGATGACATCCACGAATTCCTTGAGCCCGTCGCCGCTGGCCCCAAGCTCCGCCAGCTTCAAGTCGTGGGTGCGGCGCGCCTCGGACTCGATGATGAGGTCGAGCACCGTGTCATGGGCCATCTTGGCGGCGACCTGCGAATTTATGGAGGGGTCGAATGAGGTCACGTTCGACGCGACGCTCGGCGTCGGTATCGATGGCAGGATCCACACGCGCGCCGAAGCGGAACCAGGCCCGGCATTCCCCGCCGGCGGCAAGGCTGCTCCCGCGCTGTCGGACGCCCAGCCGGCGATCGCAGGGCCTGCGCCCACCGTCAGAGTGATGATCGGGGTCGAGCCGTCGGGGAGCTCGGCGGCCGCGTCCGGTATGTGGGTGGAGATGTCGGCCGACACCGGAACCGCCCCTGTGAACACAGCGGCCACGGCGAGTGCGGCCGGGACGCGCCAGAGCCTTCGGGCGCCAAGCGCAGACAACGGCCGGTATTCGGCAGCTTCGAACGGCGCCACGAAGCGCGCCAGCGCGAATCGCCCTGCGCATGCGATGACCAGGCTCGCGAGGATGGCCGTCTTGGTCCAGTACTCGAGGGCGGTGGGGCCGAGCAGCAGCACCGCCAGGAGGGCAACGACGACACCGAAGACGAGCCTGGCCACCGGCCCGTCGGGCACGGTCCTTGGGTCCGGAACCATGAACAAAGCGAAGATCAGGATCTCGGGTGAAGTGACCAGGATCCGCCAGAGCTCCGAGCCGCACATGGGGGTCACGTGCCAGCTCGCGACCATGCAGTGGTCGGGCGCCCCCACGAGCGCGAGAGCGACGAAGACTGCGAACGCAGCCATGAAGCCCAGCTCCAGGCCGATCAGCCGAAGCTCCCACGCGATCAGCAGGCCGCCAACGATCAGGATCGCGTATGTGACGATCATCCAGGGGCCCATCGGTATCCACCACAGGTCCAGGGGCTCGACCTGCGTCGGCCCGAGGGCGACGAAGGCGGCCACCAGGGCCACGTTGGAGGGGTTGAAGATGTGCCTTCCCCGCCACCGGATCAGGTACTTCGTCGCCATCCCGAGCGCGACCACGCCGACGAAGATCTCGGCCCCGTGAAGGCTCCACCACTGACCGTGCAGGGTGCCCGGGACCCGCAGGATGAAGGCCGTGCTGTTGCCGGTCAGCAAGCCGCTCGCCGGCCAAAGGAGCTGCTTGTCCTTGAAAAAGGCGACGCCGAATTCGATCAAGGCGCCGGTGGCGAGACAGATCAGAATCTGCGCTATCGAGAGCCGGAAACCGAGGACGGTCTGGCCCAGCGCCTGGAGCGTCAGCAGGACCATGGCCACGTGCAAACGCGGGTCCCGGATGCTGGGCAGGATGACCCGGTATTCGCGGCCGAAAATCCGCGCGGTCCGTGGCTTGGACCGCTGGGAGGAGGTCGGTTGCGACGAGCCGTTCACGCTGGGGTAACGGGCAGGATACGCCCGCCGTTACATCAGCGGACAACGTTGATCAGCCTTCGCCGCGTGCTGCGCTCCTACTCACCAGCCGGGCGGGCGGCGGCCGGCGCCGCGGTCCTCGTCGCCCTGGCGGCGTGCGATCTTCCATTCGGCCTCGGGACGCCGTCGACACGCGCCCTTGAAGCTGGCGCTGAGGCCGGCCTCAGAGGGTCGAGCTTCGAGATGACGGGCACGTACACAGGCGCCGGCGTGAGCCTGCCGGTCCACGTTGCGAGCGGCGCCCGGACCGGCTCGCCGGCACCGGCCCCGGCGCCAGACACGACCTGGACGGTCGACCTGCAGCTGAACCGGCCGGGCGCGCAACACATCACCGTCAGCGGGACGAACCTGAAAGTCGAGGTGGTCGTCGTCGGCGGCGCCGCCTACTTCCGCGGCCATCAATTCCTCGCCGACCATATGGGCACCGACCCCCTTTCCCAAGACCTCGTCAAGGCCGCCGGCAACGGATGGTGGAAAGGCTCGGCGGGCCAGGTGCCTCAGCTACCGGACCTGACTGACGGCGCCACGTTCCGCGCGACGTTCCTGGGGCCGGCCGTGACGCAGCGAACCGACCATGTGACCGTCGATGGAATCGACGCTGTGGAGCTTTCCGGGGCCAGGGCGGACGTCTTCATCGCCGCTCAGGCCCCTTACAACCTGATGCGGGTGCACATGAACAAAAAGGTCGTCATCGACGGGATCAGCGATGGCGACTTCAAGTACGGCAACTTCGACAAGGATTTCGGGATTGCGGCGCCAAAAGACGTGATCGATTTCTCCAACCTGTCCACGCTGCCTCCCATCTACACCGTGGTGTCGGTGGACACCTCGGGCTGCCTGTCGCCGTGCGTCGTGTCAGCCCTTCTCAAGAACCTGGGTGGGATGACCGCCGCGGTGGCCAAATCCACAGTGACGTTCACCATGACCGACGCGGTGTCGAAGCGCGTCCTCGGCACCTGCTCGACCCAGGTCTCACCCGACGTCGGATACAGCGCCACCACTACCGTCACCTGCACGTTCGCCAATCTGGACATCCAGCAGGCCAACGCCGCGACGGTGACCGCCACGGCGGACAATCCGGGGCGCGCCTGAGGGCTCGACTAGACTGGGCGCGAAAGCGAGACCGCAAGGACGGTCCGCGCGCGCTCGGAGGTGGGAATGGCGGTGACCGGCTGGATGGCGCGAGCGGGGACAGCCTGTGGTGCGCTCTACGTGATCATTGGAGTCATCTCGACTGGCGGAGGTGGCGATCCGAATGCGCCGAACCTGGGCGCCGACGGGGCAACGATCGCCCGCTTCTACGCGGCACACACCTACTCCCAACATTTGCACCTCGAAGCATTTGCCATCCTTCTGCAGGTCTTCTTCATAGCCGCGCTCTGGGGAGTGCTGCGGCGCGCTGAGCCTGCGCCCGCATGGCTGTCGGCAGCGGCGTTCGGAGCCGGAATCGCCGCCGTGGCGGTCAAGCTGTCAAGCGCTCCCGCGATGTTCGCCCTCGTATATCACGCGCAGGCGCTCGAACCGAACCTGGCTCGCGCGCTCTTCGAAATGAACACTTTCGCGTTCTTCGTGACCTGGTACTTGCAGGCGGCGCTGTTGATTGCGGTCACGGCTCTCAGCTTTGCTTATCGTGCGCTGCCACTCTGGCTCGGCGTGCCTGCTGGCCTCGTCGCCATCAGCCTCTTGGTCGCGGCTGTGTTCGCGGCCACCAATCTCATCGTCGTACCCGAGCTCCTCTGGCTCCTCTGGGTCGTGGTCACCAGCGTCTATCTGACGATCAGACAGGGCAATCCACCGAGAGCCCCGCAACTGCCGTCTTGAACTCCCCGTTTGGGGCCATACGGTTTAGCTGAATACTTCACCAATTCTTCAGTCGGAGTTAGACTCTTGCGGTCGGATTTCATCGGCATCGGTCTGGGACTTTAGGGGGTACCGCCATGCGAAGAGTGTCCGTGTTGTTCGCCACCGCCCTGGCTTTGCTGTTGGCAGCGCCAGCCTCGGCGGCCGGAGGCGATGTACTCGTCTCGAACGGCAGCCCGACGGGCCCGTTCTCCCAGAACAAACAGAACGAGCCGGCGATGGCAATCGACGCGAACCATCCGAGCATCGTCGTCGCGGGCTCGAACGACGAGATCGACGAGGAGGCGTGCAACGCCGGCGACCCGACCAGGTGTCCGTTCACGGCGGGAATCGGCGTCTCAGGCTTCTACTACTCCGCAGACTCGGGCAAGACGTGGACGCAACCCAGCTACACAGGTTTGACGGCTCGGAATTGCCTGGGACCAGCGGTCTGCACACCGGTCGTGGGATCGATCGGCACCCTCCCGTGGTACTTCGAGAACGGCCTGGTGGCTGACGGCGACCCGGCCATGGCCTTCGGCCCGCAGCCTGGCCCGAACGGCTTCAGCTGGGCCAACGGCTCGCGCCTCTACTACGCGAACCTGACCTCGAACTTCCCCGGCAAGAGCACCTTCAAGGGATTCGAGGCGATCGGGGTTTCCCGCACGGATAATGTCGCGGCGGCGGCGGCCGGCACCAAGTCTGCCTGGATGCCGCCTGTGCTCGTCTCGATGCAGTCAAGCACCACGTTCTCTGACAAGGAGCAGGTGTGGGCCGACAACGCGTCGTCGAGCCCGTTCTTCGGCAACGTTTACATCTGCTGGGCGTCTTTCCTGGGCCAGGAGATCAGTCCCAAGGCCGCTCCGGCGCCGCTCCTCGTCGCCGTCTCATCGGACGGGGGCTCCACCTGGACGCAGCACCTGGTTTCGCCGGCGGCCAACAACGGGCAGCGCAACCCTATGGACGGCTGCACCGTCCGCACCGACAGCCACGGCAACGCCTACGTGTTCGGTGTCGGCACCAGCTCGTCCGGTGGTCACCTGCCGTTCGAGATGATGACGGTGTCCAACGACGGTGGCGCCACCTGGTCGACTCAGGCCCCGGTGGCCGGCCCCGTCAGTCAGCCCGGAGTCTTCGACCCGGTGCTCGGACGGCCCACCATCGACGGCATCGCCGGCGCGCGCAGCGACCTCGCTCCGGCGCCGAGCGTCGACATCGCGAACGGAGCTCCGTCGGGCGCCGACGCGACCGACAGGATCGTCATGAGCTACGTCAGCGGCACCATTGATGCGATCCACGTGTTCTTCACGGAGTCGGCCAACAAGGGCGCGACATGGTCGACGCCACGAGCCGTTGAGACCGGCGCCAAAGACCGTGGCTACTACACGGCGCCCTCCATCTCACCGAACGGCAAGGACGTCTACGTCGTGTACAACGCCTTCACCACTCCGTATCGCACCAACACCACCGATCCGCGCAACCTGGTGGGAGTATTCCTCCACGCTGCCGTCGGCGCTTCGGGCACCGGCGCGTTTACGCAGGTGCACCGCGGCGCGGACGGTGATCCTCGAGGCACCAGCCAGAACAACCTGGTCGGAGAGTTCCTCGGGGACTACGTCTATGCGACCGCGACCCGAACGTACGGGGCGGCGGTCTGGAATGACGCCAGGAACGCGGCCGATTGTCCGGCAGTCGACGCCTGGCGCATGTTCCTCAGAACCGGCGGGACGCCCGTGGTGCCGCGGCCGGCTCCTCAGCAGGCCTGCGCGGCCAACTTTGGGAACTCCGACATCTACGGCTTCACGACAGCCCCGTAACGCTTAGCAGCGGAGGGCGCCCGACGGCGCCCTCCGCTACCCTCCTGGCGTGCAATGGAGGCTGCTTCGCATCGAGAGGTCGAAGGTGCTTCGAGTCGTGGCCGCGGTCGGAATGTTCGAGCTCGGCCTCTTCGTCGCCGGCTACCTCATCTACTGGATCGTCCAGCGGCCCGGTGACCTCGACTTCGGGTCGCAATACGCGGCGGCGTACATCGGGATTCACTACGGCTGGAGCCGCCTCTATGACCCGACCCTGATCGGGCCGATCGAGGCGGCCAACCACCTGGACGGGTTTGCGCCGTTTCAGCACCCGCCGCCGGACGCGTGGCTGGCGATCCCCTTCCTGCTCCTGCCATTGCGGTGGGCCGGATTGATCTGGCAGGCCCTGGTGCTGGTCGCTTTGATAGCGGCGGCGCTCCTGGTATCACCTCCCCGGCGTTGGGATCGCGCGCTCATCCTGCTGTCGGTCGCCGGCTTCCAGCCAGTGCTGTTCGCCCTCGGCTACGGAACCATGAGCCCGGTGGTGTTCCTGCTGCTGGTCGGGACGCTGCGCGCCGTGGAAGGCGGGTCGCCCGTGCTCGCCGGCGTCTTGTTCGGCCTGACCGCGCTCAAGCCCCAGCTCACGCTGCTCACGATTCCGGTCCTGCTCGGTGCCGGCTATTGGAAGACGGGCTTGACCACGATTGGGGTGATGGCGGCGCTGGCCATGGCGTCGGTGGCCGTGATCGGCATCAGCGGCACGCGCGACTACGTGTCGTTCCTGATCTCTCCGGAAACGCTGCTGCATCCGGTGCCGTGGACGATCAAGGGCCTGGTCGGCACCGGCACGCCCTCGTTCATCGCCACCGCGGTTGTCATCGTGTCCGCGGTCGCGGTCGCCATCAGGCTGCGGCCGCCGCCGGATGTGGCGCTGTCTGTGGGCGTCCTGGCATCTCTGTTCGTCGCGCAACACCTCAACGTCGGCGACTTCGTGCTGTGGCTGCTGCCGGTGTGGCTCGCGTTTCGCGCCGGGCGGCCATGGTGGCTGCGCGCGGTCGCCGCCCTGACCTGGATCTCAGGCTGGCTCGTGGTCGGAGTGCCGATCGTCTGCGCCGTCTGCGACGTCGCGCTCGCGGTGACCTTTGTTTTCGCTGACGCGCGCCAGAGCCATGATCGAGACTCCAAAGGGAATATCGAATCGGGCGAGGACATGGCGTTCCGATCCGAAGATGGCGCTGAGCGCGACGTTCAACGGCTGCGGCGCGGGAAACGCGAAGTCAGACTCGAGCTTCGGCGGCTCCGGTAGGACATGGCGTACGAGCCGGATCGCGGCGATGGCCGGAAACAGAATCGCGTTCATGTACGTCAGCCTCTGCACCTCGAAGCCCGCAGACCGCAGGCGGCTGCGCAGCTCGCGAGCAACATAGCGGCGCTTGTGCAGATTGATGTCGTCCTGGCGGCCCCACAAGAACCTGTACGCGGGCACGGTCAGCAGCAACAGACCTCCTGGCTTCAAGACCCGTCTCATCTCGCGTAGAGCGCCGAGATCGTCGTCGATGTGCTCGACGACGTCGAGGGCTGTGACCAGATCGAAGGTATCCTTGTCGAAAGGCAGGCTGTCGGCGCCCGACTGCGACACCTGTTGCAGCCCGCGGTCGTGGCAGTAGCCGACCGCTTCCAGGTCCATGTCGACGCCCTGCGCGTTTCCGAAGCGTGCGAGGTGGGTCAGCATGGTTCCGGTGCCGCAGCCGACATCGAGGATTCGGCGCGAATTGGATGCGTCCGCGCCGAGGTACCGGTTGAGGATCGAGAGCAGGATGCGCCGGCGGCCGACGAACCACCAGTGGACGTCCTCCACGCGGTTGTATTCCCGGTAGAACTCTCGCTTCAATCAGTCGCGAGCCGGGATGAACTCGCTCACGTTTGACCTCGACTGCTCGTCCGCGCGCAGGCGATCCATCTCGCCTCGGGTGGGGAAATAGATGTGTCGCCACATCTTGAAGACCGTGCCGAGGGTTCTCGGGATGTCGGACGGCCTGACCGATGTCTCACCGGCGGTGCGTGGATAGTGGCGCACGCCCTTTTCCGCGATCCGGAAGTTCCACCGTCGCGCCTTGGCCATGAGCTCCGTGTTCACAAAGAAGTTGTTGCACTCGATCGTCACTTTCTGCACCAGCTCACGCCGCATGAGCTTGAAAGCGCAATCCACATCCCGCACGCGAACGCCGAACATCACATACACCAGTCGGTTGTAGAACCACGAGAGGATGGAGCGAAGGACAGGATCGTATCGATAGACCCGAAAGCCCGTGACCATGTCGTGGTCCGCCATGAAGGGGATGAAGTACTCGAGCTCGGAGATGTCGAACTGGTTGTCGGAATCGGTGAAAAACACGAGCTCGAACCGAGAATGCTTGAAGCCGGTGCGCAGGGCCGCCCCATACCCCTGGTTCACTGCATGGGTGACCAGGCGCACGCGCGGGTAGTGGAGGCGGGCGAGGGCCTCGACCGCCTGGCCTGTGCCATCGGAGCTGCCGTCGTCGACGACGATGACCTCGTGGCGGGGCGACAATCGCTCAGCCACCGCGAGTGACTTCTCGACCGCCGCGGTGATGTTGGCCACTTCGTTGCGCGCTGGCAGCACGATCGAGATGCCTTCGACCTGCGGAGCGCTGTCGGCCGGCTTGGCGGACACGGGCCCAGTATATGGATGGGTTTGCGGGTCGACCCCCGGACCTAGCGTGTCCCCGCCACGAACTCGTACGCCTCCTGGGCGAAGGGGAGCCATTTCGAGTCGAGCCGCCGCGGCACGACCAGCCACTCTTTCATGACCTTGCCGTTGCGGCGGGGATCGAAACGCACGCCTTCGCCCGCGGCGACCAGGGCGTCGACCCGCTGACGAGGCAGCTTGACCACGAACTGATCGCCCGAGGCGAGCATGGCGAAGATCCGGTTGTCGATCTTCAGGGCCGAGCTGCCGAATCCACGGCCTGATTCGGCACTGACGCCACGCTTGCCCACGAAAGCCTTCAGGATCGTTGCATAGCGTTCCGCGGGGGTGGCTGCCATCGCGATGGATATTGCCACTGTGCGGTCAAGTAATCGCGCTTAGTGGTGTCGGTGCTCAGAGTGTTCGTGGTGCTCGTGGTGCTCGTGGTGCTGGTGGTGTTCGTGCGCGTGCGCCGCGGTCGGGTTGTCCATGGCCCGCAGCATCTCCACCCCGCCCGTGCGTAGGAACCGCCATCCCAGCAGCGCGATGAGCGCGAGCGCCGCGATGTCGAGGAACGTGTTGTAGTTCCACGACGGCGCCGTCTGGAAAGCCGCGATGAAGCGGTGGGCCGGCGTGAGGCCGAAGACCTGGAACAGCTCACCGATGATGAACCCGGCAAGCACCATCGCGATGTATGAGGTGACGAGCAGGTAGAGGCTCGCGCGCGCGCCGTAGTACTTCCGATAGATGTTGAGGATCGGGATGATGATCAGGTCGGCGAAGACGAAGCTGATCACGCCGCCGAAGCTGATGCCGCCGTTCCACAGCACGACCGCGAGCGGGATGTTGCCGACGGAGCAGACGAAGCTGAAAATTGCGATGAGCGGCGCCACGATCGGGTCCCACACGGTGCTCAGCGCCGGCTCACGAGAGAGGAACAGCGACTGCCAGAAGCTGTTCGGCACCCAGGCGGCGAGCGCGCCGGCGATGAGGAACCCAAGCAAGAGGTCCTGCCACAGGCTGTAGACATCCCCGAAGAAGTAGTGGGCCACGGCGGTGAACGCGCGCGGAGAAAACAGCCGGCGTAGGAACGGGCCGCCGGTGATGGACATGTCCATCTCGCCATGGCCTTCCATGCGCCCTCGGAGGCCTTTCTCTGCCTGTGTGCGGGCCTCCTCGACCATGCGTGCGCGCAGGGTGTACTTGAAGACGACCGCCAGGATCCCGATCATCAGCAGCCCGCCCGCGAACTCGGCCGCCACGAACTCCCATCCGAGCAATACGAGCAGGACGATGCCGAGCTCGAATACGAGGTTGGTGCTGGCGAACTCGAAGAGGATCGCGTTGGCGAGGGTCGCGCCGCGCCGGAACAGCCCGCGCGCGATGGCTACCGCGGCGTAAGAGCAGCTGGAGCTGGCGCCGCCGAAAAGCGTCGCGAATGTCACGCCGCGGAGGTCGTCCTTGCCCAGGGTCCGGACGATCGCTTCCTTGGAGACGACGGTCTGCACGATCGCGGAGATGACGAAGCCGAGCGCGAGCGGCCAGAGCACCTCCCAGAACATGAAGAAGGCCATCTGCAGCGCCTGCCCAATCGCGTTGAGAACGAACACGGGCTACGCCTTCACGAGCCGCTGGACTGCGCTGTTGAGCTCCTTGACCTTGGCGTCGCCGTCGCCGGCTCGGATGGCCTCAGCGACGCAGTGCTCGGTGTGATCCGCGAGGAGCAGAAGAGCGACGCTCTCGAGCGCGGCCTTGACAGCGCTGACCTGCGTGAGGACGTCGATGCAGTAGCGGTCGTCCTGGACCATCTTCTGCAGGCCCCTGACCTGCCCCTCGATTCTCTGGAGCCGCCGCTGGACTGTGGGTTTATGCGTGGCGTACCCGGGCACCGGCGCCAGTATACCCCCTAGGGGTATCAGCGAATGCCGACGATGCGGTCCATCTCAGTTTCTCTAACCCTTGGCGGCGATGCCCATGCGCAGGACTTTGTTCACGCCCGCCACGGCGCTGCCGAGACGCATCATCGGCGGCACCAGCTTGGGCTCGACATCCGCCACCTTGACAACCGTGGCCTCGACCAGGTGGTAGTCGGTACCCCGGTAGCGGAGTTCGGCGTCGCCGGCCGCGAGGACATTGCGCGCCCAACCCGAGTTCTCTCCGAACGCCAGCCCGAGCCAGAAGTAGCCCCCGCGCGGGAAGGCCGTGACCGGCGTCGCGTATAGCCGGCCAGACTTATGGCCGCGGTGGTGCAGCAGTGAGAACAGCGGGAACCAGCCGCCCGCGATCCGCAGGATGAGCGGGTTCAGCAGGTGGGTCAGCGGCCGCACGATGCGGTCGACGAACCCCGGCACGTCCGTTGGTCTGGACATTTGGAGACTCCTATTCATGTTTGACACGACTTGTGAAGGCAGGAATCGCAGCACTCCTGTAGTCTATTCCATCAAGTGATTGATTGAGCGCCAAGCCGGCAAATAAGAGGGGGCGGCCGAAGGCCACGCCGGAGGCCGAGCCTCGGCGCGAGGCGCTGGTTCTGGCCGCCTACAGACGGCTGGCCGAAGCCGGCTTCGAGGGCCTTCGAACGAGGGACGTGGCTGCTGAGGTGGGGGTGAACATCGCCACCCTCCACTACTACTTCCCGACCAAGGAGGCGTTGATCCGCGGCGTGGTCGGCCATGCCATGGGCCGCTTCCGGACGATCTTGACGCCGGGGACCAGGCCTGGGGAGCTGCTGGCTGCGCAGTTTCAAGGTGTACGGCGGCTGGCCACAGACGAACCAGAGCTGTTCGTGGTCATGGGCGAACTTGCCCTGCGTGCGGGACGGGATCCCGCGATCGCCGCGATCTTCAGGGACACGATTCAAGCCTGGCACGACAGCCTCGTCGGGCTCGTGCATCATGCTCAAAACGACGGCAACGTGGACGCAAGGCTCAATCCGGACGCAATTGCGTCGCTTGTGATTGCCACGTTGAGCGGCCTCTTCATGGTCCCCGCCGCCAACGCGGCTTCGAATCGGGTTGACACGGCGCTGCGCCAGCTGGAGAGTTTTCTGGGCCTGAACGGCTAAGCGGACTCACGCCCCTCTCCCCAGCCCTCTCCCCGAGGGGAGAGGGGGTTTTCCTCATCCCTGCGGATGAGGCCAAAGATCGATCTCCGTGCTGACGACGCGGGGACTTGCGCAACCTAGCTTGATGGTCATGGAAAACATGACAGTCGTCGAGACCAGCGGACTCACCAAGCGTTACGGAAACGGAGTACTCGCCGTCGACTCCGTGGAGATGAGCGTGCGGCGTGGGGAGGTGTACGGCTTCCTCGGCCCCAACGGCGCCGGGAAGACCACGACCCTACGCATGCTCGTGGGCCTCATCCGGCCCACCTCGGGCACCGCCACAGTCGCTGGCCACACGCCCGGCGACCCGGCCGGGCTGGCGAAGATCGGCTCGCTCGTGGAGGCGCCGGGTTTCTACCCGTACCTCTCCGGTCGCGAGAACCTCAAGGTGGTCGCGGACTTCGCGAGCATCAACCACAGGCGGGTCGACGAGGTGCTCGACATCGTCGAGCTGACCTCGCGGGCCGGACGCAAGTTCGGCACCTACTCGACCGGCATGAAGCAGCGGCTCGGCGTCGCCGCCGCGCTGCTCAAGGACCCGGAGCTCCTCATCCTCGACGAGCCCACGAGCGGGCTCGACCCGCAGGGCATGGCGGAGATGCGGAAGCTCATCAAGGACATCGGCCAGGGCAACCGCACTGTGCTCCTCTCGAGCCACCTGCTCCCAGAGGTCGAGCAGATCTGCGATCGCGTCGGTGTGATCCGCGGCGGCAAGCTCGTCACTCAGTCCACCGTGCAGGAGCTGCTCGGCAAAGAAGGCGTGCTGGTCACAGCCCAGCCCGTCGATCGCGCATTCGAGCTCCTGACCACCATGTTCGGCGTCGCCGCGGTGAGCCGGCAGAACGGCTCCATCCGGTTACAGACAGACCCCGCCGGCAGTCTCGAGATCAACAGCCGGCTCATGGCCGCTGGCATCGGTGTCAGTGAATTGAGGCCAATCGAAAGATCGCTGGAGGAAGCCTTCTTCCAGCTCACAGGGGAGAAGCAAGGGTCATGATCGCAACCATCAAGGCTGAATGGCGTAAGAACCGTTTCCGGCCGGCGTTCCTCGTGTCCTCCGGCATCATCGCGGCTATCACCGCACTCATATACGGAGTCAACTGGTACCTGGCGCTGCACCCGACCGCGGGCGACAGGCAGGCGGTGTCGCTGCTCACGCTCTACCCGGACCAGGTCGTCAACAACGTGATGGGGGCGGGCTTTCCGCTCGGTGCGGCGATGGCGATCGTGCTCGGTGCTTTGATCGCCGGATCCGAATACTCGTGGGGCACGATGAAGACCACCCTCACCCAGGGACCGGGGCGTCTCACCACCTGGTTCGGACGCGTGGTGGTATTCGCGGCCAGGATGGGCATCCTGACTGGAATCCTCTTCATAGTGGGAGCAGCATCGAGCGTGGTCGTGGCTTCGTTTGAAGGTCACGCAATCGCTTGGCCGGCGGTTATCGACATCGCCAAAGGAATCGGAGCGATATGGCTCGTCCTGGCGGTGAACGGCGCCATCGGCCTCGCTCTGGGCACCCTGATCCGGCATTCGGCGGCTGCGCTCGGCGTCGGCCTGATCTATGTCCTCGCGGTCGAGATCATCGCGGTGCGCTTCATCGACAGCATCAACAGCGGCGCGTACAAGTGGATTGGCAACCTTTTCGTGGGCCAGAACGCGACGGCACTTCTCCAGAGCTTCACGTCGCCGGCCTTCGGCCGAAGCCTGGCACCGTCGATCGGCGCCGAGCAGGCGGTGCTGGTCCTTGCGGCGTACTTTGTCGGCCTCGTGATAGTGGCCGCCGCTCTGATCCGGCAGAGGGACGTCACATAGCCAACTTCACAGCTCAATCAAGTTTTCGGAGCCGGCCGTGGTCTTGGATCACTGGCCGGCCTCGGCTCGTCGACGGAGTTGTGGTCGGCCTCGTCCTCTTGGTCGGGCTCATCGGCCTTCTCGGGAGTTACTTCCACGGTTCCTTCGCATGGTTCGGCGTCGTGCTGGTGGTCATCGAGGCGGCGCCGCTCTGGTGGCGACGCCGCTTTCCCGTCCCAGTGCTGGCGCTCGTGGTCTTCGCCGAGGTCGCCAAATGGGCGCTTCAGGTTTCCAACGATCCATCCGGGCCCGCACTGGTTTTCGCGGTTTATGCGGTATCGGTCTATGACCGGACTCGCGCGCGATTTTTCGTAGCCGTCGCCGCCATCGTCATCATCGCGTTGGCGGTCGCCTTGCTCGTCCTCGGCCAGTTTCCTGTCAGCCGGACGTTGATCCCGGCCGGCGCGACCTCACTGGTGGCGTGGGTGATCGGTGACTACATCCGCGGCCGGCGCGCATTTCTAATGGAGCTGATCGTCCGCCACCGCCGCGAGTCGGAGGCATCGCGCCGGCAGGCGGTGGAGGACGAGAGGCTGCGCATCGCGCGCGAGCTGCACGACGTGGTCGCGCACAACGTCAGCCTGATGGCGATCCAGGCCGGCGCCGCGCGCGTGGCCGGGAACGTGGACGGGGAAGCTCAGAAGGCGCTGCAGTCGATCGAGGTCAGCGCCCGAGACACGCTCGCCGAGCTGAATCGCCTGCTCGGCGTGCTGCGCAACGAGCCCGGGCAGCCGGAGTTGAGCCCTCAGCCCGGATTGGAGCAGATCGATTCGCTGCTCAAAGCGGCGAACGATGCTGGGCTTGAGGTCGCACTGAAGACCACCGGCACCCAGCGGCCCCTACCCGCCGCGCTCGACCTCACCGCCTACCGGATCGTGCAGGAGGCGATCACCAACGCCCTCAAGCACGCGCATGCATCGAGGCTCGAGGTGCGGGTGGCTTATCTGCCCGACGCCCTGGAGCTGACCATCCGCGACAACGGCGAGGGCGGATCAGAGGCTGCGGTCAGGTCCTCGACCGGACACGGGCTGATCGGTATGCGCGAGCGGGTGGCGCTGTTCGGAGGCGAGCTCGAGGCGGGCACGTCGGATGTCGGCGGCTTCACGGTGCGTTCTCGGCTTCCGATCGCATGATCCGCGTCGCGATCGCGGACGACCAGGCGATGGTGCGCGCAGGCTTCCGTATGATCGTCGGCTCGCAGACGGACATGGAGGTCGCCGGCGAGGCGGGCGACGGCCAGGCCGCGATCGACCTGGTGCGGCGCGAGCGCCCCGACGTGATCCTCATGGACATTCGCATGCCGCGCTTGGACGGCATCGCGGCAACACGCGCGATCACGGGCGCGGGCACGCCGACCCGCGTGGTCATCCTCACGACCTACGAGCTCGACGAATACGTCTTCGACGCGCTCGGGGCGGGCGCATCCGCGTTCCTGCTCAAGGCGGCGCCGCCCGAGGACCTCATCCGCGCCATCCGCGTGGTGGCGTCAGGCGACGCGCTGCTGGCTCCGTCGGTGACGCGCCGCCTGATCGAAGAGTTCGCCAAGCGACCCGAACCTCAGGCGCGGAAGGCGAAGCAGCTCGAAGCATTGACGGAGCGCGAGCGGGAGGTGCTGCGCGAGGTCGCCAGCGGCTTTACCAACGCCGAGATCGCAGCGCGCCTGCACGTCGCGGAGACCACTGTGAAGACTCACGTCGCGCACGTGCTCGACAAGCTCGAGCTGAGGGATCGGGTGCAGGCGGTGATCCTGGCCTACGAAGCGGGACTTGCCGGAAGTTAGAGGGTCTTGCGCGACGCGGCCTCGAGCTCATCCAGTCGCGGGCCGATCTGGGCCAGGTCAAGAGCCTGTTTGACGAGTCTGATCATATCGCCGCGGCCGTCCTGCCGGATCCACTCCAGGATGGCCTCAAACATGGCGGTCAGGAAGACCATGGCCAGGACCCTCAGCTCGAAGTCCGAGGCGTCCCGACCCGTCCGGGAGGCCAGGATGCCCGCGATGAGATCTCGCGCTTTCTCGATCTCCTCCCAGAACCGCGCCCTCAGCTCGGGCACCGCGAGCGAGAGCTTCGACCGGGCGAGGATGACGTCGTGGTCGCGCTCCATCACGCCCGCAAGTCCGTCGAGCAGGCCGTTCAACACCGCGCTCAGGGGTTCGCTCGCCGGCATCGACGACATCATCGAGAGGATCATCGGGTCGTAGCGGTCGAACAGGACAACATCCTCTTTGGTCGGAAAGTAGTTGAAGAAGGTGCTGGGCGAGATCTCCGCGGCGGCCGCGATCTGTTCGATCGTCGTCTCCGCGTAGCCCTGCTCCTGGATCAAGCGCAGGGCCTCGCGCTGGATCGCCTCCTTGGTCTTGAGCTTCTTGCGCTCGCGAAGGCCTTGTCCGAAGGGGGTGATCGGCCTCGGCATCAGCCGGCCATCACGCCCCTCTCCCTAACCCTCTCCCCTTCGGGGAGAGGGGATGCGTCCTGGGGTGCCCGAGCCGGAAGGAAGAGGGCCATCAGGATCGCGCCCGCGATCATCATCGTCGCGCTCACAAGCATCACCTCCGACATGCCCTGAGAGTAAGACTCCTGGGCCGTCCGCAGCAGGCGGGCGCCCAGCGGGCTCGGGAGATGCTTGGCGACGGCGGCCGCGACCGCAACGCTGATCTTGGCGGCCGCCTGCACCTGGGCGGGGAGGCCGGCGATCTGTCCGCTGAGGTGTGATTGATACACGCCATTCAGGATGCTGCCCATGATCGCGACGCCGAACGAAGAGCCGATGTTCTGGAGGGTCCGGGTGAGCGCGCTGCCCGCCCCCGTTTCGCCGGCGGGCAAGGAGCCGAGGATGGCGTCCAGGGCCGGGACCATCGTGAACGCGATGCTGATCCCGATGACGGCGAGGGCGAGCGCCACCTGCCCGTAGCCGGTGTCCACTCCGACACGCGAAAGGATGAACATTCCCACCGCATTGCCGAGCATGCCGCCGGTCACCACGACCTTGGCGCCGAAGCGCTTGACGAACAAGTCGGTGCTGATCGCGCCGACCATCACGGCCGCGATCAGGGGAATGAGCCGGATGCCGGTGCCCTGGGCGTCGTTGCCCTGGACGACCTGCAGGAAGGGAGAGAGGATGAACATCACGCCGGTCATCGCGAAACCGACGATGGTAAAGGCCACTGTGGCCCACGAGAATCGCGCGCTCTTGAAGAGCTTCAAGTCGATGAGCGGGAAGCGGGTCCGCAGCTGCCACGTCACGAATACGGCCAGCAGCGCGAGGCCACCGGCGATCGGGCCGGCCACCTGCAGGTCGGTCCAGCCGCGGGTCGGCTGCTCGATGATGCCGTACACGATCCCGGTCACGCCGACCACCTCGAGGATGGCTCCGATCCAGTCGAGCCGCCGCGCCGCAGGGTCCTTGCTCTCGGGCACGAAGAACCACGTACCGATGGCGGCGACTACGACCACCGGCGCGTTGATCAAGAAGATGGAGCCCCAGTCGTAATGGGTCAGCAGCCATCCGGCCACCAGGGGTCCAAGCGGGAGGCCGATGAACGCGCCGGCGCCGGCAATCCCGATCGCCCGCTGCCGCTCGTCGGTTTCGAACATGGAGGGGAGCATCGACTGCATGAGCGGCAGGACGATGGCGCCGCTCAAGCCCATGACCACCCGCATCAAGATCAGTCCGGCGGCGGTGGTCGTCTGGCTGGCGATTACCGACGAGATGCCGAAGGTCACCAGGCCGACCAGCAGCATCCGCTTGCGACCGAAGCGGTCACCGAGCACTCCGGCCGGCAGCATGAAGCCCGCCAGCGCGAGCGTGTAGGCGGCGGACATCCACTGCAGCTGGTCGGTGGTGGCGTTGAGCTTGGCCGACAGGGTGGGGAGCGCGGTGATGAGGATCGTGATATCTAGGCCGAGCACCAGCGCGCTCATGGTGAGGAAGGCCAGGCCCAACCAGCGGCCGCGAAGCCTCGGGGGCGTTGTTCCTGCTGTCGTCATGCTCATCTCGAATCCCTCCCGCTCATTTGATATAGCCACATGATAAATACAGTTACTCCAAAAATCAAGAGGCTACAGAAAGTGGGAGCCCTGCTGGGGGCGTTGGTGTTGGGCGCCTGTGAGGGGGTGGGCGGCGGACACGTCGATTCCGGGGTCGCCAGGCACGTGTTCCTGATCGTCATGGAGAACCATTCGCCCCAGGAGGCGCTCGCCGGCCCGTTCACCGCGTCCCTGGCGACGAAGTACGGGGTGGCGAACAACTATCGCGCGATCACCCACCCCAGCGTTCCGAACTACCTGGCCCTGACATCAGGCTCCACCTGGGGGGTGACCGACGACAGCTACCACTCGCTGCCGAAGCAGGACCTGGGCACCCAGCTCACCTCCGCCGGCGTGACCTGGCGTGCGTATATGGAGGGCCTCGGCGACGGCGGGTGCCTGAACAGCCCGGTCCCGTACGACCCCGGCCACAATCCTTTCGCTTTCTACGGTGGCGCCTGCCCGCCCAATGTGGTGCCGTTCACCGCGTTAGCAGGCGACCTGGCGGGGAACACCCCTCGATTCAGCTGGATCACGCCCGACAGGTGCCACGACACGCACGACTGCCCGGTCGCAACAGGCGACGAGTGGCTGAAGCAGACCGTGGGGCAGATCACCCAGTCGAGCGCGTGGAAGCACAGCGGCGTCCTTTTCGTCACCTGGGACGAGGACGACGGCAGCGCCTCGAACCAGGTGCTGACGCTGGTGCTGACGCCCAGTCTCGGGCACCGTGCGAGCAGCAGCTCGTATGACCACTACTCGCTGCTGGCCACGATCGAGGACACCCTGCATGTCGGCCGCCTGGGCAAGGCGGCACGGGCCCGGCCGATGAACGACCTGGTGGGCTAGCCACCAAGTTCGGTAGTGGCGCGAAGGCCCGATTTGTGGCAAGTTCTTAAGGGCTGCTTCAGGGGGAGCCCCACAGGTTCAGTTCAAGGAGGTTGTGTCTTGAGACTCAGATTGCTGCTTTTGGCTGTGGTCGGGGCGATCGCGGTCGGCCAGACGCTGGCCGTGGCCGCCGACACCAACCCGCAGCCGATCGACTTCACGCACAACGTGATGGACGCGCCGGCGCCGGTCGACGGCGCCAGCTTTGGCACTGGACCGGCGGTCGAGACCGGCACTGCGATCTGCACGACGGCGTCTCAGATTGGCAACGCCAACACGGATTGCGAGACCACCTCGGCGGGCCCGCACAACGAGACCTCGATTGCTGTCAACCCGACCAACGCGATGAACATCATCGGCGGGGCGAACGACTACCAGCTCACGCTCAACCCGGACGGGCACCTCACCGAGACCATTCTCTCGCGCGCACACGTGACCTTCGACGGCGGCAAGACGTGGTCGATGTACCCCGTGCTCTCCAACTCCTCCTACCAGGCGACCGGCGACCCCGCGCTGGCGTTTGACGCGGCTGGAACCGCCTACTACTCCACCCTGGGCTTCCGCTTCGTCGGTCCTGACGTCCTGAGCCCAGACGTCCTCGTCTCCCACTCGACTGATGGCGGCAAGACGTGGACTGTGGTCCGCGTGGCTTCGGGGAGCGGCGTTTTCACAAGCGTCGGGGACGTGCTCGACAAGGAGTACGTCGCCGCATGGGGTAATGGCAACGCGATCGTCGTTTACGGCGATTTCCGCCAGGGCGTGAACGGAAGCTTCGTGTCGGCCATCATTCACAGCTCCGTCACTCACGACGGCGGCAACACCTGGTCCGCTCTGAACATCATCTCCGGCAACCTCGATGAGGCCTTCGTGGCCACGCCGGTGATCGCGGCGGACGGGCGCATATTCGTCTCTTTCCTGAACACGACCGACCTGAAAACTGGCCGTGACGACTACGAGGTCGTCGAGGTCAGTCCCAACACTGGGGCGGCGCTGGGCGCTCCGGTGAAGGTCGCTACGACCATCGACGGCTTCACCGACTACCCGATCGCATTCGGCAGGCAGACCTACCAGGACAGCGTGTTCCGCAGCTGGGCGGCCGGCAACATCGCTGCCGACCCGACCAACGCGAAGCACCTGGCCGTCGTGTGGTCGGACATGCGGGACAGCGTTACGCCCGCCCCGAGCGACCCTTACGCCGCGAAGACCAACTCGGACATCATCGTCAGCCAGTCCTTCGACCGCGGCCAGACCTGGTCGGCGCCAGTGGCTTATGGACAGATAGGTGACCAGTTCCAGCCATGGAGCGCATACGACAAGTTCGGCCGGCTGCGCATCGGCTTCTTCGATCGATCGGTCGACCTCAACAACCACAAGTACGCATACTCGCTGGCGACAGAGAACGTGGCCGGATCGCTCAGCTTCACCTCGGGCACGGTCAGCACCGCGAATTCGGACCCGACGACCGGCGACCGGTGGTTCGCGCGGAACGTCAACGCGAGCTTCCCACACGCGACCGCCTTCCTCGGCGACTACAGCGGCATCGCTGTGATGCCAGACGGCAGCGTGGTCGCCTACTGGACGGACATGCGAAACGACGCGACGTTCCGAGGCGTCACACGCAAAGGCGAGGACGCCTACTTCGGAACCGCGAGCTAGCTGAAGAAAAGGGCGGCGGGTCAAGTGGCCCGCCGCCTTCCCTTCTACCTTTATCTATGTGAGCCTCATCGTCTGTGATGTCGGACCGCGCGACGGGCTGCAGAACGAGGACCGCATCCTCGAACCGTCGGTGCGGGCAGACCTCTGCGACCGGCTGGCGGCGGCGGGCCTGACGCGCATCGAAGCGGCCAGCTTCGTCAACCCGAAGCTCGTCCCGCAGATGGCGGGCGCCGAGGACGTGATGGCCGCTTTGCACCGCCGAGGGGGCACGTCATACGCGGGCCTGGCCCTCAACGAAACGGGCTACGACAGGGCCGTCGCGGCGGGGGTGGACGAGGTGCACTACGCATTCGCGGCCACCGACGAGTTCGGGCGCCGCAACCAGAACGCCACCACCGAACAGGGATTGCAGACCGCGCTCGCGCTGGTCGCGCGGGCCCGGTCCGACCGGGTGCCGATCACGGTGACGGTCAGCGTCGCGTTCGGCTGCCCGTTCGAAGGTGTGGTTCCACCAGAGCGGGTGCTCGGCCTGGTCGAGCGCCTGATGGCTATCCCGCCCGATGAGATCTGCCTCGCCGATACGATCGGGGTCGGCGTTCCTTCACAGGTCACGGCGCTGGTGCGCGGTGCACGCGAGCTGGGCGCGACCGTCGGCGCCCACTTCCACAACACCCGCAACACGGGCTACGCGAACGCCGTGGCCGCGCTCGAACAGGGAGTGGTTTCGCTCGACGCGTCGGTAGGCGGAGCGGGTGGCTGCCCGTTCGCGCCCAAGGCGACCGGCAACATCGCCACCGAGGACCTCGTCTACCTGCTGCGGGGTATGGGCGTAGACACCGGGATCGACCTCGACGCGCTGATCGAATGCTCACGCTGGCTCGGCCTGCAGCTCGGCAAGGAGCTGCCGGGAATGGTCGCGCGGGCTGGGGATTTTCCGAATGCCAAAGACTAAAAACGCCAGCCCTCATCGGGTCGCCGTCGTCCAGCACCCGCCGGTGCTTCTCCACCGCGAGAAGACGATCAAGCGCGGCGTCGACCTGATGGAGGAGGCGGCTGCCGGCGGGGCGCGATTCGTGTCCTTTCCCGAGACGTGGCTGCCCGGCTACCCGGAATGGGTGTGGCGGCTCCGCCCGGGCGACGATTACGAGCTGACTGCGAAGATCCACGCGCGGCTGCTCGAGAACGCAGTCGACTTGAAGGCGGGGCACCTGAAACCGATGCAGGCGGCGGCGCGGCGGCTCAAGCAGACGGTTTCGATTGGCGTGCACGAGCGGGATTCGGAATTCAGCCGGGGCACGCTCTACAACACGGTCGTCTTGATCGGCCCAGACGGCGAGGTGCTCAACCGCCACCGCAAGCTCATGCCCACCAACCCCGAGCGGATGGTCTGGGGCGTGGGGGACGCTCGCGGGCTGCGTGTGATCGAGACGCCCGCCGGCAGGGTCGGCTCATTGATCTGCTGGGAGAACTACATGCCGCTGGCGCGCTTCAGCCTGTTCGCGCAGGGGTGCGAGTTGTACGTCGCGCCGACGTGGGATGCCGGCAGCACGTGGGTGTCGACGATGCGGCACATAGCCGCGGAAGGGCGGTGCTGGGTGCTGGGCAACGGCACTGCGATGCGAGGCAAGGACGTCCCCGCCGACTTCCCCGACCGCGCCCGCATCTTTCCGGACCTGGAGGATTGGTTCAACCCGGGCGACTCGGTCATCGTCGCCCCGGACGGCAAGCTGGTCGCAGGCCCGCTGCATGAGAAGCACGGCATCCTGTTCGCGGACTGCGACCCGGAGCGAGCGTCGGCGGCGAAGCGGACTCTCGACGTCGCCGGGCACTATGGTCGCCCGGACATCTTCAGGCTGGAGGTGAACCGGGACGCGCGGTCCCCGGTCGACTTCGGCTCGGGTTAATCCTTAGCCTGGTTCAGGCCGTACAGAGCGCTGTACTTCTTGCGCACGTACGCGATCCATGGCTTCGGCGTAAGCGGCCGGCCCGTTTCACGCTCGAGCAGCTCGTTGGGCGTGAACTTGCGCCCGTGCCGGTACACGTGCTCCTGCAGCCAGCCCAGCAACGCTCCAAACTCGCCGCGCCCCATCTGGTCGTCGAGGTCAGTCAGCTCTGATCGAATCTTCTCCATCAGCTGCGCGCCGATGATGTTGCCCAGCGTGTAGCCGGGAAACTCGGCGAACCCGACAAACGACCAGTGGATGTCCTGCAAAAGGCCCTCGCGGTCGTTGGGGACGTCCAGACCGACGTACGACTTGAACAGCTCGTTCCACGCCTCGGGCAGGTCGGCAACCTTCAGCTTGCCCTCGAGCATGTCGTTCTCCAGCTCGAAGCGCAGCAGGATGTGAAGGTTGTACGTGACCTCGTCCGCCTCGACGCGGATGAAGGAGGGGTACGACTTGTTGACCGCGCGATAAAAAGCCTCGGCGTCGACGCCCTTGAGCGGTTCGGGAAACGTCTTGCGCAGGCTTGGAAAGAAGTGATGCCAGAAGGGGAGGCTGCGCCCGACCAGGTTTTCCCACAGGCGCGACTGAGACTCGTGGACGCCAGGCGAGGCGCCGTCCCACAGAGGCGTGCGGTCGAGGTTGCGGCCGATGCCCTGGAAGTACATGCCGTGCCCCGCTTCGTGAATCGATCCGAAAAGGCACTCATTGAAGAAGTCGCGCGAGACGCGCGTGGTGATGCGGACGTCGCCCGGACCGAACGCCGTGCTGAATGGATGCGTGGAGATGTCCTGCCGTCCGCGGTCGAGGTCATAGCCGAGCTTGGTGACCGTCTCGAGCGCATATCGGACCTGCCGGTCGGGATCGAACCCGCGATGCAGCACGCTATCGTCGACGGCGTCGGCGTGGCGCTTGATGTCGGCGACGAGCGGCACGATGGCGGCCTTGAGCTCGTCGAAGATCGCCTCGAGCTGATCCGTCGTCAATCCAGGTTCGGTCCGGTCCAGCAACGCGTCATATGGCCGCTTTTCGTAACCAAGCGCTTCTGCGACTCGCTTGTTGAGCTCGACGTTCTTCTCGAGGTAGGGAGCGAAGAGTGCGAAGTTGGCCTCGCGGCGAGCTTTCTGCCAATGCGGTCGGGCCGATGCGCTCGCATGAGCGATCTCGGCCACGAGCTCGGAAGGCAGCTTGCGAGCCTGGTCGTAATCGCGGCGCGTGACACGCACGAGGCTGGCGTCGTCTGAATCGAAGGGCGAGTTCGCCGTGGCGGCTTGCGCATCGTCGAGCAGCCGGCCCACCTCGTCTGCGGTGAAGCGGCGGTGCGCGACCTCGCTGAGCGTCGAGAGCTGCTCCGCGCGGTTGTGCACGCCGCCGGGCGGCATGTACGTTTCCTGGTCCCAGTCGAGCACTGCCACGGCCCGATGGATGTCCGTCACCTCGCCGAGGATCGCCTTCAAGCGCTGCAGCGCGTCAGCCATGCACCATCACCCCCCACGCGTATTCTCTCCGGAATGGCGGCTCCGCCCCGCTAGCTCAGTGGATAGAGCATCTGCCTTCTAAGCAGAGGGTCGGGGGTTCGAATCCCTCGCGGGGCGCCACACCCGGAGTCGAATTGTCAGGTCCCATCTGCTATATCGGTGGCGCATGTTTCGAGGTTTGGGGCGCTGGGCGATCGCCCTGATCGTGATCTGGATCGCCATTTTCACCGCCCACAACCTGTTCGGGACTTCGTGGAGCAACCGCTGCGACCCCGGCAACGCGCAATTCAACCTCTTGAAATCGGACCCGGTCGCGTCCTTCCATGCGCCTGGCGAGCTGTTCACCTGGGAGAACGACGGGCCCGACAACAGTTGGCTGTGCTCCGACGCCAGCCTTTCGTTGAGCTACGTCGGCGATTCGTCAACGCTATATCCCGAGATCAAGGCGAACATGGCAACCAGTGGCTGGACGGAGCTGGGGGGCGCATATGTTTCGGACGCGGACTTCGCGGTGTTTCAAAAGGACGTGGCCGGCGGGGTTCGGCTGAACGCGATCGTCCGCAAGCAGCCCGTCTGGGCTGAGGTTGACCTCAACGCGCCCGGGTTGCATCCGGGCGAGAACGGCTTCTAGCGCCGCCTTTCTGCTTCACGCCCCTCTCCCTAGCCCTCTCCCCTGCGGGGAGAGGGAAGCTATTTCAGTGTGACGGTAGCCTGCGAGTAGCTGCTGATGCCGTTCCAGTAGCCCAGGCCGAAGAAGAGCGTGTACTTGCCGGGCGTCGCATCGGCCGGCACGAGGAAGACCATCTGGAACGTGACGCTGGCCCCAGGTTGGATCGAGCCGGCCGGCCCGCAGTTGAGCGCGTAGAAGTGCTTGCCTCCTAGGGGCGGGCCGCCCTTCTGAAGGTCGCCGGGGATCAATTCCTCCTCGTAAGTTGGGCAGAGCGCGCTCAGGTCGAGAGCCTGCGGGTGATCGTTGGTCAGCGTGACCAGGTAAGGGAGCGCAACCCCGACTCGGCCGGTGCTCGGCACCGACATCGAGATGGCGGGCAATGGTGGCGGCGGGCTCGGCTGAACGGGGACGTACGGCCCCTCGAAAGCGCCCACGCCCAGTCCCGAGCACAGATACGCAGCCGGTTCCGGCGGGATCGCCATGGTCAGAATTCCCCCGGCCGGGATCGCGATCTGCGCCTTGGCCGCTATCACTGGCTGGATCTCCGGCTGGCAGGCCTCAGGCTGCGTGACCCAGTCGATCGTGAGGTCGGCCTGGCCCACCTTGAGGCCGAGTCCCGGCGTTGGCGCCGGACCCGGCTCGATGAGGGCCGGAGCGCGTTGCCGGCCGGTCCCGAATGCCGGCGGTACCTGCTGGAAGGCGATGGCGTGGCCACTGGAATCAGTGAGCCCGATCGCGGGCGTTCCATCGAGAAAGCAGGGGCCGCCAGTGATGCCCGCCAACCTGATGCCGATGAAGATATGGCCGCCGGCCCCGTTCTGAGCGATCACAACACCTGTGAGGTCGATGGCCTGGCAGGGCGGGGTTCCGGGCGGAAGCGGCACAGGACCCTGCGCGGGCGAGGGTGGAACCAGATTGGGAGTGAGCGGCGTCCAGGGGATGACTCCGGGGATCGGCCTCGAGCCCGATTCCGGCGGGATGGGATGTGGAGCGTTCTCGCAACCGGCGAGCAGGATCAACGCGGACAGCGCCACCACCGCCCTCTTCATTACTCGTGAATACGTTTCGAACGGGTGACGAGTTACGCGGCGGGTTTCTTCCTCACGGGTTTCTTGGCCCTCGGCTCCTCGACGTCCTTTCGAAAACCTCTGAGCCGCGCCTTGCCGAGGTTGCTCTTCATGACCCAGGAGATGTCGGGATCGGACGAGCGCAGCCACTTCACGAACAGCGGTCGCGCCGCCACGGGGTTGGCGGCGGCCGCCACGCTCCAGCAATAGCCCATGGCCTGGCGGAGCACCCGAAAGCCATCGTGCTTTCGATCATGGGTGGCCGCCATCGATCGTGTGATGTGGTCGAGGATCAGCAGCACGCGTCGCACCTCGTCAGCCTTCTTCAACATGGCCGGCTCGCACAGTCCGGCGGCCGCCGCCCTCTGCACCAGCGGTCCACCCTTCGACCAGACTTCCATTTCCGCGATCAGCTGCGACATGCTCGCCTGCCCGAGCCGCTGCAGCGCCATCGCCACACCCTCGCGCACCCGCCACCTCGGGTCCTCGGCCAGCTCCTTCAGCCAGGGCAGCACCGTGTCCGGATCGCTCTTGGCCAGCCGCCCGAGCCCGGCGGTCCCGCACAGCGCCAGGAATTCGTCGCTCGACGCCGAGAGGCGCCACAGGAGGTCGGCGTCCGCCTCGTCGACGACGGCCGTAACGAGCTCCAGGTTTGCGCGCGGGCCGGGCAGTCCCGAATTGGCCTTCAGGTAGGGCTCCCACTCGCCGCGCCTCTTCTTCAGCTCCGCCCGGTAGTGCTGGACCCGGTTTGCCATCTGTGCCGCCGATGGTAGAGAACTGGCGGGGAGGCGGGGCATAATCGCGTCGTGTTTTCCAGGATCGTCGTCGCGGTCGGCGAAACCGAGCACGCCACGCAGCTCGTGCCGGTCGTCACCGGCCTGGCCAAGGCGTTTGACTCCGAGGTGCTCGTGGTCCATATGCGGGAGCGGATCGTCACCTCCGCGGCGACGCTCGAGAAGGAGTCAATCCCCGAGTCGTTCCGATTCGGCGAGGCCGTGGCTCGCAGGCTGATCGACGCCGGCATCAGGGCTTCCTCTGACATCGACAGCCACCGCCCGGATCGCCTCGCGGAGTTCATCATCGAGAAGGCCGACGAGTTCGCGGCCGAGCTGATCGTGGTTGGCAGCCACCACGCCCATGGCCTGCAGGAACGCTTCACCGGCGACCTCGGCAGGAAGATCGTGCACGGCGCTCACTGCCCCGTGCTGTTGATGCCCAGTGATGAGTAGCTCCGAGGTATCAGGCCAGAGTCACATCGATTTCGTCCACGAGCCGCACCCGCATACAGAGAAAAGAAAGCTCAAGGCGCCGCCGATGGTGGCCGACGAGCACGTTGGGTTCAACGGCCGCCTGGCCGCGGCGATCACCCGCAGCGTGGGCACGATGTGGGCGGTCTACATCGCCTTCGCCATCCAGGTGACCTACATGATCCTGGCCACGGTCGGGATCTGGCTGTTCGCCCGCGACCCGTATCCGTTCGCGTTCCTGCTCTTCCTCTCCAACATCGTCCAGCTCCTTCTCATGTTCGTGATCATGGTCGGCCAGCAGGTCCTGGGCCAAGCCTCCGACAAGCGAGCGGTCGTGACCTACCAGGACGCGGAGGCGATCCTCCACGAATGCATCCAGATGCAAAAGCACCTCACCGCCCAGGACAAGGCGCTCGCCAGCCTCATCAAGCGTATGGAGCAGCTCGAGGTGGGTATAGAGAGGTCAGCAGGATAATTAGCTGAGCCCGGCTCGAGCGTGTGGCACGCGCCGGGGCACAGGCTGGAATGGAGGACCGCGCCAGCGGTAGACCGATGAGCGACAAGAACGAGCACGTGGACGGGCGGCCGCCGGCGAGCGCCGCGAACACCAAGCCGGTGGCCGGCAAAGAGAAGCGGAGGCTGATGGTCACCCAGCTCCTGCGCAGCCCGGTATTGAATCCGGCCGGCGACGAGGTGGGCCGGCTCGAAGACCTGATCGTCAAGCTCGATGGCGGCGGCTACCCGCCTGTGAGCGGGATCAAGGTCCGTGTGGGCAGGAGCGAAGTGTTCGTCAGCAGCAAGAACCTCGAAAAGCTGGCGCCTGGAGAGGTGCGGCTCAAGACCCAGACCCTGGACACCGGCGCCTTTCAGAGACGCCCGGGGGAGGTGCTGGTGGCGGCCGACGTCCTGGGCCGGCACCTCATGGACATGGCCCGCGGCCGCATCGTGCGAGCGCATGACCTGGTCCTTTCGCCGGACGAGGACGGATGGCGACTGACCGGTGTCGACCGCAGCCCGCGGGCGATGCTTCGTCGCTTGGTCCCGCGCAAAGGCCGGCCGGACCTGCGCAGGCATGCCGTCCTGGACTGGAAGGACGTGCAGCCGTTCGTCGCGCATGTACCGACGGCCAAGCTGCTGATGCCGCTGCAGCGGCTCCGCAGGCTGCACCCCGCGCAGATCGCCGACCTCGTCGAAGGTGCGTCGCATGAGGAGGGCGAGGAGATCCTGGACGCGGTCGAAAGCGATGCGGAGCTGACCGCCGACGTTTTCGAGGAGCTGGACACCGAGCACCAGGTCGAGTTCCTCCGGTCTATGTCGAATGAAGAGGCCTCCAAAGTCCTCGAGCGGATGGCCCCCGATGACGCCGCCGACCTCCTGGGAGAGCTCGATCAGGAACGGCGGAAGCCCGTGTTCGACCTCATGTCGCCGACGGCACAGCACAAGCTGCGCAAGCTCCTTCAGTACCACCCGAGCACGGCCGGCGGGATGATGAGCCCCGACTACGTCTGGGTGACCAGGGGCGCCACCGCGGCGATGGCGCTTGAAGCCGTGCGAGTCGACGACAAGGCCCCCCATCAGCTGCTCAACACCGTCTTCGTCACCGAGGAGGACGGGAAGCTGCTCGGCAGCGTCAGCACGGCCGACCTGCTGCGGACGGATGGCGCTCGCAAGGTCGAAGAGCTGGAGCTGGTCAGCTGCCGCGTGACCACCGGGGCCGACGTGACCGATGTCACGCTCACAATGGCCGACTACAACTTGATCGCGCTCGCGGTCACCGACGCGGCCGGCAACCTGCTGGGCGCGGTCACGGCGGACGATGTGATCGAAGCCATCGTCCCCGAAGAGTGGCGCGCCCGCCTCGAAGCCAGTACCGGCGTCTAAGCCAGCGTGACCGAGCGCGAGCCGGTGAAAGACGACTCGCAATCGGTCCCCACATCCGCCGTCGTGGCCAAGGCGCACCCTGGCGACATTCATGGCGCCTTCGGGACGATCCGCCTCAGCGACATGGCTCCGCGCCGCACCTGGCGCCGCCGCTTACTCACGCTGGCCGCGATCATCGGCCCCGGCCTCATCGTCATGGTTGGTGACAACGATGCCGGCGGGGTCTCCACCTACGCACAGGCAGGCCAGGCCTACGGCTACTCGCTGCTGTGGACCCTCGTCCTTTTAATACCAGTCCTGATCGTCAACCAGGAGATGGTCGTCCGCCTCGGAGCCGTGACCGGGGTCGGCTACGCCAGGTTGATCACCGAGCGGTTCGGGCGTACCTGGGGTTGGTTTTCGGTCGGCAACCTTTTCCTGCTCAACTTCCTGACCATCAGCACCGAGTTCATCGGCGTCAGCCTCGCTGCGGAATACTTCGGAATCAGCCCATACGTGGTCGTTCCGCTCGCAGCCCTTCTCCTGATCGCCATCACGCTCACTGGAAACTTCCGCCGCTGGGAGAGGGCCATGTTTGTCTTCCTCTTCGCGAGCCTGATGGTGCTCCCCCTCGTCGTCTTGAGCCATCCCGACCCTGGTGCTGCCCTGAGTGGATTCCTGCGGCCCGGCATCCAGGGCGGCCTCACCTCGAACGGCGCACTACTGATCATCGCGATCGTCGGGACTACCGTCGCCCCATGGCAGCTCTTCTTTCAGCAGTCGAACGTCGTGGACAAGCGCATCACCCCGCGCTGGCTCGATTACGAGAAAGCGGACACCGTGCTGGGCGCATTCGTGGTCGTCGTCGGCGCCGCGGCCATCATGATGGCGACCGCTTCCGCCTTCGCAGGGACCAAAGATTTCGGCCACTACGACAACGCGCTCGCCGTGGCGCGCGGGCTCCACGTGCACATCTCTCCGGTGGTGGGCGCGATCTTTGCTCTGCTTCTGCTCGACGCCTCGATCGTCGGCGCTTCGGCGGTGACCCTCACCACCTCCTACGCGTTCGGCGACATGTTCGGCCTGGGTTTCTCGCTGCATCGCGGGCTCGCCGAGGCAAAGCTCTTTTACAGCTTGTACGCCACGATGGTAGTGCTCGCCGCAGCCATCGTCCTGATACCCCATGCGCCTCTGGGTCTGATCACAACTGCTGTCCAGGCCCTGGCAGGCATCTTGCTGCCCAGCACCACGGTGTTTGCAGTCCTGCTCTGCAACGATCGGGCCGTCCTCGGCCCGTGGATAAACCGTCCGTGGCTGAATGCGTTCGCTGCGATCATCGTGGGCGTCCTTCTGCTGCTGTCGTTCACCTTGGTCATCTCGACGGTGTTCCCAGCGGTGGACGTCACGCGGTTGATCGAGGTGCTCGCGCCGGTGACTTTAGTGGCCTTGCTCGCGGGTGGGGCGGTGACGTGGTGGACGGCGAGGGGAGCTGAACCGAGTCAGGCGGTGTCCCGAGTCGAGCGCGAGAACTGGCGGATGCCGGCCCTCGCTCTCCTCGAACGGCCGAGGTCGTCGGCATTACGAAGGGGAGCAATGCTGCTATTGAGTGGCTATGTCGTTCTCGCCGCGGTCATGCTGGCTGTAAAAGCCATCCAGATCGCGCTGATCAAGCACTGATCCACCTCATTAACAACCCGCTTACAAACCTGCACAGGCCATCGGTCTAGAATGTTGGCCCGTGCCGCTCGGTATCAAGCCGGGCCGCCGCGCTCGAGCTTCGCGCAGGCGCCTGAGCATCGTCCGCACCGCCGCCCTCGCCATCTTCGCCATCGGTCTGTCGGCCATGGCGGGCAGCTTGGCGTACTTTCTTCCCGCGGCCAAGCTGGCCTGGGACGCGACCGGCCAGGTCATCACCATCGCTTCGCCGTCGCCCTCGCCGATCAGCACCGCCCCGTCGTCACCATCGCCTGTTCCGCTCTACCAACCAGGTGCATTCACGGTGTTGCTGCTTGGCTCCGACGACGACTCCAAGTTCTCGGCCGACCACGTCCTCACGCAGTCGATGATCCTCGTTCGCGTCTTACCCGCTTCTAAGGAAGTGATCATGCTGTCGATCCCCCGTGACCTCTACGTGCCGTTCTGGACCGGGGGATCCGGCAAGATCGACGGCGCCTACTCTTACGGTCAAGCCGGCGGCGCGGTCGCGACGGTCGAGCGTGATTTCGGCGTCCACGTCGACGAGTACATCTGGATCGGATTGCTGGGGCTCGTCAAGCTGATCGACGCGATCGGGGGCATAGACGTGGTGACGAGCAACCCCGTCCTCGACGACTACTACCCGCAGGATATCTTGAGCACCTTTCCCTACGACTACCAGCGTGTGGCCGTCCTCGCCGGTCCGCAGCACCTCGATGGGATCCATGCGATGCAGTACGTGCGCTCGCGCCACAACGACCTGCAGAGTGACATCGGTCGCTCGAAACGGCAGCAGCAGGTCCTACTCGCCATTCGGAAGAAGGCGAAGCAGGTATCAAGTGCGGACGTCCCCTCCATCGCCGGCGCCCTCGGCGGAGAGATCAAGACGAGCATCGGCCTCGATCGCGTCGCACAGTTGATCCCGCTCGCCGCCACTTTCGACAACCCGGACGCGATCACGTCCGTGGTGATGCTCCCGCCCTTGTGGCATGGGGGCGGCCCCGGCGGCAGCCTCACGCCCAACTGGGGCGCGATCAATTACTTCGTTCATCAGTACTTCCCATACGGATGATCTCCAGGTTCTTTCTTGGCGTTGGGCTGATCGCGATGATGCTGGTCGCCAGCTTCGGCACCTACACGTACCTGGGGGGCCGCCAGTCGAAGGTGGCGGTCGTGGCCCAGAAGCCGACCACGGCGACGCCGCGCCCGAATGCTTTCACCTTGCCGGGCACCCTTTACCTTTCCCAGTCCGGCGCGATCTACAGCCTCAGCTTCGGGCGGTTTCACCAACTCACAGCCCAGGATGGCTGGACCCAGCTTTCGCTTTACCCGAATGGCAGCCATCTGTTGGCCGTCCACCGGCTGTACGACCACTCCGACGTGTTCGTCCTCAGCCGCTTCGGCCAACCCGTTGAACAATGGACCACCAACAAAGGGTCGGGGCTCGACACGGGCTCCAGCCATTGGTCGTTCTATCCACGCCTGAGCCCAGACCAGAACACACTCTGGATGAGCTACGACGAGCCAAAGATCGGATATGACGTGCCCCTCTCGATCTGGGCGGTGCCGGCCGGTAACTCAGTCCTCCAGGGCAAGCTGTGGACCAACTCCATCGACTACACGGGTGGGGATGTCGAACCAATCCCCCTGCGCACCGGTGGGGTCATGTATACGAAGTACAGCCGCGATGACAACGCCAACCTGACCGGCCAGCTCTGGCTCGCCAAGCGGCCTGCCCGTCCCGCGGTCGGAGTGACCCTGACCACGGACGGCGCCGAGGGTCAGCCGCTCACCTCCACCGACGAGGACTGCGCCCAGCCATCGATCTCACCAGACGGTGGCCAGGTCGCGATGATCTGCACTTACCAGAAGCAGATTTCATACCTGGTAATCGCGTCATGGGACGGCTCGAGCCTCGGACCTCGCCGAGCCGTGATCACCGACCAGCTGGTCGCCCAACCGACCTGGGCACCCGACGGCTCCGGGATCGCGTACCTGGCGCCCGGCGGGGGGGCGTCCAACTTTCAGCTGTGGTTCCTCCCCAAGGCGCGGTACAACCCGCCCCCGCCAAGCCCGATCCCGGTCCCGACGCCGACCCCAGGCGGGCCGTACCACGGGCCGCCGCCCCGCCCAACCCCGGCCCCGCCTGTGGCGGCACCCGTCGTCAACCCGATTCAGCTCACCATGAACGCCGGATTCGACGCCACGTCGCCGTTGGCGTGGGCCGGATAGGCCAGGCGGAGGTCAGGCGCAGGCCGGCTTCGGCAGCGTGCTCGTGACCAGGACGGGCTCGGCGTTGGCTGCGAGCGCCTCGGCCGGCGTGATGTACCGCTCGGAGATCATCAAGGCGAGCACCTCGCTGCGCCTCTGCTCGGCCGCCTCGGGGTCGACCGTGGGGTCATACAGCGACGGCGCCTGGGTCACGCCGGCCAGGAGCGCGTACTGGCCGAGGGTGAGGCTTGCCAGCGGCGCCTGGAAGTACGCGCAGGCGGCGGCGCTCACACCGCGCCGACCGAAGCCTGTGGTGATCACGCTCAGGTAGTCGGCCATGAGGTACTGCTTGGTCAAGACGCCCTCGACCTTCAGCGCCAGGATCACGTCGACCATCTTGTTGTAGCCCCGGTCGGAGCCGTTGAGGTACACCTCCTTCACGAGCTGCTCTGTGATCGTCGACCCGCCCTGGCACAGGCAACGATTGGACGCGTCGTAAAGAAGGGCGCGTGCGAGGCCGATCGAGTCGATCCCGTGGTGGGTGTAGAACCGTTCGTCCTCGGTCGCGATGACGGCCTTCGCGAGCAGGGACGGGACGTCGCCAGGGCCCAGCAGGACCACCCCGTAATGCCGGGTGAGATCAATGACTCGAGCCTGGACGTCGCTGGCGGGCGGGGTTGAAATCCACAGGGTCGCCACGTTGGGGCCGAGCACGGCGGCGAAGACGAGCAGCGCGATGACAAATCGCCGCGCCGGTACCGGCACATTCATATAAGCCCCACGAACTCAGAGGCTTCGCCGCGAGTTCGCGGGGGCCCCTTAAACACTGCCGGCCCCACTCTGTGCTGAACGGCGGTTCCCGAGCGCCCGTTACGGCTAAATGCAAGCTCAGGCGCGGGTTCCGTGGGAGAATGCCGTGGGGGTAGGCGATGACTATTCGATGGAAGGTCGCGCTCGTGGAGGATGACCGCCGGCTGGCTCGGGCCGTCTCTGCGGGCCTGGGCGAAGAGGGCTATACCGTGCGTTCGGTCGACTCGGCCGACCGCGGCTTGCAACTCGTCCGCCAGTGGAATCCGGATGTCGTCCTCCTCGACCTGATGCTGCCCGACAACGACGGCCCCGAGCTCTTCCAGGCTTTCCGCGCGGAAACCGACGCCGCCCTGGTCGGCATCAGCGCCAAATCATCGGTGAGCGACCGGATCGCCGGCTTGAAGGCGGGCGCCGACGATTATGTCGCGAAGCCTTTCGCGCTCGAAGAGCTGATGGCCCGCGTAGAGGCCGTCATCCGCCGGCATCGAGGCAACGGTGACTCGCGGCTGGTGGTCGGCGATGTCTCTCTCGACCTGAGCGTGGGCACGGCCGAGCGAGGGAGCCGAGCGCTGGGCTTGACGGGCATCGAGTTTCGGATCCTCGCCGCGCTCATGCGCAATCGCGGCCGCCTCGTGACCTACGCCCAGCTGGCCGAAGCAGTCTGGGCGCAGGATGCCGGCCCCGAATCGAATTCCCTCGAGGTGCACGTGTCACGCATTCGCCAGAAGCTGGAGGCGGGGGGCGAGCGGCGACTCGTCCACACGGTTCGTGGCATCGGTTACAGGTTCAACGCGGAGGACTGAAATGAGGCTCACCAGGATCCTGCCGGCGGCGGTGATCGCCGCGGCGTTCTCGTTTGCCGGCGCGGCGCCGGCCTCGGCGATGGTGCTCTGGTGCGAGTCCGACCCTCCCATTCAGGTGGAGACGCCGGCCGGCGCGATCCTCACCGTCAACAACATGATCTACGTGCCCCGATATGAAATGCATCTCGCCACCCACTTCCCCGCGTCAGCGACCGCTGTGTCGAACGGCCATGGCGGGACGCTCATCACGGTTCATGTCCAGGTCGCCTGGGGCGTTTCGCTGGCACACGTCGTCTCGTCAGAGAACCGCTACCAGGTCGCAGCCCCCGGTTACGGGACCGGAGGTACAGTCGTCACCACCTACCTCGACGTGCCCATAACCTGAGGGCGAGCGTGTCCGGGGGTTTCGGAACGCTGAGCCCACGGCTGCGGGCGGTGATCCTGGGCGTGCCCGCGCTCGGCGTCTTGCTGGCCGCGGTCGCCGCGCGCGGCGGCCTTACCACGGCCGAGCCCTGGCGCTGGGTGCTCGTCCCCGTCTGCCTGGTCGCGATCATCGTGAGCGAGAAATACCCGGTCAAGATCGGGCCTGAGCAGAAGGTCAACCTCGGCGCCCTTCCGATCATCGTCGCGGCTCTGCTGCTGCCTCCGGCCATCGGTCCGGCTACGGCCGCGGCGGGCGTGGTGGCCGGCAACCTGATCGTGGGCCGCCGGTGGCGGGAGGCCGCCTTCAACGCCGGCAACGCGCTCGTGGCGAGCTCCCTGGCAGCCTCGATCGGCCCGGTCGGGAACGAGACCAACCCGAGCGTGGATGCGCGCGCCGCGCTGGCCGGGCTCGTCTTTGCAATCGTCAACCTCGTGCTGGCCGTGTTGCCCGCATCGCTGCACACCGGCCGGCCGTACCTGGTCTTGTTGCGACGGGCCGCGGAAGCGTCATGGACCGCATCGCTTTCCCTGGCGGCCAGCGCGGTGAGCGTGGCGCTGCTGGCTGTCGAGGCGCCGGTGGCGGCGGCGCTGCCCCTGGTCGTGCTGCCGCTCATCTTTCGGATGAACCTCGCGATTCAGGCGCAGGGCAAAGCCAACGAACAGCTCGCCGGTGTGTTGGCCGCCCAGCGCCGGTTCCTCACCGACGTCTCCCATCAGGTGGCGACGCCACTGGCGACGATCATGACCAACCTGTCGATCCTTCGCCGTGCCCAGCCCGCGTCAGGTCCCACGGAGGACGCGATCGCTGACAGCGTGGCGGAGGCGGAGCGCATGAAGAGGATGCTCGCGCGCCTGCGCGCGCTTGCTCACGCCGACGAAGACGTCCCTCTGCGCCGCGAGCTGGTCGACCTGGCGGAGCTCACGGCCGACGTGGTTCACGCCTACGCGGCGCAGGCCGGCACTTCCGGCGTCGGGTTCGTGACGGAGCTGCGCACGCCGGCTCCTATCAGCGCCGACAGGGACCTGATGCGCGAGGCGGTCGCCAACCTCGTCGACAACGCCGTGCGCGTGACCCCGCGAGGTGAGGCGGTGACCCTGCGTGTGGCCAACGGGAGCGCAGGTCCATACATAGACGTCATCGACCACGGGCCGGGCATCGACGACGACCGGCTCAAGAATCTCTTCGATCGATTCCAGCGCAGTGACTCAGGGAGCGGGCTGGGCCTGGCCATCGCGCGGCGCGTCGTCGAACGCCACGGCGGCACGATCCGGGTTCAGACCAAGCCTGGGTCGGGGAGCACGTTCACGATCGAGCTGCCGCCCGTCTAGCGGAGAAGGCCTCCCGAGTATGGCTGGCCCGCCACCGCGTTCAGGTTGCACACCCAGTGGAACACCTGCGCGCCGTTGCCGCCACCCTGCACGGTCATGCTCGCAACGATCACCGAGCCTGTGAATTGCGGGCTCGAGCTGCCGTCGCTCACGTAGGGGCTCTTGGGCAGGTAGATGATCCCGCTCATGTCGGTGGTGGCGCCGGGTCCGATCGCCACGCCGCCGGTATATGCATTGGGGCCGTCGCCGCCGTAGATCACGAAGTTGTGAGTCCCCGCGGGGTCGCGCAGCCCCGTGTATCCCGGTGCGTAGAGATCGTCCAGACCGTTGAGGACGGCCGAGGTGAGGTTGAGCCCGCCGGTGTCGGAGGCATCGATCACGATCGCAACCGCGTCGCCGCCGTTCGAGGTGCCGGACGTCGCGTGCACCGTGTTCGTGATGTTGCCCAGCGCCAGGCTGGGCGAGTTGATGATCTGGTACACGCCGCCGTTCATGAAGCCGCCGCTAGGGGCGAACCCGTTGTAGATCCCAGGCTTCCAGTTGCCAAGCGCGTCCTGGGCGGCGGCCGGCGACAGGTAGACCGGGCCCGATGTCGTGGGCGAGGCGTTGGAGAAGTTGGTGGTCCAGGCCACGCCCGTCGTGTTCTGCAGCGTGCCGGCGTCGGTGGTGTGATAGTTGAGCCCGTTGGGACCGCCTCCGTTGTCTAGAAAATTGGGCACGGCCGGCGAGCAGGGTTGCCCGTCGTAGTTGGTCTGCGTGGTCGGCACACCCGTCGAGTGCGGCCCGTTGTTGGCGCCGAAGCTGCCATGCGCATAAACGGGACCGCCGACCGTCTGGAAGGCGGCGCCACCCCCGTTGATGTTTGCATCTCCGGTCACCGCCGCGACCGCGTATGTGGCGCCGTCGTACTGGGGCCCGGGCGTGGACGCTCGTGCCGACGCGGCGGTCTTGAGCAGTGAGAACCCGACCATGCGCGCGAAGATGCTCGGCTGCTGGTGCTGCAGCAACACGTCGAGGACGCTCGGGTAGCTGTAGATCCCGTTGATGCGGAAGGAGTCGGCGAGCTGGATGTTGAAGCCGGCGACGGAGTAGGTGCCCGCCGGGCAGCTGGCGGGGCCACCGCAAGCGCCGGTCGGCAGCGTGAAGCCCAGCGTCGGCGCGAGGTATTGCAGCGCCGTCCAGTGGGCACGGTCAGGACCGGCCGGTCCATACGAACGTGCGCCCGCGAGCGCGGCTGCGTCGGCGTATGCCTGTAGGTTGCGCCGGTCAGACATCGACAGGCCGACGTCGAACACCATGGTGCCGAGGATGGTCAGAGCGACGATCATCGCGGCGACGATCACGATCGCCTGGCCGCTTTGGGACGTGCGCCTTCGTTCGTTCATTTCTTCATCAGCGCCTCAGTACTCCGCCACCATCTGGGTGGAAGAGGCGATCCTCAGGAGGTTGGGCACGGCGCCGCCGAGGAACGGGGCGAGCGTGTCGTAGCGATAGATCACCGTCACGACGATCGGGAAGCAGCCTCTGTACTGCGGGCTGGCATATTCGGGCGCGCGGGCTCCGAGGTCGCCCGGCGCGGGATCTCGGCCGAGGGCGCTGCGTGCGGCGGCGCAGCTGGCATAGATCCCAGCGCCGCCCTGCTCGTTGGGATAGATGCAGATGGAGGCATGGCCGACCGCGGGGTTCGGGCAGTTCGACGGCGACGCTTCCATCATGTTGGCGCCGGCGCTGAACCCGCCGAGCACGCCGACCACCGTCTGGTACACACGCGCACTCGTGAGGCAGCCGCTGCCGTTGGCTGTGTTCACCTGGGTCGTGCCCGAGCACGCACCGCCCGGGGTGCCGAATGGGTTATCGGAAGGGTCGGCGTTGGGCACGGCCTGCCGCGCGCCCTGGCGCGCTGCTTCGGCCACCGTGGTCGTCGCCCAGTCGACCCGGAACAGGTCGACGGTCAGGGCCAGAAGGAAGAACAGGATGGGGAAGACCAGCGCGAACTCGACCAGCGCCTGGCCCTTCTTCATATTCATCAGTACTCGCTCCGCTGGAAGGAGCTGACCGTGATGGGGATCTGGGAACCCACGACCGGCCAGAGCAACGGCGTGATGATCTTCAGGGTGTTGGTGAGGCTTGCCGTTACCGAATCGGACCCCGGGTCTTGGGGTCCGTTGCCGTTGGCGGTGGCGTTGGTGATCGCCGCGCCGTTGAGGCAGTGGAACGTGATCGTCAAGGTCGAGCCGGCGATCACCGAGCCCGCCGGGGTGCCGTTGTTCGAGCTCTCCAGGGCGGCTTGGTTGGCGATCGTCACGATTGGGCCGCCGGATGGCGGTATGGGCGAGCTCACGGTGACCGCCAGCGGTCCGCTACCGGTGGCGGAGCAGACGCCGTCGGCAGTCGCGTGCTGGTCCGGCGACACCGCCACCCGCAGCGCCTGCCGCACGGAGTTGCCCACGGCTTCGCGGTAGTAGAAGGTGCGCCCGATGTCGGTCACGCCCAACGCGAGCAGGAGGATCACGGGCAGAGTGATCGCGGTTTCGACCAGCGATTGCCCGCGCATCTGCCGCCGCGCCGTCCGAGCGCCTGATGGCATTCGACTTTCCCCTCGCTCTCGTGGTGTCGAGCACCTCCGCACGGGAGCTCGTTCACCTATCACTTAAAACGGGCGCGCACGACGTGTCTTGCAAAACGTTGGCGTTTTAACCATCGGCGAGTTCAGGTCTTAAGTCAGCTCTCCGCGAGCTCGCAAGATCGGCGCCGGTGCCGAGTTATGTCGCCGCCCTTACTCTTTTCGTGTGGCGATCATCGTCTGCCCACAGCCGGCCGCGGCCGAGATCGGCCTCGAGGTCATGCGGCGCGGCGGCAATGCGGTCGACGCGGCGGTCACCTGCGCCTTCGTACAGGGCGTGATCGACCCTCAGATGTGCGGAATCGGGGGCTGCGGCGTGATGCTCGTGCACAGCCCCAAGCACGGCGATGTGCTGCTCGAGTTCTACGCGACCGCCGGCGCACGCTCGCGAGAAGACCAGTGGGAGCGCCTCTACATCCGTCAGGCCGCGGACCGCTACGGCTACGTGCTGGAGGGTTGGGTGAACGACGTCGGCCACCAGTCGGTTGCGGTTCCGGGCACGGTGGCCGGCCTCCACGAGGCGCTGACTCGGTTTGGGACCATCACCTGGGCGCAGGCGATCGAGCCGGCCATCCCACTCGCCCGCGACGGCTTTCCGGTGACCGGGTACATGCACGGCTACTGGACGACGGATTACGGGCCCGACGTGGTGCCCAACCGTGAACGCATCCAGGCCACGGCGGCTGCGAAGGCGATTTATATGCGAAACGGCGAACTATTCGATATTGGCGAACTATTTGTGCAGACCGACCTCGCCCGCACCCTGGAACGGCTGGCGGACGAGGGGCCGGACGTCTTCTACAAAGGTGACATCGCCGATCGGATCGTCTCGGACTTCGAGGCCCATGGCGGGTTCATCACGCGCGAAGACCTGGCGAGCTATCGGGTCAACGTGACTGAGCCGCTGTGCGGCACCTACCGAGGTCTCTCGGTCGTGGCTGCGGGACCGCCGGCCGCCGGCATCACGTTGATACAGATGCTCAACTTCCTCGAGGGCTATGACGTGGGCGTGCATGGATGGCCGAGCACCGAGTCGGCGCGGTTGCTGGTCGAGGCCATGGCGTGGGCGGTGGCCGACCGCGAGCTTCATGTCGCCGACCCACGCTTCGTCGACGTGCCCACCGGCGCGCTCGCTGACAAGGACTACGCGGCCAAAGCGCGCCAGGTGGCGGCCGTGGAGGCTGGCGGGGCAGTCGGCGCGGGGGTCGTGCGCGATCGTCCCGACACCACGCACGTCTGTGTCGTCGACGACTTCGGCAACGCGGTCTCCTTGACCCACACGCTCGGTTCGGCGAGCGGCGTCGTCACCCCGGGCCTGGGCTTTGGCTACAACGACTACATGAACTGCTTCGACCCGCGTCCAGGCAACGCCAACTCGGTGCGTCCAGGCAAGACGCGCGCAACGAGCATGACGCCGACACTTGTGCTCGACGGCGATCGCCTGCGCGTGTGCATCGGGGCGCCGGGTGGAACCAAGATCGTGACCGCGATCCTGCAGGTCCTGGTCAACATCCTGGATCACAAGATGACGCCCGTCGAGGCGGTGAGCGCGCCGCGAATCGATTTCCAGGGAGAGATGGTGCAGGTCGAGGGCCGCATTCCGATGGCCGTGAGCCGGGGCCTTGAGCAGCGCGGGTACGCGGTCAACCGGCGGACGCTCAGCTACGACTCGTACTTTGCGAGGCCACAGGTGATCGCCGGCGAGAAAGATGGATTCCTGCACGGCGCCTCCGATCCGCGCAAGGACGGCGGTACCGCCCTCGACACGGAGACCGAATGAAGTTCAAGGATCGGGTTGCGCTTGTCACCGGCGGCGGGCGCGGGATCGGCGCCGCCACCGCGCGGATGCTGGCGGCCGAGGGCGCCCGAGTGGCCGTGTCGGATCTCGACGAGGCGCCGGCACGCGAGGTCGCGGGTGCGATCAGCGGCCTCGGCGTCGCATGCGACGTGAGCGATCGGGGGTCGGTCGAGGCGATGGTGGAGCGAACGGTTGCGGAGCTCGGCCGGCTCGACATCCTGGTCACGTGCGCCGGCATCATTCGCGACAACCTGATCTTCAAGATGACCGACGAGGATTGGGACGCGGTCATCGATACGCATCTCAAAGGCACTTTCCTCTGCGCCCGGGCGGCGCAGAAGCAGATGGTCGATCAGAAGTACGGAAAGATGGTGTTTCTCTCGTCGACGTCGGCGCTCGGCAACCGGGGACAGGCCAACTACTCGGCAGCGAAAGCCGGCTTGCAGGGCATGGCACGCACACTGGCGATCGAGCTGGGGCCGTTCAACGTCAACGTCAACACGGTCGCCCCAGGGTTCGTGGAGACGCGCATGACGCGCGCCACCGCCGAACGCATGGGCATGGACTACGAGACGTTCAAGCTGGGCGCAGCCTCGCAGATACCGTTGCGCCGCGTCGGCCAGCCCGAGGACATCGCGAGCGTCATCGCCTTCCTGTGCAGCGACGAGTCCAGCTTCGTCTCGGGCCAGACGATTTACGTGCGGGGAGGGCCGTAACCAGAGCTCTCGGGGTCAGCAAGCTTGTCCTCCCCTCCAGCGTTGTACCGCCCGTGAGGCTGCGCCTTGGCATGAACTCAAAGCGGCGAGGATCCCTTCCGGCCCTGCGAACTTTCGTTCGGCGGGTTGACGACCTTGGTCGGGGTCTGTTACGGTGGCCCCCGTTCACTGGGGTCCGGCCAACCGGCTGGTTCACTGACGGTCGCAGCGTTTAGGGGTAGACATTTGCGAGTCCATCGATACCTGACCCATGCTGTCGTACTTGCGATAGCTGTTGGAATTTCGTCATACGCGTCGATGGATCGGCACGTCCCGGCTTATTTGACCTCCAGACTCGGCACCCTCAACGCCGAGGCGACCGTGGAAAGCGAGGGCGGGACCGCTGGAGACATCTCGCTGGGCCGGTACAGCACGATCATCAAGCCGGTCTCCATCCCGAGCTCGGCGCCGATGAGCCACCAGCCGTTCACCTACACAGTGCAGGCCGGCGACACCCTGGACTCGATCGCCACCAGATACAAAGTGACCGTGTCCCAGATCCGCTGGTCGAACTCGAACCTGTTCTCGAACGACGCCATCTCCACGGGCGACCAGATCGTGATCCCGCCAATACCGGGCGTTGTCGTCACCGTCAAGGCGGGCGACACCATCGACAGCATCGCCAGCACGTACGGGGTTGACTCCCAGACCATCTACGACTTCAACCGGCTCCGCACCCCTCACCTGACGGCCGGGTCCCTGCTTGTGGTCCCGAACGGCGTGGGCGGCGCCTTCCCGCCGCCGCCGGCGCTGTGGCAGCAGCTCATGCGCACCGGCACGCACGGCTCCTACTCCGTCACGGTGCTCAATTGCTGCATTGGCCCGTACTCGGGACCGCCCCAGAACAACTTCCCTGGCGGCTGGTGCACCTACTACGTCGCGAGCAAGCGCCTTATCTCGTGGAGCGGCGACGCCGGTTACTGGTACCAGAACGCCGCCGCCAAGGGATTCGCGGTCGGCCCGACCCCGCGGGTGGGCTCGATCATGGTCACCTGGGAGAGTTGGGCGGGCCATGTGGCTTACGTCGAAGCCGTGTATCCGGACGGGTCGTGGATGGTGTCGGAGATGAACTGGGTCGCGTTCTACGTGATCGACCAGCGCACGATCAAGCCCGGCCAGCTCGGCTCCGCCCTGGTGGGGTTCATCTACTAAGAGCGGTCGCCGGCTCCGCAGCCCGGGTTGCCCACTCAGCTTCCATCGTCTCCGTGTCCTGCTTGACCGCGCGCAAGCCTGTCGCCGCGATGATCGCGGCCACGATCAGCAGCGTCGGCGACGTGATCAACAGGGCCAGCTGAAGGCTGTGGATGTGATCCGAAATCCATCCGACGTCGAATGTCGAGTGCGAGTCGCCGAACACGTGCGAGACAAACAGCAGCAGGGTCACGCAGCTCGCGCGCAGGGCGGGTGAGACAACGTTCTGCGACACCGCGGTGAACGGGCCGGCATGGAGGTAGAGGGCGATGACCGTGATCAGGAAGGCAGGGACGAAAACCGGGACCGGCCCGACGTTCAGGGGCGCGACCAGCGCGATGATGATGAAGACGGCGCCGATGAGAAAGCCGGCGATGCCAACTTCGAGATGCGCGGCCGGCCTGGTTTTGGCGCGGCGGTCGGCGATCCATCCTCCCGCCAGCGTGCCGATGAGGCCGCCCACCACCAGGACGACGCCCGCGAGCAGGCCGGCCGCGCTGAGCGACAAGTCGAAGCGCCGGTGGAGCAGGGTCGGCAGCCAGAATGCGTTCGAGGCCAGGACGAAATAGAGCACGGTCTGCGCGAGAATCGAGGCGCGCAGGGTGGGAATCCGCATGAGGTTGATAAAGGTACGGGCGGTGGCGTCGGTCGTCCGCTTTAGAGTCGGTCCGAGTTTCTCCATGCTCCCGCGCAGCGGCTCACGCAGGCTGAAGGCGAGGAACGCGAACACGAGCCCGGGCACGGCGGCGAAGTAGAAGGCGCTGCGCCAGCCGAAATGGTCGGCCACGAACCCACCGCCCGCGAACCCGACCGCGATGCCGACCGCGCTGCCGGCTCCCCAGATCGACATGGCGCGTCCGCGCTGCGCCTTCGGAAAGTAGTCGGAGACAAGCGACGTTCCGGCTGGGTAGTAGCTGGCCTCACCGATGCCGACGGCGCTGCGGCTTAGGAACAGCTGGACGTAGTTGGCAGCCAGTCCTGAGAACAGCGTCGCGAGGCTCCAGATCGTGACCCCGACGCCGATTACCGTGCGGCGTACTCCGCGATCGCCCCAGTAGCCGAAGGGAAGGGCGGCGACCGCATACACGAGGAGAAACGCGGTCCCGAGGAGCCCGATCTGAGCGTCGTCGATATGGAACTCTTTCTGGATCAGAGGCGCCGCGGCGGAGGCGACCCAGCGATCAAGGTAGTTCAGGAAGTTGATGCCGACCATGACCGCAAGGACGTAGCGCGCGTAGCCTCGCGACACGGCGTCATTCTATGGGCAGGGTGCCGCGGAAAAGCCCTCAGCGAGATTGCGTACGATTACTGCTCCCTAGTGGGTCGGCTGGGCATTGGCGAGCTCAAGTGGCTGTAAACCACCCGCGAAAGCTGTGGGGGTTCAAATCCCTCCCGGCCCACCAATCAGAACGGGTCCGCTCTTACTTCGCGGTGGCGGGCTTGCGCTCGTAAAGCGTCGCGATAGCGGACAGGTCGAGGTCACCCGCCGTCTTGGCGGCGCGTTCGTAGAGCTCCTTGGTCGTCTTCGTGATCGGCGTCGTCGCGCCGGCCCTCTCGTAGAGGTCAAGCGCCATGCGCACGTCTTTCACGGCGTCGCGAAGCGCGAAGTTGACCGGTTCGTAACGGTGTTCGACGAACCCGGCCTTGCGCGCGTTCAAAACGGGCGCAATGCGGCTCAGCACCCAGAAGACGTCCTCGGGATTCAGCCCGGCCCCAGTGCCGGCCGCCTGCAGCTCCGCCGCTAGCGCGCTCACGCCGGCCAGCATGCTGTTGGCGACGAGCTTCAAGGAGGCGGCACTGCCGATATCGCCCACCCGGCGAACCTCGCCGAGGTCCTTGAGCACTGGACGTGCGGCCTCCATCGCGGACTCGCGGCCGGCGGCGAAAATGACCAGCGTGCCGGCCTCGACGGCGCCAACGCTGCCGAGCACCGGCGCTTCGACGAACTGCGCTCCGGCCTTCTCGATCAAGGGCCCGAGCTCCTTGGCGATGTCAGGACCCGCTGTGCTCATCTCCACGAACACCTGGCGTGTCGCCACCTTCGCGGCGCCGTCAGCGCCGAGGTAAGCCGCCCGCACCGCATTCGCGTCGGTCAGGATCGAGATCACCACATCAGCGTGCGAAGCCGCTTTCGCGGGAGTCGCCGCCACCTCCCCCGCACCCAACGCCTCCGCGCGAGAACGGGTCCGATTCCACAACGTCAGCTCGTGGCCCGTGGCCTTGAGGCGTCGAGCCATCGCCCCGCCCATCTTTCCAGTGCCGAGAATTGCTATGCGCATATCAGCTAACTTCAACCGCCGTGGCGGCAAGAGCTATTCCTCACAGACGACGCCATCACGATCAATAAAGGAGGAACTATGAGCAGTCCCCAGGGCAGCAAGTCGCAACTCCACGTACCCCGCCTGGTGCTCAGCCACCAGGTCCACGAGCAGGTCCACGGCTCGGGCCCAATCGGTCGGTTCAACACTTATCTGGCCGTGAAGATCACCAAGACCGTGGGCACGATGTGGATCGCGTACCTGTTCGCCGCCATCGCCCTCATCTCGCTGCCCGCTGCGATCCAATCCGGCAACGTGATCATCATCGTGTCCTGGATCGCCCAGACCTTTTTCCAGCTCGTCCTGCTGCCCATCATCATCGTCGGCCAGAACGTGATTCAAGCCGCCAACGACGCCCGGGCCGAAGCCGACCACGAAACTCTGACCGCGGTCCACCAGCTAACGGTCGAGGTCCATGCGATCAACGAGGCGCAGACGGCGATCCTGAAGCAGCTGCAGGTCGCCTCCGCGTAGCCATCTACAATCCAAGCAATGGCCGAATCCACCATCTCGATCGCGCCTGCCTTTGGTGAGCTGGAGCAACATCGGGTAGAGCTGACCGCCTACTGCTACCGGATGCTCGGCTCGCCGTTTGACGCCGAGGACGCCGTCCAGGACGCGTTCGTCCGAGCGTGGCGCAGCCGAGACCGGTTCGAGGGACGCTCGGCGGTGCGCTCCTGGCTTTACCGGATCGCGACCAACGTCTGCCTTGACATGCTGAAAGGCCGGCAGCGCCGCGCCCGGCCCATGGACCTCGGGCCGGCGGTCGAGCCCATCGAGTCAAACCTGAACGCACGGTCCGCGAGAGAGTGGATCGAGCCGATCCCCGAGAACCTGATCGCGCCGGAGAAAGACCCGGCCGACCTCGCCGTCGAACGCGAGTCGATCCGCCTTGCGTTCGTGGCCGCCCTGCAGCAGCTTCCCGCGCGCCAAAGAGCCGTGCTGATTCTGCGCGAAGTCCTCCGCTGGGAAGCCTTAGAGGTGGCGGAGCTGCTCACCACCTCCGTGGCATCGGTCAACAGCGCCCTCCAGAGGGCGAGGGCCACGATGGCCCAGAGCAACGTCACCACCGCCGATCCGCTGCCGAAATTGAGCGAGGCCGACCGCGCGATGCTCGACAGATACGTAGCCGCGTTCGAACGCTACGACATGGCCGCCCTGACCTCGCTCATCCGCGAGGACGCGACCCAGTCCATGCCGCCCTACGACATGTGGCTTTCCGGTCGCGACGACATCCTGGCTTGGTGGGTCGGACCGGGAAATGGCTGTCGCGGCTCGCGGGTGATCGCCACCGTCAGCGCCAACGGCTCGCCGGCCTACGGGCAGTACAAGCCGAGCCCGCAGGGCGGCCATGAGCCGTGGGCTTTGCAGGTGCTCGAGCTAGAGGAGGGGCGGATCGGCGAATTCACATTCTTCCTCGACACGGCCAGGCTGTTCCCGCTCTTCGGCCTGCCGCCTCGACTCGACCCGTAGCACCTCACCCAGACCTACGAAGCGGATCAGCTCCAGCAGGCTAGGGTCGGCGTTCCTCAATTCGAGTTCGCAGCCGCACCTGAGCGCTGCAAGGTGGAGGCGGGCGATCTGATCGATTGTGCCGGCCGTAGGTGCCTTGCACTGCCCGCAATCGAGGCAGACGCTCCTCATCACTGACTTAGACGGAATCAGGCCCGGAAAGTAATCGGTTGTAGCCAGCGACACCGATGAGTTTCACCACGAGCGTCGTCTAAACCAGCATGAAAAACAACCGCTGGCTGTCGCTGAGCATCCTGTGCACTGGCTTTCTCCTGATCGTCGTCGACATGACGATCGTGAACGTCGCGCTGCCTTCCATTCAGCGCGACCTGAGATTTTCGCAGTCCGGGCTCGCATGGGTGATCAACGCCTACCTGATCGCCTTCGGCGGGTTCTTGCTGCTGGCCGGTCGCCTGGGCGACCTCTTCGGCCGCAAGCGCGTCTACCTCATCGGCCTGGCCATCTTCATCGGGGCCTCGGTGTTGTGCGGGCTGTCCTTCAGCCAGCCGATGCTGATCGGCGCCCGCTTCGTGCAAGGCATCGGCGGCGCCGTCAGCTCGGCGGTGATCCTGGCCATGATCGTGTCGCTCTTCCCCAGACCGGATGAGCTGGCGAAGGCCTTCGGCATATTCAGCTTCATCGCCTCCGCCGGAGCTGCGATCGGACTCCTCGCCGGCGGGCTCATCACCCAGGCCGTCAGCTGGCACTGGATCTTCTTCGTCAACGTTCCGATCGGAATCGTGACGGCCGCGCTCTCGTTTCGACTCCTGGCGTCCGACCGCGGAATCGGAATCGAAAAGGGCGTGGACGTGATCGGCGCGGTGCTCGTCACGGTCGCGCTGATGCTCGGCGTGTACACGATCGTCCAGTCGTCCGACTACGGATTGGGGTCGATCCGCACACTCGGCTTTGGCGCCCTGGCGGTCGGCTTGCTCGTGGCCTTCGTGGTGCGGCAGGCGCTGGCGACGACTCCGATCCTTCCACTGGGCATATTCGCCTCGCGAAAGCTCACCGCCGCCAACGGCGTGCAGGCTCTGATGTCATCCGCCTTCCTGGGCTTCTTCTTCGTCGCATCACTGGACCTTCAGCGGGTGCTCGGCTACGGTCCCATGGCGATCGGGCTCGCATTCCTGCCCGTCGCCATCGTCATGGGATTGTTTTCGGTCCGCTTCTCGGCGCTGCTGATCAACCGATTTGGTCCGCTGACGGTGCTCGTGTCCGGCCAGATGGTGATCGTGGTGGCGCTGACGATGCTCGGCCTCGGGCCCGCCAACGCCAGCTATGCCATTCACCTCCTGGTTCCGCTGGCGCTGCTCGGCCTGGGGGGCGGCCTGTCGTTCCCGTCGCTGACGATCATCGCGATGGCGGACGCCCGGCCCAGTGACGCAGGATTGGCCTCCGGCCTGCTGAACACGACGGGCCAGGTGGGCGGCGCCCTGGGTCTCGCGGTCCTTGCCACGCTGGCGGGCGCCCGGACCCTCAGTCTTGCCCACGGCGGCGCCTCCGCCACCGCTGCTCTGGCCGGCGGTTACCACCTGGCATGGCTGGTCGGAGCGGGCACGGTCGTGATCACGCTCGTGATGACGATCTCACTCCTGCGCACGCGCTCGAGGATCGAGTTGGAGCTCGCACAGGACGAGGACGAGGCGGTCGCCTGAAGCCGGGAGGCTTGGATCCGGTGACAATCGGGTAGACTTATGTCCTCGGTCGGCTCTCTGCCGGCCCGCTCGCTCGGGTCCTCTCTCCCGTCCACGGTGACGGTGTCCTGATCGTCGCGCCAAATACGACCGTAGAGGGGATCAGGAGAATACGTTGCAGTCATTCGCAGAAGCGGGCGTGCGCCCGCATACATTGGCGGCCCTGGCCGCCCTCGGCATCACTGAACCGGTGCCGGTTCAAGCGCAGGCGATCCCGCTCATCATGCAGGGGCGGGACGTCGTCATCGAAGCCCCGACAGGCTCGGGCAAAACCTTCGCTTACCTCATCCCGATGGTGGAGCGCCTGCCCCGTCGCGGCGCAGGACCAAGAGCCCTCATCGTCACCCCGACGCGAGAGCTCGCGCTCCAGGTGGAGAAGGTGCTTCGCTCGCTCGCTACCGACCTGCGCTCCGCGGTGCTGTACGGCGGCGTCGGATACGCCACCCAACGGCTCGCGCTGAAGAGCGGTGTCGACGTCGTGGTCGGGACCCCAGGCCGGATCATGGACCTCGTCGCGCAGGGCAAGGTCTCGCTGTCGCGTGTCGAGTACCTCGTGCTCGACGAGGCTGACGAGATGCTGGATGCGGGCTTTGCGCCCGCGGTCGAGAAGATGCTCGGCCTCACGTACGAGCCGCAGACGGTGCTCGCCTCGGCGACGATGCCGGCGTGGGTCACCCGCATGATCGAGAAGCACACCCACGATCACGCCGAGGTCCGGGTCGACTCCGAAAAAGAGGCGGACCTGGAGCACGGCCTCCTGCGCGTAGCCCGCGAGCACAAGCTGCAGACCCTCAGCCGGGTGCTGCACCGCCACGGCGGCTCGGCGATCGTGTTCGGCCGCACCAAGCACGGCGTGTCCAAGCTGAACGGCCACCTGCGCCAGCTCGGCCACAATTCGGTCGAGCTCCAGGGCAACCTCTCACAGGCCATCCGAGACCGTGCGATGGCCTCGTTCCGCGACGGTCGGAGCCAGGTCCTCGTCGCCACCAACGTGGCGGCGCGCGGCATCGACGTCGCCGACGTCGGCCTCGTGGTCAACTTCGAGCTTCCCGATTCGGCCCAGTGGTTGACCCACAGGGTCGGCCGCACCGCACGCATGGGCGTCGCGGGACGGGCGCTGACGTTCGTGACCCCGGAGGACGAGTTCGCCTGGGTCAAGCTCAGCCGCCAGGGGGCTCCGAACATTCGCGAGCTGAACGCCAGGCTGTTCCTTGATGAGGGCAGCTGGCAGTACCAGGAGCACCGCCCTGCATCCGCACCGCGGGCGGTCGCGCCTCAGCCGAGGAACATGCGGCGCAACAATCGCGGCCCACGCTGGCCCTCGAGCAACCGATCCGGCAGGAACGGCTCTAGGCCGGTTCGTTAGGTCCATACTGGCCTCACATGGACACCCTCAATCGCACCGCCCTGCTGGTCGATGACGAGCTGACCTCGCGCGCATCCCAATCCGCGCGTCTCGAAGGTGAGGGCTACACGGTGTTCGTGGCCCAAAACCAGGCGGATGCGCTCGCCCGTGCCAAACAGGTGGCGCCCAAGGTCATCTTTGCCCACCTCGGAAGATCTGGTCTCGGCAATCTGGCCTTGATCCAGGCCCTTCGCTCCGACGACGCCTGCAGGCACATTCCTGTGGTCGTCGTGAGGGACCAGCCGGCGGTCGCCGCCAGGCCGGCCAAGCTGCGACCCGTGCCCCACGACAGCTGGTAACGATCGATCAGCGACGGCGAAGGTTCGACACCGCGCTGTTCTCCGCGACCAGCCGGCCCGCAAACCAAACCTTCTCTGGCGCCGGCTGCAGGCGAAGCGCTTCCTCCCATGACGGCGCCGGCAGCAGCTGAAGGTCTGCCCGCGCACCCACATTGAGCCCGTAGTCGGCCAGCCGCATCGCTTTTGCCGGCGCTTCGGTCACGGCGCGCAGCACGAACGCGAGGTCTGACCTGGTCGTCAGGTGCGCGGCGTGCGCCGAGATCAAGGCGACCTCGAGCATCGAGCCTCTTCCGAAGGGATAGAACCCGTCTTTGACGCAGTCCTGACCGAAGAGAACGTTCACGCCTGCCGCGCGCAGCTCAGCGACGCGCGTCAAGCCTCGACGTATCAGTCCTCGATCACCGCGGCCCTGCAGGACGAGATTCGTGACCGGGTTGGCGGCTACGGAGATGCCGGCCCGCGCGCACTTGTCGATGACGCGCTCGGCATAGTCGTGTGGCGCGGCCGCGAGAGAGCAGACGTGGCCTGCGCACACCCGGCCGAGATATCCCGGCCTCAAGGCTTCGTCGGCGACCATCTCCAGAGTCCGCATGCCGGCGTCGTCGCTCTCGTCGACATGCATGTCGAGGTCGCGATCGAATCGCTGAGCGAGGTCGAAGCACAAGCCGATGTGCTCACGCTGGCGGGCCTCATCGAGCTCCCAATGCGGCATGCCGCCAACCACATCGGCGCCCGCCTCCATGGCCGCCTCCATCAATGCATAGGCGCCCGGATCGCGAATCAGGCCTTCCTGGGGAAACGCGATCGTGCGCACCTCGGCGATGTCGGCGCAGTCGGCCGCCGCGGCCATGACCCCCTCCAGCGGCGTGAGCCGGCCGATCGTGTCCACGTCGACGTGCGATCGCAACCGGGTCGTCCCCGACCGCACCGAGCCCTCGATCACCGACCGAGCCCGCGCTCTGACGTCCCCCACGGTGTAGCGCCGCTTGCGCTCGTGGATGGCCTGGATCGCACCGGTGAGAGTCCCGTCGTGCTCGCGCAATTCGTCGCGGATGAGCGCCTTGTCGAGGTGGACGTGGCCGTCGATGAAAGCGGGGAGGAGGACCTTGCCGGAGCCGTCCTCGGCCGCCGCACTGCCGGCCCCGGCGCCGGGGCCGATCGCCGTTATGCGTTGTCCGTCGACGACGATGTCCGCGACCTCGCCGCCCGGTAGAAAGACATCCCGCAAAGTCCACACGGGCGGCTACCATAGCGCGGGGACCCCGGTTGGGGGACCGGGGCGCAACGCAAGGGGGAATGCGTGATGGCGGTAGCCACTGCTGCGCGAGAGCGCGATGTCGTCTATCCGGAGGATCGGCTTCCCTGGCCGCAGACGATCCTGATGGGTCTCCAGCACGTGATGGCCATGTTCGGCGCCACCGTCCTGGTACCGCTAATCCTGGGGTTCAATCCGAACACCGTCATCTTCTTCAGCGGCGTGGCGACGCTGATCTTTCTCGTGATCACCGGCTTCAAGGTGCCGAGCTACCTCGGCTCCAGCTTTTCATTCATAGGATCGGTGCTGGCCGTCCAGGGCGCGCATGCGAACCATGGACTCGCCTACGCGGGCATCTTCATGGCCGGCGTCATCTACCTGGCGATCGGAGTCGTCGTGCATTTCGTCGGCGTGAACCCGCTCCGGTACCTGCTGCCCCCCGTGGTCACGGGCACGGTGGTGGCGGTGATCGGACTCGCGCTGGCGAGCGCCGCGACCGGCAACTTTGCGGGCGAGCCCTTCACCGCGATGGTCACGCTGCTGGCCGCGGTCGGCGCCGCCGTCTACCTCCGAGGCTTCCCGCGCATGCTGCCGGTGCTGATCGGCATCGTGATCGGTTATATCGTCTCGGCCGTCTATCCGCCCTGCGCTGACGCCAAGTCCGCCTGCCATATCGACTTCAACGCCATCGGCAACGCGTCCATCGTCGGCGTGCCGGCCTTCAGCTTCCCCGACTTCAGCCAGTTCGGGACCACGCTGAGCCTGTTCTTCTTCATCCCGGTGATCCTGGTGGCGGAGAACGCAGGCCACGTCTACGCGATCAGCGGCATCATGAAGCGCGACCTGAGCCCTATGCTCGGGCGCACCTTCATGGGCGACGGGGTCGCCACCGCCATCAGCGGCCTGTTCGGCGGCACCGGTGAAACCACGTATGCGGAGAACATCGGCGTCATGGGCATCACGCGAGTCTTCTCGATCATGGTCTTCGTCGTGGCGGCGATCTTTGCGGTCCTGCTCGGCTTCATCCCGATCTTCGGGGCCCTCGTGCGCAGCATCCCGGTCAGCGTGCAGGGCGGCATCGAGATGTATCTCTTTGGTCTGATCGCGGTCATCGGCGGCAAGATCTGGGTCGACGCCAAGGTCGACTTCTCCAAGCGTGCCAACCTCGCGGTGGCGGCGATCCCGCTCATCATCGCCGCCGGGATCCCGGCCACGCAGGCCATCCCGATCCATATCGGTGGGCTGACCCTCACGTTCAACAACCTGGGACTGGGCGCGCTGAGCGCGATCGTGCTCTACCAGCTGCTCCGGCCGGGCCACATACGCGACGAGGAGAAGGAGCCTGCGGAGGTGGTCGCGCCCGGTTAACTCAGCGCGGGCACATGTCGCCGAAAAAGCACTCTCTCACCAAGAAGGACTACGAGAAGGAGCTCAGGCGCCTTCAGGTCGAGCTCGTTCAGCTCGAGGAGTGGATTCGGCATCGAGGCCTGCGCGTCGTTGTGCTTTTCGAGGGCCGCGATACTGCCGGCAAGGGAGGCGTCATCAAGCGGATCATGGCGCTGCTCAATCCTCGTTTCTGCCGAGTGGTGGCGCTGCCGGCGCCGACCGAGAAGGAGAGGTCGCAGTGGTACTTCCAGCGCTACATCGCGCATCTGCCCTCGGCGGGCGAGATGGTGCTGTTCGACCGCAGCTGGTACAACCGCGCGGGCGTGGAGCATGTGATGGGCTTCTGCACGGACGCCGAATACGATGAGTTCATGCTGACCTGCCCGCAGTTCGAAAGGATGCTGGTTCGCTCCGGAATCATCCTGATCAAGTACTGGCTCTCGGTGAGCGATGAAGAGCAGGAGCGGCGGTTCCTCGGGCGGATCAACGATCCCAGCAAGCGCTGGAAGCTGAGTCCGATGGATCTGCAGGCGCGGGCGAGATGGGTCGATTACTCAGAGGCGAAGGATCAGATGTTTGCCTTCTGTGACATCAAGGAGGCGCCCTGGTACGTCGTCGAGACGGACAACAAGCGGGCCGCTCATCTCAACCTGATCACCCACTTTCTCGGCCTCATTCCATACAAAGACGTGCCGCACGAGAAGATCAAGCTGCCTCCGCGACAGAAGCGAAGCTACAACCGCCCGCCGAAGAGCTCGCAGCGGATGGTGCCGATCAGGTACGAAGTCGCGTGAAGGTCAGGGATGTGCCGCCTGGACGCCTGCTCTCGGTCGAGCCACAAACCAGCCTCGCGCAGGTGGCGAAGAAGATGCGCGGCGACGACGCCGACTCCGTCGCCGTGATGTCCGAAGGGCGGCTGCTCGGAATCATCACGGAGCGAGACCTGGTGCGTGCGATCGCTGACGGCATCGACCCACAACTGACCAAGGCGGACGTCGTCATGTCCGCCGACCCGGCGACCGTAAGCGACGATGAGGAGGTGGCCGTGGTGGCGGTCAAGATGATGACCCTGGGCATCAGACACCTGCCGGTGGTGGATGCGGACGGTTCGCCCGTCGGGCTCATCTCCGCGCGCGACCTGGTGGCGGTGTTGGAGCGTGGCAAGGGTTAGCCCGTTGCTGCGTTAATACAGTCACTGTGGTCACCAACCGGCTGCCGCGGCTGAACACGCTGCTCCTCGTGGTCGTGGCCGTGATCGGCATCGGCGTGCTGGCGGATGGGGTGGTGATAGTCACCCACCTTCAGGCTTCACGCCACTCGCAGGCTCCCTCCGCTACCACCGCCGAGACGAGCGCGAAGCAGGGTGGCGCCCATCCCTGCAACCACGGTTTCTACGTCTCGCAGGCAGCCCACGCCAAGAAGGGCGGCGGCTACGTCAAGCAGGTCGCCCACAGCGACCTGGGTAAGAACGGCAACTGCTCGGCCCCGCTCCCGGCTCCGGCGCCGAACACCAAATCCAATACAGGCGAAGCGGACGACTAGGCGCCCGGTCTAATCCGGACCGCGCGACCGCGGCCCAAATCCAATTACCGGCGGAATCGTATAGACGCATCCTTCATCGCTGCGCACTATCTGCCAATCGCCTTCGTGAACCATCCAGTGATGCCGATAACACAGAAGGACGAGGTTGGGAAGGTCGGTCGCCCCGCCGTGGATCCAGTGCACGATGTGATGAGCCGAGGTCCAGGTTGCCGGCCGATCACAACCCGGCCAAACGCAGCCGCGGTCGCGAACCTTGAGCGCCTTGCCCTGTGACCCCGACACCACCCGCTTCGCACGCCCGACATCGATGACCAAGGACTCGGAGTCGAGCAGGATGCGGGTGACGCTGCAGTCGCAAGCCAGTCGCTCGACCGCTTTCGATGAGATCGGGAGTGAGAGCTCCATCTCCGCCGCCGGCGCGCCGCTCAGGCCAAGGAGCGTCTCCAACGAGGTCGTGACCTGCATGTGCGTGCGCCGGCTCGGCACACCGTTGTCGAGCGCGTGCATCGAAAGATCGACGAGCGCATCCCCCAGCCGGCGATCGAGCTTGCGATGGTCACCTTTGCCCGCGCGCTTGGCCAATGGCTCGAGCGCCGTGCGCAGCGCGGCGCCACCGACTTTGTCGAGGATGCCCTGGACGAGGACCACACCATCGTCGGCAGTGGTCAGGGTCAGGCTGCGCGCCTCTACGCCCTCTTTCTCTTCGTTCACGAAACCCTCAGGGTTGGCGGCATGCCGAGCGTGCATGCACGCGTTGTGGAAGCGCCTGACACTGAGCTCGGTCGCTTTCCGGAGCAGCTTGGTCTCATCAAAACGCCCGCCGATCGCCGCCGCGGTCCGAGCTAGCAGCACGAAATGGGCGAAACCGATGCGGCCTTCGACCACGGCTTCCTCACTTTGGCTTAGACGCTGCAGCTGGTGGCCTGCGCAAACTCGATCGGCAGCCGCCCCGCCAGACATGTGGCAAATCTCCTTGATCCAGGAGATGGCGCTGTCGAAGCCCTGCAGGTCGTATTCGTTGGTGGACGCGAACTCACTCGCCAGATCCGAGAACTCGAGCTCGATCAGGTCGCAGACCTGACGAAGCTCAGCCAGCTCGTGGCTGATCTGCTCCTGCGTGCGGCCGAGCTTGGGCCGGCGCCGGAAGGCCTCCACAGCTGCGCGGAGTCGGGCCACGTCTGGCATGAAGGGTGCAAGTGCCCCATCGGCAGTGATCATGAGGAAATCATACGAACACCTGTTTGGTCGTCAAGCGTTGGGCTTGTTAATTTCTCGCGACTGATCTCGGGGGCTGCTCTCGGCCTCAACGACGTGAGTAAGCACGAGGTCGAGCGGGCGAGGCACTCGGTCGAGATCCAGGGCGTCGACCAGCAACGCCGCCGATTCGATCTTTCGCCCCCCGTGCGTGCCGAAAAAGCGGCGGAGCTGCGCCTCAGGCGTGCGTTCTCGCCACGCAGGCTGCCTCTGAAAGCTTCGGAACGGTTCCAGCTCACCTCTCGCGTCGATGACCCGTTCCACGGCAGCAGGACCGAGGGAGCGGATCACCTCGTCCTCCAGGTCTGCGACGCAGACGTAGAAACCGAGTCGTTCCATGTCGGAGCGAGTGAGGTTGGAGCCGAGACCGGCCCTCTCCAGGGCGCGCTGGAAGTCGCCCTCCTCCGCGGCGTCACAGAGGCCGGCCAGCCTGAGGTTCAGGCCCCGAGGGCCGAAACGATCGAGGAAGCTCATGACTTTCTTCGAACCTCCCATCGGCACAATGGCGATGCCCTCCCCATCAAGATTCAGGCCGCGGCGCGCAGCGAGCGCTTCGAGCGCCAGCTGGTCGCTGATCCCCTCAACCAGCACAACCGCGACTGCCGAGACCGTGTCCATGCTCGTCAGCCGACCCGACGAACCAGCTCCCCCAACGGCTTCCGCCGAGCCCCTCGCAGCGCCCCCTCCGCCGGGTAGCCGAGCGAGAGCGCGGTTCGCACGGTCCGCCCCGCCGGCACCTCGAGCACCTTCGCCGCCCCGGCCCGCGCATCGCCCACGAACCACCCGATGCACGACCCGATCCCGAAGGCATGAGCGGCCAGCATGATCCGCTCGGCAATCCGCCCCTCGTCGAAAGCGTTGAGCTCGTCGCGCTCCATCCAGGTCACGATCACTGCCCCCGCGGCCGCGCCTGCCAGGTGCTTCACGTACCCCCTCAGCTCCGATAGCCGCCGGAGGGTCGACCGGTCCTCGACCCACAGGACCTCGAACTCCTGGCGGTTGCTCGCGCTGCCGGACCACCGGATCACCTCGTGAATGTCGCGGACGGCCTCGGCCGGCAGGGGTCGGTCGACGAACTGCCGCACGGCCCGCAGGCTCTTCAGCAAGGACACGAACTGGTCGGCGGAAACACTCTGGTGCGTCATACCTGTAGCTTGCAGGCTCCCGCGCGCATGTGCATTGTTTGCGCATGATCGGAGCGACCCCCAAGGTGCAGTTCATCGACCTCACCCAGGACTTCTCGCTCCACACTCCCGCCTTCGCCGGCTACGCCGGCCCCGCCATCCGCTGGATCAAGCGCCTGGCGTTCGACAAGGCCGGCGGCCAGGAGATCACGATGACGCTGCACGTCACTACCCACCTGGACGCGCCGGCACACTTCCTGTCGGGCGGCAAGTTCATCGGCGACCTTCCGCTCGACTTCCTCGTCGGCCCAGCCTGCGTCGTCGACCTCGAGCGAATGGGCCTTGGCGACTACGACCTGTACGGGCCGGAGCATTTCGAGCGCTGGGAGAATGACACCGGCCTCCGCATCGACCGCGGCGACATCCTCGTCATCCATACCGGCTACCACCGCCATTACCCAGAGAACTGGGCCGACCGCTCGCAGGTCGACGAGACCAAATACTTCATCCGCCACCCGGGACCGACTCGGGCTTTCGCGGAATGGGTGTTGAAGCGCGGCGTGCGATGGATCGCGGTCGACGCCGGCAGCGCCGACCACCCCATGAACACGGTCATCCGGCGCATCCGCGCCGATGAGGCCGAGGAGGCGGAGAAGAAGCTTGGCCGCCGCCTCGACGACATCTTTCCGAAGGCTGACTACCAGATCATGCACACACTCTTGTTTCCACACGATGTGATCCACATCGAGAACCTCGGCGGGCACATCGATCAAGTGCTCGACCAGAAGATCTTGTTCGGATGCTTTCCGTGGCGCTTCCAGGGCGGCGAGGTGTCGCCGTGCCGCGCGGTCGCGATCATCGAGTGAAGCCGCCGCCGTTCGAGTACCACGCGCCGGGGTCCATCAACGAGGCCGTCGCACTGCTTGCCTCCTTGAATGACGCGAAGGTGCTCGCGGGCGGCCAATCGCTCGTCCCGCTGCTCAACTTCCGCCTCGCGCGGCCCGCGCACATCGTCGACATCAACCGGATCCCGAACCTGGACCGCATCTACGAGCGGGATGGCGGTGTCGCGGTGCAGGCCCTCGTGCGACACGCGGGCGTCGAGGACTCGGAGGTGGTCGCCAGGGTATGTCCGCTTTTGTCCGCGGCCGTGCGATTGGTGGCGCATCGCGTGATCCGCAATCGCGGGACCCTGTGCGGGAGCCTGGCCCATGCCGACCCTGCCGCCGAGCTGCCGGCGGTGCTGCTCGCGCTGGGCGGGCACGTGGTCGCACGCTCGACGCGGGGCGAGCGCACGATCCCCGCCGCCGATCTCTTCACCAGCGTCATGCAGTCCGCGCTCGCCCAGGACGAGCTTCTGGTCGAGGCGTGGTTCCCGGCGTCACCGAAGGGATCCGCGATCGCGGAGGAGTCGCGGCGGCACGGCGACTTCGCCCTTGCGGGCGCGGTTCGTGCCGGTGACCGACTGGCCCTGTTCGGCGTGGCTCCCACGCCCGTGCTGGCAGATCCGAAAAATCCAACGCACGGCTTGCAGCCAAGCGGCGACCTCGAGGCCACGCCGGAGTTTCGCCTTCACCTGGTGCAGGTCCTCACCGACAGGCTCTTTGCCGCGTGAAAGTCAATGGCGTCATGCATCAAGCACCAGGCGATCCGCGCCGGCTGCTGTCGGATCACCTGCGCCACGACCTAGGCCTCACCGGCACCCACGTCGGGTGCGAGCACGGCGTCTGTGGCTGCTGCACCGTGCTGTTCGACGGCGCACCCATCCGCTCGTGCTTGATGCTCGCTGTGCAGGCAGAGGGACACGAGCTCACGACCATCGAGGGCCTGGCGGCCACGGACGCGCCGCTTCATCCCGTGCAGCAGGCCTTCCACGAGTGCCACGGGCTGCAGTGCGGCTTCTGCACGCCGGGATTCGTCATGTCGGTGGTCGGTCTGCTTCGCGATCATCCGGACCCGACTCCTGAGCAGGTCGATGAAGGCATCAGCGGCAATCTGTGCCGCTGCACGGGCTACGCATCGATCCGCCGCGCGGTCATCCGCGCCGCGGAGCTCGCCCCCTCTCCCCGAAGGGGAGAGGGCAGGGGAGAGGGGCGTGCAGTAGAGGGGCCGAACAGGTGACCACCCGCTGGTTTGGCGCGAGGGTGCAGAGGGTCGAGGACGACCGGCTGCTGCGCGGCCGTGGCCACTTCACCGACGACATCAACGAGGGCGCCCTGGAGTCGTGCCTCGTGCGCTCGCCCTTCGCGCACGCGCGCATCAAATCGATCGACGTGACCGCGGCGCGGGCGCTGCCCGGAGTGGTGGCCGTTTACGTCGCCGCCGACCTCCCCTTCGGCTCCACCGACCTGCCGATCCTCATCCCCCACCCCAACCTCACCCACGGCCGCACGCAGAGATGCCTGGCATCAACGGTGGTGCGCTACGTAGGCGAGGCAGTGGCCTTCGTGGTCGCCGAGAACCGCTACATCGCCGAGGACGCCGCCGACCTCGTCGAGGTCGACTACGAGCCGCTGCCGGTCGTGATCACGCCCGAGGTGTCGGCGGCCGCACAGCACCTCGTGCACGACGACGTGCGCGGCAACGTCGCGGCGGAGATGCTTCAGGAAGTGGGGGATGTGAAGGCCGCGCTGGCCAGGGCGCCGCATCGAAAGCAACTGCGCCTCCGCTTCGAGCGGGGCGCCGCGAGCCCTATGGAGGCGCGCGCCGTTTGGGCTCGGTGGTCCGAATCAGAGCACAGGCTCACCGTCTACGACTCCACGCAGTCACCGACCTCGATTCGCGGCGGGCTCGCGGTGCTTTTCGGCCTACCGGAATCGGACGTCGACGTCATCGCCCCCGACGTGGGCGGCGGCTTCGGGCCGAAGATCATGCTCTTCTACCCCGATGAGCTGCTGGTCCCGTTCGCCGCGATGCGGCTGGGCCGTCCGGTCAAGTGGACCGAGGACCGCCAGGAGCATTTCACCGCGGTCAATCAGGAACGCGGGCAGGTGCACGAGGTGGAGGTCGGCTTCGACGGCAAGGGCCGGGTCCTGGCGCTCAGTGACGACTTCATCCACGACGCGGGCGCGTACACGCCCTACGGAATCATCCTGCCGATCATCACCGCTGCCCAGGTGCCAGGGCCGTATCGCGTGCCCAACTACCGGGTGCGGTTCCGCGATGTGTACACCAACGCCATACCCACTTCGCCCTATCGCGGCGCGGGCCGCCCGCACGCCTGCTTCGTGATGGAGCGAACACTGGATGCGATCGCCGCCGAGCTCGGCCTCGACCGCACCGAGGTCCGTCGCCGGAACCTCATCCAGCCCGATCAATTTCCATACGAGGTCGGGGTCATGTGGCAGGACGGCAACCAGGTCGTCTACGACAGCGGTGACTACCCGGCGCTTGTGAATCGGGCGCTCGAGATGCTCGGCCCGCGACCCGATGGCGATCACATCGGCATGGGCCTCAGTCCGTACGTCGAGGGCACGGGGGTCGGGCCGTACGAGGGCGCGCATGTGCAGGTGCTCGTCTCGGGCAAGGTGGTGGCGTTTACCGGCATCCCCAACCAGGGACAGGCGCATGCCACCGTCTGGGCGCAGATCGTGGCCGACCAGCTGGGAGTTGACGTCTCCGACGTCGAGGTGTCGAGCGGCGACACCCGCAGATTCCCGTGGGGCGTAGGGACGTTCGCATCCCGCGCCGCGATCATGGCCGGCAACGCGATGGCGGTGGCCGCCGGGATGGTCGCGGAGAAGGCGAAGCACATCGCCGCCGAGCACCTGGAGGCGGATCCCGCCGACCTGGAGCTCGCGGGCGGCAGCGTGCGCGTGAAAGGATCGCCCGACCGCGGCATCCCGCTCGCCGCAGTCGCAGTTCTCTCCAACCCGATGCGCTATGCGTTCGGTGGCGGCACGGAAGCAGCGACCCAGTTCGCAGCCAAACCGCGGCCCGGACCGCCGCTGCCAGAGGGAGAGCAGCCTGGTCTGGAGGCGACCGGATACTTCAGCCCGGTCGGGTCGGCGTGGGCGGCGGGCTGCCACGCCGCGTATGTGCGTGTCGACCCGAAGACCTACCGGCTCGAAATTCTCAAGTACGTGGTCGTCCATGACTGCGGACGGTTGATCAACCCGATGGTCGTCGAGGGCCAGATCGAAGGCGGTGTGGCGCAGGGGATCGGAGGCGCGTTCTACGAGCGCCTCGCGTACGACGCAGACGGACAGCTTCGGAACGCTTCCTTCATGGAGTTCCTCATGCCCTACGCGACCGAGATTCCGAAGATCGAGATCGACCATATCGAAACCCCATCGCCGCTCAACCCGCTCGGCATCAAGGGCGCGGGAGAGGCCGGGGTGATCCCTGTCGGCGCAGTGCTCGCGGCAGCGATCGAGGAGGCGCTTGGCGTGTCCATCACCGAGATGCCGCTGTCACCCCTGAAGCTGTTCGAGCTTTCCGCCTCCCGACGCAGTGGGGAGGTCGGACGGCTCGCGTAGCGAGCGGTCCGGGTGGGGACGATCACTCAGGAAGGGCGCGCGCGCGCGCACCGATACCTTCGAGTGGCGCTCGCGCTGCAGGCGGTCGGCCTCCTGGCTTTGATCGCACTGACCGTCCCGGATTGGCTCGACCGCTACCTTCATCCGTACATCTGCACCTCCGGTCAGTTGTGCATTGACTTTCGCGGCCTCGCCTTCGATTACCTCGCGATCTTCTTTGGGCCCGTCATCGTGGTGCTTTTGATCCTGGCCAGGCGGTGGCGAGGACCGCGGTTGTGGCCGCTGGCGATCGTGGTCTTGCTCGACGCCGCAGCGATCTTCCTCACGGTCGATTCGATCCTCAACGACCTGTACAACCGGACCAATTCGATCCCTCCGGTGGCCTCCGCGCCGCCCCTCTTGCTCCTGCCGGCGCTCGCGACCCTCGTGCTCGGCATCAACCTGGTGAGGCCCGTTCGGTGGATGCCTTTGCTCGTGGCGAGCGCCGCCGGCTGCATCGTGATGGCCGCCGCTCTCTGGATTCGCGACCTCGGGTCTACGCCTCCGCTCTGACGACGGCGGCGACGATGTTGCCGCCCGGCGGGCCCTGGTGCGAGTTGCGCTCGCCCCCGCTCACGTAGTTGGTGGTGCGGCCGGTCACCGACGCCACCAGCATCCCTCCCAGCGCCTTCCCGATCTGGTACGCGTCCGCGTCGTCCAGCAGCGTGATCCTCTGGCCGCGGATCTGGTCGCTGCCGGGAATCACTGACTTGGCGAAAACATGAACCAGGCGTGACAGGTCGGTCTCGGACGGCAACCCATTAAAGTGCAGCCCGGCCGCGCGCAAAGCGTTCCTCACTCCCTCCGCGTCGATGAAGTCGCGCGTGACCGCATGGCCGATCCGCAGCCGGCTTCGCGACGTGACCGAGTTGCCGAAGACGACCACTTCGCCGTGGCGCTTCTCGCCGCCGGACGAGGTCATCGCGACCTCCGAGTACAGATCCCAGTTTCGGCGCACGACGCCGTCCGACAGCGACGACTCCGGCACCTCGCCCAGCGCCATGGCCACCCCCAGGGCCGCCGCGTCGTTCGCGTACACTCCCGCCCCCTCGGGTCCGAACGTGAGGTCGTGCGAGACAACCGTCTTCCCGCGCGACTCCGCGTCCTTGATGCTCGCCGTCGTCAGGCCCGGCACCTTGACCATCACAAGGTGGACGTCCTTGGGATCGGTCAGGCCCGCATCGGCCATCGCCACGTGCGTGGCTGCGGCCACCTTGCGGATCTGACCCATCCGGCCGACCTCCTCGGGCGGCATTGGATCGGATCCGGCGCGGCCGACGACCAGCATCTTCTCGCCGCCCGCGTCGCCGCTTTGATCGGGAACCTCGACGAATTCCCTGGTGACGGCCGCGATGTGCGGCGTGATCACGCCCGGGCAGCCGCCCGACAGCACGAAGATGACCTGCTTCGCCACGTCGCTCGCCGGGATGCCCAGGAACTTGCCCGTCCATTCGCGCAGGACCACATCAGCCCATACGCGACCCCAGTCGTCGTGGGCGCCGGTCCCTTCGGTCTTTCCGACCAGGGCGACAAGCGTGTCGGGATTGATCTTTCCCGAGTCGGCCAGCGCCTGCAGCCCGGTCGTGTCGGCCGGGGTGGCCATGGGACAGACGAACAGTTCGACCTTTTGAGCTTTCATCGCGTACACATTGTCAGGCGACGTCTGGTGGGCGCTGGAAACCGAAGCCCCGCACCGCCTCGAGCTGCTCCGCCAGGGCGAGCAGCTGCCACTCGCGCCCCGACGGCGCGACCAGCTGCACGCCGACCGGCAGGCCGTCGTGCAGCCCGGCGGGGACCGACACCGCCGGCGTGTGGGCGAAGCTAACCGGCAGGACGAACTGGATATAGCGCCCGTACGGCTCGCTGAGGAACGGCGGCACGGCCTCGATCGGCATCGGGACCAGGCCCAGGGTGGGGGTGAGCAGGAAGTCGAAGTCGGCGAGCAGCGGCTTCACCACGACCTGATTCGCGGCGCCAGTTGCGCTCTCGAAAGCCTGGAAGTAGTCGAGGGCGGAGAGGGCGCGCCCCTGCTCGACCAGCTTGCGGATGCCGGGGGCGAACAGTTGCGGGTCGGCGGGGAAGGACGCCATGCTGGCCCGCCGCACCACCCCGTAGCCCGCCGCCACCGCCTCCGACTCCCATGCGACCCTCTCCACGCGATGCCCAGCCGACTCGAACGCGTCGGCTGCCCGCCGGCAGGCGTCCGAGCACGCGGCGTCCATCCCGAGAGCGGTCGTGTCGGCGACGCCGATCCGGAGGCCCTTCGCGAACGGCGATTTCTCAGGCACGGCGGAGTCCGACATCACGGAGAACAGCAGCCGCACATCGGCGACGGTCCGGCCAAGCGGGGCGACGACCGAGAGCCCCGCAGGGTCGGCGATCTCGCAAGGCACGCGATCAGGCGACGGCCTGAGGCCGACAACGCCACAGCACGAGGCTGGAATGCGAATCGAGCCGCCCATATCAGTCCCGATCGCGACCGTGGCCATCCCCGCGGCCACCGCCGCGGCGCTGCCCCCGCTCGATCCGCCTGGCGTGACACCCGTTCGCCAGGGGTTGTTGGTGGCGGGGAAGATGGCGTTGGTCGTCCCGACCGCGGCCGCGAGCTCCGGGAGGTTTGTCTTGCCCAGGATGGCCGCGCCGGCCGCCCGGGCTCGCGCCACGGGTACGGTGTCCGCGTCGGCGATGCGGTCGCGCCAGACGGCGCTCCCGTCGGTCCACGGCATCCCCGCCACCGGCAGGTTGTCCTTGACCGCCAGCGTCACACCTGACATCGGGCCGGCCGCCGCCCGCGCGTTCCGGTCCACGTGCACGTACGCGTGGATACGCGGATCCAATCGCTCGATGGCGGCCAGATGCGCCCGCACTACGGCCTGGGGGTCGTCGGTCATGTGATCACCCGCCATTGTCGTTCGGAGCCGCGAGCTTGACATCCAAAATTCAACGGCTGTAGAATTCAATGACCGTTGAATTAGCCGAGGAGGCAGGTGGGAATGTCGAGTCGAAGGGAATCGCTAACGGGCCTCGTACCGCCTCTGGTCGGAGGCCTGCTCATCGTGGTGGTGTTCATAGGCCTCATCGGAACCGCGATCAGAAATCCGCAGCCGCATGACATTCCGGTGGGCCTCGTCGGACCCGCCCCCGCCGCGCAGCAGATCTCGTCGTCGTTCGGCACCAATGCGCCCGGAGCGTTTCAGTTCACGACCTACGCCTCCGAGCAGGACGCGCGGGCCGCGCTCGACGATCGGTCGGTGGACGGTGTCCTGGTCCTCGGCAGCGGGACTCTGATCGTGGCGGGTGCGGCGGGGGATGGGGCGACGGGCGTCATCACAGCCGCTTTCACGAACGCCTTCAAGGCTCAAGGGAAGGCACTGACCGTTGAGACCGTGCACCCATTCGCGAGTGGCGACGCGCACGGCCTGGTCCTTTTCTTCGTCGTCGTCGCGACGCTGATCAGCACGCTGGCGTCACAGGCGATCCTCTTCGCAACCGGCAAGGCGGTGACCCTGGGCCTGCGAGTGGGCTTCATCGCGGTGTATGGAGTGTTCGTCGGCTTGACGGCCATGGGCATGGCGACGTGGATCGCGAACGGCTACGGCGACGGGTTCTGGTTGGCGGCAGGTCTGGTCGCCCTGGCCTCAATGGCCGTCGGCGCCATTGTGGGTGGCCTGGCTCGCCTCCTTGGACCCCCTGGGATCGGGCTGGCGGCCTTGCTCATGCTCCTCAGCCTGGTCTCGTCAGGGGGACCCGTCGGGAGCCAGTTCCTGCCCGACTTCTACCGGGCACTGGCGCCCTGGGCGATCGCGGCCCAGCTGTACAGCGCTTTACGGGGAGCCCTCTTCTTCGGAGGCGCCGCGCTGGGTGGACCTGGGGCCGTGATGGCGGGCTGGCTGGTCGTCGGGTTGGCGTTGATATTGCTCGGCGGGCTGACGGCCGGGCGCAAACCCAAGCCCGCGGCCGTCCAGGCCTGATTGGCGCGCACCGGCCGGCGTCCAGGAGCGGGCGGCACGCGGGAACGCATCCTCGCCGCCGCTAGGTCCGATTTCGGCAAAGGCGGCTACGAAGGCACCACCATCCGCGGCATCGCGGCCCGGGCCAGGGTCGATCCAGCCCTGGTCATGCACTACTTCGACTCGAAGGACGGCGTCTTTCGTGCAGCCGTCCAGTTTCCAGTCGACCCGGCCGAGTTCATCCCGAGGTTGGTGGCGCCTGGCCTGGAAGGGCTCGGCGACCGCCTCGTGCGCTTTTTTGTCGAGACCTGGGACTCGCCCGCCGGCAGCCCGCTGCTCGGCGTGATCCGGTCTGTGGTCGGTAACGAGGCCGCTGCGACGCTCCTGCGCGAATTCGTCACGCGAGAGGTGCTCGGCCGGCTTGCTCGCGCCCTCGAGCTCGAGCAGCCCCAGCTGCGTGCGGGTCTCGTGGCCAGCCAGCTGATCGGGCTGGCGATGCTGCGCTACGTCGTCAAAGTCGAGCCACTGGCGTCCGCGAGCGCGGACGACCTCGGCGCATGGCTCGGCCCCACCCTGCAGCGATATCTCACCGATCCGAGGGTCACCAAGGTCGACAAACGCTCACGTGGGCGGCGGTAGTGGTTTCTGCTTGAAGTCGAAGCAGTCCGCCATCCCGTCGTCCGCGGCGGTGCGACTGTTTAGCGACGGCAGGCCGAAAGCGTTCTCGCAAAACCGCAGCAGGCTGACGTGGGAGTGCTGGGCGTGCGAGATGAAGCCGGCCCTTGCGTAGGGGCTGAGCACCAGGCACGGCACCCGGCCGCCGTAGCGGAACTGCGTGCCATCGGTCCACTTCTCGAGCAAGGGCGGATTGACGTGGTCGTACCAGCCGCCCCAGTCATCCCAGGTGACGAAGATGGCCATCTTCGGCCACAGCCCGCCCTTGACGACCGCGGCGACCTGCGCCGCCGTCCACTTGCTGCCTTTCGTCACGTTGCCGTTGCCGGCCTTCATCTCGGCCGGGGTGTCGGGCGGATGCTCGGACAGGGGCGTATCCGCATAGAGCCAAGACACGGTGGGCAGCTTGCCGGCGGCGGCGTCGAGCGCAAACTGAGCCGGGGTCTTCTTGTGCTTGCCGTTCGTGTACTTCAGGTAGTCGAAAACGTAGCCGCCGTAGTTGGCCCAGCTGAGCCCGGCCTTGTCCAGCTGCGCGGGCAGCGTGGGCAGGTCGAACAGGGGCGCTGGGTGCGGGTTCTCGATGATCGGTGAATCGGCGCATACCAGCATCAGGTGGTTTGGGCTCGACGGCCCGGCCACATCGGTGAAGTACGAGTCGCACAGGGTGAAGGTCCGTGCCCACGCCCAGTACCTGGGAATGTCCGCCTCCAGGAACTGCACGCGCGGCGCGGTCTTGGCGCGCGTGAGCCACGCGGGGTGCCGGTGATCGGGGTCCGTTTTCGGCGGGTTGGGGCTGTGGGCCATCGCCATGCCGTTGGCGCCGGGGAAGATCCCGAAGTAGTTGTCGAGCCCGTGGTTCTCCTTGACCACGATGACCACGTGCTCGATCGGCGTCGTCGCTGCCACTCTAGACGCAGGCTCCTTTCTGATTCGACCATTCGAGCTGCACGGTCCACGGGCCCACCTTCTTGGTCTGCCAGGCGCAGATGTCGCCGATTTCCCCGTTCGCGTCGTCGTACCAACCCTGGCCGGGCACGGGATCGGTGACCGCCTCGCAAAGCTCGTGCGAGCTCGTCGACGTCAGCGCGTCCAGCACCGCAAGTCCCCCGACGCACCCGGCGCACCCGGGGTAAGGCATGACGGCGTAATAGATCTTTCCGCCGATGCTGTCGTGGTAGCCGCAGTAGCTCCTGCACGATTGCTGGCCGCCTTGGGCGGAGGTGACGCCTGGTGGCAGGTAAACGAAGTAGAGGGAGTCGGCCGTCGGCTGGGGCAGCACTCCCTTCGCCACCTCTGTCTGGATGAAGCTCTGGATGGCCGCGTCGGCGACCACACGGTGTGGCTTGGGGGCGGTGATGGTCGCCGTGCCGCCGAGCGAGCCATGTCCGATCGGCTGGTTGGGCACGGCATACTCGGCGAGCTGGTCCAGCAACGGGCTGGTCAGGATGTACCGGAAGAAGTCGTTGACCTGCGAAACCAGCGGCGCGTCGGCGCCTTTCCACGCACTGCCCCAAAAGATCGTGAACACATCGACAGCCGCCAGCAGCGGGCCACCTCGGTAGGTGAGCTGTGCCGGCGTCGCGCGTACCCCCACCGCGGGCCCTGGATGAAGCGGAACGATTCGGATCGGTTGCACAACAGCCATATATCCATCCTCCGCCGCCCGTCACCCGCACGGCAACCCCCCTTTGGAAAGCCAGTGCGCGAGCGCGCAGTCATTCGCGAAAACTTCTTGATCCCGCCCTTGCAGCGCGTTGATCCTTTCATTACCAAGCCACGCGGCGGCCCGTTGATGATCAGTAGGCCGTGCACTGCCGAACTTCCTCAGCCAGCTCACATCCGCCGCTCAGAGGAAGCCCAGCCGCGAGGCGGACGCTTGCACTCATGGGCCGAAGCATCGCCGCGGTGCTCACGCTTGTGGCCTTCGCGCTCGTCGCGTCGCCACTGATCGTCGCGGCGCATGAGGCTCGGCATGACACGCCGTCAGAGGCGACCGCGGTGAGCGGGGCCCTTACCAGCGCGTCGACCACCGTAGCCGGCACGAGTGCCATGGCGGCCGCACCGATGGGCGAGGTCCGCGACTCAGGCGTGCTGGTGGCGGCTTTGCAGCAGCTGGCTGCGGCGACCGGGGCCTCGGTAAGCGTGACCGTGGTCGAGCTCGGGGGTGCGGACCCCCTGAGCTGGTCGCTCGACGGAGGCGCCGTCTTCACCGCCGCCAGCACCTACAAGCTGGTCGCGCTGATGATGGAGGCGCAGAATATAGCCTCCGGCAACACCGACCCCAACGGGCTGGTCTGCTATCAGGATTCCGACTACGAGGCCGGCTGGTTTGACGACTACGCGCCGGGCGTCTGTTTGACCCGAGACGAGCTGGCGTCGCGCGCCGCACAGCAATCCGACAACACCGCCGGCCACATGCTCGTGCGCGACCTCGGCGGCGCGGACGCGCTCAATGCGTGGGCGGCCTCGGTGGGCACCACAGACTCGGCATTCTTCGACGGCAACACGACGACCGCCGCGGATCTGGCCGTGCTCTGGACGGCCGAGGCGAACGGCAGGCTGGGCGGCGCCGCTGCTCAGGCGTGGCTCTACCCCCTCCTGACCGGCACCGCCACCGAGGCAGGCGTGCCGGCCGGGGTTCCCGCCGGATTGACCGTGGTTCACAAGACCGGCGCCATCGACGCCGCGGAGAACGACGCGGCGCTGGTGACGACAGGGCCCGACGGCGCTTACGTGCTCGTCGTGATGACGGATGGCCTTGGAGGAGCGGCCGGCTGGGGCTTGATCGCCGGCATGTCAGCGGCGGTCTGGCAGATCGAGTCTTCCAGAACAGCATGAAGGGCCGCTACTCATAGCGCAGCGCCTCGGCCGGTGCGATCCTCGAAGCGGACCGTGCGGGCAGGTATGTGGTGACGAGCGTGGCGAGGTAGGCGCCGACGAGGATGAGGGCGATCTGCACCACCGGCATGTTGAAGATGACCGTGCCGAAGTTTTTGTCGATGACGAAGAACCGGTACGACTGCCACACGCCCACGAGCGCTCCGATGATGAGGCCGAGGATCGCGATCAGGCTCGACTCCATCAGGAACGATCGCTGCACGAGCGAGCGCCGGAAGCCAAGGGCGCGCAGCATGCCGATCTGCTGCCATCGCTCCACCACTGCGCGTGTGCTGATCACGCCCAGGCCCGCGATGCCGACGATGAGTCCTAGCGCGAGGAATCCGGTGACCAGGTTCAGCAGGGTCAGGATGCCGCTCAGCTGCTGTCCCAGCTGGTCGGCGACGATCACCGGCTCGAGCTGGTCCTTCACCAGCATGCGACCGAGATCGAGTCGAGCCTTGCTCACGTCCACTCCCGGCTTGACGGCGAAGTAGTAGCCGGTGGGTGTGAGCGGCCGGAGGCTGGTCGGCAAGCTGGAGCCTGGCTGCGCGCCCGACGGCGTGGTGGTGGCCGCGGGCGACGCGAACAGGCCGCTTCCCATCGCCGTCCCGGTCGACACATAAACACCGCCCCACAGGGCGTTGGTCCTCATGAAGCCGATCACGGTCAGCGTCCACGTACCGCTGCCGTTCTGGCGGAAGGCCGGCGCGCGCACCTGGAAGGGCTGGAAGCTCGAGTCGGACGGCTTGATCCCCACGATGTCTGCCCGGGCACCAGTCCTGGCGTCGAGACTCGATGCGTTGATGACCGCGTAGCCGGAGTGGTCGCGGACGGCGTCCCAAACGGCGCGGTCGGACGAATAGCCGGCCGCACGCAGTTGGAGCGAATACCCGGTCGCGGACAGGTATCCGTCGTCGACGACGTGCAGCGGGTAGCCGGTGTCAGGCTGCACCTTGGCGACCGTGCCGTTCGCCTTGATCTGTTGCAGCTGAACCCCAACCGACTGGTTCTCCCAGCCCACGCCCCTGAGCTCGGCGGCGACGGTGGGGTTCGATTGGACCAGGGCGGCGACATAGGGCGGGAACGTCGTCCGGTCCGTCTGGTTGAAGCTGAAGTCGGGCGTGCCGGCTGCGATCTGCCACCCGCCGGAGACTGTGTCGACCTGCGCAAAGTTCTGGACCAGGACGTCCTTGAAGACCGACATGTACACGATGATGAAAGTGACGATCGCGAACATCGCCACCGCCATCCCGGTGCGGAACTTGGTCGACATCGGGTAAGACATGCTGGTCCGCGTGACCGCGGCCAGGCCGGTGATGCGGCCGGTGAGGAACATGACGGCTCCGATCAGCAGGTCGCTGTTGTACATCACGAGCCAGATGGCGCCGAGCAGGGTCATCAGCGCTGAGAGGATGAACACCTCGGGTCCACCCAGCAGCTGCTTTGTCTGCAGCTGGTCCTCGAGGTGGAGGAGCTTCTCCACAAGCCCGAACGGGCGGCCCCAGTACATGAGCAGGCCCAGCGCGGCCAGGGTGAAGCCGGCGCGCGCCGCCACCAGCCGGCGGACATGGACGATGGTCAGGATCCACCGGACAAGCAGGCCCGTGCCGATGATGATCAGCGAGACGCCGGCGGAGTACACGAGCTCCCAGTGAGCGACGGGACTGTTGTCACCCAGCAATGTCAGGGCGACCAGCCCGACACCGAGAAGAATGGTCAAAGGACCGCGACGGAAGAGACTCCACCAGAAGATGCGGATGGCTCCGAGCGTGCCCAGCGTGATGCGGCCGAGGGCGACGAAGGGATGGCCGAACCGCAGCTGGTTGACCGCTGCCCACGCGACCTTGAACGGCGCGACGAGCATCGTGACCATACCCGCATCGCGCTGCTCGCTCTCGTCGAGGTCGCGGATCGCGGCCACGATGTTGAGGCGGCTCACCCTGTAGGCGGAGAACGCGACCACGATGAACGCGAGCAGGATGCCAAGGCACATGGCGATCACCAGGCTCGTCCACTCGTAGCGGAACGACAATGCGATGCCTTTGTAGAAGCCGCTGAAGATGCTCGAGAGCACGCGGATCATCAGGGCGGCGACGCCCACGCCGAGCACGACGCCGACCACGCTCGCCGCGAGCGTGTAGGCCGTGCCCTCGAACAGGAACATCTGGGTCAGGTGCCGGCGCTTGAGGCCGACCGCCCGGCTCATGCCCATCTCCGCGCGCCGCTCAGCGGCGAGCATCACGAAGATCAGGAAGATCAGCAGCACGCCGACGGCGATCGAGAAGAAGCTGACTCCAAGCAGCGCCGCGGTGATGAACAGGCCGCCCGTCTGAGCGAACGTGACCGCGTCCGCCTTGTAGGCGGAGTAGTTGTACAGGTCGAGCCGTCCCGCGATGTCTTTGTAGCCGTTCAGCTGCTCAGGGTCGATGACGGCGATGGCCTGGCCCAGCTGCGTCTGCAGGTCGGGGCTGCCGACGATGGCCTTGAACTTGGGTGTCACGTCCGGACGCTGGACTTCCGCGAACAGGTCGGTGATGGCGGTCCGAACGGGGTCGCTATCGGGCAGCGCCAGCGCCAGCAACGTGAGCGGGCCCTCGATCGCCGGCCGGCCCAGGAGCGCCTTCAGCTCGGCGGCGGCGGTGCTGTCGACCTGCAGGACTCCGACCAGCAGAATGAGGTTGTCCTGGGCCGTGCGCGCGGCCTCCGGCCCGCCCGATGCAGCCGCTGAGGCGGCCACCGCGTCGCCCATGATGCGGTCGACGAATCTGTTCCCGGCCAGCGCCTTGAACTCGTCCGTGACCGCCGGCTGGTTCAGCTCCACGAGCAGCTGCCGGCTCAAGTCCTTGGCGGGGTCGAGGAAGGTCGCCTGGTCGTGGATCTTCTTGACCTGGGCCTTGATCGCGGGCGTGCTCAAGTAGGCCCACAGGGCGGCGGCGGCCTGCGGGTCGGTGAACTCGACCCGGAAATGCTTCGTCACCTCGTTGCCTGTGGCGCCGCCCGGGCCGAGGTCGTCGAACCCGCCAACGCCGCGATTGTGGACGAAGATGAGGTTGTAGCCGCCGGGGCGCTGCATCACCGCACGCATGGCGTCGAGTGGCATCAGCACCGAGTTGACGATGGGGCCGTGATTGGCGATGCTCGGGTTGACCTCGGTGTCGAGGACATCGCGAACGATGACCTGCGTGGGGTGCCCGTCGACATAGAGCTGCAGGGTGTCGCCCCTGTGCGCGTTCAGCGTGTCGCCGAGTTGGATCCCGATGTACACCTCATTGAGAGCGAGCGCGGCCACCTCGAGGTTTCCACCAGACCTGCTGCGCAGCGTTCCCCAGACGCTGCCGAAATCGGCCGGAACGCCGAACACGGCCACGTTTTCAGATGACGACTGGCTCGTGGTGGTGTCGATCATCGACCCGGATGCCGCGATCACACCCGTAGCCGCGGCCACGTTGGGATCCTTCTTGCTCCGCGCTATGACGTCGGCCGCCTGAGCGTCGCTGAAGAATTCGGTGTCGGCCGTCGATGCGCCCTGTACGTACCCGAGGGCCTGGTGACGGGTGAAGGCTTCGTCGATGCCGCCGATCTGCCGCAGCTGGATCGCCTGCAGCGAATAGCTCAATGTGTCGCCGACCGAAAGCGACGCGGTGATGATCAGCGTCGCGAGCATTAGCCCGAAGAGGATCAGGACCGTCTGCGCGCGCCGGCGCGGGATGTTGCGCAGCGCCATCTTCAGAAGGACGCGGTTCACCGTCGCGAACAGAAGCAACGCGACCATCAGCACCGCCACCGCCGCAGCCATCCAGCCGGCCAGCGTGATCGGTGGGATGCCGAAGAACGAGGTCAATCCACCCTCGTGGCATCCGCGGCCGCACGCGAGCCATCGAGCTGGGGGGCCGCATCGCCCGTGATGGCGGGCTTGGAGTCGGAGACGATCTGGCCGTCGCGCATGCGAATCAGGCGCTGCGCGAGAGCCCCGACCTCCTCGGCGTGCGTGACCCACACGAAGGTCTGCGCGTTCTGGCGGTTGAGCTGGACCATCAGGTCCATGATCCCGGCGCTGGTTTCCGTGTCGAGGGCGCCGGTGGGCTCGTCGGCCCACACGATGGCGGGCCTGGTCGACAGCGCCCGCGCGATCGTGAAACGCTGGCGCTGCCCGCCGCTCATCTCCGCGGGCCGATGGCGCGCCCATTCGCCGACACCCACCATCTCGATCGCTTCCTGGGCGCGCTTGCGCGCCTCCGAGGGCCTGACTCCGCCGACCAGCATCGGCAGCTCGACGTTCTCGATTCCGGTCAGCACCGGCAGCAGGTTGTACGTCTGGAACACGAAGCCCATCTCGCGGGCGCGGAAGTCGGTGCGCTGGTTGTCCGTGAGGTCCTTCAGGTCGCGACCGGCGATCTTGATCGTGCCCTCGTCGATCACGTCGAGGCCGCTCAGGCAGTTGAGGAGCGTGGTCTTGCCGCAGCCGCTGGGGCCCATGATGGCGACCACTTCTCCGCGACGCACCACAAGGTCGAGACCGCGCAGCGCTTCGATCTTGTGCTTGCCGGCGTCGTAACGCTTCCAGACGCCCTTCGCATCGATGATGGTGTCAACCAATTTCATAACCTCGTGAGCTTGATGGGGCGCGCTGTCGAATTCATGTCAGTTCGTGCAACTCTGGGCGAAACCTGTAGCCGACGCCCCACACGGTCTCGATGCAATCGCCAATGTCGCCGAGCTTGCGGCGCAGGCGCACGATCTGGGTGTCGACCGCCCGATCGAGCCCGTCAAAGTCCGCGCCCCACAAACGCTCGAGAAGGAATTCGCGCGAGAAGGTACGGCCGGGATGGTGCAGCAGCAGTTCGAGCAGGTCCATCTCGCGCCGGCTGAGATCAAGCGCGGACCCGGCGAGCGTGGAGCGGTGACCCACGGGATCGAGGACGAGCGGTCCGAACGCGATCGGCTGCGAGCCATAGGAGCTGACCGCGGCGCTGTCTAGGGCCACGCGCCGGAGCAGCGAAGCCACGCGGGCAGCAAGCTCCACGATCGAGAACGGCTTGCCGAGGTAGTCGTCGGCCCCCACCTGCAGCCCGGTCACCCGGTCGGCCACGTCGCCGCGCGCGGTGAGCATGAGGATCGGCATGAGGTGCTTGCGCCGCAGCTCGCGGCAGACGGCGAGCCCGTCGAGGCCTGGGAGCATCCAGTCGAGGATCACGAGGTCCGGGCGGGCGCGGTCCGCAGCTGCGAGCGCCTGCCTGCCTTCGAAGGCCTGCTGGACTTTGTGTCCCTCCTTTTCAAGGTGCGAGCGGACCAGGTCGGAGAGGGCAACCTCGTCTTCAACAATGAGGACCGTCGCCATTTGTTAGTTCGGCTCGGCCCGGCGCAGGCTGATCCAGAACGTGCTGCCGAGGCCGGGCTGGGAGCTCGCGGACAGGCTGCCTCCCATCGCGTCTACGAGCTCCCGCGCGATCGACAGTCCGAGCCCGAAACCGCCGGTGTTGCGCGTGCGCGAGCTGTCGGCGCGGTAAAAGCGCTCGAAGATGTGCTCGAGGTCTTCGGCTGACATTCCGACTCCAGTGTCTGCGACGGCGATCTGGACGTGGTCGGCGGTGCTGGTCAGGCGGATCGAGACGACGCCACCCTCTGGCGTGTAGTTGATCGCGTTGCGCACAAGGTTGGTGAGCACCTGCGCGAGCCGGTCTTGATCGCCGATGGCCCATATGCCGGCGGGCAGGTCGTCCAGCTTCACGGTGACCTGCCGTTCGTTGCGAGCCAGCGGCGCCAGCGCCTGGACCACCTGTTCGACGATCGGGCCCACGTCGACCGGGCGGTTGGCGACCTTAAGCTCCTGCGAGTCGGCCCTGGCCAGCATCAGCAAGTCCTCGATGAGGTCCGAGAGCCGGCGCGTCTCAGCGGCGGTCACCCGGAGTCGCCGTTCCGTTTCCTCCGCGTCCGGGCGATCCGCTTCGGGCAAAAGGAGCGAGTCGACGTGGGCCTGGATGCTGGCGATCGGGGTCCGGAGTTCGTGGGACACGTTCATGATCAGCTCGCGCCGGCTTCGATCCGCTTGCTCGGCCCGCCGTCGCGACTCCCACGCCTGGCGCTGCTCTTCGCTCACCCCGAGCATGTCGGCCGCAAAGCGTCCCCATGTCCGGCCCACTGCATTCAGCACGTGGAACGAGATCGCCAGGCCGGCGACGGCGAGTGCGCCCGGCACGATCAGGTTTCCGATCGCCTCGACGCTCGGGCCCTCGAATACGATGCGCCCAATCGGAAAGATGATGCCGGCAAGCGACGGGCCCAACATGGCCACCGACAGCAAGGTGGCGAAGATTCCGAAAGGCAGCTTGATCAGCAGGTAGACCATCGACCTCCACGTCGTCGGCTGCCGCAGGTGCAGGACGAGCATCCGCCACGGCGACACCAGCTCCGTGTTGGGAAGCGAGTGCGGTGGCACGTCGACTCCCAACAGCACGATCACCAGCTCTCGCTCGAGGAGAGCAAATCCCCATGCCGCAACCAGGGTCGCCAGGAGAAACAGGAGGCCGACCAGGATGATCCCTGTGAACGCGCCTGTGATGGCGCCGCCGACGAGGACCAGGAAATATGTGAGGCCGAGCGGGAACGCAGTCAACAGATAGAGCGCGTTCAGATAGGACCGCGGCTCGATGATGACGTGCACAAATCGCCCGATCCGCTCCGAAGTTGGTGATACGGGGCTCGAGTTTGGTACCGGGGCGGTGCTCTCCAAGGCTGTGCTCGAGACGGTAGCTGACACCTGTGTCAAAAAGGTGTCGGTAGCTAGGCCTGGTCAGTCCCATCGCGCGATGGTCGCGCGGGCATCCTCGAGGAGGCGCTCAACCCGCTTGCGTGAAGCCACCATCACCATCCGGCCCCCGAACCGCTTCGGTTGGATCAACCCGGCGTCGCGAAGAATCCTGACATGTCCGCTGACGGTCGGCTGGCTCACCCGCAGCGCGCGGGCGATCTCCATCACGCTCGACGGCGCGGAGAGCAGCTGGATGAGGATATGAACACGTGTCGGCTCGGCGAGCACTCGCAACCGGTCGGACACGAACATCGCATCTCGGACCTTCCTCACCGGCAGCAGGTCGCTTGAAGGCACGGCGATGTGCACATAGTCATCGAGATCGATGACGTGGCCGCCGGACATGCAGAAGTAAAGCGGTGAGAGTGCGAACTCCTTCCGGTGCGTGAACAGGTCATCAAACCCGAGTCGGTCCGCATTGGTGAGTGGGTGTCGAGGGGGCACCAGCTCCTCGATCGATGCGCCCGCGTCCAGCCTTGCCTTCCAGGCGGCACATGCCTCTGCGACCACTCCTCGACCATGGCGCTCCCACGCGCTTGCCGCGGCCTGCCATACATCGATCAGGATGGCGCGATAAGCGTGCCGAGCCCTGGGGTCCTCTCTCAGCCTGTTCAGCCTCTCCGCGATGGCGGGCCGGTCCTGCTCCGGCTCGGTGAGCATGGCATGAGCTGCGCTTGATCCGCTCCCTGCTTTTTCGAGCCATGCAAAAAGCCGCTCGGGCCCATCGTCCAGGACGCAATCCGCCAGGTGGGCGGCATACAAGAGCTCGGGGCAGCCGGCCAGGCCATCGCTCCACAGCTGCTGGAGTCGCGCCCGAACCGGTTGCCGCAGCCGGCTGATACCCGGCACGAGGCTCGAATCGAGCTCAGCGAGCGCGGGCTCGGCGTAGCGTACCGTTTGGGCCAGGAGGTTCAGGAGCCAGGCGAGCTCGGAGGGCGCGGAGGGTGAGACCTCGCGACAGGCGGGCCGTCCCAGCTCAATGGGCATACCGCGCCATTATCGCGCCCATCGGTCCAGCCCGATCACCAATTGTGGCAATTCCCTTGACAGATTGGGAGAACCCGATAGATTGGCAGCCGGGGTGGCGTAGTCATATGGCCTCGAATCGCATTCGCCGCGGCCTGGTCGCGACAGGCGTCGCCGGCGTTGTGTTGCTGGCGATCGTTGTTGTCGGCGCCCTTGTGCTCGGCTCGCATCGCGCTCCCGCGCCACTCGCGCTCTCTTCTCCGGCTCCTGTCGAGGCTTCTGGCGCCGCAGGCGGCAACTGGAAGGTGGCCGCCGGATCGGAGGTCGGCTACAGGGTCAAAGAACAGTTCATCGACCAGCCTGGACCGACCGAGGCCGTCGCTCGGACGACCAAGATCTCGGGTGGGTTTCGAGTCGAGGGCTCAGGCCCAACGCTCCGGGCCGCCGGCATTCACTTCACCGCCGACCTCAGCGCGTTGCAGAGCCAGGACCAGTACGCGAACTACAAGATCTATCAGCGGGACTTTTTCATTCGCACGATTTACCTGCAGACGGATCAGTTTCCGAACGCCGACTTCGCCGCGGCCTCGGTGACCATTCCGCCCGGCATCGAGTCGGGCCCGGTTTCAGTCACCGTTGCTGGCACCCTCAAGGTCCATGGCGTAACCAAGGCGGTGACGACGCAGCTCCAGGCTCAACGCAACACGACTGGAGTCGAAGTCGCGGGCTCGATCAGCGTCGACATGCGCGACTTCGGCGTCGAGGTGCCAAGCATATCGTTCACGACGGCCCAGCCCGGCGTCGTGATCGAGTATCACCTGCTCTTCGTCCGCGCCTAGCTGCAGGCTGCGTCAAGAAGGTGTCCGCGCCGGCGGCTTGCTGACTCCTTTCCGCAACGCTGAGAAGGCGGACGCCACGCGTGCCGCCACGCGCCCGTTGTTGACCACCAGGTCGACGTTCAAGTCGAGGGATCGCCCGCGCGAGAGCTCGGCGATGCGGGCCAGCAACCGCGGGGTCAGCTCCGGGCCGCTCACGCCGGCGAGCTCGCGGACCGCGCGCTCCACGAGCTCCTCGGCGCCCTCCAGTTCGGCGGGAGGCGGTATGGCCACGACCACGCCGCGGCTTCCGGTCGCCCACGACGCCTGCAGCATCCGCGCCGTCTCGTCGGGCGTGTCGACCCGCGAGCTGACCGGACTTCCGCTGCGCCTGGAGTAGAAGGCGGGAAATTCGTCGCATTCGTATCCGAGCACGGGGATCGCGAGGCTTTCCAGCCGTTCGAGGGTGAGCTTGAGATCAAGGATGATCTTGGCGCCGGCGCAGAAGACCGCGACAGGAGTTCGGCTCAGCTCGATGAGGTCCGACGACTCATCTTCGGGATGGCCACGGTGTACGCCTCCGATGCCGCCGGTCGCGAAGAATCGGATCCCCGCCATGACGGCCGCGCGCATCGTTGCCGCCACCGTGGTGGCGCCCACGTCCCCGCGTACCAGCGCCCAGCCGAGGTCGCGGGAGCTCACCTTGACCGCACCCTTGGCGATGCGGTCCAGGTCGGCATCGGTCAGGCCGACGTGCACGCGGCCGTCGAGCACGGCCACCGCCGCCGGAATCGCGCCCTCCTCGCGAATGGCCGCCTCGCTTTCTCGCGCCGCGCGCAGATTATGGGGAGGCGGCAGCCCCTGGCCGACGATCGAGGTCTCCAGCGCGACCACCGGAAAGCCATGAGCCAACGCGTCGGCGACCTCGTTGGAGACACGGAGCACCTCGCTCACGGGATGGCTTCCGGGCGCGCGCCGACGTGAGTGACCGCACCCGCCGCCACCGCCACCGCGTACCGGGCCGCCTCGATGGGATTGCTGCCGCGCAGGTATGACGAGCAAAACGCGGCGGCGAGGGCATCTCCCGCCCCGGTGGCGTCGATCTCGTCGACCGGCGGCGACGAAATGAACTCTCCGAGCACCGTGCACCCGGACGCGCCGAGCTTCACGACCGGGATCGCCGCCAATCGCTCGAGACGGATGCCGAGCGCGTCCGCTTCTGTCCGCGTCGCGAACAGCAGGTCCGGCGCGAGGTCCTTGAGGACGTGGGCCATGCGGGCAGGCCCGTACTCGTGGATTCCCGCTGCCGACGAAAGGTCGATCGCGAGAAGGCCGCCCCCACCACGCACAAAAGAGATGGCAGCTCGGGCCGCCTCTGCCAGCGGTTCCTCGAACAGCGAATAGGCGGGCACGTGGATCAGCTTGACGCCCTCGAACCACGCCTCTCGCAGGTCATCCGGCCGCAGGCCGATGGTGGCGCCGCGCTGGGTGGCCATCGTCCTCGCCCCATTCGGACCGACCAGAACGGCGATCACCCCCGTCGGCTGTGACGCCCAGATCGCGTGCACGTCGACGCCCAGGGTCTCCAGCTCCGCGACCAGCAGGTGCCCGCCGTCGTCGTCTCCGACCCTGGTGACCAGCCTGGCCGGCTCGCCGAGCTTGGCCGCCCAGGCGCAGAAGTTGGCCGCCTGCCCGCCTCCGCCCATCGTGATGCTCGCGGGGTTGTCGTCGTCGGCGCGGAGCTGCCCCTCGGTGACGATCGTGATGTCGAGGACCAGGTCGCCGATCGAGAGCACCATCAGGGCACGAGAATAGCGATAGCCCCAACAGGAGGACACGGATGCCGAAAGAGATTCGCCGAGAAGAGGTCCGCAAGCTGGTCGCGGCCGGCGCTCAGCTCGTGGAGGTGCTGCCGAGCCCCGAATACGAGGAGGACCACCTTCCCGGTGCGATCCACCTGCCCATGAGGAGGCTCGACACCGAGGCCCGCACCATTCTCGATCCCAAGCGCCCCGTGATCGTGTACTGCTGGGACACCACTTGAGACATCTCACCCAGGGCCGCGTGGCGGCTCGAGTCACTGGGGTTCAGCGATGTCTCCGATTACGTCGATGGCAAGGTCGACTGGATGGCTGCCGGCCTGCCGACCGAGGGTACGAACGCCCTGCACCCGCGTGCGGGTGACCTCGCGCGCAAGGACGTTCCCACCTGCGGGCTGACGGAGAAGCTCGGCGACGTACAGGAGCGGGCGCGAGCCGAGGGCTGGGACGCCGCCGTCGTCGTCAACGATGAACGCGTGGTTTTTGGATTGCTTCGCAGCGAGGAGTTGGGGGGTGATCCGGAACAGCTGATCGAGAAGGCGATGCGGCCGGGACCGAGCACGTACCGGCCGTACGTGGCGCTCCATGAGATGCTGCACGCGATGGTCGACCACAAGCTGGTGAACGCGCCGATCACGACCTCTGACGGGCGCCTGGTCGGCCTGCTGCTGCAGACGGACGTGGCGGCGGCGATGGAGAAGGAGAAATGACAGAGGCGACCGCCACCAGGGAGAAATGCAAGGGCTGTGGTCGTGAGATCGAGGTCTGCTCGTGCTGCGAGGAGCCTGGCTGCCGGCACGCCATCTGTTTCGGCTGCCTGAGCCAGGAGCTCAAGCAAACGCTGCGACAACCGCACGCGCACGGCGGCTGACGGAATGGTCCCCTCTCCCCGCAGGGGAGAGGGCTAGGGAGAGGGGCGTGAAGCACTACTTTCGAACCACTCGAGAGTGGCTGCGATCGCGGATTCGTGAGGCGTCGGCTGGGCGCCGAAGGCACGCTCGTACTTGCTGTGATCGACCACCCAGGGTCGTTGTGACTGATACATCGTTTCCTTGACGCCGCGCATCGGCGGCACTGCGAGGGCCAACAGGTTGATGAAGATCGGGGGAACTGGCTGAAGCCTTGGCGGTTGGTGTAGCTGGTCGAAGACCATCTCGACGAATCGCCGCGTAGTCACCGTTTCCGAATTGGGGACATGCCACGCCTCCCCCAAAGCCCTGTCCTGCTGCGAGAGGGTCACGAGCGCGGCCGCGAAGTCGTCGATGAACGTCAGTGTGTGAGGCAGGTCTGGATTGCCCACGACCTGGGCGGGCTTGCCGGCGATTGCGCGCGCGAATATCCCGTCCCCTGCCTTCGACTGACGCGCGTAGGGCCCATAGAAGTCCGACGCACGGCCGATCGTCGCCCGCACCTTGCCGGACGCGTGCGCGTCCATGAGCGCCGTCGCGACCTCAGCCCGAGCCCTGGCGTTGGGACCGACGGGCCGGTAGGGCAGGTCCTCTCGGATCGAACCGTCGACTGGGCCGTACGCATACAGGTTGTCTCCGTAGACGATCCTTGCACTCGCCGCCGAGGCGCCTTCGATGATCCCGTTCATGATCGGCGGCAGCACCTTGTCCCACTGTCCATACGAGTGGGTGGCGCAGTGGAAAACGACGCGGGCGCCGGCGCATGCTCGGCGAGCGGCCGCCGGGTTGGAAACATCGGCTGCGAAGACTTCGGCGCCGGGCGGCCCCGGCGCTTTGCCGCTGCGGTTCACCAGCCGGACTCCCTTGTCCGACGACACCAGCCGTCGCGCGACGGCGAGTCCAAGTGGCCCGGTGCCGAAGATCACGTTCTCGGCCATGGCCTCGGACCCAGCCTAGCCTTGGGCGGGTGGTTCGAGGATCTTGATGGCGACGTCGATGTTGCCGCGCACGGCGTTCGTGTAGGGGCATCGGCCATCCGCCAGTGACACCAGCTCTTCCGCCAGCGCCCGATCTTTGATCGAGGGCAGCTTGATGTCGAGCTCCGCCGTCAAACCGAACCGGTTCTCGATCGGGCCGATGCCGATCCTGGCGGTGACGATCGAATCGTCCACCCCCGAAACGTTCTTGCGGCGAGCGATGCTCATCATCGCGTTCTGAAAGCAGGCCGCGAACCCGGTCGCAAAGAGCTGCTCGGGATTCGTGCCGGGGCCTCCGTCGCCGCCCATCTCGGTCGGGGAGGAGAAGTCGACGTCGACGCGACCGTCGCTGCTGCGCCCGTGACCTTTCCGTCCACCGGTGGCTGTGGCCTCCGCGGTGTAAAGGACGCGAACTTTTTCACTCGGCGTAGTGCTCATGATCCAAGGATAGGATCAGCGCGATGGTGCTGACCGCCTCGGTCCCGACCGAAACCGCGCCGGCAATCCTCGAGATCGGGCTCGTGCTCCTGCTGGCGGTGGCGGCGGGCTGGCTGGCCCGGCGGCTGGGGCTGCCCGCGGTGCTCGGCTACCTGATCGTGGGCCTGGTCGTTTCTCCGTTCACGCCGGGTTATGTGGCCGACCGGCGTCAGCTCCAGCTGCTGGCGGATGTCGGCGTGGTGCTGCTCTTGTTCGAGGTCGGCATCGAGATCGACCCGGTGCGGCTGATTCGCAATCGGAGCGCGGTCTTGTGGACGGCGCCGGTGCAGGTGCTGGCGACAACCCTGGTCGTAGGCGCGGCCGCGCTCGGATTCGGGGTTGGTTGGCGCGGCGCGGTCCTGGTCGGCCTGTCGGTCGCGCTGTCGTCGAGCGTAGTGGTTATTCAACATCACGCGGAGCCGGCGCCGCACGACCAATCGCGCGACCGAAGAGGCGCTTCTGAGCTGGAGCGTGATGCAGGACATGATCGGCGTCGCCCTCGCCTTGTTGGTGATCGCCTTCTTCGGACTCGGCTCCCGGCCGCCGCTCGCGGCCGCGGGCGCGATCGTCGCGTACGTCGTGCTGGTCATCGTGGCGGCTTGGGTGCTGCCGCGCTTGTTGCACTTGCTCCACGCCGAGCACGACCTCTTTCTCATGCTTTCGGTCGGGAGCGGGCTGGCCCTGGCGGGAGTCGGCGCCAGGTATTTCGACGTGCCCCTCGCGCTGGCCGCGTTCGTGTCCGGCCTGGCGATCGGGGAGAGTCCGGCCGCGGCCGAGGCGCGCCAGCGCATCCTCCCGTTCCGAGACCTGTTCGCAGTTCTGTTCTTCGTCCTCCTGGGCAGCCTCATCGATCCCGGCGGCCTGCCGCGTGCCCTGCCGTGGATCGGATTCTTGCTCGCTGCGGTCGTCGTCGCGAAGGCGCTGCCCGCCGCCGGCCTCAGCCGGCTCGCGCGCCTGCGCGACGTCCGTCACTGGCAGATGGGCATCGGACTCGGTCAGGTGGGAGAGTTCAGCTTCGTGCTCGCCGGCATCCTTCTCGCCCGGGGCTTGATCCCGGGCGAGCTGTTCACGGCGATGCTGGCGACTGTGGTGTTGACCATCGCCGCATCAGCGGTGCTCGTACGGATTGGCAAGCGACCGGTCGATCAGGCGGCTTCGGTCTAATCCGGCCCGCGCGCCAACCGCTGGTACGGGGTGATCGGTGGGATGGTCAACATGCGGCCGTCGTCGCTGCGCACGATCTGCCATTCCCCCTCGTGGACCATCCAGTGGTGCCGGTAGCAGAGAAGGACCAGGTTCGAAAGGTCGCCGGGCCCGTTATGGATCCAGTGCACCAGGTGATGGCCCTCGGTCCAGGTCGCCGGCCGGTCGCAGCCCGGCCAGACACATCCTTTGTCGCGGACCTTGAGCGCCTTGCGCTGCGGTCCGGAGATCGTCCGCTTGGCGCGCCCGACATCGATCACAGTCGAGTCCGAGCCAAGAAGGATGCGGGTGACCGAGGAGTCGCACGCCAACCGCTCCACGGCCTTGGCCGAGATCGGGAGCGAGAACTCCATCTCCGCCGCCGGCGCGCCACAAAGACCGAGGAGAGTCTCGAGCGAGGTCGTAACCTGCAGGTGGGCGCGCCGGCCCGGCACACCAGCGTCGAGCGCGTGCATACAGACGTCGACGAGAGCGTCGGCCACGCGCCTTTCACGGCAGCGGTCATCGTCTTTGCCCGTGCGCTGGGCCAGGGGCTCGAGCGCCGCCTGCACGGCAGCACCGCCGACTTTGTCGAGCATGCCGTTGACGTAGACCATGCCGTCGTCGCTGTTGCCAAAGCTGAGACTGCGCGCCTCTACTCCCTGGGCCTCATCGGCGGCGCAGCCCTTGGGGTCGGCCGCATGGCGCGCGTGGTAGCAGGAGTCGTGGAAGCGGGCGATGGTTTGCTTGCGCGCCTGACCGAGAAGCTTGCCCTCGTCGAGGCGCTCGCCGACTGCAGCCGAGGTGCGCGCGATGAGCGCGAAGTGGGCAAAACCGATCTCACCGGCTGCCATCGCCTCTGAGCTCTGGCCCAGACGCTCCAGCTGCTGGCCGGCGCAGATTCGAGCAGCGGCCGCACCGCCACTGATGTGGCAGTTGGCCTTGAGCCAGCCGATCGGGCTGTCAAAGCCCTGCCAGTCGTACTCATCGGTCTGGGCGAACTGGGCGGCGAGACAGGAGAACTCGAGCTCCTCCTGATCGATCTTCTGGCGGCGGCGGATCAGCTCGGCAGCGATCGCCTCACCGGCTCTAGGCGCAAGTCCCCAGACCCCAGCATCCATACTCAGATTGTACGAACATCTGTTTGTATGTCAAGGGTTTGGCGATGTTAATTCGCGATTGATTTCGCGCCCTTCCATGCGTGCACTCAGTCTCCCGAGCCCACTCAAACACCCTCTTCCCAGCCTCTTTCGAGAGGCACTAGTCCTTTGGAATGATGAACGGCAGGATGTACGCCTCGATCATGGCCACCACTCCGACCCCACTTGTGAGAATGAGGCTGTAGCGGATCACCCGCGCGAAGATCTCGCCCTCCGACCCGACCTTGTTCACCCCCGCCGCGCCGACCGAAAGGTTCTGCGGGCTGATCATCTTGCCCATCACGCCCCCCGATGAGTTCGTGCCCGCGGTCAGGATGGGGCTCATGTGCAGCTGCTGGGCGGTCTGGGCCTGCAGCGCGCCGAACAGCGTGTTCGAAGACGTGTCACTTCCAGTGAGGAACACACCCAGCCACCCAAGGAAAGCGGCCACGAACGGGAATATGAATCCCGTCTTCGCGAAGGCAAGAGCAAGGGAAGAGGTCATGCCCGAGTAGTTCATCAGCTGGGCGATCGCAAGGATGAAGGCGATCGTCACGATGGGCAGGGCGAGCTGGCGCAAGGTCTTCCGGTACACCTCCAGGAAGTCGACCTTGATCCGCCGCGCTCGCATCAGCAGGAACGCGACCACGCATGCATACAGCACGAGCGATCCCGCCGCGGCGAGGAAGTTCCAATCGAAGATCAGCGGATACTGTGACGACGCCGCGACGATCGGCTTCTCGCGGTAGATCAAAGACACCGGCACGTTCTTCTTGATCTCATACGTGCCGGGCCAGTAGAAGTTCCAGTCGGGGAACTTGAGCGCCTGGCGGTCCTTGGTGGGGTCGGGACCGAGCCATGGCTTCGGGCACAGCAAGAAGCCGGGCGTGCCGCACTTGAGGTCCGCGGTGACGTTCACCGGCGCGTGCAGCGCGGTCTTGACGTTGCCCACCGGATGGCCGGCCCAGAAGGGCAGGTTGCCCATCTGCCCGATCAGGATCACCACCACCAGGACGACATACATGCCGTACGCGTACCAAACGCGATTGCCCGGGTCAGCCTTGTCGCCGCCGCCCGTTGTCATGTCCGCTGCGGCGCCGGGGAGGCCAGTTTTCTCTGCCACATCGGCGCCGGCTTTGGCCTTGGCGCGGGCGCCCGTACGGCGCGTGGTGGCAGCCACTGCAGGTTCGTGCGCGAATCGATACACCTTCGCCGGCTGCCAGTACCGCAACAGCACCGCGAGGCAGCCCATGGAGACGAGGGCGGCGAGGATGTCGGTGAGCTCGGGCCCGACGAAGTTGGAAACGAGGAACTGCACGACTGCGAATGAGACTCCGGTCACCAGCACAGCCGGAAGGATCTCGCGCATCCGCTTCCAGCCGGCCAGGACGACGATCAAGTAGGCGGGGATGATGATCGAAAACAGCGGCAGCTGGCGGCCGACCATGGCCGACAGCGCCAGGGTGGTCGACGTCGGATCCTTGTGGCCGAGTATGGGCGCCACCAGGCCCCCAAGGGTGACCACGGGGATCCCGATCGAGCCGAACGCGACCGGCGCCGTGTTGGCGAGCAGTGCGAGCACCGCCCCGGTCACCGGCTCGAAGCCGAGGCTGGCGAGGATGGAGGCTGTAATCGCGACCGGTGCTCCGAAGCCGGCGATCCCCTCCAGCAAGGCCCCGAAGCTGAACGCGATCAGCAGCGTCTGCAGCCGACGGTCCTGCGTGAGGCGTGTCAGCGATCGGCGGATGACGTCGAAGTCACCGCTCGCGACGGTGAGGTTATGGAAGAAGACGGCGTTGAGGACGATCCAGCTGATCGGCCAAAGTCCGAAGGCCATGCCTTCCGTGGCCGTGCCCAGGGTGATGCCGAAGGGCATTTTCCACACCAGCCAGCTCAGTACGAAAGCGGTGAGCATCGCCGCGATGGCGCAGATCCACGCCTTCATCCGGCGCACGGCCAGCATGTAGAAGAGGACGTAGAGCGGGAGCCCGGCCACGATGGCAGACAGCAGCAGGCTGTTGAACACCGGTTGGTACTGCTGGTGGAACGTGAGCAGAATCCCCATGGTCACCCCCCAAAGGACGACGGGCCCTGCGACCGCACAATTGAACTCCATGTCCCCTCTCCCTGCAAGGGGAGAGGGCCAGGGAGAGGGGCGTGCAGCAGAATTAGCCGGGGCCTAAATCGACCTCAACGCCTCGTGGAACTCGGCCGAGCTTGACCCGAGTGCCTTCGACCGCGAAATCCAGGCGGTGGCCGGCGAAATGCAGGCCAGTGACCTCGACGCGCTTCCACAACGCCGTCTCGACCGGAGCGATCCGCAGCCGCCCACGCGCCGCATCCGCCTGCAGCCCGAGCAGCGTTGCGATCGCCGAGAAAGCAGAGGCGGCGCCCCAATTCTGCGGCCGGCAGCTGGCCTCGTACTCCTCGGGCGTCTTTCCGAGCTGCCGCTCCGCGCCGGAGAACAGCTCGGGCAGCCTTCGATCCGGGTACTCCATCCCCGCCTCGAGCGTGGCGCGCGCCACGAGCTCCGCCGCGGCGGGGAACCCTGACGCACGAAGCCCGGCGGCCGCGATCGCGTTGTCGTGAGGCCACACCGAGCCGTTGTGATAGCTGCGAGGGTCGTAGTTGATGGCGCGCGTGGAGAGGGTGCGGATCCCCCAGCCTGAGAACAGCTCTGGCGAGACGAGCCGCTCCGCGACGCCGTGAGCCACGGCGTCCGTGAGGATGCCGGCCCAAAGGCAGTGACCGGGATTGGACGTGATCGCCTCGACGCGTCGCTCGGCGGCATCCAGCGCCTGGGCGACGAAACGCTCATCCGGGATCCAGAAGTCGCGATCGAAGCGATCCTTCAGCGCCGCCGCCCGCTCTTTCAGCTCGGGTCGCTTGCGCGCCATCCCGAGCCAGGCGCGATACAGATAGCCCTGCACCTCGCACAGCGCGGCGGGGCGCGAAACGTCGGTGCCGTCGACGTTGGTCAGGGAGTCGTTGGAATCCTTCCAGCCCTGGTTGCGCAGCTCCGCGCCGGCGGAATACTCGAGGTAGCCGTCGCCATCCTTGTCGCCGTATGTGTCGCACCAGGCCAGCGCCGCCTCGGCGGCCGGCCAGAGCTCATCGAAAAGCGCTGTGTCGCCGGTCCAGTCGACTGTTTCGGCCAGGAGGCATAGAAAGAGAGGCGTGGCGTCGACCGTGCCGTAGAGGATGTGCGGCCAAAGGCCTTTCTCGACCACCTCGCCGTTCCGCACCTCATGCAGGATCTTGCCCGGCTCCTCCTCGGTTCGGGGGTCGACGCGGCGTCCCTGGTGCGCGGCCAGAAAGCGGAGCGCGCCGCGTGCGAGCTCAGGGTTCGTGGGCAGCACGAATGACGACGTCACGAGAGCGTCCCGCCCAAACGGAACGGCAAACCACGGCACCCCGCCGGTGGGGTAGATCCCGGTCGGGTAGCGATCGAGCAGCATGCGCATGTCGTCGCGACTTTGCGCGAGCACCTCGTTGAGCGTGGGGTTGTCGGTCTCGAAGGCCGCGCAGTCTTGGCCCCACGAGCGATAGGAATCGCGGATCCTCGCCAGGCCCGCGTCGAAATCAGCCGCAGTCTCGCCAAGGCCTGCGGGCACATCGACGACGAGGTTGAAAGCCTCGCCTGGATGCAGATCGATATGGTGCCGCTTGCCTTGCGGCTGAGCGTGGACCTCCGGCTCGGTCGAAGGCGAGGGGGGGAGATCGCGGACGACGCCGCGAACGGCGAGCATGGCGGCGAAGTCCGAAGCGAATTCGAGCTCGATGTCGGCGTGAACGGCCGACGCGCCCCGATTCGTAATCGTGACGCGTTCGTGGAGGCCGTGGTCGACGTAGCGATCTCGGATCACCTCCAGGTCGCCGGCATCGAGCTCGAACGCGAGCGAACCTGCCTCGCCGCGAAGCCTGACCGCCTCCGGCTCGATCCCGTCCACGAGCAGCCGAAACTCCGAGAGCAGGCGTGTGTCGCCCAGCCACAACCCGTGGCCGTCCGGGCTCGCCGCCGTCATGTTGCCGTTGAGTGCGGAAACGGCGAAGCACCGGTCCTCTTTGAGGACGGCGCGCTGGCTCGTCAGGAGGTTCGAGCCTGGACCGGCGCAGCTTGCGGCTGGGCAGCGTCGAACGCGGGTCGGGTGCCGATCGCGTAGCCGGTCCACTGACCGCGTGCGAGCAGGTCGACGGCCATCGCCTCGAGATCGCGCACCCGTTGGTTGGCCCTGATCGCCTCGCGGATCGACAGGATGCCGACCGCTGGATGCCGCTTCTCGATCACGTGGCGAAGCATGTTCAGGTGTGCGTTATCGGGCACGCCCGGTTCTCGAATCCTGCGTACTGCGGCGCGCACGGTCGCCTGCGTGCCGTCGATCGCCTCGCCGCGCCCGAAGTCGAACTTGTAGCTTGGGCTGCGACCGCCGGACCGCCGCTCGCCGCTGAGCTTGATCCACTTCGCGTTCTCAGCACCCTTCCCGACGTCGATCACCAAACGTACCGAGCGGCCGTGGTACGGAAAGCTGCCGTTCATGCGCGCGTAGCTCTCGCGCTGTCCCTGCAGGCCCTCGTGCCGCCCGACGAGCAACGGCGATTCTGAATCCAGCTGGATGTGGTCGATCGGCGTCAGCAGCGAGATGATCGCGAAGGCATGCGGGATGAGATCCGCGATCACCCCGATGTCGGCGGCCGCGCCCGTCAGGGGCTGCTCCTCGAGGATCTCGATGCGGATCTCCTCGACGCTTTCGAGGAAGTCGCGCAGAGTTCTCTCCTCGCTGAGCAGCAGCTGCAGCAGGCGGACCTCGAGCTTGAAGTAGTAGTGATCAGCGGCGACGATCTCGACGCCGCCCGGCGCCGTGTCAAGGAACTCGCGATAGGCCTCAGGCGGGGCGCCGAGCGGTTTCTCGATGAGGACGACGTCGCTGAGGTCGTACCAGAGCGCAAGGGTGGGCAGGTGCGTGGCCGCGGGGGTGACAACGTAGGTGATGACGTATGAGCTGGATTCGAGCTCGCGTTCCAGCTGGTCGTGCGCGGTCGACGCCGGGCTGTCCCAGTAGAACGCGTCGCCGTGGCTGCGCACGTCCTCTTCTTTGGAGCCGATGCGCTCGCGTGCCCCTGGCGAGTCCTGCTCGACGACATGGGTGCGGAAGTTGAAGAACTGCTTGAGCGTGAGCAGGTGCTGGTAAGCCTTCTGCCCCCACTGGCCGAAGCCGATGAGCACGAAGTCCTTCTGGAGGTGGCGCTCCTCCTCCGCCAGCGCGTGGAGGCGCGCGTTCTTGATCGCGACCGCGGCCTGCAGCGCGAGTCCCTGTGCGCGCTGGACCTCGTCGGGCGTGAACGCGCGCAGCCGGTCGCGCTCCGCGAGCACGGCGGCGCCGATCGATTGCCCGTCCGCCACCAGCGGCAGCGCGAGCAGGGAGCGAACGCCGAACGCGCGTGCATAAGCCGGGCTCACACGGGTGCCGGCAGCCGTGTCTTCGATCACCACCGGTTGGCCGCCGTCGAGCACCTCGAACAGGAAGGATGGCTCCGAGCGCTCGCCGTGCTGACGCAGCCACAGGTCTTCCTGTTCGGATGCGGCCGCCCCGAACCAGCCCTCGCGATCCTCCTCGTACAGAGCGATCTGGCACATGGAAGCGTTGACCAGGCGCGCCATGTTCTGAGCCACGAGGCGGAGCGTCTGGTCGAGGTCGATCGACGACGCGATCGCGCGGCTGATCTCCGCGCTCAACTCGAGCTGCTCGCCGTGGCGCCGAGTGTCCTCGTACAGCCCCGCGGTTTCCACGGCCATCGCCACCTGCGCGGCCGCCGCCCGCAGCGCCTCGATCTGGCCCCAGTCCGGCCGGCGCTCGTACGACCGGTGGTAGCCGACCTCCAGCACACCGCTGGCGACGCGCGCCTGGTCGGAGCCGAACGGCAGAAAGATCCGGATCAGGTCCGCGTGGCCGCCGCTCTGGAACACCTCGCCGGCGAGTGTGAAGGGCGCCTGGCCGCGAGCTGGCCGGCGCTCCTCATTTCCCTTCGACTCGCCGATCAGGCAGGCGGCGACGTGGGCCCTGGTGGTGCCGTCGCTCCAGACCACGGGCACGTCGACCCAGGTCGCCGACTCGGGGATGGTGCCGCTGATCACATCTCCACGGTCCGACTCCAGACCGGCCCCGAGCGCCCCGACGACCGCGGCCTGCCGGCTCCGCGCGACGTATACGAGGACGTCGTCCGCGGCCAGCGCGCGCTCTTCCTCTAATGCCCATCGGGGTACTCGCTTGTGAGTGGAGTGTGTTTCGGTGGCCGAAATGTTGGCGGTGGTCGCCGCTCCGGCGGCCATGCGCACGACCGCGGTGCCGTCGGCCCGTTCGTCGAGCAGGTAGACGGTCGCGAAGTTGAAGTCGAACTCGGGCACCGACGCGTCGGTCAGATGGCCGGCAACGGCGTCGAGGACTGCTTGCTTGCCGGAGCCTGGACGCAGCATCGCGGTGGTCATGTCGCCGAGCGCGCCCAAGAGCCGGTTGCTGTGCTCCAGGCCGGCGATGAGCAGGCGGCTCGCCAGCGCGGCGCCGATGAGGTCCGCGCCCGCCTTCAGGAGGAGGTCAGTCGGAGGCGGGCGCCGGACCGTCGCGAGTGGATCGCGGCTCAGGACCACGAGGTACCCGTGGGGCTCTTCGTCGTTGCCGAGCGGGTACGTGGCGACCACATGCAGCTCGGCGGCGGCGGTCCCCGCGGCGACCGCCTTGCTCAGGGCCGATTCCCACGACGCGGCCTGGTCGTGGCGCTCGATGCGTGGCGGCGCCGCGACGGGGGCGTGGGCGGTGACCAGATCGAGGCTGCCGCGCTGCGCAGCGAACTGATAGACCGCCGCGGCGTCGAAATCGCTCGCGAGCAGCAGGTCGGCGAGGGCGATGGAGAGCAGGCGGCGCAGCTCCGCAGCGTCGGTCTTGGGATCGCCGATCGGCTCGGTGAGAAGCGAGGTCAAACGGCCGAGGCCTTCCAGGGCCGAGCGCTCCGAGTCGGCGAGCACTCCCTGGATCGCCGTCGCGGCCGAGTCGGCGCGGCGCTCCAGCTCCTCGAGCTGCGCGGCGTCCGGCACGCGTTCGCGCGTGCGGTAGTTGAGGTAGACGAGGCCGAGCAGCCGGTCGCCCGCCAATAGCGGGAGCCCGATGGTTGACTGGACCTGGTAGCGGCGGATGAACGTGCTGTCGATCTCGGCGGGAGCGTCGCGCGCGACCAGCTTCTGCCGCGTGACCGTCAGCCAGACCGTCGAGCCATAGTGATGGACGCCAAGCTCGTCGGGGACCTTGCCCTGTTGCTTGTCGCCCAGGTAGCGCTCGAGCTGCTGGCTCATGTCCGCGAGGGAGTCCAGCAGGCTTTCCTGCGGCTGGCCGGTGGCGAACGGGGCGTAGTACTTCCGGCTCGCCTCTTCGTAGAGGAAGATGGAGACGATGTCCGCGCCGGAGGCGTGCTGCATGTCGGCGACCACGCCGCGAAGCACGGCTGCCAGACCGGATGCTGTCTCTAGCGGCGGACGCATTTCTGCACCCGCATCATAGGTCGCCGTCAACTCCCTCTCCCCGCCGGGGAGAGGGTCGGGGAGAGGGGCGTAAAGCACGATGTACCTGCCGCGGCCTGAATATCCGCGACCGTCACTGCGTCGCGACCGATGGGTGAACCTCAACGGCGAGTGGGAGTTTGGCGCCGGCGCAGCGCGGAAGTTCGACCGCCGCATCACGGTGCCGTTCGCGCCTCAGTCGCAGCTCTCCGGAGTAGGTGTCTGGGAGCCAAGTGACGCCGTGTGGTACCGGAGGCGCTTCGACGCTCCGGCGGCAGACCGTTTGCTGCTGCATTTCGGCGCGGTCGATTACCACGCCACGGTTTGGGTCAACGGGGAGGAGGTTGCGCGCCACGAGGGCGGCCACACACCGTTTGCCGCCGACGTCGGCCACGTGGTCCGCGAGCACGACAACGAGCTTATCGTTCACGTCGAAGACCCTCTCGCCGACAAGACGATCCCGCGCGGCAAGCAGTACTGGAAGGAGACTCCCGAGTCGATCTTCTACACGGCCACGACCGGGATCTGGCAGACCGTGTGGCTCGAGCCACTACCGGCGCGCGCCATCGAATCGCTGCGCATCACGCCTGACTTCGACGCGCGCGAGGTCGAATTTGAGATTGGGGCCGAGGGACCGAAGCAGGTGGCAGTGACGTTCGATGGCAGACCAATCGGCGAGTGGAGCGGAGATGGCACCAAGGGGCGCATCACGCTCGAAGACGTCCACGCCTGGAGTCCGGAGGACCCAAACCTGTATGGGCTGGAGGCCCGCTGCGGCTCAGACCATGCGGCGACCTATTTCGGTTTGCGAAAAGTCGAGACCAGAGACGGTCGCTTCTGGCTCAACGGCGGGCCATACGTGCAGCGCCTGGTCCTGGACCAGGGCTACTTTCCCGGTGGGGTGCTGACCGCCGGTTCTGACGACGACCTGCGGCACGACATCGAGCTCGCGAAGTCGATGGGATTCAACGGAGCGCGCAAGCATCAGAAGGTGGAGGACCCGCGCTGGCTGTACTGGGCCGACACGCTGGGATTCCTCGTGTGGGGAGAGATGCCGAATTTCCACGAGCATTCCGCCGCGGCCGAATCGCGCCTGACTTCGGAGTGGATGGAGGCAGTTCGGCGCGACCGCGATCACCCCTCGATCGTGGCGTGGGCGCCACTCAACGAGAGCTTCGGATTCGGCGGTGTCGAGCCACGTGCGCAAGCGCGGTTTCAGAAGCGCCTGTACCGGCTCACGCATGAGCTCGACGGCACCCGGGCGGTGGTTTCGAACGATGGCTGGGAGCACGCGCTCACCGACCTGTGCACGCTCCACGACTACGCAGGGGCGGACGTGCTTCGCAGCCGCTACCGCAGCCTCGAGTCCACGCTCGATCCGAAAGCGCGCCCGGAGTCGCCGTATCTGCCGGGCTTTTCCTATCGGGGTGAGCCGGTCATAGTCAGCGAGTTCGGCGGCATCGCCCTCGCCGGCTCGGCGGGCTTTGGCTGGTCCGAGGCCGCGGACTCAGAGTCGCTCCTTAATGCATATCGGTCCATGGTCGAGGCGCTGATGGAGCCGGGTCCGGTGGAAGGCTTTTGCTACACCCAGCTCACCGACATCGAGCACGAGCAGAACGGCCTGCTGACGTTCGACCGCCGGCCCAAGGTCGCACCCGAGCTGCTCCGACGGGTGACCGAAACCCAAAAGCAGTACTAACCCAGGGGCAGCGCTCCCGCCCGAGCCACGTCGCCGAGCCAGTACGCGCTCGGCTTCGGATGCCGCGCGAACGTCTTCCGGTCCACGCCGATCAGCCCGAAGGTCGGCCCGTACCCGAACGCCCACTCGAAGTTGTCCAGCAGCGACCAGTAGATGTAGCCGCGAACGTCGATTCCCTCGGCGACGCAGGCCAGCGTCTCGCGCAGGGCAGTGTCCATGTAGCGGATGCGTTTCTCGTCGAAGGCTGTCGCGATGCCGCTTTCGGTCACCACGATGGGAACGCCGCCGGTGCTCTTCCACGCGCGCCGGATCGCGCCGCCCAGCGCCTGCGGGTAGTATTCGTAACCCATCTGGGTGGTCTCGCTGGTCTCAACGAGCCCGCGCGAGAGGTCGCTCCATTCATGCCCGTGCCCGCGCGGTCCTTCCGGTCCGACGCGAAACCGCGTGTACGTCTGGACGCCGATGAAGTCGTCATTGCGCGCGAGCTCGAAGAACTGGTCGCTGATGCGCGACTCGAGCTCGAACCCGCTCTCACCGGGTTGGGCGCCGTCCTCGTACTGGAGGTCGGGCAGCGCCAGACAGATGCCGACTGGAGCATCCGCGCGCCGGCGAATCGCGGCTGCACCCCGGCGGTGCGCCTCGAGCAGGTTCTCGGTCGTTCGGGCAGCACCATCGAGATCGCGCCTGCGGCCGGGCGGGTTGATGCCGAGCACGTAGCCGCTCAGGCCGAGACCCTGCGGCTCGTTGATCGTGCACGCATATCCGATCAGGTCGCCAAGCTCCTCGGCCGCGCGGTCGCAATAGCGCTCGAAGAGCTCTGGGAATCGAGGCGATGTGAAACCGCCCTTGTGATGCAGCCACATGGGCAGCGTGAAGTGGTGAAACGTGACGATGGGCGTGATTCCGTGCTCGCGGCAGGCGCTGAGCAGGCGGCGGTAATGGGCGAGCTCGGCGCGTGAGAACTCGCCTTCGGCCGGCTCGATCCGCGCCCACTCGATGCCGAACCGGAATGCGTTGTACCCCAGTTCCCCCTGCAGTGCGATGTCCTCGCCATACCGGTGGCAGAAGTCGCACGCATCGCCTGAGGGCTCCACGCAGGGGGTGCCCTCGGCGTGCTCCCACCACCACCAGTCGCTGTTGGTGTTACCGCCTTCGACCTGGTGGGCGGATACCGAGGCGCCGACGAGGAAGCCGGCCGGGAAACGGACGGCGGGTCCCACCGCCAGAAGGGTAGCCGCCCAACTCTCCTCTTGACAGCGCCCCCAGGTTCGGTATAAGTTCCGCCCTAAACCGCTTTACTAAAGCGGTTTACGTGACTGGGGTGAGTTACGTGACTGGGGTGAGAGATACGCGTGAACCGTACTTCGCGATCCCGAGGGTCGGGGCTTGACGCGGGTCACCATCGCTGACGTGGCGGAAGCCGCCGGCGTGTCCAAGACCGCCGTCTCCTTCGCGTTCAACAGCCCGGAGAAGCTCGGGCAGGCCACCGTGGACCGCGTGCTGCACGTCGCGCTCGATCTCGGCTACACGCCTCATCCCGCGGCGCGCGCGCTGTCGATGCGCCGAAGCGGAACCATCGGCGTCCTCATCCCCCAGCGTCTCAGCACGGTATTCGCCAACCAGTTCATGGCCGAGCTCATGCAGGGTCTGGGTGAGATGGTCGAGGAGCATGACCTCACGTTGTTGCTGATTCCGCCACTCGATGGCTCGCTGGAAGGGGCCATCCGCCGCGCGTCGGTGGACGGCTTCATCAGCTTGGGTCTGAGCCCGGACGACGAAGCGCTGGCGACGCTCGACCGGATCGGCATCCCCACCGTCTTGATCGACTCGGAGGGGTCTGACCTGCACCCGGCGGTCAACGTCGACGACGCCGGCGGGGCAGAGGCCGCGGCTCGCCACCTCCTCGACCTCGGTCATCGCCAGGTCGGCATCATCCTGCTCCCGCCGACGCGGTCCCAGGCCGGACCGACGCCCACCGCCGCGCGCCGGCTCGCGGGCTATCAGGCCGCACTCTCCGGCTCGGATGCGGCCGAACCGAACCTGGTCACAGCGGGCGCGACCATGGCCGCGGGCGCGCGCGCCTTCGAATCATTTTCCAAGGGCAAGCGCCGGCCGACCGCAATCCTCGCGATGAGCGACATGGTGGCCATCGGGGTCATGAGGGCGGCGCAAGCAGCGGGCGTGAGTGTGCCCGGCGATCTTTCCGTGATCGGATACGACGACCTGTCGATGGCCGCGTGGACCAGCCCACCGCTGACCACGGTCAGGCAGCCGATCGTCGAGAAAGGCCGACTGGCGGCCGGCCTGTTGATTCGCCGCCTGCAGGGAAAGGTGGTCAGCTCGCCACCGCCACTCCGGACCGAACTGGTGGTGCGCGGTTCCACCTCGCGGCCCAAGGAGGTGCCGCGCCAGTAGTCGTAGCGGAGGTTGAACCGCACGCGACCGACGCGTGCTTGCGAAATACAGGGAGGTACATAGAATGGTCTATAGCTCGGGGTCAAGATCGTCAATCGGAAGGCCAGCGGCTTTCCATAGGTGGGGGATCTAGAACATGCGCTCTTCGGGTTTCAAGTCGTTATTGACGGTGTCCGTGATCGCATTGCTCGTCACAGTCGCGTGCGGCACGGGATCCTCTGACAAGGGCACGGTGCACGTTCTCGCCGTCTGGGCAGGTTCGGAGGAGGACTCCTTCAAAGCGGTCCTTGCACCGTTCACGCAAAAGACCGGGATCAAGGTCTCGTACGAAAGCACACGCGACGTAGACGCCCTCCTCCAAACGCGAATCGCGGCGGGCAACCCGCCTGAGATCGCCGGGCTACCGAGTCCCAGCACGTTGAGCAAGCTCGCGTCGCAGGGCCACTTGGTTCAGCTCGATAACGGCATCATCGACATGACCAAGTTCAGCGCGCAGTACTCTCCTGGCTGGATCCAGCAGGGCACGGTCAACGGCAAGCTTTACGAGGTCTTCTCCTGGGCTGCTGTCAAGGGGCTCATCTGGTACGACCCCAAGAACTTCACGGCCAAGGGCTACCAGGTACCCACGAACTGGGATGAGTTCATCAGCCTCCAGAACAAGATCAAGGGCAGCGGCACGACGCCGTGGTGTGTCGCCGTCGAGAGTCAAGCCGCGTCCGGCTGGCCGGGCAGTGACTGGGTCAAGGAGATCGTCCTCAGCCAGTCGGGCCCGACCGTCTACGACAACTGGTGGCAGGGCAAGGTCAGATGGACAGACCCCGCGATCAAGCAGGCGTGGGAGACGTGGGGCACGATCCTTGGCCCAGGCGACTCCAACGTCTACGGCGGCAAGAACTACATCCTCTCCACCAACTTCGGTAACGGTGGCGATGGGCTGTTCGCGAATCCGCCCAAGTGCTATATGCACAACCAGGCGTCGTTCATCACTGACAACTTTGTCAAGAACACGCCGGGCATCGCACCAGGCACGGACTTCAACTTCTTCCCTCTGCCCGACGTCAATCCGGCGTACGCGGGCGCGCACGTAGGATCTGGTGACGCCTTTTCACTGTTGAAGGACACTCCACAAGCCCGCCAGCTCATGCAGTACCTGGTCACCCCAGAAGCCCAGGCAATCTGGGTCAAGCGGGGAGGCAAGCTCTCGCCGAACAAGAATTTCGACCTGGCCAACTATCCCGACGACATCACCCGGCAAGTCGCCAAGGTCATGACCGGGGCGAAGATCTTCGACTTCGACGCGGGCGATATCATGCCGACCCCCATGCGGGACGCTTACTGGTCGGCAGTGCTCGCGTTTATCACCGACCAATCCAAGCTAAACACCATACTGTCCGGCTTAGACCAAGTTCAATCGACCGCGTACAAGGCTTAGAGGAGATGGGCTAGGACGTGGACTTCAACTCCCTGCTGAGTACGCTCCTGGCCGACGTACCGACTCTTGCGGCCGTAATCATCGGTGTGCCAGCGGTGCTCGCCGCCTACATCGTGGGCGGCGAGTTCCTGGTGCAGCGCCTGCCGGACAAGGCACGCCCATCCCTCCGACCCTGGATCTGGGTCGGTCCGGCGCTTATCTTCGTAGCCTTCTTCCTGGTCTACCCGGTCTTCGGAACGGCCTGGAGGAGCCTATTCGACAATCACGACAACTTCGTCGGTGCGACCAACTATGGGACGGAGCTTGCGGGCTTTCCAAGCGGCGGAGCCTGGATCGCGATCCGGAACAACCTCTATTGGCTGGTCCTCTTCACACTGCTGGTGCTCATTTTCGGCCTGATGTTTGCGGTGCTCACCGACCGGGTTCCATATGAGAGCCAGGTCAAGTCGCTGATCTTCATGCCGATGGCGATCTCATTCGTCGCCCTCGCAACGATCTGGAAGTTCATGTACAGCTACCAGCCGCCCGGCGAACCCCAGACCGGAACGGTCAATGCCTTCCTCGCCCTCTTTCACCAGGACCCGCGGATCTGGATCCAGGATGCGAACGTCGCCAACTTCGCATTGATCGCGGCCGCCGTGTGGGGTTTCGTTGGCTTTGCCATGGTGATCCTTTCAGCCGCGCTCAAGGGCATACCGGGGGACCTGCTCGAGGCAGCGCGTGTCGATGGCGCGGGCGAGCTCACGATCTTCCGGCGGGTCATCTTCCCGCTGATGATGCCGACGATCGTGGTGGTAGGGACGACGTTGGTCATCTTCGCGCTCAAGGCCTTCGACATCGTGTACGTCATGACCAACGGCAACTACGACACCGACGTCCTCGCCAACCGCATGTACAAGCTGCTCAATGTTGGCGACACCGGGCTCGCCAGCGCGGTCGCCATCATTCTGGTCGCAGCTGTGATTCCGGTGCTCATCTTCAACCTGCGCCAGTTCCGGGCGGTGGAGGCAAGGCGATGACGATCGCTAGCGAACAAATCGCAACCCGGGCCGCGGAAAGGCGGTTCTCGCCCGACTGGCTTGGGCAGGGCTTCTCGAAAGTCCTACTGCACGTGGTCGTGCTTGGGATCACGCTCGTGTGGATCGTGCCGACCCTGGGTCTTCTTGTCAGTTCGTTCAGGCCGCTATCGGCATTTGCAAGCAGCGGCTGGTGGACCGCATTGTCACCGCCGTTCAAGTTCACCCTTGACAACTACTCAGGCGTGCTGGGCAGCAGCAACCTGGGCGGCAGCTTTTTCAACAGCTTCATGATCACAATCCCGGCCACGGTGATTCCGGTGACCATCGCGGCGTTTGCGGCGTACGCCTTTTCCTGGATGAAGTTCTGGGGCCGCGACTTTCTCTTTCTGGCCCTGGTTGGGCTGCTGGCGGTCCCCTTGCAGGCGACCTTCGTACCCATCCTGAAGCTGTACGTCCAGGTTGGGCTTACCCCGCAGAACGTCGGTTTCGTGGGCCTCTGGCTTGTGCATACCGGCTACGGCCTGCCGTTCGCGATCTACCTGCTGGCAAACTTCTTCCGGGCGCTGCCAACCGACCTGTTCGAGTCGGCGGAGATCGACGGCGCCGGGACCCTCACCGTCTTCTTCCGAATCGTGCTGCCGCTTTCAGTGCCGGCGATCGCCTCGCTGGTCATCTTCCAGTTTTTGTGGATCTGGAACGATTACCTGGTCGCCCTGGTGTACGTTGGTAGCACGCCCGAGGTGGCGCCGTTGACGGTGACTCTCGCCCAACTCGTCGGTTCGCTGGGACAGGGCTACCAGCTGCTCACCGCCGCGGCCTTCTTCTCGATGATCGTGCCGCTGATCGTATTCTTCAGCCTTCAGCGCTATTTTGTGCGCGGAATTCTAGCCGGATCTGTCAAGGGGTAAAGGAAGACATGGCATCAGTAACTTACGACCACGTGGTCAAGCGCTACACGGCCGACCTCACGGTTGTCAAGGACTTCAACGTCGCGATCAAGGACAAGGAGTTCATGGTCCTGGTGGGTCCTTCCGGGTGCGGCAAGTCCACAGCCCTGCGCATGCTGGCCGGTCTGGAAACCATCACCGAAGGCCAGATCCGGATCGGCGACCGGGTGGTCAACAACGTGGCTGCCAAGGACCGCGACATCGCCATGGTCTTCCAGTCCTACGCCCTCTACCCGCACATGAGCGTGTACGACAACATGGCCTTCCCGCTGCAGATGCAGCACATGCCCAAGGCGGAGATGGACAAGCGCGTCAAGAACGCCTCGCGCATCCTGGGCCTGGACAACTTCCTCAAGCGCAAGCCGCGGGCGCTCTCGGGCGGCCAGCGCCAGCGCGTCGCCCTCGGGCGCGCGATCGTGCGCAGCCCCAAGGTCTTCCTGCTCGACGAGCCCCTGTCGAACCTCGACGCCAAGCTGCGCGGCCAGACCCGCATCGAGCTGCAGAAGCTGCACCGCGACCTCGAGACGACGTTCATCTACGTCACCCACGACCAGGTCGAGGCGATGACGATGGGGGACCGGATCGCGATCATGAACGCCGGCATCCTGCAGCAGGTGGGCACTCCGGGCGACATCTACGACCACCCGGCCAACCTTTTCGTCGCGGGCTTCATCGGCACCCCGACCATGAACTTCGTCCCCGTGACCACCTCCGACAGCACGGCCAAGGCTTCGGGCTTCGAGGTCCGGCTGCCGAAGTCGGTGCCGGCGGGCAAGGGCACGCTCGGCTTCCGGCCGGAGGCGGTGACCGATCGGGCGGTTGACGGCGGCAGCAGCATGGACATGAAGGTGGACGTAGTCGAGCGCCTCGGCTCGGACCAGTTCCTGTACGGGCAGGTCGGTGGCGACTCGGTGACCGCGCGGGTGGACCCGAAGATGAAGGTGGATCCCGGCGACACTGTCAAGCTCGGCCTGGACACGCGCAACCTGCACCTGTTCGACGCCGAGACTGAGCTCGCGCTGCTTTAGCAAATGTGGAGCGGATACGCGCCGGTGAGGACTTCGATGCGGCGCGCTTCCGCGGCTTCCGGAGGGCGGTCCAAAACGCGCTGACCGGGCGCGCCCACCGACTGGTGTCGCTCGATACGGTCCTGCAGGCGGCGGGTCCCGAGGGCAGGGCGTTCGGCGGCGTCCAGGAGATCCCGGTCGACCAGATCGTCGGCTCGGCCGCGTCGCCCGCCAAGGCGGGGGATTTCCTCCCCGGTTTCCTGCCCGCCACCCGGCGCTTGCGCGATCGCTGGACGCGCGTGTATACCGCCATGGTCGAAGGCGGCGAGCTGCCACCGATCGACGTCTATCGGGTCGGCGACGGCTACTACGTCATCGACGGCCACCACCGCGTGTCGGTCGCACGCAGCCTTGGTCGCGACACGATCAAGGCCCGGGTGATCGACGTAAAGACGCGCGCGCCGCTCGGCGTGAATGTCGACCCCGAAGAGCTTCTCAAGGCGGCCGAGTACGCGCAGTTCCTGGAGAGCACGCAGCTGCACCGAACCCGGCCCGAGGCCCGGATTGAATGCAGCCGGCTCGGCCGCTACGACGAGATCTTCAAGCACGTCCTTGGCCACCAGTACTTCCTTGGACTGGAGCTCCACCATGCGGTGTCCTTGCCCGAAGCCGCGGCGAGCTGGTACGACACGGTCTATCTCCCGATCGCGAAGACGATCCGCAGGCATAAGGTGCTGGAGCAGATGCCGGGCTGGACGGAAGCCGATGTATATGTCGAGATCACAAGGCGCTGGCTCGCCCTGAGCGAGGCCGGCCTGCCTTCGGGCCCGCATCCGGCGGTGCATCAACTGCTGAACGAGGAGGTCAGGCGTTGGTGGGAGCGCCGCCGGACGACCTCGGTCCCCGAACGCCGGACGTCGGTTCGATGATTGGACTCGTCTTTGGACCGCCCGGAAGTGGCAAGGGCACGCAAGCGGCCCGGGTCGAGAAAGAGTTTGGCATGTCGCACCTGTCGACCGGCGAGGTCCTCCGCTCGGAGGTCGCGCACGGTAGCGCGGTCGGCAAGGAGGCGGCTCGCATCATGGCCGCCGGCGACCTCGTCCCCGACGACCTGATCGACCGCATCGTCGAGAGCCGGCTGAGCCGCATCGATCCCACCTCGAACGTGCTCCTGGATGGCTTCCCGCGAACCATCGAGCAGGCGAAGGCTCTCGACAGAATGCTCGCGCCTCGGAATGTCGACTTCGTCGTCTCTCTCGACGTGCCCGAGACCACCCTCATCGACCGGTTGCTCCACCGCGCCGCAGTGGAGGGCCGGTCCGACGACACACGCGACGCGATCATGGAGCGTATGCGCGAGTACCACCATCGCACGGCGGCGGTGCTCGACCACTACCGCGGACGAGGGGTGCAGGTGCTGGAGGTCGACGGTGTCGGCGACGTCGATGCCGTGTTCGATCGGGTCCGCCAGGCCATCAAGAAGCAGATCGTGAACAAGCCCCGTGCGGGGGGCATATGATCCATTCCCTCTCCCCTCCGGGGAGAGGGTCAGGGAGAGGGGAGTGAACACCCGGAAGCCGTACTAAGAGATGGCAAGAAAAGCCCGCATCGAAGACCTCGGAAAGGCAGTCGAGCCGGCCGTCAACGGCGGCAGCCGGGCGGATTCAGCGGAGGCCCAGGCCCCCGCCATGGGCCACATCGCGAGCGCCTTCCCGCCGATCGCCGAGTACGCCTTCCTCTCGGATTGCGAGGTCAACGCGCTCATCGCGCCCAGCGGGCGCGTGGAATGGATGTGCCTTCCGCGTCCCGACAGCCCGAGCGTGTTCGCGGCCATCCTCGACCGCGCCGCCGGCGCCTTCCGGTTTGCCCCGAGCGGGGTGATGGTGCCGGCGGGCCGCCGGTACCTGCCCGGCACCCTGGTCCTGGAGACGACCTGGCGCACGCGCACCGGCTGGCTCATCGTCCGCGATGCGCTGTGCATCGGTCCCTGGTACCACAGCCAGCGCCGCTCGGGTACGCACCGCCGCCCACCTACCGACTACGAGGCGGAGCACATCCTCTTGCGCACGGCGAAATGCGTGGTCGGCAGCGTGGAGCTGAGCCTCGACTGCCATCCCACCTTCAACTACGGGCAAACGGCAGCTCAGTGGGAGTACTCCGGGCCGGGTTACGGCGAGGCCGTGGCGAGGGGCGGTGAGGGCGACGTCCCCCTGCGGCTGGTCACCGACCTCCGCATGGGCTTCGAAGGCCCCGGCGCGCACGCCACGCAGACCCTGCGCCAGGGCGAGAAGGCCTTTGTCGCGCTGGCCTGGCCCAGGTCGCAGTACTCGACGACCGACGAGTTCTGGGCCGAGCATCCGCCTCCGGCCGACGCGGATGAAGCCTTCGCCCGCACCGAGCGCACGGCCGATTTCTGGCGCGAGTGGATCAACCGCGGCGAGTTTCCCGAGCACCCGTGGCAGAGCTTCCTGCAGCGGAGCGCGCTGACCCTCAAGGGTCTGACGTACAGCCCTACCGGCGCGCTGCTTGCGGCGCCCACGACTGCGCTGCCGGAGGCGATCGGCGGCGAGCGCAACTGGGACTACCGCTACACATGGATCCGCGACGGTACCTTCATGCTCTGGGGCCTTTACACGCTCGGTTTCGCGCGCGAGGCCAACGACTTCTTCTACTTCATCGCCGACGTCGCCGCCGGCCAGCAGGACCTGCAGATCATGTACGGCATCGGGGGCGAGCGAGAGCTGCCCGAGCGCACGCTCGAGCACCTGAGCGGCTATGAGGGCTCGCGGCCGGTGCGCGTCGGCAACGCCGCCTACTCCCAAAAGCAGCACGACGTATGGGGTGCGGTCCTCGATTCCGTCTACCTGCACACGAAGTCGCGGGACTACCTGCCCGAGGTCGTGTGGCCGATCCTCAAGCGCTGTGTCGAGGCGGCGATCGCGAACTGGAAGAAGCCTGACCGGGGCATCTGGGAGGTGCGTGGCGAGCCGCAACACTTCACGTCATCGAAGCTGATGTGCTGGGTCGCGTGCGATCGCGGCGCCCGCCTGGCCGAGCTGCACGGCGACCTCGACCTGGCCAAGCGGTGGCAGTCGGTCGCGGATGAGATCAAGACCGACATCTGCGCGAATGGCGTCGACTCGCGCGGCGTGTTCGTGCAGCACTACGGCGGGGCGGGGCTCGACGCTTCGGTGCTGTTGATTCCCCTCGTTCGCTTTTTGCCGCCCGACGATCCGCGCGTGCGAGCGACCGTGCTCGCAATCGCCGACGAGCTGACTGAGGACGGCATGGTTCTGCGCTATCGGACGGAGGAGACGGACGACGGCCTGTCGGGCGGCGAGGGCACGTTCACCATCTGCTCGTTCTGGATGGTGTCCGCGCTATGCGAGATCGGAGAGATCACCCGCGGGCGCGAGCTCTGCGAGAAGCTGCTCTCGTATGCGAGCCCACTGCAGCTCTACGCCGAGGAGATCGACCCGCGCAGCGGCCGCCACCTGGGTAACTTCCCGCAGGCTTTCTCACACCTGGCGTTGATCAACGCGGTCATGCACGTGATCCGCGCCGAGAGCGGCGCGACCAACCGGTTCGAGGGCCCGCTGACAGTCCAGGACTAACGGATCGGATTCCGCACGTTTGGCGCCAGCGGTGTTCTTGCGCGGCCTTCGATGCGCACGTTTGGCGCCAGCGGTGCGCTAAAGCCCGTCAACGATGCGGTCGGGGTCGGGTTTCAGAAAGACGGCCCCCAGAGGGGGCAGGGTCAGGTTCAGGCTGTGCAGGTGCCCGTGGCGCCCGATCGGCGCCGCGTCGACCGCGCCCAGGTTGCCCTGCCCGCTGCCGCCGTAGATCGGCGCGTCGCTGTTGAGCAGCTCCAGCCACCGTCCCGGCAGGGGCGCGCCGACCTGGTAGTTGTAGCGCGGTACCGGCGTGAAGTTGAACACCGCCATGAGCAGCTCATCCTTGGTGCTCCGGCGCAGGAAGCTGATCACGCTCTGCTCCGAGTCGCTGGCGTCGATCCAGGCGAAGCCGGCCGGGTCGAAATCGAGCTCGTGCAGGGGCTTCTCCTCGCGGAGGACGCGGTTCAGGTCGCCTGTCCACCGGCTCAGGCCGTCGTGCATCGTCTCGTCGACCAGGTGCCAATCGAGGCTCGCCTCATGGTTCCATTCGTCCCACTGCCCGAACTCGATGCCCATGAACAGGAGCTTCTTGCCCGGCAGCGCGTACATGTAGGCGAGCAGCAGCCGCATGTTGGCGAACTTCTGCCAGTCGTCGCCGGGCATTTTCGACAGCAGCGAGCCCTTCCCGTGCACGACTTCGTCGTGTGAGAGCGGGAGCATGTAGTTCTCGGTGAAGGCGTAGAGCATTCGGAACGTGAGCTGGTTGTGGTCGAAGCGACGGTGGACCGGATCCTTGGAGATGTATGCCAGCGTGTCGTGCATCCAGCCCATGTCCCACTTCATGCCGAAGCCGAGCCCACCCAGGTAGGTCGGTCGCGACACCAGCGGCCACGCGGTGGACTCCTCCGCGATCGTCTGCACGTCCGGGTGCTCTTTGTAGACCTCGATGTTGAATCGGCGCAGAAAGTCCACCGCCTCGAGGTTTTCACGGCCGCCGAACTTGTTCGGAAGCCACTGCCCGGGCTTGCGCGAGTAGTCGAGGTACAGCATCGATGCGACCGCATCCACGCGCAGCCCGTCCGCGTGATAACGATTGAGCCAGTACAGCGCACTGCTGAGCAGGAATCCGCGCACCTCGTTGCGGCCGTAGTTGAAGATCGAGCTGCCCCAATCGGGATGCACACCCAGACGCGGGTCGGCGTGCTCGTAGAGGTGAGTTCCGTCGAACAGCTGCAGCCCGAACTCGTCGGACGGAAAGTGAGACGGCACCCAGTCGAGGATCACTCCGATGCCGTGTTGATGGAGGTGATCGACGAGGAACATGAAGTCCTGCGGCGAGCCGTAGCGGCTGGTCGGCGCGAAGTAGCCGGTGCTCTGGTAGCCCCACGATCCGTAGAAGGGGTGCTCCATCACGGGCATGAACTCGACATGCGTGAAGCCGAGTCGGTGAGCGTAGTCAGCCAGGCGTGGCGCCAGCTCGCGGTATGTGAGCCAGCGGTTGTCTTCCTCGGGCACGCGCATCCACGAGCCTAGGTGGACCTCGTAGACCGACCACGGCGCCGACCGGCTGTTGGCGCGAGAGCGATTCGACATCCAGTCGGCATCGCCCCAGTCGTAGCTCAAGTCCCAGACGATCGAGGCCTGGCGTGGCGGCTGCTCGGCGTAAACGGCGAAGGGGTCGGCCTTGTCGGCGCCGGTGCGCGTGACGCGCGAGTGGACGTGGTACTTGTACATCGCCCCGTGCTCGACGCCGGGGACGAAGCCCTCCCAGATCCCAGACTGCTCGCGTGGCACGAGCTTGTTCTCGTCCCGGTCCCAACCGTTGAAATCGCCGATCACGCTCACCCAGTCCGCGTTGGGCGCCCAGACCGCGAATGAGGCGCCTTGGGGATCCTCGGACAGGTGCGCGCCCAGCTTCTCGTACAGATGGCTGTGAGTGCCCTCGTTGAAAAGATGAAGGTCGAACGGCGTGAGCTGCGAGGGCGCGATCATGCGGGATGGACCACCTCGAGGATCCCTCGGAGCGGGATTCTCACCCAGTCAGGCCGGCTGTTGAGCTCGTAGCGCAGCTCGTACAGGGCCTTCTCGAGCAGCATCGTCGACAGCTGGAGGTCGAGGTCCTCCGCAGTCTGGGGCACGAACGAGGCCCTGCCGGCGGTGGTCAGGTAGCTGCGCAGAAACGCAGACGACACGGAGTCGACCCAGAAACGTGCCCACGCTTCGAGGCGCGGGCGGGACTCGGGCGCGAAATTCCCAGAGCGGAGGGCGGCCTGGCTCGCATAGTCGAACGAGCGCAGCATGCCGGCCACGTCGCGGAGCGCCAGGCGCTTCAGCCGGCGCTCATAGAGGGTGCGTGTCGGCTCGCCCTCGAAATCGATGATCACGAAATCGTGTCCGGTGTACAGCACCTGGCCCAGGTGATAGTCGCCGTGCACGCGGATCCTGGTCGTGGTCAGCCGGCGCGCGAGAAACGCCCGCAAAGCCTGGGTGATGCGCGGCTCCAGGTCGAGCACTCGTTTGGCCTCGTCCTTGGCGTCCTCTGGCAGGCGCTTGAGCTGGCTGCGCAGGAGCTCCATCGAGCGCAGCGCCACGGCGTTGAGAGATTGATAGATCGAGCGCTGGTCCTGGGGCGAGATGCGCTCGGGCGCAAAGGCCGGGTCGTCAGGATCGGAGGCCAGCGCCGTGTGCAGCTCGGCCGTGCGCCGGCCGAGCAGGCGCGCGGACTCCAGGTAGGCGCCGATCGTCGTGGTCGCGGCCTCGGACATCTCCATTGCGCTGGCTTGCAGCAGGGTCTGCGCCCGCGCGGGAGGCTCTCCGCTCGCCGGGACCTCGATCGCCTTCAGGTAATGGTCGAGGGTCGTCAGCGTGTACTGCCAGGCGTCGCCCTGGTTGGGCACGTAGCCCTGCAGGACTGCCATCGCCACCGGCTCGCCATTGTCGCGCCGGAACTCCAGGCTCCCCGCCAGCGGCGCTATCTGCGCGAAGTTGGTCTTTTCGGTCAGGAAGCGGCCGACCTCGAGCTCCGGGTTGACCCCGTCCTCCAGGCGGCGGAAGACCTTGAGGATCAACCGCTCGCCGAACACGACGGAGTTGTTGCTCTGCTCGGCCACCGAAAGCGCCGCTTCGAGCCTGATCGTCTCCGGGCCGCGCAGCCGCGCGAATGCGCGGGTGGTCGATCCGACCAGCGACCCCTTCTCGTTCGGTGCGCGCCGGCGCTTCGCGATGATGTTGAGCAGGCCTTCGGCGAAGCCTGGCGGCCCAAGCGCGTCGTACAGCATGCCGCGCTGCTCTTCGACAGTCGTGCGCAGCCAGGCCACGGCCGCATGCGGCCAGCGTTCGAGGATCTGCGGGGCCTCTGCCGCGTTGGCATATGCGACCGGCAGCAGGTAGGTCTCAGGGTCGCCATCCGCATACGTCACGACGACCGTCAGCAAATACGCGCTGCGGTCGGCGCCCGGCACCTCGATCGCATCGGAGATCGACATCGACTTCAGGCGGCGCGCCTTGCCCGCAAACCAGCGTCGCTGTTTGATGTAGGGCAGCAGGATTGATTCCAGACGTTCCTTGGTCGGAGCGACCAGGACTCCATCCCAGCCGCCCGCCACTTTGATCTCGGGCAGGACGGTGGCCGCAATGCTCCCGTCACCTGAAACCAGGGCTGCCTGCCGCGGCTGGAGCGAGAACCAGAAGAACGAATGAGGTCCAAGGGTGAGGAAGTAGGGCGCCTCGCCGATCGCGGGCAGGTCCGTAGCGCCGAACAGCTCGACCGGCACCATGCCCTTCCACTTGCTGAGGTCGAGCTCCACCACCTGCAGGAACCTTGACAGGTTGGCGATGCACAGGATCTGCTCCGACTCGTAGCGGCGGACGAAAGCCAGCACTTTGCGGTTCTCCGGCCGAAGCAGCTCGAGCGTGCCGCGGCCGAAAGCGCGATGGCGCTTCCGAAGCGCGATCAGCCGCTTCATCCACGACAGCAGCGAATGCGGGTTCTGCGCCTGGGCCTCGACGTTGACGCTCTCATAGTGATACTCGGGGTCGGTCACCACCGGCAGGTAGAGCCGCTGCCGGTTGGCGCGCGAGAAGCCGGCGTTGCGGTCGGCGCTCCACTGCATCGGCGTGCGCACGCCGTTGCGATCGCCGAGGAAGATGTTGTCGCCCATGCCGATCTCGTCGCCGTAGTAGAGGACCGGCGTTCCCGGGAGCGAGAACAGCAAGCCGTTCATGAGCTCGATGCGCCGGCGGTCGTTGCCGAGCAGCGGGGCAAGGCGGCGGCGGATGCCGAGGTTGATCCGCGCCAGGCGGTCCTGCGTGTACGCACGATACATGTAGTCGCGCTCTTCGTCGGTGACCATCTCGAGCGTCAGCTCGTCGTGGTTGCGAAGGAAGAGCGCCCACTGGGAGTTGTCGGGGATCGACGGCGTCTGGGCCAGGATGTCGACGATCGGAAACCGGTCCTCCATGCGGATCGACATGAACAGGCGGGGCATGAGCGGGAAATGGAAGGCCATCTGGCACTCGGCGCCTTCGCCGAAGTAGGCGACCGCGTCCTCAGGCCACTGGTTGGCCTCTGCGAGCAGCATGCGGTTGGCGTAGTTCCCATCGACATGCCGCCGCATCTCCTTGAGGAACTGGTGGGTCTCCGGGAGGTTCTCGCAGTTGGTGCCGTCGCGCTCGAAGAGGTATGGGATCGCGTCGAGCCGCACGCCGTCGACGCCGGAATCGAGCCAGAAGTCCAGGGCCTTCAAGACCGACTCCTTGACCTTGGGATTGTCGTAGTTGAGGTCTGGTTGGTGCGAATAAAAACGGTGCCAGTAGTACGCGCCCGCGACGTGGTCCCACGTCCAGTTGGACACCTCGAAATCTTTGAAGATGATCCGTGCGTCCTGGTAGCGCTGGTTGGTGTCGCTCCACACATAGAACTCGCGCGCCGCGGTGCCCGGGCGGGCCCGCCGTGCCCGCTGGAACCACGGATGCTGGTCCGACGTGTGGTTGCAGACCAGCTCGTTGATGACCCTGATGCCTCGCCGGTGCGCGTCCTTGATGAACTGATGCAGGTCGGCCACGCTGCCATACATCGGGTTGACGTCGGTGTAGTCGGCGATGTCGTAGCCGTCGTCGCGCATGGGGGACGGGTAGAACGGCAGCAGCCAGATGGCGCTGACGCCGAGGTCCTGCAGGTAGGGCAGCTTCTCGAGCAGGCCTCGGAAGTCGCCGCTGCCGTCGCCGTCGCTGTCCATGAACGCGCGCACATGGAGCTCGTAGACGAGCGCGTCCTTGTACCAGAGCGGATCGTCGTCCAGAGTGAACGTCTCGCGCTTGCGACGCCGGACCGACGGCTGAATCACAGGAAATACTCGAAGTCGCGTTCGCTGCGGATACGCCGGCGAAAACGGAAGATCTGCGCGGGCGTCGAGTGCGGATTCAGCTCGATGTAGTTGCGAGGCCCGTTCCAGATGTAGCGCGCCCCGCTCAGCAGCTCGTGCGCCTGGTAGCTGCGGTCGCGGTCGATGCCCAGGGCCTCGAGCGGGAGCGTCACCATTCCCGTTTGGGTGTGGTGAGGGTCGACGTTCACAACGGTGAGCACGACGTCAGCCAGGTCATCGGTGCTCTTCGTGTACGCGATGATCTGGTCGTTCTCGGTGGAGTGGAACATGAGACCGTCGTCGCTTTGCAGCGCCGGGTTCTGTCGCCGCACCGCGTTCACCAATGTGATCAGCTCGCGAAGGCTGTCCGGGCGGTCGCGCTGCCAGCTGCGGAGCTGGTACTTCTCCGAGTCGAGGTACTCCTCGGAACCGGGCTCTTTGGCACGGTTCTCGCACAGCTCGAAAGCAGGCCCGTAGATCCCATAGCTCGCGCCCAGCGTCGAGGCCAGGACGAAGCGGGCCGCGAAAGCGGGTCGCCCGCCGGTCTGCAAGTACTCGGTGAGGATGTCGGGAGTGTTCGGCCACAGGTTCGGCCGGAGGATCTCTCGGATCGGCGCCGAGCGCAGCTCGTTGAAGTACTGGCTGAGCTCCGATCTCGTGTTGCGCCACGCGAAGTACGTGTACGACTGGCTGAAGCCGACCTTCGCGAGCCTGTACATCAACTTAGGGCGCGTGAATGCTTCGGAGAGAAAGATCACGTCGGCGTGCTCGCGCTTGACCTCGCTGATGAGCCACTCCCAAAACGGGAACGGCTTGGTGTGGGGGTTGTCGACGCGGAAGATCCGCACGCCCTGGTCGATCCAGAAGATCACGATCGAGAGCAGCTCCGCCCACAGCTCGGGCCAGGCCTCGCATTCGAAGTCGAACGGATAGATGTCCTCGTACTTCTTGGGCGGGTTTTCGGCGTACTGGATCGAGCCGTCGGGGCGATGGCGAAACCACTCCGGGTGCTCACGTGTGTAGGGATGGTCGGGCGAGCACTGGAACGCGAGGTCCAGCGCGATCGAAAGGCCGGCGGTCCCGGCCGCGCTCATGAGGTGCTTGAAGTCATCCATGGTGCCGAGCTGGGGATGGATCGCCTTGTGGCCGCCCTCCTCCGACCCGATCGCCCACGGGCTTCCCGGCTCGTCCGCCTTGGCGCGCTCGCTGTTGTTGGCGCCTTTGCGGTTGGTGCGGCCGATGGGGTGGATGGGCGGGAAGTAGAGGACGTCGAATCCCATCCCGGAGATGTACGGCAGCCACTCCTCGACGTCGCGAAACGTTCCGTGCTTGCCCTGCTTGCCGGCCGACCTGGGGAACATCTCATACCAGGCGCCGTACCGAGCCCGCGGCGGCTCCACCATCACTTCGCCCTGGCGACCGTAAGTGACCGACAGGCTGCGGTCGGCGTGCTGTTCCATGAGCACGGCCAGGTCGGAGCCAAGCGCGGCGGCGGCGGCGGCTTTGCCCTTGCGGAGCTGGGCCGTGTAAGCCATCAGCTTCTCGGAGTCGGGTCCTGACGCTCGTGCAGCGGCCGCCTCGACAAGCTGCGCCGCCACCTCCAGCTCCTGGGCCACGTCCTGCCCCGCCTCGACGCGCTTGGCGAACTGGCGGCTCCAGGTCTCGAACGGGTCGACCCAGGCCTCGATCGCGAACCGGTAGCGTCCCAGCTCGGTAACTGCAAACTCGGCCCGCCAGCGGTCGTTGACCAGCGGGACCATCGGCACCTCGGTCCAGTCCGACGCGCCCTCGTGCCGGTACCGGATGACGCAAGCGAGCGCGTCCTGGCCGTCGGCGATTATGTCTGCCTCGACGGCCACCTTTTCGCCCACCGAGCGCTTGGCCGGGAACCGCCCGGCGTCGATCTCGGGCGAGACCGCCTCGATGGCGACCCGCCGCCTTCCGAGGCTCCCCACCTCGTGGGGAGCTCCCCCGCGAAGCGGGGGTGAGGGGAGAGGTGATTCTGAAGGGCGGTTCGGCGTCGCGGGCGTCCGCTTCACCGGTGCGCGAGCCACGGCTAAATCGTACTGTCGCCCTCCCCCTTCGGGGGGAGGGTCGGGGAGAGGGGCGTGAAGCCAGTAATGTGATGGTCGTGGGCATGCTTCGTTCCATCGACCCCGCCACCGGCCAGGATCTCGCGAACTTCCCGGAGCTCGACGCCGCCGGCATCGAGGCCGCCGTCGCCCGAGCCTGGGGCTCGCGGCACGCTTGGCGCGACGTCGGAGTCGACATGCGAGCGGCCCTGCTGCGCTCAGTCGCGGGAGTCCTGAGGGCCGACAAAGCCCGCTACGCCGCGCTCGCCACGGCGGAGATGGGCAAGCCGATCGTCGAGGCGGAGGGCGAGGTCGAGAAATGCGCGTGGACGGCGGGCTGGATCGCGGACAACGCCGCGCGCCTGCTCGCCGATGAGCCGGTGGAGAGCGCGGCGACCCTGAGCTACGTCAGGTTCCAGCCGCTCGGCGTGATCCTGGCGGTGATGCCGTGGAACTTCCCCTTCTGGCAGGCGTTCCGCGCCGGGCTGCCCGCGCTCGCCGCAGGGAACGTGATGCTGCTCAAGCACTCGTCCAACGTGCCCCAGTGCGCAATCGCGATCGAAGAGGTTTTCCGCGAGGCCGGCGTGCCCCAGGGCGTCTTCCAGAAGCTGCTCGTCGGCTCGGGCGCGGTGGACCAGATCATCGGGGACCACCGGGTCGCCGGGGTGACGCTCACCGGGTCCGAGGGCGCCGGCTCGCGCGTCGCCGCGACCGCCGGCAAGACGATCAAGAAGTCGGTGCTCGAGCTGGGCGGATCGGATCCGTTCATCGTCCTCGCGGACGCCGACCTCGAGACCGCGGCGGGAGTCGCCTGCCGCGCCCGCAACCAGAACAACGGCCAGAGCTGCATCGCGGCCAAACGCTTCATCGTGGTGGAGTCGGTCGCGGACGAGTTCGAGACGCTCTTTGCAGACAAGGTCGGGGAGCTCAAGGTCGGGGACCCCAAGGATCGGGGCGTGCAGGTCGGTCCCCTGGCGCGCGCCGACCTGGTGGACGACCTCGAGCGTCAGGTCAGAGAGTCGGTGCGGTTGGGTGCGCGGCCGCTGACCGGAGGCAAGCGCTTGGACGGCGCGGGTTACTTCTTCGAGCCGACGGTGCTCGCCGGCGTACAGCCCGGCATGCCTGTCTACCGCGAGGAGACGTTCGGCCCCGTGGCCGCCGTCATTCGCGTGAGCGATGACGAGGAGGCCTTGCGAGTCGCCAATGATTCCGACTTCGGTCTTGGTTCGAGCATCTGGACGGCTGACGTCGCCCGCGCGCGCCGGTTGGCGGAGCGTGTGGAGGCGGGCATGGTGTTCATCAACGGCATGGTCGCCTCGGACGCCCGCCTGCCTTTCGGTGGGGTGAAGAAGTCGGGCTACGGCCGCGAGCTGTCGAGCTACGGGATGAAGGAGTTCACCAACATCCAGACCATCTGGGTCGGCCCCGCGAAAAACTAGCTCCTGATAAACCTAATTCCGCACCGCTGACGCCAACGGTATGCATCCCGCGCTCCCCACACGCTCCTCCGGCGCCAGAGGTGCGGAATCTCAGTCTTTACAGCCTGGGTTGGCGAAACCGTGTTGGAGGTCCAAGCTCGGAAGGTGGCCAGGACACCCTTCATTCCGCCCGAGCTGACCAGCAGACCCTTCACTTTGGAGGAAGCGCGCGCGGTCGGGCTCACAAAGAGCGCACTGAAGGGCAGGTCCTGGCGACGCCTCAGCGCCGAGCTCTATTGCTGGGCGGAGCTGAGCGAGAACCCCTTGCTGCTGCTTTCGGCATGGCGGCGCTTACTCCCGGCGGAGGCTGCTTTCTCCGGCGCAACCGCGGGTTGGCTGTTCGGCCTTGACCTCGAGCCCATCAACCCGGTCCAGATCGTTGTGCCACCGGACTCGGGTATTCGTTCGCGGGTCGGGCTCAGCGTGCGTCGGTGTGAGCTCCCGCCGGCTGAAGTTGCCTCAATCCGCGGGTTGCGCGCGACAGCACTGCCCTTTACCCTCGCCGAACTTTGCTTGCAGCGGCCGGCGGTCGAAGCGCTCGTCGCCATCGACATGGCGGTTCATGCAGGCCTCACTGACGCTGCCACTCTGGGCCGTTACGCCGAGGCAGCACAAGGTCGCGCGGGTGCAGGCCGGTTGCGTTCGCTGGCGGCGTATGCGGCTCCAGCGGAATCGCCGATGGAAACTCGGCTTCGTTGGCTTCTGATCCAGGCCGGCCTGCCGCGACCAGAAGTCCAGGCGAATCTCAATGACAGCAAGTCACGGTTCATCGGCAGGGCCGATCTCTACTACCCCGCTGCAAAGCTCATCCTCGAGTACGACGGAGGCAACCATCGGGAGCGACTCGTTGAGGATGATCGCCGCCAGAATCTGCTCATCAACGCCGGATTCCGGATCCTGCGTTTCACTGCAGCCGACGTCCAAAATCGTCCGGACGTAATCGAAGCTCAGGTCCGGGGGGCGCTGACTATGGTGGCCCCAAGCGCACCGCTGACGCCAACGCCGCGTAAACACAAGCGTCAAAGCAAGCCGCTGACGCCAACGGTGCGGAATCCGCGCCGCGATTGGAGCGCCACTCCTCGGCGCTTGTTGAGGGCGGTCCGAGGCGGTTATCGGTTCGTTTCCCGGCGCACGAAAAGCGTCGTCCCCACGATCAGGAACACCCCGAGCATCAGCGCCAGGACCGCGACGTTGGTGACCGGATTCAAAAGCACCACCCGCCCGTAGTCGCGCGAGCCCGCGAAGACAACCCCCCGCGCGAGGTCGATGACGTACCGCATCGGCGAGGCGAGGGAGAGGACTTCGAGGTACCACGGGAGGTTGTTGATCGGGCTGATCAACCCGGCCAGGAAGTACTGCGGCAGGAAGACGAAGTTGAAGACTTGGTTGGAGGCCCGCGAGTCGCTCATCGTGTTCAGCAGCAGCAGGCCGAACGCCCCGCCCATGAAGCAGGACAGCAGCGCCACCGGCACCAACAAGGCCAGAGCCGTGGCGGTCAACGGGACCCGGAGGATGGCGGCGAACACGACCATGGGCACCACCTGCATGACGGCGACGAGCGTCTCGCCCAGGATCTTGCCGATTACGATCGAGTATCGCGAGATCGGGGAAACGAACATCTCCTGGGCGAAGTCGTTCTGGCGATCGTCCATCAGCGACGTCAAGCCCTGCGCGGTCGACTGGAAGAGCGTCATCCCCAGGAAGCCGGTGAACGTAAAGCCGATGAAGTTGAAGCCGGCCGCCTTCCCCAGGTTGAGCTGCAGGGTCCCGCCCAGGAGAAAGATCGTGACGAACGGGAAGATGCCGGCGGCGATCATCCGGCCGGGGTCGCGAAAGAACTTCAGCAGGTCCCTGCCCGCAAGCGCGATGACGACGTTCAGCTCATGCATCGCTGCTCGCCAGAATCCGGAGGTAGGCATCCTCCAGGCTCGCTGACTCGGTCCGGAGCATGGTCAGCGGCTGGCCGATGCCGTGGACGACCTCGTATGCCGTGAGCCGGTCGAGGCTGATGTCGAAATGGCGGTCCTCGGTGAACGACAAATGCATCTGGCGGAGTCGCCGCCTAAGCGCGTCGCGGTCGGCCGCGTCGATGATCAAGCGCTCATGCACAAGCTGCGCCTTCACATCTCGCGGCGACCCGATGGCGACCACGTGGCCGTGGTCGAGGATGCAGACCCGGTCGGCGTCCTCCGCCTCGTCCAGCTGGTGGGTGGTCAGGCAGATAGTGAGCTCGTGCTCCCGCCTGAGCTCCTCGATGTACTGCCACAGCGTCCGCCGGCTGGCCACGTCCAGGCCCCTGGTGGGCTCGTCCAGGAAAAGGATGCGCGGATGATGCATCAGCCCTCGGATGATCTCGAGCTTGCGCTGCATGCCGCCGGACAACCGGCGAACGGGCTTGAACACGTCGGCGCCCAGCGCGACCATCTCGGCCAGCTCTCGGACCTGCAGCCGATAGGCGGCCGGCATCAGGCGAAAAAGCGGGCGATATGGGTAGAGGCCGTAAAGGACTGCGTGGAAGCGGATGTTTTCCTCGCCGGTCAGGTTCATGTCCAGCGAGGGGTTCTGGAAGATGATGCCGACGTGGCGCCTCACCATGCTGGCCTCGCGGACGATGTCGTGGCCCGCGATGCGCACGCTCCCTGAAGTCGGCGACAGCGTCGTGGTGAGGATCGAGATGGTCGTGGTCTTGCCGGCGCCATTGGGCCCGAGGAGCGCGAAGAATTCCCCTGGCTCGACCTCGAACGAAATTCCGTCAACCGCGTTGACCTTGCCTTTTCGATAGCGCTTGACGAGGTCGCGGACCTCGATCGCTGGTGCCATTTCGCCCCTAAGACTTCCTGGTCGCCGCGAGATGCTTCCGCGCCAGCACCGAGTAGGAGTCCTTGAGCGCGTCCTTGGGATCGAAATCGAGGCTGCGCGCTTTCTCGGGCAGCACCTCGAGCGGCCCCTCGAGCTCCACGAAAGAGCCGAACTCGAGCGAGTCGAGGGTGACGGTGACGACACCGTCGAGAGTCCACATCACGCGGTGCTTCTTGTAGGTGAACTCGACGTGAAAGCCGAGCTCGGTGAGAAGGTCGAGAGTCGCGTGCGCGTCCTTGACCTCGACCTCGGTCTCCTCCCGTACCTTGACGCCGCCGACGAACTTGGCCGGCCCCTTCGCGGTCAGCACACCGCGCGGGCCGCCGTTCAGCACGCGGAGTCTCAGCGTGGTCCGGCGCGTGGACTTGCCGGGACCGTCGAAGCGATAGTTCTCTTCGTCGTATTTACCCTCGAGCCGAGCGCCCCTCTTGCGCAGCAGTGTGCGCAGCCGCGCGTGGTCGGCCGGCCCCGAGACGCGGAACTTCAGCTCACATTCGAGACTGCGATCGCGAGGGCGATGGTGGGAACGGTTCCGAGCCATGGACGGAGAGTAGCGGTGATGGCCCAAACTGCGCTCGTGTCCATCGGACGTGTGCCGCTCGAAACGGAGAGACTGCTGCTGGAGCCGGTCGGGCCGGCCCATGCGGAGGGGTTGTTCGAAGCCACCGTGGCGTCCCGCCCGGAGCTTCTGCCATGGATGCCGTGGGCCAAGGATCCAACGTTGGAGCGAGCGAAGACCGTGGCCGCGAAAGCCCCAAGCGAGTGGGTCGAGGGTCACTTCCGCTTCGCTGTCGTCGAACGAGATTCGGAGATGGTCCTCGGCGTGATCGGCCTCGACCTCGCGGAGGGCTCGGCCGAGCTCAGCTACTGGATCCGATCCGATCGCGCAGGTCGAGGTCTGACCACCGAAGCATCCAGAGGGCTGATCGACTGGGGGGTGCGGGTCCTCAGGGTTTCGCGCTTCACCTTGTGGGCGGGACGAGAGAACCGTGCGAGCCGGCGCGTGGCTGAGAAGTTGGGTTTCGTCCACCTGGGCCCGCTCGACTGGCAGCCCGACGGCGGCCTGGGCACGTTTCCGGCCGAGAGCTACGAGCTGAGGATGTAACTAGGCCGCGGCTGGTTTCTTGATCCGGTACAGCGAGCTGGTCACAGCGGTGCATTCGTCCTCGACGTAATCCAGCCCCGCCGTCTCCGCGATCCGGCGCGCCTCGTCCGAGCGGATGTCGAGCTGCAGCCACAGGGCCTTGGCCCCGACCGCGACGGCCTGCCTCGCGATGTCGGGTGCGTCGGTCGCGGGCCTGAACACATCGACCACGTCGATCTTCTCGGGCACCTCGGCCAGGGAACGGTAGACATGCTCGCCGAACAGGGTGTCAGCGTACGGATTGATGGGGATGATGCGAAAGCCGCGCTTCTGCAGGCCCACGGGCACCGAACCGCCCGCCTTGCCCGGGTCGCGGGACGCGCCCACCACCGCGATCACGGTCGCGGCCTCGAGGATCTGGTGCCCGGACTTGCTCATGACAACTTCAAGCCATCCGACTGGCTGAAGTATTCCCCGGCCTTGACGCGGCGAAAGGCTGAGCTAGCCAGAGATTCGCGTCAGCCGGACGATCGGGATCTCGCGATCCGTCTTGGTTGGGTACTTGCCGTACTGGGGCGAGATGCCTGCGATGCGAGCCAGCGCTTCTTCGCGCTCACGCCCGTGCAGAGAATCGCCTCGGACCTTCATCCTCCGGCTACCCACCTCGAGCCAGATCTCATCCGGGTGCTTGACCATGTTGTTGAACCACGACGGATGAGTGGCGGATCCACCCTTTGACGCGACGACGAGCCAGGCGTCGTCCCCGTCGGCAAAGCCGCCGAGCGTGACGGTGCGCTCCAAACCCGACCGCCCGCCCTTCGTGGTCACCAGCACGATCGGAAACTTCATCATCGTGACCATCCGGTTCTTCCCGCCGGTCTTGCGGTAGGAGCTGATCGACCGCTTGGCGAGCGGCTCGATCAGCCTGGCGAGAAACTTCCCGCCAGGCATCTCGGTGCCATAGGTACCCTCAGGCGTCTTCTGAATGGGCATGCTCTTAGGCTGCTTCGCTCTTCTCGCGCGCGAGGGGCTCGAGCGCGAACTGCAGCACTTCCTCGACGCGGCTTGCGAGGTGGAACTTCATCTCGTTGCGCACGCTCTCGGGGACGTCATCGATGTCCTTCTCGTTGCGCTTGGGGAGGATGACCTCCTTCAGCCCCATCCGGTGAGCCGCCAGCACCTTCTGCTTGACGCCTCCGATGGGCAGGACCAAGCCCTGCAGCGTGACCTCGCCCGTCATGCCGACCGTGCTCCGAACGGCGCGGCCCGTGAGCAGGCTCACGATCGCGGTCGTCATCGTCACGCCGGCCGACGGACCATCCTTGGGCACGGCGCCCGCGGGCACGTGGATGTGAAACGCCTTCTCGATCGAGTCGGTCTCGATGCCCAGGTCGGCAGCGTGCGACCGCACGTACGAGAGTGCGATCTGCGCCGACTCCTTCATGACGTCGCCGAGCTGGCCGGTGAGGATCAGGCTGCCCTGGCCCTTCGAGGCCTTGGTGGCCGTCGCCTCGACGAACAAGACGTCTCCGCCGGAGCCGGTCACGGCGAGGCCGGTGGCCACGCCTGGAACCGCGGTCCGAGCCGCGACTTCGTTGTCGAACTTGGGCTTGCCGAGAAACTCGCGCACGCGCTGCTGCGTGATCTCGACCGGCGGCGTGAGCGCTTCGGTGGCGATCTTGGTCGCGACCTTGCGCGTGATCTTGCCGAGCTCGCGCTCGAGGTTCCGTACTCCGGCCTCGCGTGTGTGGTCCGTGATCACGCTCATGACGGCCTCGTCGGTGACGGTCACCTCGTCCACATTCAAACCCGCCTGCTTGACCTGTCGCGGGAGCAAGTGGTCCTTCGCGATCGCGATCTTCTCCTGCTCGGTGTAGCCGTCGAGCCGGATCAGCTCCATGCGGTCCAGCAGCGGCGCGGGGATGGTCTCCGACACGTTGGCGGTCGGGATGAACAGCACCTCCGAGAGGTCGAGGTCGACCTCCAGGTAGTGGTCTCGGAAGGTGTTGTTCTGCGCGGGGTCGAGCACTTCCAGCAGCGCCGCCGAAGGGTCGCCCCTCCAGTCGCTGCCGACCTTGTCGATCTCGTCCAGCATGATCACCGGGTTCTTGGTCCCGGCTTCCTTCAATGCGCGGACGATGCGGCCCGGGAGCGCGCCGACGTAGGTGCGCCGGTGGCCGCGGATGTCCGCCTCGTCGCGGATGCCGCCGAGCGACACACGCGTGAATTTGCGGCCGAGGGCGCGGGCGACCGACTCGCCCAGCGAGGTCTTGCCGACGCCGGGAGGGCCGACCAGGGTGATGATCGCGCCCGAGCCGCGTCCGCCGAGGATTTCGAGCCCTCGCTCCTTCCGCAGCTTGCGGACCGCGAGGAACTCGATGATGCGGTCCTTCACGTCGGCCAGGCCGGTGTGGTCCTGGTCGAGGATTCGGCGCGCCTCGCCGAGGTCGTAGTTGTCGTCGGAGCGCACGTTCCAGGGGATGTCCAGCATCCAGTCGAGGTAAGTGCGGATCCAGCCGTACTCGGGGTTCTGCTCGCTGGTGCGCTCCAATCGGCCCAGCTCGCGCTCGACCTCCACCAGCACCGCCTCCGGCATGCCGGCCTTGACGACCCTTTCGCGGTACGTCGCGACGACATCGCTGCCGCCTTCGTTCAGCTGCTTCTTGATCGCCTCCATCTGCTGGCGCAGCAGGAACTCGCGCTGGGTCTTCTCCATACCCTCGGCGACGTCGCTCCGGATCTTCTCCTTGAGTGAGGCATCCGCGAGGATCTGCTTCATCCAGCCGATCAGCTTGGCCAGGCGCTCTTCCAGGTCGACCGTCTCGAGCACCTCGAGCTTCTGGTCGGTGGTGAGGTCGGGGGAGTAGCCGGCCAGGTCAGCGAGGTGGCCGGGCGTCTTGGCGGCGCGGAGGAACTGGACGACCTGCGGGACGCCGCGCGACTCGACGAGGTTCTCGAGCATGGCGCGGTACTCCCGCGAAAGCTCGATCGCCTTGGGGCTGGCGGGGTCCGGGTCGGGGAGCGGCTCGGCCTTGACCCAGAGCGCCCCGCCGATGTCGGCCTGGCCGCTGCCCAGCCGCGCGCGGTACTCGCCGCGGAGCATGAAGGCCTCGGCGCCGGTCGGCAGCTCGGCGGAATCTCCCAGCCGGGCGACAGTGCCGATCGTGCCGTACTTCCCGTCGATACGGGGGACGAGCAAGATCAGCCGGTTGCCCTGCCGGGCGGCTTCGATCGCGGCCTTCGCCGTATCGCCTTCGACGGCGAGGGTCACGGTCATGTGCGGGAGGACGACCACGTCGTCCATCGGCATCACGGGGAGTAGTTCGTTGGTTGGCATTTTGGGGTCTCCTGGGTTCCCGGGGTTCATAGCTAAGGAACGTTTTTCCCACCCGGGTCCATTCCCAATCGCCTCGGGATCCCCTCCCCCCGTACGGGGGGAGGGCTAGGGAGAGGGGCGTGAGTGCTCCTTGCCCGGGGGCGCTACCCGATGCCGGCCGCCGTACGGCCCCGGCGCGACAGGGCGTCGACCGCTGCCGCCAGGAAGAGGACCAGGCCCGTGACCGCGAACTTGGCCCCGGCGCTCAGGGACAGCAGGCCCATGCCATTGTCGATCGCCTGGATGACGGTGGCGCCGAGGAGCGCGTGGACGACCTTGCCCCGCCCGCCGAACAGGCTGGTGCCGCCGATCACCGCCGACGCGATGGAGTAGAGAAGGATGTTGCCGCCGCCGACCCCCGTGTCGACCGAGCGCAGCCGGGAGGCGAGGACGATGCCGCCCAGGGCGGCCATCACGGAGCAGATGGTGAAGACGGCGATGCGGACCCCGGCGACATTGATGCCGGCCCGCCTGGCCGCCTCGGCGTTGCCCCCCACCGCGTAGACATGGCGCCCGAACTTGGTCCGGCCCGCCACGATGGTGAGGACGACCAGCATCACGATGATCAAAACCGTGATCACCGGCACGCCCTGGATCGGGACGAGGAGGCCGCGGTTCTGGTTGCACACATAAACGACGACCGTGCCGAGGCCCGCCACCAAGGCCGCCCGGAAGACGAGCAGTGGAAGGGGGTCCACGGCGAGGTGTCGCCTCCGGCGCACGATGTACGTGCCCGACAAGAAAGCGACGTAAAGCGCGACCCCGACTACAAGCACCAGCCAGCCCTGGTCTGGGGTGAGAAGCGAGTTGGCAACCCCGACGATGACCGGATTGTCGATCGGGATGGTGCCCCTGTCTGCGACCAGCAGCAGAACGACCCCGTTCCAGCCCAGCAGCCCGGCCAGGGTGACCACGAAAGAAGGGATTCGCATCAAGGCCACGATGGTGCCCTGGAGGGCTCCGATCAGGGCGCAGGCGGTCACCGCGGCTGCCACCGAGAGCTCCCAGGGCCAGGGTTGCTGACTCGATACGGTGAGCGCAAGGATCGCAGCTCCCACGCCGCTGACGTAGCCGACCGAAAGGTCGATCTCGCCGAGAATCAGGACGAAGACGATGCCCATCGCGATCACCGCAACGCCCGACCCCTGCACGAGCAGGTTGGCCAGGTTCTGGGCGGTCAAGAAGTTCTGGTTGAGGTTCTGGAAGACGACCGAGATGACGACGAGGCCGAGCACGATGGGCAGCGTCCCAAGCTCGCCGGAACGCAGGCGCCCGACGTACCCGCGTACGTACTCGCGGACCGCTGCGGCCATTGGTTGGCTTGCGGACGGACCGCCCGCAGGCGCTGTGGGAGTGCTCGCTGCCACCGTCGATGCGGCCTTAGGTCTCTTCTCGAACCGCGAACGCCGGCTGCCGGCGGGACCGGCCGGTCGTGATCAGCTCGACGACCTCCTGGCTGTCCACGTCGGCCGCCGCCACGTCAGCCGCCATCCGGCCCAGGTGGAGCACCGAGATCCTGTCCGCCACCTCGAAGACGTCGTTCAGGTTGTGCGAGATCAGAATCACGCCGAGCCCGCTCTCGGCCAGGCGGCGGACGAGGGCGAGCACCTGCGCGGTCTGCGCGACTCCGAGGGCCGCGGTGGGCTCGTCGAGAATCGCCAGCTTCGACTTCCACAGCACCGCTTTGGCCACCGCCACGGACTGACGCTGCCCTCCTGACAGGCTCGCCACTGGCGTCCGGAGCGACTTGAGCGTGGTCACGTTGAGGTCGCGCAGCGTTTGTCCGGCGGCGATCTCCATGGGCGTCTCGTCCAGCAATCGGAGCCAGTTCCTGATCTCGCGGCCCAGGAACATGTTCTGAACGGAATCCAGGTTGTCGCAGAGGGCGAGGTCCTGGTACACGATCTCGATGCCCAGGTGGGCGGAGTCCTTGGGGCTGTGAATCATCACCTCTTTGCCCTCGAAGAGGATCTGTCCATGGTCGAAGGGATGGATGCCGCCGATGCACTTGATCAAGGTCGACTTGCCGGCGCCGTTGTCGCCGACCAGAGCCGTCACCAGGCGAGCCGGGGCGACGAAGTCAACGTCCTTGAGCGCTTGCACCGCTCCGAAGCTCTTGGAGACTTGCCTCAGCTCCAGGAGAGGTGGCGTCTGAGGCGTCTCGCTCATGTGCGCTCAGATCCTAAGGGGTAGAGACGACGAGTGGCCGCTCCCGCCACGCGCAGCTGGAGCGGCCACTCACGAAACGAACGGTCTTCTTACTTAATGCCGAGCGCCGCGCACTGGGTGGCGAGGCTGGCCGGGCAGATCTCGGCCACGGTCCTGAAACCGTCCGCGATGACGGTCTGCATGATGTTGTCCTTGGTCACTGAGACCGGGACGAGGAGGACGGAGTTGACGTCCTTGGTGCCGTTGTTGAGCTTGCTGACCGTCTCGGTCGGCGTCTTGCCATCGCGCAGTTCGAGCGCGAGGGCGGCGGCTGCGTTGGCTTCCGCCTTGATCGCCTTGTAGACCGTCATGCACTGGTCGCCGGCGATGACGTTCTGGACGCCCTGCGCGGTGGCGTCCTGGCCGGTCACCGGGATCTTGCCGTTGAGGTGCCGGGTCTTGAGCGCCGAGATGACCGCGTTGCCCAGGCCGTCGTTGGCGGCGAGAACGCCGTCAATTTTCGGGTGAGAGGTGATCATCTGCTCGAAGATCGTCAGCGCCTGCTGGTTGTCCCACGCCGGGACCGACTGGTCGGGACCCTTCACGTAGGTTCCGTTGTCGTACAGGGGCTGCAGCACGGAGTCGTAGCCCTGCTTGAAGAGCGTGGCGTTGTTGTCGGTGGGTGAACCGTTGAGCTCTGCGACCGTTGGCTTCGTTGCATTCATGGTCGTGAGGCACTTGACGAGCCCCGCGCCCTGCAGCTTGCCGACGGACACGTTGTCAAAGCTCACGTAGTAGTCGGCCTTGCCGTTGAGGGTGAGCCGGTCGTAGTCGATCGTCTTCACGCCCTTGGAGGCGGCGTTGGCTTCGATCGTCGCGCCCGAGCCGCTGTCCAGGTTCACGAGCAAGATCACCGTCGCGCCGTTGGTGATCGCTGCGTCCGCCTGGGTCTGCTGCGTGCTTGCCGAGCCGCCCGCGTTCACGATCGAGTAATCGCTCGTGCCCAGGCCGGCGGCCTTGAACGCAGCCTCGAAGAACTTACGGTCGTCATTCTCCCATCGAGACGATGACTGGCTGTCGGGGAGAAGCACCGCGATCTTCCCCTTGGCCGGCGTCCCGCCGCCACCACCGCATGCCATCACGACGAACCCGACGAGCAAAAGCGTCGGGACGAGTTTCGCGAACCTCATGGTCTCTCCTCTCAAAGGGGTTCACCTGTTGCCTTCTTCCCGGCGGTTCCGGGGCGAGAGTGCGCCGGCAGACAGGTCCTACTCAGCAGCCGTGGCCATCCGCCACCCGTGCAGAGCATTGCTCATGGCAGGCAGTTTGTCAAGAGAATGTTAAGGACCGGGCCAATGTTGTCCAGACTCTTGACAAACTCGCCGAGGCGGCCATGATTGCCCTCGGGGGTGGCGAGGAGAACGACGACCAGACGCGGCGACGGCACGCTCGCCTGGCTGCGCGAGCGTAATCGCGAACGGGTGGTCGGGGTGCTGCGCACGCTCGGCCGCACCAGCCAGGCGGACATCGCCCGGTCGACCGGTTTGTCGCGGACGACCGTCTCCACCCTGGTCGCGGAGCTCAAGGTTTCGGGCCTGGTGTTCGAGGTAGATGCCAAAGCTCCGGGCCAACGCGGCGGGCGGCCGGGCGTACAGCTGGTGCTGCAGGACTCGACCAGGGCCGTGGTCGGTATCGACTTCGGACACAGCCACGTGCAGGTCGCGGTCGCTGATCTCGCCCACAACGTGCTGGCGGAGCGCCGGCGGGAGCTCGACGTCGACCACGAGGCCGCCAGTGCGCTCGATGCTTCGGCCCGCATGATCGATGAGGCGCTGGGCGAAGCGGGGGTGCTGCGCGCCGCTGTCATCTGCGCCGGCATCGGCATCCCAGGCCCGGTCGACCGGGCGCGGGGAACGGTCGGGTCGGCGAACATCCTGCCGAGCTGGCGCGGCCTTCACATCGCCACCGAGATGGAGGCCCGCCTCGGAATGCCGGTCGAGATCGAGAACGATGCCAACTGTGGCGCGCTCGCGGAGCTGACCTGGGGCGCCGGCCGCGACTGCTCGAACTTCGCGTACATCAAGGCGGCGACGGGCATCGGCGCGGGACTCGTGGTCGACGGCAAGCTCCTGCGTGGCGCGTCTGGAACGGCCGGCGAGATCGGGCACACGACCCTCGACGAGAGCGGCCTCCTTTGCTATTGCGGGAACCGCGGCTGTCTCGAGACGGTGGCGTCGGGTCCGGCGATAATCCAGCTCGTCGGCCAGGGACGCGAGGAGACGTTGACCCTGGGCCGGGTCATCGAGCTCGCGATCGAAGGCGATGTCCGCTGCCGCCGCGCCATCTCCGACGCGGGTCTCCAGATCGGGGTGGCGGTCGCCGGCCTGTGCAACCTAGTCAACCCCGAGCGCGTGATCGTCGGCGGCCTCCTGAGCCGAGCTGGTGATCTGCTGCTTCGGCCGATCCGTGAGTCGATCCGGCGCCATGCGGTGCTCGCCGCGGCGGAACGCGTGGTGGTCGTGCCGGCCGACTTCGTGGAACGGGCCGAGCTGCTGGGCGCGCTCGCGCTGGCGTTCAGCGCCTGGAATCCCGCGTTAGCCGCCCGAGTCTAGGCAGAATTTCGGGCGTAGTGGCAGGGTTGATCTGACGATGCATCTCACCGCCGCGCTGGTCGGCCTGGTCATGGTGTTCGTAGTGTTGCGCGACGCCTTCGAGACCATCGTCCTGCCCCGACGCGTGTCAGGTCGGCTGCGCGTATCGAAAATCTTCTACCAGGCGACCTGGAAACCCTGGGCGGCGATCGGCCGCCGGATGCCTCCATCGGAGCGACGCGAGAGCTACCTCAGCACCTACGGGCCGATCTCTCTGCTCATCCTGATCGGCCTTTGGGGAGTCATCCTCATCACCGGTTTTGCGCTTCTCTTGTGGGCGGTCGGGTTCGACTTCGCATCTCCGATCACCGCGCTGTATGTGAGCGGCTGGACGTTCACGACGCTCGGCATCGGCGACTTCGCACCCAAGACCGACCTCGCGCGCCTCGTCACTGTGGCTGAGGCCGGCCTGGGTTTCGGTTTCCTCGCCATCGTCATCTCGTATCTGCCCGTCCTCTATCAGGGCTTCTCGCGCCGGGAGACGAGGATCTCGATGCTGGACGAGTGGGCGGGTTCGCCGCCGAGCGCCGGCGACCTGCTGCGCCGAGCGAGCGCCGCCGGCGAGATCGAAGAGCTGATACCGCTGATGGAGACGTGGGAGCTCTGGACGGCAGAGCTGCTGGAGAGCCACCTCTCGTACCAGGTGCTGTGCTATTTCCGCTCGCAGCACGAGAACCAGTCGTGGGTGGCCGCGCTGACCGCGATCCTCGATTTCTCGGCGGTGTGGCAGGCGGCCAAGGCGACCGGTCATACGTGGCAGGCGCGCCGCGTGTACGCGATGGGCCGCCATGCGCTGGGCGACCTCAGCCAGGTCATGCGAGCGGCACCGCAGTTCGACATGCCCGACCGCCTGTCCGAGCCGGAGCTCGCCGCCTTGATCCAGGTCCTGTTGGAAGCGGGCGTCGCGGTCGATGCAGACGCATTTCGGGACCGCATGAAGAAGCTGCGGAAGGGTTACGAGCCGTACGCAATGGCGCTGGCCCATGAGTTGGTGATGGAGCTGCCGCCGTGGATGCCCCTGAAGGCCCGCCAGGACAACTGGGAGACCACGGCGTGGGAGGGCGCGGCCCCAGGAGAGTCGCTGCACTAGGTCCCCTCTCCCCACAGGGGAGAGGGCTGGGGCATGAGCTTAGATCCCCCTCTCCCCGCAGGGGAGAGGGTGGGGAGAGGGGCGTGAGCTTGGATCCCCCTCTCCCCGCAGGGGAGAGGGTTGGGGAGAGGGGCGTGAGCCTAGATCCCCCTCTCCCCGCAGGGGAGAGGGTTGGGGAGAGGGGCGTGAAGATGAACAACGCTTCCCTCCAGCGCACAGAAGATTGACGCCATCACGTCGTCGGTGCCTTCGATCACATCGTGGTTCCAAAAAGCGGACCACCCGAAAGCCCTGAGTTTCAAGCCAGGCGGTGCGAGCGGCATCCAAAGCCTCGGCCCGATCGTCGCCATGTGAGTCACCGTCGATTTCAATCACGAGGTGCGCGCTTAGGCAAACGAAGTCGACGACGTACCTGCCGATTGGGTACTGCCGTCTGAACTTGAATCCAAGGAATCGATGTGCGCGTAGCCGTGACCAAATCCGACTCTCCGCAGCAGTCTCGTTGCGTCTTAACTCTCGTGCTCGATCGACGGTGGCGGGATCCCGTCTCATTCAGCCAATCGTCCTTGAGCAGTAGCTCCACGCCAACTCCCTTAACAGTCGACCTGACGAACCCCGCCCCTCTCCCCAACCCTCCCCCCAGATGGGGGGAGGGGGTTAGCTAGAGGACCTTGGAAAGGAAGGCTTTCGTCCGCTCGTGCCGAGGATTGGACAGCACCTCGCGAGGATTTCCGGCCTCGACGATGATCCCGGCGTCCATGAAGACCAGGGAGTCGCCCACCTCGCGGGCGAAGCCCATCTCGTGGGTCACGACGACCATCGTCATACCATCCTCCGCCAGGCCGCGCATGACGTCGAGCACGTCGCCGACCAGCTCTGGATCCAGCGCCGAGGTGGGCTCGTCGAAAAGCATCAGCTTGGGCTCCATCGCCAGCGCCCGGGCGATCGCCACGCGCTGCTGCTGGCCGCCGGACAGCTGTTTGGGATAGGCGTCGACCTTGTCGGCGAGCCCAACCCGGTCCAGCAGCCGGCGGGCCCGGGCTTCGGCCGTCGCACGGCTCTCCTTCTTGACAAGCATTGGCGCCTCGATGATGTTGTCGAGCGCCGTCATGTGCGGGAAGAGGTTGAAGCTCTGGAAGACCATCCCAATTTCCGAGCGCTTCTTGCAGACCTCAGAGTCAGGCAGCTCATACAGCTTGTCGCCTCGATCGCGATAGCCCACGAGCTCGCCGTCGACCGACAGCCTGCCCGCATCGATCTTCTCCAGGTGGTTGATGCAGCGAAGGAACGTGCTCTTGCCCGAGCCTGACGGCCCGATGATGCACATCACCTCCTTGGGATTGACCTCGAGGTCGATGCCGCGAAGGACCTCGAGCCGCCCGAAGCTCTTGTGCACCGCCTCGGCCTTGACCATCGGGGTGCTGCTCATGTAGGCCCGGGCACGTGGAACGTAAAGAGCAACCGCCGGAGACGTTGAAACGGTGTGGGTGTCAGCTCGCGCTGCGCACCCCTGGCGTAGTACCGCTCCATGTAGAACTGGCCGACGGTCAGGATCGACGTCATCAACAGGTACCAGAAGCTGGCCACGAATAGCAGCTCGACGTACCTGAAATTTGAGTTTGCGATCTGGTCCGCGCGTGTGAAGAGCTCTGGCACAGACGCCACGAACGCCAATGAAGTCGTCTTCAGCATCGAGATCGTCTCGTTGCCGGTCGGCGGGATGATCACGCGCATCGCCTGGGGTAAGACGATTCGGCGCATGACCTGGAGCCTGGTCATACCTAGCGCCTGCGCGGCCTCCGTCTGGCCATGCTCCACCGAGATGATGCCCGCTCGCACGATTTCCGCCATATATGCGGCTTCGTTGAAGCCAAGTCCGAAGATGGCGGCCACGACAGCCGGGATCAGGACATTGGTGCTCACGCTGATTCCGAAATGCGTAAAGGGAATCCCGACGCCGACGTAGGGCAGGATGATGGCGACGTTGAACCAGAAGAAGATCTGGACGAGGACCGGCGTGCCGCGGAAGAACCAGATGTAGAACCAGCTGACCGCCGACATCACCGGGTTCGGTGACAGGCGCATCACGGCCAGGACTACGCCGAGCGTGATGCCGATCACCATCGCGGCCACCGTCAGCACGAGAGTGAGCCTGACCCCGTCCAGGATGAGTCGTTGAAAGAGAAACTGCCAGAAGGTCTCCCAGTGCAGCAGCGGCGCGGTCACGACGGTGTAGATGCCAGCGAAGGCCAGGAGCAGCACGAAACCGGCCGACACCCATCGCCATGGATGGCGAACTGGTATGGCCTTGATCGCCTCGGGCCGCCGCCCAGCCGGTGAGCTCGACGGCCCGGAGGCGCTCTCAGTCACGTCAGGTCGTCGGCTCTGGCCTCAGGACACGCACACGGCGCCGACCGAGTTGTTGTCGTTCAGCTTCACGTCCGACGTCTGGATGGCGCCGTCTGCGACGCCCCACTTGTCGAGGACCTGCTTGTAGAAGCTGTTGTCGATGGTGTACTTGATGGCGTCGGTGAGCGCTTGCTCCAGTGGGCTTCCTTTCAGGATCGCAAGCCCGTAGGGCGCAACGCTGCAAGGCTGGCCGGAAAGCTTGAACTGCCCGTTCGACTGCTTGACCTGGTAAGCGGCCACCGGCTGATCGAGCCAGCCGGCGTCGGCGCGGCCCGACAGAAGCGCGGCGTTGGCCTCGGTCTGCTTGTCGAAGCTGAGCACCTTGATGTCCGACTTGCCGGCGCTCTTGCACTTGTCCGTCTGGCCCGCCACGGGCGCGCCGCCGACGCCCTGCCCCATGTAGGTGTAGGCGTCGCTCTCCTCTGTGGTGCCTGTCTCGACCGCCACCGTCTTGCCGCAAAGGTCGGCCGCGCTGTTGATCGTGGCTCCGCCCGATGCCTTGACGATCCACGCCTCGCCGGCCCTGTAGTAGCTGATGAAGTCGATCCCGCTGTCCTCACGGTCCTGGGTCGGGCTCCAGCTCGAAAGGCTGAACTGGTAGCGCGAGCTGGGGGCCTTGAGCTGGGTGATGATCGTGCTGAAGGTGACGTTTTGGAACTGGCACTGGACCCCCATGATTTTGCAAAGCGCGTTGCCGAAGTCGACGTCCCAGCCGGTGATGTTGCCCGAGGCTGGGTCCACGAACTCGTTCGGCTCATACGTCGCGTCAACGGCGATCTGGAGCGTCTGACCTTTCATAGCGCTGGGGACCTCGGCGGCGATGCGATCCACCTTGCCGAGTGTGCTTGAAGAGTTTGAATTCGAGGTCCCGCCGCAAGCGCCGACCACGATAACCGCCACGAGCGCCAACATCGATTTCCGCAGGTTCATCCTCACCCTCTCCTTACAGCTCCAAGACTGTCAGCCGGATTGTAATTCGAGCGATCTCCGGCCGCTTTCGATCCCTACGCCCCGCTCGTCGTAGGCTGCGCAGGTGCCCTGGCTCGTGATCACCGATCCTTTCCCGCCCAGCTTCTCCCTCGGGCCCCTGCCGATTCGGTTCTACGGCCTGGCCTACGCAATCGCCTTCATCGCCGGCACGGCCGTCGGCGGCCGCCACCTGGCCCGGCGAGGCGTGCCTTCGAAGCTCACCAACGACATCGCGTTCTGGGCCATCGTCTTCGGGCTGATTGGAGCCCGCCTCTACTTCGACGTGCAGTCGGGCTGGTGGTTCTACCTCACGCACCCGCAGCACATCCTCGCGTTCTGGGAGGGCGGGATGGCGTTCTTCGGCGCGATCTTCGCCGCTGTCACGGTCCTGGTGGTCATGGCGTGGCGGCATCACATCAACTTCTGGGATCTGCTCGACGCCGGTGTGCTGTTCGCCGCGGTCGGCCAGCCCATCGGCAGGCTCGGCAACGTCATGAACGGCGAGATCCTCGGCCCGCCCTCGGACCTGCCGTGGGCGATTCGCTACACGAACCCCGCGTCGATGGCGCCGCATCTCGGTGTCGCCTACCAGCCGGCGAATCTGTACGAAGCGGTCGGCGTCTTGCTGATCCTTTGCGTTCTGTTGTATCTGCGCCGTCGCGGCGTACCGCCTGGCATTCTCGGACTGACCTATCTGACCCTGTACCCGGTGAGCCAGCTGATCCTGTTCTACTGGCGCACCGACTCCGAGACCCCGGCCATCCTGTGGGGTTTGAAGCAGGCGCAGCTGACCGCGATCGTGATGCTGCTGACGATCGTCCCGATCTTCACGGTCATCTGGCTGCGATCTCGGCGAGCGAGCGCGGCGCTTCTTACGCAGGCCTCATGAGAGCCTCTTATGATCGACAGCCATGAGCGGTAGGCGAAGGCTGTTCGCCGTCCTCGGGCTGGGCCTGCTCGGGTCCCAAGCGGGGCATCTCCTCGCGTACCAGGTCCGGTTCGGGGCCGCCGCCCAGCAGATCCAGAGCTCGGGCGCCCATGCCTACTTTCCGCTCGTGGCGAAGACGGCCCTGGGGGCGGGCGCGGCAGCGCTCATCGGCGCCCTCCTGCTCGTAGGCCTCGCCCGCATCCTCAGCGGGCGGCGCATCAAGGCTGCTTCGGAACCTTCTTATGTCAGTCTCCTGGCGGTGCTGTTCAGTCTCCAGCTGGCGGCCTTTGTCGCCCAGGAGGTCGCTGAGGCGATCATCGCCGGCAGCAGGGTGGCGTCGGCTCCGGACCTGATGCTCTGGGGCACGTTGGGCCAGCTCCCCGTCGCGGCCATGGCCGCGATTGCGTTCCGATGGCTCTCGGCCCGGATCGAGACCGCCGTCCGGCTGATCAGAGACCTTGTCGGCGCCACCGCTCCATTGCCGTTGACGGCGTTGGTCGCGATTCCCGCTTACACAGCGTCCGATCAAGCGCTGATCACCTCCGGCATAGCCTGGTCTGACCTGACCAGGCGCGGGCCGCCGACCTCCTTGCGCATCAGTCCGTACTGATTCGCCGCGCGCAGACGCGCGCCACACATAAGGAGGAATTTTCCATGAGCCGCTATCGCATACCAATTGTCATCGTCGTCCTGGTCGTTTTTGTCGTGGTCGGGGGGATCCTGATCTTCGCCAACCAGAACGCCGGCGGTCAGAACGTGACGATCAACGTGACCGTGACCGGCGGCGCCAAGATGGTCCCGGATACGCTCAAAGCGCATCACAACGACACGGTCACGATCAACGTCACCAGCGACACCGACGGCGAGGTGCACCTGCACGGCTACGACATCCATTTCGACACCAAGGCCGGCCAGGTCGTCACGCAAACATTCAAAGCCGCCAACACCGGCGACTTTCCGATCGAGTGGGAGTCGACGAGCACCCCACTTGGCCATCTCGTGGTGTCTTGATGCCGGCCACGGGGATCCTTCTCCACGGATTCGGGGCGCGTTACGACCTGCCCGCCTCACTCGCCCTCTATCTCTTCGCGGCGGGCGGAGTCGTGGTCATCTCCTTCGTTCTGGTCGTCCTCTTCGTCGGCGACCAGGTCGGAGCGAAGGCGATCCAGTATCCACGCCGCGCGGTTCCATTTCTGCTGCCCTTAGCGCGGTCCCGGTGGCCGCGCCTCGTAGGCGGCACCATCGGCCTTTTGGGCCTGGCCGCGATCATCATCACTGGACTTTTCGGTGCGCCCGATGCCACGCGCAACCCCGCCGAGTACCTGACCTGGATCTATTTCTGGGCGGCGACCGTGATCCTCTCCGGGCTCGTCGGCAACCTCTGGTACCTCATCAATCCCTGGGCGGCCATCTATGACGCGTTCGCTCGATTCTTCATCTCCCCACCACGTGGGGAGGTCGGCCCGCGCGAGCAGCGCGCCGGCCGGGTGGGGGCGCTCACCTTGTCCAGGGTTGGCATCTGGCCCGCGGTCGTCGCCTTCTTCCTGTTCGCGTGCCTCGAGCTGACCACCGGAATGGCCAACCGGCCGTGGCTCGTGGGCAGCCTGGCCCTCCTCTACTCGGCCGTGACCCTGGCGGGGATGTATTTCTTCGGGCGCAACGAGTGGCTCGACCACTGCGAGGCCTTCACGGTCCTGTTCGGGATCGTCGGCCGGTTCAGCCCTGTGGAAGCCGAGCGTGACGACCAGGGCCGCATCACCGCGGTCTATTTGAGGCCATGGGGGGTGGGATTGCTCCAGCCCGGCCCGTCCGGCTGGGATCGCGTGGTGTTCGTGATCCTCATGCTGAGCACGCTCGCGTTCGACGGCATCGAGGGCACGAGGGCATGGAGTGATTTCACGATCGCGACCGAGCCTTACTGGCAGCCCAGCGGGGCATTCGGTTTCTTCCTTCTGAAAACGCTGAGCATGACCCTGCTCACAGGCGCCTTCCTGCTCATCTTCATCGCCTTCATGGAGATGGTCATCTACTTCGGGAACCGTAAGCTCGACCTCAAGGCGACCGTCAGCGCCTTCGCCTTGACGCTGGTACCCATCGCCCTCGTCTACAACGCCGCCCACAACTACAGCTACGTGATGGTCCAGTCGCAAGGCCTGATTCCTTTGCTGAACGACCCGCTGGCGAAGGGATGGCATCTGCTGCCCGCGCTCGCCGGCTACAAGCCCAGCTTCGCTCTCGCTCAGGCGTCGACGGTCTGGTTCGCGCAGATCGTGCTGATCGTCGTCGGGCACGTCATCGCCGTTTACCTGTCGCACCTCAAGGCCGGCGAGAAATTTCGCACGGCCCAGCGCGTGTTGCTGAGCCAGTACCCGATGCTGCTGCTGATGGTCATGTACACCATGACCAGCCTGTGGATCCTCGCCCAACCCATCACGGCCGGGGGCTAACCCCCTCTCCCCGCAAGGGGGGAGGGTCGGGGAGAGGGGCGTGATTAGTCTTAGCGACGTGGGCTGGCCCCTGGACCCGACCGTCTATGCGGGTCTCGTTGCGCTTTTCCTCGGACACGCGTGGCTCGCCCGCCGCGCCGACGACTCGCAGCGCAAGCACACGTTCTACTTCGGCCTCGGGCTGCTCACTCTGTGGGTCGCGCTTGAGACACCGATCGACACGATCAGCGACCAGTACCTCGACAGCGTCCACATGCTTCAGCATGTCCTGCTCGGCTTCGTCGCGCCGCCTTTGATGCTCCTCGGCCTGTCGCCGAAGATGGCCGGCCTGCTCTCAGGCGTCCCGGTCGTGAGGGCGATCACCGAGCCGATCCCGGCCCAGGTCGTCGCCGCCGGCGTGATGATCGCCTGGCACCTACCCCCGCTCTACGACGCGACCCTTCGCTCCGAATCGCTGCACATCCTGGAGCACCTCATGTTCATCGGCGCCGGGCTGGTGCTGTACTGGCCGATTCTCGAAGCCACGTCGGCCCACGCCCGGTGGCAGATGTCGCCCGCCATCAAGCTCCTGTACATGCTCATCGCAACGCTGCCGCAGGACGGGGTCGCGCTCGTCCTTCTCTTCTCGCGTGTGCCCTTCTATGACTTTTACGTGCAGGCGCCGAGGCTGGTGCCATCGCTGACCCCGCTCATCGACCAGACCCTCGCGGGCGCGACGCTGATGATCCTGGGCAAGGCCGCGATGGCGATCGCCGCCATGGCGGTGTTCTTCCGCTGGTTTGGCGGCGAGCATCTCGAGGACCGGGCTCGACTGACCTGGTTAAGGTAGGCCCAGGGTGGCGGCTCGCTGCGCCGAGTGGCGCTTGCGAAACCATGCCCATGTCGCCGCCAGCCCGGCGTTGATCGATACCTTTGCCTTCCAGCTCAGGTAGCGATGCGCCCGGCTGGGGTCGAGGCACACGCGTCGGACCTCGAACTCGCGCGCCGGCAGAAACTCGGTCTTCGTGTGCCGGCCCGACTCTTCGAGCAGGCGCTTGACGATTGCGTTGATATTGGTCTCGCGCCCGGTCCCGATGTTCACCACGCCCGAGACGCGACCGAGCACTGCAGCCACGTTGGCAGCCGCCACATCGCTCACGTAGACGAAATCGCGTGTCTGCCCGCCGTCCCCATATATGCGCAGCGCCGCGCGGTTGAGCATCCGGTAGCAGGAGATCGCGACGATGCCCGTTTCGCCCGTACCGTCCTGGCGTGGACCGTAAACGTTGCCGTAGCGCAGTGCGAGCGTAGAGATCCCGTGCCGCAATCCGAGCGCGACCATGTAGACCTCCTCCGATCGCTTGGCCGCACCGTGCGCCGAGAGCGGGTTCGGCTTGTAGATCTCCCGAGCGGGCAACTTCGCGCCCTCGCCGTAGATGGTGCCGCCCGACGATGCCATCACCACACGGCGCGCGCCGGCCTTGACCGCCGCGTCGAACAGGCCGACCGAGCTGGCAAGGCTGGTCTTGACATGGTCACCCGGATCACGAGCCGCTCTCTGCACGCCGCCCTTGGAGGCGAGGTGCAGGACCACCTGGGGCTTGAAGCCGGCCAGCGCCTTGGCCGCCCCTTCCGACCCGCAGTCCGCCGACACCACCTCGACCTCATCGGGGAGTGGCTCGCCGCACGGGTGGGTGTGATCGTCGATGACCAGCACCATGGCCTTGGCCGCCACCAGCATCTCCACCGTGTGCGAGCCGATGAAGCCCGCACCACCGGTCACGGCCACCCGGATGTTCGTCGCGGCGCCTTTAGCGATGACGCGAGAGCATACCGGAGTGTTCACACTTTGCCCCGTGGCTCGCATTGCGCTGGTCCACGACATCGCAGGCGTGGCCGCGATTCAGGCCCAGCTGCTTCGTGGGGCTGGACACGAGGTCGATCGCATCTCGCTGCCTCAGATCGGGGCATCCTGGAGCTGGCCGGCGAAGGCGATCACCATCCCGATTCGACTGCTCGCATACCTCCCCGCCGTCAGCCGCCTGAGACGCGGCCGGTATGACGTCATCCACATCCACTGGTTGACGCAGGGGATCGTCGGCTTGTTGGTCGGGGCGCCGTTTTTCGTGCAGGCCCACGGTTCCGACCTGCACGTCAACCTGCAAAACCGCGCCCTGCGTTGGCTGACCCGACGCGTCCTGCGCAAAGCCAAATTGGTGTTTTACGTCACCCCGAATCTGCTCGGCTACCTGGCGGGCTTCGAGGACAAGGCCCGATATCTTCCCAACCCGGTGGAGGTCGAAGTCGTGGCGCCTGACTCCCGGGCCCCCGTCGGAATCGCGAAGGCGCTGATCTTCACCCGCCTGGACCCGGTGAAGGGGGTGGAGGCAATCTTTGCGGTCGCCGACAAGCTGAGTCGTGGGCTCGAGCTGACCGCTCTCGAGTGGGGTCCTCTGGCTCATGAATACATCCGTCGCTACAACGGGCTCGTTCGATTCGTACCGCCCGTTCCGCACGACCAGATCGGATCGTTCCTCGAGCGGTTCGACCTTGTGATCGGACAGATGCGACAGGGCATCCTCAGCCTGATGGAGATCGAGGCCCTCGCCGCCGGTCGACCGCTGATCACCGCGATCGACTGGACGCTTTATAGGGAAGACCCGCCACCGGTGATCGCACCATCCGGGGTCGATGGAATCGGCGTGGCCGTGGAGCAGCTCAAGTCAGATGACATCCGATTAGGTGGGCTGTGGAGCGAAGGACGCGAATGGGTTCGCCGCAATCATGGTTATGCCCGACACCTCGAGCTCCTTCAAGCGAGCTACTTCGCGTGACCGATACTGAGGCGATGGAGGCGGTCAAGATCGAATCGACGACGGCGGCCGCGGCCAGCACGCCCACCCGAGGTGAGTTTGCCGCCGCCGTGGCCGCGGTCGTGGCCGCGTCCTGGATCCCTGTTCTCGCCGGCGCGACCATCCGCGTTGCTGTCGGGTGGCTGGCCGTTGTCGCGCTGGCGGTGGCCGTCGAATGGCTGACCCGCCGGTTCACGCCAGGCGTCCTGGTGTGCGGCCTCGTCATAGCGAGCGCATTCGTCGCGAGCGGGCTCGTTACCGATCCCACGCACTACATGCCGGTCGCCGTGACTGGCGGAGCGCTTGGACTCCGAGCCGCTCTCGAGGCGTGGAGGAGCCGGCGCGTCGAGTCTCTGACCCCGCGCGTGGTCCTGGTTCCGGTTGGCCTTTACCTGGCGTGGGCGGCGCTGGCGACACTGACCTCGATCGATCACCGGGTCAGCGCCGTTTACCTGGCCGGAATGGTCGCGGTGGTTGCGCTCGCCGTCTGGTGGATCCCGGGAGCACTTCGAGAACAATCGGATCGCGAGAACTTGCTGGTTTCAGTGGGTCTGCTCGGAGTGGTGGTCGCGCTGTCGGTGTACGTGGTTGCGATCACCGGCAACGTGAATGTTTTCGGCCACCAGGTTGGCGATTATCAGCTCGCCGACCTCACCCTCGGCGGGCATTCGACGGGTTTTCTGTTTGGTCGCTCATCCGGCGCGTACCTGGCCCCCTTCGAACCCGGCATGACGATGGCCCTCGGCGTCGGCACGTTGCTCGGCTGGGCCGCGACGCGCGTAGGCAGACCTCTGGTTCTGGCGCTGCTCGGCATCCTCTTCATGGTGCCGGCCATCCTGCTGACCCTGGACCGCACCGCGTGGCTCGCGGTCATCCTCTCCGCGGGCGCGATCGCCGTGTTGACCCGGGCCGGACGCTTCCATGCCGCGACGGCCACTGCCGTCTGCGTCGTCTTCGCGGCAGTCTTCCTGGCCGTCCTGGTGGGCGGGCTGGGAGCCAACTCGATCTTCGGTTCTTGCCGTGTCAATTGCCCGGTGAACCCGGATAGCACGCTCCGGGGAGGCACCGGGCTGAGTGGTCGCGAGTCTCTGTGGAAAGCCTCCTTCTCAGCGATCGAGCAGCGCCCGATCCTCGGTTATGGCCCGGGCAACAACGTGCCCGCGCTTTATCCGTACCTGAAGGGCGGCGCCAACCAGATCGAGACCCTCACCTCGCACAGCGCCTGGTTCAGGGCCGGCGTCGAGATGGGCATTCCCGGTCTGGCGTTCTTGGTCTGGGTGCTCGCAATCGTCGCGTGGATCTTCGTCCGCGGGCGTCTGCGCGGCGAATCCATAAGCGATCCAGTCCACCTCGCCCTGGCCGCGTCATTGATTGCCCTGGTCCCGGCGCTGACCTTCGAAAGCCTCTTGCTCGGGGGCGTGACGTTCACCAGCCTGTTTCTCGCCGTGGCGTTGGGCCTGGTCGCCGTGCCGCTAAGCCGGCTCCCCTCGACTTGATCGCAGCCGGCGCTCCGACCCTTGCGATGGCTTGGCCGCCAAAGGGCTGAGCCGCCCGAGCACGTTGCGAGTGTCGATGATCATCGGCGCGTACTGGAGGACGAGCGTCCAGTCGATGGCGTCATGGTCCGCAACCACCACCGCGCAGTCCTGGCTGGCCAGGAAGTTGCGCAGGACCGGCTCTGAGCGGAGCTCGTGGCCGTTGACGTTGAACGACGGCACGTGCGGGTCGTGATAGCTGACGACGGCGCCTTCCTGCAGCAGAAGCTCGACGATCTTGATCGACGGCGACTCGCGTACGTCTGAGCTGTTCTTCTTGTACGCAACCCCAAGCAGGCCGACGCGTGACCCGTTGAGCGCCTTGTGGTTGGCGTTCAGCAAGCGCATGACCTTCTGCACGACGTAGTTCGGCATGGCGGCGTTGACGCGGCCCGAGAGCTCAATGAACTCGGTGTTCACGCCGAGCTGCCGTGCCTTCCAGGCGAGGTAGAACGGATCGACAGGCACGCAGTGGCCGCCGAGCCCAGGCCCCGGATAGAAGGCCGTGAAGCCGTACGGCTTGGTCGAGCACGCGTGGATGACTTCCCAAACATCGATTCCAAACGCATCGCAGATCACCTGGAACTCGTTGACCAGCGCGATGTTCACGCCTCGGAAGATGTTCTCGAACAGCTTTGTGATCTCGGCGGTGCGGATGTTCGAAACGGGTACGAGCTGCTCGACGATGGTTCCGTATAGGGCGATCGTCGCGTCGAGGCAGCCCTTGGTCAGGCCGCAAACCACCTTCGGGGTGTTGTGGATGCTCCAGGTCTTGTTGCCCGGGTCGATGCGCTCGGGCGAGTAACCGATGTAGACGTCCACGCCCGGCATGTATCCCCGGTCCCGAAACGCGGGGACGAGGACCTCCTCGGTGGTCCCGGGGTAGGTGGTGCTCTCCAGGATGACCAGGCTCCCTTTCGGCATCACCTCGGCCAGGCTGAGCGCGGCGGAGCGCACGTAGGTCAGATCGGGGACGCGGAACTCGTCGATCGGCGTGGGCACCGCGATGATCGCGGCGTCGGCCACGCGCGCCGCGTTGTAATCCGTGGTCGCGGTGAGGTGGCCGGACTCGATGAGCCGCTGCACCTGCTCCGCGGGGACGTCCTCGATGTGAGAGCGGCCCTGGTTGATGCCATCGACGCGCGTCCTGGACGTGTCGATGCCGACGACGTGATGGGCGGCGTCCGCGAGCGCGCAGGCCAGCGGGAGCCCGACGTAGCCCAGGCCGACGATGACGATCGTGGCTTTGCGGTCGGTGAGTCTCTCGACGAGAGCGCTAGGTCCCTGTTTGGTCACGATAAACCTCGATTCTTGGTTGCTTAGCGGTTGCATAAGGGTCGACCCTGAGCAGGAGCACCCACGCCGCGACGAACGCGAGCGCGATCGGCACCGCGAGCCAGGCTTCATCCAGAGGATAGAGCAGCGCGAGGGCGGCACAGGCCCACGCGATCGAGGAGCCCCAGACCGTCACGCCCAGGATCACGTAGGGCGACATGCCGAGCAGCCGCAGGCGGTGCGAGAAATGATCCTGACCGCCGAGCTGGACCGGCCGCCCGGTCGTGAGCCTGGAAACGATGACGAGCGAGGTGTCGAAGATCGCGATGGCGACCGGGAACGAAAGGATGACAAAGGAATGAAGGCCGTGGGTGCTGTTGGCCGCCCAGATCGAGCCGATGGCGACGCCAAAGCCCAGCATCAGGCTGCCGGTGTCGCCCATGTACATCTTCGCGTACGGTCGATTGATGACCAGGAATCCGATCGCTGCCCCGGCCAGCGGAAGCGTCAGCCCCGTGGTCGAATGGACCAACGCGGCGGTCATGATCAGCGAGGCGGCGGCCGCCGTGGACGCAAGGCCGTCCATGTTGTCGAGCAGGTTCAAGGAGTTGGTCAGGCCGACGATCCACAGGATCGAGAACCCGGCATTGAGCACGAACGAGTCGGTGAGGTGCCACGAGTATCCGAGCGCGATCGCGGTCGAGGCCAGGGCGACCTCACCGGCCAGCTTGGCCCAGACCGGCAGCGCCTTGACGTCATCGGCGAACCCAAGGATCGCCATGATCGCCAGCAAGACGAGCACCGGCCACAGGTCTGGCTTGAGGACCAGGATGGTGACGCCGGCGCCGAGCAGGATGGCAATACCGCCGAGGTATGGAACCGGCTCTTTGTGCCCCTTGCGCGGACCGGGTACGTCCATGATCCGGAAGGCAAGCGCGATGCGGCGCAACGGCCACAACGCCGCCACAGTCACGGCAAATGGCAATGCGAGGAGAAGCACCGTTGTCATTTGGTGGCGGACTCTCTCACAAATTCGATCATCGTGTCCAGCGTTTCGATGAGAGTCGTGTCGCAGCTGAAATTGATCGCGGCCTCCAGCTTGCTCGTGTCGGCGGCGCGTCGCGACATCTCTTCGAAGCCTTCGCCGTAGACCTCCGCGAACGGTACGAACACGATCCGGGATGACGAGCCCGTCCGCTCGATCACAAGTTGAGCGAGGTCGCGGATGTTGATCTCCGAGTGGCCCGCCACGTTGAAAACTTCGCCCTCAGCACCCGGGGTCATCATCAGCAGGTGCAGCGCCTTGACCACGTCATAGACCGATGTGAAGGAGCGCGATTGTTCACCGTCGCCGTAGACGGTGAGGTCGACTCCACGCAGTGCCTGTGAGATGAAGCGCGGTACGACCATCCCGTACTGGCCGACCTGGCGCGGCCCGATGGTGTTGAACAACCTGACGACTACCGTCGGGAGCCCGAGCTCCTTGTAGTAGACGAAGGCCAGGATCTCGTCGACAGCCTTCGACGTCGAGTAGCTCCATCGGAGCTTGCGAGGCGAGCCCAAAAGGCGGTCGTCCTCCTCTTTGAATGGTCCGTCGTTGCTCTTGCCGTAGATCTCGCTCGTAGAGGCGATGAGGATCTTGACCCGGTGCTTCTCAGCCGCCTCGAGCACGTTCTCGGTGCCCTTGATGTTCGTGATCATCGACTGGAGCGGGCGGTCGACGATCAGTTGCACGCCGACGGCCGCCGCAAGGTGATAGACGGCATCCGCCCCTTCGACCTCGCTCTGCACGACGTCCAGGTCGAGGACGGAGCCCTCGACGAATCGGAACTTCGGATTGTTGAGAAGGTGGCGGATGTTGGGATAGCGCCCGGTCGAAAGGTTGTCGAGGGCCGTGACGTCGTCGCCGTTGCGGACCAAGTGATCGACCAGGTGCGAGCCGATGAACCCGGCCCCGCCGGTGACGAGAATTCGCATCAGACCGGCCTCGGGTTCAACGCGGGCGCGGCCAGAAGACTTTTGTAGAGGTCCTTGAGTTCCTTCACCATGCGGTCGGCGTTGTGTCGCTCCAGCACCAGGCCGCGCCCGGCCACGCCCATTGCATCGCGGCGGGCTGGATCCGCAATCAGGTCCTTGATGGCCGCCGCGAGGGCGGCGACGTCGCCGCTGGGGACCAGGAGCCCATTCACGCCTGGCGTGATGATATCCGGCACACCCCCCACCCGTGTCCCGACCACCGGCCGCCCGGCGGCGCACGCCTCGATCAACGACACCGGGGTACCCTCGTTCCGGGAACAGCAGACGACGATGTCGAGATCGCTGTAGACCTCGCCCAGATCCGTGCGCCAGCCCGTGAAGTGCACGCGGCCGTCCAACCCCCGGGCGGAGGCCTGGCGGTGCAGCTCGTCCCACAGCTCGCCGTCGCCGACGACGATGAAATGAGCGTCGGGATCGGTCTCAATAACCTTCGCCGCAGCCTCGAGGAAGAGGTCGTGCGCCTTGATCGGCACGAGGCGGCCGACGATGCCGACCACAGGCCCCTCCGCTGGGATTCCGAGCTCGCGCCGGAGAGTGCCGCGCGGGTGTCCGGCGAGGTGTTCGAGCTCGAGCCCAAGCCGGACCACCGAGGTCTTGCCGCGGCCGATCCCGAGCCGGTCCAGGTCCGCGGCTACCTCGGGGCTGATGGCGACGAAGTGGGTGGTGTGGCGGCTGAGGAAGCGCTCGATGCTCAGGAAGAAGAAGGTGCCGATCCCTCCGAAATAGCCGTCGAGGACATGGCCGTGAAAGGTATGGACCCTGACCGGCACGCGAGCCACCGCGGCGGCGAGCCGGCCCAAGGTCCCGGCCTTGGCCAGATGGGTCGCGACGACCGCGGGGCGTTCGCGGCGGAAATATCGATAGAGCCACACTCCTGCCCGCATGTCGGCGAGGGGTGAGACGTTGCGGCGCAGGCTCGAGACATGAATCACTCGGGCGCCGCGCTGGATCGCCTCCTCTTCCATCGATCCCTCTCGCTCGTCGGGCGTGCCGGCGAGAAGCGTCGAGTCGAAGTCTGGTCCGCCGCGAGTGGTCAGGATCGTCACGTGACGTGAGGGTCCGCCGACGTTCATCCGGGTAATGACGCGGGCGAGCTTAATCGGACCGGTAGTCGGCAAAAACCCTCCGCAGGCCTTCTGAAAACGTCACCTTCGGGCGGTATCCGATCTTGGCCGCGGCCAGGGAGATGTCGGCGAGCGAGTGCTTGATGTCGCCCTCGCGTGGCGGGCCGAAGACAGTCTCCAGCTTTCGCCCGTTGAGCGCCGAGATCGATTCGATCAGGTCGAGCAGGGTATGGCTGTCGCCGCAGGCTACGTTCATCGCCATACCGGACGCGTCGCTGTCCATCGCGCGCATGTTCGCATCGACCACGTTGTCGACGTGTGTGAAGTCGCGACTCTGCGTCCCATCGCCGTGGACGGTCGCGGGCGTGCCGGCGAGTGCGTGAGTGATGAACAACGGGATGACCGCGGCGTAGGGAGAGTTCGGGTCCTGGCGGGCGCCGAACACATTGAAGTAGCGGAGCGCGACCACCCGCATGCCCCCTGGAGCGCGGGCGTGCGCCAGCGCGATCATCTCGCCCAACAGCTTGGAGTAGCCATATGGAGAGATCGGCTTGGGCTCCAGATCTTCGGATTTCTTCTCCGCCGCCTGGTCGCCGTAGATCGAAGACGAAGAGGAGTAGATCAGCGCGGAGACACCGTTGGCCGCGGCCGCCTCGGCCACGTTGGCAGTCCCGTGCGCGTTCACCGCAAGCGACCCGACGGGATCGGTCCACGAACGCGCCACCGACGGGAGCGCCGCGAGGTGGAAGACCACATCGATGCCGCGCATGGCACTCGCCACGTCGGACCGCGACCGGACGTCGCCTTCGTGCACCTCGGCTTCTTTGATGGCGTCGAGGTTCGACCGGCGGCCGGTGGCGAAGTTGTCGAAAACGCGGACTCGACAGCCCATGTCGATCAGCCGCCTGGCCACATGCGACCCGATGAAGCCCGCGCCCCCTGTGACGAGGACCGACCCCGAGCCCGAATCAGACATGTCGCCGCGCTGCGGTTCCTGCGATGCCCACCGCGAGGTAGTCGGCTCCAGTTCGGCGGATCTGCTCCGGATCGATCGAGCCTCGGCCGTCGAACACCACTTTCAGTCCCCGAAAACGCGACCAGTCCAGGTGGCGATAGTCGTCATGGAAGGCCTGCACGATGACCGCATCCACCGACAGCGGTTCCGCTGACTCCAGGTCGGCGATGTTGGCCTCGAATCCGGCCAGCTCCGCGGGGCTGAACAGGGGATCATGAATCAAGACCTCGGCGCCCTTTCTGTGCAGATGCTCGACCAGCGGAATCGCTGATGAGAACGCCAGTTCCTTCACGTCTTCGCGATAGGCCGCGCCCAGCACCAGCACCCTGCGTCCCTCGAGGCCTCCCAGCGCTTCGGCGAGCGCCTCGATCGCAAGACCCGCCATGCCGTCGTTGATTTCCCGGCCGCTGCGCGCGAGCTCGAGCTCGGAGTTCGACGCATCCGTCAGCAGAAAATGCGGATAGACGGGGATGCAGTGGCCGCCGACCCCGACACCGGGTCGGTGCAGGTGCGAATAGGGCTGTGAGTTCGCGGCCTTGAAAGCCTGCGTCACATTCACGTTTCGAGTGCCTCCATACAGAGCCAGCTCGTTGGCCAGGGCGATGTTGACGTCGCGATAGGTCGTCTCGGCGAGCTTCGCAAACTCGGCGGTCTCGGCGTTTTCCACCGGCCACACCTCCGCATCGAGCACAAGCCGGTAGAACTCGACCGCCCTGTCCGTGCTGGCCGCATCGACCCCTCCCACGATCTTGGGGTAGCGCTTCAGGTCATCGAAGATGCGGCCTGCGTAAAGGCGCTCTGGGCTGAAGGCAAGATGGAAGTCGTCACCTGCGTGGAGGCCCGAGCGCTCCTCGAGGATCGGAGCCAGGCGGTTGCGGGTGGTGCCTACGGGCACGGTGGTTTCGCACACGACCAGGCAGCCCCGATGCAGGCCGCCGCCAACGGCCTTGGCGGCCGCGTCCAGCTGACCGAAGTCGATGTGGTGGTCGCGGTCGGTGAGCAGAGGCACGATCAACACCGCTGTGTTGGCTCCGGCCACCGCGGCGGTGGTGTCGAGGGTCGCGCGCAGCCGGCCGTCTGCCACGGCCGCTGCCACAGCTTCGGCCAGCCCCGGCTCCTCCAGGATGTGGGAGCGGCCAGAGTTGACCGCGTCGATCACCTCGGGCCGAACGTCGCAGCCGATCACCGACATGCCCTTGGCCGCGTATTGCGCCGCGAGCGGCAGGCCGATCTTGCCCAATCCGACGACGGCCACGATTTCGCTCTTGTTGCCTCGGTCGCCGGCCATCGCGTGCAGGATACCGGTTGACCCCACTCCCTCTCCCCGCAGGGGAGAGGGTCGGGGAGAGGGGCTTAGAGCACGCTAGCCGGCTCGCTCGTTCAGATGACGTGCCCGTCGGCTACCCTGGCAATGGTTCCCGCATGCCCACACCTGTGAGAAGACGCATTTCGCACTACGCCAAGGGTCTCGCGCGATACGGCCCCACCTACCTCCTCGAGGTGCTGGTGTTCTGGCTGGTCATCGAGGCGGTGGAGCAGTCCGGATACGGGCATCCGAGCGCCACGTTTGCGCCCGTCTGGTATCCGCTCGTATCGCTGGTCATCGTGGCCGCGGCGATGGGCGCGGGCGAGGCCCGATTCCGTCTCTACGGCCGTGTGTGGTCGGTCGCCGGGCTCAGTGACGCTTTTGCGGTGGGGCTCGCCGTCGTCGAGGCTTCGCTCCTGATCACCATCGTCAACCTGCTGTTCCCGGATGGCTACCGGCCGTTCCGAGTCCTGGCCCCGGTGCTCGCCGCCCCCGCGGTCGTGATCGCCATCGGGTTGGTGCGCCTGCTGCCTCGCCTGCGCTCCGCGGCGCGGCCCACCGGCAACCGGCTCCTGGTCGTCATCCCCGACGCCAGCGGTTACGACACGGTCAGGGCTCTGCTTCAGCATCCCGGCCCCGACTGGCTACCAGTCGCGGTGGTCACGACCGGACCGGCCGACGTCGGACTCACCGTGATGGGGATTCCAGTCCTTGGCACCGCGGATCACCTGGCGCGGTGGATCAAGGCGACCGATGCGCAGGGCGTGGCTTTCGTGCACACTCGCAAATCCGATCGCGCCCATGAGCGCGACCTCTACGCGCAGTGCCTTGCGGCTCAGCTGCCGGTCTTCATCGTGCCCACAGCTGATGAATGGTTTCCGCGGCCCAGCGCGGGATCGCGACTGCGACAGCTGTCGGCCGACGACCTGGTCGGCCGCGAGCAGCGCGATATCGACCTCGCGCTCGCGAGCAGCGAGATCAAAGGCCGGACTGTGCTCGTAACCGGAGCCGCGGGCTCGATCGGATCGGAGTTGTGCCGCCTGCTCGCGGGCATGGCTCCGCGCCGGCTGGTCCTCGTCGACACGAACGAAAGCGGCCTGTTCGACATTGCGGAGGAGCTGCGGGTCGGCGCGACCATCGATTTGCGTGAGGCGCTCGTTTCGATCGTCGACCGCGAGCTTCTGCTCGGCGTGTTTGCAGACGAGAGGCCTGACATCGTGTTCCACGCCGCGGCGTACAAGCACGTGCCCATGCTCGAGACGCATCCGATCCAGGCTGTGCTCACCAATGTCATCGGAACTTCGAACGCGCTGCGCTGCGCCGACGCGGCCGGCGTCAAGCGATTCATCCTGATCTCGACCGACAAGGCGGCCACGAAGCACTCGGTGATGGGCTGCACCAAGCGGCTGTGCGAGCAGGTGGTGCTGGCATACCGAGGCCCGATGAGCTGTTGGGCGGTCCGCTTCGGCAATGTGGTCGGGAGCCGCGGGAGCGTGGTGCCGCTCTTCGAGCGTCAGATCGAGGTGGGCGGGCCGGTCACGATCACCCACCCGGACGTGTCGCGGTACATGATGACGATCCGCGAAGCGGCGTCGCTCGTTTTGAGCACCGTGTCGATGAGCAGCCCCAGCCACCTTTACATGCTCGACATGGGTGAGCCGATCAGGATCCTGGACCTGGCCAACGACCTCATCCGCTCTCGCGGGCTCCGGCCGGGCACCGACATCGAGATCGTATACACCGGCCTGCGCCCGGGCGAGCGAATGACCGAAGACCTTCTCGGCCCGGACGAGGCATGGCGACCGACCGCCCACCCGGTGATCCGTGAGGTCGTGTCGCCCGTGCTGGGCAGTCAGGAGGATCTCGCGTGGACCGTCGAGCGACTGGAGACGCTAGCGCGCGAGGGCAGGCCTGACGACCTGGCTCGGGCGCTCAAGAAAGCCGTCCAGTCAGCGCCTAAAGCTGCCGAGGAGCAGGGCGTGGCGCCGCCGCCCGAAGACAAGCAGCGCAGCCAGGCTCGCCCAATCCAGGATTGATCGCCTGGCTCGAAACCGGATCGGCCGACATGTCGATGTCCGGCAGCGCCAATGACGCATCGAAAAGTGAACGCCAGCCCCGGATCAAACCCGCGATCGGGGCGATCGAGCGGCTGGTCATGCTCCTGCGCGCGGCATTGACCAGCAAGCCCACCGACAGCCAGACGAACGCGGGCAGCAGAGACCAGTGCGTGAGCACGTGCTTGCGCATGAAAAAGATCCAGGCGGCAGCGGCGGCCTGGTAGCGCGCCCCGCCGGCAGACCGGGCCTCTGAGAAGTTGTGCCACGCAGATGCCCGCGGCCAGATTCCGAACCTCTGCTGACCGCGCACCTCCCAGCAGAGGTCGATGTCCTCGAGGAGGGCGGAGCGCCACCTCTCGTCGAATCGATGCTGGGCCAAAAACTCTCGCCGGAAGCCGGCCAGGCATGTCTTGAGGCCGGTGACGGGCTGGATGCCTTGAAGGCGCCGCCAGTTCCTGCTGATCCGGTACTTGCGGTCTCGGAACGGTCCGACGAAGAAGATGTCGTAATAGAGGATGTAGGAGAGAGCGCTGTGCTCCATCTGGAGCTCGACTCCCCCGATGCCCGCGTAGTCAGGGTTGGCGACGAACGCCGACTCCATGGCCTCGAGACAGTCCGGAGTCAACACCACGTCATCGTCGAGAAAGATGACGACTTCGGCATCAGCGGCACGGATGCCGACATTCCTCGCCGCCGAGACGCCTGGGATCGAGCTGTTGTGCACGTATGTGCATCGTTCCCACAGCTGCGCACCCATCGAATCTTTCGCGAGCGCATGCGACTCGCCACCCTGGCTCTGGTCGACCACGATCAGCTGGTCGGGAAGACGCGTCTGTTGGAGAAGGCTCGCGAGCAGCTTCTGGAGGTCCTGAGGCCGCTCACGCGTGGGCACGACGACGGAAATCAGCATGCTGCAGCATGATTATCGAATGACTTCCGATTCGGCCTTCATCCATCCCACGGCCGAGGTCTCGGCCAAAGCCAGAGTCGGCGCGGGGACCCGGATCTGGCACCAGGCGCAGGTCCGGGAGGGCGCCGTGATCGGGAGCAACTGCGTCCTCGGCAAGGGCGTGTACATAGATAAGGACGTGCGGATCGGCAACAACTGCAAGCTCCAGAACGGCGTGTTCGTTTTCCACGGGTTCGACCTCGAGGACGGCGTCTTCCTCGGCCCGGGGGTGATGCTGCTCAACGACAAGCACCCGCGTGCCATCAATGCCGACGGGTCGCTCAAGGCTGACTCGGACTGGGTCTTCAGCAAGGGCACGGTTCGGTACGGTGCGGCGGTCGGCGGCGGCGCGGTCGTACTGCCGGGCCTCAACATCGGGCGCATGGCGTTGGTCGGGGCAGGGGCGGTGGTCAGCCACGACGTGGCCGACCGCGGCGTGGTCTACGGCAATCCGGCTCGCCTGCACGGGTTCGCGTGCGACTGCGGCCACAAGCTCACAAGGCAGGGCGCCACTCACTATGTGTGCCCCAACTGCGCCCGCGAATACGACCTTCCCGCCGCCGAGCCGTCGGAGCTCGAAGCCGGCACGTCCCGATGAGCGAGGCCGAGCGCATCGCCGGCGTCTATCGCGACCAGGCGCGAAGGCGCGGCGGCTCGCGGTGGGACCTTCGCAATCGCGGCAACCGCGCGATCCTTGCCGAGCGCCGCGAGCTGTTGGGCCGCCTCCTCGAGCGCGCGGGATGGCTGCCGCTGGCCGATCGCAGGGTGCTCGAGGTCGGTTGCGGCGGTGGCGGCGAGCTCGGGTACCTTCTCAACCTGGGCGCGTCCGCGTCCCGATTGGTCGGGGTTGACCTCCTGCCGGAACGAATCGACGCCGCTCGCAAGGCGTTTCCCGAGCTCGACTTTCGAGTCGGCAATGCCGAGCACCTCGAGTTTGCGGACGGCAGCTTTGACCTGGTTCTCGCCTCCACCCTCTTCACTTCGATCCTCGACGCGACGATGGCGCGCAACGTGGCGTCCGAGGTCGGGCGCGTCCTGCGGCCCGGCGGCGGCCTGCTCTGGTACGACTTCCGGTACGACAGCCCGGCCAATCGGAATGTGCGCGGGATCGGGGCCGCGCGGGTGCGCGAGCTGTTCCCAGGTTTTCGGGGCGAGCTGCACACCGTGACCGTGATTCCGCCCCTGGCCCGACGCCTCGGCCCGCTGACCGCCGCAGGCTACCCGCTGCTGGCCTCGATACCTCCGATGCGGAGCCACCTGCTGGGACTGCTGGTGAAGGGAGCCTCGCATGCGATCTGAGTTCTTGTCCTTCGCGCCTCCGATGATCGCCACCGAAGACATCGACGAGGTGGTGCAGGCCTTGCGCGAGGGATGGATCACGACCGGGCCGAGGGCGGCGCGCTTCGAGTCGGAATTCGCCCGCCACGTCGGCGCTCCCGCTGCGCTTGCCCTCAACTCCGCCACCTCGGCCCTGCACGTCGCGCTGGCGGTTCTGGGGATCGGCGAGGGCGACGCGGTGGTGGCCACCACCATGACCTTTTGCTCGTCGATCCACGTGATCGAGCACCGGCGCGCCAAACCGGTGCTGGTCGACATCCAGCCCGACACCCTCAACATCGACCCCGAGCAGATCGAGGCCGCAGTGCGCCGGACGCCCGGGGTCAAGGCGATCATGCCGGTCCATCTTTACGGCCACCCGTGCGACATGCCCGCCATCTACGACATCGCACGACGGCACAACCTGGCCGTGATCGAAGACGCGGCTCACTCGCTGCCCGCTGTGATCGGCGGGCGAATGATCGGAACGCCCGAGCCCGGATTCGATCTTCCCAACCTCGTGGCCTTCTCGTTCTATGCGACCAAGAACCTCACGACCGGTGAGGGCGGCATGCTGACCGGCCCGGCCGCTCTGATCGACGACGCGCGCGTATGGGGTCTCCATGGGATGAGTCGCGACGCCTACAAGCGCTATACGTCGGACGGGTCGTGGCGCTACGACGTCGTCCTGCCGGGATTCAAATACAACATGCCCGACATCCAGGCCGCGCTGGGGTTACATCAGCTGCGCCGCCTCGACGACATGCAGAGCCGCCGCCGCGCGATCGTCGCGCAATATGACGAGGCGCTCGGGCAGCTGGACGAGCTCGAGACACCGACCGTGCGTCCCGACGTGGATCCTGCCTGGCACATCTACCTACTGCGCCTGAACCTGGACCGGCTTGCGATCAACCGGGACGATTTCATCGAGGAGCTGCGCAAGCGCAACATCGGCTCCAGCGTCCACTTCATCCCGGTCCACCAACTCTCTTTCTATCGCGAACGCTATGACCTCCGGCCGGAGTCCTTTCCGGTCGCGGAGCGCGAGTTCAACCGGATGCTTTCGCTGCCGTTGAGCCCCGCACATTCGGACGAGGACATCGCCGACGTCGTCGAGGCGGTGACCGACATCGTGCATCGCCACCGGGTCTAAGGCCGCTTCGCGATCACCCTTCGGGCCACCACCACAGCGGTCCGGCCGAGGATTCGCAGGTCCCCGCCGAAGCTGTGGCGAGCGATGTAATCGAGGTCGAGGGCCAGCTTGCGGGGCATGAGGTCGCGCTCATATATCGTCTGGGCGTGGTCCCCGCTCAGCAATGCCTCTTCGTCGATGTACGCGATCGCGGCGGGCCCGGTGATGCCCGGCCTCACCGACAGCACCGCCCTCTGCTCGGGCGTGAAGAGCCTGACGTAGTCCGGATGCTCCGGGCGAGGTCCGACCAGGCTCATGTCACCTCTGACCACGTTGATCAGCTGAGGGAGCTCGTCCACCTTGGATCGTCGGAGTATTCGTCCCACCCTGGTCACCCGTGGATCCGCAGCCACCGTCACCGAGGGCCCTTCGCGATCGGCGCCGACCCTCATGGACCGGAGCTTGATGACATTGAAGGGCCGGCCGTCGAGGCCCACCCGCGCGCCTTGATAAAAGGCGGGTCCCGGCGATTCGAGCTTGACCGCTATAGCCGCGAGAAGAACGAACGGTGAGGTCACGACAAGTCCGATCAGCGCGCCCGCCACGTCGAACGTCCGCTTCAGCACTACGCCGCGATTCTGACTGAATGAGCTCAGAAGGCGGGCGCGGCATGGGCCTTCTGCAGGCAAGCACCATGACCTTCGCGAGCCGCGTCGCCGTCTTCATCCTGTCGCTTGTCGCGGGCGTGATCCTGGCGCGTGCTCTCGGGCCGACCGGGCGGGGCGTTTACGCGCTGGCGCTGCTGGTCCCCTCGGTCCTGGTGCTCCTCGCGAACCTGGGAGTCGGCAACGCGCTCATCTACTACCTCGCCCGCCGCACGTACGACGTCGAAAAGATGATCGGCCAGCTCATATCTCTCGCCCTGCTGCTAGGCGTGGCGGCAACCATCGTCCTGGTGGCATTCACCGCCCTCTTCGGGCGGTTGGCTCTGCCGGGAGTGCCGTTGAACCTCGTGCTGATCGCCGGGGCGGCGATCCCGCTCGGCCTCTTCTTCTACTTCTGTCTGTCGTTCACCCAGGGCATGCAGGCATTCGTGGCGTTCAACAGCCTCTACCTGGTCAACGCGGGTGCGCTGGTGGTCTTTCTGCTGGGCCTGCTGGTGGTGCCAGGCAGCGTGACGGTTGCCGTCGTGGCCTGGTCGCTGAGCTGGGTGCCCACAGCACTCCTCGGCATCTTCTGGCTGTCCCGCTCAGGTCGTCTCAACATTCGGTTCGACCGCGGGCTCTCGCGGTCGCTGCTGCGCTTCGGGATCGTGGGGTATCTGGCCTTCATCACCAACTACCTCAACTTCAGGCTCGACACATTTCTCGTCAACATCTTCAAGAACGCGACCCAGGTCGGCTACTACGCCGTCGCGGTCAGCCTCGCTGAGACGATCTGGTACGTCTCCACATCGGCGGCCACCGTCCTGGCGCCCAGGGTCGCGGCGGGCGAGACGCAAGAGTCCGACGACACGACCGCTCGCGTCAGCCGCACCGTGTTCGTGGTCAGCCTCGCGGCTGCGGTTCTGCTCGGCCTGACGGCTCCGCTGATAATCCGCATCCTCTTCGGGGCTGGATTCGCCCCCAGCGTCGCGGCGGTGTGGTTGCTCCTCCCGGGCGTCGTCACCCTCAGCGTGGCGAGGGTGCTGTCGAGCTACCTCCTCGGCCGCAACCGGCAGCAGGTCGACCTGGTGGCTTCTCTCGCGGGGCTGGTCGTGACGCTGGCGCTCGACCTCTTGCTCATCCCGCGATACGGCTTTCCGGGTGCGGCGGCGGCTTCATCGGTGGCGTACACGGCCACGCTGGCGGTGAACCTGACCTGGGTGATTCGTAATTCCACCCTGAGCGCACGAGACCTGCTGATCCCGCGCCGGTCGGACTTCCTGTCTGTGCTCAGCCTTTGGCGGCGGTCGGCGCGCCCGCGGTAGCCACGGCTCGCAGGAGCTCGATGAATCGCTCCGCAATGTCCTTGCGCTCGAAATTGCGGATCGCGTAGGCCCGTCCGCTGTCACCCAGCCGCCGAGCGAGCGCCGGGTCGGCAGCCAGCTTCTCGACCGCCAGGTGCACTGCGTGCGCGTCCTCGGGTTCCACGACGATTCCGCATTCGGCCTGGTCGATGAGGGTGGCCGCCTCTCCCCACAACGCGGCCACGATCGGGCGCCCCACCGCCATGGATTCGAACATCTTCGAGGGCAGCGCCGACTTGAAGAGGTCAAGCCGTCTCAACGGGATGATCGTCGCGTAGGCGAGATTCAAAAGCGCCGGCATCATCGACTTCGGCTGATTGGGGAGGAACCGGACGTTGGCGATTCCCTCTGCGTTTGCCCTGGCCACCAGGGCTTCTTTCTCGGCGCCCTCGCCGGCGAGCACGTACATGACCTCGGAGTTGGTGGTGAGGTTGGCCGCGTCCAGGATGACGTCGAGACCCTGGGCGAGGCCGTGCGTGCCGGCATAAAGAAAAACCTTGTCGCCGCTGAAGCCGAGCCGGGCGGCCAGCTCCGGATCCGGGTCTGCCGGTTTGTACGTGGTCGTGTCGACCCCGTTGGTGAGCAAGAACAACTTCTCGCGTGGGACGCCGCGCGCGGCCAGCCTCTCGATCATGCCGGGCGTGACGACGGTGACCCTGGCGGCCCGTCGGTAGAGGTGGCGCTCGAGCATCTCGGCGAGCCGTATCGCGAGCGGGTTGCGGAGGGCGCCAAGCTCGACCGCGGACTGAGGCCAGATGTCACTCACGTTGAAGATGAAGGGGGCGCGCTTGAACCTTCTGTAGGCGAGCACGGCCAGGCCGATGAGGAGGGGAGGCGACTCGACGAAGATGACGTCGGTCGGGCCCACCCTGCGGATCGCGGTCAGGCTGGAGAGCGCAAACGAGAGGTGGTTGAGGATCCGCCTGACAAAGCCGCGGTTGGGGGTTGCATACACCGAGGTCCTGAGCACCCTGACGCCGTCGAGCTTTTCTTCCATCGACCTCCTTCCGCGGTAGTCGACCGGAATGACACCGGTCGGGTAGTTCGGAAAACCGGTGACGACGGTGACGGCGAGGCCGGCGGCGGTGCATCTTTGAGCCAGCTCGAACAGACGCGTCTGCGGCGCGCCGACCTCGGGCGGAAAGTAATGGGTCAGGAAGATGACGCGCAGGGGCGCGTCGTGCGAAGGCATGTCGGGGCACATGCTAGTGGCCTCGGGTGGGCGCGATAACCGCGGCGTCCTCCTGGCCGGGGCGGGCAGCATTGTTACCAGGTGGTGGTGATCATTACCATGTGGTAGTATTGCTTACCAGTGCGTTTAGACGAGCCATTGAACGATATCTTTGCCAGCGCCAGCCATGTAAAGCTGCTCCGCGCCTTATTCGGGCTTCCCCCGGACTTGGGTAGGAGCGGCCGTGACCTGGCACGTCGCGCAGGCGTCTCGCACCCGCGTGCAAACCAGGTACTGGGTGACCTTGCTGAGCAGGGGCTTGTCGTCGTGCAGCGGCTACCGCGGACCGACCTTTATCACGTTAACCGCCACCACGCACTGGCAGAGCCGCTCGGCAAGCTCTTCGAGTTGGAACCCAAGTTGAAATTTGAACTCATTTCGCTCGTGGCCAGGGAACTGAGGGCGCGGCGGCTTCCAGTCAAAGAGGCACGAATCTTTGGAAGCGCTGCTCGAGGTGCGATGAGGCCGACGAGCGACGTCGACCTTGCGTTGGTTACATCCCGGCAGAGCGTAGCGGCGGTAGAGGCTGCGGCCCAGGAAATTGCCGAAATAGTCCGTGAACGCTTCGGGACACGACTGAACGTGCTGGTGGGCTCGCCGTCACTCGAGAAATTGAGCAAGACGCACCAAGCCAGACAAGTCGTTTGGCAGGCGATCGAGCATGAAGGTATAGACGTACTGGCCGCCTCGAAGGCCGCTCATTGATGGCGAAAGGCAAGACGACGCAAGTCCGTCGCGGCGAGGCCAAGCTTTATTTGGACAAGGCTGTTCAATTCATTGAGCAGGCGCGTTCGGGACTCGACGCGGGCCGCAACGACGCCGCTCTTCTAGACGCAATTCACGCCGCGATCAGCGGCACCGATGCAGCCACAATCGCGCTGGCCGGTGTTCGTTCGACTGACCCAGACCACCGACGGGCCGCCGATCTGCTCGAAGAGGTTGGGGCCTCCGCTCCAGAGGGCCGCGAGCGGGCGCGTCAGCTAAGGGCTCTGCTAACGCGAAAGAACGCTGTGGAATACGAATCCAGGCGAGCCAGCGCAAAGGACGCACGGGACGGCGTCGAAAGGTCCGGCCGAATCGTGGATTGGGCTAAGGAATTGGTGGCGAAGGCCCGTATCTAGGGGCGCTAACCGTTGTGTCGTCGCCGCGGGCTTCATTTTGAGGTCCAAAGGAGCAGGCCGCCGTTCTCTGTCAAGAAACGTCGTTGTATCGACCCCTCTAGGCATAGAGTAAGCGCCGAGCGCTGGGCCCCAACAACGGCGGGCCGGCTGGAAGTAAGGCTGGAGCATTGCATCGACGTCTTCTTGGCTCGGTAGCTGTCGCGGTTTGGGCAGTGTGGGCGGTCTCCGGGTTCACTCCGGCCTCGGCGTCTTCCGATACCCGATCGGCACCTCGCCCGCATTATCGACAGACCGGTCCTCCGACCCGCATCGATCTCCCTCAATTTCAACCTCGTAGCGGCTTCGTTCATCCCAGCCTGCTGAAGCCGTCCCTGTCGCCAGACGCGCCGAACAAGCGCGCCGCTCTTCAGCTCAACCCCGTGCGGCAGCGCGGCGTTGTTGCGATTGGCTCTCCCCAATCAAGCGCGGGAATCACGGGCCCTCTCGCGGAGCAGAAACTCGGAGGCTTCCCGGTCATGGATGTATCGCGACAGGTGGGGCTGTGGGGACCTGATCAAAATCTTCAGCCGCCCGACACGCAGCTCGCGGCCGGCCCGACGAATCTTGCCGAGGCCGACAACTCCACTCTTTCCGAGTGGACTAAAACAGGCTCGCTGCTTGGTTCCGTAGATCTGAACGTCTTCTTCGGCGTGCCTGCCGGGTACCGCTTTGCGGACCCGAGAATCTTGTACGACTGGAGCAGCGGAAGGTGGGTTCTGACCGGATTCTCCTTGGACGCGGTGTTCGACAGCTACGAGTACATCGCGGTCTCCGTGACGTCGGATCCAACGGGTTCTTGGAACGCCTGGCTGCTCGCTAGCGGTGCAGGCGTGATGGGCGACCAGCCTATGACGGGGGTCAGCGCTGACAAGGTGGTCATCTCTTGGAACGACTTCACATCGCAAACGAGTTTTATTGGGTCACAGACTTTTGTGCTGCAGAAGTCAGACCTTCTTTCCGGGGTCGCTGTGAATTTCACTTACTCCAACCCAGACCCCGCGCGTTATCGCATCGTGCCTGCGCAGTCGCTTACACCAACCAGCACGGAGTGGTTGACCTACAACAATGCCCACTGCCCATCCACGTGGGGCTGCAACCTTGGCACTCCTACGGTGGGCGTGGTCGCCATCAACGGAACGCCGCTTTCAGCAAACGTGACATTGACCGAGACCGATCCTGCGATTGTCGCAACGACGACCCCTCCCGCGCCGCGCCAGCCGAGCGGTGTGCCCGTTGTTCAAGCGGGAGGCATCAACGACACACTCCTATCAGCTGTGTGGCAAAACGGAACCCTCTGGACATCAGGCAATGACGGCTGCCTTCCGGCTGGCGACAGCTCCGCCCGGTCTTGCATGAGGCTCGTCGCGATTTCGACGGGCGGTATGCCGGCGGTAGTTCAGGACTTCGACGCTGCATCGAACGGTTTCGATCTCTACTTCCCCGCCATTACTGTCGACAGTTCGGGTGATCTGTTCATCGCATATTCGGAGTCCTCCTTCAGCTTGTATCCCTCTGCCAGGGGAGTGGACAGCCTCGCCGCGACGCCTATGACGTTTGAGAATTCCATCACGATTGCCTCCGGGCAAACCTCTTACTCCGGTACACGCTGGGGAGATTATTCCGGTGCCGCACAGGACCCTCTCGACCCTGCCGACGTCTGGCTCACGGCGGAATACCAAGCCAATTCACTCAACGCCGCGGACTGGGGTACCGCGACGGCTCGAGTAGCAATCCAGCCTTCGATCACGAGCGTGATGCCGAATACAGGCGCCACAAATGTCCAGCTGCCGGTGACGATCACGGGCGCACACTTTCAGTCGGGCGCCACGGTCTCGTTCGGGGCAAGTCCGGCAAGCAATGTCGTAGTCATGAGCACCACGCAAATCAACGCCACAACTCCGACCGCTGCGATAGCCGGCGCGGTAACCGTCACGGTTCAACAGCCGGACGGCAGTAGTGGCAGCTTGGTGTCGGCATACACATACACACCGCCACCACCTCCAACGGTCAGTAACGTCATTCCGAACGCCGGACCTGTAACCGGCGGAACATCGGTGACCATTACCGGTACCAACTTCACGGCTGTCACGGCGGTGAAGTTCGGTGTCACTCCGGCTACCACCTACGCGGTCAATGGCGCTACTCAAATCACGGCGACTTCTCCGGCTGGATACGGAATTGTTGACGTTACCGTGTCCACCGGCGTCGGCACAAGCGCCAGCACACTTGCGGATCAGTTCACGTATACCCGGGCAGGTGTCTCGCAGTCAGGCGCAACGTCGCCCGCCGGTCGAAGTGGTGTAAACCAAGCTCCCATTTCGTCGCCAGGACCGCGTGTTACTGATCTAACACCAAGCGGCCCGGCCGCCACAGCGCCAGCTACAGCCTCAGCTGGAGTAGACCAGGGCCCTGTCACAGCCAAGTCGCCGGTCTCGCTAATTGACTATCTCGTGGAGCTCATACGTAGGCTTTTCTAAGTCGTAACGGCCTTTCGCCCTCGCGCGTACCTGAACAGCCGCATGGGGCGCGGTTGCCTCGGGTGGACCCGAGAACCGCTGTTAGACTCGCGTTCCGGTGAAGGTCCTAACAGTCGTCGGCGCGCGGCCGCAGTTCATCAAAGCCGCACCCGTGTCGCGTGTCTTGCGCAAGCACCATGAGGAATTCCTGCTCCACACCGGGCAGCACTACGACGACGCGATGTCGGACCTCTTCTTTCGCCAGCTCGGCCTCCCGGCTCCGGATCGCAACCTCGATGTCGGCTCCGGCCCTCATGGCGCGCAGACCGGCGCGATGCTCTCCGGAATCGAGGCGGTCGCCATGGAATATCGGCCGGACTGGCTCCTCGTCTACGGCGACACCAACTCGACGCTGGCGGGCGCGCTCGCCGCGGCCAAGCTGCACGTGCCCGTGGCCCATGTAGAGGCAGGTCTTCGCAGCTTCGATCGGAAGATGCCTGAGGAGGTGAACCGGGTCGTCGCCGACCACGTGAGCACACTTCTGTTCTGCCCGACCGAGACCGCGGTGACCAACCTCAAACGCGAAGGCGTCACGAACGGAGTCTTGATGGTGGGCGACGTGATGTTCGACGCTTTCCAGCAGAACCTCGACGTCGCGCGCCGCGACAGCACCATCCTCGCGGACCTCCACGTGGAGCCTCGCGGCTTTCAGCTCCTCACCGTGCATCGGGCCGAGAACGTGGATGAGATCGCCAACTTGAAGTCGATCCTCGAGGGAGTCGCGGCATCGGGCCGGACCGCCGTTTTCCCGATCCATCCCCGGACCCGTGCCGCCCTGAAAGCGTCGAGCGTCAAGCCTGGCGCCAACATCAAGCTGATCGAACCGGTCGGCTACCTGGAGATGCTGATCCTCGAGGAAGCCGCCGACGCGGTGGTCACGGACTCGGGAGGCGTTCAGAAGGAAGCGTATTTCGCCGCCCGACCATGCATCACCCTCCGCGACCGCACCGAATGGATCGAAACGGTCGATGCCGGATGGAACGTGCTCGTCGGCACCAACCGCGACGCGATTGCCGAGGCAATGCGTAATTTTCGTCCGGCGGGTGAGCGTCAGCAGCTGTTTGGCGATGGGCACGCGGCGGAGAGAGTGGTGGCTGCCCTGGCGGGCTGGGCATAAGTCCGTCCCCTAACATGGGCGCTGCGGTGGACACGCTGAAGACCATCCCGATCGCCGCGCCGCAGATTGGAGAAGAAGAGCGCCGGGCCGTGTTGGAGGTGCTCGACAGCGGCCAGCTTGCCCAGGGACCGGTCGTCGAAGCCTTCGAGCGCGAATTCGCCGGCTGGTGCGGCGTCGCCAATGCGGTGGCCGTGTCATCCGGCACGGCGGCGCTGCACCTGCTGCTGCTCGCTCATGGACTTGGCGAGGGCGACGAGGTCATCACGAGCCCATTCACGTTCGTGGCCTCCGCCAACGCAGCTCTTTTCGTCGGGGCCAGGCCGGTGTTCGCGGATATCGAGAGTGAGACTCTGTGCCTCGATCCGGAACTTGTCGAGGCTGCGATCACCCCGCGCACACGCGCGATCATGCCGGTCGATCTGTACGGCCACCCGGCGGCGATTGGAGAGCTCCGAGACATCGCCAATCGGCACGGGCTCCTTCTGATCGAAGACGCGGCCCAGGCGCACGGCGCTGCGATCGACGGGATCAAGACAGGCGCGCTCGGGGTCGGCGCAGCCTTCTCCTTCTACCCCACCAAGAACATCACCACGGCTGAGGGCGGCATGGTGACGATCCCCGACGACGACGTCGCCGCCAGGGTCCGGCTGCTGCGCCAGCACGGCGCCGTCGACCGCTACCGGCACGAGATCCTCGGCTACAACTTCAGGCTCACGGATTTGGCCGCTGCCATCGGCCGCGCGCAGCTCGCCAAGCTCGATCGATTCAATGAGACGCGGCGCCGCAATGCGGCAAGTCTTACGCGCGGCCTGAGCGGAATCCCCGGCCTGGTGCCTCCTCGAGAGCGGGAGGGCTACCGGCACGTCTATCACCAGTACACGGTCCGCATCGAGCGCGATCGCGACCGCGTTCAGGAGCGGTTGCGGCAGCTCGGAGTGGGGACGGCCGTCCACTATCCGACCCCGGTCCACCGCCAGCCGCTCTATGTCGAGCTCGGGTACGGGAACCAATCGTTGCCGGTGGCGGAGCGCATGGCCGGCGAGGTGCTGTCTCTACCCGTGCATCCCGGCTTGCAAGACACCGACGTCGACCGGATCATCGACTCCGTTCGGGAGGCGGTGACAGGGGCGTGACGCGTATCGGCCTGGTCGGCCTGGGCACCATGGGCCGGAATCACATGCGCGTGCTCAACGAGCTCGACGACGTCACCCTCGTGGCGGTGTGCGATGAGGACGCAAGCATCGTATCGGCGGCCCGCGAGAAGCACGGCATGCACGGATACAGCTCGTGGCTCGAGATGTTCGACCGCGAGGACCTGGACGCCGCCGTGGTGGCGGTTCCAACCCGTTTCCACCGCGAAGTCGGCCTGGCTGCTCTCGACCGCGGCCTGCATGTCCTGGTCGAAAAGCCCATCGCGGCGAGCCTCGAGGAGGGGCGTGAGCTGGTTGAGGCCGCGGCCCGAGCGCGGCGGCTGCTTGCGGTTGGTCACATCGAGCGATTCAACCCGGCGGTGCGTGAGCTGCAGCGACGGGTCGGCGCGGGCGAGCTAGGGCGGGTGTTCCAGGTGCAGGCCCGCCGGCAGGGGCCGTTCCCCGCGCGGATCCGCGACGTCGGCGTCGTGATCGACCTCGCGACTCACGACCTCGACGTGATGTGCCACCTCGTCGATTCAGAGGTCGATCGCGTCTACGGTGAGACGGCGCAGCGGATCCACACCGAACACGAGGACCTGCTCAATGCGTTGCTCAGATTCGACGGCGGCGCGGTGGGCGTGCTGCAGGTCAACTGGCTGACACCAACCAAGATTCGCGAGCTGAGCGTGCTCGGTGAGCGCGGCCTGTTTGTCGTCGACTACCTGACCCAGGAGCTGAGCCACTTCAAGAACGCCGAGCAGGCATTGCCCAACCTGCGCGGCGTGAGCGAGGGAGAGATGGTTCGATTTCCGATCACTCAAGCCGAGCCCCTGAAGCTCGAGCTGATGTCATTCCTCGACGCGGTCCGCGAGGGCAGGCCGGTCGAGGTTGACGGCGAGGCGGGCATGCGTGCGCTCCACCTGGCCCTGGCCCTGGTCAAGTCGGCGTCTGAGGGACGTGCGATCGGCCGGGAGGAGCTCGCCGCGCTACGGTCGGGAGACTGATCCCGATCCCTGCTGCAAAGAGATTCGCGGGGCCGGTGTCGTGGACGTGGATTGGTTCGCGGAACGACTTCCGGCTGGGACCGCCCCCGACTGGGAAACAGGATTGCGCGCGCCGGGAATGCTGCCGGCGTAGTACAGGCCGACGAAGATTCGGATGTAGCCCCCGTCGTCGTCGGAGGAGACCGAGGTATGCGTGTTGCACGAATTGCACCAGCCGGCGAGATCGGTCGTGGGCTGGCCGTTGTTGTTCGTGATGCCGTCGGCCTGCGCGTCGAACGTGTTGGTCTGGCAGGCGTTGCCGGCCCCGAACAGCACCGCCACCAGCCCGGCGTTGAAGAGGCTTTGCGGGTGGCCGATGAAGTACGGCGCGACATTGTCCTGGTAGTGACCGCACGTGTTGTTCTCGGTCAGGAAGTACTGGTTGCCCTCGGGCACCTGCCACGCCACCTGCTGCCGGCCGGTCTGCACGTGCAGCTCCAAGACCCATGAGAAATATCGGGTGAAGTTGGGGAAGGTGGTGTTGGTTGGATCCCACCAGTGGTTGCCGCCCTGGGCCTCCCACCAGGCGGCATCGTGGTCGTCCAGGTCATTGAAGACCACATCCCATGTGGTCCCGTGAGCGTTCGAAGCGATGCCCGCCGAGTTCAAGAAAGCGGCCGTCTTGTCCGCCTCGGCGGTGATGTTCAGAGTCGTGCTCGTGCTGCTCGCGATGTCCTGACCGGAGGCCCACGGCGACGCGTGGACGGCAAGGACGGCGTTGCTCCCGTAGAGGTCGCGTATGTGCAGCAGCGCGTCGGCGAAGCCCTGCACCGTGTTCGGGATTCCGGCCGCGTCCGCAAACCCTGAGCTGGCGACCGATGCGCTCACCGTCGTCGCATCGCCGCCGCCTGCTCTCTGCTGCAGGTATCCCCACAGGTCAGGCTCGACCTGCACCACGACCATCTGCCCGAACGCCCCGGCCTTCTGCATGAGCAGCTTGAAGTTCGCGTAGTACGCGTTCATCGTGGCCGTGTTGTTGAGGTTGCTGAAGTCGCGATCGGATTCGTTCGCGCCGGTGGATGGGTTGGACTGCAGCAGCTCGTAATAGGAAAAGACGGGGATGTATCCGTTGGCCTGGGAAGCGTTCATATAGAAGGTCGCGAACGCGCCGGCCGGGGTGTTCCAGGTCTCCCAGCCGTTGCCCGTGTTGACGCCCGCGCTCAGGTACTGGTACCGGTACTTCCACGGCACGCCCGAGGAGGTCATCCATGCGAGCCGGCTCGGATCGTTGGCCAGGCCGAACTCCAGCCGGCTGGCCGGCAGGGGCGTCGGACCGGCGGCATGGGCCGGGGTGGCGTGAGCCGGCGCCAGGCAGGCGCCGGCGAGCAGAGCTGCGACGACCGCGCTACGGGCCTTGTGTCGATAAATCACGGGATCGCCTCCGATCGACGGGGGTACGCCGTCTAACGGGAGGCGGTCTCGAACTTGCTGGTCGCTAGCGCGACGGCGGTACCGGTGGAGCGGTGGGCAACTGGTTCACCGGCGACCTGGTGCCCGCCGTCCCTGGCGGTGCCTGCAGCACCGCGCGTGTGGGCGTCACCGGGTTACTGTGCACCGACTCCGGGCTCGACCCGATCACGTTGATCGCGATCACGGTAAAGGTATAGGTGGTGCCGTTCGTCAGGCCCTTGAAGATGGCCGCCGTGGCGGGCGCTGAGACGGTTAACGTCGCAACCGCACTCGCGCCTACGTAGGCCGTGAGCTTGTAGCTCGTGGTCGGTGTCCCAGGGTCGAATGTCGATGGCGTCCAGCCGACCCAGGCCGACTGGTCACCTGCGCGCGCGACAACTCCGGTCGGGGCATTAGGTGCTTCGACGAGGAGGGCGAAGTTCTCGTCCGACCAAGCCGGCGGGTTAAAAGTAGAAGCTGTGTTGAACTCATTGGTGCCCCACACGACGGCCGTCTGGACCGGATCGGGCGTCGCCGCCGAGTAGTCGCCCCAGCGGCAAGGAGCGCCGCTTGGATTGTTGCAGCTGAAATCCATGTCTGTGGCCGAGCTGGTCGCCAGGATCAGCTCGCCCGGCGCCATCTGGTTGGCGGCCGTGCCGGCTTGCCTGACCTGGGCGGCGATAACGGGGAAGATGCTGGAGCTCGAGCGGTTGTACTCGATCGCCGCTCCATGGGCATCGGACGTGGGCGATATTGCCGCGTTGAAGACGAAGTCGGTCGAGCTTGAGACGACGCCCTGCTGTACGGGATTCGACCCGGGGAAGGTGAGCTCGTACCAATCGACCACCGATCGGTTGCCAGGCCCGTTGACGGTGTGCTGCGTCCAGATGCCAGTGGTCGGATCGCCGACGGCCTGCGTGAGCCGGCCGTCAAGGGTGTCGATCACATCCGTGGTGCCGCCGCCACTCTGGGGTGCGGAGAAAGGCACTGTGTACGGGGTGACGGTGATATCGGCGTCTTGATGTGCGGCGCCGGCTGCGTCGATGTGCCATACGGCCAGCTTGCTTTGCGTGGTCACGGTCCCGCTGTTGTTGATGCTCCCACCCGGGTCGTAAGCGGACACCACGTATCCGTCGGCGGCACTCGAATCGGTGTTCACGGGCACAGGCGTGAAGCTCAGGGTGCCGTCGCCGTTCTTGAGGGGCGTACCGAGGGCGGGCGGGTCACCCAGGTGGTTGAACGACGTGAGCGCGCAGCTGGTGTTTCCGGGCGCCGGCAACCCGATCCACGCGAAGGCCGCTGAGCGGAAGGGCGGATTGTTGTTGGGCGCATTTGTCTCGTCATAGAAGTTCCCGCCCACGATTAGGAAGTTGCCGTTATGGCCAAGCTTTGGGTAGTCGAAGAGGTAAGGAGACGTTCCGACTCCAAACGCGCACCAGCCGCCCGGTGATAGAGACAGATTGGAGGGATTGGAGGTCTGGGACCATCCAACGATGAAGCCCTGGGAGGTCGTCTGGGTGTTGCAGAACAGGAATGCGAACAGCCAACGGTTGGCCGCAGGATCCCACTGGATCTGCGGGTCGCAGTAAGGCGCGCCGGGATTCCCGACGAAGTTGTCCAGTGCCGTTGAAGCGATCAGATTTAGGCTGCGGTCGTACACCGCGATTCTCGAGTTGACCATCTCCACGTAGTTGTTCGGCCCGATCGCGCCTGTCGAGTCGGGCGGGGTAGACCCGATGCCGGCCGCGTTTAAACCTGGTTTGTTGAGGCCGTTATAGAGAGCAGTGTTGGGTGACGAGGTTGCGACGCGCGGCGCCGGCGCGGTGCTGCTCGCGGGCGTGCCCGCACGTGAATGCGCGCCGCCCCTGAAGAACGGCTCGCGCGAGGTCGAGGCCGGAAGCTTGCCCACCTGGGCGGCAGGCACCACCTTGAAGGCGGGCGCACCCAGCGGAGCTGGCGGTGCCGGGTTGGCACTTGGAACCGGAGCTGCCTGGCTCAGCGTTTGACTTGCGGCAAGGGGCGTCGGGCCCGCGGCAGCATTCGTGCCGGCGGGCGCCACACCGGCACCTGCAAGCACGAGCAGCGCCACCAGGAATGCTCGGATCCCCTCCATCCCACCGGCCATCCTAACCGCGACAGCAGGTTTCTACGACGTCATATAGCGATTACTCAACCGCCCCGTCGGCCGGTTGGCACATCACATCTAGTTGACATTTGCTTAAGTCGGGTTGAAAATCGCCGTCATCACGTGCTGCGATCGCGCAGACGGTAGATTGCCAGCTCTGGGGGGAGGGAGGCAGGGACGTGGCTGACCGTCACCCCGACGCTCGGTGGCCCGGTTCAGGCTGCACAAGGGAGCACTTGCCATGCGAAAGCTAGCTCTTGCCATCAGCACTTTGGCGGTGCTTATGGCGGCCTCGTTCGTGAGCCCGGTCGGGGCGCTGGCCGCGAGCTCGAGCCACAGTCCGCGTGTGCCGGGACCTCATTCGGGGGCCATGATCCCGCGCTCCCCAGTACATGTTCCCTCAACCCGCGTTCCGTCCACTTCCACGTTTGCCTCGCCGGTCAACTGCGACGCCGCGTACCACTTCGTCTTCAGCCCCGGTGCCGCCGGCAACAACGTGCTCTTCAGCACGGCCAGCATCAACGCCGGCGACATCTGGGCCGTGGGCGTCCAGACCAACGCGAGTCTGTACGACCAGCTGCTGGCAGAGCACTGGAACGGAACCACCTGGAGCGTCGTCACCACGCCGAGCCAAAACGCGTTTCACAACGACTTCAACGCGGTGGCCGCCGTCTCGACTAACGATGTGTGGGCGGTGGGTGAGTACTGGGTGGACGCTACCCCGAGTGGGGTCACCGTGCTCGCGCAGCACTGGGACGGGGCGACCTGGACCAACGTCGCCATCCCCCAGCCAACGGCTTTCAGCTACCTGTTCGGGGTGACCGCCATCGCCAGCAACAACGTTTGGGCAGTGGGCACGTATTTCAGTGGCAGCGCCTGGCTAACGCTGGTTGAGCGCTGGAACGGAGTCTCTTGGGCGCAGACGCCCAGCGTGAGCCCGAACAGCTTTGACAACGAGCTGTTTGATGTTTCAGCCTTCAGCTCGACGGACGTCTGGGTGGTCGGAGAACAGTCCCTCGACCCCCTGGGCAACTTGCCTCTCCACTCGCTGGCCCAGCATTGGGACGGCGGCACATGGACGACGCTTACGACACCGGACCTGGGACCAGCGGGCTCGAGCAATGAGATCCTGGGAGTCAACGCCCTCGAGGCAGGGCATGCCGTCGGGGTCGGCTACGGCAACTTCATCAACGGGACGACGTCGAGGGTGGGTGTGGCCTGGGATCTCACGACCGGTGGCCCAAGCTCGGCGAGCTTCGAAAGCGGACCGGGCACGGGCGATAGCGCCTTCCTGGGCGTGGCCAGGTCCGGTGCGGCTCTCTGGGCGGTCGGCTACTGGCGCAACACCAACAGCCCGCGGCAGACGATGGTCCGTCCAGCGACCTGGAACTCCACCACGCATGCCCTCACGTGGTCCCCGATGGGGACCAGCGAGAACCAAAGCTCTCTCGGCAACGTCCTCTTTGGAGTGACCGCCATCTCGCCCTATGCGTTCTGGGCGGTCGGCTATGACGTCAGCGGCGCAAATGCGGCCCAGACGTACGTGGAGTTTTACTGCGCGCCGCACTTCACGATGACAGGCCCCGCCTCGGCCCCGGCGGGCTCGGCGTTCTCGCTGACCGTCAAGGTACAGAACGGCGACGGGACGACCAGGACGGGTTACCTCGGCACCGTCCACTTCACGAGCACCGACGGCAGCGCGACGCTGCCTCCCGACTACATGTTCGTCTCTGGTGACAACGGCGTCCACACATTCAGCGGGGTGGTGCTGCGCACAGGCGGCAGCCAGACCATCACCGTGGTGGACATTGCAATGCCCCTCACAGTACCCACGACGGCCAGCGTTACGGTCTGTGTCGGTGCGTGTCAGGCCCCGGCCGGAACCGCAGGATCCCGCAGCACCGGCCAGAGTTCGTCCGGAACGGCGGGCGGCCGGAACGGCGTGAACCAATCCGGCGCGGGCGTTCCCGGACCCAGGTTGCCAAGAGCTGCGCAGCCGGCTCAGACCGGCGACAACGCGAGTGCCGCAGAGTCTGCAGCGACCAACGCGTCCGCGTCGACATCGACATCGCCTGAGTCGGCTGCGCCTGCCGCCGCGGCGGCCGGAACCGCGACGAGCACGGCGTCGGCGATGGCGCCGGCGCATCGCGCCGTGTCCCTAGCGGCTCAGAGCGAGCCGACAACGCGACCGCCCGAGCAAACCCCCTGGAACCTACTGCTGCTCATACCTCTGGTCGTCAGCACGCTGGCGCTGGTCGCGCTTCGCCGGCGAAGAATCAAGGAGAAGTCGAATGCCCGCATCTGACCGCGACCCGGTGAAGCCGTCGCAGGCGCAGGAGCCTGGCCCGCGCACGCATGTGAGCCAGTCTCCGCTGCACGCCGCAGCTCGCAAGACCAACACGACCACCGGCCGCGATCCTGTGCGGCAAGTCAAGCCCAGCAAGTAACCAAATAAAACTGGAGATTTGGAGATGAATCGCACCGAGGAACTCGAAGACCAGGTTCGCCGGCTGACGAGCACGGTGGACGAGATGAAGGCCCGGATGACCAGGCTGGAGGGCGCGGAGCCAGAAGACAAGAACGGCTCGAAGCGGAGCAGCCGCCGGGGATTCCTGAGGCTTGGGGCCGCGGCTGCGCTCGGCAGCCTAGGCTGGGCAGCCGCGAAAGCGATCCCTGCGTCGGCGGCCACGGGTGGCAATGCTGTGCTGGGCACGTCGAACCTGGCTGCGCTCCCAACCACGATCCAGGGTGATATCGAAGCGGGTCCCACCGGCCCGCCCGTCCAGGTGCTTGCAGCCATCGACTCCACGTTCAACCCGACAAACCTCACCAATGCCGGCGGTTTCACGGGCACTCTGCAGGGTCTGGGTAATGCGAACGCTGGGGCAACCAACCCGCCAGTCGAAGGCGTCGACGGCTGGGCCCAGGGAACGCGAGCCTTTGGGGTCTACGGGCTCACGGATTCTGGAACCGGCGTGGTCGGCGAGAGCGCCACCGGCATCGGACTCTATGCCCGACGGACCGGGCGAATCCGGCAGGACGGACTCACCACCGCCGGAACGCCGCCATATCCCCCCAACGACTTCGAGTTCGTCCGCGACTCCAATGGAGTGCCCTACGTATCGGTGGCGGCCGGCGCCTGGAAACAGGTGGCGACCACCGACCTCGGGCTTCACACATTTCCGAACTACCGACGCTGTTATGGCAACGGAACGATCATCCTCGCCGAGGCCTTTATCCTCAACATCGATGCCACCCAGAAAATCAACGCGGGCGGACCGACGGGCGTACCGGCCGGCGCCCAGGCGGCGTACTGCGCCGTGCAGGCGTACCAGCCAGGCGTTATGACGCTCTACCCGGCCGGCACACCCGACACTGGCACCGCCAACTGGGCCGTCAACGGCACCCTCGGGCAACTACAGATGCTCTATATGCTGGTCCCTCTGGACGCGACCGGCAAGTTCAACATCCACAACCGATTCACCGATAAGCAGATCTATGTCGACGTCTGGGGTTACTTCATGTAAAGGACCCACGCGGCAGTTAAGGCACAGCGCAGCCAGCTGACCGGGGGTGCGGTCTGCTCGCGACATGCCCAGGCTTATCGATGGCCCCGACTGATCACCTTCGATTAGTAGCTCTCGCGAGGTGCAGTCACTCGATCGGCTGGATTGGATGCCCACCCACGATGGGCCGTCAAGCGGGGCGCGAGGGTTCATCGGCCGCCTCGGAACGTGGAAAGCCTGGGCAAGACGCCGGGGCGGGTTCACCTCGAGCATTTTGCCCTCGATTTGCGCCTCGACATCCGGCCCAGGCCGCCGGATCGAACCGTCCTGGTTTTTTATTTGCTCGCTTAGGGGGCGATTAGGTATCCCCAGACGTCGACATATATCTGCTTATCGGTGAATCGGTTGTGGATGTTGAACTTGCCGGTCGAGTCCAGGGGGACCAGCATATAGAGCATCTGTAGTTGCCCGAGGGTGCCGTTGACGGACCAGTTGGCGGTGCCAGTGTCGGGTGTGCCCGCCGGGTAGATCGTCATCACGCCTGGCTGGTACGACTGCACGGCGCAAAAGGCCGCCTTGGCGCCGGCCGGTACGCCCGTCGGTCCGCCCGCGCTGATTTTCTGGGTGGCATCGATGTTGAGGATAAAGGCCTCGGCGAGAGTGGTCGTCCCGTTGCCATAACAGCGGCGGAAATTGGGAAATGTCTTCAGGCCGGGGTCGTTGATGTAGCCGGCCCGGGCACTGATCAGCGTCTGAGCGCCGGTGAAGCTGTGGAAGCCGAAGAAAGGGATCAGGAACGAGTCGACTGGTATTACTGTCGGCGTGAAGGACAGGGCCACCGACTGTTGAGTAGCCGACTGCGTGCTGTAATTGCCGTTGAAATACAGAAGCGAGTCAACGCCGCTCGTTACAAGGTCGATTTCCAGAGCGACCCCGTTGGCGTCGTTCAGCAGGAACGTATAGACGAACTCGGTGAGCGTCGAGTTCGGAGGCAGCGGGAGACTGCCAAAGAAGTAGTCCGTCGCGGTGGCCGGCGAGATTCCCGGGAAATTCTGGGTGTAACCGGTCGCCGAGAAGCGCGGCTTGAACGCGGTGAGGCCTCCGATCTCTTTGTACGTTGTTCCGGGCGTGGGCGGCGTGAGGATGCTCGGCAGCCGCGTGTACTCGCCTGGCGTCTGTGGAATTGGCAGCCCGGACCCTGTTGTCGTGAGGCTGGCGGCGGCCGCCGGTATTACCGCTTCAAGCCCGAGCGCGCTCGCGGCCACACCAGCCGCGCCGAGTGCTCCTGCCTTGAGAACGCTGCGCCGATCGATCTTCTGCATTTAGACCTCCTATCACGTGAGAAGGCAAGCGACATACGCCGCCGTTTATACCTCATTTCGGTCGGCTGTGCCGCCTCAAGCCAACGGTGCTTATGAACCTCGATTGGTCGAGGACGAAGTTCGTCATCGAGTCCTGGCGGACGCTTTTGATGTGGTCGCCGCAGCGGCCGGCAAAGCAGAGCTGATCGACCGCATGGGCCTCTTTGGAGACGATGTCCTGGTCCTCGACATGCTTACATTGACCACCATGGACGGGGCCGCTCAGGCGGCTCTGGATTGTGGCAAGCTGGTTTGCGGCCCAGGCCATGGAAGACGCCGGCCGGCCCGTAGAAGCACAGACAGAAGCCTCCAAGCAATGTCAGGCGCAGAGCTTGAGACGGAATTTCAGGCGGAGCGCTCAAGGGGATGCCAGCCGAACGGATAGAGCTCGCGGCGCTCCAGACGCCGAACGCGTCGTAGGCCGGCTGCTGGTGCGGATCAGCTTCTGAGCGGATCGTATAGCAGCCGGCGTAGCAACCCAGGTGGCACCGCCGTCACGCCGTGGCACGCTCAGCGGACCGGCCTTGGTTCATATGGACCGGTGACGCAGCTCTGATTGCAGCTACGCAGGGCGGGGCCTACGGTCGGGCGGGTCGCCTTCGGGAGACTGACTCAGGCTCTTGTGCGGATGTGCGGAGGCAAATAATGACCACGGCTGCCAATGTCCAGAACTCAACGCTCATGTCGTTCTTCCAGTAGGGGGAATCCACGAGTCCGTGGGCTACCCACATCACGAGTGCGCCTAGCGCGCCCCAGAGCGCCGGCCGATAGAAAGCCTGCATCTGGGGCCAGGCTCGCCAGCCGCGCCATAGCAGCCAGAAGAGGATCATCGCGAAGGCGATCAGTCCGAGCAATCCGATCTCGACCCAGAACGTCAGCCAGATGTCGTGCGGATATATCTCGGGCACCTCGCCGCGAAACTGGTAGCTGTAACCGCCAAGACCGACCCCGAATATCGGGCTGTTGCGAATCATCTGGAGCGTCGCTCTATAAATCTCGAGCCTGCCGCCGATCGAGATGGGTATGGTTCCCAGGCGCTGAGCCACAAGCGGTATTTGCGCGATCACTAATGCAGCCGCAACGGCTCCTACAAGCAGCGGCGCGCCCCATCGCCTGACGCTCAAGACCGCCACCAGGGCCAGTGCGCCAACTGCTAGGTAGCCTCCCTTCGAAAAAGTGAGCAGGAGGGCCGCTCCAATGACTGCGAACCAGGCCACCCCCGTCCACCTCCATCTAGGTGAGGGACCGAACAAGACCAGGCCCACGGCTAGGGCGAACGCCGGATCGAGATACATCGCCACGGGGTTTGCGTCGCCATATAAAGCGTTGGGTGCGGTGCCGATGTGGACACTGTTGGAGAGCAGGGCGAGGGTAAAAGCGACCAGGTTCAATGCCGCGAACAACGTGCTTCCGATGGCGAACGCCAGGACCAAACGCTGAACGTGTTCAGTACGGCGCACGAGGTCGACTGCGACGTAGAAAACGGCGACGGCCTCGATGAAGTAGGCGCGGTACAGGCCGAGCGCAGCGCGGTGGTCGGAGGCCACCCCGACTGAGATCGCGCCGGCGAGCAGAAACAGCGCAATCGGGAGATCCAACGATGTCGCCACGGGCCTGCGGCGGCCCTCCTGCCATCGCGCGACTACGTACAGGGCGACCGTGATCAAGATCAGCGTCTCGAGGAGCGTCGTGGGCAGCGGACCGTAGTGCCACCGGACTACATAAAGAGGCATCGCGGCGACCGTCACGAACAGCACCCAGCGGCTGAACCGAAGCACTGACGACTCGGAGACCGTCGGGACAGGTGAGACCGCTATTGCCATCGTGACCCGAGGGATCATATCCGTCCGCGATAAACTGCCCCGTAACTGTGTGCGGAATAGCCGGGGTTGCCGGCGTCACACCTGAAGCGGACGTCCTCGAGCGAATGGGCGAGGCGATCATCCACCGCGGCCCCGACGACGGCGGTCTGCTGGTCGACGACATTGCGGGCTTTGCATTTCGCCGCCTGAGCATCATCGACGTGGCGGGTGGCCACCAGCCGATCTTCAACGAAGACGAATCGGCGGCGATCATGCTCAACGGCGAGATCTACAACCATCACGATCTCCGCAGAGGCCTAGTCGACCGCGGGCATCGATTCCGCACGCGGTCTGATGTGGAGACAGTGCTCCACCTATGGGAGGAGAAAGGTGAGCAATGCCTCACCGAGCTACGAGGGATGTTCGCCTTGGCGATCTGGAACCGCCGCGACCGCTCGCTTTTCCTGGCCCGCGACCGGGTCGGCAAGAAGCCGCTCTACTACGCGCGACTGGCAAACGGGGGCATCGTCTTCGGCTCCGAGATCAAGGCCATCCTTCAGCACCCAGACCTGCGGCGGGAGCCGGACCTCAAGGCCCTCGATCACTTCCTGACCCTGCAATACGTCCCGTCGCCGATGACCGCCTTCCGCGGCATCGAGCGCATCCCTCCCGCGCACTGGCTGCGCTGGCGCGCGGGACAAGTGGAGCTGGGGCGCTACTGGCGGCTCGAGTACGAAGACAAGTTCCCCGAGCCGGAGCAAGAGCTCAACGAGGAGCTGCTTCGGCTTCTCCGCGAAGCGGTAACGATTCGCCTCGAGAGCGAGGTGCCGTTGGGCGCTTTCCTGTCAGGGGGGGTCGACTCCAGCGCCGTCGTCGCTTTCGCCGCCCAGGCTTCGTCACAGCCCCTGAAGACGTTCTCAATCGGCTTCGAGCCGTCGCACTTCGACGAGTCGAGGTACGCACGAATGGTGGCCGAAAAGTTCGCCACCGACCACCACGAGCTGGTCGTGAAAGCGGGCGCGCCGGAGCTGATCGATGACATCGTGTGGCACTACGACCAGCCTTTCGGCGACTCGTCATCGGTCCCGTCCTTCCATGTCGCACGGATCACTCGCCCACACGTCACCGTGGTTTTGAACGGCGATGGGGGCGACGAAAGCTTCGCCGGGTACGACCGATATCGGATCAGCCGCTTCGCGCCCTACTTCAGGCTGCCGATGCCTGCGCGCTTGGGTATCCAGACGCTGGCGCGTCCCGCGGCCAGGTTCCTCGGCCGCGGCCGGCGAATTGCCGACGTAGGGGTTCGCGACCAATTCGATGCGTACTACGCGACCCTGGTGCACGTCCACCCATCGCGCAAAGCGGCGCTCTACACGGATGACTTTCGTTCGCGGGTCGGCGAGCAGATGTCACCAACGCTGGCTCAGATGCGCGCGACACCGCACGCGGCCCTGCTCGACTCGATGCTCGACACGGACGTCAACAACTATCTGCCCGACGACCTGTTGGTGAAGATGGACGTGGCGACGATGGCGTACTCCCTCGAAGCGCGCTCGCCACTTCTCGATCACAAGGTCATGGAGTTCATGGCCCGGGTTCCGGCTTCGCTGAAACTTCGGGCGGGCGAGAGTAAGCATCTGCTCAAGTCCGCGCTGCGCGGCATCCTTCCCGACGCCATCATCGACCGTCCCAAGATGGGCTTCGGCGTACCGCTTGGCAGCTGGCTGCGAGGCAGCCTGAAAGAGATGCTGCTCGACACCGTGGTTTCGGACCGGGCTCTGGCGCGGGGCTACTTCAAGCCGGCGGCGGTGCGCGCCATGGTGTCCGCCCAGATGGCCGGCAGCGACGACTACCAATACATCCTGTGGGATTTGCTCCTGCTGGAGCGCTGGCACCAGATGTTCATCGACCAGCTGGTCAGCGTGCGCTCCGGCGCAAACGAGGCCACCCTAAGCGCCTGAGTCAACGACCGCCGGCACCTCAGATCGACCCGTTCTGTTTCCCGTTGCGGGCGTCCGAGCACCTTATAAAGGTCAGGACAGGGTGTACACCGTGTTGTTGTTGTAGGCGTCCCAACTGCCGAACTGGTTGCTCGATCCGCCCGCGCTGTTCGTATCGCGAACCCAGACCGAGAAGCGATAGCTGCCGGCGGCGAGGCCGGTGGTATTCCAGGTGAACGTCGAGCTCGCTGAGTAGGCCTGCACCAGCTGATAGCTGGTGGCGCCCGGAGACAGGACCCAGAACTGGTACTGGGGATTGGGGTCAGGACAGCCGGAGGCCTGGGCGGTGACTGACACCGTTGTGCCGCGTGCGGCCGGGGAAGCGGGCGAAACCGTTACCTGGAGCCCGGAGCACGAGGTCAGGGTGTAGAGGGTGTCGTTGTTGTATGCGTCCCAGCGCCCGAATTGGTTGCCGTAAGCGCCGGAGCTGTTGGGGTCGCGGGCCCAGATGGAGAAGCGGTAAGACCCGGGCGCAAGCCCGGACGTGCTCCAGCTGAATGTCGAGTTGGTCGAGAACGCCTGGACAAGGTGATAGGCGGTTCCACCAGGGGGCAGGAGCCAGAACTCGTAGAGGGGATTTGGGGTGGGACAGCCCATCGCCTGTGCGGTGACCGTGATCGTCCGGCCGACTCCGGAGGGGGAGGGTGGCAAGACGGTGGCGCTGATCGATGAGCAAGACGAAAGTATGTAGAAGATGTGGTTGTCGTATGCGTCCCAACGGCCGAGCTGGTTGCCGTAGGTCCCGCTGTCGCCAGCGTCCCGGGCCCAGATCGAGAACTGGTACGTGCCTGGCGCGAGCCCACTGGTGGTCCAGGGGTAGCTCGCGTTGCTCGAATAGGCCTGGGCCAGCTGATAGGCGTTGCCGCCGGGAGGCAAGACCCAGAACTGATAGACCGGATTGGGGCAGTTCGCAGCCACCGCAGCCACAGTGACGGACATCCCGATCGACTGCGGAGACGCAGGCGCGACGGACGCGCTCACGGCCGAGCACGCCGTCGACTTGAGGGTGTAAACCGTGTCGTTGTTGTATGCGTCCCAGGTTCCGAACTGGTTTCCGGAGATGCCCGTGCTGTTGGCGTCGCGGACCCAAACCGAGAAGCGATAAGTGCCTGCGCCCAGGCCGGCTGTGCTCCAGTTGAAGACCGGATTCGTCGAATAAGCCTGGCCCACCTGATAGCTGGTTGCGCCGGGCGCGAACACCCAGAACTGATACTGCGGGGTCGGATCAGGGCAGCCGCCGGTCGCAGTGACCGTCACGGCTGTGCCGACGAATGCGGGCGAGGCCGGCTGTGCGTTCACGGTCAGCGCGTAGCAGCTCTTGAAATAGGTCGCCAGGGCGGACCAGAGCTCGCCCGAGCCGCCGGCGTAATTGAGCGTCCAGAAGCCTACCCCGCGAAGGTTCATCTGGTTCACGAGGTTGTAGCGGACGCCCAGCGTGACGGTGTCCGACCAATACATCTCTCGCCAGCAGCCAACCTTGTTGTCGTACCAGCTGTCCCACCGATCAAGGCCGTTGGGATCGGTGTCATCGCGATGGATGGCGAAGGTTCCAGGTTGGACATCTGGTGAGCTGGCCACGGAAGCCGCATCGAGGTATGTCGCCGTCACGGGGCCGCTTGTAGCGGTCGCGTGGTCCGCGGGACTCGCCACGCACGCGACGGTTCCGTAGTAGGGCTGACCGAGGATGGTCTTGCCGGGTCCGACCAGGGCCGAGTACTGGGTCATCGAAGTGGTGTCGTTCCAGTAGTAATTGGCGAGTGGAGAAACTGGTGCGAGGCAGAACGATGAACAGTTGAGAGGTGGGTACGGCTGGTTGGCATAATCCATGTCGTAGGCCATTACGAAAAATGAGTCGACGTACTGGTTGAGGTTGCCGATGTTGAAGCGACCGTCATTGCCTGCCGCCGATCCGGTGTAGGTGTCAATCGACAGGTAGTAACCGGGCTTGGCGGCGTCGAGTCCGGCCCGCATGTCTCTTGCGAAGTAGGTCGTCAGCGTTTGGTTGGTTGCGTCCAGGGTTGGATCGTTGATGTTGTAGCACTGGGTCAACTGTCCCTCGTAGTCGATGTTCACGCCATCTACGCCCTTGAGGGTCACCTGGCGGACCAGCTCCGGGATGGTTGTCTTGGTGTTGTAAAGGGCGTCACATTGATCGATCGGATTGTTTGGGCCAACGATGGTGACGACGACCCTGACCCCGTGCGTATGCGCGGTGTTGACTAGGCCGGTGAGCACACTTGAGTCCCATACGGTGAAGTTCGAGTCACCGACGAGTTGACCGTCGTACTGGACGTGGATGGCGAAAAACGCGACGGTCGAAAGATCGTCGAAGTTCCAGCTCGGATAGCCGATGTAGGGATCGCCGAGGCTTCCGCTGTATGCAAACCCAAAGACTTCACGGCGCAGCGTGTTGGTGGTCGCCGTGGCTGCGGACTTTGCCGGCGGCTGCGCGCCGGCCGGCGAGCCCGTCCGAGCCTGGGACGCGACCGGGGCGTCCGCGCCGCGAGCCGCCGCGGGCTGCGACTGGTCCGGAGCTGGAGTCGGGCTCGGGTTCGTCGCATTGGCGATACGAACCGCCGGCGGCTCACTGGCGTGAGCGGTCGGTGCCAGAAGGAGCTGGAATACGAAGGGCGTCAGGCACAGCGCCCGAGCCCAGGCCCGCGGCAGCACAGCGCCCCAGGCTACTCTGCCGGACCCCGCCCTTGTCAAGGCTGGGCTGGTTAATAGATGCGAGTTGGTCCGCTCAGTTGAGTGTGAATTGGATCGCGTTGTCGTATGCGTCCCAGCGGCCGAATTGATTCCCTGAGGTACCAGGGCTGTTGGCATCGCGCACCCAGATCGAGACTTGGTAGACGCCGCGCGCGTCCCCCGTCGTGATCCAGGTCAGCGTTGCGTTGCTGGAGTAGGCCTGCACCAGCTGGTAGGCGGTTCCGCCTGGGGGCAGGACCCAGAGCTCATAAAGCGGGTGGGCACATCCCGCGGCGCTGACTGTGAAGGTGACAGGGGTGCCCACAGCTGCCGGTGAGGCCGATTCCGAGGTCACCGTGACCGCCGTGCACGGCTGGACGAGGACATAGTTGCTGGAGTTGTAAGCGTCCCACCGCCCGAACTGGTTGCCGTAGTTACCTAGGCTGGTTGCGTCGCGGACCCAGGTCGAGAAGACATAGGTGCCCCCGGCCTTCCCGCTGGTGTTCCAGGTGAAGGTTGCATTGGACGAGTAAGCCTGGCCGAGCTGGAAGGCTGTCCCACCCGGCGGCAGGACCCAGAACTGATAGAGCGGGTGGGTGCAGCCGGCGGCTTGTGCGGTCGCGGTGACAGAGGTTCCAGCGGGCGCGGAGGAGGCCGGTGTGAACGAAACGCTGACCGAGGAGCAGGGATTTGATTCCAGGGTGAATTGATTCGCGTTGTCGTAGGCGTCCCAGCGGCCGAACTGATTGCCTGAGGTACCGGGGCTGTTGGCATCGCGGGCCCAGATCGAGATCTGATAGACGCCGGGCGCGTCCCCCGTCGTGCTCCAGGTCAGGGTTGCGTTGCTGGAGTAGGCCTGCACCAGCTGGTAAGCGGTTCCGCCTGGGGGCAGGACCCACAGCTGGTAAATCGGGTGGGCACAGCCGGTGGCGCTGACTGTGAAGGTGACAGGGGTGCCCACAGCCGCCGGTGAGGCCGATTCCGAGGTCACCGTGACCGCCGTGCACGGCTGGACGAGGACATAGTTGCTGGAGTTGTAAGCGTCCCACCGCCCGAACTGGTTGCCGTAGTTACCTAGGCTGGAGGCGTCGCGGACCCAGGTCGAGAAGACATAGGTGCCCCCGGCCTTCCCGCTGGTGTTCCAGGTGAAGGTTGCATTGGACGAGTAAGCCTGGCCGAGCTGGAAGGCTGTCCCACCCGGCGGCAGGACCCAGAACTGATAGAGCGGGTGGGTGCAGCCGGCGGCTTGTGCGGTCGCGGTGACAGAGGTTCCAGCGGGCGCGGAGGAGGCCGGTGTGAACGAAACGCTGACCGAGGAGCAGGGACTTGATTCCAGCGCGTACTGGCTCGAGTCGTAGGCATCCCAACGACCGAACTGGTTGCCGAAGGCGCCTGGGCTTGCAGCATCGCGGACCCAGGTTGAAAAGACGTAGGTGCCGCCGGGCTTGTTCGCCGTGCTCCATGTGAACGTGGCCGTGGATGAGTAAGCCTGGCCGAGCTGATATGCGGTTCCGTTAGGCGGCAGGATCCAGAACTGGTATGTCGGATTGCCACAGCCGGAGGCGGTGGCAGTCACGGTCACCGAAGTTCCGACCGCGGCGGGGGAACCGGGAGCGAACGAGACCGCCACGCCTGAGCACGAACCGGTGAGGACGTACGGGTTGGAGCTGTAAGCGTCCCAGCGACCGAACTGGTTGCCAGACGTGCCCGTGCTGCTGGCGTCTCGCGCCCATGTCGAGAAAACGTATGTGCCGGGGGCCTTTGCCGCCGTGTTCCACGCGAGTGTCGTGGCGGACGAGTAGGCCTGGGCAAGCTGGTATGCCGTGCCGCCGGGGGGCAGGACCCAGAACTGGTAGAGCGGGTTCGGACAGCCGCCGGCATGTGCCGTCACGTTGATCGGCGTGCTCGCGGTGCTCGGAGATGAGGGCGAAAACGAGACCGAGACTGAGCTGCATGGGCTGGAGACGAGGTTGAACTGCATCGAGTTGTAGGCATCCCACCGGCCGAACTGGTTTCCATAGATGCCCTGGCTGGCAGAGTCGCGCACCCATGTCGAAAAGACGTATGTGCCGGCCGCCTTGCCGGAGGTCGTCCATTGGTAGGTCGAGGTGGTGGAATATGCCTGCAGGAGCTGGTACGCGGTGGCGCCGGGCGGAAGCACCCAGAACTGATACAGCGGGTTTGTGCAGCCGGACGCTGAAGCGTTGAAGGTGACCGTCGTACCCATCGATGCAGAGGGTGGGTTGGCTGTGACGCTCAAGCTCCGGCAGCCGGCGAAATGATTGGCGAGGGTGGCCCAGAGCTCGGGTGCACCACCGCCGTAGTTGAGGGTCCAGATGCCCACTCCACGCAGGTTGTCGCTGTTGATCAGCTCGTATTTCGCGCCCAGTGACGCGGCGTCGTCCCAGTAGAGCTCGCGAGTGCAGTTCAGTGACGAGTTGAACCAGGTGTCCCATCGCTCTTGGCCAGTCGGGTCGTTGGCGTCACGGTGCGTCGCAAAGCTGCTGACTCCAGGCGCGGTACTCTCCCCGGACGCGTCCAGGTAGGAGTCGGCGCTCACCGAGCTGGATGGATATGCGTTTGGGACCGCACCTGCGACGCATGACTTACGGCCGTAGTACGGCACGCCTAGGATGACCTTGCTCGACGAAACCACCGCGGCGTACTCGCTCGCGGTCGTCGTGTCGTTGTAGTGGTACCCGGTCAGTGGTGCGGTGGGCCCAAGACAGAAGCTCGCGCAGTTGAGTGGAGCGTAGTGATAGTTCGAATACTCGAGGTCGTATGCCATGACGAAGAAGGAATCCACGTACGCGTTGAGTCCAGGAACGTCGAAGAAACCTAAGGAATCGGCGGCCGAGCTCGCATACGTGTCGACGGATAGATAGGAGCCTGAGGGCAGAGCGCCCCTGAGCTGGCGGGCGAAGTCGGTCATCATGGCTTGCGCGGTCTCGCCGTTCTGGCAAGTGCCATTGAGGCCTTCGTAGTCGACGTTCAAGCCGTCGACGCCCTTAGCCGCCACCTGGGCCACTGCCTGATTGACGGTGACCGATCGATTGATCAAGCCTGCGCACATGTTTGGCGTCCCCGGCTGGAAATCCTGGAGGACGATCGTCAGCACCACTTTGGTTCCGCTGCCGTGAGCTGTGCTCAGCAAGCCGGTCAAGGTGCTCGAATTCCACACGTTCAGGCCCGAGTCCGAAACGATGGTTCCATCCCAGTTGATGTGCAATCCGAAGAACGCGACTGTGCTGAGCACTGAAAAGTTCCAGCTCGGATAGCCAAAAGTGGGATCGCCCAAGCTGCTGGCCAATCCGAAGCCGAAGACTTCGCGCCTGAGGCTCGGCGATGTCGCGCGAACCGTCCCCGCTGTCAGTTGGCCGTGTGCATCGTGCTGTGCAGGCGCGGAAGCAGACGAGGACAGGGACGCGTGCGCTTGCGCGGGTGCGCCTTCATTCGTGATGGCCGACGTGCCGATCACGAACGCGAGTGCTGAGATGAGGTGCAAAGACCGTTGTAAGAGCATGTGGCGGGTTGGGCGGCCTCACAGGCTACACGAGAGGCCCCGCGGGAGCCAAATCTGTTAGATCACCGAGTGCCGTGCTTCGCTGCGGTGTGGCAGCGCCTGGTCACCGTCAAGAGAGGGTGTAGACCGTGTTGTTGTTGTAGGCGTCCCAGCTGCCGAACTGATTGCTTTGGGCGCCCGCGCTGTTCGTGTCGCGAACCCAGACCGAGAACCGATAGCTGCCGGCGGCGAGACCGGTGGTGTTCCAAGTGAAGGTCGAGCTCGACGAGTAGGCCTGGACGAGTTGATAGGCGGTGCCGCCCGGAGGCAGGACCCAGAACTGGTACTGCGGATTCGGGTCAGGACAACCGGAGGCCTGGGCGGTTACGGTCACGGTGGTGCCCGATGCGGCCGGGGAAGCGGGCGAGACCGTTACCTGGAGCCCCGAGCACGATGTCAGCGTGTAGACGATGTCGTTGTTGTAGGTATCCCAGCGCCCGAACTGGTTGCCGTAAGCGCCGGAGCTGTTGGCGTCGCGGGCCCAAATGGAGATGCTGTACGACCCGGGGGCAAGTCCAGATGTGCTCCAGCTGAAAGTCGAACTCGTCGAGTAGGCCTGGCCAAGTTGATAGGCGGTGCCGCCCGGGGGCAGGACCCAGAACTGATAGAGCGGGTTGGGGTCAGGGCAGCCGCCGGCTTGGGCGTGGATCGCAACCGTGGTGCCGATTCCGGCCGGTGATGCCGGAGCCGCGGACGCGCTGAGTCCGGAGCATGCGGGAGCGGTCAGGGTGTAGAGGATGGAATTGTTGTAGGTATCCCAGCGCCCGAACTGGTTGCCGTAAGCGCCGGAGCTGTTGGTGTCGCGGGCCCAAATGGAGATGCTGTATGACCCGGGGGCAAGTCCGGATGTGCTCCAGTTGAAGGTCGAGTTGGTCGAGTATCCCTGGCCAAGTTGATAGGAGGTTCCGCCAGGGGGCAGGATCCAGAACTGGTAGAGCGGGTTGGGGTCAGGGCAGCCGCCGGCTTGGGCGTGGATCGCAACCGTGGTGCCGATTCCGGCCGGTGATGCCGGAGCCGCGGACGCGCTGAGTCCGGAGCACGCGGGAGCGGTCAGGGTGTAGAGGATGGAATTGTTGTAGGTATCCCAGCGCCCGAACTGGTTGCCGTAGAGGCCAGTGCTGCTTGCGTCGCGGGCCCAGATCGAGAAGTGATAGTCGCCTGCCGTCAGGCCGGAAGTGTTCCAGCTGAAAGTCCCGCTCGTGGAGTACGCCTGCTGCAACTGGTAGGCGCTGCCACCCGGAGGGAGGATCCAGAACTGGTAGAGGGGATTGGGGTCGGTGCAGCCCATCGCCTGGGCGGTGACGGTGACCGTGGTGCCGATTCCGGTCGGAGACAAGGGCGCGGCAGACGCGTTCAATCCAGAACACGCCGGCGTGGTCAGGGTGTAGAGGAGCGAGTTGTCGTAGGCATCCCAACGCCCGAACTGGTTGCCGTAGGCGCCCGTGCTGTTGGCGTCGCGAGCCCAGATCGAGAAGCGGTAGTCGCCCGGCGCCAGGCCGGAAGTGTTCCAGTTGAAAGTCGCGCTGGGTGAGTAAGCCTGCTGCAACTGGTAGGCGCTCCCACCGGGGGGAAGGACCCAGAACTGGTAGAGCGGGTTGGCACACGCGGTGGCGCTTGCGACCACATTGATCGTCGTCCCAACCAGGGATGGAGATAGCGGTGCTGCGGACGCAATCACCCAGGGGCATCCGATGAATGGGCCCACGGTGAACGACCACGTGTACGGCTGACCGTTGACGGTCAGAGCCACCACGTACTTGACACCGGTCTGCAAAGGCTGTTGTGGAATCAAGATCACGCCGCCGCGGGCCACCAGGTAGCTGCCAACCGCCGAGTTTGTGGAGTCGATCACGCAGTGGTTGAGTGGAACGCCATTTCCGGTAAAGGAGTGGACCGGGCCGGCAACTGTGGTCACGTTGCCACCCACTTGAACGAAGACCGGCAGTCCGGTCGGCAGGCTGTACCCGGGACAGGCCTGGAGGGGATCGGGGAATTCGCCCCCTCCATACGACGTCAGCGGCTCGGTGGCGCCGTTTCCCGGAAAGTAGACCGGGTACTGACCTCCACTGAAGGAGTTGCCGCGGACGACATCGACGGCAGCACCCATGTCCCAGCCGGACTTGACTTCCCGATAGGAGCCGAATCCAGTTTGCGACAGCCGAGGGTCCATCATGCCCATGGCGTGAAAGGGCGCCTGCATCCACCAATCGATGGCCTGTTCATCCGTAGTGCCTGTGCTGGAGCTCACGAAGATGTTGCTGTTTCTAGCTGCGGTATCGCCGTCGATCGTGTAGTAGGGAGTGCCCGGAGTTTCGTAGTGGGTCACGAGGTCGTTCTTGACCATGTACACGGCATGGTCGTAGTCGCCCACGCTCCATGTGCTGTTCTCAGTGAGCAGAGAAAGGCCGGTATTGGCGCGCCACGTGTTGAACCGGGTCAGCCATCCACCGCTTGCCGCCGGCGAGGTCGCGAGGTGAACGGGAGGCGACGTCGGCATAGCGGGCAGAGCCACGAGGCAGAGCGCGCTCAACAGCGGGACCGCGAGGCGGAAAACCGGCCTGAACAAGGCTGACAACTTTAAGCACAACGACCCCGAGTTCGGCCATCTTGCGTGTAAGGCCGAATGCGGAGTCCTCAGGTCAACGAGTAAACCGTGTTGTTGTTGTAGGCGTCCCAGCTGCCGAACTGATTGCTTTGGGCGCCCGCGCTGTTCGTGTCGCGAACCCAGACCGAGAAGCGATAGCTGCCGGCGGCGAGGCCGGTGGTGTTCCATGTGAAGGTCGAGCTCGTCGAGTAGGCCTGGACGAGTTGATAGGCGGTGCCGCCCGGAGGCAGGACCCAGAACTGGTACTGCGGATTCGGGTCAGGACAACCGGAGGCCTGGGCGGTTACGGTCACGGTGGTGCCCGATGCGGCCGGGGAAGCGGGCGAGACCGTTACCTGGAGCCCCGAGCACGAGGTCAGCGTGTAGAGGGTGTCGTTGTTGTATGCGTCCCAGCTGCCGAACTGGTTGCCGTACGCGCCGGAGCTGTTGGCGTCGCGGGCCCAGACGGAGAAGCGGTAAGACCCGGGCGCAAGCCCGGACGTGCTCCAGCTGAATGTCGAGTTGGTCGAGAACGCCTGGCCGAGTTGATAGGCGGTTCCGCCAGGGGGCAGGACCCAGAACTCGTAGAGGGGATTTGGGGTGGGACAGCCCATCGACTGTGCGGTGACCGTGATCGTCCGGCCGACTCCGGATGGGGAGGGTGGTAAGACGGTGGCACTGATCGACGAGCAAGAAGTCAGTGCGTAGACGAGGTTGTTGTCGTAGGTGTCCCAGCGCCCGAACTGGTTACCGCTGAGGCCAGTACTGTTGGCGTCGCGGGCCCAGATCGAGAAGCGGTAAGACCCGGGGGCAATTCCAGATGTGCTCCAGCTGAACGTCGAGTTGGTCGAGTACCCCTGGCCAAGTTGATAGGCGGTTCCGCCGGGGGGGAGGACCCAGAACTGGTAGAGCGGGTTGGGGTCGGTGCAGCCGGTGGCCTGTGCGTTGATTGCAACCGGGGTGCCTATTCCGGCCGGTGATGTTGGAGCCGCGGATGCGCTCAGTCCAGAGCACGCGGGACCGGTAAGGGTGTAGAGGATGGAATTGTTGTACGCATCCCAGCGCCCGAACTGGTTGCCGTACACGCCGGTGCTATTTGCGTCGCGGGCCCAGATCGAGAAGCGATAGTCGCCCGGCGCCAGGCCGGAAGTGTTCCAGCTGAAAATCCTGCTCGTGGAGTACGCCTGCTGCAACTGGTAGGCGCTGCCGCCCGGAGGCAGGATCCAGAACTGGTAGAGCGGATTAGCGTCAGGGCAGCCCGAGGCCTGGGCGCTGACGGTGACGGCTGTCCCGATTCCGGCCGGAGACGCTGGGGCCGCGGATGCGCTGAGTCCGGAGCACGCGGGTGTGGCCAAGGCGTAGACGAGAGAGTTGTCGTATGCGTCCCAGCGCCCGAACTGGTTGCCGTAAGCGCCCGTGCTGTTGGCGTCGCGAGCCCAGATCGAGAAGCGATAGTCGCCCGGCGCCAAGCCAGTCGTGTTCCAGGTGAAGGTCGCCGTCGTCGAGTAAGCCTGCAGCAACTGGTAGGCGCTCCCACCGGGGGGAAGGACCCAGAACTGGTAGTCGGGGTTGGGGCAACCCGATGCAATGGCTGTCAGCGTCACGCTCGTTCCGGTTCCGGCGGGGGATGGCGGGTTGGCGGAGACCGTGACGGACCTGCAGCCGCTCACCATCTTGAATGAGCGGACGACGTTCCCCGAACCGACGAAGATCTGACTGCCCGCCTCGCTTGGCGTGGTGAAGTGAGTCGCGCTGAAGCCGCTGCTGTGATAGATCTGCGTTCCAGTGGCGGCGTCGAATCCATACAGTCCACCGCCGCCGGTGGATACCACCCAGACGGTGCCTCCGGCCACGATCGGCGGTCCGAATGTCGTCGAGCCCGCGCCCCACGACGGCGCTCCGCATGTGCTTCCACATGTGCTGAAGGATGGCGTCGCGGTGTCTACTTTGAGTGCGACAAGCCGCCCCGTAAATCCGATTCCGCTGTTCGCATCGCACGACAGATAGACGTACGGGGCCGCGTACGCATACGAGCCGAAGTTGGCGTCGCTGTTGTTGCCGAAGCACACGTCGGCCGGACTGTAGGCGGCCGGCTTCGGAGTCGGGTACAGCTGCCCGCCCACACCGCCGAGGGCCTGTGGGTTGACCAAGAAGCCGTTGCCCCATTTGCCCGCCTGGAATGCGAGCGTCGGGCTGATCAAGACCATGGACGCCGAACCCAGGTCCTGGTCGTTGCTGCACCAGTTCGATTGCCAGTCCAGCGGTATGAAGGCGTCCTCGTGCGCGAGCGTGGCCGAAAGGCGAACGACCGCGTCGTTCTCGAAAACCGGTGTGCCGTCGGGGTTGCTGTTGCATCCGCTCGCGACTCCGTTGCCGCTCGTCTCGAAGACCTTCCCTGTCGAGTCATCCACGACCACGCCGCCGGCGGTCCAGAATCCCGATCCCTCGCCAGGTGTCTGATAGAAATGCGTGACCGCGGTTCCATTTGTGGGGACGGCGAAAACGTAACCGTGGTAAGAACCGCAATCGCCGGCTCGGCCACCCATCGGAACATAGACGTAGCCGTTGCGAACTGCGAGCGCGCCGCGCTCCTGCTGGATGTGCCAGTCAAATCCGGGTGTGGGCGTTGTGATGACGGTGTTGAGCTCTTCCAGACCGGTCGTCAGGTTCAAGCCTTCGAGGCGATAAATATCATCCGAGCCAAGCGTTGCTGCGTAGATGCGAGTGGTTCCTGGATCGATGACCGGAGTGCCAAGGATGCCTTGGGGTGAGACGTTGCCGCAGGACCAACCGGTAGTCTGCGGGGTTCGAAGGTGCGTCGACCAGACTTGCGATCCGTCAGTCTGGTTCAGCGCGTAGACGGTGTTGTTCAGGGTCGCGACGTAAACGATTCCCTGGTATACGAGTGGCTCCGCATAGACGGTCTCGTCGAGGCCGAACGACGTCCAGCCGGTGGTGGCCGTAGTAGCTGCCGGCTGGGAGCTGTCGAACCCCGTGTGACCATCGTCGTGGTGGTAGACGGTCCAGGCGCCGTTCGGGGTCACAGGGGTCACCGCGGAGGGTTGGAATGCCTGATTAGCTGCTGGATGGAGCAAAGAGGCAGCGGCCGGAACGGCGACAGCCACACATGCGACCAGGCTGGCGATGGCGGCCAATGCTCCCCGGGAGTGCTCCACTTGCGAGGATGAACGCTCGAACGCCCTGTTTCCGGTCCCTAGGTCTCTATTGGGGCCCTCGGGATTTGACGCCCAGTACGAAGACGTGAGCGTAAATTTCGGGTGGAGTCGACATCATCTCGTCGCGGTCAAGCTGCTTCAGCCAGCCCGTCATCCATGCGACGGAGTTCCGAACCGCCCAATGTGTGCGCCTCAGCCTCCAGTTCGCATAGGCCCTCCAGGTCAGACTGAGCGCGGAGGCAGGGCCCATCAGCGCCCCGCTCTGTGAGACCTCGAAGTGCGTCGAGACCAGATAACGGAGACCCGCGAGCGTCCACCTGTAGAAATCCGACGCATCGTGGATTGGGTACAGAAACGGCGCCTCGACCCACACCTCGCCACCAGGCTGCAGGACACGCTGACACTCGGCCAGAATCTGCGGAGGTTCGAGAACATGCTCGATCACTGATTGAAGGACGATCGCGCGGAAGACCCCGTCTGGAAACGGGAGGTGGTGACCGTCGGCAACCACATCCACCTGCGGCGAGGCGATTACGTCGAGGTTCAGGACTCCAGGCCTCAACCGTCTGTCACCTGAGCCGAGGTCCAACAATCGGTCTGAGTCGGGTATCGTCGCGAGGAAGTCGCGGAGCATACGGTGATCGTTGGTAGTCCCGCTACCGGAGATCTCTCCCGCGAAACGTGCCGGATGTGGCGGTTTCGCAAGGAAGCGACGAAACCGGCTGCCAGACTCAAGGGCCGGGGGCGACCATTCCCCCAGTGGCTCGATGAAATGAGGGTGACCATTAACGATCGGATACAGGCTGTTGCACCTCGGGCATCGCACCCCGCCGTCGTCGTAATTGACGTTCACATGGCACTTGGGGCATGCAAGCGGCACCCCGAGCACGGCGGCCGGCCCGGACATAGTCAACGCCAACTCAATACCATCTCTCTGTATGAAACCTGACTTTGTCAGTCTGCTTGTTTGCCCCGAGTGCCGCGGCAAGCTCGAGCTTAAGCCAGTGAAGACCGCCGGCTCAGAGGTCGAAGCAGGCACGCTGACGTGCGCAATTGGACACTCGGTGAATATCGTGCGCGGCGTCCCAAGGTTTTCGGCATCTGATAGTTATGCCGAAAATTTCGGCTTTGAGTGGAATCTTCACAACAAGACTCAACTGGACAACGCGGCAAGTCGCGATTCAGAAGAGAGCTTCGCGCAAAAGACGGGGTTCACTCCAGATGAGCTCCGCGGGAAGCTGGTGCTGGATGTCGGGTGCGGCATGGGCCGCTACTCAGACGTGGTTTCGAGGTGGGGTGCAACGGTTGTGGGTGTTGACCTGACCTCGGCCGTCGATGCCGCGCAGGGCAACATCGGCAGTCGCGCCAACGTGAACCTCGCGCAGGCCGACATTTTCAATCTTCCATTCGCTGATAAAACGTTTGACTACATCTTCAGCCTCGGCGTCCTGCATCACACGCCCGATACGAAAGCAGCCTTCGACAAGTTGCCGCGACTCCTCAAGCCCGGAGGCAAGCTTGCGATTTGGGTCTATAGCACGACGATGCGCAGCTGGTGTTGGACGTCGGACATCTATCGCCACCTTACCAGCCGTCTGCCGAAACGGGTTCTGTACGCGCTGTGCCACGTCGCCATCCCCTGGTACTACTTGCGCAGGCTGCCCCTCGTAGGTCACTACACGAGTACCCTGCTGCCAATTAGCTATCACCCCGATCGCGAGTGGCGTGTCCTCGATACGTTCGACTGGTACTCGCCCGCCTATCAGTGGAAGCACACTGACGAAGAGTTGCGCGATTGGTTTGGGGGCCAGGGCCTTGCCGATCTAAGGACGCTGGAGGTTCCAACGTCAATGCAGGGGACGCGCGACGGCGCCTCAACCGTCGGGAGTCCGGCGGCCGTTGATGTACCAGTCCGCCAGGTTGCGCGCTGACGCTTCCAGGGTGTAGAGCTCGGCTACGCGCCTTCGGTTGGCGCGACCCATTTCCACCAGCTGCCGGCGGTCGGTAGCCAACTCCGTGATGGCCGCGGCCATGGCTTCGGGCTGCTGGGGAGGCACGATCCTGCCGCCGACACCGTCAGCGATCGCCTCGGCATTGCCGCCGACGTCGGTAGCGACGACCGGCAGGGCGCTAGCCATCGCCTCGAGGAGCGCGTTGGAAAATCCCTCCTGGCGAGACGGCAAAAGGAACAGGTCGGCGCCGGTCAGATGGGGCCTGGGGTCGAGCTGCTCGCCGGCAAACGTGACCCGGTCCGCGACGCCGGCATCTGAGGCCTTGCGCCGAAGCATCGCATCGTCCGGCCCGGAACCGATGAGCTCGAGGGTGGCGTCAACGCCAGAGGCGATGAGCAGGGCCAGAGCCTCGATGGCATATTCCTGGCCCTTGCGCGGGGCCAGCGCCCCGACCGTGACGATTCTGAGCGGCCCGTCGACCCGGATCTGGGCCGGCTGGTAGTCCTCGACATCGACGCCGTTATAAAGAACGGTGCGAATCCTGGGCAACCATCGTTCGTGCGCCTCGGCGTCGAGGAGGGCGACCCTGGAGTTAGCGATCAGCTCGTGCGCGAACAGGTTAGTGATTTGCTCCAGGCCGTGGAAGAAAGCGCTGGGAGAGTGGGTCCAGTCGTGCAGAGACCTCCGGCTTTCGATCACCCGGTGACAGCCCGCCAGGCGGGCGCCGCTGACCCCTAGCACGTCCGACCAGAAGAGATAGGTATGCACGATGTCGAATCGGCCCTCAGCCACGATTCGCCGGATCGCGTTGACGGTCCTCGCCAGTGTCAGCGTGTTGGACTGCTGGATTCGGCTCGCGTACGGCGTTCCGTGAACGCGTATACCGCTCTCCTCCAGCGATCTGAGCAACGGCCCTTCGAGCTCGAGTGCGCAGATCTCCATGTCCACGCCGTACTTCTTGATTTCGCGCGCCATGCGGGCGACGTAACTCTCGGTGCCGCCGAGCATGAGGTTCCCGATCACGCTCAGGACTCTCACGTCTGGCTTACCCGTCATGGGCCGTGGATAGACGTTGCCTCCGAAGCCTGACCAGGTAGATGGTGGTCGGCACCGCGCCGGCTAGCCAGATCCCGGCCAGGCTGGGAAGGACTATGGCTCCGACAAGCGCCACCAATCCGACCATCAAAAGTAGGCCGCTTTCCGCATCGATCCGGACCCCAAACCACCAGCGCACCATCGGATACATCAGCACCGGCCATGCCAGCGACGAGAGCGAATAACCCATGGCGATCGCGGCCGTGCCAAACGTACGAAGCGTGGCTGAGCTGATGACAATCCACAACAGGTTCTGGGTCAGCATCGCGAGCAAATAGGCTCTGGTCTTGCCTTGAGCGAAGAGGGCGATGCCGAAAGACCAACCGATCACCCGGGCGTAGTCGCCCAGCACCTGGATCGGCAGCACAGGCGCGGCAGAGAGAAAGGCCGGCGAGTACAAGAGGCGTACCACCAGCTCGCGCAGCGCAATTACGGCGACCAGCCCGGGAACCATGATCAACAGGTTGGCCCGGAGCGTCGAGTTGAGAAGTGTCTGGAGGCGTGTGCGGTCGGGTTCAGCCACCACCCTCGGAAACACATAGGCTGCCATCCACGCGAGGAAGACCGCCATGTACTGCGCGGAGACGCCGTTCACGACCTGGTAGATGCCGTTCTGGAACTCACCCAAACTGCGCACTCCCAGGGTGCGCACAAGCAGCAATGAGCCCCAGGCGCCCACACCGGCGACAAGCAGAACGCCGCCATAGTGGAGGAGAGACGCCGCCGTGGCCCTAGACAGGTGCACAGACGACAATGGCCAGGCTCGACTGCGGTAAGCGCGCGCGATGGCGGCGCCAAAAAAAAAGGTTTGGAGGAGGCTGGCGGCCACCACCGCGGCCGTCGCGCCTACGAGGCCAAAACGGATGACGGCGGGGATCAGGACAGCGGTCGCAGCAACAGCAGTGGCCACGTTGGCGACGGTGAGGCCGCGGATGTCAGAGAGACCCTGGATCACGTAGCTCAAGACGCCGGCGAGGTTGTAGAGCGGGAGGCTGGCGAGGATCAGGACCACCGGCAGGGTGTAGCGCTCGCTGCCCGTGAGCAACACCGATATCTGGCCGGAAAAAGGGAGTAAAAGGATCGTGCAACTTACCGCCGAGGCGAGGGCCAACGCTGAGGACGTGCCGACCACTGCTCCGACACGGCTGCGCTCCGAGGAAGAGTCGGCGACCATCTTGGCGACGCCCGTGGTTAGGCCAAGCGGGATGATCTGAAAGAGGAACGCGGAGAAGTTGAGTATCTGGGCAAGGACCCCGGTCAACGATGGTCCAAGCGTCAGCGCCAGGAGCTTGGCGGTGATGATCGCGCGGACGAGGTTGGAGACAGACGAGATGCTCAGGAGCCCGGCGGCGCTCACGAAGGTGCGCAACCCGAAATGCGCAGGCAGGCTCTGATCTGATGGCATCGCTGTGACGCTGTCGCCGTGTCGGGGAGGCTTCACCGCATCAAGCTGATGTTCTGGCAGTAAGCGTCGTCGTCAGCGCAGCGATACGTAGAGGTTAACGACTTGCCGCGCCGACAGCGCGCGGGCGCTCAAGGCTCGCGGTCAGGTTCGCTGAACCGCTGGCTATGATACGGGCTTCGATGTCGCGAACCCACAGTTGAGCGAGGCGCCACCAACCGGCTCCAATCACACGTCAGAGCGACTCCGGCAGGCGCTATTCCCGAGAGGTTCCAGCCGTGCTGCGGTCGGCTTGTGGGTCTTCGCGACGCTGGCCTTCCTGGCGGCTTCCTCGCCATTGATTGCGTCGCTTGCACAACCCGGAACAAGTACCTCGGACGAAATCACCGAGGACTTCAACGCGGGGCGCGTCGCTCGGCCGGATCGCCTTGTGTCAGTCGATGGATTCACGCCAGGTGACTTCGGCTGGTACCTCGATTCCGGGGCGAGTGGCCGGCTGGTATATCGAATACCCGCGCATGCCGGTGAGACCATCGGTCTGAACCTGTGGCTCAACGTGCCGAGCGGCGTCACTGACAGTGTCATCGGACGAGCACAGGGGCAACCCGATGCGGTCCTCTCGACGAACGCAAGCCTCGTCGGCGACTGGCTCAGCCTACCGTCTGGGTTTGCGGCGGCGCCCAGTGTAGAGATCGATATTGCAGCCCGCAACTCGAGTGGCGCGCAGGTCCTGGTCATCGATCAACTCGTCACCTCCGTCGTGAGCGGCGCCGACCCGCGTGCTCCACCCTCATACGTCTTCTTTGCGTTTGGTGGATTGGCGGCCTTGGTCACATTGGCGCTCCTTCGGGGGCGTCGTCACGTCTGGGCCATCGCGCCGGCTATGGGAGCGGTGGCGGCAATCGCCTCCTTCGCGCGGATCACCGCCCTGTTCGCGGTGCATGGCCCCCTTGACCCTGACGCGCACCAATTTCGCCTGTATGCCGATAGCTTCCAATGGTGGCCGCCCTTCGACCATGGCATCTTCAGCGGTAACTTTTCCGAACGCGAGCCGCTGTTTCCGATGGTCGTCCATATCTACTTCCAGGCGCTCGGCTCGTCGGACTTTCACCTACGCGTGGTGTCCGCAACCCTGTCGATCGCGGTCGTCATCCTGTCCGTGATCGTCGCGCGACGGCGCCTCTCGTGGTGGCCTGCGCTCGCTGTCGGCCTTTTACTCGCCGTGAGCGTACCTCTGATCCGCGAGAGCACTCGAGGTCTTCGCCTCGAGCTCGAGATGGTTGTGCTGCTTCTTCTCTATTTCGCACTGGACCGCGGCCCCGCGAAGCGCCCACTGCTCGATGCGATCCTGGTCGGGGTCCTCGGAGCGGCCATGGTCCTCACCCGCACCTATTACCTACCGGTATTCGTCGCGGCTGTCGCGGTCTCTTTCACGGCCCGCTATCGACCGGTGAGACGAGCCACCGGCCTTGCCTTGCTGGCCGGGGTCATCATGGTCGGCGCGGCGGCTGCGCACCGTGTTGGTCTTTATGAACATCACCGCGACGCGTTCTGGGACACGGCCGTATATGTCCGTTGGAATGCCAACATCGAGCGTTACGCGTTTCAACGGCCCTTGCCCCATGCGGAGCTGTTTCCGACCCTCGCCGAATATCAGCAGAACGGGCCGTACTTCGGTCCGCCCATCTCCGCCACGCAGTACTTCCTCGTCATCCACTCGCCTTATGAGTTCGCACGCGATTCTCTGGCGGGCTCTCGGGAGATCTTCGACACCATCGACGGGTTCGTCACGACCAGTCGGGTGGGCCTTGCGCGCCTGGGCAAGCCACTCGACCTGGTGGTCCGGTGGCTGGTTTTGCTCGGGCTGATGGGCATGCTGCTCCGAGCCTGGCGCCATCCACGACTCGCCCTCATTCCCGTCATCGTGTTGAGCTGGTTGGCGCTGACTGCGTTTCTCTTCGACCACAACCTTCTCGAGCGGTACCGGCACACATGGCAGACGATCCCCCTGGCGCTCATCGCTGCCGGCTGGCTTGTCGAGTCGATCGTCCGCGTCGTGATGGGGCGGTTCCACCTGAACCGTGACTACGCTCGCTGGTACCGCCTCGCTATCTCGAATGTCGACTTTGCTCTTCTTCCCATCGCTCTCGGCCTGGCGCTCGTGCAAACAAGGCTGTCGCCTCGATTCCTGTTCGCCGACGCAGCTCTCCTCGCGATCGCGATCGGCTTGCTCGCTTATCTACGGCCGGCGGTCGGAACTATCGCCCTCCTGCTTGTGGTTTCGGTTGCGAGTCCCCAATCAGCCGGCGCGGCAGCGGGAGTGGCGCTGGTCGCGGTCTTGGCTCGAGAGCGACCGGCAGTGGAGACATTGCTGCCGGTGCTTGTGGTAGCTCCGCTGGCCCTGGCGATTTCCATCGCCGGGGGACGCCTGAGCTCGGCTGCCCTTCTGCTCGCTGCGACCATGGTCTGCGTGGTGTCGACCGTCGCTGTCGTCGCCCGCCAGGTCGCACCTCGAATTCAGGTCATCTGGCTGCTGGCTGCGATCGGGCCGCTTGCCGGGATCGCGTTCATTTTTGGACCTACGGCGCCTTCGGCTTCGGCGCTGGCCCCGGCGGGCGTGGTCGCGGCTGCGTGGCTGTACCTGCGTGGCGAGCGATCGGCGCTGCCGCTCGGCCTCGTGAATCTCGCCGTGGTAATTCTGGTCGAGCCCTTCTTCGCCTGGTTGGGTGTCGTGGTGGCTCTAGCCTGGCTGCTCATTGGGTCGGGAAGGCTCATCGGAGCTCGGCCGCGACTGGCTGCAGCAGGGGCAGCCATTGCTGTCCTGGGTCTGCTCGCAGGAGGAGCGTCGCTCGCCGCCACATCGCCCACCGCTGACGTGGGTTGGTATTCCCGGCTCTCCAGCACCGAGTTCTTGATCACACAGCAGATCACCGTCGACCGCGCCGGAGACGACAACGTCTGGATTTATGGGGGCCGCGCCTCGGCCTTCACCGATTACCCGGTGCGCGTGATGGTCAACGGTGCCACGGTCACCGACGACCTCAACTCGTACTTGACAACTAATCAGCTGACCTGGGTTAACGTGCCGCTGCCGTCCACTCCGAGCCAGGGCGACCAGATCGAGGTGCAGCTCATCCCGACCGGAGGGCCCAATGGAGCTGACCGGTACGTCGATGTCGGGGGTGTCTACTCGCGTGTCGCGGGCGTGTCGAGTCCCGGCATGCCGGCTGGGACATTCCTCATCGTCCTCGGTGACGACTCACTGCCGCTCGCGCCTGGCGGCCTGCCGGAACCAATGGTCCACGGCCCCTGGCAGGTGCCGATGGGTGAGGGTCTGCCAGGCGAGTTCGGAGCTGCGGTCACTGCGCGGGAGCAGGCGGGAATGTGGCAGATCTGGGCGGACACACTCCGGATCGCGGCGCGAAATCCGCTCGGGCTCGGCCCATCCGGGCTGGGCACCGCCCTCAATCAGAGTGACGGCAGCATCGCTCCGAACATCAGCGCCCGTGACGAATACCTGCAGGCGGCGACGGAGTGGGGGTGGGCCGGTCTGGCCGGCCTGCTGATCTTGCTCGGCGGGGCGGCCTGGTTTGCTTGGAGGTCCCGAGACAGCCTGGCGATCGCCCTCCTTGTGCTGACCACCGTGACGATGGTGGGCGAGGCCCTTCTGCTCGATCCAGCCGGCGCCGCCGTGACGTGGGCGGTGGTCGGACTGTGCCTTACGGCCGGGGCAGCTTCCCGGTCCACTTCGCGAGCTTGAGCCGCCGGAATGCGATCATCGACATTCCGACGAGCAGCCACCCATGTTGGCTGACGCGGACCTTCGAGACCCCGGCCAGCCGGCGCTTGTAACGGACTGGGACCTCGACGATCGGAAGGCGTAAGCGGGCTGCCCCGAAGAGGAGGTCGAAATCGCCGAATGGATCGAACTCGCCGAAATGTTTCCGCCCCGCTTTGATCTTTTCGTAATCGGACTTGAGTAGGACCTTGGTCCCACACAGGGTGTCCCGGATCGGCTGCTCGAGCAACCACGTGAACAGCTTGCTGAAGAACCAGTTGCCAACGTAGTTGACGAATTTCATCGCGCGCTCTTCCATCGGATAGACGAGGCGAGTCCCGTTGACAAAACGGCCTTTGCCCGTGGCGAGGGGATAGAGAAACCGCGGCAGGTCCTCCGGTGGGACCGTCAAGTCGGCGTCCAGGATCATCAGGACGTCGCCACTCGCCGCGTCGAAACCCTTTCGGACCGCATCGCCCTTGCCTAGTTTCAGCATGACCGTCGGGGCATCGGGGTCGTCCTTGGGGCCGGCGTAGTCCGCCTCCGGCATCTGCAGGATGAGCTTGATGTCCTTCTGGCCTCGATAACGACCGATGACCTCCTCGATGCGCTCCTTGGTGCCGTCTGTCGAAGCACCGTCGACGAAAATGATCTCGGTCTTTGGGCCAAGGTCCGGCATGCGCTCGACCGCCGCGTCGATGTTGCCGATCTCATTCCTGCAGGGGATGATCACAGAGCACTTCAGGGCTTTCGGCTTCGGTCGCTGCGGCACCGCTTCGGCGACCAGCACGTTGAGAAGGTCGAAGTACTTGAATGCCCGGCGGCCGCTCAGCAGGCGATTTGCCGCTGGGGCCACCAGTGGGATCGGGATCGGGACCAGCAGCGCATGTTCCTCGAGCGTGACCCGCAGGTCGGACAGCGCCAGCATGGTCTTGGCCGTGTCGAGACCCACCCAGTTCTGCCTCAGGGGAGCCATCGCCAGCTTCGCCCGCTGAGCCGTGCGCAGAACCGCTTCCAGGGTGGGGCTGTGGAACGTGAGGATGAGACGTGTCGATTCGTGACTGACACGGTGAAAACATTCCAGCATCGCTGTGATGTCCCCCAGCTCGCCAATGAGGTCAGAGGCGACGACGAAGTCGAACTTCTCGTCGACTCGGAAGGCCTCGACGTCAGCGACCTCGAACTGGAGGCCGGGGAACTTCGCGCGAGCCAGGCGCACCATCTCGGCACTGATGTCGAGTCCCAAACCTCGCGACGGCTTGAGAGCGCTGAGCAGATTCCCGGTGCCGCAGCCAAGTTCGAGCACCGAGCTGCCCGGAGGGATCAATGCGCTGAGCCGTCGTTCCACAGTTCCGTGGTAGTAGGAGTTTTTCTCGTACCACCGGTCTCGCTCCGGCGCGAGGCGGTCGTAGTGGTCGCGCACGCGGTCTTTGAGCGGGTCGAGGACGGCTTGAGGCAACAGGTCGACCTTCAGGGACGCGCCTCCTGGATCACCCTGGACGTCACAGGGACGGCGACCGCCAGGGCGAACTGGTTGATCTGGGGCACGTCCACCACGACGGGGGTTAGTCTCAGCCGCGAAAGGCTCCCGCGAAGCAGGCGGCCAGGCGGTCCCAGGTACAGGCCCGCCCGATCGGCAAGGAAGCCGACGGTGCACGCCCAGGTCGTCGGCCGGCGTGTGCGAACACTGAGGCCGGCGCTCCTCAACGCCATCGAGAGGCTCGCGGCGGTGAAGAACTGGAGGTGCTCGCCGGCCGTCTTGTAGCCGAACCACCGGCGGCCGCTCGCGCGGGCCACCAGGTTCGCCGAGTCGGGCACCGTGAGCGCAAGCACGCCGCCGGGCCGCAGCAGCATGCAAGCACGGGTCATGTCGGCGACCGGGTCGGGGACATGCTCGAGGACGTCCCAGAAGGTGACCGCATCGAGACTGCCGGGCTCGATCTCGGCGTCATGCACGGTGGTCCCGACCAGCGAGATGCCGTCCGCTTCCGCCTGCGCCCGCGCGACCGACGGGTCGGCTCCAAGCACCTTCCAGCCGCGGTCACGAGCGACCTTCAAGAAGTCGCCGGTGGCGCATCCAACGTCGAGGATCCGGCCAATGCCGACCTCCGCTTCGATCTTGACGAGATGCCGGGTGAACATTCGCTTCCGCGCCGGCTCGAGCGAGGCGTAGTCGCGAAAGCCGATGCTGCCTTCGCTGCCCTGGTAATACGCGAGGTTCCGATAAATCCCATCCAGGAAGTCGGCGTCGGGAACGGGCCAGACATAGCCATGGCCACATTCCTTACAACGGGCGATACGAAGGTCTCGGTGCTCAGCCGCCCAACGCGCGTGTGTCGAAGCGCAAACAGGGCATGCGAATGGGATTGCGTCAGCGCCTGGCATCGGCCCCCAGTCTAGCCGTCGCACCCGGTCGACTTTGGGACCGTAGACTGCATCGGGTGAGCTGGTGGAAGGGCAAGCGGGTCACGGTGACCGGCGGCCGCGGCTTCTTGGGTCGTTCGCTGGTCCCGATGCTGACCGACGCCGGCGCCGAGGTCGCCACCTTTTCAAGCCGGGACTACGGCCTGACCCGACAAGTCGATGTTGCCCGCATGTACAGCGAGCTTCGGCCGGAAATAGTGATCCACCTGGCCGCTCGTGTCGGTGGAATCGGTGCCAACCGCGACAACCCAGGCAGCTTTTTCTACGCCAACGCGATGATGGGCATCGAGCTCATCGAGCAAGCCCGCAAGAACGGGTTGCACAAGTTCGTGCAGATAGGCACGGTCTGCTCCTACCCGAAGTTCACGCCGGTCCCATTCTCGGAAGACGACCTCTGGGACGGATACCCTGAGGAGACCAACGCTCCCTATGGCCTGGCCAAGAAGATGTTGCTGGTTCAGGCTCAAGCCTATCGGGAGCAGTACGGCCTCGACGCCATCTACGTCATCCCCGTCAACCTCTACGGACCTGGAGACAACTTCGACCCCAGCAGCTCACACGTGATCCCGGCGCTGATCCGAAAGTGCGTACTGGCGATGCAGGCTGGCGCACCGTCCGTGGAGGTTTGGGGGACGGGCACTCCGACGCGCGAGTTTCTGTATGTCGACGACGCTGCTCGGGGGATCAAGCTGGCGACGGAGCTTTACGACAAGCCGGAGCCGGTCAACCTCGGCAGCTCTGAAGAGATCTCGATCAAGGACCTGGCCCAGCTGATCGCCGAGCTGGTTGGCTTTGAGGGCGAGATCGTCTTCGACGCGACCAAGCCCGATGGCCAGCCTCGACGGAAGTTGAACGTCGAGCGCGCCCGGCGGGAATTTGGTTTTGCCTCAGAGGTGCCTTTCCGAGTGGGTCTCCAGCGCACGATCGACTGGTTCAAGTCGAGGACCGAAGCGTCTCCTGTGGCTTCATGACCTTGTGAGGGTCGAGGCCCTCGGCCTTCAGGTCCGCCTCGACCATCAACCGCACCAGCTCGGCAAACGAAACCGCCGGCCTCCAACCGAGCACCTCGCGGGCCTTGGTCGAGTCACCGAGCAGCGTGTCGACCTCCGCCGGACGTAGATAGGCGCGGTCGATTCGAACGTACTTCTCCCAATCCAGACCAACCAGGCGAAAGGCGAGCTCTGCGAACTCGCGCACCGAATGCTGCTGGCCGGTCGAGAACACCAGGTCCATCGGCGCGGATTGCTGCAGCATCATCCACATGGCTCGGACGTAGTCGGGCGCATAACCCCAGTCCCTCTTCGCGTCGAGGTTTCCGAGGTATACGGCGTCCTGACGGCCGGCGGCGATGCGGGCTACGGCGCGGGTGACCTTGCGCGTTACGAAGGTCTCGCCTCGGCGCGGCGATTCGTGGTTGAACAGGATGCCGTTGGAGGCGAACATGCCGTACGCCTCGCGGTAGTTGACGACGATCCAGTAGGCAAAGATCTTCGAGACGCCGTACGGACTGCGGGGGTGGAACGGGGTCTTTTCGTTCTGGGGCGGCGGCGCGCTGCCGAACAGTTCTGACGTCGACGCCTGGTACAGGCGAATGGATGGATCGCAGTGAGATATGGCTTCGAGCAGTCGCAGAGTGCCCAGCGCATCTACGTCACTCGTGTACTCAGGAGCCTCGAAGCTCACCTTGACGTGACTCTGGGCGGCGAGGTTGTAGACCTCGCGCGGCCGTACTTCGTCGATGAGCCGCGCCAGGTGCGCGGAGTCGGACATGTCGCCGTGGTGCAGGATCAAGCGGCGATCGGGCACATGCGGATCCTCGTAGAGATGATCGATGCGCCCGGTGTTTATCGATGACGACCGGCGGATGAGTCCATGCACCTCGTAGCCTTTTTCCAACAGAAGCTCAGCGAGGTACGAACCGTCCTGGCCGGTGATCCCGGTTATCAGAGCTCGGGTTCGGGCCGCCATCTTCCGAAGTCTATCGATCGAACCGGGTCAGTTGGAGTCGCGCCCTATGCCGACCCAGCGGGCCGGCGGGCGACGCATCGCAATCGGACAAGGCTTCGAGTGCTCGAGGCTCAGGGTGTTCTCGCCCATAGCTCTATGTCGGGCGCAGTCTGAAGCGCGACCTCCGCACGATATAGAACGTTTTTGACAAACACGCCGGCGGGAAAGCGACTCTGCGTGCTGTGGATGTGGCGGACTGTTTCGGCGCGCTCGACGTTGAATCCGGCCCGGCGGGCGGCGATGGCAAGGCCGCGGGGAGTGAAGAAGGCGAGGTGGTGCGTTTTTGATGGGCGTGGAGCCTGATACAACTCTGGGTGGAGGGTGCGAAACACGCGATCGGTCAGCGGGTATAAGAGCTCCTGAGGCACTTCGATTACCAGCAAGCCGCCCGGCCGCAGCAACCTCCTCGCCGCCTCCATTGCGGCGACAGGTTCCAGCATGTGTTCGACCACGTGGTTGGCGTGAACCACATCCAGCGATCCCGGCTCAATGGGTGCTTCGTCGAGTTGGCACGCGTGGATGACGATCCCATATCGCCGCCGGCCCTCTTGCACCGCCCATGTGGAAGTTTCGAGCCCGGCGGCGTCCCAACCCTGGTCGGATGCGTACTTCACGAAGTGGCCCAGGCCACAGCCCACATCAAGGAGGCGACCCTTGCCGAGGCGCTTCTCGAGCACATTCAACCTCGTGCGAAGGGTCGGCGCAACCTCTAGATTGCCGCCCGCAACCCCCGGACCCTCAATGAAGCCCTGGTAGTAGCTTGCGTCGTATAAGTCATCGAGGCGCGCCAGTGTTGGTCGCGGGATCACCTGGTGGGTGCCACAGCCGGTGCAACGAGCGATGACGCCGCCGGTTATCGGAAGGCCAGTGCGGAGCGGGTGATCGCGCACATCGAGGCGCCCACCGCAAGCGACGCAGCCCGAAACAACCGAATTTGTCGTCATCCACTCATCTTGCGTCGCCTCGCGGTCCACCGGCAACAGTGTCGCGTTACTTCGCCACGAGACGTGACGCCTGGCCGGCCAGGAGTTCCTCGTAGACGCCTTGAGTGCTGGTCACCATGCGCTCCGTTGAGAAATGCTCGGCGATCCGGCGACGGGCCGCGTCTCCCATCCGCCGGCGCTCCTCTGGGTGCTCGATCATCCACGTCATCGCGTCCCCCATGGCTTCCGTGTCTCCGTAGGGGACTAGCCGACCGTGCACCCCATCCTCAACCAGCTCGGGCACGCCGCCGACCGACGTCGAGACGACGGGCACAGCCGCGGCCATAGACTCCATCAGCGCGTTGGGGAAACCTTCTTCAGACGAGCCGAGGATCGTGAAGTCAAACGCCGGCAGCAACCTGGCGGCATCTCTGAGTGTGCCTCCGAAGATGACGTTGCCGGAGATGTCGAGCTCGTGGGCAAGGTTGGTCAGTGCAGTTCGCTCAGGTCCATCGCCGATCAACACCAACCGAAACGACGGGTGGCGCGTGACGACCTGAGCTACCGCCTGCAGCACTCCACGGTGCCCCTTATAGCCGATGAAGTTGGCCACCATTGCGGCCTTGACGCCGGCTGACTGCCACTCGGGCGGGAGCTGCGATGGCTGGTCCAACGGCGGGAGGTCGATTCCGTTGGGAATCACACGCGTTCGTTCGACCGGGATTGACTCCTTGGTTGTCGCCACATCGCGGACTGCCCGCGAGTTGCAGATGTGCGCATCGATCACGCGGTTGGCCAGTTCGGCGAGCACACGCCAACGCACGGGCCCATACGTGTCGATTGGGGTCAGCCCTCTGCGACCGGCGACGATCGCCGGGACGCGGAGGGACCACGCAGCCAACCCGCCCAAGACATAGGCCGCGGGCAAATACGCATGCACAACATCAGGGTGCTGCCCGCGGAGATCGCGAATGAGCGCCGCCAGGATTCGTATGCCCTGTATCCCTCTGCCGCGCGCGAAGCGCTTGGTGGCCACTGACTGATAGACCTTGGCAACGGGCACGTCGGGCGATAGGGCGTCCTCCAGTTGGCCCCCGTTCGACAGGCAGATGATCGATGGTCTGAATCGATTTCGATCCAGTCCATTGGCAAGCCGGACCAATTGCGTCTCGGCGCCGCCCACCTCGAGGCTGCCGATTACATAGGTAATCCTGATCGGTCTGACCGGCGCGTTGACTCGTGCGCTTGTCATTTGCTCGCTCAGAATTCTCACACTCATCATCGCAACGATAAGACGGCTGGCTCCGGGCCGGCGAACTGACGAATACCCTCCCCTAGAATGGGCAGCAATGTGCGGGATCGCCGGCATACTCAGCTGGGATCGTCCCCCTGAGATTTCGTCGCTTCGGATCATGACCGACGCTCTCCGCCATCGGGGACCGGACGCGGATGGGATCGTGGCAGTCGGACCTGTGGCGCTCGGACATCGAAGGCTCTCCATAATCGATGTCAGCTCGGCAAGCAACCAGCCGATGCGGGACGAGAGCGGGCGGTACTGGATCGTTTTCAATGGCGAGATCTACAACTACCGGGAACTGCGCCAAGAGCTGGTATCGCACGGTGCTGAATTCCTCACTCGGAGCGATACCGAAGTCATCCTCGAGGCCTATAAACGGTGGGGAGAACGGTGCACCGAGCGACTCAACGGAATGTTCGCGTTTGCGGTTTGGGACGAGCCCCAGCGTAGGCTCTTCCTGGCTCGCGACAGGCTGGGCAAGAAGCCACTCTACTACCACCCACTAGGTGACAGCGGGATCGTCTTTGCGTCGGAGCTGAAAGCCCTGCGGCTCCACCCGGCAGTCGGAAGCTCTATCAATGCGGTCGCGCTCGGCCAGTACCTCTCGCTCAACTACACGCTAACGTCGGAGTGCATCCTTGATGGAGTTCGCAAGCTGTCCGCCGGCCACAGCATCGTCATCAATGAGTCTGGGATCGGGCAGCCCGTCAGCTACTGGGACCTGGCCTCCTTCTTCACGCAAAAACGAGAGTGGTCTTCCGAGGCTGACGCGGCTGAGGAGTTGGCGGCTCTGATCGATGACTCGGTGCGCCTGCGGCTGATTTCGGACGTCCCGCTGGGCGCCTTCCTGTCGGGGGGCATCGACTCGGCAACCATCGTGGCCTCGATGTGCCGCCAGCGCTCGCCGGAAGAAAACATCACATTCAGCATCGATTTCCGGGAGGAGGGCTACTCGGAGCGGGACGAAGCGCGCGCGATGGCTCACCACCTCGGGGTCGAGCACCATGATCGAACCGTCGACGTCGACATGGCCGGGTCGCTGGCCAAAGTCGTCCGCGCCGCCGACGAGCCCTTTGCCGACACGTCGATGGTACCCACCTACCACCTGGCCGAGTTTGCGCGCGAGAAGGTGACGGTTTGTCTGTCCGGCGACGGTGGAGACGAGATCTTCGCCGGGTATGAAACCTACGTCGCCGACCGCATACACCATGCGACGAGCTGGCTTCCGTCACCCATGATCCGCGCTGCTGAGCGGGCAGTCGCCGCCGCCTGGCCGGTGACTTTCGACAAAGTGAGTTTCGACTTCAAGCTCCGCAGGTTTCTGGCCGGACATGGCTCGGATCAACGACGAGCCCACTACTCGTGGCGCGAGATCTTTAGCGCCGAGGAGAAGCGCGCGTTGTTACGCCCAGACCGGCTTGACGCCGACGCGGACCCATTTGTCGATTTCTCGGCTCGCTTCGATGAGGTCGGCGGCTGCCACTACCTCGACCAGGCCATGTATGTCGACGTCAAGACCTGGCTCGTCGACGACATCATGGTCAAGGTCGACCGCGCGACCATGGCGCATTCGCTGGAGGCGCGGGCACCTCTGCTCGACCACCGCTTGGTCGAGTTTGCGGCTGCGCTCCCGGTCGATTGGAAGCTGCATCGGCTGCGCAAGAAGCACCTGCTCAAGCGAAGCCAGCGACAGCGCTTGCCGAAGGGCGTCCTAGACAGACGCAAACAAGGATTCAACGCTCCGATGGCGCACTGGTTGAACGGCGGTCTAGGTGGTCTGGCCAAGGAGGTCACGACCGATCCCAGCCTGGGTTCGTGGTTTCAGCCTGCGGCCATCGATCGGCTGTGGCGCGATCACAGCACTCGATCGGTGGACAACGGACTCAAGCTGTTCAGCCTCACCTGCCTCGGACTCTGGCTGGACGCGAGGCCTTGATGAATCCGGCCCAGCCTTCCTTCCGGCCTACGCCCGAGTGGCGCGAGCAGTGGACTCTCTTCCAGGATTCCGAGCGTTTCTTGTTCGAGGAGTGGATAGCGCCTTTCACTGTTGACGACTTCCGCGGCAAGACGGTGTTGGAGGCCGGTTGCGGTGGCGGCCAGCACACCTCTTTCATAGCGCCTGTTGCCAAATCGGTCACGGGCGTGGACTTGAACACCGCCGACATCGCCCGTGAGCGCAACCGCGAGTTCCCGAACGTCACTTTCCTGGATGGCGACATCGCCTCGATGGACCTGGGAGAAAAGTTCGACGTGGTCCTCTGCATCGGTGTGATCCATCACACCGACGATCCCGATCGAACTTTTTCGAACCTCTACAGCCACCTCCGTGCGGGCGGGTGGATGATCGTCTGGACCTACAGCGCGGAGGGCAACGCGATCGTGCGCCACCTGGTCGAACCGGTCCGGAAAGGTGGGTTGCGCCATCTTCCGAGGCCGGCGTTGGTGTGGGTCGCGCGCGCGCTTACGGCCGCAATGTATCCGGCCGTCAACACCATCTACCGAATACCAGCTCTTGGCTTCTTACCGTATTACGAGTACTTCGGGAACTTCCGCCGCCTCGCCTATTCTCGCAACGTGCTGAACGTTTTCGACAAGCTCAATGCTCCGCAGACCCGTTTCACCACGCGAGCCAAGTGCAACGAGTGGTTCAACGCCCAAAGCTTCGAGCCTGGCTCCATTTCGATCCGGCCCTATAAGGGAGTCAGCTACAGCCTCAGTGGCATCAAGCGCCGTGAGTAGCGCTCGGGCGGTGACCGGCGCGCCAGCCGGCCGCGTCGCTAAACGAGACGTCCTCGGAGTGTCGGTCGTCATCCCTGCTTACAACGAGGGCGAGGTGATCGCCGACACGATCGAACAGGTCTCCGGCATGTTTCGTGCGGCAGGCCTCGACGCGGTCGACCTGATCGTCGTCGACGATGGGTCACAGGACGATACCGGCAACCGTGCTGAGTCAAGCGGAGCGCGGATGATTCGCCATCCGCACAACGCAGGTTATGGGCGGTCACTGAAGGATGGCATCATGGCCGCCCGACACGATACCGTCGTCATCACCGATGCGGATGGGACATACCCCATCGACATCATCCCCAAGCTGCTTGACCTTTACTCAAAGGGGTTCGATATGGTGGTGGGCGAACGAACAGGCACCGCCTACCATGGGCCGTTCGCGAAGCGCGCGATGAGGGTCCTGTTGAAATTCTTGGTGGAGTTCACGGCCGGTCGCAAGGTGCCCGACGTGAATTCGGGGCTTCGAGTGTTCAGTCGCGCCGCGATCCAGCCCTACTTTCCGCATCTGTCGGAGGGATTCAGCTTCACGACCTCGATGACCCTCGCCTACATGATGACTGGTAAGTTCGTGACGTACCTGAGCATCCCGTACTACGAGAGGGTTGGGCACACCAAGGTCAAGCTTTTCCGCGATTCGTTACGCACGCTGCAGTTCATCGTGGAGGCGATCGTCTACTACAACCCGATCAAGATCTTCATCCTGATCAGCTTCCTGTGTGGGGTGCTGATGCTGGTGGCTCTAGCCGCCGGGTTCGCGTTCCGGATCGTTGGTCTGGAGGTAGTCGGAGCCGCGCTGGGGATCTGCGTGGTCCTCGTATTCTGCCTCGGGCTGATCGCGGTTCTGCTCAAGCAGATCATGGACACTGGGCGGAGATCCTCACCTGAGTAGCGCAACGCGGACCGCCCTTCGGCGGCCGGTAGCGGCGGAAGCGCCAAGCACCTTCGGCCGGATGCGGATGCAATTAGCAGTTGCCGTCGGGGACCGGAGGCTTGCAGTTGGTCTTGGAGTCGTCTTCGCGGCCGTGGCGTTGGTCCGCGACACTGTGCTCCTCAAGGCGTTCGCCTTCTACGTAGACCCTGACAGCATTGGGTATCTGGTCGGGGCATCACTCCGCTCGCGGCCGTATCCGATCCTCGCATGGCTTACCGACGCTGCGGATCACCCGCTCAACCTGGTCTTTCTGCAGATCGGACTGGGCGCATTCGCCGTCGGCCTACTGGTATACGTCGTGGCTCGCCGCAATCCGTGGCTGGCCGTCTTGATCGGCCTGCTGTTCACTTTTGACATGGTCTGGTCGTTGTCGAACCGGACGCTCCTCGCTGAAGGCCCGTCCACGAGCTTCGCCGTGATCTCGCTCGCGATCTTGGTCCATCAGTACGAAACCAGTAAGAGGGTTTCCTCGGGGGCTCTCCTCGCGGCCGGAGTCTTGTTCGGTTGGACTTTCACCATCCGGCCGTCCAACCTCTACCTGCTAGCTCCGATCGCGGTTGCCTATCTCATCTTCACGCGCTCGGCACACAAGGTGGCGTGGCTTACGGGCGGGATGGCGCTCCTCCTGCTCGCCACCAGCTCATTGACCTGGTACCAAACCGGGCACTTCCGCGTCAGTGGGGGAACCGGCTATTACCTCGCCTTCCCACTTTTCTCCTATCAACTCTTCGACGCTCGCAACGGTCCCCAGTCTCTTAGCATCGATCACACGCTGAGGTCCTGCAACCCCGGCGTCGACTACTCGAAGGTTACGATCCTCACCAGCAACCAGTTCCTGTGGGGTGAGTTCATCCCCTGCCTCGAGAACAACGGTTGGAGCTTCGATCAGATCGACACCAGTTTCACGCAGGCTTACCTCGAGGGCACGCGGAGCAGGCCAGGCCCCTTTCTATACGAGTGGCTTGGGTGGACGTCAATCGGGCTCGGCTACACGACCGAGACGGCCCTCGATTCGGGCCCGAGCAGCTGTGACCCCAACACCTTCAAGTTTTGCGACCAATTGCGCGTCGAGTATGGACAGGCGCCGCCGGGCATGCAGTCCGCGGCCGAATCCTGGGAGCGGGCTTGGGAGCCTCCGATCGCTGTTCTCCGGCAAGTCTACCTGATCCCGTTCGATGCGACCTCGCCGGCGGCCGTCTCGGACTCCTACACCGTGATGGAGAGCCGCTCGCTCTCGAACAGGTACGTGGCCTCCGTGGCTGTGATCTGGCTCGCCGTGCTGGTCATGCTCTGGTTTCGAACCCGCGGGTCCGCGCGCCTGCTCGGCATCGCATCAGCCTGCGCCGTCGGCTACGTCTGCCTCACAGTTCCGGGGGGACACGTGTTCCTACCGCGCTACATCAGCGTCCTGGGGCCCTTCTACGCCGTGGTTTCGGCTCTTGTCATCCTGATCCTGCTGGGGATCGCCGCGGATCTCGCTGTCCGGGTCGGCCCCCGCAGGACGTTAGCGCTGGCAGCTGCGACGGCAGCACTGGGGGTGAGCCTGTACCTCTTTGTACCTGCGTCATTGATCGAGCACGCTCTGCCTGCGCCAACCCAGCACCTCGTCGTTACCGGGCCCTTCGTGCACGACGCCGGCAATGCGTTCGAAGCCTCACTGCCCAGCCTGGCGCCCTACTCCGACTCCACTTCTTCGCAGCAGTCGAACATGAGCCTCTACGAAAACGGCCGGCAGTTGGGGCCTGCCCATTCGCTGCAGTCGGACATTCGCGATCTCGGAGGGGGACGCTTCAATCACTCGGGCGTCTTGGTGATCTTCTCGGCCTCCGACAACTCCGATCCCAATACAAACGGTCGGCGGTACACGGCGGCGTATATACCTCCCGTCTCTTCGCGTCGCCGGCTTCTCGAATTGGGGCTTGCTGCGGCGGTGCCAGGGGTTCTGGCGATGATCGGATTGGGGTGGCACCGGAGAAGCGCGCCGGCAGTGGCCCAGCACTCGCGTTGGTGGCCCTGGTCTCAGGCCCTTGAGTAAATCCTGTGTTTGATAAGGGCGTTCCACCCCAGGGAGCGGCCACGTTCGGTTCTGCGATGGAGGGCGCGCACGCATACAACCGCTGGATCGTCAGCGCCTTCCGACCTTATGTGGGGCGAGAGCTCCTCGAGGTGGGCATTGGACATGGCGGTTTCCGGGCTTTACTCGCCACTCCTGGTTACCTGGGCGCCGACATCGATGCTGAGCTGGTTCTGCGCGCGCGCGCGGCCGTTCCGAATGTCGACCTGGTTGTCGCCGACGTCGCAACCCCGGGTTTCGGCGAGGCACTCAGAGGGCGGCGCTTCGACACTGTCCTGTGCGTAAACGTCCTTGAACACGTCCGCGAACAGAAGGCGGGACTGGCCAACATGATGGCGGCGCTCGAGCCAGGCGGGCACCTCCTTCTTTTCGTGCCCGCATTCAATGCGCTCTACAACGACCTCGACCGGCTGGCCGGGCACGTGCGCCGCTACCGCCGCGCGGAGGTTCGCCAGCTGCTTGTCGAGGCTGGGGCCGACGTGGTCAAGTTGGAATACTTCAACCCAGCGGGCGGGATCGGCTGGTGGGCGAACCGCTTCCTGTCCCACGGGACTCTGGAGTCCGGATCGGTCGAGGGCCAGGTCCGGTTCTTTGACCGGTGGGTGGTGCCCATTTCGCGTGCGATCAACCCGGTGACTCGTCATTTCTTCGGGCAGTCCGTCCTCGCGGTCGCCCGCAAATCGCCGTCGACGAGGGCCGAATAGTCCGCGATAGACTTCGCCATCGTGGCCCCGCGAGAGCTCCCCAGCCGCGCCCTGTATGAAGGACGCGACCGTGCCGGTGCGCGGTCCTTCCTCTACGCGATCGGGCTGACCCCCGAGGATCTCAATAAGCCCTTCGTCGGCGTCTCTAACTGCTGGCTCGAGACCATGCCCTGCAACTTCGGGCTGCGCGAGCTGGCCGTTCCGATCAAGGCGGGGATCCGAGCCGCCGGGGCCAATCCCATGGAGTTCAACACCATCGCCATCTCCGACGGCATCACGATGGGCAGCGAGGGGATGAAGACCTCGCTCGTCAGCCGCGAGGTCATCGCCGACTCGATCGAGCTCGTGGGTCGCGGGCACCAGTTCGACGCGATGTGCGCCATCTGCGCCTGCGACAAGACGATCCCGGCTTCGGCAATCGCGCTCATCCGGCTCGACCGCCCGGGCATCCTGCTGTACGGCGGCTCGATCATGCCGGGGCGATTTCGCGGCCGGGACGTGGCGGTTGGCGAGGTCTACGAGGCCATCGGCGCGGTCGCCGCAGGCAAGATGAGCGACGCGGATCTCACCGAGCTCGAGCTGGTTGCGTGTCCTGGGCCAGGCGCGTGCGGAGGCCAGTACACCGCGAACACGATGTCGATGTTGATGGAGATCATCGGCCTCTCCCCGTTTGGCTTCAATTCCATCCCCGCGATGGACCCCGACAAGCCTCGCGCGGCCGAGGCCGCTGGCCGCCTGATGCTGTCGGTGCTGGATCACGATCTCAGGCCCTCGCGCATCCTGACGCGGCGCGCGTTCGACAACGCCATCGCGGGGGTGGCCGCGAGCGGCGGCTCCACCAATGCGGTCCTGCACCTGCTGGCCATGGCCCGAGAGGTCGGCGTCGAGCTCCACATCGATGACATCGACCGCATCAGCCGGCGCACGCCGTTGCTGTGCGACCTCAAGCCAGGCGGCCGCTTCGCCGCGGTCGAGCTGCATCGCGCAGGAGGCATCGGCGTGCTGACGAAGCGATTGATCGAGGGTGGCTTCGTCGATGGCGATGCGCTCACGGTCACTGGCCGGACGTTGGGCGAAGAGTGCGAATCGGTGAAAGAGACGGCCGGGCAGGAAGTTGTGGCGCCGCTGGCTCGACCGCTGCGTCCCGAGGGTGGTCTCGTTGTGCTGCGCGGCTCGCTCGCGCCCGACGGTTCCGTGGTCAAGGTGACGCAGCACACGCCGACCAACCATCGCGGCCCCGCCCGCGTGTTCAACCGAGAAGAGGACGCTTTCGCGGCGGTGGTCGGCGGCAAGATCAAGCCCGGCGATACGGTCGTCATCCGCTACGAAGGCCCGCGCGGCGGCCCGGGTATGCGAGAGATGCTGCAGGTCACGGCGGCGATCGTCGGCGAGGGCCTCGGGGAATCCGTGGCGATGGTCACCGACGGCCGTTTCTCGGGCGCCACGCAGGGCTTTATGATCGGCCACGTCGCGCCGGAGGCTGCGGTGGGCGGTCCTCTGGCGGCGGTTGAGGATGGCGACATCATCGACATCGACGTCGAGAGCCGGCGCCTCAACCTCGACGGGGTCGATGTGGCCGCCCGGCTGAAGGGCTGGTCGGCTCCCGAGCCGAACTACCGCAAAGGCGTGCTGGCGCGGTACGCGCTGCTGGTCGGTTCGGCCTCAGAGGGAGCGATCCTCAAGCCCTAATTCACTTGACGGCCGGCAGCCAGGTCGAGCGCTGCGCTTCGTACGCCGAGATCGACTTTTGGTGGCGCTCGACCAGACCGATCTCGTCGAGACCCCGAAGCAGGCACTCGCGGGCGAAGGCGTCGATCTCGAATCGGTAGGCAAAACCGTCGCCGCGCACCTCTTGCTTCTCGAGATCGACGGTCACCTCCGCGGTCGGGTCCTCGGAGGTAAGGTCCATGAGGTGGCGCACTTGGCTCTCGGACAGAGTGACCGCGAGCAAGCCGGTCTTGGCGCAGTTCGCGCGGAAGATGTCAGCGAAGCTCGGCGCCACGATGGCGCGGAAGCCCGCGTCGCGAATCGCCCAAGGCGCGTGCTCGCGCGACGACCCGCAGCCGAAGTTCGCACCCGCGATCAGCACCGATGCGCCTTCGTGCTCGGGCCTGTTGAGCACGAAGTCCTCCGCCTGCCGCCAGTCATAGAAAAGGAAGGGGCCGTAGCCGGTCCGCTCGATGCGCTTGAGGAACTGCTTCGGAATGATCTGGTCGGTGTCCACGTCCGCCCGGTCCAGGGGCAGCATGCGGCCGCTGACGCGCACAACCGGTTCCATTACAGAAGCTCGCGAACGTCCACCAGGTGGCCGGTCACCGCGGCTGCGGCGGCCATCGGGGGGCTCATCAGGTGAGTGCGGCCGCCGGCGCCCTGCCGGCCCTCGAAGTTGCGGTTGCTGGTCGACGCACAGCGCTCGCCCGGCGCCAGGATGTCCGGGTTCATGCCCAGGCACATCGAGCACCCGGCGTTGCGCCACTCGAAACCGGCGGCTTTGAAGATCGCGTCGAGGCCCTCTTCCTCGGCCGCACGCTTGACCGTGGCCGACCCTGGCACCACCATCGCGCGCACCTTCGGATGCACGTGCTTGCCCGCGATGACCTTGGACGCGGCGCGAAGGTCCTCAAGACGGGCATTCGTGCACGAGCCGATGAAGACTCTGTCGATGGCGATGTCCGCGAGCGCGGTACCCGGACGCAGGTCCATGTAGCGCAGCGCGCGCATGTCGGTGTCGGTGAGCGGTTCGGGGATCCTGCCGGTCACCGGCGCGACCTGTCCGGGGTTCGTGCCCCACGTGACGTGTGGCTCGAGCCTGGTCGCGTCGAGGTGGATCTCGTGGTCGAAGTCCGCGTCCGGGTCGGTCACGAGCGACCGCCAGTGATCGACCGCCGCGTCCCAAGCGGCGCCGCGCGGCGCATGCGGCCGGCGCTCCAGGTACGCGAACGTGGTGTCGTCCGGGCTCACCATGCCCGCTTTCGCGCCCCACTCGATGCTCATGTTGCAGACCGTCATCCGGCCTTCCATGCTCAGGCCGCGCATCGTCGAGCCGCGGTACTCGACCAGATGGCCCTGGCCGAACGAGATCCCGGTGCGGCCGATCAGCCCCAGGACGACGTCCTTGGCCGTCACTCCGAGCGGGAGGTCACCTTCAACGGTCACGGCCAAGTCGCTGGCGCGCGTCTGCGGCAGGCACTGCGTGGCCAAAACCAGCTCGACCTCGGACGTTCCGATTCCAAAGGCCAGAGCCCCGAACGCGCCGTGGGTGGAGGTGTGGGAGTCGCCGCAGACGATGAGCATTCCGGGCTGGGTCAGGCCGAGCTCGGGGCCGATGACGTGCACGATCCCCTGCCGCCGGCTGCCGATCTGGTGCAGCGGGATCCCCTCCCGCCGGCAGTTGTCCGCCAGCACGTCCATCTGCTTGCGGGACAGCTCGTCGGCGGCCCGCGCGCCGCCTCGGGTGGGGACGTTGTGGTCCATCGTCGCCAATGTCAGGTCCGGCCGCCGGACATGCCGGCCTGCCAGGCGCAGACCTTCGAACGCCTGCGGAGACGTGACCTCGTGGACCAGGTGCAGGTCGACATACAGGAGGTCGGGCTCGCCGGGCGAGGTGCGGACCACGTGCGAATCCCACAGCTTCTGGCCGAGTGTGGAGGGCATAGGAAATCGAACTCTACCGGCCGCCAGACCGGGCTGTCCGTGTGGCCCGTTCAAAGAAGCCTGGTCTAGATTTGTGGCCCAAGCACAAATAAAGGCCCCCGGCATGCCCTAACATCCTGCACCACATGGACAAGTCGTCGCGCGTGTTCGTAGGCCTCCTCCTTCTGGGCCTTATTGGCCTTGGTCAGTCGGGGGCCCGCGCGACCTAACCCAAATCGCAAAGAGATCGCAAAGCCCCCGACCGAAAGGCGGGGGCTTCTTGTTTCTAAAGGAGATATGGAGCAGAAAGTGACCGGGGCGGACATGGTGCTGGAGGCGCTGGAGCGCGAGGGAGTCGAGTTGATATTCGGCTACCCCGGCGGCGCCAACCTGCCCATCTACCAGCACCTGCCGGATCACCCCAAGCTCAGGCACATCCTCGTCCGGCACGAGCAGGGCGCAGCGCACATGGCCGACGGCTACGCCCGAGCCTGCGGGAAGCCTGGCGTCGTGTTCGCCACCTCCGGGCCCGGGGCGCTGAACCTGGTCACCGGGCTCGCCACCGCCTACATGGACTCGGTGCCGATGATCGCCATCACCGGGCAGGTCGCCAGCACGCAGGTCGGGCGTGACGCCTTCCAGGAGACCGACGTCATCGGCGCCACCAGCTCGGTCACCAAGCACAGCTACCTCGTCACCAACATCAATCAGCTGCCGCGCGTCATCCACGAGGCGTTCCACATCGCGACCACCGGACGGCCGGGGCCGGTGCTGATCGACATCTGCAAAGACGTGCAGCAGGCCGACGCGCCGCACGTGCTGCCCGCGAGATTGGAGATTCCCGGCTACAAGCTCAACGGCCATGTCAACCTCGAGCACGCGAAGGCGGCAGCGATCGCGCTGGCTGAAGCCGAACGCCCGGTCGTGCTGGCCGGCCACGGCGTGCTGCTGAGCCACGCGGAAGCAGAGCTGCGCGAGTTTGCCGAGAAGGCCGCCGCGCCGGTCGGCACCACCCTGCTCGGCATCGGCTCGTTTCCGGTCAACCACCCGCTTTCGCTTCACATGACCGGCTTCATGGGCACCGGCTGGAACCTGAAGGCGGTGCAGAACGCCGACGTTTTGATGATGGTCGGCATGCGCGTCGACGATCGCGTCACCGCGAAGCTAGCCGGTTTCGCGCCCAACGTGAAGACCTTCATACACATCGACATCGACGGCTCGGAGATGGGCAAGAACGTGCGACCGCAGATCGAGCTGGTCGCCGACGCCAAACAGGCGCTGAGGGCGATGATCCCGCACCTGTCAGAGCCCGAAAAGAGCCGCGGCACCTGGCTGGCGCAGATCGACGCCTGGCGGGAAGAGCACCCGCTCAAGTACACGCACTCCAACGGCCACCTGCAGCCCCAGGACGTGCTCATCGACATGTACAAGCGGTGCCGCAACGAGGCGATCGTCGTCGCGGACGTCGGCCAGAACCAGATCTGGGCGGCGCTCTGGTGGAACTACGATCGCCCCGGCCTCTTCCTCAACTCCGGCGGCTCCGGCACGATGGGCTTCGCGCTGCCGGCCGCCATCGGCGCCAAGTTCGCGAGACCGGAGCTGGACGTGTGGTGTGTCGCGGGCGAAGGCGGTTTCGTGATGACCGCGCAGGAGCTTTCAGTCGCGGTCGAGCACCAGCTCGACGTCAAGATCGTGCTCCTCAACAACTTCTCGCTCGGCATGGTGCGCCAGTTCCAGGACGACTTCTACGGCGGCGTGCGCTCGCAGGTCGACCTCACCCACATGCCCGATTTCGTCAAGCTCGCCGACGCATACGGGATGCCGGCGGTGCGCGTGGACAAGTTCGCCGACATCGGTCCCGCGATGGATGCCGCCGAACGCACCAAGGGGCCGTTCCTGATCGACTTCCGGATCGACCCCGAGGCCAACGTCTACCCGATCGTCCCGCTGGGCAAGACCCTGAACGACTTCTGGGAGGCTCCGGACCAATGAGCGAGGACCGGCTGCGGGTGCTTTCGGTCGTGGTCGAGGACGGCCCCGGAGCGCTGAGCAAGGTTTCGGGTCTGATCCGCCGCCGCGGATTCCACGTGCGCGCCATCTCGGTAGGGCCGAGCCGCGAGCCGGGCCTGTTCCGCATGACGCTCACAGTCGACTCCGGCCACGCCGAGGTCGACCAGGTGCGCAAGCAGCTCGAGCGTCTGGTCGAAGTGGTCGAGGTCGAAGACCTCACCGGCCACGACGTGCACAGCCGCGAGCTGGTGGTCGCGCGGGTCGCCGCCGCCGACCTGTCCGACCTGATCGAGCGCGGGGCGAAAGTCCTCCACAGCAGCCCAACCGGAACCACCGTGGAGTTCGCCGGCGATGGCGGCGAGGTCGGCGATTTCGTCGAAGAGTTGAGAAGGCATGGAGTCCAGGACGTGGCCCGCTCGGGCCCGGTTGTCATGAGGAGAAGTGCATGAAGATCCACTACGAAATCGACTGCCCACCCAGCCTGGATGAGCCGGTCGCGGTGATCGGCTACGGCAGCCAGGGGCGCGCGCATGCACTGAACCTGCGAGACAGCGGCGAAGACGTCCGCGTCGGCCTGTACCCGGGCAGCAAGTCGATCGACCGAGTGGAAGCTGACGGCTTGCGCGCGGTGCCGGTGCCCGAGGCGGTGTCGGAGGCGACGGTCGTGATGGTCCTGACACCCGACGCCGGCCAGGGCAAGCTGTTCCACGAGTCGATCGAGAACCACCTTCAGCCTCGCTCGATGCTGATGTTCGCGCACGGGTTTGCGATCCATTTCGCGCAGATCAAGCCCGACGCGCAGATCGACGTCGCGATGATCGCCCCGAAGGGTCCCGGTCACCTCGTGCGCAGCACCTACGTCCAGGGCCAGGGCGTGCCCGCCCTGATCGCCGTACACCAGGACGCCACCGGCAAGGCGTGGCAGCGCGCGCTTGCTTATGCGAGGGCACTGGGCGCCGGGCGGGCCGGCGTGCTCGAGACCACGTTCAAGGAAGAGACCGAGACCGACCTCTTCGGCGAGCAGGCAGTCTTGTGCGGCGGCGTCAGCTCGCTGGTCAAGACCGGTTTCGAGACCCTGGTGGAAGCCGGTTACCAGCCCGAGCTCGCCTACTTCGAGGTCCTCCACGAGCTGAAGCTCATCGTCGACCTGATGTATCGAGGCGGGCTCGGTTTCATGCGCTACTCGGTGTCGGACACAGCCGAGTACGGCGACTACGTTTCGGGCCCGCGCGTGATCGACAACCAGGTCCGAGAGAACATGCGCCAGATCCTGCGTGAGATCCAGGACGGCTCGTTTGCGGAGAAGTGGCTGGACGAGAACTCGAACGGGCGCGAGAAGTTCCTGGCCATGCGAAAGAAGGACGCCGAACATCCCGTAGAAAAGGTCGGGCGTGACCTGCGCTCGATGATGACCTGGCTGGAGCCGGTTGAAAAATGACCAAGGCATCCGACGTAGACCGCGTATACATCTTCGACACCACGCTGCGCGATGGCGAGCAGTCCCCGGGGTTCCACCTCGACGCCAACTCCAAGCTGAAGATCGCGCGCCAGCTGGAGAAGCTCGGCGTCGACGTGATCGAAGCCGGTTTCCCGATCTCGTCGCCTGGCGACTTCCAGGCCTGCCGCCAGATCGCCCGTGAGATCCGCGGCGCCACAGTCACAGCGCTGGCTCGCGCGGTTCGCGAGGACATCGACGCCGTCTGGGGCGCGATCAAGGAGGCCGAGACCCCGCAGATCCACATCGTGCTCTCGGTCTCCGACATCCACATCGACCGCAAGCTCGGGATGACGCGCGCGCAAGTGTTGAAGCGTGGCGCGGAGATGGTGGCGTACGCACGCTCGCTCTGCGACAACGTCCAGTACTCGCCCGAGGACGCGGGCCGCGCCGACATCGACTACCTGGTCGAGACGGTCGAGACGATGATCGCGGCCGGCGCCAACGTGATCAACCTCCCCGACACGACCGGATACTGCCTGCCGCTGGAGTTCGGCGAGATGGTGCGGCGCGTGATCACCGACGCGAGGGGCAGCGATAAGGCCCTGTTCTCGGTGCACTGTCACAACGATCTCGGACTCGCCACCGCCAACTCGCTGTCCGCCATCGCGGCGGGAGCGCGACGCGTCGAGTGCACCATCAACGGCATCGGAGAGCGAGCCGGCAACACCTCGCTCGAAGAGATCGTGATGCTGCTGCGTGTGCGCCAGGCCCGGCTCGGCCTCGAGTGTGGCATCGACACGACCCAGATCACGCGCACGTCGCGGCTGGTCGCCGAACTGACCGGCACCCCCGTCCAGCCGAACAAAGCGGTCGTGGGCGCGAACGCATTCGCGCACGCATCGGGGATCCACCAGGACGGAGTCCTGAAGGACCGGCTGAACTACGAGATCATGAAGCCCGAGGACGTCGGCCTCGACGACTCGCGCATCGTGCTTACGGCGCGCTCCGGCCGGCATGCGTTTCACCACCGCCTGGGCCTGCTTGGGATCAAGCTGGCCGACGGCAAGGGCGAGGCGGCGTGGCAGCGCTTCCTGCAGCTGGCGGACACCAAGCGCGAGGTGAACGACGACGACCTGCGCAAGATCGCGGATGGCGAATCGAGCGGCAACGGCCACGCCACCGCGGTCGACGCGCCCAACGAGCACAACCACGTCGCGGACACCCTGCGTCACATGATTTTTGGGTGAAGATCGCCTACCAGGGGGAGCCTGGCGCCTACTCGGACGAGGCGGTCGCCGCCCTGTTTCCGGGCGCCGACGCAGTCGGCTTCGCGACCTTCCGGCTCACGTTCGAGGCGCTCGCCTTGGGCGCCGTTGACTCCGCGGTCCTGCCCGTGGAGAACACCAGCGCCGGGATCGTGCAGGAGGTGTCGGACCTCCTGTGGGAGCTCCCCGACTTACGCGTCGTGCGCGAGCACGTGCAGCCGGTGACGCACTGCCTGCTCGGCTGGCCCGGTCCGGTGGAGCGGGCGCTGTCGCACCCGCAGGCACTCGCCCAGTGCAGCCGCTACCTGCATTCGCGGCAGATCAAGCCGGTGGCGTTTCACGACACTGCCGGCGCTGCTCGTGCCGTCGCGGAGCAGCGCCAGCCGGGCACCGCCGCGATCGCGAGCAAGGCAGCCGCGGCCCGCTATGGGCTTTATGTGCTCGCGGAATCGATCCAGGACGATTCCGAAAATCGGACCAGGTTCGTCGTCGTCGAGAAGGGGTCCCCGATGAGGCCCGGGGAAGGCGCCCGAGCGTCCAAGTGCTCCTTGGCCTTCGTCGCGGCTCACCGGCCCGGTAGCCTCGCGCACGCCCTCGACTGCTTCGCGCGCCGTAACGTCAACCTGACGCGGCTCGACAGCCGGCCGATGCTGGGCCGGCCGTTTGAATATCGGTTCTACCTCGACTTCTCGATCAACGGCGAGGCGAGCCCGCAGGCGGCGGAGGCTGCGCTCAAGGACCTCGAGGAGGCGTCGGCCGAGATCAAGCTTTTTGGAACTTACCCCGCAACATAGAAATTCGTTTCTCCCCACCCGCCCGGCCGCTGCCGGGGGGACCTCCCGCGCCTGCGGCGCGGGGACCCCAAAGGTCTGGCGGGGAGGTGTTGTAATAATTGTTTCAGACCTGCTGATATACCCCCGTTAAGGAAATTGGTCTAAGCTCTCCGTTCGTGGGTCGGCAGCGGGGCGCATCTGTTGCGGAGAGTGCGCCTCAAAAGTCGGAGCGGCGGCGGCTGCCTGGGGTGAACCTGCGGATGGGCGCTGTCAAACAGGCGCGCCGAGAGGCCGGCTTGAGCCTCGCCCAGGTCGGCAAGGGCCATGTGACCGCCCCGGCCATCTTTCTGATCGAGACCGGACGCACGCGGCCCTCGCTGCCAACGCTCGAGCACATCGCGCTGCGGACGAACAAGCCCGTCGAGTTCTTCCTCGCCGATCCAGGCGGGGTGAGCGACCAGACCCAGGATGGCATTCTCGAGCTCGAAGCTCTCCTGGCGCGCGGGCGGTACGCCGACGCAATCGAGCTGGGCAACAAGCTCCTGAGCCTGGGTACATCGGCCTACCGTCTCGGTCCCATCAGGTATCACATCGCCCGTGCGCACATCCTGCTCGGCAAGCCCGAGCCCGCCGGCGAGCTTCTGCAACAGGCCTCGGCTCACTTCGAATCAGTCGGTGACGCGCTGATGCTGTCGGAGTGCTTGGGGCTGCAAGCGACGCTGGCATACATGACGCAGCGACCCGGCGCCGTGGCTCTCGCCGAGCGTGCGCTCGCCCTGTGCCGGAGTCTCAAGCCGGTGCCGGAGACGACCGAAGCGCGACTGCTCGGCGTCCTGGCGGCCGCCTACCTCGCCGGCAGCGAGTGGGAGAGCGCCATGAAGTTCTACAACGAAGCCATCGAGGTCGGCGCCGCGCTGCATGACCTCCGGCGCCTTGCGTTGATGTACCAGGGCATGTGCATCGCCTACCGCGAAACGGGACAGAACGAGGCCGCCATGAAGTACGCGAATCGGTCGGTGGCATTGCTCGAGGTGGTGCGCGACCGCGCGTCGCTGGCGCGCATCGAAAACGACCTGGGCCTGCTCATGATGGCCAAAGGCGACCACCAAAGCGCAGACCGGCACCTGGATCGTGCCGTCGAGCTGATCGAGGACGCCGAGCCCGAGGCAGGACGCGCGGCCATGATCCTCAGCCTGAGCGAGCTCAGCCTGCAGGAAGGCAATGTCGACGCGGCGGCAGAGCTGGCGGAGCAAGGCCTACGGCTCGCCGAGCAGGCGCAGGAGGGCGCGGCGGCGGCGGAAGCCCACATGTGGCTGGGGAGGATCGCCGAGGAGCGGGGTGACAACGAAGCCGTCGATCGAGAGTTCGAGCTTGCACTGGTGGGCCTGACCGAGTTCGGGGTCGGCGAGCGGCTCCTTCGCTGCCACGGGATGTACGCGGAGATCCTCGAGCGCCGCGGAGACCTCCAGCGAGCGTACGCGCACATGAAGAATGCCTGGTCGGCGAGCCGGCCGGGGATGCTTCGCGAGCACCACCAAGAGGCGAAGCGGGCCTGATAACGTAGCTTTCAGCCCTCTTATGGCCAAAGCGCTTCGCAACTCCAAGCTCACGCTCGCGGCCGAAACCGTCACCGCCGACTACCGCCTCGCCTACAGCAGCCGCCGGGCCAGCGTCATTGGGCGAGCCGAGGTATTGCGCGGGAACGCCACGTTCGGGATCTTCGGCGATGGCAAAGAGGTCGCCCAGCTGGCGATGGCCAAAGCCTTCCGACCGGGCGACTGGCGCGCCGGCTACTACCGCGACCAGACCTTCATGTGGGCGACGGGAATGTCCAACGTCCGCGCATTTTTTGCGCAGCTGTATGGCAACACGAACCTCGACGCCGACCCCTCGTCCGGCGGCCGGCAGATGGGCAACCATTTCGCGACCCGGTTCCTGGACGAACATGGCGAGTTCAAGCGGTCGGTGGAGCTGCACAACTCCACGGCGGACGTTTCCAACGTCGCGGGCTGGATGCCGCGCCTCCTCGGCCTCGCGTACGCGTCGAAGCTGTATCGAAACAACCCCCAGCTGCGGTCCGCGCAGGACGGCTTCTCGGTCAACGGCAACGAGGTGGCTTTCGGAACCATCGGTGACGCCGCCACGAGCGAGGGCCACTTCTGGGAGACGGTGAATGCTGCGGGCGTCCTCCAGGTGCCGATCGCGCTCTCGGTGTGGGATGACGGGTACGGCATCTCCGTCCCGATCAGCGCGGAGACGACCAAGAGCTCGATCTCGGACGTCCTGCGAGGCTTCATCCCCGACGACCGCCCGGGCATCGACCTCCACGTAATTCCTGGATGGGACTATGCCGCCCTCGTCGAGGCCTACCGAGCGGGTGTGGAGCGCGTGCGCACCGAGCACAAGCCGGCTCTCTTCCACATCACCGAGCTGACGCAGCCGCAGGGCCATTCGACCAGCGGCAGCCACGAGCGTTACAAATCGAAAGAGCGGCTCCGCTTCGAGGTCGAGTACGACTGCATCACGCGGATGCGCGACTGGATCATCGAGTCGGGCTTCGCGAGCGAGTCGCAGATCGAAGGTTGGGAGGCGGCCGACAAGGAGGCCGTCGAGGCGGCCCGCGACCTTGCGTGGGAGGCGTACCAGGCTCCCATCCGCAAGGAGCGCGACCGCGCGGTTTCCATCCTGCGGCGCATCGACACGCCCAAGGTGGCCGAGATCGCATCCACGCTGAACGAAGCCAACAAGGTCACCCGGTCCGCGATCCTCACCGGCGCGTCGTTCGCACTGCGCACGCTGCGCGGCAGCCAGTCCCCTGAGCGCACAGAGCTGATCCAGTTCATCGACGAGTACAAGCGCGAGAACAGCGAGCGCTACAGCTCTCACGTTTACAGCACCTCGGATGAATCGCCGCTCAAGGTGCCGGTGGTCCCGGCGGTCTATTCGGATTCGTCGCCGAGCGCCGACGGCCGCCAGGTCCTGCTGCGCAACTTCGACGCGAACTTCGCGCGCGACCCGCGACTCTTCGTCATCGGCGAGGACGTCGGGCGGCTGGGCGACGTCAACCTGGTATTCGAGGGGCTGCAGGCGAAGTACGGCGATCTTCGGCTGACCGACACCGGCATCCGCGAGACGACCATCCTCGGGCAGGCCATCGGCGCCGCGATGCGCGGGCTGCGGCCGATCTGCGACATCCAGTACCTCGACTATTTCCTCTACGCGCTGGAGCTCGCCTCCGATGACCTTGCCAGCCTGCACTGGAGGACGGCGGGAGGCCAGAAGGCGCCGGTCGTGATGCGCACCAAGGGTCACCGCCTGGTGGGTATCTGGCACTCAGGCTCGCCAATGGCCGTGGTGATCAACGCGCTCCACGGCATGTACATCGCCGTCCCGCGGAACATGACGCAGGCGGCCGGCTTCTACAACACGCTGTTCCGCGGTGACAATCCAGGCCTGGTGATCGAGGTGCTGAATGGCTACCGGATCAAGGAGCGCGTGCCCGACAACATCGGCGAGTTCACCGTGCCGCTGGGCGTGCCCGAAGTGTTGCGCGCGGGTACGGACGTGACTGTGGTGACCTACGGCGCTTGCTGCGGGATTGCGCTGGACGCCGCGCGAGCGCTCGAGGAGCTCGGGGTGTCCTGCGAGGTCATCGACGTGCAGACGCTGAACCCGTTCGACGTCGACCACTCGATCGTGCGATCGCTGGAGAAAACGCACGCCGTGCTTTTCCTGGATGAGGACATGCCCGGCGGAGCGTCGGCGTTCATGATGCAGCAGGTCCTCGAGCGGCAGGATGGGTGGTGGCACCTCGACTCCGCGCCGCGCACGCTCGCGGCGGCGCCCAACCGGCCGGCGTACGGGCCCGATGGCGACTACTTCACGAAGCCGAACCGCGAGACCGTGGTCGAGGCGATATACGCCCTGATGCGAGACCGCCACCCGAAAAAATACCCACCGCTGGATTAGGTATCTAATTCCGCACCGCTGACGCCAACGGCGCCCATCACTCGGTGGCCAACGGCGCCGCTGATGCCAGAGGGGCGGAAACATCCCCCATCCGCTGGCGCTAAGATGCCACCGGGTACCAAGGGAATCCGGTGCGAACCCGGAGCTGTCGCGCAACTGTGAGCGGGGAGTCCCCGTCCGACAAACGCCACTGAGGTGAAACGCCTCGGGAAGGCGGGCTGGGGCGGCGATCCGCAAGCCAGGAGACCTGAACGCCCACACCGGCGACCCGTCCGCGCGCAACGGCACGGAAGCTTCCTGGCGGTCGGCTTTCAGCGGCGCGTTCGGGGTGGTTGACCGCCTGGAGGAAACCACGTGCGCAATCGCCTCATTTGGGCCAGCGCGACACTGGCTCTCGTCATCGCCGCTTGTGGCAGTGCGTCGCCGAACTCATCCGCGAGCTCGGCCAATTCGTGCGTCAACGCCGGCGCCGCCCACCACGCGTATGTCGTTGTCGAGCATCTCTCGGGGACTTCCTTGCAGAAGTGCGTCGGATTCGCCGGCGACACCATCGACGGCGCAAGCCTCATGGACCAGTCGACGATCCGATATCAGACGCAGACGTTCAGCTTCGGCAAGGGCGTGTGCGCGATCGACAACGAACCCGCGCAGTACAGCGAGTGCTTCCCCAAGAACAAGCCTTACTGGTCCTTGTTCATCGAGACGGGCGGCGCGTGGGCCGCTGCCCAGACGGGCTACACCGCCATCAGCCTCCACGACAAGGATGCGCTCGGCTGGCATTACGTCGACTCGGCGGATCAGAATCCCGCCCCGCCGCCCCTGGCCAAGGAGACCTGAGCTCAGGACATGAATGCGCGAGCGGTGGCAGCTTGGTCGGCCTGCTGCCTGTTCATCGTGCTCTCCACGACCAACCCTGTTTACAAGGTCATCGTGCTGGCGGCGGCGCTGTCTGCGCTCGCCGCCGGCGCCGGAATGCGACGAATCCGAGGCCTGCTCGTAGCCGTGCTCCTGATCGCGGCCTTCGCCACTCTGCTGAATTTCGTATCGGCGCATCTCGGCTCGACCGTCCTGTTCGCGCTGCCCGACCAGATTCCGGCCGTCGGCGGACCCTACACGCTCGAGGCGCTGGTCTTCGGCGCCTCGGGAGGGATCACGATCGCCGCCGCCATCCTGGCCGCCGCTCCCTTCTCACTGCTGCTCGATTCACATGAGGTGATGGACGCCCTGCCGGCGCCGCTCTCTCGGACGGGCGTCGCCATCGCCTCATCTCTCAACCTCGTTCCGGCCGTGGCGACCTCCTTCGTCGAGGTGACCGAGGCGCAGCGGCTGCGCGGGTGGCGGCCCCGCGGGCCGCGCTCGTGGATGGAGGTCGTGGTCCCGGTGGTGCTCACCAGCGTCGAGGGCTCGATCCAGCTGGCGGAGTCGATGGAGGCCCGGGGATTTGGCTCCGGCGCCAGGACCACGATGGCAGCCCATGCCCTGCGGCGCTCCGACTGGCTGCTGGTGGCCGCGTCGGGTTTGGCGCTGGCCGGGTTCGCCGCAGCGCGCGCCGCCGGTTGGGCGGCGGACTGGTTTGCATACCCGACTCTGACCCTCCCAACGATCAATCCCTGGCCGATCGCGGCTTGCTTGCTCCTCTTCACACCGGCGCTGATATGGCGATCGCGACGCTGACCCACGTCACGTACTGGTATCCCGGGAGCGTCCAGCCGGCATTGAAGGATGTGAGCCTGGCGATCGAAGAGGGGTTGACGGTGGTGGCCGGCCCATCGGGAGGCGGCAAGTCGACGCTGCTCCGGATCTTCAACGGTCTGGTGCCGCACTTTCACGGCGGACGGATCGCCGGCAGCGCTGAGGTCGCCGGACGCAATGTCATTGCCACGCCCACGCGCGACATGGCCCGCCACGTGGGCTTCGTCTTTCAGGATCCCGAGCTGCAGACGGTCTACAACGTCGTCGACCGCGAGGTCGCGTTCGGGCTGGAAAACACGGCGGTGCCAAGACACGATATAGCCGGCCGCGTCGAGGAAGCTCTGCATGCGGCGGGGGTTGCGGCCCTCGCGGGGCGGGCGATGCGGACGCTCAGTGGAGGCGAGCGCCAGCGGGTCGCATTGGCCTCGGCCCTGGCCATGAGGCCGAACCTCGTCGTCCTCGACGAGCCGACTTCGCAGCTCGATCCCGACGGTGCGGAGATGGTGCTGGCAGCCGTGACCCGCCTGGTGCGGGAGGGCAGGTCTGTGATCATCTCGGAACATCGGCTGGAGCAATTGCTGCAACAGGCGGCTGGTCTGGTGCTGGTCGATCGCGGGAACGTCACGACCGCCGACCCGGACGGCTGGCACCGCTCACCCCCATTAGAGGGGCCCGCACGAGTCGCGGTCCCGGGCGGCGAGGCATGGTCGCTGGAAAACGTCACCGCCGGTTTCGGCAGCCGGACCGTGCTGGACGGTGTCGATCTCGGGGGGCGCGCGGGCGAAGTCGTCGTCCTGAGCGGACCCAACGGAGGCGGCAAGACCACGCTCCTCCGGCTGATCGCGGGCAGCCTCGCGCCGCTCGCCGGCAGCGTCTGGCGCCGGCCGGGTCGGGTCGCCTACCTGCCTCAGAACCCCACGGTCTTGCTGCACCGGCCGACGGTCCGGGCCGAGGTCAGCTTCACCCTGGAGCGGTCGGGGGAGCCGGGGCAGCCTGAAACCATCCTGGGCGAGCTCGGCCTCTTGCCGGTGGCTGATCACTACCCGCGCGACCTCTCTTGTGGTGAGCGCCAGCGGGCAGCCATCGCGGCCGTGCTGCCTGGAAGCCCCTCCTGCGTCCTTCTCGACGAGCCCACGCGCGGCATCGACTCCAGCGCCCGTGGGGCACTCGTGACGCTGGTCGCGCGACTTCGCGATCGCGGAGCGTCGGTCGTGATGGCCACGCATGACGACGATCTGCGCAACGCGCTCGCGGATCGCGTCATCAACGTGGCTGGCGGCAGGGTCGCAGAAATGAGCTTCGCGGGGCTGCCCACGTGATCCGCGCCTTGCCGATCGGCGTGGTCTCGCTGGTCGGCATCGTCCTGTTCTCGTGGCCGTTCCTCGGCAGCGGGCTGCCGGCGAGCACGCCTGCCTGGACGCTCACGATCGCCTGCGTGGTCGGACTCTTACTGGTCGAAGCCGGGATGCGCCAGCTCGATTCGCGGGCGGTGGCCTTGCTGGCCGCGATCGCGGCGATCGACACTGCGCTGCGGCTGGCGGTGATCGAAGGCATCGGCGGCTTCAGCCCGATCTACTTTCTAGTGCTGTGCGCCGGCTACGTCTTCGGCAGCTCCTTCGGGTTTCTGGCCGGCGCCTTGTCCATCCTCGTTTCCGCGCTCGGGGGAGGCGGGATGGGCCCGTGGGTGCCCTACCAGGTCTTCGCGGTCGGATGGGTCGGAGTCGCCGCCGGGCTGGCGGGCCGATGGAGCCGCGGCTCCCGGGTCCACGATTGGCGCGACGTGGTGGTGCTGGCCGCCGTAGGCGGGGTGATGGGCTGGGTCGTGGGCGCACTGCTCGACATCACGGATTGGATTCCTGTGTATCGCGGCAATCCGACGCTGGGCTGGCAGCCCGGAATGGACCCGGCGACGTCGCTCATTCATTTCGGCCGGTTCTACCTGTTGACCTCGCTCGCGTACGACACCTTCCGCGCGGTGGGCAATGTGCTGATGGTCGTGGCGCTCGGGGCCCCGGTGATGGCTGCGCTGGCCAGGCTGCGGGTGCGACTCACCTTCGAAGTCGTAAGTTCTCCCTCGTGACGGCGCAGGACTCGAACCAGAACTTTCGCGATTCAGTCGCGCTTTCGCGCCTGGTCGACCCGCGGCCGACGCTGGAGAACCTCGCCCGCAACACCGGACTGACCTACGACGACGTGGTCCATCACGCGCTCGTCCGGTATGCCGGCTCAGGCGCCGAGGCGCTGCTCGCCATCGAGCCACAGGCTCTGCGCGACCTGATTGCGGCCCGCAAGGCCGAGGACTGGACCAAGATTGCGGCCCTCATCGACTGGCTGGAGGCCGGCCTTGAATCATCCGAGTGGCACTGACCTGAGCGGCAGATACGCGTTGATGTGGTCGGGCGGCAAGGACAGCGCCCTGGCTCTGGACCGGGCGGGCAAGGCTGGACTCGAGGTCGCCCGCCTCATCTCTTTCTACGACTCGACCACCCAGCGCGTTCGCTTCCACGCCACCAGGGTTGAGATGCTGGAAGCGCAGGCGGCGGCGATCGGGATCGGCCTCCGCGCCATCCCGACCACCTGGGCCGAGATGGAAGCCAAGCTCCGTCGCGAGCTGGCGTCCCTCCGAGAGGAAGGGTTTACGGGCGTCGTTTTCGGCGACATCCACCTCGCCGACGTTCGGGCGTGGTACGAAGATCGCGTGACCGCCGCTGGGCTCGAGCACGTTGAGCCGATCTGGGGCGAGCCACCCGAGCTCCTTCTTGGTGAGTTCGTCGCCTCGGGCGGGCGGGCGGTGATCACGTGCGTCGACCTCGCGAAGCTCGACGAGAAATGGCTCGGCCGCATCATCGATGAGCGCTTCGCACGCGAGATCGGGGCCACAGGCGCTGACCGTTGCGGTGAGAACGGCGAGTATCACTCGTTCGCCTTCGCGGGTCCGGTCTTCAAGCAGCCGCTCGCGTGGATTGCGGGCGACCGGCGCCTCGATTCGGGCTTTGCTCAGCTCGACGTGACCGGCGGCGCCGTATGAGGATCGTTTCCCTTCTCCCAAGCGCCACCGAATCGCTCTTCGCGCTTGGACTTGGCGGCAGCCTGGTCGCGGTCACCCACGAGTGCGACTACCCGCCGGAAGCATCTTTGCTGCCGGTGGTGACACGCTCCGCTCTTCACCTGCACGACAAAGACAGCGCCGGCATCGAGGTCGCGGTTTCGGAGGCGGCGGTAGCGGGCCGCTCGCTCTATTTCGTCGACACCCAGGCCATCCAGGAGCTGGAGCCTGATCTGGTCGTGGCGCAGGACGTCTGCCGCGTGTGCGCGGTTTCCGCCGACCAGGTGGCTGTGGACCTCGAAGGAATCCGGATGATTCGCCAGCATCCGCACTCTTTGCAGGACGTGCTGGCCGACATCGTGTCCCTGGCCGCGGCGTGCGGCGCCGACGCCACGCCGTTGATGAGCCGCCTCACCGCTCGCATCGAAGCCGCACGGCTAACCGCCCACGGACGTCCGCCAGTGCGGGGCGTGTTCCTCGAATGGCTGGACCCGCCCTATCCCGCCGGGCACTGGACGCCGGACCTGCTGGCGCTGGCGGGCATCGACGATCCGCTGGCCCGCCCGGGCGCGCCGTCCGTCGCGATGTCGTGGGCGGACGTGGCCGAGGCGCGACCGGAGCTCCTGGTGCTGGCGCCGTGCGGGTTCGGCAAGCAGAGGGCGCAGGCTGAGGCCGACCTGGTGCTTGCGGAAATCGAATCAGTCGGGGCCGACCACGTCGTCGTTCTCGACGGGTCGGCATATTTCAACCGCCCGGGTCCACGGCTCGTCGACTCACTCGAGCTGCTGGTCGCCAACCGGTGAGGTCGTAAGCGACGAAGCCGTCCGAATCGAGCTACCGCCCTGGAAGCAAAGCTGACTTCGACCGCCTCTACCAGGCCACGTATCAGCGGGTTTTCGCGACTCTCATGATGATCCTGAGGAACCCCGCCGCGGCTGAAGACGCCACCCAGGAGGCGTATCTGCGGGCGTTTGCCTCATGGAAGCGCTGGAAGCAGGACGCTCCCGCCGAAGCCTGGATCTACCGGATCGCGCTGAATGTGGCTTTTACGCATCGGAGACGCGAGCGGCTGCACGAGGTCGGCGAGGTCATCCGGCGGGTTGGCCGCCCGAAGGCGCCCGATCCGACCGAGTCGGAGGAGCTCGACCTCGTCAGGGAGGTGCGAGCGCTGCCTCCAAAGCAAGCCGTGGCGCTGGTGCTGCGCCACATGCACGGGTTCACCAATCGCGAGATCGCGGCCGTGCTGGGCATCCCTGAAAGGACCATCGCGTCTCGCCTGGCCGCGGCCAAGAACCGGCTGCGAGCTCGACTCGGAGATCAATTCGGCGCTGAAATGGGTACTTCGCCACCCCCGATAGTCCCCTTGGAGGAATGAGCGTGGAAAGCGGCGACGGATTCGATCGATGGCTGGAGCAGCAACTCCAAAAACAGACTGCTAACCAGAGCGGCCCCAGCCCGATACCGGCGCAAGCCCAATACCACGCCGCATATCTCTTGGGAGGTCCTCACATGTCGTTTCTCGCTCACGCGGCGTCCGTGGTTTCGGCCAAGGGCGCCATCGGTCTTGCGGTCGCCGCGCTCGCCGTCGCAGCGGCAGGCGTCGGGGCCGAGGCCGCCATCACAGGCAGCGCCAACCCCAGCAACTGGGGGCAACAGGTCGTTCAGCAGGTCGATAAATGCAAGGACGCGCTTGCACCAGGCTCGCATGGGATTGGCGAGTGCGTCAGCACGTTCGCAAAACAGCACGGCAAGCAAGAATCCAAGCACGCCAACGAAGCCGCGTCGGACGCACGAACCAACCACCCGACCGACCACCCGACTGGCACGACGACCAGTCACCCCGGCGGGAGGCCCAGTGCCACCCCGGGCAAGCCATAACCACGGAAGCGCCGGAAAGGGTCGGGCTCAACCCCCGACCCTTTTCCATTTCCACCCAGTCGGGCAGCTCGTCGTAGGTTGATTGAGCTCGCGCTCGCGGCCGCTCTCCTCGCGCTGATCGGTATCGCGGCCTTCGTCGCTCTCGGCCACTCCAACGTTGCCAGATGGCCCATCGGCCTTCCGGTGCTGGTGATCGCGACCGGGGCGGCGGCTGCGACGGTAGGCAACGCGCTCGGCGACTCGGCTTCGATCGGACCGATCTTCGTGATCCTGATCCTGGCGCTCGCGACCGTCGACTTCCTGCTGCGCACCATACATTGGCCGGCCCGGCTCTTTTTCGCGACCCTCGTCGTAGCCACCGTCGCGTTCGCGGGCGTGCTGCTGACAGTCACGTTCACGACTCATGGGCCTGCCCTTGGCCTTGGGTTGTCGATCGTACTGGTCGTGCTGGAGATGGGCGCGCTGGCGCTGACTCTCGTCTTCGCCTACGAGATCACCGAAGCGCTTGGCCGGGACATGCCGGCCGCCCCGAGGCCGCTGAATGCCGACAGTTATCGGCCCCGCGTTTGCCTGCAGGTACCGGCTTACAACGAGCCGCCTGACATGCTGCGGCAAACGCTCGATGCCCTCTCCCGGCTCGACTACCCGGAGCTCACCATCCAGGTCATCGTCAACAACACCACGGATCCGCAGCTGTGGATGCCAGTGGAAGAGGAATGTCGCAGGCTTGGACCGAGGTTCCGGTTCATCCACCTCCCCAGCTGGCCGGGCTTCAAGGCCGGCGCCCTCAATGAAGCCACGAGGCGGCTCGATCCCGACGTCGAGATCGTCGGCATCGTGGACGCGGACTACGTTGTCGAGCCGGAATTCCTCAGCGCCTGCGTGCCCTACTTCGCGAGCCCCGACGTAGCCTTCGTCCAGACCCCGCAGCACTATCGGGACTGGCGCGATTCACCGTACCTGCGTGGCCTCTTCTACGCATACCGCTACTTCTTCGACGTGACGATGGTGGCTCGGGCGCGCGTCAACGCCATCATCTTCGGCGGCACGATGGGCCTTGTCCGTCGGACCGCGCTGCAAGAAATCGGGGGCTGGGCCGAGTGGTGCATAACCGAAGACGCAGAAGCTTCGTTGCGCCTGCTGGCCCGCGGGTGGAAATCCGTATACGTGAACCAGGTCTTCGGGGCGGGCCTGATGCCGCTCGACTTCGACGGGCTGCGACGGCAGCGCTTCCGATGGGCGTTCGGAGGCGTGCAGATCTTGCGCCGCCACGTGGGAACGCTGATCGGATTAAAGCGATCGCGACTTACGCTCGCCCAGCGCTATCACTACCTGGTCGGGGGCCTGGGCTGGTTTGCGGATCCTCTCGCGGTCGGACTTGCATTCTTCTTGCTGGCCACGAGTCCGTTTCTTGCCTTGGGCCACCCGCTGCTCCTTCGCCAGCTTGTCGGGGTGCTGCTGGTACTCCCGATCTTCCTGCTGGTCGCAGGGCTGTTGAGACTGGCGTGGAGCATTCATGAGGCCTGCGGTGCGCCCTGGCGCGACACACCTCTCGCTGCGATGGTGATGCTTGCGCTGGGCTGGACGGTGACGCGCGCCTGCGTCGGCGCACTGGTGCTCCAACGGGGAGTTTTCCTGCGCACGCCCAAGGTGCGCACCCCCTCACGCGTGGGCAGGGCCGTTCTGGGCACTCTGCCGGAATCCCTGGTGGCGGCGGCGTGCGCTGTGATGGCGGTGGCGGTGGGGTTGTTTGGGCCCCGCACGCTGGGCCTGGCGGTCGCAACCCTGCTCGTCTGGCAGGTCATGGCGTGGGGCAGCGCGCCGCTGGCCAGCCTGCTTGCGCAGGGAATACCGCTCACACCCGCCCGAATATTGTTCAAGCGCTCGCCGCAAACCACCGGTGCCAGGCCGTCCCCGTTGACACCTCGCCACCGCCGTCTGCTCGTGGCTGGCGTCGTCGTGGTCGCGGCCATCCTCTTGACGCCCGCTATCGTCACCGCACCTGGAGCCGATTCCAGTTTCCAGCAGGCGATCAACGCCGCTCTCCCACCTGTGATCGCCAACCTGGTCAGCCCATCACCATCGGGAAGCACGGCGGGGCCGGGTACCGGCCCGACAAAACTCCCGGTGACTGCAAGCCCGACTTCGACATCATCAAGTTCGTCCGCTTCGCCGTCACCGATTCCAAGCCCCTCCCCCAGCACGCGTCCGACCGGACCGCCGACGCCGCCGGCCTCGCCGAGCCCGTCTCACCCCGCCCCGTCGCCGACGCCGCGCCGGACTCCATGAGCCTATGAAAGATTGAGAGCCTCCGAGGAGGAGGCTCTCCACGACGTCCTAGGAAGTCGGCACAGTCGGAAACGTGTTATCGGTTGGTCGGCGGCACCGGCCCGTTGGCGAAGTTCGAGGTGCTGCTGGCCGCGCTCTGCTCTGCCGCGGTGCCAGTACCGGAGACGGCAAGAGCCATTGACGGCGCGAACATGTCTTCATCGAGATTCTGCGTTGCGGTGCCTGCACTGGCCACGGCGATGGTCGTCAAGCCCAGCCCGCTGCTGAAAAACGAGGTGGAGATGTAGTCGCCCACCATGTAGCCCTGTGTGGTGAACGCCAACCACGTGTTGTTCATGGGTCCGGCCAGCTGCAGTTTGCCGCCCCAGTGTGCCCCGGCATCCGAGGACGAGATGAACGCGGCATTCAGTTGGCAGGTGGCGACGGTGCACGCTGCGTTCGGATAGTAGTAATAGGTCAGCGCCAGGTGAGCGCTGCTCCCAGAGGTTGTGTTGTCGACTCCGAGGCCCGGGATGAAGTGATCGACGCCGCTTCCGATCGGGTCCGCCGGTACGCGCGACAGCCCGGACCAGTTCACGCCATCGCTCGAGGTGCTGAACACGATGTCGTTGGCCAGGCACCTCGTCTCGAAGCTGCAATCCTCCCACGCGACATAGACGGTGCCCGCGCCGTCGATCTCCGCGGTGGGCAGCGGCGAGGTCCGCAGGTTGCCGGCGACCCCGTGGAAATTGATGTGGGAAACGATGACGCTGGCGTTCCAGCTGGCCCCCCCGTCGGTGGACGTGAAGGCGTCGATCGCCGCACCGAGCGACTCATACGGCACGATGACGTTGCCGTTGGGCTGCACCAGCGGCTGGCCGCCAAGGCCGTGCGCCGAATTGGCTGTGGCCAGAGGTAGGCTCCACGTCGCGCCGCCGTCGGTCGAGGTGCTCATCTGCTCGAGGTCGCCAAGGGCGAAGTTGTCGAACTCCGTGTAGCAGTTCCCGTAATGCGGGCTGGTTGCCGCGTTGTTGTCACACACCGACCAGTTCTTATCGAGGTTGATAAGAGTCCCCGGCGGCTGTGGTATCGACACCGGGTTGCTCCAATTCAAGCCATCGCTCGACCGGCTGACGAAAATGGTCGGGACCACGAGGTTGCTCGTGAGCGGGATCGAAGAGATGAGCCAAACGTGGTCCCGTGCGTCGAACGCGACCGACGCGTCGCTGACCCGCTCGTACGGGCTGGTCAGGTCGCCCCCCTGGAACGTCAATCCCGGCAGGAAGCCGTGCGTCCAGCTCTTGCCCCCGTCGGTCGAGGTCGCCCAACCGATGTCGTCCGCGCCGCCGTTGTGGAATCGTGCCACTTGAAAGGCGGAGACGATCGTCGAGCCGAACGCAAACGTGTCCGGCTCCTCCTGCGTCTTGTGGAAGACTGCGACACCGTCGATCGCCGTGGTGTTGGTGAACGGATCCGAGCTGATCTGTTTCAACATCACGCCGCCGGCGAACGCGCTGCTCGCAAACGCAAGCAGCGCGCCAGTCGCCATTGCGAGTGCCGGTCCAAACTTTCGCATTCGCATACCTCCTAGATTCCCAGGCTCGACCGGCTGATAGTGCCGAGCACCTGCTGCTGGTAGTAGAGAAAGCCGATCGTGCCACCAGTGGCCTTGACGTTCGACGGATAGTGGGTCGACACGGAGAGGGTGTAGATGTTGCCCGCCGAGATCGCCAGGCCGAAGTAGTCGCCGATGAATGACAGCCTGCAGGGGTCGTTGTGGGAGGCGCAGGCCATCTGGCCCAGCCCACCCAATGTCTGTAGGTCGGTCGTGCTCCCGTCTGGGTTGACCAGCAAGCCAGGCTGCTGTGGATCCCACGTGTAGTTGGACGCCCGGATGTTTGATCCGACCGGCACGGCGCCGGCCCCTGTGTCCGTGTAGGGCTGGACCGAGACGTCGATGCAGAAGTTCGACTTGCCCTGGTCCTGCGGGATGATGCTCGAATCCGACGGGCAGCTCGCGCGACGGTCGTAGAAGGCGACCGCGACCGCACCGCCCGGCCCGGCGGCCACCGCGGGCTGGAAGTGGTCGGCGACTCTGCCGGATGCGATGTCGTCGTTGACGGCTACCGGTTTGCTCCACGTCTTGCCGCCGTCGATCGACTGGAGCAGGAACACGTTGTACTGGGTTCCGAAATCGTTGTACGCGAGGTAAACGTGTCCGGCCTGGTCCGGGGCGACGGCCATTGAGAATGGGATGCCATCCCGGAAGGTGGTGTTCGGCAAACGCCCGCTGGCAACCCCGATCGAAGTCCCGGACCCGGCCAGGACCGGGGTGGTGAAGGTGTTGCCATCGTCGCTCGACTTCATGACGAAGAAGTCCGTCTGCGCTGTCTTGTTGCCGATGTTCGCGTAGGCCACGTAGAGATCGCCGTTGGAGTCAATCCCCGTCTGGCTGAACTGGTTGCGGAGTTGGTCGACGGACGCCGAAGCGATCGTGATCGCCTTGGAGAACGTCTGGCCGCGGTCTCGGGAAACGGCGAACCTTAGCTTGACCGTGGTGCCGTCGATGAAGTCCCACGTCGCGTAGATGTGGTCCTGGAAGCGGTTGCCGGCAATGTGATTGACGGCGATCCACTGCTTGTCCTCGACATAGCCGAACTGGAACGAGCTGGCGTTGGGAACCGTCTCGAGAGCGTGGCCACCGTTGCCGGCCAACCACTTCGCACCCAGGGTGTCGCTATAAGAGACCGTGATCTCCCCGTCGGGGTGCAGGTTCGTCCAGAACGCGTTGAAGGGGAGCATCGTCTGGTAGACGCGGCCCTGGGAGTCGAACGCAACGTTGGGATCGGTGGTGTTGGTCCAACTGGGCGGCATGTTCTGGTTGAGCACGCCCGGCGTAGTCTCGGTGGTGAAGCAGTCATAGCCGTTGATGATGTTGTTGGTGGCGGTGCCTGGGCTCGTGCCGTCGATGTTGTAGCTGCCGAGGTAGAAGTTGTAGCCGGTGGAGAACTTGTCGAAGAAGAACTTCGACGAGCCCACGATCTGCTCCGTGCCGGGCTTGACAGCGAGTTCCGATTCCGAATGGTTGGCATTGAAGTTGTTGGCGCTCGGGCCGACGCAGCCGCCGGCGACCGGCGGGTTCTCGGGGTAGCCGCCACCACTCGTAGGCGAGCTCACCACGGTGTTCGCGGCGGCGGAGGACGCCCAGAGCGGATCTGATCCGGCCGTGAAGCGAGCCGGCGACAGGGCCATGACGATCGTCGCGGCGAGAATCGCCGCCCTCAGCGGCCTTCCGGTGCGTTCGGTGACCTTGCCCATGATTTCACGCCCCCCTCTGCAATCCCGATCGAAGCGACGGCTCGGCTGATGGAGCCCCCACGCAGCTTTTCGACCATAGCCGATTAAGTTCATGAATTCAAGTCGCTGAAAATCGTCGGCAGAGCTTCAGGACACGTCGGCCGGCATGTACTCCATCACCGCCAGGGCGGGAGCCCGGCTGAGCAGGCCGATCCCTTCCAGCACGTAGCCCAGCAGGCCGGCCGCGGTAGGCATCGCGCGCGGCGGAACTGGCCGCCGCGGCGCCCTCACCTCTCTCGCCGGCGTCGTGTCCTTCAGCCCGGCCAGGCTTCGCGCCTTGCGCACTGCCGCGTCCACGCCGCCCAGCTCGTCGACCAGCTTTCGCTCCAGTGCCTGGCTCCCCGTCCAGACGCGCCCGCCGGCCACGGGATCCACCTCGTCGCGCGTCATGTTTCGCGACGACCGGACCGAATCGAGAAATAGCTCGTAGACGCGGCCGATCTCCATCTGCACGATCGTCCGTTCCTCGTCCGTGAACGGATCATCGTCACTCTCCAGCGTTACATGCTGGCCGAACGCCACGGTCTCTCGATTGACCAACAGCTTCGAGAACAGGTCGCTGGTGACGAGCTTGCCCGTGAAGACCCCGATCGAGCCCGTCAGCGTGCCCGGGCGCGCCACGATCCATCGCCCAGGGGTCGCCACCAGGTCGCCGCCCGACGCAGCCGCAGACCCCATCGCTACCACCAGGGGCTTGCGTTTGGCGATGAGCTCGAGCGCCTGTCGCATGGCCTCGGACGCCGTCGACGATCCTCCGCGCGAGTTGACGAACAGGACCGCCGCCGCGGCGTTCTTGTCGGCGGCGACCTGGCGCGCAAGCGGAACCACGCTGAGATCGCCCGCTCGATCCTGGCCCACCAGCGGGATGTCGATCGGAGGCCTGATCGGCAATGAATCGGTGCGCCCGTCGACGATCGTGCCCTCGATCCGAATGATGGCCACGTACCTGCCCCGGCCGGTCGTGGGCCGCCGCGCCCTCAACCGGCGCCGAGCCCGGTCCCAGGTCGCGATCCGAGCACGCTCGCCGCCTCTGCCCAGATGATCTGGGAGCTGCTCCTCGGGCAACACCCCGTCGACGACGTGCTTCTCGACCGCGACGGCGTCGGTGTATGGAGAGTCGTCCACGACCTTCGCGGCCGCGTCCAGATCGACGCCGCGGCTCTCGCCGATCGATCTCACGAGCTCTTGGTGGTTCGACGCGAGCAGCCACGTCATCTGCTCGCGCTGCTCGGGCGACATCTGCGATTTCGTGAGCGGGTCGGGGGCCGACTTGTACGGCGATATCTGCACGAAATCGGCCTTGATGCCCACGCGGGCCAGGCCGTCGGCGAGGAACACCCCGGTCGATGAGAAACCAAGCGGTCGCACCAGGCCCGCGGGCATCAGGAGGATCTCGTCGCATGCCGAGGCCAGGTAATACGTCCCGGTCGTATAGAAGGGCGCCCACGCGATTACGCGCTTCCCGGCGCCGCGTAGCTTAAAGACCAGGTCTCGCAGGTCCTGCAGGCTCGCCATCGACATGGGCACCGGCCGGAGGTGAAGCACGACCCCCTTGGTCCGCCGATCCCGCGTGATCGCGTCGAATTGCTCCCCGAGCTCCTCGATGCTCAAGCGCGGCCGCGAGACGAACCGCCGCCAGAACGGTCCCGGCGGGTCGGGCAGGGTGGGAAGGCCCTCTTCCAGCACGTAGATGACGTAGTCAGGCGCCCTGCCGATCGATCGCCGCAAGCTCGACAGCAGCCACCAGACGTAACGGAACGGATAGGAGATCAAACCCCGCCTCTCGTTAAGAGCTTAGTTTGCGCGGGGTGCAGCTAAATTGTCAGACGACTTTCGAGACCTCGAGGTGTTCATCGAGGGCCTCGCTCAAGCGGGCGGCCCCGTACTCCTGGCCGACGTGCTGGTGGTAGGGCACACCGGTGAAGAGGTGGTGGCTCCGGGTCGGGATGTCCGCTTCTGGCGCCCACTCCTTCCGCTGCAGCGCCATGTAGCCCTGTTCCCGGCTTTGCTTGAGATCGTCGAGCAGCACCGAAATGCCGTGGCCGGCGGCGTGCTGGAGGGCGAGCGTGATGAAGATGAAGCCGACACCGAGGTCGCCGAGCTCGTCCCAGGTGATCGGGTCCTTCTCGTTGTGCCACTTGAAGGAAGATGAGTAGTTGAAGGCGAAGCGAGCCCTCGGGAATCGCTTCCGGATCTCGCTGCAGAACTGCTCTGTCGGTCCGCGCTCCGCGGTCGGAAACTCGCACCACAGAAGATCGGGGACCCCGCTGTCCAGATATCGCAGCCCGCGGTCGATGGCGAGCTGGATGCCGCGCTTGGTCTCGGGCGCTTCGGTGGCGGAAACGCCGTCGGTGCGGGCGATGATGACGAAGTCCTTGTGGCCCAGGTCGTCGGCCGCGTTGCGCATCATCTTGAGCTTGCCGACGAACTCGCCGGCCGAGATGAGCGCCTTGCCCGCGATGTGGCCGCAGCGCTTGGGCATGACCTGGTCCTCGAGGTGCGCGGCCGCCACCCCGGCGCGCACGTACAGGTCAACGGTGCGCTGGACGTTGAACAGGTTCCCGTAGCCGGCATCCATGTCAACGACGACCGGCGGGATCTCGAGGTGAACCGGGGCTACTCCCTTCTCGGGGTCGCCCATCGCCATCGTGAGCTGGAACTTGCGCAGGGCGCTGACGGTGCGGCGGGCGCCGTCCGCGATCTCGACCGATGAATAGATGTCCATATCGGTGGTGCCGAGATGGCCGATGGCGAAGGAGTAGCCGCTGAAGTAGACAGCGTCGAAGCCGTGATACATGACCAGCTCGGCTCCGAACGGGTCGTAGACGCCGGGTCCGAAGACGAACGGTTTGGTGTCCAGGAGGCGGCGCAGGCGGCGGCTCGGGTCCTCGTGGCGCGAGGCGGGGACTTTGAAGCCCTCAGGGAGGAGCGGCGTGGAAATCAGCTCCATCGGTTCGCTATTCGTTTTCGTGGTCGCAGTTGCAGGGGTCTGGGCATTCGCACTCGTGGCGGGAGGGTTGGCCCGACATTTCGAGGTCCGGTGACTGGTCGTTGTTTTCCATGGAGGTGACGCTATCAATCCTGTCGGTATAAGTCCAATTGATTGATTTGATCGTGACGATCAATAAAACCGATAGCTGACCGAGACAACTCGGACCCCTCTCCCTAACCCTCTCCCCTGCGTGGAGAGGGGATAAGCAACGCCAGGAACGCCGCCACGATGCCCTCGGGCTTGCCGGCGTCGCGGCGCCGGTAGGCGACGATCGAGTTGTGCATCGGCGGCGCGTCCTTCATGGGGACCAGGCTCAGCGTTCGGCCTTCGACCTCACGCGCGACGGCGGTGCGCGGCAGCAGGGCGACGCCCAGGCCTCGCTCCACCATCTTCTTGGCGGCCTCGATCGAGTCCAGCTCCATGAGGCCGCGCAGCATCGCCCCGGACGACAGGAAGGCGGCCTGGGTGATCTCGTAATAGCTGGACGTGCGGTCGAACATGATCAGCTTCTGGCCGGCGACCTCCGCCATCGTCACGGTCCGCCGCTTCGTGAATGGATGCTCGGGAGCGCACACGAGCACGAGCTCCTCTGTATGGAACGGAGTCAGCTCCAGGTCGGGGTGACGGATGGCCCGGCCAAGTCCGAGCTGCACCTCGTCGCGGAGCACCAGCTCCACGACGTCCTCCGAGTGGCCGGTGCGCACCGACACCTCGACGCGCGGATGGGTGGCGACGAACGTCTCCAGCAGCTGGGGCAGGACGTAGGTGCTGACCGCCGGGGCCGCCGCGATCATCAGGTGTCCGGCCGAGGCGGACATGACCTGCTCCAGCGCGTCGCGGCCTTCGGCGAGAGCTCGTAGCGCCCGTTCGGCGTAAGGCACCCATGCTTTGCCTGCATCTGTCAGTCGCATGCCGTGCGGCGTGCGCAGGAAAAGGGGAGTGCCCAGCTCGCGTTCGAGGCCGTGGAGTCGTGCGGTGAGGGTCGGCTGGGTGATGAATAGCGCCTCCGCCGCCCGGCTCACGCTGCCGCGGCGCGCCACCTCCAGGAATCCCTCCACCTGGACGAGCTGGAGCGAGTTGACCTTGCCGTTACGCGATTCGTCTATGGCCACGGCCGTGGCCACAAATTCTATCTATGGCGCCGCAGAAGCGAAACTCCCGACCAGATCGCCAGCGCCCACACCGGGCCCATCGTGATGATGAACGGCCGGATCGTATCGCTGGCCGAGTCGGAGTTGCGGTCGAACGCTAGGAACACGAGGACGCTGCCGTAGGCGAGGAGGGCCAGGGCGGCGGCCACCCCGGCGACGGTGGACCATCTCATCATCGGAATGTTGGGCCATCGGCGTCCGTTTTGATTTCCATGAACGCTTTCTTCGGCTTCCATATGCCCACCTTCACGTTTCCCGGCGTTCCCAACGACCGCCTGTTCGATCGCGTGGCCGAGAACGCAAAGGCGGCCGAAAAAGCCGGTTTCGACCTCGTGACCGTGATGGACCACTTCTATCAGATCCGCGGGGTCGGTCCCGAGACCGAACCGATGATGGAGGCCTACACGACGCTCGCCGCGCTCGCCACGCAAACATCGCGGGTGAAGCTCGGAACCCTGGTCACCGGAGTCACCTACCGCAACCCCGCCCTGCTGGTCAAGCAGGTGACCACGCTCGACGTCATTTCCAACGGCCGCGCCATCCTCGGAATCGGCGCCGCCTGGAACGAAGACGAGCACAGGGGTTACGGGCTTGAATTTCCGCCCATCGCGCGGCGCATGGACCGCCTTGGCGAAGCGCTGACGATCGCGAAGTTGATGTTCACCCAGGACCGGCCGTCATTCGAGGGCACGTACTACAAGATCGATCGCGCACTGAACGTACCGCGCCCCATCCAGCCGGGGGGTCCGAAGATCCTGGTCGGCGGAGGCGGGGAGCGGCGGACGCTGCGACTGCTTGCTGAGCACGGCGACATCGGCCACTGGTTTGGCGGCAACCTCGAGGCCCTGAAGCGAAAGAAGCAGATATTTGAAGAGCACTGTGCGGCGGTCAATCGTGACCCTTCAGAGGTGCTTTTGACCGTCGGTCTCACGCTGGTGCTCGCGGAGAACGAAAAGGACGCGAAGGCCCTCATGGACGGCCTCAGCCCGGAGCGGCGGGCCATTGCGATCACCGCTACCGTTGCTCAGGCCGCCGAGGTGATCGGCCAGTACATGGACGCCGGCTTTGGTGGCTTCACCTTCAACAACAACGTCCTCCAGACACAGGAGTCGATCGCGCTCGCGGGCGAGCTGATCAAAGTCGTGCGCGGCAGCGCGGTGCCGGCCTAGGCCTTGTAATTGAGCTCGCCGGCAGTGACGGGGACCCGAAGGAAGTTTTCCAGCGGCGCCAAAGGGCACGCCCAGCGAGGGCTGTAAGCGCACGACGCGTTGTACGCGTAGTTGAAGTCGATCACCACGTCGGGCGACCCCGGCGTGATCTGCAGCACGAGGCCGTCGGTGTCCTTGGCGGTGTCGAACAGGTAACGCCCGGCGCCATAGGTCTGCTGCGGGGCCGTGGTGTCTTTGAACGGAACGAACAATCCTCCCGCGTACTGGACCAGGCTTAGCACAGTCAGCTTGCACGGCTCGCCGGCCAGCCGAAACACCAGCACCCCCGCTCGCCGGTACCGCACCGCGCCGTCCTCGCCGCCCGTGTCGATGAGGAGCTCGGAGCCGTCTGCCGGTTCCATTCGCGCGTGAACGCGATAGGCGAGATCTTGCGGAAAGTAGTGGAGCCCGATGAACGTCGCCCGTTCCTCAGGCTCGATCGGCGATTGCGGGTGCGACTTGAAGAGGCGGTCGCGGCCCTCCCTGAATTTTTCGAGCGCATCCGCTCCGCCGATCCGATAGAGGTCGCCGACGCTGCGCCTCCAATCGATGAGATCGAGGAGCGCGACCGGATCCGGCGTTACCACGAGTCCCAGTGCACGATCGGCTCGAGCGGGATCCGCTCCGCGGGCTTGAAGTCGCCACCGGTGTGAAAGCCAAGAGTGATCAAGGCGGCTTGGGTAATGCGCTCGTATGGGATGCCCAGCAGCTCGGCCGTTTCTTTTTCGTACTTGAGGTGGAGCGTGGTCCAGGCGCCGACGAGTCCGCGATGGCGAGCCGCGAGCATGAAGCTCCAGGCAGCGGGAAGGATGGAGCCGTAGAGTCCCGCGATCTCCAGGTTCGACACCCCTGGGACGTCCACGCGTCCGTGGATGCACGGGATGACCATCACGGGCACTTCATGGAATCGGTCGGCCAGGTACTGCGACGACGAGACGACCTTCGGTAGCTGTTTATGCCGGACATCGTCCTCCGCATACCGCGGGCCGCGACCGCCGGAGTATGCGTCCCATGACTTCCGGTAGAGCTCACCGATGACCTTCTTCTTTTCGGCGTCGGTGACGATGACGAAGTGCCATCCCTGCCGGTTGGAACCGGTCGGCGCCTGGACCGCGACCTCGATGCATTCAAGGATGAGCTCGCGGGGAACCGGCCGGTCGAAGTCCATCCGCTTGCGCACCGAGCGCGTTGTCGTCAGAACCGCTTGGGCATCCATGACCTCAATTGTCCCCCGTGACGCCGCGTAATACGATGCAAGCGTGATCTCTCAAGAGCTGCTCGAGATTCTGGCCTGCCCCAGGTGCCATACCAAGCTCGAGCTCAAAGAGCCGGACCACCTCCGGTGCCCTCACTGCAAGGTCCTCTATCCGATCGTCGACGGCATCCCCGTGCTGCTCATCGAAGAGGGCAAGCCAGAGGGCGAAACGGGCTCGAGCCCCTCTCCCTAGCCCTCCCCCCTGAAGGGGGGAGGGGCTTACGCCGCGCATTGGAGGTGGCTGGTATCGATCGGCGATTGCGGGCTGTGCACCTTCTGGACGGCGGTCGCGATCTCGTCGTCGGTGAGCGCGTAGGCCTGGTCGGGCTGGCTGGCCGAGGTCGCGAAAACGATCCCCACCACGTGACCCTGCAGGTCCACCAGCGGACCTCCTGAGTTCCCAGGCCTGACCCTCGCCGAGATCACAAAGATCTCGCGTGTGACGGGCTTCTGGTTGTAGATGTCTCGACCCGCCGCCTCGATGGCGCCGTCGACGACAGCCGGCTGCACTGACTCCGGACCCCCGCCTGGGTACCCGATCACCGCTCCCTTCGTCCCACGTTCGCCGGGACCGAGATCGAGAGCGGCGCCCCCGAAGTCGGGCACGTAGAGGAGCGCCACGTCGCGATCGGGATCGAAATAGACGACCTCGGCTTTCATCCCGACCCCACCAGGAGTCTCCACCCGATGGTTCGCCGTTCCGGACACGACGTGCGCATTGGTGACCACGTACCCGTTCCCGATCGGAAAGCCGCTCCCGGTCACCAGCCCGCCGCAGCCGGAGCCGGTCACTTTGACCACAAACTGTTTGGCCTGCCGCACGCCTGGTGTGTCCACCGAGGTCGGGATGGGGAGCGGGGCGGGCAGCGATGGCTCGAGGCCGGCGAACACGGGCGGGAACGTGACACCCGACAGGATGCCCTCGACGCGTGCGAGGAATGCCGGCGGGCGGGGTGCGAGCGAATCGAGCGTGCGCAGAAGCGTCGAGCGCTGGATCTCCTGCGCGATCTCCTGGCTGGGACCCCGCGAAAAGCTCAGGCCCAGAAACCAGCACATGGCCAGGACCGCGATCGTCGAAAGCGCGGCGCCTCCAATCGAATCGGGCATCGTGTGGAGGCCCCTGCGCAGGATGTTGCGGCGGATGGGCTCGCCGGCGGCGAAGCCGATGCTCGACCCGAGGCTCCCGCCGATGACGAGGACGAGCACGGCGCCGAACGGGCGAGCGACCGGGTTGTGGATGCCGATGTACTCGAGCAGCGGTCCGGCGGCCGCCGCGCCCAATATCACGCCGACGACCAGGCCGACGTACTGCGCCAGGGAAAGCCAGAAGCCTCGACGATAGCCGTTCACCAGGCCCACCACGGCGGCGGCCACGATCAGGAGGTCGACGAGGTTCAGGGCTTTAGGTTAGCTAGCGCGCACTTGCGGGTGGCCAGCAGGCCGGATTCATTCCGGCCGTCCCAACGCGCGCCACATCATGATCTTTACGTCGCGTGGAGTTCCCTTGAATAAATCCAATCCTTAAGGGAAAAAGAGCAGCCGCGTCGGCGAAGCCGACCCGGCGATGAGGGAAAACCGCCAGGTTGTCCCTCATAACTTTCTAGTGGTGCTCCGTGGGCTCGGCCGTGTCGATGTCCTCGGACGCCCGGTTGATCGCGTCTCCGCGAAGCACCCACCATCCCAGCCCGGCGACACCAAGCAGCGCGACCGCGAACGTGATGGTCAGCGCGAGCCACGCCGGGACCCATTCACCGGCGAGAAAGATCAAGGCTCTTACGCCGGTACCGGCGCCGGTTCGGGTTCGGTCGGGACCTGGCCTGACTCGCGCAGGTCTCGCAGCGGCATGAAGCTGTGCACCGGCGGAACCCTGGCGAAGTTGTATGGAGGCGGAGGCGAGGTCGTCGCCCACTCGAGGGTGTTGCCATGCCATGGATCGTCGCCGGCGATCTCCCCGCCGTTCCAGCTGCGGATGACGTTGATGAAGAAAAGCAGGACCGAGAACGCAATCAGGAAAGACGACACCGTGATGATCATGTTGGTCGTGGCCCAGGCTGGGTTGGCGTAGGTCGCGATACGGCGCGGCATCCCTTCCAGTCCGAGCGTGTGCATGATCAGGAACGTCCCGTTGAATCCGATGAAGAGCGTCCAGAAGTTCCACTCGCCGAGGGTGCGATTCAGAAGGCGCCCGGTGATCTTCGGGAACCAGTAGTAGATCCCCGCGAAGATCGTGAACACGCTGCCTCCGAACAGCACGTAGTGGAGGTGGGCGACCACGTAGTAAGACTGGTGGAGTTGGGTGTCGACCGGCACCGAAGCCAGATAGACGCCCGTGATGCCGCCGATCAGGAACGTGGCCAGGAATCCCCACGCGAACTTCATGGGCACGGTGAACTCAATCGATCCCCACCATGTGGTTGCTATCCAGTTGAAGAACTTGATGCCGGTCGGGACCGCGATCAGCATCGTCATGAGCATGAAAAAACCTTCGACCCAGGTGTTCATGCCGACCGTGAACATGTGGTGGGCCCACACGGTCATGGACAGGAAGACGATCCCGAACAGCGCCGCGACCATGGTCGTGTAGCCGAAGATCTGCTTGCGCGCGAAGACCGGGATGACCTCAGAGATCATGCCGAATCCGGGCAGGATCATGATGTAGACCTCGGGGTGGCCGAAGAACCAGAACAGGTGCTGGTACAGGACCGGCCGTCCCTGCGTCGTGAAGAACTGCGTTCCGAGCTGCCGATCGAACTCGACCAGGATCATGGCGGCCGCCAGCGGCGCGCCCACGACCAGAAGCAGGATCGAGGTCGAGATCTGCGCCCATACGAAAAGCGGCAAGCGGGTCAGCTTCATGCCCGGCGCGCGCAGGGCGACGATCGTGGTCAGGAAGTTGGTCGAGGCCATGATCCCGGAGATGGCCCAGACGATGATGCTCAGCGCCCAAAAGTCGACCCCCAGGCTGTGGCCCTGGTAGGCCTTCTCGGTGAGCGGCGCGTATCCGGTCCAGCCGGCGTCCAGCGCACCGCCCGTGAAGAAGGCTCCATAGTACAGAAGGATCGACACCGGCACCAGCCAGAACCCGAGCAGGTTGACGCGCGGGAAGGCCATGTCGCGTGCGCCGATCATGATCGGAACCATGTAGTTGGCGATCCCGGTCAGGAAGATCGTGACGAAGAAGAAGATCATCGTCACGCCGTGCGCGGAGATGAGCTGGTTGTAGGTCTCGTGATCGACGACCGACAGGTTGGGCTGCGACAGCTGCAGCCGGATGATCAGGGCGAAGATGCCGCCGATCACGAAGCTCAGCAGGCCGGTGACCATGTACATGATCCCGATCAGCTTGTGGTCGGTGGTCGTCAGCCACAGGGTGATCGGCTTCCAGAAGGTGTCGTCGTATGCCTTCGGGCGGGGCAGAGTTTGGACCGCGGCCATTACGTACCCATCCTAACTCGCGGTCGCGGGCGCGCTTCGCGCCGCGTGTTGCGCCGCCACCTGCTGCTGGACCCAGGCGTTGAAATCGGATTGGGTCATCGACTGCACGATGATCTGCATCGTGCTGTGGCCGACGCCGCAGAGCTCGGCGCATTCGCCGCGCCAGGTGCCGATGCGATCGATCTTCAACCAGGTGAAGTTGTCATACCCCGGCACCGCGTCGGTCTTCCCCGAAATCGCGGGGACCCACCACGAGTGGATCACGTCGGTGCCCTGCAGTCGCAGGCGGATCAATGTGTTCACGGGGACGACGAACGGCGTCACGTCGCCGGCCAGGGTCCCCTCCTGGTGGATGGTGAAGCCGCCTGCCTGGGGATAGGTGTAGTTCCAGCCGAACTGGTGCCCGGAAACCACCACCTCGAAGTCGTAGTTGCTGATGGGCTGGAAGTCCTTCTGCAGCTCGTTGAAGCTGTAGAGGGCGATCGCCAGCACCACCACGAGTGGAATGGCGGTCCACACCACCTCGAGCCTGGAGTTGCCGTGGATCTGGGGCGGGATGTAGCCGGCGGGCTGCCTGGAGCGGCGGTATCTGATGATCACCCACAGCAGGGCCAGCTCGACGCCGATGAAGATGATGATGGCCGGGATCGAGATCCCGATGTAGGTGTCGTAGATGCCCTGGCCGTTGGGCGACACCGGGGTGGGGAAGATGGGAGAGACACCGCCAGGCGCCTCGCAAGAGCTGAGCAGCAGGACCGCGGGCAGAATGGCCAATGGCCACAACCGCACGAGGGAGCCCGCCTTCACGGCGCCCAGTATATCGACGCCAAGAGGCGCGACTGTGAGCCCGACCGCCGCCGTCCACTAGAATCCGAAACGAACTTGGCCGCATCCAGGGAGCCCCGATACGTCGACATCTCCAACCCTTCCCTGGCCGTCGACTGCCCGCGCTGCGGGCTGAAGACGCCCAGGTTTCTCGACCTCTGCCGCAACGACGGCTACAAGCTCTGGCCCTCGAGCTACAGCGCTTCGGCGGCGTTCAAGGTGTGGCGCGACGCCGATCCGGCGCGCGCGACGGCCTCGCGCTTCGACATGGAGATACCGCAGCACGTAGAGAACGTCGTCGATTTCGACGCCAAGGCTCGTGAGCTCGGGATCCACATGCCGCCGCCCAGCCGGTGGCCGTTCGTCATCTGCGGGGGGGCATTATTCCTCAGCCTGGCCGCGATCCCGTTCGCAACAGAGATTCGCATCACCCTGGCGGTGGTCGGCGGGTTGATATTCCTGATCGGTGTGGTCGGCTGGGTCCTGGTCGAAGATGTGAAGATGTACCCGGCCGAATCGGCAGATGGCGGCGAGGTACATCACTGATGGCCGTAGCGACCCTGCACCAGCAGACCGGACCGCAATACCCGGCGATCAAGCCCGGGATGATGGGGATGTACATCTTCCTCGCGTCCGAGGTGATGTTTTTCGGAAGTCTGTTCGCGAGCTACTTCTACCTGTACGGATCGCACATCCAATGGCCGCCGCCGCCGCCCGCGAGCACTCCCGAGTTCTACGTGAACTGGTGGCCGATTCCCGCGATCAACACAGTCGTGCTGCTGTCCAGCGGTGTCACGTGCCACTTCGCCTCCGACAGTCTCGCGCACGGCAACCGCCGCCGGTTCTTCATGCTGTGGATTGCAACGATCATCCTCGGCCTCGGATTCGAGGGCGGGCAGCTCTTTGAGTTCATCGCGGCCTACGGCCGCGGTTTGACCTTGAACGGCTACAACACTTTCGCGAGCGCCTTCTTCACCATGACCGGGTTCCACGGCGCACACGTCCTCGGGGGACTGGTCCTGCTGACGATCATTCTGTATCGCGCCTCACGAGGACAGTTCTCGCCGCAGCATCACGTCGGCGTCGCGGCGGTGACGCTTTACTGGCACTTCGTCGACGTGGTGTGGATCTTCCTGTTCGGCATCCTGTATCTGGGCGTCACACTGTTCCGATGAGGCGGCTTGCCGTCGGCCTGCTCGCGGTGGCCTTGCTGGCCGCCTGTGGTGGCGGCGGCGGAGGCAACGCCCAGCCGGCAGGCTCGATCAAGGTCACGATGACCGAGTTCGCGTTCAATCCCTCGACCCTCAGCGTTCCATCGGGAAAGGTCGTCTTTTACCTCGTCAACGCCGGCACGGTCGCGCACGACATGGTCATCAAGGACAGCTCCGGCGCCATCGCGGGGCGGAGCGAGCTGGTGTCAGCCGGCGACAGCTTCGTCTTCACCGTGGCCAGCCTGGCGGCGGGCAAGTACAGGTTCATCTGCGACCAGCCCGGGCACGAGGCCGACGGTATGTTCGGGACGCTGACCGCTACGTAATTTATGAGAGGAAACCCGGGCGGTTTCCTCTCATCGCCGCGCGCTGCGCGCGCGGCTGCGCTCTTTCCGATCAGGTTCGGATTGTTTAAGTAGCCACTCCCGGCAACGCTTAGTGTCGTTTGTGTGGCGCTGGTCGCGGCCGGGCAAACCCGGCCGCCCTTGCCACGACGCTATGGCGACGGGCTCGGGCTCGGTGTCGGCGTCGGCTTGGGCGAAGGTATCGGCGATGGGCTCGGCCCGACCTTGAGGCTGAGGAGCTCGATCTCGAAGACCAGGGTCGCGTTCGGGGGGATGACGTAGGCCCCGGTGTTCTGGTCTTGCTTGCCGGCCGCCCCATAGGCGAGCGGTGCGGGGATGATGAGCTTGCGCTTGCCCCCGACCTTCATCCCGGGTATGCCTTCCACCCAACCGGCGATGACCTGGCTCGGATTCGCGTTCAGATCCACGGGAAACGGCGTGCCGCGGTCGCGGCTGGAGTCGAACTTCGTGCCGTCGCTCAGCCACCCGGTGTACTGCACGGTGACGGTGTCATTGCTGTGGGCGACGGTGCTGGTGCCGACCGTGAGCTCGATGTACTTGAGCCCGTCCGGGTAGGTGACAACGGGCAGCCCGTTGCCGGCGTTGAAGTCGTCCGCTCCGGGGGACGGGCTCGCCATGCCGGGACTTTCGTTGGCCACCGGTGCGGAGGTCGCGTATGGGTCGGCGTAGCCGCAGGCCGCCAGCGCGAATGCACCCGTGAGCGCGAGCGCCAGGACGCCGCGCGGTGCCCCCCTCACGAGGCTGTGATGTCGATCGAGGTCATGCGATCGCCGACCTGGATCGAATCGATGACGTCCATGCCCGAGGTGACGGACCCGAAATGGTTGTAGACCCCGCTGGTGGCTAGAAACGGCGCATCGCCCGTCGTGATGAAGAACTGCGAACCGCTCACGCCGGCCGCGCTCGAAGCCATCCCGGCGGTGCCGCGCGGCCATTTGGAAGGGTTGGTTTCGTCGGGCAGCTTGTAGGCGGGGCCGCCGGTGCCGTTGCCGAGCGGATCGCCTCCCTGGACGACGAAACCAGGCACCACGCGGTGGAAGGTGAGGCCGTCGTAGAAGTGATTCTGCGAGAGGTAGACGAAATTGTTGACCGTCTCCGGGGCCACCTTTGGGTCGACGAATGTGATCGTGAAGGCGCCGCGCGAGGTGTGCACGGTCGCGGTGTACTTCTTGGTCCCGTCGATGACGGTGGGCGGGGGCGTGGTTCGTTGCTCCATGCAGGTGACGATGCCATTGTCGCAGCCTGAGGAGGTCGAGGTCGCGGGCGCGAGCTCGGCGCAGGCGCAAGCCGCGATCGTCGCGAGCGCCAGCGGAAAGATTCGCCTCACCGTCTGAATTTAGAGGATCTGGTAATTACCCTCTCCCCATCGCGGAGAGGGCAGGGGAGAGGGGCGTGAATGGCGTGGGCCGTCAAGGCCGCTCGATACGAGGCTCGCGGGTTCCCAGCACAACCAGCAACGCGAGTCCCAACGCCAGGCCGGCGGTCACGGCGAGCGCATCTCGGACGTCGCTGGTGGCCGCGATACCGCCGCCGACCAACGGGCCGAGGAAGAAACCAAACGCGACCGCGCTGGCGTTGAAACCGAAGACCGTGCTCTGCGCCTCGATCGGAGTCTCGAGCCCGATCATGCTCGCGGTCGCCGGCACGAACGCGCCGTAGAGGAGCCCGGCGGCGCCGACCGCGATCACCACCCACAAAGCATTCGGTGCCACGACCAGCGTGCCGATCGTGACCGCGAGCAGTATCGACGCCAGCGTGAGCATGCGCACGTAGCCGATGCGGCGTGTGACAGCCGTGTAGCCGATCGCGGAGACGCTGTTGGTCAGCCCCGCGGCGCCGAATGCGATTCCGGTCAAGGACGAAGCGGCGCGGCCGAGCATCTCTATGAGCCTCAGGACGATGAGCTGTTGCGCTGCGCTGTTGACCACGGTGATCAGGCCCTGCGCGCCGATCAGCACGGCGAGCGAACGCAAAGCACCCGGGCGCTGGTTGATCATCGCGAGCGTTCCGGGCCGCGACGCATCGCGAGCCTTCAGCGGGCTCTCACGGACGACGAGGAGCACGGGGATCATGGAGATCAGGAGCAGGATCCCGCCGCCGAGAAATACCAGGCGCAAACCGAAGGCATTCCCGGCAAGGCCCCCGACCACCGGGCCCACGGCGCTGCCCAGCGCAACTGCGGACGTCACGACCCCAAGCGCCCAGCCGACCCGATTGCGCGGCGTTTCGACCGCCACCAGCGCGGTGGCCGCCGCGACGGTGCCGCTCGTCGCCCCCTGGAGGAAGCGAAGGACGACGAGCTGGATCGGCGTCTGCACGAAGAAGATGAGGCCGACCGTGATCGCGCCCCCGAGCATCGAGCGGATGAGCATCGGCTTGCGTCCCAATCGATCCCCGAGGACGCCCCAGATCGGGCTGGCGACCGCCATCGCGAGCCCCGACACGCTGCCCGCGGCGGCCGTCCAGAGGTCGAGGTCGCGGCCGGGATGGACGCCGAGGTCCTGGGAGATGAAGATCGAGAGGAAGGGGAAGGCGAAGCTGAAGCCGAAAATCGCCGTGAACTCCGCGAACCAGAGCGCAACGAGGTTGCGCCGCCAATCAACAGCCGGAGTCAATCGCTCCCGCTCTCGCCCCGCGCCTTCGAATCCTTCGCGATTGGAGTCCAAGGCACAGACCTAGAATAAGCGTCCACTCTGTTCGCATTCCGCCGCGGGCGGCTAGCTCAGTTGGGAGAGCGCCAGCTTGACATGCTGGAGGTCGGGGGTTCGAAACCCTCGCCGCCCACCAAAACCGAACGGGGTGGCGGCAGGCCGCGCTCATCGACGTTCACTCTTTGGTTGGATCTACTTCGGACTCGGCCCGCATCGCCACTCCCAAAAGCACGAAGCACACGCCCCAGGCAGCGATCACGTACTCGAAGTCGCGGCCCGGCAGAGCGAACGCCGGGAACACCGCCACAACCAGGAACGCGCCTGCGGCCAGTGGCGTGAACCGATGCCATCCCCTCCACTGAAGAGTCCGGAACGTCGTGATGCCGGCGAGAATTAGTCCGACCGCCAACCCCAGGGTTCCGACGCCGAAGAGCACGTTGGCAATGTCGTTGTTGATGAGCACGATCGGCTCGGCAACCGCAAGCACCGCCCAGGCGATCACGACGGTCCAGATCGCGCCCACTGCGAGCCGGCCACGGCCCATCGCTCCGGACGCCCATAGGCCCAGCATCCCGACCAGCAATAGAAGATGACTCAAGCTGCTGAGGCCGACCGCAGCGCCAGCCGCCAATGAGCCCTGAGGTGGATTGATCACCCCGCCCGCCATCTGCAGCACCCCGCCGGCGATGGTGCCCCACGCCGCCAAGGCCACGAATTGATCCGAGGCCTGTCGCCGTCCAGCCACTATGGTGTTCATCGATTGTCACTCCGTTTCAAGGACTCGATCGGGCGAGTCTGATCCCGGCGCCTCGGGACACGCGATGCCGTGTCGAACAGCATTCGCGCGGCCCGAAGCGCATCGAATTTTTGGTACCGGTCAGGGGAGCTGTGAGACCTGCAGTTCGTTGTTCATGCCGGGCCCGAAGTTCTGCGCGTAATGGCCACCGGTCGCCTCAATTTCGAAGGCTGGTTGGCACAAGCCACCCGCGCATTGAAAGATCAGCAGGTACTGGCCGTTGGGATCGGCCGGAATGAAAGGCAGACGGAATGTCGTCGGTACGGCAAAACCGCTCAGTGAAATGTGACCTGTTCCGTTCAACGCAGGGTTCGCGTTGTCGTGGCCCTGGAACTCGAGCTCACCGTCAACTGTGCCGGCTGAGTCGACCACAATCCAGCCCCAGATACCACCGATCCCGAACGGGTTGCTCTGGCTGGCAACGCACGTGACGGGGTTCTGGCAGTTGAGTGAGAGGCCAACCTGATAGGCAGCGCCATTCCCATAAGCGGCTGCCGGGAGGGTGCTGGCGAGCAGCAATCCAGCGATTCCGACGAGAACACCCAAACTGACTCTTAGCCCTTGCATGTGTTTCCTCCGTGAAAATATGGGGTGGCCAGCGCTGCGCAACGAACTGCGTTAAAGCTGTGAGCTCACTCGGGGACATTTCCCGAGCGGGTGCCCATCGTGTAAGGCGTGTAGACGCCTTCGTAGTTGATGGTCATGCTCATGCCCGAAGCGGCGTGCATGAGGATGTGGCAGTGGAGCATCCAGATCCCTGGGTTGTCGGCTTTGAAAGCTACGTCCCAGGTCTCGTGCGGTCCGACCAGCACTGTGTCCGTGTGGACCGGGCTGCCCGCCAGCGGGTGACCATTCCTCGCCAGCACCGTGAAGACGTGACCGTGGACGTGGATTGGATGTGAGCTGTGGTCTCCAGGATTGACGATGCGGAGGTGGACCAGCTGGCCCTCACGCACGTTGATCGGCGGGATGTTGGGCGAGGTCTTGCCGCTGAAGGTGTCAGTGAAGTCGACGCTCCCATTGCGGAAGGCGAGCCCACCGCCGAGGACGATCTGCCGGGTCACGTCGTAGTGACCGGCGTCCGCCACCGGGTCTGGTGCCGGGGTCCCGTACCTGGTGAGGTCGAATGTCGGCAGCGAGTTCACGTTGACCGCGGCCGGAGCGGAACCCTCCCCAATCGTCACCACAGGGGATGCGGGCGAGCTCCACGGGAGGGTGGCTTCCTTTAATCCGACCAGGCGCACCGCCCCCGTGTCCGGCATCGTGAATATGAGGTCTGCCCGCTGGCCCATCCCGAGGGGGATGCGCTGCGGGCCCAGCTCCTGCGGCCCGATGAGGTCGTGCCCGTCGAGGGCTGCGACGACGTAGGGCGCGCCCACCAGGACCGGGGTCAGGGGCGCGAGGTCGAGGCCCGGCACCGCCCCGTTGGTGACCCGCAGCCGCACCATGTCGCCTGGGGCGGCGTCGAGGTGCAGGCTGGAGCTCCCGTTGACCTCGATCGCATCCGAGCCCGGCTCCGCGTGGACAAGAACGCTGTAATCGTGGACGCGGGCCTTGGGCGCATCCTTCGACTCGACAACGATCGATCCGATGAGCCCCCTTGGGATCTGGTTCATCGCGTCCTGGTGCGAGTGGTACCAGTAGGTGCCCGCGTCGTTGGCAATGAATTCGTATGTGAAAGTGCCGCCGGGCAGCACAGCGTTCTGCGTGATGCCGGCTACACCGTCCATGGCGCCAGGAACATTGATCCCGTGCCAGTGAATGGAGGTCGCATCAGGCAGGTGGTTGACGAGCGTCACCCTGACCCGATCGCCCTGCCTGACGCGGAGCTCCGGTCCGGGGACCCTACCGTTGTAGGCCCAGGCCTGGTGGCCTCCGATCGTGGTGACTCTGGCGGTCAGTGTGAAGCTGTCGACGGGCTCGGTCCCGAGGGGCGCGGTCAGGTCGGCCGCTGAGGTCGAAGTCTGGCCGGCAACGAATGGCGCGGCGTTGTAGGCGGCCGGCATCGGCGTCAACCCGCCGCCGACACCTCCGAACGCCATCAGCGGTGCAAACACGGCTGCAGGCAGGGTGGTCAACGCCACGCGGACACGGCCGCGTCGTCGCGTGGGCTGTCGGCGCACGCGAAGGATGAACAGCACGCACGCGATCGCCTCCAGCAGCGTCGCCGCGAAGTCGGTGAACGCGATCGTCTCCGGGCGCCAGGGCTGCGGGGCGATCGGCAGGCCGGTGGTGCGCGACATCAGCCAGATGCCGATGACCGTCAGCGTGCCAAGCAGTGCCACCGCGTAAAGACGCCGGCTCGGTGCGACTACAAGAGCGACCGCCAGGGCGACCTGGGCGGCGCCCAGCAAGATGAAGAAGATTCCGTAGAGCAGGTACTCGGAGATGTGATCGGGGGCGACAGCGAAATGAATCGCCGCGGCGCCCAGTGTCAGCAGGGCTGCGGAGTAGCTCGGGGCTGCGCTTCGAGTCGCGGTGCGAAGGGGCGATTGCGGACGACGCGATTCGACAATGGCGGGAGGCCGATCGATGACTTTGGTTTGGAGTGACATTGCGCTCGCGAACGTAAGTGCTCGCTGCGCCAGCCCGCATCGGGTGTTTCCCTACGTGTGCGACATCTCCGCCATCCGGCGCCCGAGCTCCGCCCGAGAGCGGATCTCCAGCTTCTGGTAGACGCGGGCCAGGTTGGCCTCCACAGTTTTCGGGCTTACGAAGAGGGCGGAGGCAACCTCCCGATTGGTCAACCCGCTGGCGGCCAACTGCCCGACCCGCCGCTCGGATGGTGTCAGCTCGGCGATTCCGCCGGGGTGCATGCCAAGGCGCCGAAGCTCACGTCGTGCCTTCTCAGCCCAAAGCGTCGCACCTGCTTCGGCAAAGATTCGCTGCGCTTCATCGAGCACTGCTTTGGCTGCCTTTCTCTTGCCCAGCCGGCGCTGCACCAGGCCAATAACCAAGAGCGTTCGCGCGCGCTCGAGCGGCATCGCAAGGCGCGCATGTTCCGCCATCGCTCGTTCACCGGCTTGCACCGCTTCCGCAAGCTGGCCGTTGGCAGCCAGCAGCAGAGCGCGGCAGCGCGCGCCGGTTGCCAGCGCCCAGGCGCGATCAAGGCGGCACCCATTGTGTTCGAGCTGGTCGACGATCGCGGCCGCCCGCTCCGTCTGCCCGAGCGCGATCAGCGCCTCGGCCGCGTCTGCAGCGAAGGGTATGGCGACTGGCTCGTTTACGCCCATGGAGGCGGCTCCAGCAGCCATTGGTTCGAGGCGCTGCACAGCCGCCTCGAATTGCTCGAGCGAGAGCTCGAGGAAGCCGAGCGCGGCCATCGGCCAGAGGGTCGCAACCACACAGCTGCCGCGCAGAAAGATCGCGAGGGCGGCTGCGCCCGTTTCGCGACACTCGGTGACTTTCCCCTCGAAAGCGGCGACGTGCGCCCGAGTGGAGAGGGCGATGGCAAGCGGCACATCGGTGCCAAGCTGAAGGGCACGCTCATAGGCGTCGTCTGCCACGCGCCGCGCGCTCGCAAGGTCACCTCGCCAACATTCGAGCATCACCGTGTGGAAGGCGACGAACATCAGGTCGCTCTCCTCGCCCCTGTCGAGGCAGTCCTGACGAATGGCGTAAAGGGCAGTCCGCGCTCGTTCCAGCTGGCCGGTCCACATCCACAACAGGCACCCGATCAGCGACGGGCGGAACATGATGGCAGTCGGCAAGGTGCGGTCCTCCAGCGTGAGCGCTCGCTGCAGCCGCGACTCGTCGAGACCTTGCCCATTGAGGAACCTGATGATCGCGGAGGCCGCGAGCGCCTGACCGATCATTGCCGGCGCGCCGAGCTTTTCAGCTTCCTCGATGACCGCCTCGGCATGATTCACGGCATCGGTGACGCGACCCAGGTTGGTGAGCACGTACAGGAGCTCGAGCATGACGCGGACCCGAAGCGATCGGTCGTCAGACGCGTCGGCGAGCGCTCGTTCGAGAAGGAGAGCCGCTTCCTGATAGCTGTCATCGTGCAGCCGTACCGTGGCGAGCAGCCGCTGGGCTTCACCACGAACAGCACCCGAGGGCAGCTGAGCGATGGTTTCCTCCAACACGACGCGGGCTCGAAGAGGATCCCCGGACTCGAAATGGAGACGGGCGGCGCGGATCGACCGTTCTGCACCGCCGGCGCCGAGCCGTATTGCCAGCTCGAGCAGCTCGGCCGCGGCCGCCGGCGCTCCGCGGCTTCTCGCAAGAGCGGAGGCTTCGTCCAGCGCGGCAATCGTCTCGCCGTCGCCATGCATCGCAGCGAGCGCGAGGTGTCGAGCCCTCTCCTCCGCATCGAGGCCGGCGGCGGCCAGACGGCGATGCATGGCTCGGCGCTGTCCGGGTGACGCCATCGCGTAGATGCCTGAGGCGAGGATCGGGTGTGTGAAACGGATACGAGCACCGTCGACCGTGAGGACGTCGAGATCCTCGGCTCTCTCGACCAGCCTTGATGCGTCGACGTCGATCCGCTGCAGGACTTCGAGGGTCGGTGCGGTGAGCGCGGCGGCCGCAAGAAGGACGTCTCGAACGCTGGGTTCGATGCCGGCCAAACGCGCCCGGGCGAGCTCGGCCACGGTCGCCGGGAACCGAGTGCTGGGGGCCAAGGTCGTTCTGTCGCCGAGGAGCCGGGCAAGCTCGAGGGCGAAGAATGGATTCCCGCCAGAGACACTCTGGATGCGCATCAGCGCCGGTCGCGGGTAAGTCCTGCCAGTTCGCTCCTTGAGGAGGTGATGGAGCGCCGCGAGGCTGAGGGGTCCGACCTCGAGGCTGGCCATACGGTCCGGATCTGCCAGGCGCAAGCGCAACTTGTCGGCCGTTCGATGGGTCGTCCTGCGTGACGCAAGCACACCGATGTGCCCAGTCATCCGACGGACGGCGAACTCAACAGCGGTGGCGCTCTCGCGGTCGAGCCACTGCACATCATCGACGGCGATCAGGACCGGGGCGTCGTGCGCGATGCGGCCAAGCCCGGTGAGGAGGGCAGTCGCGATTGCGCGGTGATCGGGGGTTGAACCCGCTGGACGAGCACGAAGCATCGCCGCCTGGAGCGCTTCGCGCTGGGCATCGGGCAGGTCGCGCAAGAGCTCGTCTCCGACCGAAGAAAGCAAGTCAGTCAACGAGGCGTAGGAATGGCGAGCCTCTGACTCCACGGGACGGCAGGCCATGATCCGATACCCGCGCCGGGTTGCCTCAGCGAGCCCCGCCTGCCAAAGAGTCGTTTTCCCGATGCCAGCCTCGCCTTCGAGGACCAACGCTGCGGGACCCTCTCGTAGAGAGTCGAGGAAGGCCAGGATTTTCAACAACTCGGCGTCTCGGCCAATGACCTCGGGGGACATGATTGACAGGGAAGCTTAGGGAAACCCCCGATGCGAATGTGAAGAAATGTCGTTAATTTCTGCCGATGCCAAATGATCAGCCGGCCATTCTGCGCAGCTACCTGGTCGAATCGTATTGGCCTGGGGTCACCGAGCCCGGGGTCATTGTGACCATGCGACGGGCAAGACAGGCTGCCGAGGAATTAACAGGCCCGGGCAGTCGCATCAGGTACGTGACGTCATACCTGGTCACCCAGGACGAGGTCGCGTTCTCCTTGTTCGACGCCACTTCCGTCTCAATGGTTGAGGAGGCGTGCCGTCAGGCCGAGCTGCCGTTTGATCGGATTGTCGCCATAGTCCAGATCGACGCCGAGAACGAGTCGACAAGGTAGGCCCTCGAAGCCGCGGGGTGGCCCTAGCAGGACGCTATTCGAACCTCCTGGGTGAGTACCTTCCGCGCGTAGTATGGTGGGTATGGCGAAAGATAAGGTCACGATCACTCTCGACCGTCGTAAGGCCAACGACGCGCGCTCCCTGGTGGGGGCATCCTCGACCTCGGAAGTCATCGACATCGCTCTCGAGCGGCTGATTCGGGCCGAGCGCAAGAGCATGGACGTGGCCGCGTACAGGCGGCTCCCACCCAAGAAGCAGGAGGATGATCTCGCTCTTGTCGGTGACGTTGGCGCCTTGGCCGATGAGACAGATTGGGAAAGCTTGTACGCGGACGCCGAGGGGTGACGACCGCCTCGGTGCGTCGCGGCGACGTCTGGCTTGCCCGATTGGACAAGATTCGACCGCTTGTGGTCCTGACTCGCGAACCGCTCGCGTCAATCCTCAATGCTGTGATAGCAGCGCCCATCACTTCTACGGTCCGCAACCTGTCGACCGAGGTCGCGGTTGGCCCCGACGACGGCGTTCGTGTCCGCTCGGTCGCGAACCTGGACAACGCGCAATTGGTAGCTCGATCGCGACTGGTGCGTAGAGTGGGCAGGGTCAGGCCGACGACCATGCAGGCTATATGCGAGGCGTTGGCAACCGCAGTGGACTGCGGTTAAGAGCCTCCCGAGCCCGGGTGTCAATATTCGAGTCACTCTCGAGGCTGAGCGAGGGTGGTAGCCCCAGCGGGATTCGAACCCGCGATCTCAGCCTTGAAAGGGCCGCGTCCTAGTCCACTAGACGATGGGGCCTAGCTAGGTACTCTAATTACCGGCGTCGCCTGCAAGTTCCAACGGGCAGGCCAACGTTCCAAAGCGGGTGTAGCACAATGGTAGTGCGGCAGCCTTCCAAGCTGTTTACGAGGGTTCGATTCCCTTCACCCGCTCCAATCGCGCGCACCTAGCGGGGCGGGGGCAGAGCAGCCAGCGCGGCAGCAGCGGCCATGACAATCACGAGCACGCCCAATTCGAGGCGGCGCCGGCGGATCAAGGCCATCGACAAGGCTGCCCCAACGACGAGCACTTTGATCATCAAGACCTGGCCGTAGGCAGTGGTGATCAACGCGCGCAGCAAACCGATGTGGGCCACGGCGAGCAGAAGGCCGCTGATGGCGGCGACAGCGAAGCACAGCGCCGCATAGCGTCCGAAGCGCCGGTTCGGGACTAGAAGAAACGCGGCGAGCCCACCCACCCACAAGCCCATCGCGGCGACGTGGATCGCGACCAGCGTCTGGCCGGCCACCGGCAACCCCGGGATTGCGTGGGCGCTCGCCCCGTCGATCAGCGCCACCCCGACGCCGACGCCGAGCACCGGCCACGGCGACTCTAGCGACCACAGCGCCCAGACCAGCAGCGCCCCCGCGAGGCGTAGGCCGAGCAGGCGGCCGAATCCCGAGGCGAGGACTCCGATCGCCGTGTCGGCGTCGAAAGAAAGGCTGGCGAGCTGACCGAGGAGCGCGAGCGGTTCGGCGGCGATGAGCAACACGAGGCCCGTGCCGACGAGGCGCCTGACGGGCCGATTACCGGGCTGCTTGTCCCGGTTCAGCGCGGAGTAGGCGACCACGCCGAACACGAGCGCGAAACCGGCGAAGTGCACCCAGCGGGCGAGGGCCTGCAGCACGAACCCGACTGGAGTCGCGGTGCCGATCTCGCCGCCTGTCAGCAACGATGAGTAGGGGTTGGCGCTCGGGTGTCCGACCGAGAAGCGGAAGGCCCCACGGGATGGATGCGTATCGGCTGCCAGCACCTGCCAGCTCACGATGAACGTCCCCGAATCGACCGAGCTCATCGGCGCGTAAAGCAATGCGCCCCTGGAGATGACCGGCCCGGCGATCTGGTGGCCTGACGGTCCGTAGACCTTGATGCCGGCGCCGGCAGGCGAGACAGGCTCGCTGAAAATCAACTCGACCACCGGAGGCAGCGTCGACATGATTGAGTCCGGCGGTGGGCCCGACTGGATCAGTTGGGCGTGCGCGAAGGCGATATGCGGCAGCAGCGCGGCCGCGATGGCGATGCCGGCGATCGCGAGGCGACGGGATCGGCTCAGGAGTAGGCGGGAGCCTCGGCCCCGATGGGCAGCGGCGTCTCTTCGACCGGACTCGCAGGCTTCAGGCGCGCAATCCGAAGCACGAGTCCCGCGGCGATCAGGCACAGGAGGCCCGAGCTCATGAACGCCAGCTGGTAATCCCCGAAGATCGTCCTCACCGCGCCCGCCGCGAACGCGATGGAGGCGGCGCCGAGCTGGTGGGCGGCGAAGATCCACCCGTACACGATCGCGAAATTCTGCTGCCCGAATATCTTGCGAGCGAGCTGGACCGTCGGCGGCACGGTCGCGACCCAATCGAGCCCGTAGAAGACGACGAACAGGATCAGGCCAAAGTACGCGCTACCGAACACGTAAGGGAGCAGCAAGAGCGACAAGCCGCGCAGGCCGTAGTAGAAGAACAGCAGCCAGCGGCTGTCGAAGCGATCGGTCAGGTACCCGGATGCCAGCGTGCCGATCACGTCGAAGACCCCGATCACGGCCAGCAGGCTGGCGGCCGTGACCTCGGCCATTCCGTGGTCCATCGAAGCTGGGATCAGGTGGGTTCCGATCAGGCCGTTGGTGGAAGCCCCGCAAATGAAGAAGCTGCCCGCGAGAAGCCAGAAGTCGCGCGAGCGGACTCCGACCCTGAGACCGCGAAAGGCGTTCGCAATCGGGCTGCCGGTCGCGAGCGGCACGTTGTCGGCCTCGGTCGCTCCGTAGGCGCGCAGCCCGAGGTCGCTTGGGCGATTCCGGAGAAATATCGCGACCACCGGCACGACGGCAAGGGCGGCCAGCCCGACCGAGACCGCCGCCACCCGCCAGCCCAGGTACTGTGCCATCCAGCCGAGCGCGGGCAAGAAGATCAACTGCCCGGTGGCCCCGGCGGCTGTCAAAGCGCCCAGGACCAGGCCGCGCCGATGCACGAACCAGCGGCCCGCCACCGTCGCTGCGAGCACCGACGCCATGCACCCGGTGCCGAGCCCGACGACAACCCCCCAGAGCAGGTAGAGCTGCCAGGGCGAGTTCATGATGGTCGTCAGCAGTGCGCCGGCGGACACCGTCGCCAGCGCACCAACCGTCACCTTGCGAAGGCCGAAGCGGTCCATGAGCGCGGCGGCGAACGGACCTGTCAGGCCGAACAGGATCAGATTGATCGAGACCGCGACCGAGATGACCGCCCGGTTCCAGCCGAATTCGTTCTGGAGGGGCACGATCAACACACTGGGTGTGGCCCGGAAGCCGGCCGCCCCCATCAGTGCGATGAACGTGACCGCGGCGACGATCCACGCGTAGTGAATTCGCCTCAAGGCGCCAACTGTAATTGCCCCCCGCGGCGCGGATATTCCTCTGGGTCGGCTAGGGCGTCGTTGGGGCGGCCTCGGGACCGCGGCGGAACGCCCAGTTGCGGCCGGTCAGGTATCCGCCCAGGCCGATCATGACCAACGCGTTAACGCCGTGGAGTCCTGACAGAAGGGGAATGCCCGTGTAAGCCAGGATTGACTGGACGACGAGCAGAAGAAAGAGGACCGCGGTCAGGATGGTCGTCCGCCACGGGTAGCGCGCCCCGAACGAGCAACCGATCATCACGAGGATGGTGATGCCGAGGAGGTCTCCGTTCGCCCTGTGCAAGCCGGCAAAACTGTCCGCGGTCTTGAACGCCGAATAGACGTCCTTCGCGTTGTCGTTGGCCTGGAAGATCGTGAGCACGGCCGCAGCCACGAAGTAGAGCTGCAGGACGAACTGAAGCATCAATATCGCGCCTGCCACGGAGTAAGCCTTTCGGAAAATGCTCACGACGCGCGCCTCCATTCAGCCCAAACCGCCGACGTCGCACCGTACTTTAGCCCGGCTCAGACACAGGGGGATAGGCTCTGCCCTGGGATGGACGCGATGCGGCCTCCGCCGATCGGACACAGGTCCGCCATCAAGCAGCTACGCTCGGTCATCTTCGTCGGCATCGAAGGAGCAGCGGTGGTCTACCCCAAGGGCTTTACGAGGAAGCGCCTTACCCCAACTTTCGGCGGGTTTGGTCCGCTGATGACAGCTCACGCAACCGACCCACTGCCCGACTCGCGGCTGTATATCGCGATGACTCCGGAGGACTTCAGGATTTTCGGCAAGCCGATGCTGTCGAGCCCGTTTGAGATCGGTCGATGGAAGAAGGGGGCCTATCGCGCGTCGATTCCCGACGGCGGCTTTCGCCTCGCGCTCGACCTCGAGCTGGAGGGCCTGGGACGTGTCCGTCTGCACTCCGGCCCACGGTTCTTGGCCGGCCAGGCGCGGGCAGTGTTCGACCTGGTCGTGCAGAGCGCCGCGGGGCCGGCGATCTAGGTACGTTTGGCCGCGATGACCGCCATCCCCGTCTTTCTCGAAATCGGCGAGAAGCGAGTCTTTGCGTCAGCGCTCGAATGGCCCGGCTGGACCCGTTCGGCCCGGGACGAGCCGCGGGCGCTTGAGGCCTTGGCGGCCTATGCCCCCCGGTACGCCGCGGTGCCCAAGGCTGCACGCATCGAATTCGCCTCCGACCTGAAACGCACCTTCAAGGTCGTCGAGCGTGTGCAAGGCAATGCGACCACCGATTTCGGCGCGCCCGGCCTGCCCGCGTCGAGCGACACCAAGTCGCTGACGCTCCTCGAGGCGGAACGAATCTGCGCGCTGCTGAGGGCTTCGTGGAAGGTATTCGACGCCGCGTTCGCCAAAGCCCCGGCCGAACTGCGGAAGGGACCGCGCGGCGGAGGGCGCGACCGCGACAAGATCGCCGATCACATCATCGACGCCGAGTCCGCATACACGCCCAGGCTCGGTCTCAAGCTCAAGACGCCACGACGGGACGACAAGGTCGCCGTGGACGCGACTCGCAAGGCGATCCTTGACGCGATCCTGGCGTCCGCGGGCGCCCCACAGACAGGCGAAAAGAGATGGCCGCCGCGCTACGTTGCGCGGCGCATGGCCTGGCATGTGCTCGATCACGCGTGGGAGATCGAGGACCGCAGCGCGTGATGGCCGTACTGCTCATCGTCATGGCTCATCCCGATGACGGTGCCTACCGATGGTTGCCTGGCAACAAAGGGAGATCGCGCCCGCGGCGGGGGTGGGCCCTGAAGTATCCTGTGACCCTGCTTCGGGCGGGGCCCGAGGTCAATATCAAAGGCGGGGAGTACAGGCTCATGGATACACAACAAGCCGTGGCTGAGGGCACGCATACGGACGGCCAGTCCGACTCCAAGCGTGATGGACAGCAGAAGTTCACGCTCGGCCCGAACGACAGCCTGGAAGGCAAGCTGACCTACGGCGGTCACATGGCCGTCCTCGATGGCGGGCACGCCGAAGGCGAGTTTCGCGTCGCGGGCAACATGGAGGTCGGGAACGGTTCGGTCGTGAAGGCCTTGATCGAGGCCTCCAACGTCACCATCAAGGGCGTGGTCGAAGGCAAGCTGACCGCCCGCGACAAGCTCACGCTCGGAAAAGCGGCAAAGCTGAACGGAGACGTCCAGACGCGCCGGCTGCAGATCGAGGACGGAGCCAGCTTGAACGGCTATGTCCGAATGGGCGACTTTGAGCAGCACCCCGGCTAGGCGTCCGATTCCCGCATCGGCGGACGAGCCGCCGACGTCCCGCCCTGTCGACTCGAATCAGCACAACGCCGTAACGCTCGGGCCGCGAGACCGCGTGATCGGGCAGATCTACATCGAGGGTGACCTTCGCGTGGGGGGCATCGTCGAGGGCGAGGTCGAGGTCACGGGCGATGTCGCGATCGACGACCTGGCCAAGGTCAAGGCCTCGGTCACGGCCCGCGACGTGATCATTCGAGGCCACGTGGTCGGCGCGGTCGTAGCGCGAAAGCGATTGGAGGTGACCCGGTCGGGCTCGCTGACCGGAGACGTCCGCGTGGCGCGCCTGGAGATACAGGACGGGGCGACGTTCAGCGGCAAGGTCTCCATGGGCGGTGCCGCCGCAGCCCCGGCCAAAGCCGCCGAGGCGAAACCGGTCACGCCCGAGCCGAAACCGGTCGACGTCGAGGCCAAGCCGGTCGCACCCCAACCTGAAGCTGCTGCTAAGCCGCCGGCTCCAATCGTCGCGACACCGATGGCGCCGCCTCCGGCCGCCAAGGCTCCGATCGCGCCGCCTCCGCCCGCCAAGGCTCCGATCGCGCCGCCCCCGGCCGTCAAGGCACCGATCGCGCCGCCCCCGGCCGCCAGGGCACCGATGGCGCCGCCCCCGGCCGCCAAAGCGCAGGCAATGCCGCCTCCTGCCATCGTTGGTAGATCTGACGGCAAGGGCGGAAAAGTCAAGACGAAACCGCAGAAGGGCAAGCCGAAGCGCCGCTAGCTCGGGGCTACTTTCGGGCGGCCGGCTTCTTGGCCGCGGCCTTCTTGCCCGCGGCAACTTTGGGTGGGAGGCTGCGAGCTAACACGAGCGAGGCGGCGATCCACGCCTGCGCCGCGGCCGGTTTTGTGCGCCAGGTGCTCGGAACGGTCACATAGCCCTTCATGGCGTGACCGGGCATCGGCTCGAAATCGCGACCACCCTGCTTGCGAATGGGCGCGCTCTGATCATTGGGCAGCCGGACGAAGAGATCCTCGCCGAACAGCCCCGCGAACATGTTGCCGTTCACAAATGCCGACAGGTTGCCGAACATCGGTCGCAGGGTCACTGCGGGCTCGTCTGGCACGAGCTTGGTGAACGCCGCCTTGGCTTGCTCGCTCGGTTTGGGCATCATGCCCGGGCTCATCCTGCTCACGTCCAACTCTCGGGCGTATTTATAGATGCAGTGTCGCCACGCGTCAAACGATGGTCGCGCTGAGCCGATCGAGACATCGCAAGACTGGCTTTACACTGCCCTTGCGAATGAGCGAGCAGCCGCCAAACCCGGACGACACACCCATCGAACCGCTCTACACGCATCCTGCTTCGCCGTTCCTGCGGACAGAGTCAACGGCGCCGGCACACGTCGAGATGCCCACGCCGGCAATCTTCCAGTCGACCTGGGTCACCTACCGGTCGCAGATCGAGTTCGGGCTGGCGATGCTGGCTTACCTGATGGTGCTGGTGGGCTCAGTCACCGTGCTGCAGGCGAACCCAGGCGCAGGGTGGCGATACGTCGTGGCGGTGCTGCCGGTGGCTCCAGCCGCGCTGACCGTGTGGATCTTCATCCGCGCACTGTCGCGCCTGGACGAGCTCCACAAGCGCATCCAGATGCAGGCCTTCGGGTTCTCGCTCGGTGCGACGGCTTTGCTCACGTTCGGCTATGGGTTCCTGGAAGGAGTGGGGATGCCTCACTTGAGCTGGACGTTTGTCCTGCCCCTGATGGCCATCCTCTGGGCCGTGGGGACGGCCATCTTCACCGTGCGGTACCGGTGACGATTCGGCTGCGGGTTATGATTTCTCCTCTGCCCGAGCGGGAGTAGCTCACTTGGTAGAGCGCGACCTTGCCAAGGTCGAGGTAGCGGGTTCGAAGCCCGTCTCCCGCTCCAGCTTTTGATCTCGCAATCGCCGCTGAAGGTCAGTTTTGACCCCTAAGCTGACCCCTACCGACACAAGGAGCGACGTGGAATCCCTCCGCAGCTGGGTCGTGAAGGTCGAGATGCGCGAGCCGCTTGTCATCCCCGAGGTGCCAAGCACGGGCTCGGCCGACTACACCGAGGAGGACGTTACGCACCTGCACCGACGGCTCCGTGACGAGCTGCCGTTCGACGCGCCGCGCCGTCTCGTTAACGCGACGATCCAGGACGGTGTCCTGGTCGCTTTCTTTGAGACGCCGAACGAACCCTCGGACGCGGAGTGCCGCGAGTTCTGGCGTCTGACGATGCAGGCGCTGCCCGTGTTTCGAAGGCCGCGTGCGTTCCGGTGCGTGAAGACCTATCCGGTGGGCGCGACCGACGTGGCGTACATCGGTTAAGTTCGCGCAGGCAAACTCCGAAGTACACTGACTTTCATAGGCCCCGCGGTCCGCGGGGAGCCAAACTCCCTCCGATCTGCGGAGGTGGGTCGCGGTTGGCGCCGTTGCCCTTGCAGAGATTTGCGCCAGGCTCTCAAATCTCACGGAGTCGTGGGCAAGGAGTGCATCGCGATGATCACACCGGACAAGAAGCGCGAGCTCGAACACTTCAAGTGGTTGAGGGACCACGCCGAAGAGGCGGCAGCCAGTCTGCGGCCTGGCGACATCCGAACGTCCGACATGCTGCGCCACGGCGCGCAGCAGATGATCGACCTGATCGAAAAGGGCCAGATCCCCGGCCGTCGGAAGTAAACCTGGCAGGCTCCCGAGCAGCCGCTGCTCGGGGGCCCGATACTTCGTTAGGTGAGGAGCTGGTCCATGACGCGCGCGGCCTCGCGGTGCATCGCCGGCGTGACGTGCGAGTAGACCTCCAGGTGATCGCCACAGTCGAGTGGCCGAGCATCTCGGAGACGATTTTCGGATGCACGCCGCGGCCAAGGAGAAGCGAGGCTGCCGAGTGGCGCGCGCTGTGAAACGGCATCGGCGGCACCTTGGCGCGCTCGAGCAGCCGGCGCCAGAGCTTCCACGTGGTCGTGACCGATAGCGGCCTGCCGTCGGGCCTCGAGAAAACGAAGGCGATCGATGGGTTGTTCGCCCGGTGCCGGCGCAGCGCGTCGACGGCGGCAGCGGATAGCTCGACCTGACGTCGGGAGCGCCAGGATTTCGGCTCTGCGAGCACGGGCTCCTGGCCGGGCATGCGGACAAGGCTGGCCACAACGCGCAGCGATCCGCGCTCGAGGTCGATGTCGGGCCACTTCAGCGCCAGCAGTTCGCCCTGCCGCAGCCCGCTGGTAAGGGCGAGGGCCCACAGCGCCTCGGGCTCGTCGCTGCGTGCCGCCTCGAGCACCTGGCGCGCCTGCTCGGCCGTGAGTGCTCTCATCTCCGCCGCTGCTGGCGCGGTGGGTCGAGGAGCTCAGGAGCTGCGTGCGAGTCCTCGAGCCGTACCGCGGCCGCAGTCAACGCCTGACGCCTCGAACCCCAGTCCTCCTCGGAAGCCCTCGCACTCATGCGTGGGCTTCTCTCCTTCAAGTGGGCTCTGGCGTCCAGCCGCCAGCCCGCATCGTTCGGATCGTCCGGCTGAGCGTATCGGTTGGCGAGAAGTCGCCCTGGAATGCCTGAAACCGGCCGCTGCCGACCTGGTTGATTAGGCCGGCCGCGACAAGTCGATTAAGGAGGAAGTCCCTGTCGGGCGCTGCTGGCGGCACAGCCCTGCCGTACATGTGCTGCGACTTGCCAGGTTCGGTGGAGAGCTCGTCGATCTTACCCGCCATCCAAAGGGCCATCGGGCTGAGGTCTCGGAGAGCGATGAGCACCGCCTCAACGTCCAAGTCCGCGGGGCGGTCGACCGTGCTGGCCCCGAGGAGTAGCGCCGCGATCATGCGCAGCTTCTGCCGGTCGCTCGTGCGCCTTGCGGCATCGATGGCCGCCATCACGCTGTCGACAAACTCCGGAGAGTCGAGGTAATCGCGGTCGACCTTCAGCTCATCGATCCTGGCCCCGAGATCGCGCAGCTGCTGGACGAACATCTCGAGCCGTTTGGACAAAGCGTGCATCTCGAGCGCCGTGATCGCCGTGGCGAGCTGGCCGCCGATCAATGGCACGCTCGCCACTGCCACCTCGATCCCGACGCGGGCTGTCAGAGACGCATCTTCCTTCAGGCGCTGTCCGGCGGTCGGCCCCTTGAGGGGTGGCTCGGTGGTCATTGGAGAAGCGTGGCAGGCGCAGCCGTGCGAAGGCGTCGCTCCCTCGATGGCCGGACGGCTGCCGGCCAGGTTCCGCTACCGTCGCGTCATGGATCGAACCTATCGCGCGCTGATCAAGCGGGCTGGCGGATCGAGTGGCCGGTCCCTGCTGCACTTGATCAACGAGGACGCCGAAGCCTCCCTATGCGGCATCCCACGCGGCACGCTCGGCACCGCCGGCGGCTTCGATGAGCTCGTATGCCCGGAGTGCATCGCTTGGCTGCCGAAGCGGATGGACTTCTCGGAGGCGCACCCGAAGGTGGAGCGATGACTGCAGGCACTGAGGACCGCAGCAACTGGCGCTACGAGGAGAGCGGCCCAGCTTTCGAGGTAGCCGATCTGTTCATCACCCTCATCCGAGACCCAGACGTCCGCTCGCGACTTGATGAGGTGCGCGGGCTGGTCACCGCGGAGAGCTGGCCTGTTTGGCAGGAGCGCATCGAGCGTGGCTTCGACAGGGCCTTGATCGTTGAGCTGCGCGGTGGCCTCACGAAAGTGCGCCACCCGGCCGAAGGGATGGCCTACGTGTTCTTCCCGGCCGTGCACCCGGACCAGGTCGATCCGATTCTGTACGACCGGCCACAGCAGATCGCGATGAATGTGGTCACGCTTCTGGAGAATCGCGGGGTGTGGCGTGTTCACGAGCTCGGCAGGATGGTGCCGCCGCATGAGCTCGGTATCGAGGCGTACTCCTGGTGACGCAGCTCAACGGTCGCCTGTGGCTCCTCGAGAAGTTCCGGCTCGCGCGCACGTTCTTCAGCGAGCCCAGAGCGTGACGCGTCGACGCTCCGCGTCGAGGTCGCTGTTTCGTGCCGCACGGGCCGCGCGCGATGTCGCCGCGCTCAGTTCGGGCTCGCCGCAGCGCATCGTGCGTCGCGTCAAGAACCATGCAGTGGGTCGGCTCCTGGCGCGGGCCGGGTTCTGGAGATGGCTCTGGCGCTGAACGTGGTGACCCGTCGAGGCCGTACGTTGGCCAACGCGGCGGCGGGAGGCCGTTGCGGGCCTCGCTGCCAGCCGTCCTCGCTTCGGGCGCGTCGGGTCGCGACGTCTCGCGGGTACGGCTCTACGGGTTCGCCGCACCGGTAGGATTCGCGTCAGGGTCTGGCGCGAGGGAGAGGACCGGACCCTGAGCCTCTCCCAAGGAGCTCCGCGGACTCACACCGAGTTGGTCGAAGCAGCGATCGCGCTACGACCGAAGCTGCTCCTGCGGGGGCTCGAGCTCTATGACCGGCGCCAGGCTGACGCCGAGGACGCTGTCAGCGACGTATATCTGGCGCTCTGTCGGAAGCCACCGTCGCCGCGGACGCCGAGCCAACTGCATCACTGGCTCCGGACCGTGCTCTCGAATCAGTGGGCGACGGCGTTGAAGAGGCGCTACGCTGGGAAGGAGCTTGAGGTGGTCAGCCTCGACCGCCTCACGGGCTGGACCGGCTAGGACCGGCGCCGGCGCGACCCGACGCGTCGTGCGTCGACGTCGCTGGTGAACGCTTACTCCGTTTCGCGCACCAGAGCCATAAGGCGATGGAAGGTGTCCGTGACGAAATAGTTCCCGCTCGGTCCTTGGAGAGGGCCCGGCAGGCCGTTGACCATGTGCGGGACGATGAGGTTCGCCGTCTCCAGTCGCTTCAAGTAGAGACCTGTGTCGGGTCCCCACGGCGGTGGTGGAGTCCCGTCGACGATCGAGTACTTGGCCTGCCCGAAGTCTTCGTAAAACCGACGCGCCAGGCGCAGCTCATCAGCCGTGAGGAAGGTCATGCTCGACAGCATCGCTCGCGCGTTGAGCCCTGCTGGTCGCTCGGTCGACGCCGCGCCAGCGAGGATAGCCGCGTACCACTCGATCTTCTCGGCGTCGCTCTCCTGCGCTGCGGCGACGGCGGCCTGGAACACCAGGGCGTGAAACTCCGGGCTCTCAAGCACATGCTCATTGAGTCGCGCCTTGTGCTCAAGCCGATCGATGCGCTCCTCGGTTCGGCGGGACAGCTCCTCGCGGTTGGCCTCGATGCGGCCGCCCATATGCGCCATCAGTGAGGCGTCCACGACGGTGGCGGCCATGCCGGCGACCGCGAGGTTTGGATCACCGGTAGCGGCGAGCGAGTAGGGAAGGGCCGCCATCGCTCCGCGGACCGCCGCGCTGTTGAGGATCCGTCGTACCACTTCGCGCTTTCGCATCTCGACTAAACCGTCACCACTCGATGGGCTCGTGGAGGCCGTAGTGTGCTGCAGGCTCACCGCGGATCCGCTTGAGCTCTCCCTGTGCTGTGCGGACCCAGCTCCGTCCGGCCGCGTCTCGGAAGGCGAGTTCGATAGCGAAGCGAATGTGCATGCCGCCGCGTGGCTGTTGAATCTGGAGGTTGGTCCTGCCCAAGGGCAGCTCGCCCTTGAATGCTCGGAAGTCGGTGGGCTGCCGGCCGATGACCTGGCGGAAGTTCTCATCGATTGCGCCGCGGACCGGTACCAGGCTCGCGATAACTCGATAGGCAAGCTGCTCTGAGCCGTTGACGATCGCGACCACCGGCATCACGAAGCCGGCGGTCGTGGCATCACCGACTGCCTCGAACCACGCTGTGATCAGCTCAGCCTGGCGCCTCTCTTGTTCGCGTCTCCGCTGGCGGCCCTCTTGCCCCGCAAGCCCGAGCGCGACCGCAACCGCCGCGATCGTGCCAAACGCAGCGAGCCAGGTTGGATAGTCACCCCAGCGGTCGGCGGCCAGGGTCTAGGCTCCCTGGACCGTCATCCGGACGTGCTTCAGACGCGTGATCCCCCCGCCGTCGGTGTCCCAGACGCCCCAGAACTCACAGTCCGAGGGGTCGAACGTAACGTTGAATTCCGGCACCACCAGGTAACTGCGGGCCGGCCCGCTCTCGATCGAGCAGGTGCCGACGAGCTCGCGGCCGCCGGCCTGGTGGAGGTAGACCTCGTATGCGCACTGCAGGTCGACGCGGTACTCCTTCGCCCCGATCGAGCCTTGCGGGCCGACGGATCCGGTCTCCACGCCTCGCTGTAAACGAAATCGCTGACGGTTCATTGATGAGCTCACCGCCTTATTCTGCTGCGCCCCGTCCTTCTTAATGTGTGGCGGCTCTGCAACAGTTAACGGCTATCTGTGGTGACGAAGACCTCAACGGTGGAACGGGTGCGCGTCCCGATACCGATGCGGGACCTGAACCGACTGAAGCTTCGAAAGAACATTCAGCAGTTCTTCGCCAGCGGCGGCCTGCGCATCACCAAGGACGGTGAGAATGCGATTACGATTCGATCCGACCCCAGAGCTTCGACCTTCCTCGAGGCGCAGCCCGTTCTGGACTCCGCCGGAAGTCCCTTCGCGGACGCGGTTCAGCGGCTAGACCCGGACGGATTCGGACGCGACCGAGGTGCCGCGGAGTTGGTCGAGCTACAGAAGTCTCACGGCCTCCGCCCACCGTCGGCACTCATGGAGTTCCAAATGGAACTTCTCGCGAGCCCAGATCCACTTGGCGCGCTTGTCGAGCTTGCCCAGCGTCAGAACATCGCATTGTGGGCGCTCCGCACGACCGAACCGTTTCGACGCCGACTGCTGATCTTTGAGATCTTCGAGTACCTCCGTCGCGGAAATGATCCTGCCAAGTTCGTCGACCGGAAGCGAGTCAATGTGCCGCTGGTTTCTGGCCTTGTGGAGCTGCAGCCTGCCTCCAACGTTTGCTCGGTATTGGCGGCTCGTAATCAGCCGCTCGTGGCAGTGCTCCTTACGCCGTTCCTGAGCCAAGTCGTCTTGGTGCCTGCCCACGGTGCATTTACGCGCGAGGCCTCCGTTCCGCCGTGGCCCGTTGCATTTGGCCAGATATCGATGGCCGGACCGCGCATCGGCGCCTATGCCACGCCTCTGAAACGCCTGCCACCTGGCCACGGCGACGCGGCGCTTCGAGCCATAGTCGCCTCAGCCAACGTGCTCTTTGATCAGCTCACGCGGCCAGGCGAGTGGTCAAAGGACGGCACGTTCGACTTTGATGGCCGCTTGCTTCTTTGGGGTTCAGTCCGCTTCGGGCTGGACGCGATCACCGCTCTAGCCGCCGACTGGTCGAGTCAGGAAGCGATATGGACAGCGTTCCGGGCCCTCACCATCTTGCAAGGGATCTGGGATTGCCAGCTCTCCGATCTGTTGAATCCCGACCGACTCCAAGCCCATGTCGTGCCGCACCTCTTTGACGCAGCGGAGCAGTCATGGGCGGGCGGGTTGGTCGAGAACTACCGCGCCACGCTTGCAGCTGCGTTTCCGGGGACGTCGGCTGGTACGGCTGCAGTGAGGTTGTCGCAGTTACGCCATTTGGTTCACGGGATGCGAGCTGAAAGCAAGGACCCCACCGCCCGCCTAGCCGTACTTCGTTCGGTCGAGACAGCCGCTGCGAGCCTTGAGCTGATTCGTGACGTCGCGACCTTGTGGTGGACCGCTGTGCTCCTCTCCCCGGCGACACACGCGAGGCCTGGAATTGCACCATGGGCCCGACGGCCGACCAACCAGCCCGCGTGACCATGGTCCTCTCGCTGTCGTTTGACCCCTACGATGACCCCTACCGGGGTGCCGAAACGTGCTCGTTGGTGCGCGTCGGTGCGCACTTCCCGAGTTCAAAACCGAGTTCTTGCTCTCGGCCTCGACGGGTTCGAAGCCCGTCTCCCGCTCCAGCTCACACCCACTTGCGCGTGTCCGGTCGTAAGGGCCGCTACAGCAGGGGCCCGGTCGCTAGACCTTCAGGACTCTGGCGCGGAGATCGCGCCGAGCTGGAGGAGCAGGGCGAGGTCGTCTCGGGCCGCCCAGTGTTCCGCGATCAAGCCATCGGCGATCCGAAAGATGTGGATGTGCTTCACCGAGTAAGGCTTTCCCGCGGCCGACGGCGGGATCAGTGCCGTGCTCTCCACACCGACCCAACCGTTTGGCAAAGGAGCCGGCGGACGGGGCGGTCTGACCCCGAACGTGCCGCTGACAGTTAGTCGGCAGACGACGAAGTCGTCTTCCGCGATGAGGTCATCAATCTCCCAGCGGCGGTCGGGAAAGGCAGCGCGAAGGGCCCCCATGACCCTCGCGACAGCATCCCGGCCACGCGGCTGCTGCGATCCGTATCGTCCCGACGCGTGATTAACAGCATCGGGAGCCCACATCTGTGCCGCCTCGTCTGACGCTCCTCGGTCCAGGGCATCGTGATAGCGCCTGACCAGATCCTTGTTAGCTTGCTCTTTGGATCGGCCTCGCTCCGTTTGGGTTCGCCCAACCATCAATACGCCTCCTCATCACACGTCCCGGATGCAAACGATGGTCAGGCGATTGTAGAGCGGGGCACCCGCGTCGCCGAGTGTGCAGCCTCGTAGCTATTGCGTGACGCTGATACCTGCTCCATCGCGCACTCGCCGTAACCAGCAGCGCCGCGGATAGCCATTGGCCTAGGGCGGTTCCTCGAGTTATTCGAACCTCCGGCTGGGGCGTTCGAGAGGATACAAAGCGATGCCTTCCATCGCGTAACGCGCGAACAGGAAGTCGTGTATCGCGATGACCCGATCGCGCTCGACATCAAGTCCGACAAAATAAGCCGGCGTCTCGAGCGAGATCTTCCGATCGTATACGAGCATCGCGGCCCGACCGTCGACGACACCGGCCGCAAACGCCCATTGCTCGGTTGCAGCGTAGCGGCCGTAATACTCACCAACCTCGTCCTTCCCTTGCTTGCGGAACCTGGCGACGAGGTCTAGCGCGACATCGTCGGCCAGCATTGCGCGGACCGCACCGAAGTCGCCGGCCCTAAACCCGTCGACGTAAGCAGTCAGCCGCGCCCGCATCGCGTCCGACAGCATCGGCAACACCAGATCCTCAGGCTCGCGTGCAAACTCGCGCAACCGGACGCGCCCTCGCTGAAGCGCTGATTTGGCGGCCGGTTCACTCACTCCATTGATCGACGCGATCTCCTCCAGCGAGTGGCCGAGAACATCCTTCAGGATCACCGCGCTGCGCTGGAGCGCAGGAAGCCGCATGAACGTCCGCAGACTCGCTGTAGCAACCTCATAGCCATCATCGAAAGAATCCGTTGCGGCCATCGTGTCAAGGACTTCCTCGTCTTGCATCACGGGGCCCCGCGCGCGGCGGCGTAGGAAATCGAGCGCTGTGTTATGGACGATTCGAAAGAGCCAGCCTTCGGGATTTTCGACAACACCGACATGTGGCAGTGCCACGAACGCCTTGATCATTGCGTCCTGAACGATGTCCTCGCCATCAACGGCGGAGCCGGTCATTCGGGCGGAGTATCGGTGGAACCTGGGGCGGAGTTCGCCCAGCAATCGTTCGAGTTCGTCGAGCGCCTGATCGGTCATGGATATCTGCTATCTCCTCAAATTGGGACTTTCAGGCGTGGGCGGCGAACATGACGTCGCCTGCGAATCCTTCGAGTGCGGCAAGCGCCGCAATTCGCGGGAAATACGCGCGCATTTTGGGGTTCGCCCGCATCGCCTCGACTGACGCAAGGTCGCGCCACTGCGAGTAAATCGCGACCCGACGCCTGTCCTTGGCAACGATGAAGCTGGTCGAGATCCAGCCATCGAGCGTACTGACAACGTTTTCCGTATTGCTACGCAGGAGGTCGACGAGCTTGGCTTCGTTGTCCGGTTCCACGGTCAAGATGTTGATGAGCGTGGTGACCTCTTTCGTCACGGCGATGGTCGCGTTCATGGTTCCCTCCAAAATCTAGTCGCGGGTGGGTGGTGACACCATGAAGACGCTGCAAATAATGAGAACGGATCGGTCAGTCCAAGAAATTCTCAGGGTTGAGCACCGTTCCTAGCTGATCCCAGGGCCTGTACCTCGAGCTGGCGGGCCACGACGCCACGGAACTTGCCATATGGGCCCGATTGGCGCTATCCAAAGCATGGGCGTGACCATCTCTGCCCAGATGGCGGCATCTGTTGAGGGGCGGTTTACCATAAGCGCGAAGTGGCGGAAGGTTCTTCTGGTCAGGATGTAGAGGGCGAGCAACCCTATCCGGGCGAGCGCCAAACCCGTCTCAGCGGCGCGTGGACGGCGTTGGTGATCGGCATCGTGATCCTTGTCGTCATCCTCGTCTTCATCCTGCAGAACCTCCAGAGCGTGGAGGTGCACTTCCTGTTCATGCAGGGTCAGCTGCCGCTGGCCGTGGCGCTGCTGTTCGCGATGATCTTGGGGGCGGTGGTCGTCCTGGCCTTCGGAGCGGGCAGGATCCTCCAACTTCGCCTGGTCGCGAGGCGGGCCCGGCACAAGGGAGCGCCTGCAGCTCCGGCGGCGCCGGCAAAGCCGCCGGGGCCGTAAGACTCTATCCGCCTGACGGCTCAGCGGGCAAAAGAAAAGGCCTCGCGGGGGGTTGGGGGGGAAGGTCCGCGAGGCCCGACGGAGAGATGTCTAAATAATCGCTACGTGCCAATCACCATGGGCTTCTAAGCCTTTACCGCCGCCTTGCGGCGGTGGTTGGAACGGGGGGATGTGACAACAGCGAGGGGCGTGGCGGGAGCTTCATCTCTACCAGATAGCTCATCCCCCAGGCGATGGGCGTAATTCACGAGCCGCTTCATCTGCAGGCGTTGCGATGCGGCATAGCCACCGATCGCCACGCCGGCAGCCATCCCGAGCGCAAGCATGCCCAGCAGCGCCCACGGGCGAGCCGGCGACTGCTGCCGCAGGTGCACGATGCGCCGAAGGGCGGCTTCATTCCAATTTTTCCCCCAGGACCCACGATCCACAGCACGGACGTTCGGCTACTCGGCGTAATAAAGTCAGCAACTTTTTGCCGGATTTCACCACTGCTTTACGGGTCGATGTGCCCGTCCAGCGCTCCCGGCGAAGGCTTGCCGTTGAGCTGCACCACCCGAGCCTCCCAATAGCTCAGCCGTTGCCGGAATCTTTCCGCCTGGGCGACGACGACAGGTACGTTCGTCAGCTCGACCTCGCGGCGGCCCTCGTCGGACTGCGTGGTCATGAGCTGGCGGATGCGGGCCAGCACCTTTTCCTCCATCGCGAGGATTTCGCTGTAGATCTGCCTCCAATAGAGCGCGTGCTCGAGCGTTGAGTTTTCTGGAAGGCCCTCGCCATCCATGGCCTGGGTCCAGTCTCCACCGCGCATCGCCGCGTCGACGTCGGGACGCGCTTTCTTGGGTTGGACCTTATCCACGCGACATAGATACGAGGCCGGGCGTAAAAAGATCAGCAACATTTGCCGAGCCCTGACGGCGAGCCTCCGCTCAGTCGGCGCGGAAGGTCAGGGAGTAGCCCTTGCCTGGCTTGTTGACGAGGTCGGCCGGGATCGCAAGATCGCTGAGGATCTTCCGGAGCCGGCGGACGTAATTGCGTACCTCCTCCGGGAAAAGAGCCGGGTCGGCCCATGCCTGACCAAGAATCTGCACCGTGGTGAAGAACCGGTGGGGGTGGTCGAGAAGGAACTGCAGGAGTTGGAACTCTCGCTTGGTCAGGGCCACCTCACGACCTTTGTGCTTCACAAGCCGGCCGGCCGGATCCAGCCACAAGCCGTGGAGCTCCCAGAGCCGGCGGTACCAGAGATCCAGGCGCTCCTCGTATCCATACATCTGGGCCTCGATGATTCCCAGGTCGACGGCCGCCGCCTTCTGGGCGACGGGCTTCAGGTTGACCATGTCGCTGCGCACCCGATCAAGGATCCCGCGCTTGAACTCGAGGAGATCGGCGTAGATGCTCATCCAGTGGCGCGCGTCTTCCCACCGCGTGGTGCGAAGGTCTTCCCCCTCCAGCGGTCTCGATGGACGCCGGCGGTCGATCGTCTGAGCGGCCGCAGTCCTGGTCGAGCTCTTACCCGTCTTCTTGGCCAAGCACGTAAATCATTTCAGATGGACGCGTCGTGCGCTTCGCCGCGCTTTGTCAGGTTGCGGGTGGGAGCGTGATCCGGACCGTCGTGCCCGAGCCGACAGTGCTCTGAATGTCGACCGTGCCCCCGTGGGCAGTGATGATGTCGTGGGTGATCGCCAGGCCCAGGCCGGAACCCGTCGAGCCGGGCCCCTTGACGAAGCGCTGAAAAACACGCGGGAGGATCTCCGGCGAGATACCCTCCCCGGTGTCCTGGACGGTGATCGCCACTTGATCGCCGGCCGTATGCACCTCGATGCGAATCGACCCCCCGGCCGGCGTGTGGCGGATCGCATTCGACACCACGTTGGCGAGGGCGCTGCGAAGGCGCGCCGGATCGACGTCGACCAGAGGGACGGTAGAGTCGATCGCCGACGCCATGCTCACGCCGAAGGCCTCGCTCTGGGTCTCGAACGACGCCAGCACGTCTTGCACCAGGGCGCCGGGCTCGATGTGCTCTCGATTCAGCACCAGGCTGCCCGCATCGGTGAGCACGAGCGTGCGCAGGTCCTCGACCAGCACCTCGAGCGTGCGGGTCGCATCGAGGATGGGCATCACGTGATCGGGGTCTCCCGGGTACACGCCGTCGGCAATCGCTTCCGCCTGCCCGCGGATGATCGACAGCGGCGTGCGCAGCTCGTGCGCGACGTCGGCCAGGAAGCTCCGGCGCTGCTCGTCGCTGGTCTTCAGGCGAGCCGACATCGCGTTGAAGGCTCGGGCGACCGACCTCAACTCCCTCGGGCCGGTCTCGGACAGGTGGGCCGAGTAGTCTCCCTTCTCGATCCTGCCCGCCGCCTCGATCAGGTTGTCCATCGGCTGAGAGAAGCGCCGGATACCCCGCTGGGCCACGACCGCTGAAGCGCCGAGGAGCAGGAATGTGATCACCAGCACGACCTCGGCCGTGCTCTGGCTGAGCGCAGTCGGACCCAGCAGCCAGCTCAGCAGTGTGATCACCAGGGCTGTCACCAGGGCGCCGACCACGGCGACCAGCCCGATCACGCCGAGGATCAAACAACCCATGCGCCAGAAAAAAGGCAGGCCTCCGCGGCGCCAACGGCGCGGTGGCGGCCACGGCTGGTTCTCCGGCCACCATGGCGGCCGGCGGCGGGGAGGCGGTCCCCATGCGGTTTTCATCGGTCGGGTGGCTCGGCGAAACGGTAACCGACTCCGAACACCGTCAGCACGTATCGGGGCCTGCCCGGCTGCGGCTCGATCTTCCGCCTGATGTTCTTGATGTGGGCGTCGATCGCCCGCTCGTAGGACTCGAAGGCGACGCCCTTGACGGCGTCGAGCAATTGAGCGCGCGTGAAGATGCGACCCGGCTGTCTTGCCATCGTCGCCAAGATTTGAAACTCGGTCTTGGTGAGCTCCGCGCGGCGACCGCCAATCCTCACGTCCATTCGCGGGACATCGAGCTCAACGTCTGAGCCCACCCTGATCACGTCCGCGGGTCGCCGCATCCCCTCAGCCCGCCGCAACACCGCGCGTACGCGAGCGACCAGCTCCTTGGGGCTGAACGGCTTGGTCATGTAGTCGTCGGCGCCGAGCTCGAGGCCGACCAGCTTGTCCGATTCCTCGGTCCGGGCGGTCAGCATGATGATCGGCACCTCACCATCGCGCCGAAGGGCGCGCGTCACATCGAGTCCGTCTCGCCCCGGCAGGGCCAGGTCGAGGATGATGAGGTCCGGGCGTCCCGTGCGCGCCGTGCGCAGGGCCGTCGGGCCATCAGAGGCGACGAGCACCGTGAACCCACCATGCTCGAGGTAGTCGCGAACGAGCTGGACGATGCGTGGCTCATCGTCCACGACCAGGATGGTCGTCACCGCGTCCATCGTAAGGATCCGGAACCGCACCGAGGGCTCGGCGCCCCCGGTGCCGTTGTTCCTTAAGTCAGACGGTGTTGGTGTCTGAGGGTGGCGCGGGCGCGGGCTCGCCGTGCGCTCGCCGGTGCCATTCCTGCATCCGCTCGTCGATCGCGGGCGGAATGCCGCCCTTCCCGCCGCCGTAACCGTGGCCGCCGTAACCGCCGCGGTAACCCCAGCCACCGTACCCCCAGCCGCGGCCGAACCGCGCGATCCGGAAGAGCACGAACAGCAGGAACAGGACGAACAGGAACCAGAAGAAACCGAAGAATCCGAAGCCGTCGAAGTGCGGACCGTAGTAATACGGGGCCGCCGCAGCCGCCCCGGCAGGCAATTGCGTGGCCGCGCCCGCCGCCCAGCCGGCCTGGTAAGCGATGGTGCCGACGGCCGCGAGCAGGATGCCCGTCAGCGCCACCCACAGAAAACCGAAACCGCGTCTCATTGCCATTGCTCCTTTGTCACGAGTGGTTTGATGCCTCTCATCCTTCGACGCGGTTGTGAATGCGATGTGAAGCAGCGACGAGCGCGGTATGGAGATTCCCTCTCCCCTGCGGGGAGAGGGTTGGGGAGAGGGGCTTGGAGCACGTCTGCCTTCAGAAGCTCAAGGTGTCGAGCTCCACCAGCTCGGCGGTGCCCTTCCACAGGCTGTGTTGGGCTTCGAGGTCCAGGGTCGACTTTGGCGGATCGATGCGGCGGGTGCCCTTGAACAACCAGCCCGTTGTGCTCTGAAATGCAGGCGAAGTGGCGAGCTCGGCCAGGTCCTCAGCGGCCCGAGTCGGCGACCCGGACACGATTCGCGTCAGCAATCGGATCGGCCGAGGCGCCTCCCGCATGAGCTCGGAGCGGACCAGTCCGGGGTGGTAGGCGCTAGCGCGCACGTCCCATCTCTTCGCGCGCCGCGCGAGCTCGAACGTGAACAGCAGGTTGGCGGCTTTGGTGGCGCCGAACGTCCGCAAGGGGCTGAAGTGATCCTTCGAGACGAGCTGATCGATGTCGACCCGGGTGGAGGAGGGCGCCGTGACCGTGACCACGCGCCCCGCGCCTGATAGCCGATCACGCAGCAGGTTGGTCAAAAGGAAAGGGCCGAGGTGGTTGGTGGCGAGCATCAGCTCGAAACCATCATCGGTTTGCTGGTATTCGGATGTGAACACCGCCGCCACGTTCAGCAGCGCATCCACGTGCGCCACGGTGCGCGAGATCTGCCGCGCCGCGAGACGCACTGAGGCAAGCGAAGACAGGTCGACCTCCACGCTGGAGACCCGGTTGTCGCGGTCAAGCCGCTCCACCATCGTGTCCAGCCGGTCCGAGGGCCGGCCCAGCAATAGGAGGCGGGCACCACGTCGCGCGAGCAAGGACGCCGTAGCGGAGCCGATTGCGCCCGTGGCGCCAGTGATCACGACCACCGGGTGCAGCCCTGCCATCAGCAAAGTGTCTTGTACCTCAAGCTAGGCGTGGCAAACCACCATGCCAACTCTGATCGACGCTCACCGCGGCGAATGCGGCCTTCCGGGCCTGCCGGCTGCCGATCGCTATGACCACGCCATCGCCCTGGGCGTCGACTATGTCGAGATCGACGTGCGCCGGAGCGCAGATGGCGTATACGTCAATTACCACGACGATCGCACACCTTCAGGCTGCGCGCTGGGCGGGCTGTCGTATGCGGCGCTGAAGCAAGAGCTCGGTTCGGAGCTCCTGAAGGTCGACGAGGTGATGGAGCTGGTCGACGGCAGGGTCGGGCTGCATGTCGACGTCAAGGAAGCCGGAGATGAGGCGGCCACCGTTCGCCTCATCCAGAAGGGCTGTGCGCAGAGTCCGGCCTTCTTCACCGGTGGCGACGATTCGATTCGCGCGATCAAAGAGACCTTTCCGACGGCGAACGCGGGACTGACCCTGGGCGAAGACCTGGAGGGCGCACCGCCTTGGCGCTACCTCCGCGTGCGATGGAGCGAGCTGTTTCCTGGCGCGCGGCTGCGGCGGTGCCACGCGGACTTCGCGGCGATTCACCAACGGCTTGCCGGCCTTCGGGTCCTCGACTACTGCGCTCAGGCGAACATGCCGGCCTGGGTGTGGACGGTCGACGACGAGGTGACCATGGCGCGATTGATGCGCGACCCACGCGTGGCAGTCCTCATCACGAACCGTCCCGACCTTGCGCTGAGGATCAGGTCAGTTTGATGTCGGTCCGGCAGCAGACGAAGCCAAAGTCCGGCGACCAGCGGAGAAGAAGTGGAGGCGCCGGCGTGCCCGCCTTGAAGCAAACGACGATCGGTCCGTATGTTGCCCCGTGATTGAACTCGTGACGCGACCAGGGAGTGCATGAGGGCGCGTCAAAGATCGGTCCCGACGAGTTGCGCCGCGAGTCGATGAGCACCAGGTCTTGTGGCGATGCATGCGTGGAGTTGCTGGAGTTGCGGAACGTGATCTGCATGCTCACCAGGTTGAGGTCCACCTCGAGGTTCGTCACCCACAGCGTGTAGCCGCGCAAGTTGGCGCACGGAGCTGGAGTGCATCCCAGCGCCGGCACCGGACTGCTGACGGTGGGCGCCTGGAACGGGACCTGCAGGGATCCGTACGCGGCAGCCCCGACCAGGATCACCACGGCCAGCCCAGCGGCGAGGGCGCCATATGTGAGCAGGCGCCGGCTCATCGGCGACTTCAATCGTGCCGGGGCCGCTACAGCACCGCCCTCGCGAGCCGCTCGGCTTGCTCGACCGCCGGCGCGGTAATGAACAGGATGAGCTCGTCGCAGCCAATCGCTTCGTACGCCTTGACGCGCTCTTTCGCTTCGCCGGCCGCCTTGATCGTGCTCTGCCACACGCGGCCGCCCCATTCTCCGTAGTAGTCGCGCAGGTTGGACTCCGCTTCGGAGTAGCTCTCATCGCCGATGGCGAAGTAAGCCAGAGCCCGAAACTCCGGCTTGCCGGCGCGGCCGGCCGCCTTCCAGGCGCCGTTGACGCGGTCCATCATCGTCATCAGGCTCTCAGGAGTTCCACCGCCCTGCGTGTACCCGATGCCGTACTTGGCAAGGCGCCTCATCACGGGGTCCGCGCCTCCACCGAAGATCAGAGGCACGGCCCTGCCGTTGACCGGGCGCGGCGTGACCGGCTGATTTGTGCCTGGTACGGGCTCGCCGCGCCATGCGCTGTGCATCAGCTCGAGCGCCGCATCCAGCCGTCGCCCGCGCGTATGGAAGTCGGTGCCCGTGACCGCGAAGTCATCGGGGCGGGAGCCGACGCCAATGCCAAGCACGAACCGGCCGCCGGATATCTGGTCCAGCGATGCCGCCTGTTTGGCCAGCAGCACAGGCTCCCGGGTGGCCGCGAGGAGGATGTCGGTGCACAGCCCGATCGTCTCGGTTGCACCTGCGGCCGCCGCAAGAGTCAGCAGCTCCTCGTAGTTGGGATACGCAACGCGTCCGATCGTCGCGAGCGTTGAGAAACCGAGGGCTTCCGCGCGGCGCGCAATATCGACCAGCAAACGTCCCGAGGTCAAGCTCTTGTCAGCGTTGGGGAGACCCAGGCCGATCTTCACGATCAGCCGTCAGATTACGCGCTATACAATCCGGGCCATGAGAGGTTCGGGTGGCCAGCGTCCTTCTTCGGGGCTTTGCCCTCGGGCTTGCCATTGCGGCGGCGCCCGGCCCGATCTTCTTTCTCTGCCTTAGACGCACCCTCGTCAAGGGCTGGCTCAACGGGCTCGTGTCCGGATTGGGCGTCGCCACCGCGGATGGCTTCTATGCCGCTGTGGCCGCGTTTGGCGTGGGCGCGATCACGACCCTGCTCACCGGCGAGCGCCGCTGGCTGGCGCTCGGCGGGGGCGTCGTGCTGGCCGCGTTGGGCGCGCGGATCGTCTTCGGTCGGCCAAAGACGACGGAGACTGCATCCCGAAACGGCGCCGATCTGGCGGGGGCTTATCTCTCGACGCTCGGCCTCACCATCGCCAACCCCGCCACCATCATCTCCTTCGCGGCGCTCGCCGCGACATTGGGAGCCGGCATCGGCGGCGGCTTCCTGCGACCGGCGCTACTCGTGGTCGGTGTGCTGCTGGGATCGGCGACATGGTGGTGCGTGCTCGCGGCCCTCGGTGCGGGCCTGCGCGCGCGGATCACTCCGCGCGTCGTGGGGGGCATCAGCACTGCCAGCGGCCTTGCGATCATCGGCCTGGGCCTGGCTGCCGTCGTATCCGCGTTGAGTACATAAGAAGGAGGAGAGGACGCAAATGGGTTATCCGATTCACATCGTCGATGTGTTCACCGATCGCGCGCTCACCGGCAACCAGCTGGCGGTCGTGCTGGACGCCGGCGACATCGCTCCCGACGTCATGCAGAAGGTGGCGCGCGAGATGAACTTCTCCGAGACGACGTTCGTGATGCCGCCATCGCAACCAGGCCATGCGGCCAAGGTCCGCATCTTCACGCCCGGCCAGGAGCTGCCGTTTGCGGGGCACCCGACGGTGGGCACGGCCTGGGTGCTGGCGACTCAAGGCCTGGTCCCCGGCGGAGCGCTGGAATTCGCGCTGGAAGAAGGCGTCGGCCCCGTGCCCGTGCGCGGAGAGCGCGGGCCGAACGGTCTTACGTTCTGGATGACCCACCCGCCGCTCAAGTTCGGCGAGGTATTGACGGATCGGCGGCGCATTGCAGTGGGTCTCGGACTCGACGAGAGCTACTTGATGGCCGATGTTCCGCTTCAGGTCGCCTCTACGGGGCTTGACTTTCTTTACGTCGCCTTGAGGGACAAGGGCGCGGTCGACGCAGCGGTGTCCGAGAAGACCCGCCTTCGCGAAGCGTTCGCCGGACGTGCGCCGCTGCCGGTATTCCTGTTTGCGCCGGACGGTGCGAACCGCTTGTACAGCCGGATGTTCGCGCCCGATGCAAACGGAATCGACGAGGACCCGGCCACCGGGTCAGCGAGCGGCCCGCTGGGTGCTTTCGCAGTCCGGTATGGCCTCGTGCCGAACTCGCGCAGGGTGTCGATCACCAGCGAACAGGGCACCAAGATCCGACGCCGGAGCATCGTCCACATCCGGCTCGAATACGGCGCAGACAAAGAGATCCCGACCAGGATCGAGGTCGGCGGAGCGGTGATGCCCGTCGTGACCGGAACGCTGCTGGGCGCCTAGCCTCCCCGCCACGCGGGCAGCGCTTATTTGGGGTCGAGCTTGATCGACGCCGAGTTGATGCAGTAGCGAAGGCCAGTGGGCTTCGGTCCATCGTCGAAGACGTGGCCCAGGTGCCCGCCGCAGTTGGCGCACGTGACCTCGGTCCGAGTCATGAAGAGGCTGCGGTCGACGTGCTCCTCGACAGGGGCGTCGTCGGCCGGCGCGTAGAAGCTCGGCCAGCCGCAGTGGGCGTCGAACTTGGTCTCCGACTCGAAGAGCTTGGTTCCGCAGCCCGCGCACAGGTAGACGCCGGGCGTGTTCGTGTCCCAGTACTCGCCGGTGAACGGGCGCTCGGTGCCCTTCTCGCGAAGGACGTGGAACTGCATGGGGGTCAGCTCGTTCCGCCACTCGGCTTCGGTCTTCTTCGTCGGTTCCATCTTCTTCATGCTCCTAATCTCCCCGTCTCAGCCGTCGATCAAACGGCCGGCTCACGCACCTACGCACAGTCGGGTCTCAAGGTCCGACACCGCACCCGCCGTCTTCGCTTTCATTAGGCTGGCGATATGACGCACCCTCTGCGCTTCGGCATCAAGCTCTCCGGCCAGGACACCACCATCGAGGCGCTGCGCGCCGTGTGGCGCATCGCCGATGAAGGCGGTTTCGATCACGTCTGGGATTTCGACCACCTCGCTTCCATCGGCGACGGTGGTCCGGGCCGAATCATCTACGAGGGCTGGACCCTGCAGGCCGCGATGGCAGAAGCAACTAAGCGCGTGCGCTTCGGGTGCCTGGTCACCGGCAACACGTATCGCCACCCGGTCGTCCTGGCCAAGATGGCCGTCACGGTCGACCATCTATCTGGCGGGCGGCTCGAGTTCGGCATCGGGGCGGCATGGGCGGAGGTCGAGCACACGATGTATGGCATCGAGGGGCTCGACCACCGGGTCGGGATGCTCAGCGAGTCGTTGCGGATCATCAAATCGCTGTGGACCGAGGAGCGGACCAACTTCGACGGCCGCTACTACCACTGCAAAGACGCGATCGCCAATCCGAAGCCGTTCCAGAGGCCGTACCCGCCGATCTGGATCGGCGCCTCGGGGGCGACCACGTTGCGGCTGGTCGCCCGCCACGCCGACGTCTGGAACATCGCCGGTGGAGACCCCGACAAGGTTCCGGAGCTCACGGCGATGCTCGAGGAGGCATGTGGCTCAGTCGGCCGCGATCCATCCGAGATCCGGCGGTCGATCCAGTTCGGCTGGGACGGCGCGGACCGTGCCCGGCTGCTGGATCTGTGCGGGCGATTCCTCGAGATGGGCGTCACCGAGCAGGTCATCTACCTCCGCGGGTCGGAACCGGTGGCGCTCGCCGGCAAGATCGCCGAGGCGCTGCCCGACCTACGCAAACTCGATCGTGTGGCGCGACAATGAGGATTGATTCAGTTCATTGAAAGAGGAGGCTACTCATGGCCGATAGCGTCTACAGAGTGACCGAGCTGGTCGGGACCAGCACCACGTCATGGGAAGCAGCGGCCAAGAGCGCGATCGAGACCGCCTCCAAATCGCTGCGCGACCTCCGCGTGGCCGAGGTTGTGCGCCAGGACATGACCATCGACGACGGCAAGGTCGCCGCGTACCGGGTGAGGCTGAACGTCTCCTTCAAGTACGAGGGCTCTCCGGCGAAGAGCAAAGCCCGCCGCTAACAGGAACCTTGATTGGGCCGGCCTCCGCGGCCGGCCAGATCCCCTCTCCCCTCCGGGGAGAGGGTGAGGGAGCGGGGCGTGGTCTGCTTTGGCCTAAGGCGCGGTCGCTGCCTGGATCGAGCAGCCGGCGGCCTTCATCTCTTCGAGCGCCTGGATGCCGGTCTCCGGATTCACCGGTGCGCAGAGGTTGACCAGAACTCGGACCTGGAAGTCGTGCTTGCGGGCGTCCAGCGCCGTCGCGCGCACACAGTAGTCGGTGGCGAGTCCGCAGATGTCCATGTGGTCGACGCGGGCCTCCTTGAGGACATCGAGCAGCGGATGACCTCGAGCATCCAGGGCCTCGAAACCCGAGTAGGCCGGGGCATGTTGGCCCTTGTCGACGACCACCGAGATGAACTTCTCCCGAACCAGGTTGAAGATGGGCGTGCAGAGCGCGGCGCCCGGGGTACCGATGATGCAATGGGGCGGCCACGTGGTGGCGAAGTCCGGGTGGTCGGAGAAATGCCCCGCCGGGTCCTCGTGGTAGTCGCGCGTGGCGACCACGAAGTTGTACTCCTGCTTGAAGTGGCGGACGTGCCTGGACACCATGGCCGCCACCTGTCTGCCCCCAGTCACGGGCAAGGCGCCGCCCTCCACGAAGTCGTTCTGGATGTCGATGACCAGCAGCGCGTTCCTCATCTCTCTTGTTTCACTCCCTAGACTGCGGCTATGGCCTCGATGATCGTAGCGGGCGCGCGCACCCCCATCGGCAAGTTTGGCGGAGCGTTCAAGGATGTGCCCGCCGTTAGTTTGGGGGCTCATGCCATCCGTGCCGCCCTCGATCGCGCGGGCGTGGCGGGCAAGGAGGTCGATTACGTGATCATGGGCCAGGTGCTCCAGGCGGGCGCCGGCCAGATCACCGCGCGACAGGCGGCCATCGAGGCCGGGATCCCGCCCGAAGTGCCGGCCCTGACCATCAACAAGGTGTGCCTCTCGGGCCTCAACGCCATCGCCCTGGCGGACCAGCTCATCCGCGCGGGCGAAGTCGAGGTCGTGGTGGCAGGTGGGATGGAGTCGATGTCGGAGGCGCCGTACCTGGTGCCGAAAGCGCGCTTCGGCGCCCGCATGGGCAACGCCGAGATGATCGACTCGATGGTCCACGACGGCCTGTGGTCCACCTTCCTGAACCAGCACATGGGCGAGAGCTCGGATGACGTCAATCGCGAGCTGGAAATCGGGCGTGAGGAGCAGGATGCATGGGCAGCGCGCTCCCACGAGCGGGCGCAGCGGGCCTGGGATACCCGCGCGATGGCAGACGAGGTGGTTGCAGTCGAGCTGAGCTCGAAGCGCGGGCCGACGACCAGGATCGATCGAGACGAAGGGATCCGGCCCGGCACGACCGCGGAGTCGCTGGGCAAGCTGGCGCCCGCCTTCAAGAAGGACGGGACTATCACCGCCGGCAACGCGTCCCAGATCTCAGACGGCGCGGCGGCCGTCGTCGTCATGTCAGACGATCGAGCGCGGAAGCTGCAAGCCGAGCCACTCGCGGAGGTTGTAGCGCACGGCATGAGCGCCGACCGCTACGCCTGGCTGCACACGGTGCCGGCGCTGGCGCTCGTCAATGCGCTCAAGAAGGCCGGGCTCACGACCGGGGACCTGGATCTGGTCGAGATCAACGAGGCGTTTGCGGCGGTGGCCCTGAACGTCACGCGCATGCTCGAGTTGGACGAGAATCGGGTCAACGTCAACGGCGGCGCCGTCGCCATCGGCCATCCGATCGGCGCCAGCGGAGCGCGCCTGGTGCTCACGCTCGCCCACGAGCTGAAGCGTCGGGGCCTACGTACAGGCGCGGCGACGCTCTGCGGCGGAGGCGGCCAGGGCGACGCCCTGATCATCAAACGCTAAGGGTTCTCCAACCTTGAATTGGTGTCGGCGAGAGGATTTGAACCTCCAAGCCCTTTCGGGCACCAGCTCCTAAGGCTGGCGCGTCTGCCGTTCCGCCACGCCGACATTCAGGCCAAAGATAGGGGAGGCCAGGCTACCGAATAGCGCCTACTGCCCTTAGTGGCTAAAGTTCAGGTTCGAATGGCACCGGAGCGCCGGAGCCGGAACGGTTCCAGGCCCAAACCCGACCGGGTCAAGAACGGTCTCGAGGTCGGCGGTTACCGCGTGGTTCGAGAGATCGAGACCGACAGCCTCGGCGTCATCTATGAGGCCGAGCATCCGCGCATGCACCGCAGGGTCGCGCTGCGCACCATCGAGCCGGCAGTCGCGCGCGACGTGAGCTTCTCCCGGCGCTTCCTCCTCGAGCTTCGTTCCTATGTGGCGCTCGAGCATCCAGCCATTCCGCGGCTCTACGAGCTCGCGTACGACGGTGAGTGTCCCTACCTGGTGACCGAGCTGATCCCCGGCAAGACGCTGGATGAGGTGCTTGGGTCGGGTGTGCGTTACGACGCGCTTGGGGTCATCGGCTTGCTGCGGCCGATCGCGAGCGCCCTCGACTACGCCCACTCCCGGGCAACGGTGCACCGCGACGTCAAGCCGGCCAACATCCTCCTCGCCAACGATGGTCGCACCATGCTGACCGGGTTCGGACTGGGCACGGTGGCCTCGTTCAACACCGGACCCAGCGCGGGCGGCCCGGTCGCGCCCGACTACGTGGCGCCGGAGCGCCTGGTAGGTCGAGAGGTGGACGGACGTGCCGACGTGTACTCGCTGGCTGCGGTCATCTTCGAGGCCGTGACCGGGCGCCGCCCGTTCTCATCCAAGAGCTGGATCGAGACCTTGAGCCGGCGGTTGTACGAGCCGCCGCCGACCGTTCACGACGTGGCGCCCGATCTCCCCGCACAATTCGCCGCCGTCCTGCAGCAGGCTATGGACCGCGAACCGTCTCGCCGTCCTGCTACAGCTGGTGAGCTGCTCGACCGCCTCGAGGATGCGCTGAACCACCCACGCGGCGGCGACGCGCCGATCCACTGGCTGCGGCCGGCGATGCGCAGGGGAAGCATCGGGCTCAGCGCGGTGCTCGTCCTCCTGGTCGGGGTCGCCGAGACGGCATGGCTCCTGGACGGAACTGGCCTCACGCTGCTGGTGAAGTTCACCCACAGGGTGTTCGGCTTCCACTAGACCCCAGCCGCTTACAGGTTGGTGCGGCCGTCGATGATCACGACTCCGTTGCACGTAAACAAGCGGTCGACGATGAACCCGATGTTGATGTTAGAAGGGTCCTGGCCGACGACCGTGCCAATCTGCGACATGACCTGTTCGGCGGGAACGCTGAAGCCGAACGCTGTGGCTCCGACCGCGGTGACCTGGAGCCCCTGGCCGTGCTTGATCAAGATGACCGTGCCCGTCCAGCCCGCGCCATCGAATGTGCCGGTGCCTTTGAGGACCGCGCCGGCGAGCGAGTTGCCGACCACCGTCAGGTTCAGGTTGGACACACCGGAAACCTGGATGTTGCCTGCCAGGTCCTGCGACGTCAGTCCTCGACGTACAGCGCCACGCGAGTCGATGTTTGCGCTCGCGCACGGTTCCAACGCAGCCACGCTGACGAACGGCGTTTCGCCGGCGGCGCCCAGCCCGCTGACGCCGATGACCACGATCGTGTAGATGCCCGCCAGCGCGTTGTTGACGACCACCAAGATCGGCGAAGCGCCGGTTTTTGCGTAGATCTGCGCGTCCGGCGCCTTGACCTGAAGCATCATGACGCTGCCGGGATAGCCGAGGGCGGCTTTCAGGAGCCCCTCGCCCGCGAAGCTGTAAGTGAACTGCTGCTGCTCCCCGTTGTGGATGGGCAGGCCGATGTAGTCCTGCTCGGTGCCGGGTGTCGTGCCCTGGCTGGTCTGGTCAGACGCGGCCATCTCGGCTCCGAACGGGTCGCCAGGCTCGGGCACGATCGGCCCCGCCGGGCCGACGTTGCCGGCGGGGTCGGCCGTGGCCTGCTGCGGAGCGGTCAGGTGCACTGTGTTAATGCCCACGAAATCCATCTGACCCTCGAACAGCTTCACGAGCATCGAGCCGTCCGGCTTGATCAGCACCTCGAACTTGGTGCCTCGGACGGTGGCGGTCGCGGACTGTCCCGAGACCTTGAAGGTCGCGCCCCCCACGAGGTGCTGGACGTTTGTGAACGTGCGTCCTGCCTTCTGGGCGATCGAGACATCGTGAAGGCTGCCGTCCTTCGAGAAGTGCGCGGAGCTCAACTTTATCTCTGTGCTGCTGGCCAGGCGGGTCAGAGTGCCGTCCGGCAGCTGGATGGCGGCGCGGCCTTTGGCGTCGGTCTTGACACCGTCGCCAGGCTGAACGATCGAGCCCGTGCTCGCCTCCGTGTAGTCGCCCCCGGTGTGGGCGACCGAAGTCGTGGGGAGGAACACGGTCAGGGTCGCCACCGCGTTCGTGGACGCCGCCGCGGCGGAATTGAGCCAGATCACCGCCCCCGCCGCGAGCATCACGATTATCAGCAGCCCGACGATCCACCGGAGGCCGCCGCGGCGCCTGGGGGCTGGTTTGACGGCTACGGCGCGCATGGCCGTAAAAGGTAGCGTCTTGGACGGCAGATCGCGCCCACATGCAGATCAACGTGAGCTGCTGGGCTTACCAGCGCTCTCAGCGACTAGCGGTGGCCCTCGATGACCATCATGCCGCCGCCCGTGCCGTTGCAGGAATACACCCGGTCGACTGTGAAATCGGTCGACACGCCCGATTGGCCGGTCCCCTGGGGGAGGCGGGAGACGATCTGGGTCGTGATATTGATCCCGCGGACCGTCAGCTGCGTCAGCACCACTCCGAGGTTCGGCGTCGCGGCGTAAAAATCGATCGTCCACGACACCGAGGTGCCGCCCAGGTTGGAGTAGTAGTAGATGCGGGCCGAGTTCGGGGACGTGCCCTGCACCTGCAGCGTGATGCCACTGACGCCCGACTGCGACAGAGACTGCGCGATCTGGGCGTTGCTCACCGTGTGGCGGACTACGCCCCCGGTGTCCACGTTGCCTTCGACGCACCCGGCGTTGGTCGCAAATGAGATCGCGTACGGCTCGCCCCCAGGCACGCTGACGGCCTGGATGATCGCCCGATAGCGCCCCGGCGGGCCGTTGACGTTGAACCGAACCGGCGGCGCGCCTTGCCGGGTCGGAAGCTGGGTCCCGCTCGGATCGGTGAGCGTGACGCTCATCAAACTCCCCGGATAACAGAGGGCGACGCTGAGGGCGCCTCCCGGCGAGTCATAGTCCGCCTCTTCGTTCTGTCCGGTCGCCAGGCTGTTGCCGATCGACGTCTGGATCGTGCCCGCGGTGTTACCCGCGGATACTGCGCCGGCGCATTGCGCCGCGAGCGGGTACGGGTCCTGGGTGTCGGCCTGGATGGGCCGCGGCTTGGAAAGCTTGCCGCTCGCGTCGGCGTCCACCTCCTGCCCGGCGACCAGCGTGACGGTGGTCGCGCCGGCGACCTTCACCGAGCCGTCGAACACCTTGATCAAGTTCGTCCCGTTGGCTCGGACCAGCACCTCGAACTGCGTGCCGCGTACCTCGGCGCTGACCGAGTGGCCGCCGACGTGGAAGGTGGCTCCGCCGACCAGATGCTGGACGTTGCTGAGCGTGCGGCCGATCTTCTGGGCCACTCCGGCCGACTGCAAGGTGCCATCTTTGTTGAGCTGCGCCGCAGTGACAGTGGCGGTGGTGTCGGGCGACATGCGTATGAACGAGCCGTCGGGCAACTGGATCGCCGCGTGCCCTGTGTGGCCCGTGCGCACCGAGTTCCCCGACGTGAGCGACTCACCAGCGACCGCGGGTCGGTAGCCGGAGTCGTTGCGGCCGACGTCGACGGGAGCGCTGTACACGATCAGGCCGGCCGGTGCCGGAACGCCCGCCTGGGCCTGAATCACAAAGAAGTACCAACCGCCCCCCACGAGGAGGAGGACGACGACGACGAACACCCCAAGACAGCCGAGGCAGCCGGCTCCGCAGCCGGCGCACCCGCTCTTCTTACGCGGCGGTGTGGGCGTATGACCGGGAGCAACAGGGGCCGATGGTGGCTGCTGGACTGCCAATCTGGTATGGCCTATCAGGAGACGGAGAAATCGACTATGAGGCGCGACGGGCCTGTAAGCGTGAAGGTCCGCATGCAGGCGGCGTGGTCGAGACCAAGGGCCCAGGACACGGAACCCTCGAAGTCCTGGGTCAGTCGTGCCTCCTTGATGATGCGGAACTCGCCATGGGAGATGTCGGTCGGCCCGCTGTAGGTGTTCGCCTCGGCCGCCGTCTGAACCGTCACCAGAACGCCATAGGTGCCGCTCAGTGTGATCGGCTGGTTGCTGGGGCTCATCTTGAACGTGGGGCTGGCCTGGCGTGTGGCTGTATACGCGGGCACCGCGCCGTCGAACTGCAGCACGAAGCGGTCGTAATCCGTCTGCTGGCCGACACGCACGTCCGTGACATTGGCCGTCACGCCCGCTTTGCCGCCGCCCGAGTTGGCGCAGGCGAAGCCTGGGAGCGTGATGCTCGGTGGCGTGGGAGGGCTCACCGGCGGCTGGGAGAACCGCGGGCCAGACGCCATCGGGTCAAACGAAGGCACAGGCGTAGAGGTTGAACTGGCGGCCGGGCTTGCCGACGGGCCGGTGAGTGAACAGCCGGCCAGGGACACGCACACCAGGGCGGCCAGGGTGAGTCGCACCCCGGAATGATATTGTCGAGCCTCCCCAACGAGGGCGATTACGGCCGCGCCGAGGTGGCGGAATGGCAGACGCGTCGGTCTCAAAAACCGATGAGGGCAACCTCGTGCGGGTTCGACTCCCGCTCTCGGCACCAATACGCTCCGTGTTGTCCCGGAAGGCGCTCACCAACTTCCACCCCCGCCGCCACCACCGCCACCGCCCGAGAAACCGCCCCCACCGAATCCGCTCGAGGACCCCGAGCTAGGCGGTGAGAACGAGATCGCGCTGGAGATGTTCGCGTTCATCGACTGAAGGCTGCTCGCCAGGAGGGCGGCCTGGAATGGCCCGGGCCCCACGTACCAGTTGTTGCCGGCGCTGGTGTCGATGCCCTCGAACGCTTTCGCCCACATCGTGACGCAGCCGAACACGATCGCGTATGGGAGGAGCTGCGTGAAGATCTCGGCCTTGGCCGCGAACTGCTGGCGGTATTTCTCCGCGGTTGTCATGTAGAGGCGAAAGCCCAATGTGTGCTGGAGCAGGTCGCGCCCCGCCGCGGTGCGCTGCGGCATGAACGGGAAGCTGATTGTGAGCGCGATGCCAGTGAACACGACCGCGGCTCCGATGAGGCCCCATCCGAACGCAAGTCCGAGGCCCACGGCTACGGCGATTCCCGCCAAGACCAAGGCGATACCCAGACACCCCCACGCGGCGCGGGCTTGCTGTGGGTTGCTGGAAAACAGCTTGCGCGCCATGGCGTCGCCATACATCTGGCTTTCGGCCAGGCTCAGAGTCGGCCGAAACGTCCCCTTGAGAGTTGATAGGGCAACCTGCTGGCGGCCGGTGAAGAGCCCGTCGATGACCGTCCTTTCGTACGCATTCAGCTCGGCCACCGGAGATCCCTTCCACGTCAGCATCCAATCCGATTTGCCGGGCATCTCCTGGATCGTGAGGTGCCCGCGCACGGCGAGGTCGACGACCGTCGCGGTCAGGTCCTTGGCGTCCGCTCGCTCATCGAGAATGAGGCCCAGCTCCGCCGGCCGCAGGTTTTGTGGAGGCTCGAATTCGACTACCACCGGCTGGTGGCTGAAAAGCGGATCCGCGTGCTCGCGCGGGTCGTTGGTGAGGTAGTACTGCGTGAGGTACGCGCGATCGCGCCCGTGCATCCACCAGTTCCAGATCACGAACCCGAGCCCAGCCACAAGGACCAGCAAAGAAACCCCGACAGTCAGGGGATTGATGTCGAAGGCGTCCTGCGGAAACTGGCGGAGGCGCGGCTCCAGCATCGGTGGCGGGACGTTGACGGCGCCTTTGTTGAGGGCGGCGACCACGGACATCTCCTCGCCCGACCCGAGCTGCCGCGTCGAAGAGAAGCTGACCAGGTCAGAGCCGTCGACGTGATTGCACGTTTCCTTCGACCCAGGTGGGCCCTGGTAGCAAGCGGCCTTCTGAAAAGCCGAGCTGGGTAAGTGCACGGTCGCGCCGACTCCAAGCTTTGGCACCGGCCACAGCGCGCCGTCGACGTTCCAGAAGAGCTCGTCGTGGTCTGAGAACGAATTCATCGCGCCCGCCACGGTGTACGTGATCACGTAGCGCTGCTTGCCGGTGACCAGGACTCCCGGGTTGCCGATCTTGATCACCTCGTTGTCGCTGGCGCTCGTCACCCCAAATTCGACGGGCTTCGAGCCGTCGGTCACCGACATCACGCCGAGGTTGTAGTAGCGGTCGTGGCTGTCGTCATAGCGGTAGCGCAAGGGAATCGTTCGGAAGATCCCATGCTTCTGCAGGGCTCCGAAGTCAACCCGGATGTCCTCTTTGACGGTCAGCGTCGAATCGGAAGCGACGTTGATATCGGATTGGAAGGACGTGATGACCCACCCTTCTTCGGCGTGGGCGACCGGACCCGACCACACGACGGCGCACGTGGCAGCGATAGCGGTGATCGCGAATCGAGCGGCGCGAATCGTCACGCGCGTATTAACCCAGATTCGCTGCCGGTGTTATGCCACTTATTACGCCGCCCTCCCCAACCTTGTCGCTGCCAGTGGCAACCCAACTCGCGGCGGTATCAGACTCGGGCGACCGGATCGACCCCAAGAACGAGCCCGAGTACGCAAAGCTCAAGCGCCGCATCCAGGACGCCGGATTGCTGAAGAAGCGGCCCGCGTACTACGCCCTGAGCATCACCACCAACTCTGTGCTGTTGATCTTCTGCTTGGTGGCGCTGTTCACTGTCGGGTCGCTGTGGGGCCAGGCCCTCGCGGCGGCGGGGCTCGGCATCGTCTGCGGCCAGCTCGGGTTCCAGCTGCACGACTCGGGACACCGCCAGATGTTCGTGTCGGGATGGAAGAACGCGCTCGTCGGCCTCGTGACGGCCGACCTGCTGCTCGGCATGAGCTATGGCTGGTGGGTCCAGAAGCACAACCGTCACCACGGGAACCCCAACGACGTCGACCTCGATCCGGACATCAAGGTCGGCGCCATCGCGTACACGGACGAGCAAGCCAGGGCCAGGCACGGCGCCGGCCGGCTGGCCGCCATGTACCAGGCGTATCTGTTCTTCCCGCTGACGACCTTCCTGGCCTGGAGCATGCATGTCACGGGCGTGACGTACCTGATCAAGGAAGAGTCGCGCTACCGCCGCCTGGAGTTCGGCCTGCTGGCGGTGCACGCCGCTGTCTACCTGACCGCGCTGGCGTACTTTCTGGGTCCCTGGTCAGCGCTGCTCGTGGTGCTGATCCACAAGGGCGTGGGCGGCGCTTACATGGCATCCGTCTTCGCTCCCAACCACAAGGGCATGCCCCAGACCGACAGTGCCACGCGGATGGACTTCGTACGGACCCAGGTCCTGACCGCCCGCAACGTTCGCGGTCACCCCTTGACCGATCTCTGGTACGGCTCGCTCAACTACCAGATCGAGCACCACCTCTTCCCGGGGATGCCCCGGCTGAACATGCGGCGCGCGCAGCCGATCATCCGGCAGTTCTGCAAGGAGCATGGGATCGAGTACTACGAGACCTCGTTTCTCGATTCGTACCGCGAGCTGCTCAGCTTCCTGAACGATATCGGCGCTCCGCTTCGAGCCGAGCGAATCCGGGTATAGGTTTCCTCAGCAGCCGCTAACGGACCCTCGCACCACCCCGAAACCCCTCCGTATAGTGCCTGCTGCCATCCATGACTCTGACGAACCTGAGACACGACATCCGCAACGTGGCGATCATCGCCCACGTCGACCACGGCAAGACGACGCTCGTCGATGCCCTGCTGAAGCAGAGCCACACGTTCCGCGACAACCAGGACGTGGGCACCTTGATCATGGACAGCAACGACCTCGAGCGAGAGAAGGGCATCACCATCCTCGCCAAGAACACGTCCGTCCGCCACGGCGACGTGACCATCAACATCATCGACACGCCTGGGCACGCGGATTTCGGCGGCGAGGTCGAGCGTGTTCTCAACATGGCCGACGGCTGCCTGCTGCTGGTGGACGCCGCCGAGGGCCCCATGCCCCAGACGCGCTTCGTCCTCCGCAAGGCGTTCGAGGTAGGGCTCCGGATCGTCGTCGTGATCAACAAAGTCGACCGCAAGAACGCCGACCCGAAGGCCGCGCTCAACAAGGTCCATGACCTGTTCCTCGAGCTGGCCGAGGACGCCGACCAGCTCGAGGCGCCCGTGATCTACGCGATCGCCAAGGAGGGCCGTGCCGGCGCCAACGCCGATGACCTGGCGCCAGATCTCGAGCCGCTTTTCAAGACCATCATCGAGCACATCCCGGCTCCGGTGATCGAGCCCGGAGGCTTCCAGATGCTGGTCGCCAACCGCGCCTACGACGATTACACGGGCCCGATGGCCATCGGGCGCATCTCCCGAGGCGCCATCGCTCCGGGCGATGCGGTCGCTGTGCTCACCGGCGACGGGCAGGCCCGCCGGGTCAAGGTGGTGCAGGCGCTCCTGTATCGGGGCCTCGACCGCGTCGCGGTGCCGAGCGCGAGCGCCGGCGACATCGTGGTGCTCACGGGGCTCGACGAGGTCGCGATCGGCGATACCCTCGCCGACCCGGAATCGCCAGACCCGCTCCCGCGCATCGAGATCGACGAACCGACAGTCCGGATGACGTTCGGCGTCAACACGTCGCCGTTCACCGGTCGCGAAGGCAAGTTCTCGACCACCCGGCAGCTGCGCGCGCGGCTCTACAAGGAGCTCGACACCAACCTCGGCCTCCATGTGGAGGACACCGATGCGGCCGAGCGCTTCCTCGTGAGCGGCCGGGGCGAGCTTCACCTGGCCGTGCTCATCGAAACGATGCGCCGGGAAGGCTATGAGTTCGAGGTCTCGCGCCCGGAGGCGATCGTCAAGCGAATCAATGGCCAGCGCATGGAGCCCGTGGAGCGGCTCACCGTCGATGTTCGCGAGGAGCACCTGGGCGCGGTGACAGAGTCGCTCGGCAAACGGCGCGGGGAGATGATCGAGATCAGTTACGACTCCCGGGGCGGCGTGCGCCTCGAGTATCTGATCCCGACCCGCGGCTTGATCGGCTTCCGCAACAGCTTCCTGACCCTGACCGCCGGCACCGGCCTGATGGGCTCGATCGGGATCGGGTACCGGCCGTGGGCAGGCGACTTCCGAGAGCAGCGCAACGGCGCCCTCACCGCCTCGTCGGCCGGCACCACCCTGGCGTTCGGGCTCGCGGGCGCCCAGGAGCGCGGCACCACCTTCATCGAGGCGGGCGAGGCGGTGTACGAGGGGATGATCGTCGGCATCCAGAAGCGGCCAGGCGATATCCGGGTCAACGTCTGCCGTGAGAAGAAGCAGTCCAACATCCGGTCGTCCACCTCTGACATCTCGGTGCGACTGACTCCGGCCAGCAAGTTGAGCCTCGAGCAGTCGCTCGACTTCCTGGCTGACGACGAGCTGCTGGAGGTGACTCCCCTGCACCTGCGGCTGCGCAAGCGCCATCTGACCGAGGTCGACCAATCCCGCGCCAGGCGCCTGGCCGAAACCCCAGGGATTAGGTCCTAGCCGGAACGGGTATACTCGAGGTAGCCGGTGCAGTACCGGCGCTCACCGCAGGCTCCGTTTCTCGAACAGGCCCGCCGAGTTGAGTTGGCCTTGAGTTCGAGAGATAGGAGATGGAAATGCCTACAGGCACCATCAAGAAGCTGGTCGCGGACCGTGGCTTTGGCTTTATCGCAGCCGAAGACGGTAAGGAATTCTTCTTCCACAGGAGTGGCACCGAAGGTGACTTCGACAGCCTCCGCGGTGGCGAGAAGGTGACCTTCGAGATCGAAGCGAGCCCCAAGGGCCCGCGCGCTCGCAGCGTCCGCACCGTCTAACCAGACGAAACAGCAGAAAGAGCCCTGGGCCGCAAGGCCCGGGGCTTCTTTTTTTGTGCGCCACGTCGGGCGCTAGGGTCACGAGCTTGCCTTGATCTCGTGGACCAGGGTGAAGCCGCCATGGCCGTCCATCTTGATGATCCACACGGTCTGCTTGACGTCGTGCGTGGAGGTGAACTGGAACGGACCCAACGGTGACTGGATGTTCACCGTTTCCATCGCGACCCGCATCTTGTCGCGGTCGCCGGTCAGGTCCGAGAACGTGAGATTGGCGCGCCGGGCGGCGTCCGCGAGGATCTTGATGGCGGTAAAGCCCTGCGCGGCGAACTGGTCTGGGTTCTTTGGCGTTCCATCCAGATTCGAGTACTTCGCCTTGTATGCGGTCACGAAGTCGGTGTTGGAAGGAAAAGTGTTGCCCAGATACCAGGCGCTGGCGCTGCGCGCATCCGCGCCGTCGGCGCCGGCGTCCTTGGAGACGGTCGCTGTATTGAAGCCGTTGCCGCCGAGAAACTGACCCTGCCAGCCCTGCTTGCGAGCTTCGTGCATGATCTCGGCCGGGATACCGCCCAGAGACGTGATGAAGATCACGTCGGGGTTCAGCTGCACGGCCTCGGTCACATACTGCGACAGGTCGGACTCGGTCTTGTTGAACCCGATCGTCTTCTTGAGAGTGATGCCGTACCGGCCGGCCGTGGTCTCGACGATCTTGCCGCCATCGCTGGAGAACTTGTCGTCCCGGGCGACGAGCAGCACGCCGGTGGTCGGATGTGCGTCGGCAGCATATGACTTGATGTTGTCAGGGATCGCGGTCTCCTCGCCAAGGCTGTCACGGAACACGTAGCGGCACTGAACCGTGCTTGGGAAGTTGCAGTTGGGGACGATGTTGGTGCCGGTCGTGCTCACGGCGAGGATTGGGATGTGCTGATTTTCGGCGAGCGGGTGAACGGCCACCGCTGAGCTCGAAAGCGTGGGCCCGAGCAGGGCCAGGTCCTGATCCAACTTGATCATGGTCTGTGCGACCTGAACTGATTGCAACTGGGCCGAAGCATCGTCCGCCACGGTGAGGTTGATCCTGGCGCCGTTGACCCCGCCGGACTTGTTGATCTGTTCGACCGCCAGCTCCATGCCCTCCCGGCTCGACGGTCCGTACAAGCTGCCCTGGCCGGTGATCGACAGGATCGCCCCGAGCTTGATGGTTTTGCCCGCGTAGGAGCTGGCGGGCGCACCACCCCCGGCCGTGGAGGCGCAAGCCGCGGCAACGATGGCCGCCAGCACCACGGAAATGAGGCGCGCGAACCTGCCGCTCATGCCTGGAGCCGTTTCAGAAGCCTCGTCACGTCGAGCTTGCGACGGGGATAGTGCGGGTTCATCTCCTTCAGGGTCTCGATGAGGATCCTGCTCACCGCCCAGTTGCGGTAATCCTTGTCGTTGGCTGGGATCACGTACCACGGCGCAAATTCGGTCGAGCACTGCGTGATGGCGATGCCGTACGCGCTCTGGTATTCGTCCCAGTAGGCCCGCTCGTCGATGTCGTGCTCGTTGAACTTCCACTGCTTGTCGGAGTCTTTGAGCCTCTCGACCAGCCGCTTGCGCTGCTCGTCATAAGAGATGTGCAGGCAGATCTTGACGATCTTCGTACCCTGGCTGGCGACCTCCTTTTCGAAGCGGTTGATGAGGTCGTAGCGGCGTTCGATCACCTTGAGCGGAGCGAGGCCGTGGACGCGCACGATCAGTACGTCTTCGTAGTGAGAGCGGTTGAAGATACCGACATCGCCCGCCTCGGGCAGCCGGCGGCGGATCCGCCACAGAAAGCTGTGCCGCTTCTCCTCGGGAGTGGGCTGCTTGAACGGCGTGATCTGGACCGCCTGCGGATTCAGGTTGCCGATGACGTGCGTGATGGTGCCATCCTTGCCGCTCGTGTCCATGCCTTGCAGAACGATCAGCAGCGCGCGCTTGTGCTCGGCGTAGAGCTCCTCCTGAAGCCTGAACAGCTTGACCTTGTGCCTGGCGAGGTCCTTTTTCAGCTGCATGGTGCTCTTCAGCCCTGGGGTCGAGTCCGGGTCGACCTCCGCCAGCCGGAAGCGCCCGTCCTCGGCTGTGGCGCGGAGCAGGTCTCGGATCTGCTTCGGCACGGCGCCGAGTCTAGCGGTCTAGGCGAGCTCCACTGGGATGACCTCGACCGTCACCAGCTTGTCCGAGCGCAGGATGGTCAGGGCCAGCCTTGAGCCGATCCGCGCCTCGACCATGAGCCGCTGAAGATCGCCGGCCTTGGCGACGGCCACCTCGCCAACCGAGACGATGATGTCGCCACCGCGCAGTGAGGCTGCCGCAGCGGGACTGCCGGCAACCACCTCCTGAACCTCGACTCCTGCCTTCCGGCCGAGGCGCTGCGCCATCGCCGGCGGCAGCGGCCGGGTTCCGCCCGCGATCCCCAGGTAGGCTCGGCGGACGCGGCCGTTTCTCATCAGGGCGGACAGGATCGCCTGCGTGGTTTTGTTGATGGGCACCGCGAGCCCGAGCCCCATCCCGGCCACGGCGGTGTTGACGCCGACCAGCCTCGCCCGCCAGTCGGCCAGCGCGCCCCCGGAGTTGCCTGGGTTGAGGGCGGCATCGGTCTGGATGACGTCCTCGATGAAGCGCCGGCGCCCGTTGCCGTCGGCGGTCGCCAGCGAGCGGCCTAACCCGCTGACGACCCCCGACGTCACCGACCCGGAAAAGCCCATCGGGTTCCCGATCGCGACCACGAGCTGGCCCACCTTCAGGTCGTCGGCATTTCCGATCTGGATCGGCTGCAGCGCCGACGCCCGCGCCCGAGCGATCGCGAGGTCGGAAAGGGGGTCGGCACCCACCACGTCGAGCTCGTACTCAGACCCGTCGAGGAATGAGGCCGTGGCGGCGCCCGCCTGCGCGACGACGTGGGCCGAGGTGACCAGAAACCCGTCGACCGTGATCACGACGCCGGAGCCGGCGCCGCCTTCGAACGAGCGGCTGCTCCGCCGCACCCGGAGGCTGGCGACCGAGGGCAGGACCTTCTGCGCCACTGTCGTCACCGTCGTCGAGTAGGCGTCGAGCGCCTCGCGCTCCGTCGCCACCGCCGCGCCCTCGTCTGACATGGTGCTTACAACATTACGACGAGTCAGGAGCGGGCGTGAGACCTGGGCTTGGGCGCTCGCCTGGCGGCTTTGCTCAACGCCTCGAACTCGACCTTGAAGCCCTCGACGATTCGCTCGGGGTCCGGCACCAGGCCGGCGTCCGTGGCGATCCCGAGCATCACCCCGCCGGCGTAGCTGAGGATGCTGATGCCGAGCCCCATATGCCCGGACTGGGGAACCCAGAACATCACCTTGTCGATCTTTCGACCCGCCATGTATAGAGGCTCGCGAGGACCGGGCACGTTGGTCAGCACCGCGGTCGCCTTGCTGCCGAAGAATCTCAGGCCAAGCTGCTCGACCTCGACTGGGGCGAGCCCCATCAGGCTCAGAACCCCGAAGGACACCAGCGCCTCGGGCGAACCCTTGAGCTCGTCCATCTCCTTCTTGATCGCGCGCAGCCGCCGTGTGGGATCGGCGATCCCGATCGGGAGCGTGAGGAACACCAGGCCGAATGCGTTGCCCATCTTGTGCGCTTGGTCTGCCGGCCGGAGGTTGACCGGCACCGAGGCTCGAATGGCGATGCCGGCGGTGCGCTGGCCGCGCTTCTCCATGTAGCGGCGCAGCGCTCCGGTGGCGGTGGCGACCAACACGTCGTTGACCGTCGCGCCGAATGCCTTCCCGATGGCCTTGAAGTCGTCGAGAGGAACCGGCTCAGACCATGCGGCTCGCTTGCGGCGGCCCAGCTCTCCCTTGAAGGGCGTCGGCGGGTCAGGCGGCAGCAGGACGATCCGCCCCAGCCGGTAGGCGCCCTGCGCACCGACGCGAGCGATGTCTCGGGCCCGATTCGGGTTTGCGATCAGCTCCTGGCCGCCGGCCAGGCCGCGACCGACCGCGGCCGGCAGCCAATCGAGTGGCAGCCTGAAACCCGGAGCCGCTTCCTTTATCGGCGCGCGCGTCGGCTTGGGGTTCGGCGACCCGTCCGTGAGCGACAGCATCACGCGCACGAGCGCGATGCCGTCGGCGATGGAGTGGTGCACGCGCGCCAGCACCACCGAGCCTCCCTTGTAACCGTCGATCACGTGCATGTGCCATAACGGCTTGCTGAAATCGAGCGGGACGCTCATGAGGTCGCTGACCATGTCGCGAAGCAGGGCCTCGCCACCTGGCGGGGGCAGCCCGACGTGGCTGACATGGTTGTCGATCTCGAACCGTTCGTCGTCCTGCCAGTGCGGCAGGCTGCCCCGCGAGCGGGGGCGTACCACCTTCTGATGGAAGCGACGGAACGGTCTGAGGCGGCGGTCGAGAAGCAGCCGGAGGCGCTTGGGATCCACCGGACCCGCGAGGGCCATCACCCCCGTGACCATCATCAGGTTGGTGGGGTCTTCCATCCCCAGCCACGCCGCATCGATGCTCGCCATCGGAACGCGCTTGGCCATTCGCGCGCTAATGCTAGGCCGGGTAAACGGAAACCTCCGTGGCCTTGACGGCCATCCACACGTCCGTGCCGGCGGCGAGCCCGAGCTCCTGCACCGCCGCGCGCGTGACCTCGGCGACCAGCGGCACGGGACCTTTGACTCGCACCCGCACGCGGTCGCCGTGGAGGTCGACGCTGTCGACTCGCCCATGCCAGACGTTGCGCGGCGTCCCGTCCGGGCGCGTCTTGTAAAGCGCGACCGCACGCGGATGGATGACCGCGAACACGTCACCGCTGCCTGCTTCCGCGGCCGCCACCAATGCATCGCCGGCCAGCGCCACGTGGTCGCCATGCGCACGGCCGCGGAGCAGGTTGACGCCGGCGAGGTCGGCGACAAAGCGGGATCGCGGCCGAGCGGTCACCTCATCGGGAGTGCCTGACTGCACCACCGAGCCTTGTTCGAGCACGACCAGCCTGTCCGCGAGGGCCATCGCCTCGATCGGATCGTGCGTGACCAGCAATCGCACCCCATGGAACGACGCGAGCTGCCTGGTCAGCTCTCGGCGGACTTCGGCGCGGATCGAGACGTCGAGGGCCGAGAGCGGCTCATCGAGCAGCAGCAGCTTCGGCTCGGTCGCGAGGGCGCGCAGCAACGCGACGCGCTGCGCCTGCCCGCCCGAAAGAGCCCCCGGCATCGCTTCCGCGCGGTCGCCCAGTCCCGCGTCATCGAGCCACTTGCGCGCGAGGACTGCCGGCTGGGGACGCCGCTGTGCGCGCAGCCCGAAGGCGATGTTCTCCACGACGGTGAGGTGCGGGAACAGGACGTGGTCCTGGAACACGAGGCCGGCATGCCTTTTCTCGGCGGGCACGTGCACGCCTCGGCCGGTGTCTTCGAGGAGCTCACCGTCGAGGACAACGCGTCCCTCCATTTCGTCGAGACCGGCCAGCGCTCGCAGCAGCGTGCTCTTGCCCGCGCCGTTGGGACCGAGCACAGCGACCGTCTCACCTGCGGCGGCGCTGAGAGCGACGTCGAGTGCGAAGCCATCGCGCCTCACGCGCACCGCAGCCTCGAGGGTCACAGCGCCCCCAACCAGCGGTCACGCATGCCGACCAGGATCGCCACCGAGACCACGAGCAGGATGAGGCTGAGCGTGATGGCCGCCTCGGGTTTCGATTCCAGCGCGAGGTAGACCGCGATGGGCACGGTCTGGGTGCGGCCGGGAAAGTTGCCGGCAAACGTGATCGTGGCGCCGAACTCGCCCAACGCGCGGGCCCAGCACAGCACCGCGCCCGAAAAGATCGCCGGGCGCAGGAGAGGCAGCGTCACGCGTGTGAAGACGCGCCAGTAGCCGGCGCCCAGCGATCGCGCCGCTTCCTCGTAGCGGTGGTCGAGCGATCGCAGGCCCGCCTCGACGGCAATGACGAGAAACGGCATCGCCACGAAGGTCTCGGCCATCACGGCCGCCGCGGTCGTGAACGGGATCTGGATGCCGAAGGCCTGGTAGAGGAGCGAGCCCACGAGGCCTCGGCGGCCGAACGCAAGCTCGAGCGCGACGCCGCCGGCGACCGGCGGCAGGACCATGGGCAGCGTCGTGAGCGCGCGCAGTAGGTTCCTCAATGTCCCGCGCGTGCGGGCCAGGATCATGGCCAGCGGGATGCCGAGGATGAGCGCAATCCCGGTCGAGCTCAGCGAGCAGAAGATGGAAAGGCCGAGCGCGGTTGTCGTGGTCGGATCGGCGAGCTCGCCGAGAGCCTGGTTCCACGGCGCGCGAATGACCAGGCCGGCCAGAGGAAGAAGGAAGAGGAGCAGTCCCAGCGCGGCCAGGAGTCCGATGGCCGCGGGGGTCTTAGCTCGCCTCAAACCCCCTCGAAACCGGCGGCTCTGAGAATCGCCTGGCCCTCGGTAGACAGCACGAGATCGACGAACTCGGTCGCCCCGGTGAGGTTCTGCGTTCCCTTCAGGACGGCGATCGGATAGTCGGCGATCACGTTCTGGGCATCGGGTATGGCCACGCCATCCACCTGGCCGCTGGTGACGATGTCGCTGACATAGACAATCCCGGCGTCCGCCTCGCCGAGCGCGACCTTGCTCAATACTCCGGTCACCTGCTGCTCGAGGCTCGCCGGGTGGACGGTAACCTTCGCTTTCGCAAGCGCTTGCTGCGCATATTTGCCGGCGGGGACGGACGCATCGGCAAGCACGACGACGAGTCCTGATCTCGCCAGGTCGGCGAGCGTGTGGATGCCTTTCGGGTTGCCCTTGGCGACGGCGATCTCGAGGCGGTTGTGCGCAAACAGCGCCAATTGCCCGCGGATCAGACCCCCCGACTCGATGGTCGTCATGTGCGCCACGTCCGCCGAGGCGAACACATCAGCGGGCGCGCCCTGTGTGAGCTGGGTCGTCAGCGTCTGGGTGCCGGCGTAGCTGAACGTTGTCACGACGTTGTGTGTGCTCTGCAGCTTCTGGCCGATCCTGTCGAAGGCGGGCTGCAGGGAGGCCGCGGCGAACACGGTCACGGTCGTCCGAGCAGGGCCCGTGGAACTCGGGGTGGTCGGGCCGCAAGCGGCCACGAGGAAAATGGCGGCCAGAGTCACTGCCGTCTTAATCACGCCGGAGCTCCACGCCGACGTTGGTGGCCTTGATGACGGCCACAGCGGGCATTCCAGGCTTCAGGCCGAGCTCGTCCACCGCCTCGCGGGTGAGCAGCGACACCAGCCTGTGCGGTCCGGCCTGGATCTCGACCTGGGCCGCGACCCGGTCCTTGACGACACGGGTGACGATGCCGGGAAAGTGGTTGCGGGCGGATTGCGCGACCACCACCGTGGCCGATTGCTTCCGCGCGGGCTTGGCCAGGAGCGCCAGCGACGCGCCGTCCACGAGCCGCTGCCCGCCCGAGCTGCGCGCCGCGCGCAGCCGCCCGTCGTCCACCATCCGGCGTACGGTGTCCGGGCTGACTCCGAGCATCTTGGCGGCCTGGCTCAGGCGATAGCTAGGCATTTCTTTGGAAATCCTAGCAGTTGCTAGTTATTGAGCGGGAAAAGCTCCGATCGCGCTGCTCGATAGAACCAGAAAGTGATCAGGACGATCGCGCCGTCGACCACGAAGTTGGCGAGAAATGGGTAAGCGAAGCCACCGAGCAGGAAAAGAGCCAGCGACGTGAGCGAGCTGGCGGCCTTCGCGAGCATGAGGAACTGCACCGGCTGGGCCTGGATGCGGGCGCCTCGCTGCGCGATCCAGGAGAGCGCCGCCACCAGGATCATGTAGGGCACCGCCAGTGCCAGCCAGAAATCCTGGCCGCCGTTGAGCGCTGTGACCTGGTGCATGCCGAGCGACCTCGCGGTCGAGTTCAGGATCTTGACGGTCAGATAAGGGAAGACGAAGAAGTCGACGGCGCCGAGCAAGAAGATCACCGTCCAGATCCTGAGCAGCAGCCTTAAGCGCGTAGTTGCGATGAAGGCATAATCGCACGGCATGTCCTTGACTGCCGCCCGGCGGGCGACTCTGGCGGCGCTGGCCGATTCGATCCTCCCGCATGGCGGCGCACTCGAGCCGGGGGCAAGCGACGTGAACGTTGCCGGGCAGCTCGATTCGTACCTGGACCGGTGCGCGCCGGGGACCCGCCGCACGGTGGACCTGATGCTGACCGCGTTCAACCTCTCGTCCATCGCAAGCCGGCACGCTCGGCCCTTCCGGTGGTTGGGACCGCGTGCGCGCGATGCCTACGTCATGGACTGCGAGAAATCGAAGATCCGCCAGCGCCGCGAAACGCTCATCGCGCTCAAAGCGCTGATTCTCATGTTCTTCTGCTCTGACGACCGCATCAAGCCGCTCATCGGATACGACGGGCAGCCCTACAAGAAGGTCGAGCGCGACCCGGGCGTGGTCGAGCTCAAGGTCATGCAACCGGACCAGGGCTTCTACGACACCGCGGACGTGGTTGTCGTCGGCAGCGGCGCCGGCGGAGCGGTTGCCGCCAAGGAGCTGGCCGAGTCGGGCCTTAAGGTCATCGTCCTCGAAGAGGGCGAGCATTTCGACCGTCGCGATTTCACTGGATCGCCACCGGAGCGCCTTCGGCGTTTTTATCGCGGCAACGGCTTGACCTTCACGATCGGCGTGCCGACCATCTCGCTGCCGATCGGGCGCGGCGTGGGCGGGTCGACGCTGATCAACTCAGGTACCTGTTTTCGGACCCCTGACTTCGTGCTCGACGCCTGGGGCATGGATCGTGCGGAGCTGGAGCCGGTGTTTGATGACGTCGAGAAGACTTTGAGCGTCGCGCCGGTCGGCGACGACATCATGGGCGCCAACGGCGAGGCCATGGACAGGGGGCGCCGCGAGCTCGGCTACAGCGGCGGTCCGATCCGGCGCAACGCTCATGGCTGCCATGGCTCAGGCGTTTGCGCGTTTGGCTGCCCGCTCGACGCCAAGCTCGGCATGCATGTCACCTATCTGCCACTGGCGGCGCGAGCCGGTGCGCAGATCATCAGCGGCTGTCGCGTCGACGGCCTGGTCATCGACGGCGGGCGCGCGGTTGGGGTGCGGGGCTCGATCGTCGACGCGGAGACCGGCGCGGTCCAGCGCGACGCCCGATTCGAGGTGCGCGCGCGGAGGGTCGTCCTCGCCGCCGGCGCGGTCTACACGCCCGCCATGCTCCAGCGGCAGGGCCTCGCGAACTCGAGCCGGCAGGTCGGTCGCAACCTTCGCGTCCATCCGGGCTGCGGCGTGCTCGGAGTGTTCGATCACGACCTGCAAGCCTGGAAAGGGGTGATGCAGAGCTACTACGTCGACGAGAAGCTGCGCGACGGCATCCTGGTCGAGGCGACGTATCCGCCGCCCGGCGTCGGCTACAGCGCCGGCGGGGTCGGCGGCAAGGGCAGCGACCTCAAAGACTTCCTCGCTCGATATCGGCAGACCGCGGCCGCGGGCCTGATCATCTCGGACAGCGGTTCTGGACGCGTGCGCGCGACACCCGGTGGCGGCCTGCTCATCACCTACAACCTCAGCTCGGACGATCTCCGCAAGACCCTCGAGGGCATCCGGCTCACATCCGAGATCTATCTGGCCGCCGGCGCGGAGGAGGTGCACACGCTGCTGCCCGGCTTGCCGGCCGTCCGCAAGCGCGAAGAGCTGTCGTGGATCACAGGCGGCAAATGGACATCGGCCGACCTCAAGCTCTCCGCCTACCACCCGATGGGGACCTGCCGCATGGGCAAGGACGCGCGGTCGTCTGTGGTCGACGAATTCGGACGCGCGCACGACGTGGCGGGGTTGGTCATCAGCGACGCGAGCATCCTGCCCGGCTCGACGTACGTGAACCCGCAGATCACGATCATGGCGCTGGCCGCGCGCAACTCCCGCCGCCTCGCCGCCGAGCTGAGCTAGATCGTTAGCGGGACGCCCGCCAGCGGCGTCTCCGAGGCGTACTCGAAGGCGGCGGAGGCCGGCCGGTTGACGTAGGCGAGCAATTCGGATTCGCGCGTCAGGCGGAGATCGAGGTCGGCCACCTCGGAGTGGTAGCAGTAGCGGCTGCCGCCGCGAGGATCGTCATAGGTGACCCCGATCAGGTCTTCGAGGCGAGGCTTGATCGCCACAGCAAGAGTGCGGTCGCCAAGCCGCGCCGTTGCCCGCCACCCGTCGGGTGAGATCGGGCCGCGATTGCGAAGCACCTGGACCGGACCGTTGAACCTGAAGCTGTGGGCGCCCGCTCGCGCTCCGACCGCGGTGCCGACGATGACGCGGCCGAGCCGAGACCGCACTCGGGATGTGGCGCCATCCACCCAGAAATCAGCGCCTGACGCAAAACCCCAGTTCCACGCCAGCGCGTGAGCCGAACCCCACGTGTGCTGCTGCCCCCCGGGCGCGGCGTCCAGGCGGTGTACGCGGCCGTTCACCTCGACCGTGCCGGAAACGCTGAGCGCCGGATGCGCGCCGATGTTCGCGACCGACGAGAGCCCCTGCCAGCGTGGGCGCAGAAAGGGAAAAGGCGGCTCGCGCGACTCCCACCGCAGGTCCCATGTCGCGCTGCCGTGCTCGGTGTGGACCTGGCCGGCGGAGCCGTCGCGATCCAGGGCCGCGCCCTCGAGGCGCAGACCGAAGGGCCGGCGGGTGAGACGCAGCGCGCCCAGCGGATAGGTGACCTTTCCGCCCCAGTTCGTCTCGGGGTGGTCGCGATCGAATGCAAAGGCCCAAAGGGCCGAGTGTGCTTCGGCGGCTGCGCCAGACGCAGGATTCATCGTCGTGTAGCGGAGCCAGAAGCCACGCCGCGAGGCGGGGTCGGAGACCGTCACGTACCACGCCTCGTAGGTGCCCGGACGGTCCTGGCATCGAGGTGCGTTGGCGGCGTCCTTATCCATTTGTTCAGCACTTACGAATTCTTCACATCTGGCTGATGCCAGGCCGGGCCGACAAGGATTGAATTGGGCCATGGCACTGAGGGCTCCCGAACCAGTCGCTGACGCAGCACCTCCTGTTCGCAAAGGAATCACCCGCCGCCAGGCCCTGGCCGCCGCGGTCGCGACCGGCGTCGGCGTGGGCGCCGTCCGACTTTTGGGGGGGACGATCCAGAACCTCTCCCATTCCGGCGCCGCCTCGGGAACGGACTGGGTCTCGCCACTCGGCCGTGAGTCGGCCCGGGTGATGCAGCTGCTGAGGAGAACCAGCTTTGGCTACAGCCAGGCCCAGCTCGAGGTGGCTCTGTCCGACGGATACGGCAAGACGGTCGACCGGCTGCTCGAGACCAAGCCCGCGGAACCGCCGGTGCTGGCCGCGGCCGTCACGCCTGGCGGCAGATTCGGAGTTCCCGAGCTCCAGCAGTGGTGGGTCGGCCACATGCTCACCACGCCGACGCCGTTCGCCGAGCGCATGACCCTGTTCTGGCACGGGCATTTCACCAGCGACTACCGCAAGACCGGAAACAACACGTTCATGTACTGGCAGAACCTGACATGGCGGCGCATGGGCATGACCAACCTCCGGTCGATGCTCATGGACGTCACCACAGACCCCGCGATGCTCCGCTACCTCGACCTCGCCACCTCGACCGGTCAGAGCCCGAACGAGAACTACTCGAGGGAGCTGATGGAGCTCTTCACGATGGGGGCGGGAAACTACACCGAAGAGGACGTGCGGTCGAGCGCCAAGGCCCTGGCCGGCTGGCAGCAACCGCAGCCCGACTCGACCGCGACGGTCGTTGTCGACAAGGCCAAGATGGTCACCCAGAAGCTGCCTGTCTACAGTGCCCAGCGGTCAGGGATCTTCAACCCCAGACGCGCGTACAAGGGGACGGTCACGTACCTCGGCCACACCGGTCCTCTCGACACCCAGGGCGTCCTCGACGCCATCCTGGCGCAGAAGGCAACCGCGCCCTTCATCGCCGCGAAAGTCGCCCAGCACTTCGTCACGAGCTCGCCATCGTCTGCATACGTGGCCCGGTTGGGGGACACATTCCGCCGCAGCCAGTACGACATGAAGACGCTCATGCGCGCTGTCTTCACCAGCCCGGAGTTCACGGCCGACGCGAGCTATCGCGCGTTGCTGAAGTCGCCGACCGAGTTCATGGTGCATGGCGCGCGAGCGCTGGGCGCGACCAATCTCTCGAAGCTCGTCGTCGCGGCCGGTTCGGGAATGGGTCAGAGCCTGTTCGATCCGCCCGACGTCAACGGCTGGCCCAACAACGCGGCGTGGATCTCCTCCAACACCGTCGTCGAGCGGGTCAACTTCGTCACCCTCGCCCTCGCTCAGACCAAGGGCTCGCTCCCGTCCGCGACCGACGCGGCCCGAACGCATCTCGACGGAGTGGTCGGCCCTCAGACCGCAAATCTCTTGAACCAGGCGCCCGATGAGCGGACGCGATGGTTCGTCACCCTGGCGTCCCCGGAATTTCAGCTCAAGTAGGTGCGCGTGACATGAACAAAGAGATCGGAATCAACCAGCTCAAGCGTCGCGACTTCCTGAGGGCGGGCCTCGTGTTCGGAGCCGGCGCGGCCGGGTTGGCCGCCGGCTACGCCGCCGTCCCCGATGCTTTTGCCCGCGCTGTCTTTGCGGCCAAGCAGAACGGGATGGCCAACGACAACGTGCTGGTGATGATCCAGCTTGCCGGCGGCAACGACGGCCTGCGCACGCTGGTTCCGCTCACGGACCCGACGCTGCACGATCTGCGACCCAAGCTGGCCGGCCCGATGGTGTCGCAGGCGCTGCCGCTGACCAAGGATTTCGGCCTCAACCACAACCTGGGCGGGATCAAAAGCCTGTGGGATCAGGGCAAGGTCGCCATGGTCCAGGGCGTCGGCTACCCCAACCCGACGTTCTCGCATTTCGAGTCGATCCGCATCTGGGAGACCGGCGATCCTACGCGCCGGCAGGTCGACGGCTGGCTCGGCCGTACCCTCGCGAAGGCCTACGACTCCAACGGCCACCCGCTGACGGGCTGCGCGTGTGGGACCACCGACGTGCCCGGCGCGCTGCGCGACCTCCAGGCGACGATGACCGTGATCCAGAACCAGAAGACGTTCGGGTTCACCGGCGGGTCGGAGGTCGAGGCGGCTGTGGGCGCGCTTTACAAGGGCACGCCAGGCATCTACGGCGCTCTCTTCGACACGGCGATCGCCACCGCCAACGACACCATCGCCACGCTGCGCACGTCGTCGGCCAGCTACCAGCCGATGGCCGACTACTCCGACAAGGTCCAGCTCGTCTATTCGTCCAAGAACCAGCTCGCGGCCGCCCTGCAGCTGGCCGGTGAGCTCATCGTCACCGGCACCGGAGTCAAGCTGCTGCACGTGACGCTGGGTGGATTCGACACGCACTACACCGAGCTCAACCGCCACGACGACCTGATGGGATATCTGGACTCGGCGGTGAGCGCGTTCTACAAGGACCTGGCCGCGCACGGAAAAGCCGACAAGGTGCTGATCGCGACCTGGTCGGAGTTCGGCCGGCGACCCAAGGAGAACGCGAGCGGCGGCACCGACCATGGTGCGGCCGCGCCGCTGCTGCTCATCGGCGACCCCGTCAAGGGCGGGCTCTACGGCGCGGAGCCGAGCCTGACGAGTCTTGACTCGACAGGCAACCTCAAGTTCGCGGTCGACTTTCGCTCGGTGTACCAGGAGATCCTGGGCGGACACCTCGGCGCGGACTCGAACCAGATCCTTGGCGCGTCATTCGATCGCGTTCCATTCCTGAAAGCCCCGGTCGCGGTTCTTTAGGGGTTTCATGCGCCCCTTCCTGTTGAAGTTGGGGGCAACGGCGCTCACGCTGGGCGCGACCCTGGCTTCATCCCTGTACGTCACGGCGCATCTCAAGAATCCGTCCGCCCCGCTTCAGCCGACCGTGCTCGCGTCGCAGCAGGGCCGGTCGGTGGGCGGGGTGACGATCACGCCCGGCGTCAGGCGGGGTGATGTCCAACCTGTGACATCAACGTATGCGTCCTAGCTCCTCAGTCGAAGCCCACCATTTCGAGGCCCTCGGAACGAGCTGCAGCCTGTTCGGTGCGGGAGTGACCCGTTCGCAGCTGTTGCAGGGAGAGTTCTGGGTGCGCGAGCTGGGCACGCGCATCACGCGTTTCTCGGACCACAGCGAGCTGGCGCTGCTCAACGGCGCGGAGGGCGAATGGGTGGACGTCAGCGCCGAGATGGAATGCCTGCTTCGTGAAGCGCTGCGCGCGTATGAGCTCAGCGCCGGACTCGTCAATGCGGCGGTGCTGCCCTCGATGCTCGCGATCGGCTACACGCGCTCTCTGACGGCGGGTGCGTCGTCGGCGAAGCTCGAGGATGCACGGCCCGCGCCGCGACTTCCAGACGTGCTGTCCCTGCAGCCTGGACGTGCGCGGCTTGAGCTCGGCTGCGGCGTCGATCTCGGTGGCATAGCCAAAGGCTGGATGGCCGACCGCCTGGCCGCCCGGCTGGGACCAAATGCACTGGCGAATCTGGGCGGCGACCTGAGGGCAGCCGGCTCCGGACCGGATGGCGACGGCTGGCCGGTCGGATTCGCCGGCGTCACCGTGATGCTGCGCGACCAGGGCGCCGCCACCAGCAGCGTGCGCCGGCGGAGGTGGGGCGATCTTCACCACCTGATCGATCCGCGCACGGGGCTCCCATCCCGAAGCGGGCTGGGAGAGGTATCGGTGGTGGCGGCCACGGGTTGCGATGCCGAGGTAGTCGCCAAGACCGCCCTCCTTCTCGGTCCCGGTCTGGCCACGGCGTACTGCGCGGCTCATGCGCAGGCCTGGTGGTTGAGCTGATGACGATCGATCAGTTCTTCTGGGTGCTCTCGCGGGTGGCCGGTCTTGGCTCGTATGCAGCATTGGCTGTGGCCCTGGTGACCGGCATCGCTCTGCGCACAGCGGTGCTCGACTGGCTTGGCAGCAACCGGGCGCTGCGCTCGCTGCATGAGTACACAACGGTGCTGTGGATCCCGCTCGCAGTGGTGCACCTCGTGGCTTTGCTGCTCGATCGCACCTCGCGCATCGCGCTCATCGACCTCGTGCTGCCCTTTCACTCCGCCTACGGGACCCTGGGCATCGGGCTCGGCACGCTGGCCGTCGATGTGCTGCTGGTCGTCACTGTGACCGCTTATCTCAAGCGGCGCATGTCGGTCGAGCTCTGGAAGTGGGTGCATCGACTCGCATACGTCGCCTTCGCCCTCACCTTCTTCCACGCCGTCCTCAGCGGCACCGATTTCAGCGATCCGCTCGTTTCGGCGATCACCTGGTCGGCGGGCGCGATGCTGCTCGTGCTCGCGTTCGCCCGGGCGTTCTGGGGCCGGCTGCCCGCCTCGAGGTGAGCTAGGCGGCGAGCTGCTTTCGCAGCGAGATCACCTGGCTTCGCAGCTCCTGCTCGGCCTCGAGCGGGGTATCGACTTCCTGGCGTTCACGGTGCCACCGCTCCATGGCGAGGTCGACCTGCGCGGACTGTAGCCGCGCCAGGCGGATGTAGGCACGCAGGCCCCCGCGCCCGAGCACGCGCAACCGCTGCTGAAAGCGCCGCCACGGGCTGACAAGAATCGGCACCTCCTCAGGCATGATCGCCCCGCTGCCACGTGCGGCCTCCTTGCGGAACTGATCCTCGAGCGCCTGGCTTTCGATGTGCAGTCCGAGCAGAAGAAGGGCGACCACGGCGGCGGTGAACGGGCCGGTCATGATGAGGGTGCGGAGGTGGATCTCCAGGATCAAGAAATTGTTCTGGACGATCGGGAAGAGGTTTATCCAGGCGTCCCACGAGAAATGCGCGGCGATGGCGACGATGAATCCGGCCGCGATCGCAATCAGCTTGTTGCGCGTGGTTGGCAGCTGGCGTGCGATGCCGACTCCCGCGCCCACGAACGCCGTGTAGGTGGCGTGTCCGAAAAACAAGCCGAGCACCTGCCGCGCGTACCACTGGAAGCCGGCCGCATATCCGCCGACGTGGTCCGGCGCGAAGATCGCATAGAGGTTGGTCATGTACGCCACCGACTCCATGAAGTTGAAGCCGAGCCCGACTGCGGCTCCGTACACGATCCCGTCGACCACATCGTCGAACTCGCTGCGCATGACCAGGAAAAGCAGCACTACCGCGGCGCCCTTGGCCAGCTCTTCGAGGATGCCCGCGGAAAACGCGGTCGAGACGTCGAAGCCGGGCCCGGGGACGAGGGTGCGGATGGCGATGTCCTGCCAGAGGCTCTCAGCCCAAATGACGAGGCTCGTCGCCACGACCGCGCCCCACGCGGCCGCGACCAGGACGAGGCGCCAGGGTTCTTTTTCATTGCGGTCGATCCGGCGGATGACCCACAGCCCGAATGCGGTCGTGGGCAGGCAGGCGAGCGCGCACACCGCCGCCACCTGGGGCCCGGCCGCGCCGGTGAATATGAAGACGTCGATCAGCAGCAACCAGAGCAGCGCCGCGAGGCCGAGGAGCACTGCCGCGCGGATGAAGTCGCGCCGGCGCAAGGCTGGGTCTCGGGCCGCAGCGCGCACCCCGATGAAGGTGCCCATCGCGATCAGAGCGACCGCGAGCAGTCCATAGAGCGACGTGCGGCCGGCGACGGTGTCGAGGTAGACGTAGTTGAGTATCGAGCTCGCGACCAGAACGAGGCTGAGCACCACTGCGATCGTGATCGCAACCGCATAGCGCGCGGGCCGGCGCGCACGAGGGTTCGCGCGGCGAGCCGCGGTCAGCGCGCTCACTACCTCTCCACCAGGACCACGCGCCGGCCGATCACCTCGACCGGCAGGCCGCCTTCATAGCGCTCGACGACGAAGATGTAGTCGCCGGGAAGGTCGTGGCTGAAGCCCGACGGGACCTTGACGGGGACGAGCGTCTGGCCCGCGAGCTGGTCAGGGGTGCCGGGCCCGACGCTGCCGACGACATTCCCGAACCCGTCGTACCAACGCGCGTCAACGACGACGTTGTGGGGCAGAGTCGACCAGTCGACGACGGCCGCGAACTGGACCGTGCGGGGGAAGGAGTTGCGGTCAGTGCCGACGGTTGTTTTGTGATCGGGGTCGTATTGGTAGACGCCGACGATCGTGGCCTTCAGGCCTGTGTGCTGGCCGGGGGGCTCGAAATAGGCGAACTCGACCAGCCCGGCGACGAGGATGAGAACGGAAACCGCAGCGAAGAAGAGCAGGGTCCGGTAGAGCGTGCGCACCTGGTCGACTGGGCCCGCCACCACGAGACGCCAGTGTATCGAGCGCTAAGCTCGTCACCGATGCAAGGAAGCATCGATATCGGCGGTCCGTTTCGGAATCTGATCCTGGCGCTGGCGGCGAAGCGGCTCAAGAATCGCAATCCGCGACCAGAGTTCGTGGAGCGCTCGTACTGGACCGTTGGTGAGTATCAGAGAGACGCGGAGCGCCTGGAGTTGCTGGGCTACAAGGTGAGCTCTGAGACGCTCACGAACCCGTACGTCGAGGGCGTCGCGTTTCGTATGCGGCCGGCGATGCAGATCCGCGTGCCCACAGCGCATGTGATGTACGAGCTGACCAAATAGCTCCCGGCGACTGACTCGATTGGGCTGTGAGCTTCGTCAGCTGGTGCGGCGGAGAGGAGTTGAACCTCCACGTCCTTGCGGACACTAGCTCCTGAAGCTTCGTCCTTCCTAACCAGACCGTTATTGAATTGCGGAGCATCATCGACCAGGGACCGACCTGTTGCAAGCCTATTTGCGAAGGCTAGTGGGTTGTCGGCCCGCTCTGGTCAGCTAAAAGACCTTCGGCATTCAAGTCCTCGGCGAGCTCACCCTCGATGCGATTTGGTACGCGCCAATACCACCACGGCATGTCTCCCCCGCCGTGAATCGGCTTTGCGACCTCGTGGGTAACGAGGCGATACTGCGTATCAGCCTCCTCGATTGCGCTTTCCACCCAGCTCCTGACGGAGCCCTGCGGGATCACCGTGAGCACCTCGTCGAGGAGGTCGCGTGCAGACAAAGCGTTCGTGTAGTCGTAGATCGTCAATTGGTACCCGCGGCCGATCTCCTCGGACAGGGCGCGCCACGAGGCCACCATCCCGGTAAGCGTCCAGAAGGCACGGGGCACGTGCCTTGCGCGTAGCCGAAGTTCGTCAATCTTCGCTTCGGCGATAGCGAGGTGCTCAGGAACGTCGGGTGGATAAGCATCTGTCATTGGTCTTGTTTTAGCACTCGGCCAGTCTCACCCTTCGCACCTTCTGACGATCTCGGTTCTGGTTTTTGGCGGTCCTCTGTTAGGGGACCCGGACCGCCTCTGCCGCCCTTGGAGCCCAGGCCCTGGCTTGCCACCACGACGTTGGTTGGGTTCGCAGTATGCGACGCCTCACCTGCGACGAGCACTGGTGTCCCGAAGCCGGAGAGCCCTCTGTAGCCGCCCTGGAAGGCACGGTGTTACGCGTTCCGTGCCCGGTCGCGGCAGCCCGTGCCGACACCAGCTGTTCGCCGGCGTCGGCAGCATCTTCCTGAGGGAACGCGGACTCAACTCGCCTCCATGCGGCGGAGGGTATCTCGCGATCTGGACGTCGGCTGCTCGCCGAATAAAGCGCGCTGAAACAGCCCGAGACGCGCGCCGGGTGTGGTCCCCAGCCGTGTGACTGCCCGCAGGAGACAATGGAGCTATGGGATGGAGTGGTGAGGAGGCATGGATTTTTCTATCGATTGGCGACGCCGGGCCCGAGCCGGCAACTCTCGACAAAGTCATCAGTAGGGCCGACAGCATGAACCATGCGATTCCAACTGTCGAAGAGTTCGAGGGTGCGATTGGCCAGTTGCTCGGTGCCGGCTTGGTCGCAGTTTCGGAAAACAAATACGAACTCACCAGATCAGGCCGTAGTCTCTACAAGGACATCAACGCGATCCAGCGCGGGCACATCGATAGATTTATCGAAACGGCGAAGCAATGGCGCCGCAACGCGCCTACTAAGGCGGATCCTGTTCCTTGGATCGTGGACCCGGAGGGCTTTCGTCAAGCCGTTGAACAGTACGGGCGCTGGTTCTGGGCAACGTACGAGAAGCTGCAAGGGCGATCTGTCACAGGCGATGACAAGGGCGACTCGTGAGGGTCGATTGTGGCGGTCAGCGTCCAATTAGCGGCCCAGAACCCGGCCCGATACGAGGCGGGATCGCTATGAACTCGGTCCAGTCCTCAAGGCGGCCCAGGTCGCGGTCCATCGCCAGTCGCACGTAGCGATGCAGCGTCATGTAGTCCTCGTGGCCCATCGCTGAGCGCAGGCGTTCGAAGTTCCAGCCGAGCTGCGTCGCCACCGTCGCGAACGTGTGCCGGAAACCGTGGGCGTGGATACGGAAGCCTACCGTCTCCTGCAGCCTGTCCATCATCGCGTCGACGCCGTGATTGCGATATGGCCTGCCGTTCTCGTTGATCAGCAGCTCGAGGTGGTCGACCTCCGGCCGGCAGCGGGCGATATAGCGCTTGATCTCCGCGCCCAGCTTCATGACGATCGGCACTCGACGAGCTCGCCGGCCCTTCGCCCCGGCGTCTCCGCGGATGCGTAGCTCAACCACTCCGCGATCGAACGAGTCCAGCATCAGGTCCGGTAGGCCGTCCGGTCCCTGGATCGCGATCCCGCTCAGCTCCGCCCGCCTCACGCCGGCGCCAACCAGGATCCGCACCGCGAGGGCTTCCTGCGGCCGCTGCGGGCTGCAGGCCGCGAGGATTGAGCGCAGCTGGTTGATGTGGAACAGCGTGGGCTCCTTCCAAGGCACGCGGACCTTGGGCGTCTGCAGGATTCGTGGCGCGACCGGATAGCCTTCAGCAACGGCCCAACGGAAGAAGGTGCGCATCGAACGATCCGCGCCGCTCAGCGTCTCCGGCGTCAGCGTTTTTCCATGCGGGCCGGGCCGCTCGGCCATCTCCGCGCGGTACTGGCGGACCACAACCACGTCCAGGTCCTCGAATCGACGCACCTCGGGGTGCTCGCGGGCTACCCAGCGCAGGAACGCGCCCAGCGTGTACTCGTACGTCAGCATCGTCGCCTTCGAGCAGGGGATCGCCTGGCGGTCGAGACGGAAGTGCGCGTACGCCTCCATCAGCGGCGTGGGCGCGGACGATCCGTGCCTCTTGGCTATTGAACTGTCGATGGCTTGCATGTGCGCATCCTCCGGGGCTAGTGGCCTGGAGGGAAGGACTAAAGCCTATTTACTCGGTAGTTTCCCACCACTTTCAGGCTCCGTTCCAGCGCCGTCCCATCGCGATTCCAACGCCGTGCCCGCGATCTCGGCTTGAGATCAGAGGTCGCATCGTTGGTGCGGCGGAGAGGAGTTGAACCTCCACGTCCTTGCGGACACTAGCTCCTGAAACTAGCGCGTCTGCCATTCCGCCACCGCCGCGTTGGGGCGAGCGAGAAGTATACCGAGGCCATGTATCTGCTCCGAACGAGCGCTTAGTTGGCCACGAATAGGGTGTGCCAGGCCGCCTCGACGAGCTCCGGGGTCAGCTGCGGCTGCACGCCCCGCGCCGATGAGACATCCACCAGGCGCTCGAGCAGGTCACGTGGATGGTTGCCGCGCAGCGGCCGTCCACCGTAGAGCTGGCGGATCATGTCGATCGCGGTCGGGTCGGGCGGGATGGTGAGCCGCTCGCGCTCCCGCTCGAAGATTCGGGTCCACATCTCCCACGTCGGGTCGGGCATCAGCACCTTGTACGCGAGCCGGCGCAGGTAGGCCTCGTCGAGCAGCTCTGCGGGCTTGAGGTTGGTGGACAGCGCCAGCTGCGCCCAGAACGGCACCTCCACCTTGCGGCCGCTGGCCGACAGGTTCATGTAGTCGATCTCCTGCTCGAGCGGCACCAGCAGGCGGTCCAGGATCTGTTTCGGCGACACCCGCTGCCGTCCGAGGTCGTCGATGAGCAGCACTCCGCCGTTGGCTTTCACCTGCAGCGGCGCGCCATAAGTCCGGCTGCCCTCCTCCCACGTCGCGTCGAACATCTCGATCTGGAACTCTCCACCCACTTGCACGAGCGGTCGCGCGACGCGCCGCCAGCGGCGGTCGGCGGGCTGGTTCGCCTCCAATCGGTGGATCGCGCCGTCGAAGACCGTCATCACCTCGCCGCCTCCGACGTCGAGCGCCATCGGGACGACGATCGGGCTTCCGAGCAGGCGGGGGATCCGGCGCGCCAGGGTGGTCTTGCCGTTGCCCGGCGCCCCATAGATGAAGATCGAGGAGCGCGAATTGACTGCCGCGCGCACGGCCTCCGTCACGCCCGGCGCCAGCTCGATGCCCGCGAGCGCCGAAGTGACCTTCGTGATGTCGAGGGTGCCCGGTTTGGCGGCCTCCGCCAGCGCGAGCCTGTACTCGTGCAGCGAAACCGGCGCCGGCCCCGAGTAGCGCGTGCCCGCCCGTGCGATCTCTTCGCTGCGCACCCGACCCTGCTTGCTCAACGCGTACGCCATCCGCTCAGGCAGAGGGCGGCCGAGCCAGGGCCCTTGCTCGCTGGCGAGCCCCAGCGCGTCGAGGAAGTTGGCGCTCGTCAATGCCTGGAGCGCGGGCTCGATGGCGATGAAAGGCAGCGCCAGCTGCTCGGCGACCTCGTAACCGGTCACGCGAGTGGTCGTCGACGCCAGGCGCAGGATCATGCCCTCGATCAGCGCGCGATTGATCTCGGGCGGCGGCGGCGTGCCGAGGGCGCGGTCGGTCGATGGCGTCTTCGTCGGCGGCGTGGCCGGCTGCGGCTCGTCGACGTGCTCGAGGATTGCCGCGAACAGCCTTTTGCCAAACCGCGCGCGGTCCGCGTGGTCGGGAGGTTCGCCCTCGCGCCGCCGGCTGATCCAGTTCGGCACTTCTTTGAAGACCACGGTGTTGCCGATGAGCAGCTGCACCATGTCGGGCTCCGCCGTGGTGACCCGGACCGCGATCCGCACCAGGTAGCCTTGGCTCTTGAGGGCCGACCAGCTTCTCTCCCACGCGACCTCATTGCGGCCGGACCACGTCTGGCGCACCGTACGGTCGCGCGCCAGGTTCACGTCCTTGCGATTCTGATAACGGCGCCGGACCAGCTCGGTCACGTCCTTGTCGACGTCTTCCGCGACCAGCGCAGCCAGGGGCAGCGCCCGATCATCAACCGCCGGCCGGTTCTTGATTTCGAAGATGGTGTTGGCGGTAGGCGCCAGCGCCCGGATCACGCTCGCGTGGCGCGGACAGAACGGCGTGCGCTCGATGAACTGGATGTGGCGGCGGCACCACCAGCTCTTGCATTCGCGGCCGGTCAGGTCCTTGTACGCGCATGCCCAGCCCCGCCGCTCGGCGCAATCGACGAAGGTGCAGACGCCCGGCGGCTTGGGGCCGTCTGTGCGTGCCGGGATCGCGACCTGCGGTTCTGCGACCTGCGACGGCCCCATCTCGCCCGACATCGTTTCCGCAGGTGGCTGCGCCACCCCGGGCTTGGGCATGTAGTGAAAGGCGCCGGAGAACTCCTCGCAGGTCTGGAAACGCTGCGAAGGATCCTTGGCGGTGGCCTTCCAGATGATCTCCATGATCGGCGACGGGATGGCGGTCGACGCCCGCGGCCGGTCGAACACCTGCGAATGCAGCACGGCCGGCAGCGCTCCCGTGAACGGCGGTTCGCCGTGCAGGAGCTCGTAAAGGATCATGCCCAGCGAGTACACGTCCGAGCACTTGTCCACCGCCTCGCCCTTGACCTGCTCGGGCGCCATGTACGCGGGGGTGCCGACCATGCTGCCAGTGGCGGTCAAGCGGTGCTTGTCGTCGATCAGCTTCGAGATGCCGAAGTCGAGGATCTTCGTCTTGCCGCGGTTGGAGATGAGGATGTTGTCGGGCTTGAGGTCGCGGTGGACGATCCCAAAGTCGTGAGCGACGCCGACGGCCGAAAGCAGCTGCTGCACGAGGTCGACGGATACATCCACGCTGAAGCGCCCGTACTCGTCCAGCCACGACCGCATCGACCGCCCGTCGACCCACTCCATGACGATGAACAGGACCGGGCCGTCCTCGTCGAAGTCGTAGACGCGGACGATGCCCGGGTGGTTGAGCGAGGCGACGGTGGCGGCCTCGCGGTGGAACCGCTGGCGGAAGCTGGTGTCGCTCGAGTACTGCTCAGCCAGGACCTTGATCGCGACGGGGATGTCGAGACGTGGGTGGGTCGAGCGATACACGACGCCCATGGCGCCGCGTCCGAGCTCGGCTTCGATCGGGTATCGCCCGAGTTGTGTAGTGGTCACCTTCAGCCTAGGGCAACCCAGTATGCCGGACGGTACCCGGCAAACTCCCCAATAACCGGTCGCGGGCGGTTGGTTCCGGCTCTAGCCGAAGACGCTGAGCGGCAGGTAGAACGAGACTCCGAAGTTGGGCTGGTCGACGATCTGGCTGATCCGCAAATCGCCGGCCAGGCTGCACAGGATGTAGGCGTCCTCTCGGCTCAGCGAGTGGTCCGCTCGCAACCAGGAAATGGTGTCGCGGACCGCGTTGCGGGCGTTCTCCATGAGGTCGGGGCCGAGCGCGCATACCGCGTGGTACCCGGCGGCGTCGCTTCGCGGCTGCAGCGCCTTGGCAGGCGTCTGGAAGTGATAGCTCCACGGCCGCAGCCGGCCGCCTTTCACCACTCCAAATCGGAGTGAGAACGACATCGGACATTCGATTCCGGTAACGCAGACCTCGCCGTCTCCCTGCGCCGCGTGGCAGTCGCCGGCGGAGAACATGGCGCCGGGCAGGTATACCGGCAGGTAGAGCTTGGTGCCGGCCGTCAGGTGGCGCGTGTCGATGTTGCCGGCGCCTTTTGTCGGGGGCAGCACGTCATGCGCGCCAGGTTCGTCGGTGGCCACGCCCATGGTCCCGCAGAACGGCTCGATCGGGATATGGATGTCGTGTCGAAGCTCGGCGAACTTCCGGTCGCCCAGGTCGAAGTAGCGGACGTAGGGATCGGTGAAGTCAGACGCGAGCAGCCCGAGCCCGGGCAGCAGCGCCGTCCAGCCCCATGAACCGGGCTGGAGCTTCAGGATCTCTACCTCGAGGGCGTCGCCTGGCTCCGCGCCTTTGACGTATACCGGACCCCCGAGCGGGTACAGCTTGTCGAAGTCGAGGTTTCCGAGCTTCGACGCATCGTCGCCTTTCTTGAGCTGGCCCGACGTCACCTCCTCCGTGTCGAAGTGCACGACGTCTCCCGGTTCGATCTCGATCGCGGGCGGCAGCGAGTTGTCCCACTTGTAGTGGAACGTGTCGCGCCCGATCGAGTGTTCGCGCGCTGTTGCCCGCGCCATCAGTGTCCGACCCCGGAAGTTCCTTGCATCTTCATCGGCCCGGGCGGCCGGGCGCCTTCGGCGCGGAAGCCGGCGTCAGGGGCCTGGCGCTTCCTCGTCACGCATCTAAGATGCGCTCCTCGTCGCGCCACCCCTTCCTTGGCTCCGGCCGCCAGTGCCGCGAATATGCGTCGGACCTCGGGGGCCCGGACACTTACTTCCGCGCCGCCGGAGCAGCGCTTTCCTTGATGGGGGCCGCGCTTGCACGCAGCACCTTCTTGTCGAACTTGCCCACCGAGGTCTTGGGCACCTCATCGATGAACCGGACCTCGTCCGGCAGCCACCATTTGGCCACCTTGTCCCGCAGGAAATCGATGATCTCCTCTTGCGTGACCTTGCCCTTGAACTCGGGCTTGGGGACCGCGTAGGCCACAGGTCGCTCGTCCCACTTGGGATGGACCAGGCCGATAACAGCCGCTTCCAGGATCTTGGGGTGGGCCATGATCGCGTTCTCGAGCTCCGCGGACGAGATCCATTCGCCGCCGGACTTGATGACGTCCTTGGTGCGGTCGACGATTTTTATGTAGCCCTCGGGGGTGATCTTCGCCACATCGCCGGTGCGGAACCAGCCGTCCTCGGTCAGCTTGCCGGGGTCGTAGCCGTTGTAGTACCCGCGCGCAATCCACGGACCGCGGACCTGGATCTCACCGAAGGCGTCGCCGTCCCATGGAAGCTCCGCGCCGGTGGCGGGGTCGCAGATCCGGATTTCAACTCCGGGCAACACCAAGCCCTGAGTCAGGCGGGCCGCCAGCTCGTCCTCGGGTTTCGTACCGGACCGAGGCCGCGCGACGCTCCCCAGCGGAGACGTCTCCGTCATGCCCCACGCATGCAGCATGCGCAACCCCAACGCGTCCATTGATTCCATCAACGCGCGCGGGATGGCCGAACCGCCGCAGATCACGCTGTGCACTTTGGGCAGTCGCTTGCCGCTCTCCTTCAAATACGCGACGGTGCCAATCCAGATGGTCGGCACTCCGGCGAGGATGGTGGCGCCTTCATCCTCGGCCAGGCCGACGACGGATTTAGCGTCGCCCATGAATCGGTCGGGGAAGAGCACCTTGCTCCCCGCCATGCCGCACGCGTAGGGCAGGCCCCAGCTGTTGGCGTGGAACATGGGCACGATCGGGAGCACCACGTCCTTCTCGGTGATCGCAAGGTTGTCGGCCTGGAGCACGCCCATCGTGTGGATGAATTGGGAGCGATGCGAATAAACGACTCCCTTCGGGTTGCCAGTGGTGCCGGACGTGTAGCACATCGATGCGGCCATTCGCTCGCTGAGCTTGGGCCACGGATAGTCCTCGCTCTCGGCGGCCAGCAGGGTTTCGTAGTCGAGCAGCTCGCCCAATCCGTGGTCGGCGGCGGCCGGGGCTCCGTCGGTCATCAGCACGATCGTTTTGATGCTTGGGATCTTTCCGACCAGCGGCTTCAAGAGCGGAACCAGGGTCTGGTCTACGAAGAGGACCTTGTCCTCGGCGTCATTGATGATGAATTCCAGGTGCTGAGGAAACAGGCGCAGGTTGAGGGTGTGCAGGACGCCACCCATGCAGGGCACGGCGTAGTACAGCTCGAGGTGCCGGTAGTTGTTCCAGGCCAGGGTGGCCACGCGATCGCCAGGCTTGACGCCGAGCCGCTTGAGCGCGCCGGCGAGGCGGTTGACGCGCCGAACCAGCTCCCCGTTCGTGATGCGGTGGAGCCCCTCCTCCCGCTTGGTGACCACCTCCTTCTTCGAGTGCAGCCGCTCCATACGCCAGAGCACGTGCTGTATCGAGAGCTCGTAGTCCTGCATCAAGCCTTCCACGGCCTAACCTCCAGCAAGAGTGGTCAAGGGCTGACGTCTCTAAGAGTTGGATGGTAAGCCCGAGCCGGGTAGGATGCACACCGATGGCTCCCTGGGGTCGCGCCGACCTCCACACCCACACGGACGCGAGCGATGGCTGGCCGACGCCTCTGCAGCTGGTCGATCATGCCGCGCGCCGAGCCCGCCTCGATGTGATCGCCGTGACTGATCACGACACGATTGAAGGCGCGCTGCGTGCCGCCGATCATGCGGCGAGGCGCTCGAGGCTTCAGGTCATCGTCGGGGAAGAGGTCTCGAGCCGCGACGGGCACATCGTCGGGCTGTTTTTAGAGCACCGAGTCAAGCCAGGGTTGTCCGCGGCGGCCACTGTGCATGCGATCCATGAGCAGGGCGGCATAGCCGTCGCCGCCCATCCGTTCTGGCGCACTCAGCGGCAGCGGCGCAGCGCGCCGGTACACGGGGTCGGGTGGCTGGCCGCCGAGCTGGGGTTTGACGCCATCGAAATAGAGAATGGAACGCCCGGCTTTTACGTTTTCAACCAGCTGGCGCGACGATTGAACATGGGCCTCGGGGCCGCCGAGCTGGGCGGCTCGGACGCGCATATCGTCGATGCGGTCGGGCGGGCGTTCACCGAGTTCCCTGGCAAGACTCCGGCCGCGCTGCGCAAGGCCATCGAGATGGGGGAGACTCGCGCTGGACGGCGCCGCTACCGACCGGTGGGCTTGGTGCGGTACGCAGCCTGGGGGCTCAACCACCAGCGCTACGTGGTCGCGGTCTAGGCTCGAGCGCTAAGCGAGCGGAACGACCAGGGCTTCGACCGTGGTGTCGCCGATCACCCGCGTGATGTGACCACGGCCTGTCGTGTCCTCTAGCAGCGCCACTGCGCCCGGCCCGCTCCGCTCCACGGTGCCGTCTGACATCTCGACCTCGATCTCGCCGCTGAGCACGACGAACAGCTGGCGGCGTGGCGAGACGTGCCAGGTGCCGCTCCAGCCCGCGGGCGCGCACAGGAACACCGCCGCCGCAGCAGGCATCGGCCGCGACAAGAAGACATCCGGGGCCGGCGGCGCGTAGGGAGTGGCGGCGAGCTCGGCCTCCAGTGTCTCGAGGTGGCTCTCACCGCTCGGGTCCGTGTAGAAATGGAAGTATCTCTTGCGCATGAGCTGGATTCGCTCTGCTCCTGGGCTTAGGGCCACCAGCGGCTGCGGCGCAGCAGCAGCCAGAGTCCGAGCAGGATCAGCAGCGCCGGCCACAGGACATCTCCGCGTAGCCACGAAAGCACGCCAAGGTTCTGGAGCAGGTAGTAGACCCCGATGACGACCAGCACCACGGCCCAAAACGAGCCGCCTCCCCACCAACCCCATGGCCCGGGCCAGTAGCGCGGCCCGTACCAGCCGCCTGGATGTCCCTGGGCTCGCCAGTAATCGCGCATCTGGTGCCGCCATGCCCGCCATTCGTCGCGCGAGGCGGTTGGGCCAGGCTGCGGGGGCGGCCCCACGGGTGTGGTCGGCAGCGGCGGGCTCGACATCGCGGCGATCGTACGCCCAAGCCTGTAGCGAACGCTCGTTCAAATTACGATGGGTCAGCGCCCGCTTAGCTCAATGGATAGAGCGCCTGACTTCGGATCAGGAGGTTGCGAGTTCGAGTCTTGCAGCGGGTACCAGGTCCTGCGCCCGGCGTCACGGCCTCGCCGTCTTCCTAAAGCATCCCCTCGACCAGGCGATCAAGCCGCTCGGCCTGGCTATGGATGTCGGCGGCCAGCACCCGCACGCCTTCGTCGTAGGCGTGGTCTGCCTCCTTCACCTGCTCGCTCAGCTGCTGGATCCCGGCCAACGCCGTCTTGAAGTCCCGGTTCAGCGTTGAGCGGTTTGTCTCCATCTCGGTGAGCATCTCGAGGAATTCCCTGCGCTCGATGATCATGTTCACCGTCAGCAGGATGGCCAGGGCGGCGGTCATCGACGACATGAACAGATCGATGTCATGCCCCGAGAGGGACGCATAGACATCGCCGGCCGAGGCCAGCAGCAGCGTCATCCATGGCAGGGCGAGCTGCCATAGATCGAGGGGAGCTGGCTGGGTCGCAGCTTTCGGTGGGGCGACCGGATAGACGGCGGCCAGCCCGATCAGCAGGAAGCCTGCAAACCATCCGGTGTCGATGACGTTGCCCACTGCTCCGAACGCGCCCTGGGCATTGAGGTAGGCGAAGGCGCTGTCGGCGATCGAGTACAAAGCGACGCCGGCGAGGAGGAAGGCCATCCTGCCGGCCTGCTGCTGGCTCGCCCGCCGGATGGCGAGAATGAGGATCGTCCCGATCAGGATGTCGCCGACCGGGTAAGCCAGATCGAGGATCTTCGTGCTGCTGCTGGAGAGCCACACCGACTTCAGCCCGAATGCCCACGCAGTCGATGTCAGGGCAATGGCGACGATGACGCCGTCGAACCAGACGCGCCAGCGCGACGATGTCCCCCGCGGGGCGCTCCAGAATGCTCGTATGCCAAAGAAGGCGAAGGGAACCGCGGCCAGGAATCCAACGTCGGCCAGCGATGGATACGGCACGGCGATCTTCAGGCCGACCTCGAAGTAGGACCACGCGATCTCGCCTGCCGACCACAGTCCGGTCGAGATGCTCATCAGCGCCCACGCCAACCTGTCTCTGCCCGTAGAGCGCGTCGACGCCCATGCGCATGCAGCGGAGGCGATCGCCGCCGCCACCGCCTCGCCGATGTCGTCCACCGCCGTGACTCCTCGCGGGCCGAGGATCAAGTAGCGGATGTCGAGGGCGTAAACGATCGACACGATCGCGACCGTCGCCACGGCGATGGCAAAGGTCCTCTGCCGGCGGTCCCACGACGCCCACGTGCTCATTCGACGGACAAAAGTTAAGCAGCCCGCGCGGCCGATTCATCCGTCTAATCGAATAGAGGAAACCTACGGTTTCCTCTATTACGGGGCGCTCAACGGCCGCCCACATCTGTTCCCGGTTCGCGCCACAGTGCCGGCCGGATTCGCGCCCCTACTCCTTCCCTTGAGATTTGATTCCCCGTACCGGTAAGTACTCGCGACGTTTGGGGGTCCAGGGTACTGGTGAGTTGCGGCCGGGATGAACCCGGCCGCCCTTGCCACGCCGGGTTCGGCGGGTATTAACCCGATTGATCCTTCGGTAGAATCAACCGGACCCGCGAGCCGACACGTGACTGGGTCGGGGAGCGGCGCAGCCGGGCGGCTGGCGGAACTGGTAGACGCGCACGTTTGAGGGGCGTGTGAGGTAACTCATCCGGGTTCGAGTCCCGGGTCGCCCACTTCAATCCGAATCAGGGCTTAGGATCGGCCCGATGGAGGCTGGTAACCGCTTCCTCACGGCGCAAGACGCATACAAAGTCCTGATGCGGGACTACATCGCGCCGCGACTGCGCGAGCTAGGGTTCAAGGGATCTGGCCGGGAGTTCTGGCTTAGCTCGGAGCCGTTCTGGGCGGGGATCGGATTTCAAGCTTCGGCCTGGTCGGATAAGTCCGCTGTTCAGTTCACCGTGAACATTCAGGTTGTCGAGAAGGACCGGTGGGCCGAGTTGGTGGCGAGCCGACCCGACCGGAAGTATCCTCAGCGACCGGCAGCCAACAGCTCCTACAGCTCGCGCGTCGCATGGGCGACTCGTATAGGCGAACTGATGGATGGACAGGATCATTGGTGGTCAACCCGCGGCGTCGTCGACCTTGGTGCGCTCGCTGAGGAGGTGGTTCGGGAGATTCGCGACCGAGCGCTACCTGAGATGCGCCACCGAATGAGTGGACAACCAACGCGGTTGCGGAGCTAGGACTGTCGTTCTGCTGACAGCAGAAGCAGTGTCGAGGTGGCCTGGCGGTGAAGGCCGATAATCTTGCTCCGGTCCGGCGCGCCTAGTACCTCGTGCTTCGTCAGGGGCTACAGCAGTCTGATCGGGCGACCGAGCAGCGTCGGTTGGTTCGCGTTACGGAAACCATGGCCCACCATGGGCTTCCGTAGTCGTCGGCGGGTCCCTACGGCGCAACCGACTTGGAAGCCTACCGGCCGCCGACGCTGCAGTTCAGGTCTACGCTGATGCGGGAGCCCGAAACTGGCTATCGCCGATTGAAGTTGAACGCGATGTCCAAATAGCCTGGAGGCGGTAGTGCGATGTTGTTGATCGCGTCGCCGACCAGCTGCGAGATTCGTCGTCGTTCCGGCTCTGAGGCTGTGCTCTCGATATCGAGGATGAGGTGAGGCATGACATCCCTCTCCGGGATGTACACCTGGCGCACGTGGTAGGACGTCACGGCCTGCTCCGTGCTTAGCGTCGACCGAACTGCGTCCAGCAGAGCTTGAGGTGGTGGCGTTGCAGGGTCGCCGACAAACACTTGCTCTTTGCTACGAGTAGGCTGCCTGGCCGCGTAATCGACAAGAGGAATGACCTCTCCTCTCGCGATTGAGATCACTTCGGAAGCGCGGAGTCCGAGTTCTGAGCGCGAACCTTCGTCGAACACGATGCCAGCGTTGCCCCCGGATTCCAGCGCCTTGAGAAACATACCCTCGATCCCGGCGTCCCACTTGAATCCTATGTAACGCAGCGGTCCGCGATCAGTGAACCATTTGTGTCGCTCGCCAGCTCTCCGAAGTGCTTCGACGCTGCTAAACAGCGCTATCCAGACGGTGCCGTCGGCGCTTGGAAGGTTATGCAACGCGACCGATGTGTCGACAGTCAAAGTGCTGGGCTTACTCGGTAGGTCCCCACCCGCCTGAAGCGGCGCGAATACGTCGCTCTTCTTCAGCTGACCCACGAGTGCGGCAACATCGCTTCTGTACCCGCTCTGGGCCCGGATGAGAGAGTCAACGAGCGCCATTTACTACGAATGATGAGGGTTCACGTACAGGGGCGCCTCTAGAGCCGACGTCTCGGCTGATTTTGGTCAAACTAACGGGTGCCAGAGACACCCGGTAGGACAGTGTGCTCACAGGGCGATAGTCTTGCCGACAAGGTTCATTTCTCGGTTCGCGTTACGGAAACTACGGCCCACCACGAGTTCAAAGTTGGCAAGTTGGGCGGAACAGCCGCTGAACCGGTCGTCGGCACCGACTCCCTTTTTAGTTTTGGGGTATGGCGATGCGAGGCCGATGCGGCCTATTCCCTACGGCTTTGCCGATGTCTCAGTTAGCGGTCGTCCTATGAGCCAATGGTGCCCGAAGGGATCCACCACCCGACCCTGGCGGTAGCCGTATGGCTTGTCAGCGACCGCGAACACCTCCCGCGCGCCGGCGGCGATGGCGCGTCGCGCCACGGCGTCGGGATCGGCGACAAACAACTCGATCCGGACCGAGCTGCCACCCAATGAATCTGGGCTGAGATTGTCATGCTCAGGCGACTCGTCAGCCAGGAAGAATCTCGCGCCATCGATCGCCAGTTCCGCGACCACATGGCCGTCTGGGCTGGCAAGGCGCATCAGCTCAGTCGCGCCGAACGCGCGCTGGTAGAAGGCGATCGCCTGTGCTCCACCGCGAACAGTTAGATTCACCGTAATGGCGGTCTTCATCCCACCAACTCTATGCGGCGATCGGGCTGTCCGGGAACGATGTCGACCATCCGATGCACCTCGGACCCACCGAGGCTGATCGGCCGTCCCATCACCGTCGGCGGGTTCGCGTTACGGAAACTACGGCCACCACTCGTCTCGTTTTGTCTGGCCGGGCGCAAATAGGTCCTTAAGTCGAGCGCGCGCGCCTGCCCTGTGCAACAATCCGCCCGGCCCAACCCCGCCCGCCCACGCCCGATGGAGGAAATCGCCATGCCGGTGTTCATCCCCAAGCCGGAAGAGCAGGTCACGTACTTCCAGGGAGTCCTGGAGCATGGCGAGCAGGTGCAGGCCGCCTTCTGGTGTGAGCAGCGGCTGTTCTGGCTCGTCCACTGGTTGATCGAAGAGCTCCCGCTCGGCGAAATCATCTTCATGTCGGTCCGGCACCGATATTTCGCTGCGCTTACCGACCGCCGTCTCATCCTCATGGGCTCGTCAGGCATGCACAAGCCGATTCCGGGCAAGCTGGAGTCCCTCCAGCGGTCCACGCTCCAGACGACGAACTTCCGCAAATGGCTGGGCGGCGGCATCAGCCTTGATCTGATGGCAAATGGCACACTGCGCCGCTTCAAGGTGCCCAGGTCACAGGCCGCGCAGGCGGAGGCCGTCCGCAGCCTCGGCGCCGCGTAGCGCACCTGGAGGATCAGGGTCCGGACTCGGGAACGCGCACGGCTAAACGCACGCCCACGCCAGCGCTTGCCATCACACTAATCGCGTGACCGAGGAGGGTAGGGAGCTCGACCCCGCAACCGAGTTCCGTCAGCTTTACGACCAGCAGTATCTCTCCGTCTACCGCTCCATTCGCGGTGTGGTCCTGGAACCGTCGGCCGCGGAAGACCTGACCCAGGAGACCTTCGTGCGCGCCTACCGGGCCCGCCACCGCTACACCCCGACGGCTCCCCCCGGCGCCTGGCTTCGAAGGATCGGGATTAACCTCGCCATCTCGTACCTGCGCCGCCAGAAGCTGGCCCGCGTGCTGCCGGCGCGCCTGTACACGCCGCCCGATCGGCGGGACTACGACCGCGCCGAGGCCCGAGACGTGGTCACCAAGGCGCTCGCCACCCTCAGCCCCAAGCTGCGCGCCGCGATCGTGCTCCATTACTACGACGGGCTGACCCGGGATGAGATCGCAGCCGTACTTGGGGTGCCGGCCGGGACGGTGGCTTCCAGGATCGCCAAGGCGGTCGCGATCATGCGGAAGTCGTTAGGAAGCGATCAAGACCTGGGGCCAGAGCGTTCGACTAGTGAAGGTGCCCTACGTGGACAATAAACCCACACGGGGAGGGTTTCGTACACCCTCCGACGACGAGCTTGGCCGGATGATCCGGAACACGGTCGAATCGTGGAGGCCGCAGCGCGGCCCTGACTGGTCCGGTGTCCTCATCCGGCTCGCCAACTCGGGTCCGCCCCCATGGCTGCTTTACACCGCCGCCAGCGCCGCCCTGGTCGTGATCCTGCTCGTGGCCTTCCTGGTCGGCTCGGCGCTCCAGATCGGCGCCCTCGGGCCGCAGCCCGTGCCCTCGAACCTGCACTAGGCGAAGAACGGGACCTCCAGGCCGAGGCCCCGGTCCCGCGCGGCTGGTATCACCACCGACGCTGCGGCGAGGTCCCAGATCGCCAGGCCGTGCGACTCGAACAGCGTGATGCTCGGCTCGTCGGGTGCGCGCCACTTGCCTACGAGCACCGACCCGAGCTCGATCGCACGCTCCCAGTCGAACTTGCCGGCTGCCTGGGCCTGGATGAGGTCGCCGCTCTCGAGCTGGGCTGTGGCCAGCTGGTCGACGACCACGGTGCGAGCACGCTCGACCAGGTCGGCCGGGATCTCGGCCTTGTGGGGGAAGTTGGATCCGGCCGCGACGACGAGCGCATGCGGCTCCACCCAATCGGCCTCGATCACCGGCTCGGCGCTCGCAGTCATCGTGACCACGACATCCGCCCCTCGGACCGCGGCCTCGGCCGTTTCCGCAGCGGTCGTCCGCACGCCGAGCTCCGCCTGACGGTCGCGCGCAAAGGCTGTCCTGCGCTCCGCGTCGCGACCGAAAACGCGCAGCGCTTTGATCTCGCAGACCCTGGACAGCGCCAGCACCTGCATTACGGCCTGCTTGCCGGTGCCGATGATCGCCACCTCGACTGGCGCTCGTGGCCGCAGCGCCTTCACCGCCACCGCGCTGGCGGCGCCAGTTCGGTACGCACCCATGTGTTCGGCCTCGACCAGAGCCTGCAGGCTGCCGTCGAGCCCGAAGATCGAAACCAGAAATCGAGCCCCGCCCGTCGCGACCGAGTAGGCCTTGACGCCAGTGCACCGCCCGCCGGGAAAGGTCGCGAACATCACGTTGAGCAGGCCGCCCGGGGCGAACGCCCGGCGGCGAGGCACGTTCTGGGCGACTCCTTCGCCGAGCTCGCGCATGGCGGCCTCGACGGCGCCGATCACCGCATCCATGTCCACGACTTGACTTACGTCCGTCTCACGCAGCACGAGGGTCATGGCAGGGAGAATACTGACCCATGGCCGCAAGCTCGTTGAACGTTGGGCTCATAGGCCTCGGCACCGTCGGAGGCCAGGTGGCCGAGCGTTTGCTCATGTGGCAGGCGCAGCTGGCGCGCAGGGCGGGGATCGAGCTCTGCCTGCGCCGCGTGCTCGTGCGCGACGTCAAGAAGCCGCGGGCCATGCCGGTTGTGCCTGAGCTGCTGACCGCGGATCCACAAGAGCTCCTGGACGACCCCACCATCCAGATCCTGGTCGAGGTGGCCGGGGGCGATGAGCCGATGCATTCGTATCTCGAGCGGGCGATCCGCTCGGGCAAGCACGTCGTCACCGCCAACAAGGTGGTCATGGCCAAGCACGGGCCCGAGCTCCTTGACCTCGCCGCCGAGCGCAACGTCGACCTCTATTTCGAAGCCGCGGTGGGAGGCGGCATCCCGCTCATCAGCACCTTCCGCACCGATCTGCAGGCCAACCGCATCGAACGCGTGTCTGCGGTCATCAACGGCACGACCAACTACGTGCTCGGCCGGATGGCGTCCGCGGGACTGTCACTCGACGATGCGGTGCACGAAGCCCAGGCGGCCGGATTTGCGGAGGCGGATCCGACCGACGACATCGGCGGATTCGACGCCACCTACAAGCTCGCGATCCTCGGGTCGATCGCTTACGAGATCAAGATCCGCCCGGACGACGTTTTCCGCGAAGGCATCGAAGGCATCGAACCGGTCGACTTTCGGTACGCGCGCGAGCTCGGGTACGCGATCAAGCTGATCGCGCACACCCAGCGCCATCCCGGACGAGTCGAGGCGCGCGTGCATCCGGCGATGGTCCCGCTCGACCATCCCCTCGCCCAGGTCGAGGGCGCCAACAACGCTGTGTTCGTCGAGGGCGACCTCGTGGGACAGGTGCTGCTCGTGGGTCAGGGCGCGGGCGGGCGGCCGACGGCCTCCGCGGTGGTCGGTGACCTGATCGATCTCGCGCGATCGATCCGCCGCGGCGTGCAGAGCCGGCCGTCGTTCAGCTTTGACGACCGGATCGGCGTGATCCCGATGGGCGAGGTGAGGACGCGCGCGTACTTCCGCATTCGTGTTGACGACCGGACAGGTGTGCTGGCCGCCCTTGGCCAGGTTTTCGCCGAGGAAGGGGTCAGCATCTCGAGCCTCATACAAAAGGACGCGTGGGTGGAGGAGCAGACCGCGGAGCTGGTCGTCACCACGCATCCGGCTCCAGACGCCAGCCTGCAGAGAGCCCGCGAACGCATCGCCGAGCTGTCGCCGGTGCATGCGGTGTCTTCGTTTCTGCGCGTCTTTTAAGCCTGTGTCCCTCGCGCGATCCTTAATGTCTCGCTGCTTGTGCTTTACGCCCCTCTCTCCCAACTCTCCCCCCGAAGGGGTGAGAGAGATCAGGTTTGGTCTCATCTAAATGGGAGTCATCGCTCGCTACCGCGAGTACCTTCCGGTCGGGCCGTCCACCCCCGAGGTCGACCTTCAGGAAGGCTCGACGCCCCTGGTGCCGAGCCGCAACATCGGCCGCGCCCTTGGCCTCGAGCGGCTCTTCTTCAAGTACGAAGGGCTCAACCCGACTGGTTCTTTCAAGGACCGCGGCATGGTGGTCGCGGTGGCCAAGGCTCTCGAGGCCGGCAGCCGGGTGCTCATGTGCGCTTCGACCGGCAACACGTCGGCCTCGATGGCAGCCTACGCGGCGCGCACCGGGGTCCGCGCCATCGTGGTCGTGCCGTCGGGCGAGATCGCGATGAACAAGCTCTCGCAAGCCTTGATGTACGGCGCCAAAGTTGTAGCGCTCAAAGGCACCTTCGATACAGCGTTCGACGCTGTGCGCGAGCTCACGAGCCGCTATCCGGTGGCGCTGATGAACTCCGTCAACCCCAACCGCCTGGAGGGCCAGAAGACAGCAGCCTTCGAGGTCGTCGACGCGCTCGGCGACGCCCCCGACTACCTTCTGCTGCCCGTCGGCAACGCCGGCAACATCACCGCGTACTGGAAGGGTTTCCGCGAATATCACAAAGCAGGCCGCTCGACTCGGCTGCCTCGAATGGTGGGCGCCCAGGCCGAGGGCGCGGCTCCGATAGTCGCGGGCCATCCGATCCCCCATCCAAGGACCGTCGCCTCCGCCATCCGGATCGGGAACCCTGCTTCTTGGGAGGGCGCGACCAGCGCTCGTGACGAGTCGGGGGGACTCATCGCCGCCGTCACCGACACGGAGATCCTGTCCGCGCAAATCCGCCTCGCGAGCACTGAAGGGTTGTTCGCAGAACCGGCCTCGGCGGCGCCGCTGGCGCTTCTGATCAGGCTCGTGATGGAGGGAAAGATCGAAAAGGACTCGACGACCGTAATCGTGCTTACCGGGTCCGGCCTCAAAGATCCGGACGCCGCGCTGAAGAATGTCGAACCGCCGATCGAACTCGATGGTGATGCCCGTACACTCGCTAAGGTTTTGAAGCTGTGATCGAGCCACACGCGCCCCTCTCTCAGGCTCTCTCCCCTGCGGGGAGAGAGGTTAGAGGTTCGAATTAACTACCGTGCGCGTCCGCGTCCCCGGCTCCATCGCCAACATCGGCCCCGGATTCGACTGCATGGCCATGGCCATCGACCTCTGGCTCGAGGTGGAGGCGGAGGTGGCGGATCATCCATCGTGGGATTTCGAAGGCGAAGGCGCTGAGTACCTGGCTGCGCACGACAACCCATTCAGCCGCATCAACATGAAGGGGCGCGTCCGCAGCGAGATACCGCTCGGGGTCGGACTCGGCAGCAGCGCCGCCGCGCGGCTTGCGGCATCCGCCCTCAGCAGCCCGTGGGATGTGAAGAGCCACGTGATCGACGCGGGCGCCGATGAGGGCCACCTGGACAACGTCGCCGCCTCTGCGGCGGGCGGCATCCGCATCGTCACCGAGCAGTTCGATGAGCGCCTTCCCAACCCAGGCTGGGGGCTCGCGGTCTTCGTGGCTCGCGCACCGGTGCCGACCGAGAAAGCTCGCGCCGTGCTGCCTGACTCCGTGCCGATGGACTCAGCCGTGTACACGGCGGCACGCACCGCGCTGCTCGTCCGCGCGATCACGGCCAAGCGGCCGACGCTCCTGGAGCACGCTCTTCGCGACCGCATCCACCAGCCGCACCGGCTTCACCTCTACCCGTGGACCCAGGACGTCATGGACGCGGCGGACCGGGCGGGCGCGTATGGCTCGGCCATCTGTGGCGCCGGCCCAAGCGTCTTCGCTTTCTGTGCGACCTCTCAGGCCGCGCGCGTTGCCAAGGCCATGGCCGCGGCCGCGCCCCATCACGGCCGCCCCCTCGTCACCCGTGTCACCGACAAGGGGATGTTCAGGACTCTGTGATCGTTCAGAAGTACGGCGGTACCTCGGTGGGCACCGCCGCTCGCATCCGGCGCGTCAGCCGGCGCATCGCGAAGACAGTCAAGAGCGGAGAGCAGGTGGTCGTCGTCGTGTCCGCGATGGGCCATACCACCGACCGCATGATCGCGCTTGCGCGCAGCGTCAACCCCGATCCGCCGGCGCGCGAGCTCGACATGCTGGTCGCCAACGGCGAGACGATCACCGCGCCGCTCGTCGCGATGTGCCTGCAGGGCATGGGCGTGCCGGCGGTCTCGCTCTCGGGTCTCCAGGCCGGCGTGCGCACCAGCGCGCACCACTCGCGCGCTCGCATCCATGCCATCAAACCCGACCGCATCCTCGAGCTGCTCAGTGACGGCAAGGTCCCGGTGGTCGCCGGCTTCCAGGGAGTTACGGAAGACCTGGAGGTCACAACCCTCGGGCGAGGTGGGTCGGATACCACGGCGGTCGCGCTCGCCGCCGCGCTGAAGGCGGACAGTTGCGAGATCTTCACCGACGTCGACGGCATCTTCACCGCCGACCCCAGGATCGTGAAGTCGGCGCGCAAGCTGAGCCACATCCGCTACGACGAGATGCTCGAGATGGCCGCGGTCGGAGCGCGAGTGATGCATCCGCGCGCGGTCGAGATCGGCGAGCTCTACGGCGTGCCGATCCACGTGCGGTCGAGCTTCCACGACGGCGTCGGTACGATGATCGTGGCCAAAGTTCCAATGGAAGACAGGCAGCGCGTGCGCGGGATCGCACAGGAATCAAACGTCGGCAAGATCACCGTCATCGGGGTCGCCGATCGTCCTGGGGTGGCCGCCGCCATCTTCGAGCCCCTCGGCAAAGCCGGGATCTCGGTTGACGTCATCGTCCAGAACATCGGCCGCTCGGGGCGCACCGACCTCACTTTCTCGGTGGCGGAATCCGATTTGAAAGCGGCCGAGAAGCTCGTCAAGGCAGCTGCGAAGACGGTTGGCGCCACCAGGGTGTCGTCCGCCGGCGGAATCGCCAAACTCTCCATCGTCGGCACGGGCATGCTCGGCATGCCGGGCATCGCCGGTCGCATGTTTCGAGCCCTGGCCGATGCCGGGATCAACATCGAGATGATCAGCACGTCCGAGATCCGCATCACCTGCCTCGTCGCCCGCGACCAGGTCGACAAGGGAGTGCGCGTCCTGCACAAAACGTTCGAGCTCGACCGCGACTAGATGCCGGTAAACGTCGCGATCGTCGGCCCGGCCGGGTCGGGCAAGACGACGCTGTTCAAGGCGCTCACCGCTGGGCGCGGCGCCGATGGGGTCGGGATGGTGGACGTTCCCGACGAGCGGCTGCACCGGCTCGCCGAGGCGGTCAAGCCGTTGAAGGTCACCCCCGCGCAGGTCCGGGTCGAAGACACGCCGCCGGGGAGCAGGGCCCAGCGCGTCGCCTTTGCCCGGCAAGCCGACGTGCTCGTCAAGGTCGCCCGCTGCTTCGGCCCCGACCCGCAGCCGGCCGCCGAACTGGAAGAGTTTGCGCTCGACCTCGTCCTGGCGGACCTCGCCTCGGTGGAGCGGCGACTGGAGCTCGTGGCCAAAGAGGTGCGGGCCGGGAAGAAGGACGCGGTCGCAGAAAACGAGGTGCTGCAAATCGCCAAGGCGCACCTCGATGGCGGCCAGCCGCTGCGTACGCTCTCCTTCGAGCGCGAGCAGCGCAACCTCTTGAACGGAGTGTTTCCGGTCACGATGAAGCCCGCGGTCTACGTCGCCAATGCAGCCGATGAGCTGCTCCCGGGCGGCGGCGAGCCTGCGACCAAGGTGAAGGCGCTGGCAGCCGCCGAGCATGCTCCCGCGATCGTGCTGTCAGCACGCCTGGAGGCCGAGCTCGGTGACCTGGAGGACAGCGAACAGGCGGAGATGCGCGCGAGCTACGGAATCGACGAATCGGGTCTGGGCCGCATCGCCCGCGCCGTTTGGGAGGCGGGGGGGCTGATCACCTATTTCACGGCGGGCGAACCCGAGGTGCGCGCGTGGCCGTGCGAGCGCGACGCACCGGCGCCAGTCGCCGCCGGCAAGATCCACACCGATTTCGAGAAGCACTTCATCCGCGCTGAGGTGACCTCCGTCGATGAGCTGGTCGCGGCCGGATCGATGGAGGCGCTTCGCGCGGCCGGCAAGCTGCGTATCGAAGGACGCGAGTACCGGGTCAAGGATGGTGACGTCGTGTTCTTCCGCGTCGGACGCTAGAAGAGAGACCTCCCGCCGAAAAAGGTCACCCAGAGCAGGTTGGCCACGAACACCAGCAGCGCGAGGACCACCAGCAACATCACCCACCGCATGTCACGCTTAACGATGACCTAAGAGGCCGACTTGCGTCTTTGCAGCGGCGTCCCCTGGGTTCATCATTTATTGCCGTGAGTGGGCGGGGGCCACTTTTGTTCAGCGGCGCGCACGTGTGGGTGCGTGTTGAGGGCGACGATGCCATCCTCGGCCTCAGCGACTACCTCCAGGACCAGATGGGCGAGATCACGTCCCTCGCGCTGCCCGACCTCGGGGACGTCCTGCACGCCAGGCGGCGCATGGGGCACGTGGAATCCGAAGAGGCGTCTTCGCCGATCGAGGCTCCGATCAGCGGCGAGGTCATCGAGGTCAATGCCGAAGCGCTCGAAAATCCTGACGTCGTCAACACGGAGCCGTATGGCTCCGGGTGGCTGCTGCGAGTCCACATGGAAGATCCGAGGGAATTGGAGGACCTGATCAACGAAGAGGAATACGCGGAGCTGACCACCGAAGTCTGAGCCTGCAAATAGGTGTAAAGGCTTGACAGTCCCAATATAGAGCGGTATAAATGCGGCCGGGACACAACATGTCGTAGCCCACGTCTTATTCGGTTGAGTCCCCGGCCCAACAGCAGGCAGGCGGCAACCCTCCCAGACGTCGCACTCCACGCCCCCGAAACGGCTCCCCTTCCGCCTGCCTGCCTTCCCAGAACAAACTAAACTTCCACCTCGATGAGCAAGAAGGGCCGCAAGAAGGGCCGCAGGTATCGCCAACCCGTCCGCGTGCCCGGCAGCGGCGCCTCGGGCGCGACCGGCATAGCCGCGACACCAAGCGCGATCCGCTCCGTCTCGCAGGCCAGAGTCGGAGGCGACCAGGCCACCGTCAGGGCGGTGGAGATGTCGCTGGGGGCCCGCAACCAGGTCGTGAGAGGACCTCGCGGCCGGATGGTCGTCCAGTCCGGCGACCCGGCGATCCCGCTCGACCGCGTGCCTTACTTCACCAGAGACCTCGTGCGCCTGCTCGTGGTGGGCGCCGCGATGGTCGTGCTGCTGGCGGTTGGTTCGTTCGTGGTCCCACAGCTCGTCAAATAGCTAACCTTTCCCGCGATGGCGCAGCCCTCGACGCAGGCCCCGGTATCGCTAAGCGCTGACCACAAAGCCCGCGTCGTACATCGCCTCCGTCGCGTACACCGGGAGCCCGGAACCGACCACAAGCACCCGGCCAACCAGGCTCACTACGAGGAATCGACTTTCGGTGAGCGCCTGGCCGACCGGGTGGCGGCGGTCATCGGCTCGTGGCCATTCATCATCGGCCAGAGCGTGCTCATGGTCGTGTGGGTCTACTTCAACGTGTGGGCGATCTTCATCCATCATTGGGATCCTTACCCCTTCATCCTGTTGAACCTCGTCCTATCGTTCCAGGCCACCTACGCCGGACCGATCGTGCTCCTGGCCGGCAACCGGCAGTCACAGAAAGACCGAATCACGCTCGAGCACGCAGCCGACGAATCCGACAAGGGCGAGCAGCACATCACCAAGATCCTGATCGAAATCAAGAAAAACACGGCGCTGACCCTGCAGATCCTGCGCGAGCTCGAAGCTGAGGAGGGCTGATGGCCTCCGAGGGATCGGTGACAACGGCCAGGCAGCGGGTGGCGCGCCAGCACAAGCACCCCGTCAACCAGCTTTTCCACGACGAGGCCACCCTCGGCGAACGCGTTGCCGACAACGCCGCTTCAGGCATCGGCTCATGGTGGTTCCTGGCCATCCAGAGCGTGATCATCGCGATCTGGATCGCGATCAACTCAGTCGAATTCTTCACCCACAAGTGGGATATCTACCCATTCATCCTTTTGAACCTGGCGTTCACGATCCAGGCGGCGTTCACAGGCCCGGTCCTGTTGCTTTCGGGCAACCGGCTGGCGCAAAAGGACCGCCTGCGGCTCGAGCACACCGCGGAGGTGGCCGAAGCGGCCGAGAAGGCGACGCTGGAGATCCTGTCCGAGATCGAGCGCAACACGGAGGCGACGCTGAAAGTGCTCGACCACCTGAAGAAGCGGCGGGCGGCCAAGCGCGGCGCCCAGGCGTAAGGGGTTCCCCGCGAACTCAAGGCGAAGACTCTGAGTTCGTGGGGCTAAGACCGGACTCGCGCCGGCCACCGGTACACTCAGCCGGTGCGGGTCATCCTCTTCACGGGCAAGGGCGGGGTGGGCAAGACCTCGGTGGCCGCGGCCACTGCCGTCGAGTGCGCCCGGCTCGGTTATCGGACCGTCGTCATGAGCACCGACCCGGCCCACTCCCTGGGCGACTCCTTCGACGTCGAGCTGGGCACCGACATGACCTCGATCGCGCACAACCTCTGGGCTCACGAGGTCTCGTCGCTGCACGAGATGCAGCGCCACTGGGAGAAGCTGCACGAGTACGCAGTCGAGGTCTTTGCGGCACAGGGCCTCGACGAGATCGTTGCCGACGAGGTCGCCAATCCGCCGGGTATGGACGAGGTCGCCTCGCTGATGTGGATCAAGCACTACGCGCAGCGCGACGAGCACGATGTCCTCATCGTCGACTGCGCGCCCACCGGCGAGACGCTCCAGCTGCTGACATTCCCCGACGCCGCCAAGTGGTGGCTCGACAAGATCTATCCATGGTCGCGGCGCGCGATGCGCGTGGCCCGCCCGGTCCTGCAGCCGATGATGGGCATGCCACTGCCTTCAGACGAGATCTACGCGTCGCTCAAGGACCTGTTGCTGGACCTCGGAGGCATGCGCAAGGTTCTTACCGACCCGGCGACCACGACGATGCGTATCGTCCTCAACCTCGAGAAGATGGTCGTGAAAGAGGCCAAGCGAGCGTTCAGCTACCTAAGCCTCTTCGGCTACGCGACCGACGCGGTGATCGTCAACCGCATCCTTCCGGACGAGGTGCAGGACGAGTTGTTCAAGAAGTGGCAGCGAATTCACAAGCGATACGAGGTCGAGGTCGCGCAATCGTTTGCCGGCATCCCGATCCTCAACGTGCCACTCTTCGACCGCGAGGTGGTGGGGGTCAAAATGCTGGAGCGGATGGCAAAAGCGACCTATGGCGATCGTGATCCGGCGCAGATCTTCGCCACGTCGAGCCCACAGCGAATCGACAAGGACGGAACCGATTACGTGCTCAGCCTCAAAGTGCCGTTCGTGGATCGGTCCGAGGTGGACCTGAGCCGGCACAACGGCGAGCTGTACGTGACGATCGGCAATTACCGGCGGGAGATCTCACTGCCTCGGGTGCTGTCGAAGCGCGACACCGCCGGCGCCACCATCAAGGACGGCGAGCTGCGTGTGCGTTTCGCGCGCCCGGAGGTGGCGCCACGGCATGGAGCCGCGAACCCCTCTCCGGGCCTCCCCCCGGGCGGGGGGAGGGCAAAGTGAGCCGCGATAGCGAGAAGCTGATCGAGCTGGTCAACGAGCTCGGCGCTCGGGTGAGCCACCTCCTGACGGACATGATCCCGCCGGCGGCTCAGGTGCACCTGCTCAACGCGCAGCGTGAGCTGATCACGGCGCTCATGCTCATCTACGAGCACCGCGTCACGACGGCCCCGACCGGTCGGGCACGACGCGGTGCGACCGACGCACGGCGAAGCACGCAGCGCCGCCGCAAGCCGGCCCGCACCGGCAAAATCCCGATCGACTAGGTGACCCAATTCGCGAACTTCTTGGTCGCGGCTCTGATGCTCGTGCCTGCGCTGCTGATCGCCATCCCGGTCCATGAGATGGGGCACGCCGCGGCAGCATATTTTCAGGGCGATCGATCCGTGCGCTACTTCGGGTACTTCACGCTGAACCCACGCCGCTTTTTGGAGCCGGTTGGAGTCATCGCCGTTTTCATGTTGCTGACCGGATGGGGCCGGAGGGTGCCGGTGCAGCCAAATCGCATCAGCACGGTTCGGCAGCGACTGATTTTCTTTCTCGGAGGCCCCGCGGCGAACCTCATCGTCGCCATCGCGTTCGGTCTGATCCTGCGCGCGTTCAATGCCATCGGCATTCACCTGGCGCTCACTCCGATCGGCCTGCTCGCAACCCTTGTCTACGCGATCGTCTTCCTCAACCTGTCGGTTTTTGCCTTCAACCTGCTGCCGATCCCAGGCCTCGACGGCTGGGATGTGATCGAGACCATCTTTCGCTCGCGCAACCCACGCTTCTTCTTCAACGTGTCCGTCCGCCGGCGCGAGGTCTGGGCGGGCGCGGCCATCGTCATCTTCATCGGCTATTTCGTCGGCGTCCCCGTCCTCAGCATCGTGATGGAGCCATTCTTCAAGCCCGCGAGCCTAATCTCTGTAGGTCAATGCATCGGTTACGGGGTGCCCAGGTTCAACGTCCTGTATCCCTGCCTGCTGTAGGCCGGTTGGTCAACCAGCCGCCCTACACGGCGCTGGTGCAGGAGTTCGGCCGCGCCCAGGTCGTCGAGGCGATCCGCGAGCAGGTGGCGGCCGAGCGAAAGGACGAGGTCGTCGACGATGATGAACGCGGCCGGCGCGTCTCCGCGAGGCTGCATGCCGCCGCCACCCCTCGTCTCCGCCGCGTCATCAACGCCAGCGGGGTGATCCTCCACACCAACCTCGGCCGCGCCCCGCTGTCCCGATCGGCGAGCGAGGCGCTTGCGGTCGCGGGCGGTTACAGCAACCTCGAGCTCGACCTCGAGACCGGACGCCGCGGAGAGCGTGCTGACCTGCTCGCGGGTTTGCTCAAGAGGCTCTTCGATTGCGAGGCGGCGCTGGTCGTGAACAACAACGCGGCTGCGGTGCTGCTCGCTCTGACAGCCCTATGCAAAGGCCGCGAGGTGATCGTCTCGCGCGGACAGCTGGTCGAGATCGGTGGTTCGTTCCGCATGCCCGACGTCATGCGCCTGTCGGGCGCGCGCATGGTCGAGGTCGGCACCACCAACCGCACGCGCTCCGCCGACTACGACGACGCCGTCACGCCCAAGACCGCGGCGCTCCTGCGCGTGCACACCTCCAACTACCGTGTGTCGGGCTTCACCGAGTCGGTTTCGCTGGCGGACATGGAAGCGGTCGCGCGCCGCCACGACGTGCTGCTCATCGACGACCTCGGCAGCGGCGCGGGAGAGCCGATCGCCGGCGAGCCCACCGTGGCCGAGTCGCTGCGATTCTCGGATGTGGTCACGTTTTCGGGCGACAAGCTCCTGGGCGGGCCCCAGGCCGGCCTCATCCTCGCGCGCCGCGCGAAAGGCGTGGAGGCGGTGCGCAAGCTGTCACGTCATCCGCTGGCACGTGCGGTGCGCATCGACAAGCTCACCCTCGCCGGGCTGGAGGCGACATTGCGCCAGCGCCTCGCCGGCCGTCTCGACGACATCCCCGTGGAGCGCATGCTGCGCATGCCGGTCGAGGAGATCAGAAGGCGCGCCGGGCTCTGGTCGGTGAAGCTCGAAGAACGAGGCGTCAGCTCCTCGCTCGTCCCCGGCGAGTCCGCGGCCGGCGGCGGCTCCCTGCCCGGCCATGCGCTCCCCACGATGCTCATCGCGCTGGCGGGTCCCGCCTCGCGGCTCGCGACCGCGTTGCGGCGCGGCGACCCGCCCGTCATCGCACGCATCGAGAAGGACGCGTGCTGCCTCGACCCGCGTACCGTCCTGCGCGGCGAGGACGAGCAGCTCATCGATGCCGTGGAGGCGGCGGTCAAGAGCGTCCTCAAGTGATCCTCGGCACCGCGGGGCACATCGACCACGGCAAGTCAACCCTCGTGACCGCATTGTCTGGGATCGACCCGGACCGGCTGGCGGAGGAAAAGCGCCGCGGCATGACGATCGATCTCGGCTTTGCCCACATGCGCCTCCCGAGTGGGCGCCAGATCGGCATCGTGGATGTTCCGGGCCACGCGCGCTTCATCCGCAACATGCTCGCGGGCGCGCACGGAATCGATGTGGTGCTGCTGGTCGTGGCCGCGGACGAAGGCGTCATGCCGCAGACCAGGGAACACCTGGAGATCATCGACTTGCTCGACGTCCGGCGCGGCGTGGTTGCGCTCACCAAGGTCGACCTGGTGGACGAGGTGTGGTACGAGCTGGTCGAGGGCGAACTTCGAGAGGCGCTCGCTCACACGGCGCTGGAGGGATCGGCGATCTGCGGTGTTTCGGCGATCACAGGCCAGGGCCTCAGCGAGCTGGTCTCGAGCCTCGACGCCGCCTTCGACCAGGTCGAGTCCAGGGCCGACCTCGGGCGGCCTCGGGTCCCGATCGATCGGGTCTTCACGATGAGCGGCTTCGGCACGGTCGTCACCGGCACCCTTGTCGACGGCGCCATCGCCGTCGGCGATGAGCTGCAGGTCTTGCCCGGGGGCGCCACCGCCCGCGTCCGTGGCCTGCAGCAGCACAACCAGAAGGTCGACACGGCGGAGCCTGGAAATCGCGTCGCGGCCAACCTCATCGGGGTCGACAAGAGTGAGGTCGAGCGGGGTGACGTGCTCGCCCAGCCTGGCGCGCTCCAGGCGACACGCCGGGTGGACGCACGCGTACGCGTGCTCGCATCCGCCCCTCGGGGACTGCGGCACGGCGCCGAGCTCCTGCTTCATACGGGCACGGTCGAGGTCGGCTGCCGAGCGATCCTCCTCGAGGGGGACACGATCGAACCCGGCGCGAACGCGTGGATCCAGCTCTACCTGGAACGACCGATTGCGGCCGCCAACGACGACCGCATCATCCTCCGCATCCCGAGTCCGTCGAGGACAGTCGCCGGCGGCCAGATCAAGGACGTAGCGCCGCGAAAGCATCCACGCCACGACGCCGCCGTGCGCGAGTCGTTGGAACGCAGGGCAGCGGGCGACGTCCTGCAGGAGGAGCTGCGGAAATACCCTCGCGGCGTTGCCCTGAGCGCCCTGCTCAAGGCCACGCTGGCCACCGACGCTGACGTGTCGCGCCTCCAGGCGCGCCGCCTCGGCGAGTGGCTGTTCGCGGAGGAGGCCTGGTCCGCCGTGGCCGACCGAGCGGTGCGGGAGCTTGCCGCCTATCACGAGGAGCATCCGCTCCGCCGCGGCATGCCGCGCGAGGAGCTGAGGAGCCGGCTCGGGATCCAGCCCGGCCTGTTTCCCTCGGTCGTGAAGGCACTCGCCGAGGAGTCGCGCCTCGAGGAAAGAGACGGCGAGGTGGCGGCGATTTCACACCAGGTCGCCGACCAGGCCTCCGGCGGCCCGGCTGCCCTCTTCCTCGAGCTTCTGGGAGCCGAGCCCTTTGCTCCGCCTTCGCTCTCAGAGGCGATGCGGGCCGCCGGGGTCACGCCTGAAATCGTTCGCGCCCTGGCGCAACGTGGAGACCTGGAGCGGCTGAGCGACGACATCGCGTTCACGCGGGACGCGTATGAGCGGGCTGTCGTGGCGGTGAAGGAACTGATTGCGAATACAGGGTCCGTGAGCGTGGCTCAGCTGCGTGACCGCCTCGGCGCCAGCCGGCGTCCGATGCTGGCGCTGCTCGAACACCTCGACGCCGTCAAGCTCACGCGTCGCGTCGGCGACGCCCGCGTCCTCCGCTAGGCTTTGCGCCGTGCGCATAGCCGAACTGCTGACCCGAGGACGGCCGACGGTGTCATTCGAGTTCATGGCGCCGCGAGATGAAACCGAGGTCGAAGTCCTCGAAAAGACTGTCGCGACTCTCACCGGCCACGCTCCCGACTGGGTCTCGGTGACGTATCGCTTGCGAACCGGCGAGAAGACCCTGGAGCTGGTGACGCGGATCAAGCGCCACTACCACATCGAGGCGATGGCCCATCTCACCTGCGCCAACTCGCGTGACGAGACGCGGCGAATTCTGAACTGGATGGAACGCGAAGGCGTTGCCAACGTGCTGGCATTGCGCGGGGACCCGCCCGGACCGGGCGAGCCTTTTCAACCCGTCGACCCGGAGCTGAGGCACGGGAGCGACCTGGTCGCTTTCGTACGCGACAAGGGCTACCGCCTCGGGATCGGGGCCGCTTGCAGTGCCGAGAAGCATCCGGAGAGCCCTGACCTCGAGCACGAGTTCCGCTACCTGCGTCTGAAGGTCGAGGCAGGCGCGGATTTCCTGATCACGCAGATGTTCTTCGACAACAGTTTCTACTTCGATCTTGTGGCCCGCGCTCGGGCCGCCGGCATCACCGTGCCCATCGTCCCGGGTCTGATGCCGATCCCGAGCCGCCGATCGCTTGCGTTCGTCACCCAGATGTCGGGCGCGACCGTGCCCGCGGCGCTGCAGACCGAGATCGATGCTGCGGCTGACGACGATGCCATCCGCAGACTCGGCGTGGACCACTGCATCAAGCAGTGCGTGCAGCTGCTCGAAACCGGTGTCCCGGGTCTCCACTTCTACACCTTCAACCGCGCCCGCGCCCCGATCGAGATCCTCGGCGCGCTCCGAGGCCAACAACTGCTCGCCTCCTAACCGCTACAGTCCACTAGCCATGCTCGCAGGGATAGATCTTGGGGGGACGCAAGTGCGCGTGGCGCTGGCGCGCTCCGATGGGAAGCTGGTCGCGAGCGTCAAGACCAAAACACCGCAGCTCAAGACGCCCCAGGGCATGGTCGATTGGGCGGCGGCGGAGATCGACCGCCTGCGCGGCAACCAGAAGGTGATGAGCATCGCCATCGGCGCTCCGGGTCCCATCGACTTGAAGCGCGGCATTCTCGTCAACCCGCCCAACCTTCCGTGGCGAAACGTGCCCCTGGCATCGATGCTCAGCCGCGCGACCGGCGCCAAGGTGCATCTGGCCAACGACGCCGACATGGCCGGCTTGGGTGAATTCCATCATGGCGCGGGCCGCGGGACTCGCCACATGGTCTACATCACGTGGTCGACTGGAATCGGAGGCGGCCTCATCATCGACGGCCGGTTGCACCGCGGCGGCCACGGCACCGCCGGCGAGGTCGGGCACATGATCGTCGACCCCAACGGTCCACTCGACAACTGCGGCCAGCACGGCTGCCTCGAGGTTTTCTGCGGCGGCGCCAACCTGGCCAAGGAAACCGGCCATCCGGCGGCGGAGCTGTTCGCCGCCGCGGCCCGCGGCGACCGGCATGCCCGGATGGTGGTGGAGCGATCGGCTCGGTACATGGGGTTGGCCTTGATCAGCCTCACCAACGTCATCGATCCGGAGATGTTCGTGATGGGAGGCGGCGTGACCCGGTCGTGGAAGCTCGTGGCGCCGACGATGCGCGAGACCCTGCGCTCATCTCCATTCATCAAGCCTGCCCGCCGGCCCCTCCTCCGACGAGCCCGATTGGGCGATCGCGCCGGGCAGGTGGGAGCCGTGGAATGGGCGCGCATCAACCAGTAAGCGCGCAGAGCGACAAGGAGGTTCGCGGGCTCCTCAAGCAAGCCGCGTCCGAGCTGAACGCGCGCGCGTGGATCGTGGGCGGGTATGTGCGCGACGTTCTCCTGGGCCGGCCGCACCCCGACATCGACGTTGTGGTCGAGGACCGGAAGGGCTTCGAGCTGGCCCGCCGATTCGCTCAGCTCGCGGGTGCGGCCGAGCCGGTGGTCTTCGAGCGGTTCGGCACCGCGCAGGTCACTTTGACCGGGCACCTGGTCGAATTCGTGTCGGCCCGGGCCGAGTCGTACGTAGCGGATTCGCGGAAGCCGGACGTGCGCGCGGCCACGCTCGATGAGGACCTTCGCCGTCGCGATTTCACGGTGAACACGTTGCTGATGGACTTCGACGGCAAGGTCCGCGACCCCCTCGGTCGCGGCCGGGCTGACCTCGAGGCTCGCGTGCTGAGGACGCCGGCCGACCCGATGCAGACCTTCAGCGACGATCCGCTCCGCATGCTGCGGGCGATCCGCTTCGCCGCCCAGCTGGGCTTCGAGCTTGCACCCGAGCTGCTGCCCGCGATGAGCAAGCTGAAGGCCAGGCTTACGTCTCCCGTGGTCTCGGTCGAGCGCCTGTCGGACGAGCTCCGAAAGATGCTCGTCTCCGAGCGGCCGGGCCTGGCGCTGGAGCTTCTCGACCAGGGCGGACTGCTCGAATTGATCCTGCCCGAGGTGGCGGCCTGCAAGGGCGTCCAGCAGACCGGCTACCACACGCACGACGTGTTCGGTCACACGGTGCTGGCTGTTGCCGGCACGCCTCAGGACATCGTGGCGCGACTCGGCGCCCTGTTCCACGACGTCGGCAAGCCGGCCACCGCCGGGCCTGACGGTTCGTTCATCGGCCACGACGTCGTCGGCGCCGAGATGGCGGCCGGCGCTCTCGAAAGGCTGCGTTTCCCGCAGAGGGAGATAGACGCGGTCGTCTTGCTCGTCCGCCTGCATCTCCGGCCGGTGTTCTACGCGTCGGAGTGGACCGATGGGGCTGTACGCCGCCTTGCCCGCGACGCCGGTTCCCAGCTCGCGAGGCTGATGGCTCTGGCCCGGGCCGACATCGGCGCATCCGCGTATCCACACCCCGAGAAGCTCGACGAGCTCCAGGCCCGGCTCGACCTTGTCCTGAACGAACAGCCCTCGCGTTTGGCGGCGCCGGTGAATGGCGAGGACATCATGCGCATCCGCCAGATCCCTCCTGGACCGGAGGTCGGCCGCGTCAAGCAGCGGTTGAGCGAGCTCGTGATGGACGGGGTGATCGACCCAGCCCGCGACGCGGTGCTGGCCTACCTCGAATCGCACCCAGACCTTTGATTCACCGCTCAACGCCGCGTTAGCTCACGGCATCGCGCGGACAGCGCACCACCTAACTGGAGCAGCTATGCTGCGGAAGGGAGCGGCGGGGAGGTTGGGGCAATGGAGGGGCAATGACGACTGAGACGAGTTCGGAGACGTTGGGGCCGACCGCGACCAATGGGGGCCGCGAAGCGTCCAAAGGCACCGAGCCGAAGGCGACCGTGCTGGCGACCGACGACGTACTGTCCGGCCGCCTGCAGATCAAGGGCAGCGGCCAGATCCTCGGCAGGTTCAGCGGCCAGGTCGACTGCAACGGCGACCTCTTCATCGGCCCGGAGGCCCACGTCGAGGCGGATATCAAGAGCTCGAAGGTGACGGTCGCGGGCTTGGTGCGAGGGAACATCGTCGCCACGAGCAGGCTCAAGATCACGAACACTGGACGGCTCGAGGGTGACGCGCGGGTGGGGGCGCTGGTGGTGCTGGAAGGCGGTGTTCACCTGGGCGTGATCAGGGTCCATCCGGAAGGCGTTCCCGAGGCCAAGGACACCGCGATCGTCGAGTCCTCGGCGCGGACCGCCTCGGTGGTGACCCTCAAGACCGTCCCGAACCCGGTAGGAAGGGTCAAGAAGTTCTGGGGTGAGTTCTTCTAGGCGGGCATCCGGCCAAGCGCGGCCGAGCGGCCGACTCTCAAAGGGCCGGCCCGCTCCGGCAGCGGCCAAGCGTGCGGGTAAGAAGCCCGCTCGAACGGCGCCATCGCCGCCCCGGCCGAAGCCGCCGCCGCCTGGCCCGGGATCGTCCCGGCTCACCATCAAGCCCGGACTCCCCAACGCGCTGCGGACTCAGCTGGTGCCTTCCACCAAGCCTCGGCCCTCCGGCTCGCGCCGCCTCAGCGAGGTCGAGCTCGACGAGGATGAGGTGCTCCTCGAGGGTTTCATCGCCATCCTGGACGGGGTGGGCGTCCGGATCACGGCCGTGCTGGAGCGGACCTGCGTCTACACCGATCGAGACGGCGACCGGCGGCTCGCGCGCAAGAAGGATCTCTGGGTGGAGGCGGACAAGCTGCCGATCCGGCGCCGGGGCATCGGCTAAGCTACCGCCCGCGATGCCGCTCAAGCCCTTCCTCAACAGTTGATCGAGCCGCGCACCAACCGCAACCTGGCGCTGGAGCTCTTGCGGGTCACCGAGGCGGGCGCCCTCGCCGCCGCCCCGTTGCAGGGACGAGGCAACAAGGTCGCCGCCGACCAGCGCGCCGTGGAAGCGATCAGGAACGCGATGGCGATGGTGGACATGAAAGGCACTGTCGTGATCGGCGAGGGGGAGAAGGACGAGGCCCCCATGCTGTATTTCGGCGAGCAGATCGGCAACGGCCTCGAGCCCGAGGTCGACGTCGCGGTCGATCCCATCGAGGGCACCAGTCTGACCGCATCGGGTCTGCCCGGCGCGATCTCAGTGGTCGCGCTGGCAGAGCGCGGCTCGATGTTCACCACCCACGTCCCGTACATGCAAAAGCTGGTCGTCGGCCGCCGGGCGAAGGGTGTCATCGACCTCGAGATGCCGGTCGAGTGGAACCTGAGACGGATTGCCAAGGCCGAAGGCCTGCCGGTGCAGGAGTTGACGATCGTTGTGCTGGAGCGGGAGCGAAATCAGCAGATCGTGGCGCAGATTCGCGATGTCGGTGCGCGCATCAAGCTCATCACCGCCGGCGACGTCGCCGGCGCCCTCGAGGCCGCGCTCGAGACGCGGTCGGGGATCCACTGCATGATGGGATCGGGAGGCTCCACGGAGGGGGTCCTGGCCGCGTGCGCCATCAAGACGATCGGGGGCGATATGCAGGCCAAGCTCTACTTCCGCGATGCGAAGGACCGCGATCTCGCGACCAAGGAAGGGCACAAGCCGAACCAGGTCCTGCACCTGGACGACTTGTGCTCGGGCAGCGACATCTTCTTCGCCGCCACCGGCATCACCACCGGAGAGCTATTGAAGGGAGTGCGCTATGAAGACGTTTATGCGTACACGCAATCGATGGTTTTGCGCTCCGCTTCAGGCACGATGCGCATCGTGGATGCGTATCACCCGATCGACAAGCTGAGAGCCAAGGGCCTGCTCCCGGAGCAGGTCGCGCTCCCCTGAGCGCCGGCGAGGCGGGGCAGTTCCTCGCTGCAGCGATCAAGGCCTTCGGCAAGGCACAGTGGGAGTGGGTTGCAATCGCCCGCGTGCTCTCGCGACAGCGTCGCTCGACCGCCGAAGTAGAACAGGTCCTTGATGGTCTCCTTTCCAACGCCGACCAGAGCATGGTGAACGCGTTCACAGGGGGATTCAGGGTGGCGCAGACCAAGCTTGCGATCAGCAAGGTCGTGCGGGAGGACGTCGCGGCCGCGGCCCTGGAGTCGGCGCAGATCGTGGCCCTGGCGATCCTGGTGCGCGAGCAGCTGGATCCGGCGGTGTTCGCCACGCTCTACCGGCCGTTTGCCACCGTGCTGCCGGGCCCCGGCTATCAGCCTCCCGCTCCGGTGGATCGGCAGATCGCCGCCTTCCTGGCGCGCCTGCCGACCCTTTCCGGCCCAACCGAGGCCGAGGCGGCGGCCGTGGCCAAGGTGCTCAGCGAGCCGCCAAAGCCGGCTGTGCCGTCTGTACCGGGCGCGCCCGTGGCGGCAGCGCCGCCGTCCACCGCCAATGCGGCCGCCCATTACCAGGCGGCCTGGAAGGCGGTCATCGAAGCGGCTCACAGGTCGGGGCGCACGATGGCCTTCCGCGCTGCCCAGGACGGCGCCGAGATGGCCGCGCCGCACGATGGATCGGGGATCGTGGGCCACGCCGGCGTGGCCGCCGGCGGCATCTTCATGCGGGACGTGCTCGCGGTCGAGCAGGTGCTGCTGCTGTACGAGCCGTTTGCGGCAGCCTTCCCGTACGAAAGCCTTCAGTAGGGTTAGGCGGTTCGGACTCCGGCCGCTTTTTCGAGGCCCAATTCCTCGACCGCGACCTCCCGCATCTTGAACTTCTGGACTTTGCCCGTGACCGTCATCGGAAACGAGTCCACGAACTTCCAGTGGCGAGGGATCTTGTACGACGCGATCTTGCCCTTGCACCACGCGGCCAGCTCCTCGCCGGTGGCCACGCCGCCTTCGCGCAGCTTGACCCACGCCATGACCTCTTCGCCGTATTTCTCGGACGGGATGCCGATCACCTGGACGTCAGCCACGGCCGGGTGCCCGTACAGGAACTCCTCGACCTCGCGCGGATAGACGTTCTCGCCACCCCGGATGATCATGTCCTTGATCCGGCCGACGATGTTGACGTAGCCGAGCTCGTCCATGGTGGCCAGGTCTCCCGTGTGCATCCAGCCGGCCGCGTCGATGGCCTGTCGTGTGGCCTGCTCGTTGTTCCAATAGCCGAGCATGACTATGTAGCCGCGGCTGCAAAGCTCGCCGGAGGCTCCGCGCGGGACGATCGCCCCGGTGGCGGGGTCGACGATTTTGATCTCGACGTGCGGATGGACGCGGCCCACGGTCGAGACGCGCTTCTCGAGCGGATCATCTGTGGCGCACTGCGTCGAGACTGGCGAGGTCTCCGTCATTCCGTACGCGATCGTCATCTCTGGGATGTGCATCGCGGTCTGCACTTTCTTCATCACCTCGACCGGGCAGGGCGACCCGGCCATGATGCCGGTGCGGAGCGAGCTGAAGTCCATTTCGCCGAACCGCGGGTGCTCGAGCTCGCCGATGAACATCGTCGGTACGCCGTACAGAGAGGTACACCTCTCCTTCTGCACCGTCTCCATGACCGCCACCGGTTCGTATGCCTCGGCGGGGATGACCATCGTGGCGCCATGAGTCGTGCAGGCGAGATTTCCGAGCACCATGCCGAAGCAGTGATAGAAGGGCACCGGGATGCAGACCCGGTCTTGCTCCGTGTAGTGCAGGGTCTCGCCGATGAAGAAACCGTTGTTGAGGATGTTGTGGTGGGTGAGGGTGGCGCCCTTGGGAAAGCCTGTCGTACCGGACGTGTACTGGATGTTGATCGGGTCGTCGAACTGGAGGGCAGCCTCCAGCTCGCGCAGCGTCGCGAGGCTTTTCCTGGCTCCATCGCGATGAAGCGCTTCCCACCCGTCCTCTAGAACCAGCGCCTCGCGCAACTCAGGGCACCGGCCCTTGACCTCGGCGAGCATGGCGCGATAGTCGGCCTGGCGAAACCCGGCAGCGAGGATCAGGAAGCTGATGCCGGACTGGTTGAGCACATATTCCAGCTCGGAGGTTCGGTAGGCCGGATTGATGTTGACGAGGATCGCGCCCATGGCCGCGGTCGCGTACTGCGTGATGACCCATTCGTACCGATTGGGCGACCAGATGCCGACTCGATCGCCCCGACGCACCCCTCGTGCCATAAGCCCGCGGGCGATCAGCTCGGACTCGTCCACCAGCTCCCGGTATGTGAACCGGCGATCCTGATGGGCCACCACGAGGGCCTCCCGGTCGCCAAATCGGCCGGCGGTGTGCTGAAGGTTCGAGAAGATGGTCTCGCCCAGAAGCCCAGTGCTGTTAGCTCCGTGAACGTAGCTGAGCTCGCCCAATCGCGCCACCTCCCAAGAGCCCGGTCCGACAATTCATTGTGCGCCTCCACCCAGGCCACGCCAACCCCTTGACACCCCCTTGCGAACCGCGCAAAGTGGATTCAACTCGTTCGGCGTCGGGTCCACCGCAGTCCGCGCAAAGGTTGGCCTCCACAAGTAGGCAACGGCCGTAAAGCGGCGCAGAAACCGGAAGGCGTGTCACCCGGTGGAACCCCGGCCGAGGCGGTGTCCGCTGCTGGCGCCGCCTCGTTTTTTGGCTAAACCCATAGACTCCGCTCGGTGAATTCGCCGGTTTTGCGGCTACCGGCGTTGGCCAACCGGCGTTTCCGTGGCCTGCTTCTCATTTGGGCGGGGATCCCGATCGCGCTCCTCTACGTCTGGCAGGCCATCGTCCAACCCCTCGCGTTCGGAGCCTACCTCGGCGACTTCCAGGAGAGCTACATGCGAGCCGCAGGGCGTCTGGCCGCCGGGCTGGACCCCTACGACCTGTGCCAGACCATGGGCTGCCTCGAGCCCACCGGCCCGCAATATGTCACCCCGCTGCCGCTGGCCTGGCTCCTGCAGCCGGTGGTCGGGGTTGACAGTAACGTGCTGGGCGCGGCGGCCGTCATCCTGCTCAACGCAGCGCTGGTCGTGTTTCTGTTCTGCGTCTTGCGGGCCCTGAAGGTTGACGATTGGCAGCTGGGCGCGCTCCTTGTGTTAGCGGCGATCGCGTTCGAACCCACAATCGCGAACATCGTCGAGGGCCAGATCAACCTCGTCCTTCTGGCGCTCTCGGGCGTGTGGCTGCTGGCCTGGATCGCGGGTCGCTGGTGGGGAGGTGTGGCCCTTGGGGTCGCGGTCGCGTTGAAATTGATCCAGGCGCCCGTCGGGCTGTTGGTGCTGTGGGCGAGGCGCTGGCCGATGCTGGCTGCGGCCCTTGTTGCCGGCCTCGGCATGTGGCTGGTGGCGGCGCCTCAGTACTTGTTCGAGTACCTGTTCAAGGTCGTGCCCGCCGTCGGGGCGGGCACGGGTTTCTTCGAGAACCACTCGCCGGGCGGTACCGTCGCTCGCCTGCTCGCGCCCGACACCTTCTTCGGCTACACGCGCGGCACGCCGTTTGCGGCCCGGGTCATCACCACGGTGATTGCGCTGACGGCCCTTCTGGTCACATTCGCCGTTCTGCGCTCTCCGTCGCCAACCACGACCGGCAGAGCCCTCGAAGCGGCCGCGGTCGTGGCCGTGACCCCGATCGTGGCCAGCTATTCGTGGGGCACGCACCTGGTTCTGCTCCTGCTCCCGATGCTGGTCCTGATCGCGTGGGCGGTCCGGCAGGGCGACTGGACGGTCCTGGGGCTGGTGGCCCTGGGCTGGGCCCTCATCGGGCCGGGCCACCACGCGTTCCAGACGATTCTGATCAGCGGTTACTCGAACCTGGTCGTGTTGAGGCTGATGGCGGAGTTCGGCGTGGTCGGCATCGCCGCGATCTGGATCGCGAGCCTGCTGGCGGTCCGCCGGGAACGCTCAGCGCACGGACTTGATGCGGCTCACCAGCACAGTGCCTAGGAACAAGAACAGCACCGCGCTCGAGAAGACCACCCGGTAGCCGGAGTTCGCTGCCATGTGCTTGTTGAGGTAGTCGATAAGCGCCCCGCCGAAGAGCGGGAGGATGGCCTGGGGCAGTGTCAAGGCGATGTGGAAAAGTCCCATGTCCTTGGCGGATTTCTTGGGATCGGGCAGCGTGTCGCAGGCCAGTGCCCAGTCGACGGCGAAGTAGAGTCCGTAGCCAATGCCATAGGCGACACCGAGTGCATAGACGAAGGCAGTCGAGGTTGGGTAGAAGGCGATGAAGACGATCGCCACAAATGCCTGGGCCGCCCCGGCCAGGTAGACAAAAATCTTGCGGCGGCGGATCCGGTCCGAGATCTGGCCGCCGAAAAACCCGAATGGGAGCGCCGTCAGGACGACCACCAGCAGCCAGTTGGTTGTGAACTTGGCCGCGTCCTGGTGCGGCCCCAGCACGACATCGCCGAAGAAGTTGACCAGGAAGTAAAGGACCACGGTGATTCCGGACGAGACCATCAGCCGCGTGAAGACCACCCAGGCGAAGTCGCCCTCGTGAAGAGGTCGCAGGAATTCCCGCACTGACTCGCCGAGCGCGCGGCGCGGAGGTGGGGCGATCGGAGCGAGGCCTTCTGCGCGCGCCGCCCAAACGGTGGGGATCAGCGTCAGGGCCGCGACGGCGCCCATGACCAGGTAGATCAAGCGGTTGTGGGTGAGGAGCCCGGTGACCCCGAGGCCGCCCCCAATTCCCAGCTGGGTCATCGTGGCCAAGAAACCGCTGGCCTTGCCGACCTGCTGGGCGGGCACAACGTCGGGGATGATGCCCGCGTAGGCGGCCCCCGCCGCGTTGAAGAAGAACTGGATGATGACGTAGCCGACGACGATCTCCGGGTAGTTGTTCGCCGCCATCAGGATCAACAGGCCCGGGATCGTGAGCAGGGTGCCGGCCACCATGATCGGCCGCCGGCGCCCAAACCGAGTGTTCAGGCGGTCCGACCACGCGCCTACGAGTGGAGGGACCGTCATGGCCAATACGCCGCCCAGACCGAGTGCGACGCCGATGGCGGTGTTCCGGACGTCCTTGGGAACTACCTCATCGACCTGGGCCTGGATCAGAACCGTGGTCAGGGGAATCCAGAGGAAGTTGCTGCCGAACCAGAACGCGCTGAGAGCGGTGTGCTGCAGGTTCCCGTAATGGGCCGGCGCTCGTTCGGCGACGGCGGCCGTGGCCATGGGCGAAAGGCTAAGTTAAGTAGGCTGATTTTGGCTGCCGAAAAGCGGTAGGCTTTGCCGGCCCCCATGCATCCTGTCCTCGCGCGCGCAAAAGATCTTCTCGTGGAGGTGCCGCGGCACGGCAAGCTCGCGTACTGCCTGCTGCGCGATCCGCGTGTGCCCGCTGTTCCCAAGGCCGCGGTGCTGGGCGCCCTGGCGCTGATCATCAGCCCGATCGACTTCCCGGCCTGGGTGCCGGTGCTGGGCGAGCTGGACATGCTCGCGCTGGGGATACTCGCGGTCAAGACGTTTATCGAGGCCTGCCCGGAGGACGTCCGACGCGAGCACGAGCAGGCGCTGGAAGCCGGCGAAAGCGTATTCGATCACGATTTTCGCGACACGGTCGCGGCCGCACGAGAGGGCTCTGGTCGGCTCGCCAACCGAATCCGGGCGCGCATGGCGCGCATCGCGCGCAGGGATCCGTATCAACCGGTATCGGAGGGCTAGAGAAAAGTGCGGGTGATGCTGACCAAGGATGTCGCGAACGTCGGCAAGGCCGGCGACGTGAAGGATGTCACCGACGGATACGGCCGCAACTTCCTGCTGCATCGCAAGCTGGCGGTTCGGGCCCACCAGGGCGTCGAAGCGGAGGCGAAGCGGCTGCGCGACGCGGCGGTCAAGCGCGAGAGCAAGGACCGTGTCGAGGCCCAGGCGCTGGCCGACGAGATCGACAACAAGACCGTGGTCGTGCGTCTCAAGGTCGGCGCGGAGGACAAGGCTTTCGGCTCGATCACGAACCAGGACATCGCCAGCGCCCTCAAGGCTCAGCATCGCGTCGAGATCGACCGGCACAAGATCGACATGAAGGAGCCCATCAAGACCCTGGGCGAGCACGAAGTGTCGTTGAAGCTCCACCGCGACGTGGCCGCCCACGTCAATGTGATCGTGACTCAGGACCGGTAGGCGTTCGGTTATGGCTCAGATCGCGCTCACACCCGGGAGGGTGCCACCCCACGACCTGGATGCCGAGACGTCCGTGCTCGGCTCCATCCTCCTCGATCCGCTCTCGATCGCCAAAGTGCTGCAGTTCCTCCACCCGGAGGACTTCTACCGCGAGAACAACGGCCAGGTTTACCGCGCGGCTCTGGACCTGTTCGCCGCGGGGGAGCCCATCGACAACGTCACCCTGGCGGCTCAGCTGCAAACCATGGGCATGCTGGATCGCATCGGGGGGCGCACCCAGCTGGCCTCGATGCAGAGCGCGGTCCCGACGTCGGCCAACATCGAGTACTACGGCCGGATCATCAAGGAGAAGGCGTACAAGAGGCGCTTGATCTCCGCCGGCGCGAACATCGCGGGGTTCGGCTACGACGATGGGGTGGAGGCCGAGGAGGCGATCAACCAGGCGCAGTCGCTGGTCTTTGGTGTCGCCGACGACCGCGACCAGCGCGAGCTGTCGAAGCTGTACGACCTGCTGGGGCCGGCGATGGAGCGCATCTCGCTGCAGATGGAGAGCGGCCAGGGCGTGGTCGGGGTGCCGTCAGGATTCCATGACCTCGACCGGATGACGGGCGGGTTCAAGGACTCGGACCTGATCATCGTGGCGGGCCGGCCGAGCATGGGCAAGTGCGTCCGGTACGACAGCCTCATTGACGACCCCGGAACAGGTGAAAGGCTGACCATCGAGGAAGCGGTCCGCCGTCGAATGCCGATGGTTTTGGGCTTTGCATGGAATGGCTCAGTCGAGCCGCACGATGTACACGCTTGGGTCGACAGTGGCGTCAAGCCTTGCTTCCGGGTGACAACGCGGACAGGCCGTTCGGTCGAAGTCACTGGCCACCATCCGTTCCTGACCGTCAAGGGTTGGCGCCCCCTCCACGACATCGCTGTCGGCGCCCGCATTGCAGTACCGAGGTGGCTCCCGTGTTTCGGAAATGACAGCTCAATGCCGCCAGGCAAGGTCCGCCTCCTTGCTTACTTCATCGCTGAGGGCGGCCTTACGAACACAACGCCCGGCTTCACCAACACCGATCCTGAGATCGTTGCCGACTTCCACGCTCTTGTCGCGGAGTTCTTCCCTTCCCTGCACGTACGCCAGCACGCCATCACATATTTCCCATCCGGAACACGTGGTGCGAAAGCAAATCCGATTACCGACTGGCTGCGAGACCTCGAGTTGATGGGCAAGCCGGCGACCGAGAAGCGATTTCCAGATTGCGTCTGGCGCTGGGACCGCGACAGACTTCGCGACTTCATCAAGGTACTGATGAGCTGCGACGGCACCGTGTACTCGATGGGTGGCTACCCGAGAATCGAATTTGCGGTCGCATCAGAAGGCCTGGCTCAGGACTTGCATCACGCGCTGGTCAGGTTCGGGATCGTGGCCAAGATCTGGAAGAAGAAGGACCGCTGCTGGCGAGTTGAGATCACGGAGCCGGCATCGGTCCGGCGCTACCAGACCCAGATCGGATGGATCGGCGAAAAGTCACGACGATTCACCGACGAGCTAACCAATCGGCGGAGCAACGTCGGTCATCTGTCGAAGGAGATCTGGTCTGACGTTCGATTCTCGGCGGGCCGCCGCGGCCTGACCTTGTCGGAAGTGGCACGGCGAGCGGGCGAACCGCACTCCGGGGTCAGAGGCTTCAATCCACACACATCACGAGGGATACCTCAGGTGCGCCTAGCGGCCTACGCGGATGTTCTTCAAGACGTTGCCCTCCGCCAGCTCGCGAGCGACGACATGTACTGGGACGAGATCGTTTCCGTTGAAGCCACCGGCGAGCACCAGGTCTATGACCTTACGGTCCCCGATACGAACAACTTCATCGCTCAGGACATCCTGGTGCACAACACATCGTTTGTGCTGAACGTTGGCCTGCATGCTGCTCTTGAACACAAGAAATCAATCGCGATCTTCAGTCTCGAGATGTCGAAGGAACAATTGACGGAGCGGCTCCTTACCGAACAAGCACAGATCGACGCTCAACGACTGCACCGAGGATTACTGAGCGAAGCGGAGTTCGATCGCGTTTCGAACGCTTTAGGGCCATTAGGAGAAGCATCCATCTATGTCGACGACACACCAGTGATGGACGAGCTCACCCTTCAGCTCAAAGCTCGTCAGGCCAAGATGCGGCACAACATCGACATGATCGTTGTCGATTACCTCCAACTGATGCACGGCCGCTCGCGAGGCGACGACAACCGGGTCCAGGAGGTCTCGTCTATCTCACGAGCATTGAAGGGTCTAGCTCGTGAGCTGCGGATACCTGTGATCGCAATCTCACAGCTCAGCAGGGCGCCCGAACAGCGCCCAGACAAGCGCCCGATCCTCAGCGACCTGAGAGAAAGTGGTGCGATCGAACAGGATAGTGACGTTGTAATGTTTCTTTATAGGCCAGAGTACTATAAGTCAGACGAGAGGCCGGGAATTGCCGAGGTCATACTGGCCAAGCACCGCAACGGCCCGACCGGAATGATCGAGCTCAAGTTCCGCCGCGACCACACACGGTTCTACAACCTGGAGACGAGGCGGCCCGAGCCCGGCACCGAGTAGCCATGGTCATCATCCTGGTGGGCGGCCAGTGGGGCGACGAGGGCAAAGGCAAGGTCATCGACTACCTCGCCTCCAAGGCCCAAATGGTCATCCGCACCCAGGGCGGAAACAACGCCGGCCACACGGTGGTGACCGAGCACGGCGAGTTCAAGTTCCAGCTCATGCCCTCGGGCATCCTCTACCCGCACTGCACATGTGTCATTGGGAACGGCGTGGTCGTCGACCCCATCGTGCTTCTGCGCGAGATCTCCCAACTGCGCGAGCGGGGGATCGAACCGAAGAAGCTGTTCGTCAGCGAGCGCGCGCACATGGTGATGCGCTATCACCCGCTCTTCGACCAGCTCGAGGAGGAATCGCGCGGCGACGACCGCCTCGGGACCACGTGGCGCGGCATCGGCCCGGCTTACTCGGACAAGGTCCGCCGCATCGGATTCCGGATCGGCGACCTGCAGAAGGAAGCCTTCATGCGGAAGAAGCTCGCCTTCGTGGTCGGCCAGGTCAAGAACCCCGTCCTGACGAAGCTTTACGGAAAGGACGCCCTCGACTGGGAAAGCATGCTGGCCGAGTACATGGGCTACGCGAAAGAGCTCGACCCGTTCATCAAGGACACGTTCCCGCTCATCCAGGAAGCCCTCGATGGCGGCGCCAACATCCTGCTGGAGGGGGCCCAGGCGACGATGCTCGACCTGGACTTCGGCACTTACCCCTATGTCACCAGCTCGAATCCGACCGCAGGTGGCGCGCTGACGGGCAGCGGCATTCCGCCGACCAAGGTCGACCTCACGATCGGAGTTTTCAAGGCATATACGTCGAGGGTCGGATACGGACCCTTTCCATCCGAGCTGCTCGATGAGGTTGGCGACCAGATCCGCGAACGCGGCCATGAGTTCGGCACCGTGACGGGAAGAGCGCGCCGGATCGGCTGGTTCGATGCCGCCGTCGCGCGCTACGCCGTCAAATTGAACGGCGTCGGGTGCGCGGCGCTCATGCGGCTCGACATCCTCGACGACCAGCCGCTCTTGAAGATCTGCACCGGTTACAACTTCCGAGGCAAGCGTTTCGACTACCCCCTGGCGAACATCTCGCATTACAAGCACTGCGAGCCGGCCTACGAGTCGATGCCCGGGTGGCAGCAGGAGATCGGCGGCGCCCGCTGTTGGGACGACCTGCCGCAGGCCTGCCGTGACTACGTGGAGCGAATCGGCGAGCTCATCGGCGCACCGATCGAGCTGGTCGGTACCGGACCCCGGCGCGACCAGTTCATCACCCGGGGCCGCAAGCTCTTCGACTGAGATCCGGTGCGCTAGCTCGCGCGCGGGATGCTCTTGACGACCCGGAGCTGCGCCTCCCGCTGCCGCAGGAGGCGGTTCCGTTGCCAGCGCTCACGCAACAGAAACGTGCCCCAGGTGATCACTGCGACCGCGGCCGAAGCGGCCTGGATCCCGGCCACGACGAAGAATGCAGCTTCGATTCCGTAACCCCGCACCCTGAGCCCTACGGCGAGCAGGCCGGCGGCAAAGCCGAGCACCGGCCGCACCGCCCACGAGTCTGGCAGCGTGCGGCGATCGGCGAGCAGCAGCCCGGCCGCGAACCACGTCGGCCCGCTGTCGAGCTGGAACAGCGCATCCCAGTGGTAGAGATAGATGGGCACCAGGGCCCCGAGCAGGAAGGTGGCCAGGACGACCAGGCTCAGCCGCCGCGCATATGCCAACCACGCGATCGCGATCGCGACGGCCAGCAGCGACGTGGCGAAAACAGGACCCGGCACGTTGCCTACATACAAAGTGGTCGGATTGATGAAGACGAGCGCCGCCTGCGGCCCGAAATATTGGTGCCAGATCCAGATCGGGTCGGAGGCCGCCTTGCCGGTGACCGTGTTGACGTACATGAACGGCGCTCCCCTGGTGATCACCGCGACAATCGCGTAAGCGAAGAGCCCGGTTTGTGCGCGGATCGCGGGGATGTAGCGACCACGCACCAGCTCCAGCGACACGGTCAGAGCCGCGATCGCGATCGATGTAGCGAGCCGGGCACCCGCACCGACGAGCGCGACCCCGATCACGGCCGCGAGCAGCGGGCTTGCTTGTGGGCGGGGAATATGTCGGCGCCACAGCAAGAACGCAAGGATGTGGCCGCTGATGCCGAAGGCGAACGCGATGGTCAGCATCTCGACTGCGGGGAGCTTGAAGATGAGCAGACCAGCGACCACGGGCGGAGCCAATGCGATCCCGAAAGTTAGGTCATCCGGAAGCGATCGCGGATTGAATGCGGCCCGGTCAAGCCAGGCCCCGGCACGAGCCAGCACGCATGGATTGTAGGGATCTGGGCTCCCCACAATGTGGGGAGCTCCGCCCGCGACCGAAGGTCGCCGGCGGTGAGGGGAGGGGCGCGCTTGAGTGATAATCGGCAGGCTCGTGTCGCTTTCCAGTCGACGTCTTGCCGCGACGCTGGTGGCAATGATCGGGAGTCTCGCCGTATGTGCCGGCGCCGTCGCCGCCACACTTCCCGATTCCACATGGGTGGCGCTGTCGTCGCTACCGAAGCAAGGACAGTCACCGGTGTTCGCTCTTGCGGTCGATCCCGCAAACAACCAAGCAGTCCTCGCCGGGAACGGGCAGGGCTCCCTTTTGAGATCGACAGATGGCGGTTCGACATGGACCACCGTGCACACGGGACGCGTCGCGATCACGGCGATTGCTTTCGACCCGTTCACGCCTGGGCAGGTCATGGCCGGTACTCGAGGAGCGGGTGCGTTGATCAGCACTGATGCCGGTGCCAGGTGGAGCGCCGTGACCGGCCTCGATGGGCGCGACGTTCGTGTGTTCGGGTTCGCGCTCACGCTCGTCGCCGCCGGTACTGACAACGGAATCTATGTCAGCGCCGACGGGACCGCATGGTCGCAGTCGGGTTTGCTCAACACGAGCATCGACGCGCTGGCGGTGGCGGCAGTGCACAGTCCCGTCCACCTTGTGGCCGGCAGCGACTCGTCTTCCACTGCGGCCGGCCCCCCGCTTTACGACAGCACCGACGCCGGCGCCACCTGGACGCCGGTGACGCCCGCAATCAGCGGCACCGTGGTGTCGAGGCTCGTCGCGGGACCGCTGCCGCCGACGGGCAATGTGAGGCCACTGGTCGCGGGCACGAATGCCGGCCTGTTCTCTTCCGCCGACAACGGCGCGACCTGGACGCCGCTCAGCGGCGGTGACCTGCTCCCGTCGACTGACTACACGCAGGTCGCTTTCGTCACCGATCACTACGACCGCTTCTATGTCGGAAGCGACGGGGGCGGATCGCGTGCCGGCGGCCTGTGGTCGACGCGAGACAAGGGCCAGCATTTCAGCTCGCTGGTCCCGCCGCTCCCGTCGGTCACCGCGCTCGCGGTCTCCAATGACGAGGCGCCGTTCCTCTACGTGGCCACCTTCCGCGCGTCGGATCACACCCCCGCGGTGTGGGCATACCACGACACGGGAGCACCACCACAAGGCCCCTTCACAACGGGCGCGCCTTCGGCCAGCAGCGCACGGGACGGCCGCACAAACCGCGGTGGTCTGTTCGACTTCCTGGGCGTCCTGTCCTCGTCCCAGACCCCATACATCGCAGTCGGAGCCGTGGCGCTGCTGGTACTCCTACTCGCCGCGATCTCGCACTTCCGCGGCAGCCGTAGGTAGACTCGCGGTCACGTGACATCGCCGCACGCGCGCCTTCGTGAGCTCGGGCTCGAGCTGCCCGCCCCGCCCGCCGCGGTGGCTTCGTACGTCCCCACCCGGTTGGTGCCGGTGGGGGAGGGAAGGTCGTTGCTGTACATCGCGGGACAGGTTTCCGCGGAAGGCGGGAAGCGGTTGACGGGACGCTGCCCGGATGAGGTGAGCGTCGAGCAGGCCACGGCCGCGGCCCGTGTGTGCGCGCTCAACCTGCTGGCCCAAATGGAGGCTGCCGCCGGGCTCGACAATGTCGAGCAAGTCATGCAGCTCACAGGTTTTGTACTTTCAACCGATGACTTCGGCGACCAGCCGCAGGTCATCAATGGCGCGTCGGACCTGATCGTCGATGTGCTCGGCGAGGCGGGCAGGCACACCCGGATCGCGCTCGGAACCAATGCTTTGCCGTTTTCAGTGACTGTCGAGATTGCAGCGGTCGCGGTTGTCCGCGCCGGCTGAGACCGCGCCGGCGCGGGCTGAGCTGAAGCCCGGTCCGGGCCGCCGGCCGCGCTTGCTACTGATCGGCAGCGTCATATACCTGGCGCTGATCTTCGGATTCATGCTGTGGCGCGGCATCTCGATCGAGCCAGAGGAGGTAGCGCTTGCCCTTCTGGTGATCGCTATCGCCATGGGGCGCGGCCGCACCTTCGTCGCAGATTGGGCGCCGTTCCTGCTCCTGTTCTTTGCTTACGAGGCGATGCGTGGGTTCGCGGCGAAGACAGGATTCGCTCCCCACGACCTATCGGGACTCGAACGTGCCCTGTTCGGTGGTGCTGTGCCGACACTGGTCCTCCAGCATGCTTTTTATCGGCCCGACAGGATCGGCGTCCAGGACATCCTCGCGATGTTGTTTTACTTCATGCACTTCGTCCTGCCGATAGTGGTGGGATTCATCTTTTGGCTGAACAGCCGAGATCACTACCGGCGCTTCATCGCCGCCCTCCTGCTGATGTCCTTTCTGGCATTCGTGACCTACCTCTTCTGGCCCAGCGCGCCGCCCTGGTATCAGCTCCACGACGTCGTGAAGATCAATGACCAAACCGTTCATAAGTTTTGGGGCTTCACCTACGTCACGCCCATCTACCACAGCTTCAATCCGAACCAGTTCGCAGCGTTCCCGTCGTTGCATGCTGCCTTCCCGGCACTGGCAGCCGTTTACGCATGGCGACGGTACCGGTGGCTCGCGTTCCTCTTGATTGGTTGGACCTTGGCAGTTGCGCTGTCGATCGTTTACTTGGGCGAGCACTACGTTGTTGATGCGCTGGACGCGCTCGTCTACGTGGCGGTGGCCGCGTTCATAGTCGAGGCCGTGAGCCGGTGGCGGACGAAAGCTAGGCCTGCCAGACCCTCCGCATGATCGCGCGGGCCAGCTTGTCGGGGTCGTGGTGTGACGGGAGGCGGACGTTCACGACATCGGCTGCGATGAATCTGACCTCGGGGTGAAGGGCTGCGTCCTCCGACCTGAAGACGACCTGTGACTGCCCGCCGGTCGGCATGTGCGCATGGTTTGAGTTGACGAGCACGAAGTCGAAAATGTTCGAGCCCACGTGCTCGCTGATCACACGCAGGTAGTCGTCGACACAGTAGCCCTCGGTTTCGCCCTTCTGCGACGCCAGGTTGCAGATGAGCACCTTGAGAGCCGGCGACGCCTTGATCGCCTCGACCATTCCTTCCACCAGCAGGTTCGGGAGGATGGAGGTGTAGAGCGAGCCCGGGCCGATGACGACGAGCTCGGCATTGAGGATCGCCTGCGCCGCTTCGGGGTTGACCTGGGCTCCGTCTGGTTTCAAGAAAACCTGAGTGATGGGCGCGTCTTGCATTGGGATCTTGGACTCGCCTTCGACGGATCGTCCGTTGATCGACGCCACGAGGGTGACGTCCTGGAGGGTCGAGGGCACGATGGTGCCTTTGACCGCGAGCACCTTGCCCGACTCGCGCAAGGCATGCTCGAAGTTTCCCGTCACGTCAGCCATGGCCATGATGAAGAGGTTCCCGAAGGAATGACCGTCGAGGGATCCCTCCTTGAATCGGTGGTCGAACAGCTGCTTCATCAGCGGCTCCGCGTCGGCCAGCGCGATGAGGCACTGGCGGAAGTCCCCGGGCGGGAGGATGCGGTACTCGTCGCGGAGCCTGCCGGAGGAGCCGCCGTCGTCCGCCACCGTGACGATGACCGAAAGGTTCGACGTGTAGGTCTTGAGGCCGCGCAGCAGCGAGCTGAGCCCTGTGCCGCCACCGATGGCGACGATGCGCGGCCCGCGGGCCTTCAATCGGAATGCGTGAATCACGTCCACGATGCTGCTCGTGCTGTTGCCAGGCAGGAACGGGCCGAGGACTGATTGCGTCAGCTTCACGTAGCTGAACAGCAGGAGACCGAGGCCAAGAGTCCCGAAGATGATCGCGCGCGCCCAGTGGGGCAAGAACTGCAAGGTTATGTAAAAGAACTGAGGCGGCAGGGTGGCGGTCTCGTAGAACGCTTTCAGGAAGTACGCGAATCCGAGCACGACCACGAGCTCCGCGACCATGAGCAGCAGAAGCCAGCGCTTGATCTCGAGACCAGGCGTGAGCCATCGGAGCCAGCGAGTCTTCGATTGGAGCCTGGTGGCCATCTACCCCACCTGCAGGAACGGTTTCAAGACGTGCAAGGTTATCGTTGGACTACTCTTCAATCAGCCAGTATGCGTACTTTGCGTGGGCTACGCCGTCTGCTCCGGGTTGCCGTGGTCGGCCTCTTCGTGGCCGCCGTCGCGACCGAGCTGTCCAAGCCCGAAGATCAGCGCACATGGCATGGCAAGGTCGGGGGCGTCGTGCCATATGACTTTCGACCACCGACATGGGAACGCATCAGGACGGCTTACTGGAATCCTGAGACCGATCGCTTGTTCAGCGATCGCGTATTTGGCGTAGGGTGGGCCGTCAACCTGTACCAGGCCAAACGCCTGCTCGAGGCCGCTTACGAAGCGCTGTTGGGCGGGCCTCCTTCGCTCTCGATCCGGATGAGCACCCGGGAGCCGTCCAGGGGCCGCTCCCGCAAGGGCGCCGGGGAAGACGACTAGGACGTAGCCTGCCGGCGGCTGCGCAGGCAGGCGACAGATTCAAGGTAGGCGACCACAGGTGTGGATAAGCCTGTGCAAAACCCCAGTTTAGAGACGCGCCGAGGCCGGCGCCAGGTCGCTTAGCCGACGTCCTCCATCGACAGCACTCGATCGGCAACCTCGATCACGTAGCGAAGCGGGCGCCAGCAGGGCCAGGGCCAGGCATTTATATGGGCCCTCGCCTTCGAGTGGCCGACGGTTCACGGCCCGATCGTCACCCCCCGCTAAAATCACAGCCCTGATCCCAACCTCGTCATCCGGCGTGAATCAGGCGCGGTAACAAAACTTGGGGAGTGGCGCAACGGTAGCGCAGCTGACTCTGGATCAGAAGGTTGAAGGTTCGAATCCTTCCTCCCCAGCCACCAGCGCGGATCCCAGCGCTCCAGCCATCTACCTCTCGCCGCAATAAGACGATGCTCGACAGAGGAACGAGCTAGGCCATGTCTCCCGGAGGGCGGGCCGCTGCTCCTCATCGACTGATCGTCCACTCCGCCGTGGGTACGGCGGTGGTCACGGGATCGTCTGCCGATGCGATGTGGGAGACAGCGGCCGCCATCGAGTCGGCCGCGACTTAGGAGTCGCACAGACCTGGACCTGCGCGGAGATGAGTGGGGGATGCTTCTTTACGACTGAATCCGCGCCCTAGCTGACTCCTCGCCGCTCGCGCTGAGCGCGGAATGTCGCGATCGCCGCCTGGCGATAGCGCTCAGCCATCTCGACGTAGCGAGCGGCGTCATCCGTGATGTCAGGGTCGTGCGCCTGATGCCGCCGGCTCAATGCCAAAGCCGCAAACTTGGCGCCTCTCATGTACGGCTCCAGCTGCTCCAACGGTAGCGGTCGATCGCCACGCGCCATCTCAGCCTCCTTCGCGAAGTGAGTCGAAGAGCTCATCGTCTGTGGGCCGGTCCGCAAAGTCGCGTCCGACGTAAGCCCAGCCAATGGAGCGGTCCTTCCGGATGGCAAAGATCGAAGGCTTGGCGATACCCCCCTCGGTGTCGGTCCACACACCCCACTCCTTGGTGACGCGGCCCTCGGGGTCACTCAGCAAGGGAAAGGGGAGCAGGAGCTTCTCCACCATCGCCCGATTGTTCTCGATCGGATCCACCGAGATCCCCGCCAGGCTTACGCCCGCGGCGACGAATCGGTCCCAGTTCCTTGCGTACGAGGCCAACTGCCCGTTGCAGTAGGGTCACCAATCTCCCCGGTAGAAGACAAGCAGAACCGGTCCCTGGGCAAGGTGATCGACGAGGCGCCATGGCTTGGCCTCGTGGTCGGGCAGTTCGAAGTCGATCGCTTTCTCCACAGCTACAGGAACCGCGCCGAGACCATCCCTGATTCCGACGATTTTCGGACCGGCCGAAGACCGGGAATTACGCGCCCCCAGCGGTGTTGAACCGCTCGTCTCCTCACATCTCGCCGTGGGGTTTCTCTTGCATATGGCGTTCTCGGTTGTAGTTGGCGTGGCGTTCGGATTGATCCTCCTGGCCGCCATCAGGGCGCTGCGGCTGCCGCTGCTCGCAACGCGAATTGGCTATACGGGAGCCGCGGTGATCGGTGCGGTGATCCTTTATGGGCTCACCTTCGGGCTGATCGCATTTGCCCGGCTGCGTCCGAGCATCACCGCTCCGAGCCTTCGTCAAGCAGCCGCCTAGAATTTTCGATCGCGCTTGGCCCCTCGTTCGGTCGAGCTCCTGACATCAGGCTGTAACAAAGGCCTGGGAATGTGACCCTGCCGCGAAATCTCGCGGATATGGAAAACAGAGAGGAGTTACGACCATGAAGCTTGTCCGTCTCGCGACCATACCGGCGACCATCGTGAGCCTACTGGCGCTCGCCCAGCCAGCCTCGGCCACAGTGACAGCAAACTCGGGCTTCTACGATCATCAGGTGATCGAGTACCAGGCCACTGCGCAGGTCACCTCGTCGCCTCAAGCGGCCCAGCTGATAAGCAAGGGCAACATCGTCTTTCACATCGTCGACGCCAATGGCAACATTCCAGACGTGCAGCTGGCACGCCTTCACGCCGCCCTACCGAACGACCCGACGGGCGGCAACGTGCTCAACTTCATTCCCACCGAGGTCGGCTATTCAGGCGGGGCCTGGAATCTGCAGATCTTCCACTGGAACCGCGGAGTGACTCCGGTCGAGTTGAGCAAAGACGACGACATCCTCGCTGCCGTCGCGGCGGGGCAGGGCACGCTCGAGGTCACGTCAACCCTGGTTCGCTGCCCGCTTATCGACTTCGCAGCCCTGCGCTGAGAGTGCAAGTCTCGCGGTTGCTGCGCAGCGTCAGGGGTCGGATCGCCGTCGCCTCGATGGCGGCGTCCGGGCTCGCGCTTGGTGTGGAGGCGGTCGGCGTCCAGGGAGTGGGCGCCGCCACCTTCCAACGCTTGATGGTCGAGCACGGCGCCAGCGCTGAGCTTGCTCATGCCATGTTCGACGAATCGGTGACGAGAGTCGTGATCGTCACCACGCTGCTGGCCTTGCTGGCTTCGTTGGGCTTGGCGATCGCACTGTCCCAGGCTGTGACGCGGCCCTTGGATGGGGTCGCCCGTGCCGCTCGCCGGCTGGCGGAGGGGAACTATGGCGTCAGGGTGAATCGACCCGCGGCCCCCGAGTTGGCGTCACTCGCCGACTCGTTCAACCAGATGGCGGCCGAACTGGAAGATCAGGAGCGGCTGCGGCGCGACCTGATCAGCAACTTCGCGCACGAACTGCGGACGCCACTTACAAATCTGAAGGGATACATGCAGGCGCTTCGAGACGGAGTTATGCCAACCAGCGCAGAGGTTTTCTCATCACTCGACCAGGAGGTGGATCGCCTCTACAGGCTCTCGCTCTCACTGGACGAACTTGGGACGGGCGCATCACCCATGGCGCGCTCTGGGCTCGACACGATCGATCTTGGGCAGGTCATCGAAGCCGCGTTGAAGCTCTCGTCCCCGGCCTTCGACCGTCGCCGCATCAAAGTCGAACTGGCCTTGACTGCCGGCCTGCGGGTTTTGGCCAACCCAGACCACATCGCCCAGGTATTACTGAATTTATTCCAGAACGCCGCCCGCTACACGCCAGAGGGTGGCTCGGTATCGATTCGCGCCGAGGTCGACGACGGGTCAGTGTTGGTCAGCGTGATCAACAGCGGTGAGGGCATCCCGGCGGTCGACCTTCCTCACGTCTTCGAGCGCTTCTATCGGGTCGAGAAATCGCGCGACCGATCTCGGGGCGGGGCGGGTATCGGGCTGGCGGTAGTCAAACAGCTGGTCGAGGCGACAGGGGGCCGAGTGGGCGTAGAGTCGGACCGCGGTTTGACCAGGTTCTGGTTCAGCCTCCCAACCTGAGCTGCGGTCGGCTCATGTTGTCGGGGGCTTGGGGAGAGCCGCAGCGCGATAACCGGCTCCGCGCACCGTGCTTATGTAGCGCGGCGCCACGACGTCGTCACCGAGCTTGGCCCTGATGCGTTTGATGGCAACATCAATCGCCCGGCCGGTGACCTCGCCGCCCAATCCGTAGACCGACTCCACGAGATGCTCGCGCGAGAGCACCCGGCCCTTGGCCCGGATTAGGGTCACCACCAGACGGAACTCGAGGTCACTCAAGGCCACGAGTCGGCCGGCGCACAGGACCTCTCGTCTCTCTAGGTCGATCTGGAGGTCGCCATGATGCAGGGTCTCGGTGGGCAGGTCCCCTGGCGAGCTTCGACGCATTAGAGCGTTGACCCTGGCCACCAGCTCGGCGGGGCTGAGGGGCTTGGCCAGATAGTCGTCGGCGCCTTCGACCAGCCCGGTGATGCGGTCGCTGACCGTTCCGCGCGCGGACATCATGAGAATCGGCAGGTTGTCGTGCTCCTCCCTCAGGTGCCGGGCCAGGACCAAACCGTCGACGTGCGGCAGCATCACGTCCAGCACAACGAGGTGGGGCCGGTGCGCCTCAATTTTGCTCAGCGCGTCCTCTCCGTCCACCGCTGTGACCACGGAATAGCCTGCCCGAAGCAGGTAGGCCCGCACCAACTCGAGGATTTTGGGATCGTCATCGACGACCAGCACGGATCCTGCCTCCATGCCCTTCATCGATCGTACGGGGACCCACTGACCCGTCGGCCACGCTTGCTGCGGCGCCCCGCTGTGCCGCTCTCGGCCAGTGCGGACCGAAGCAATGCGCCCGCCGACCACCGCATGAGTTGAACTGCCTCTTTGCGCGAGAGGCCGGCGATATCGGTCAGCCAGACGAGAGCCTCGATGCCCGCCGCGCTTCTGATCGCAAGAACGAGCCGCTTCAAGTCGCGTTCCACCATCACGCCCCGCAACGGAGAGAGCGCTTCCCCGATCCACACGATCGCACGACCCTTGCGCAGCGGGAGCTCCCCGCGATGGCTTGGGTCGGGATCCAGTGACAGACGCAGCATCGTGCGCTGTTGCGCCTCCGTGTCAACGATGACGTTCAGAAACGCGGTGACAACTGCGTCGAGTCGACCAGGAACATCCGAAGGCGCCTTCTCGGGAAGTAGGGACCGCGCCTCGATCTCTGGATGGGCCGCCACGAGCAACGCCCGCTGGTTGGGAAAGTAGCGGTAAGCCGTCGTCCGCGAGACGGACGCCCTCGCTGCGGCCTCGTCGACCGTGGGCGTCTGGCCTTCTGTCACCAGTTCGCGTGCGGCCGCCAACAGAACGCCGCGGGTCCGCAGCTTCTGATCCGTTCGGCCGCTCATCTCATATGGGATTGACATTCGTGTCATGGTACTCTAGTCTCGTCGTGGTACTAATGTCCCATAAGTGCAACCGAGGAGGTTCACGGTGGCAATGAGCAAGGTCGTTTCGATCGTCCGTCTCGAGGGTGAAGGCGAAAAGCTGTGGTTCTACGGTGGTGGAGTGCACACCTGGCTCGCCACCAATGCGGAGACCGGAGGCGCGTTCCTGCTCTTCGACGATGTCATGACCAGGGGCAAGACCACGCCTCTCCACTCGCACCCGGAGGTGGATGAAACCCTCTACGTGCTGGATGGCGAGATTCTCGTCCACGTCGACGGCCGCGACCAGAAGGTCGGGCGAGGCGGCGTGGCCATGGTCCCGCGAGGCGTTCCTCACGCCTTCTTGATCACATCGGAGTCGGCGCGCTTGCTGACCCTGGAGACCCCCGGCTCCAGCGAGGCCTTCTACCGAGGCGCCAGCGAACCGTTGACGCCGAGCCTCGAGGCGGCCGCTCCGGTCGACTTCGACCGCGTGCGCGCGTCGGCCGCTCGCAACGGGGGCATCGAGATTCTCGGACCACCACCTTTCGGCAGGTGAGCGCAGTCCGGTAGCGCCGGCCGCCGTCGCGCCTGGACACGCTAACCTCTGACAGGCCAATGCAGACATTGACTCCTGGCTCGATACTCGGTCATGCCGTGCGCCGGCGCGAGGACCCCCGCTTGGTCACCGGCACTGGCCGCTACGTCGACGACATCCAGCCGGAGCGGTGTCTCCACGTGGCCTTTGTTAGGTCGACGCTGGCCCACGCCGCGATTCGCACCATCGACGTCGAAGCGGCGGCTGCCGCGCCAGGCGTCGTAGCCGTGCTGACCGCCGCCGACCTGGGCCTTCCGGCTCGGGTCGGCTTTCCGATGGTGCCGGCGGCCTTGGCGCGGCCGCCCCTCGCCGTCGGGCATGTCCGTTTCGTCGGCGAGCCGGTAGCGCTGGTGGTCGCGGAGAGCCCCGGAGAGGCCGTGGACGCGGCCCAATTGGTCGGGCTCGACCTCGAGCCCCTCGACGTGGCTGTCAATGCGGAAGCCGCCCGCCACACGGGCTCAGCCCAGCTGTTTCCAGCCCACGGCTCCAACGTGGCCAACCACATCGCTTCCCGCGCCGACGCTGACGTCCTGGCCGGCGCCGAGGTGACGGTCCGAGGTCGATTCGTCAACCAGCGCTTGGCGCCCGTACCGATGGAGTCGGAGGCGATCCTGGTGGTGCCTGAGGCGGGGCGACTTCTGGTGTGGGCGACCAGCCAGGCCCCCTTCGGGCTCCGCGCCGCCCTGGCGTCGTCGCTGGCCATGGCCCCTGATGAGATTCGGGTGGTCGTTGGTGACATGGGCGGCGGGTTCGGGGCCAAGGCCGGCGCCCGTCCTGAGCTGATCGTCATCGCCGCGGCCGCGCGAAAGCTCGCGCGCCCGGTGAAGTGGATCGAAACCCGATCCGAGAACTTCATTGGGATGACGCACGGACGTGGACAGGTCCAGGAGGTAGAGCTTGGAGCCACTCGCGACGGCCGCCTGGTGGGCCTGCGTGCCCGGGTCGTAGCCGACATCGGCGCTTATCCGGGAATCGGGATGCTGTTGCCATTCCTCACAGGGCAAATGGCCTCAGGCGTCTACGCGATCCCGGCGATCGACTACGAGGCTGATTGCGTTGTCACCAACACCACACCGCTGGGGGCATACCGCGGCGCGGGCCGGCCTGAGGCGGCCGCGATGGTGGAGCGAGCCATGGACATGCTGGCCGTGGAACTGGGTATCGATCCGGCCGACCTGAGACGCCGCAACCTGATCGCGCCCGATCGTTTCCCCTACACCACGGCTGGCGGGGCGACCTACGACTCAGGCCAGTACGAGAGGGCCCTCGACAAGCTGCTCGAGATCTCGGCTTATCGGAAGCTGCGCGCCGAGCAGGCTCGGCGGCGAGAGGGGGGCGACCGTCTGCAGCTCGGGATCGGCCTTGCGGTCTATGTCGAGGTCACGGCAGTTGGCATCGGCCCGGAATGGGGAGCGGTCCGGATCGAGACGGATGGGACTGCGACCGTGCGCTGCGGGACCACTTCCTTCGGCCAGGGCCATGAAACCTCCCTGGCCCAGATTGCGGCCGAGCAGCTCGGCCTCCCGCTCGAGTCAGTCCTCGTCATCCAGTCCGACACCGATGCTGTCGAGCGCGGCTCAGGCACGGTGGGCTCGCGCTCGATGCAGCACGGGGGCTCGGCTGTGCACCAAGCGGCTCGAGCGGTGCGTGACAAGGCACGCGACCTGGCTTCGCATCTGCTCGAGGCCAGTCCCGAAGACATCGTCTTTGTCGGCAGCGCGGTGGGCGTGGCCGGCGTTCCCGAGCGCGCGCTTTCCTGGGCCGAGTTGGCCGCGGCCGCCAGGGACCGCAAGCGCCTGCCCGACGGAATGGAGCCGGGCCTCGCCGCGGATGCTGACTTTGCAGGTGACGGCAGCTATCCGTTTGGGGCACATTGCGCTGTGGTCGAGGTCGATACGGAGATCGGCGATGCGCGCTTGATCCGCTTCTTCGCGGTCGATGATTGCGGCCGCATCATCAACCCTCTGCTCGCCGAGGGACAGGTGCATGGCGGCATCGCGCAAGGCATCGGGCAGGCGATGCTCGAGGAAGTCATCTTCGACGACCAGGGCACGCCGCGCACTGCTTCGATGGTCGACTACCTCATCCCGAGCATTGGCGAGGTGCCTGAGGTGGTGACCGCCACGACCGAGACGCCCAGCCCCAACAACCCGTTGGGCGCGAAGGGGATCGGCGAGTCCGGCACGATCGGTTCGACCCCGGCGATCCAGAACGCCGTTGTCGACGCGCTGTCACACCTCGGCGTGCGGCATGTCGACATGCCTCTTACGCCGGAGCGGGTGTGGGCCGCCCTCGCCGCAGCCAAACCGTCCTAGCCGCCTGCCTGCGTTCGTAGGACGTGAGTGTGGCGCACTGACGCCCAGATGAGCTCGAACCCGTGTCCGACCACAAATACGATCAGGAAGGCGTTCCAGATCGGGCCGAACCAATCCAGTCGCATCAATGCCGCGACGAAGGCGACGATCGCCAGAATGCTCCAGCCAAGGCCGGTGACGATGCAGTGCGCTTCGCGGCACCGAGCAAAATTCGCCAGGCAATAGGCGCTGAACGCCGCGAAGTACAAGCCGCTGGCATACAAGCCTGCCGGACCGATTGCGCGGCTGACGAAAAAGACACCAACTCCGACGGGAATCGCCCAGCAGCCCCTAAGAACCGGGGCCGTGAGGCCCACGTACCGGTCCATGGTCCGCTCCCACGAGTTGCTCGGAGCGGACGGTGGAGGTGCGCACGTTCCTCCGACGCAGGTCCACTGCTCCAGCCACGAGTCCACGGTGCGCTGGGTCACTGCCGACGAGGATAGGCCGAACATCCGACGGAATTCCTTGCTACGGGGTCTTGGCGGGTACGTACTCCACCACGACGATGCCGGCTTGGAATGCCTTGGTCTCGGTCAAAGCCAGGACTCTCCGCTCGGTACTGTCGGCAAACAGTCGCTTGCCTTTGCCGAGGATGATCGGGTGCAGCATGAATCGGTAGAGATCGATGAGGTTCTCTTGCGCCAACGCGTTGAAGAGCTGCGCGCTGCCGGAGAGCAAGAGATCCTGGCCGGGCTCTTTTTTCAGCTTGCGGATTTCGTCCATCAGGTTCCCTTTGATGAGCCTCGAGCCCGCCCACTCGACCTTTTCCAAGGTGGAAGAGACCACGTACTTGGGCATGGTGTTCATCTTTTCGCCGAATTCGCCCGTGCCTGGCATCGTCGGCCACGCGGCCGCAAAGCCCTCGTAGGTGTTGCGCCCCAACAGGAGCGCGTCGCTTGCCTGCAGCTCCGTCCACTTGAACTGCCCGGCTTCCTCATTGAAGAACGGAAAGGACCATTTACCGGGCTCTTCGAAGACACCGTCGAGCGACAGGTATTCCGTTGCCACCAGTCTCATGTCCGCCTCCCGTTGAAAGTTCGGTGGTGCCGGCTCGGTGAGCCGCCCTTACCAGCTACACGAACGGGCGAGGCCAGAATCGACATCGGTCGTCATCAACGTGGGCGCCGTGAGATTGAAGGCGGTCAGCCGGACTTCGCGACGCGAGCCGTCTGCTGCTGGCACCACGCGTAGAGCGCATCGTAAAGCGGGCTTTCGAGCTCGATCTTTCGGTGGTCCTCGTCCCCGTGGACGATCGCAAAGCCGTGGGCGATCGCTTTCAGCCCGGCGGCCTCAGGCGTCACACCGAGGTCGGCGGCCACATCGGCCCCGTGGACGATCAAGGCGAGCCGGTCGAGCGCGGGGTCCTTCAGGCCGTACTTGACGATCATCGACTCGAAGCTGCACCGGCCGTCGACGTGACCCAGCTCGACGCCGGCCACGTCGTAGGGCACGGCTCCTTCACGCTCCGCCACGGCCGGCACGTCCGGCGCGGCCACGTACAGGAACTCGGCTTCCGGATCGATGAAGCGCTTGATCAGCCACGGGCATGCGATTCGATCGACGCTGGCGTTCTTGCGAGTCACCCACTTCATTTCCTTTTCCCCCTTGTCGTCGAAATGTCGTCACGTCTAGAATCTCGGCGAGTTGTCAGTCGTCCTTGCCGTCATGCCCCTGGCGATCGAGGTCGCGTTCGTTCTGCTCAGCGTCGCGATGCTGGCCGATTGGCTCAGCCACCGGGAGCGACGCCGCGGCTACCTCGCCCTCGCGTTCGGGTCCCTCACGTTACTGGTTCTGATCGCTCCCAGCCTGTCGGATGCGGGGCCGTACGGGCGCCCGCTGATCGACCTGGCGATTCTGCTGTTCTTGCTGTCCGGCTGGGCGCTGCTCATGTTCCGGGACTCGTTCATCCCGCTCCGCGCGAGTACCCGTCGATTCGTAGCGGTGGTGATCGTGCTGGTGGCCGGGTTCGCGATCTTCGTCGAGCTGCCCACCAACACCCAGGCGCCCCACGGCGCGCTGCAGTCGGTCGCTCTCGCCGCGATTCTCATCACCTGGGGCGCCTGCGTGGTGGAGCCGATCGTCACGCTGTGGCTGGCGTCGCGCGGCCGGCCGGCCGTCGAGCGGGCCCGCCTACGATCGCTCAGCCTCGGCTACACGGGCCTTGTGGCGGTGATCATGTTCGGGTCCCTGGGCGGCTCCCTCGTGACCAACGACGCTGCGCAACTGGCGCTCGATCTCGTGGCGCTCGCAATCGTGCCCTTACTGTTCATCAGCTTCTACCCGCCTGCCTGGCTTCGACGCTTGTGGAGCCGGCCCGAGGAGGAGGAGCTCCGCCAGGGTTTGCACAGCCTCCTGACGTTCAGCCCCGATCGGGTCACCCAAGCTGAGCGCGCTCTTGAATGGGCGACTCGGCTGGTGGGTGGCAAAGGCGCCCTCATCATCGACTCGGATTCTTCCATCCTCACGTACCGAGGATTGAACGAGGAGGAGGCCAAGGCAGTTGCCGCTCGGGCGGCGGCCAGCCCCCAGGCCGGCGAGGTCCGGTCTCCGCCGCGAGGGTCGCCGACACTGGTCATCCCGCTCGAGCTGGAGGAGGGCGCGGGGGCGATGGTGCTGGTCGCCGGCGCCTTCACACCCCTGTTCGGCGACGACGAGGTGGTCCGCCTGCGTCAGTACGCCGGCAGCATCACCGCGGGCCTGGATCGGGTGACGTTGAGCGCGCGCATCCGAGACCTCGAGAAGGCGAAGACCGAATTCATGAACATCGCGTCGCACGAGCTGCGCGGCCCGATGACGGTCATCAAGGGCTACCTGACCATGCTGGAGAGCGGCTCTCTGGGTGCCATCGCGCCCAGGGCCATGTCCATCCTCCCGCTGCTCATCGCCAAGGCGGACGAGGTCAACTCGATGGTCGAGCAGATGCTCGAGGCCGCGCGCCTCGAGGAGGGACGATTTGGCCTCCGCAAGGAGCGCGGCGACATCGTCGAGCTCACCGAGCTCGCCATCGACAGCGTGCGGCCCATGCTGGCCAAACACGACCTCGCGGTCGAGCTGCCGCCGGCGCCCGTCCTCGCGGAGGTTGACTCCGAGCGGTTCCAGATCGTGGTCAAGAACTTGATCACCAACGCGATCAAGTACTCGTCGGCAGAAAGCCCGATCGCGGTCGTGGTCAATCGCAATGGCAAGACCGCCCGGGTGATGGTCGTCGACCAGGGGATCGGCATCGCTCCCGAGGACCAGGCGATCCTGTTCACCAAGTTCGGTCGCATCCATCGGGAGTCGACCATGCATGTCGCAGGCTCGGGGCTGGGCCTGTGGCTGTCGCGTGAGATCGCGCGCATGCATGACGGGGACATCAAAGTCGACTCGACGGAGGGCGAGGGCAGCACGTTCATCTTCGAGGTTCCGATAATCGGATGAGATGGACATCCCCATCCGCACGCGATTCGAGCTCCGCAGGCCGCTTGATCTCGCCCTGACGATCGCGCCGATCGGACAGGGTGCCTCCCTGCGATTACACGACCGGGAAGCATGGCGCGCGACCCTCACGCCCGAAGGCGCCGCCACGGTTCATCTCATGCATCGGGACGGCGCGGTCGAGGTCGAAGCCTGGGGGCCAGGCGCCGGTTGGGCCGCGGCGGGTGCGGCAGCCCTGTGTGGGGAGGAGGACGACGACTCGGGCTTCCGGCCCGCTCATCCCCTGCTCGCCGATCTGCACCGCCGGCATCCCGGCCTGCGCCTGCCCAAGACTCGAGCAGTGTTCGAGGCCCTGGTGCCGACGGTGCTGGCGCAGAAGGTGACCGGCGTGGAGGCGCACCGGTCCTACGCCGCGCTTGTGCGCGCGCTGGGTGAATCCGCGCCCGGGCCGGCAGGTCTCACGGTTCCGCCTTCCGCAGCGGTTCTCGCGCGCACGCCGTACTGGACGTTCCACCGCTTCGGAATCGAACGGCGCCGGGCGGAGGTGATCATCCGGGCCGCCCGCAGCGCGACGCGCCTGGAGGAGGCGGTCGGCATGGACCTTCCGAGCGCTCGCCTCCGTCTCGAAGCCTTTCCCGGCGTCGGCCAGTGGACCGCGGCCAAGGTCGCGCTGGTCGCGCTCGGCGACGCCGACGCGGTCCAGGTCGGCGATTACCACCTGCCCCATACCATCGCCTACGCGCTCGAAGGCAAGACAAGGTCGACGGATGAGCGGATGCTCGAGCTGCTCGAGCCGTACAGGGGTCATCGCGCGCGCGTCATCCGGCTGATCGCGCTCGCGGGCATCGCGGCCCCGCGATTCGGACCTCGGATGCCGGTCCGCAACATCGCGCGGAGCTGAGCGGTCGCGCTAGTCGAGCTTCGCGAGCTCCTCCTCGACCAGGTCGACGAGCTCGCGCATGCCTTCGGTATCGAAGACCAATTTCGCCCCGGCAGCCTTGAACAGCTCGGGCAGCGGCCGGGTGGCGCCCAGGGCCAGGGCCTCGCGGTACTTGAGCACGGCGTCTTCGCGGTTGTGAAGGCTGTTCCGCCACACCTGCAGGGCTCCGAGCTGCGCGATGCCGTACTCGATGTAATAGAACGGGCTCGCGAAGAAATGCGGCTGCGTGTACCAGCGCGCGATGCGCTCGCGGTCAAGGCCCGTCCAGTCGACGGTGGGGCCTTCGAAGCGGCGCCGGAGCTCGAGCCACTTACGGTCGCGCGCATCTGCGTCGCGCCCGGCTTCGTCGAGGTAGATCCACTGCTGGAACGCGTCGACTGACGCGCAGTGAGGGAAGAACAGGATTATGCCTTCGAGCAGATCGGCCCGCGAGCGCCGAGCGTCCTGCGCCGAGTAGTAGCCGCCGTTCTCCTTGGCGATAAACGGTGAGGCGAGGAGCTCCATCGACATCGATGCCACCTCGGCCATCTCGGACCCCGTATGCCGCTGAAACAGCAACGGAAGGTTCGAGGCCTCCACCGAGTGGAAAGCATGGCCGGACTCGTGCAGCAGCGTGCGCACATCGCCGTCAACGCCGACCGCGTTCATGAAGATCAGGGGCAGCTTCCTGAATGGCAGGGTCATGCAGTAACCGCCAGGAGCCTTGCCCTTGCGATTGTCCAGGTCGAGGAGGCCGGCGTCGTCCATGGCCTGGTAGTAGCCGCCGAAGTCGGGATCGACGTGGGCGAAAATCGGCGCGGCGGGATCGATCAAGCCTCTGATGTCGTCGAATGGTTTGAGCGGCGGACGGCCGGATGGATCTACTGACGTGTCCCAGGGGCGCAGCGTCTCGAGGCGCATGCGGCGCCGGCGCTTTTCAGTGATCCGTTCGACTGCCGGCAGCACGGCCTCCTCGACGGAGACGTGAAAGCGCAGGCAGTCTTCCGGCGTGTAGTCGAAGCGGTTCTTCTCCCGGTGAGCAAAGTCGCGGTAGTTGGCGAAGCCGGCGTTCTTGGCCACCTTCTGCCGCAGGTCGTACATGCGGTCGAAGATGCCGGCCAGGATGTCGCGCTGCTCGATGTAGGGCTGAGCTCGCAGCCTGAAGGCGCGCTCCCGCACGGTGCGGTCGGTGGAAAGGAGAAACGGCAGGAGCTGGGCCGGGGTCTTCTCTTCGCCGTCCCACTGGACGGTCATCGCGCCGTTGATCTTGGCCCACTGCGTGCCCAGTTCTGAGATCTGTGCGAACAGAGGCACGTTGGCCTCGTCGAAGATGTCCATCTGGTTGCGAAACCTCTGGATCATCGTTTCGAGCCCTGGGCGCACATAGCCCAGCTCAACGAGTCTTGCCTGCAGGCGCACCCGCTGCTCGTGCGCGCGGGGCGAGATCTGGGTCCCGAACCGCAGCTGCGCGGCCTCTCGGTCCGTATCGGCCGTGTCGCAGGAGTAGGCGAAGTTGGCCAGAGCCGCCGCCTCCGACAGCAGCGACTCGAATCGCGACCAGTCGGCGAGCCAGTCCTCGACATTGCCGGCGTTTAGCGGGCGGCTGGCCAGCGCCTCGTAGTACGGGAGGACGTCCTCCCAGGACGCATCCTTGAATGCGTCCGGAGTCTCCGGAAGTACTTTCGCGGCCATCACACACCCTCCACAGCCGTTGAGCGCACGCTTGCCTGCACGCGGGCTCGACACTTCATCGTATAGAAGTGATGGAGCGTAAGTCGTCATCGTCGATGCGGCTTCCCACCGCTGTGCGGGCGGCTGCGTTGGCCGCGGTCGGCGGAGACCGCCTGCAAAAGGAATTCGCGTGGATGAGCTGGGCCGGGACGGTCTGGCGGCTGGAGGGCCAGGACGGCGCCGTCTACGTCAAGCGCGCGGGCGACTTGAAGGCCGAGCACGATCGCACGGTGTGGCTGGCCGGCCGGCTGCCGGTGCCGGAGGTGCTGGGCCTGTTCCGCGGCTTCGGCGACGACTGGCTGCTGACTCGCGCCGCCCGGGGGATCCCGCTCTCCGATCGCGCCCTCGGTTGGGAGCCGCCACGCGTCGCCAAGCGGTTGGGGGAGATCCTTCGCGACATCCATGCGGTCGACGCCACGGGCTGCCCCTTCGGCGAGCCCCGACCCGGCCACGTCCTCATTCATGGCGACTACTGCCTGCCCAACGTGCTGGTGGAAGACGGCCGCCTCAGCGCTCTCATCGACCTCGGCCTGGCGGGCCTCGGCGATCCTCAGGACGACCTCGCGGCCGGAGTGTGGACGCTGCAGTACAACTTCGGGCCGGGCCTTGCGCGCGAATTCCTGGACGCCTACGGTTGGCCGCCCATGAGCGACCAGGCGATCGAGCGCCTGCGACGCCGCTACAGCCGCTAGCTGCCTACGACTGTTTCCGCCTCTTTGGCGCCAACGGGGCCCTATCTGGTTTGGAATTGCGCCCTTTTGGCGCCAACGGGGCCTTTTCGCGTGGGACTGGAAGGACCGTGTCGACGACCCGCCAGCAGTACCACGCGGCGATCGAGCGGTACGGTCGGAACTTCTCGCCTTCGGCCTGCATCAAGCGCGGTTTGAGCGGTTCTTGGAGCCCGTGCGCGGTCGCCCAGCCCTTCCGCACGCCGTAGTCGTCCACCGGCCAGACGTCGAGACGGCGCAGCTGGAACATGAGGAACATCTGGGCCGTCCACGGACCGATGCCGCGGACCTGCACCAGGCGTGCGATCAGCTCGTCGTCGGAGAGCGAGCCCACGTCGCCGAGCGGGACCGTGCCGTCCTCCACCTTTCGCGCCAGGTCGGTGACGGCAGCCGTCTTGGAGCCGCTCAAGCCGGCCGTTCGCATCGCGCCTTCGGGCAGAGCAAGCACCCCCGATGGCGAAAGGCCGTCCGCGAAGAGCTTGAGGAAGCGGCCGTGGATCGCGTTGGCCGCGGCACCGGCCAGCTGCTGAAACATGATCGAGCGCACGAGGGCGGCGAACGGATCCTCGGACGGCCCGCGCAGCGTCACCGGGCCCACCGCCTTGATCAGCCGGGCCATCGCCGGGTCGCGCCGAGCGACGAGTCTCGTGCCTCGTGCCAACTCGGCCGGCGTGGGGCGGGGGTCGGCGGTGGCGCTCAGGCGAACTCGGACATGAACTGCGCGAACTCGTCCCGCGTGAGTCGCAGCTGGTCCTCGCCCAGGTCAACCAGCGGGCTGTCCGGGATCCGCTCCGTGGTGGCGAAGTCGACCGAGGCCGGGTCGAGGTAGAGCAGACCGGTCACCAGATGGCCGGCCGCGCGGCCCTCTTCGATCACCTTCATGGCGGCGCGGCGGTCGGTGGGGTCGTGGTCCTCGCCCAGCTTCTTGAGCAGGATGTGCGACCCGTCGTGGAGCTCCACATCCCGTACGGTCCCCGGCTCGTAGTCGACGTGGACCTCTTCGAAGAACGGGATGAAAGAGACGTCGGCGATCGATTCTTCGTGGTCCTTGATCCAGCTGTAGCTCTTCGTCGAGCCATCGTGGTCGTTGAAGGTGACGCAGGGCGAGACGATGTCGAGGACCGCGGTGCCCCGGTGGGCGATGGCAGCCTTGATCAGCGGCACGACCTGCTTGCCGTCGCCGCTGAAGGACCGCGCGACGAAGGTGCAGCCGAGGGTCAGCGCCACCGCGCAAGGATCGATGGGCTGGAAGGTGTTGACGGCGCCTTTCTTCTGCACAGAGCCGAGGTCTGCCGTAGCCGAGAACTGGCCCTTGGTGAGGCCATACGTGCCGTTGTCTTCGATGATGTAGGTGCAGTCGATGTTGCGGCGGATCATGTGCATGAACTGGCCGAGGCCGATTGACGCGGTATCGCCATCACCGGAAACGCCGAGCATGATCAGCTGTCGGTTGGCGAGCTGAGCGCCTGTGGTCAGGGCGGGCATGCGCCCGTGCACGCCGTTGAAGCCATGAGCCGCTTCGACGAAATATGCGGGCGTTTTCGAAGAGCACCCGATGCCGGACATCTTGGCGAGGCGGTGCGGTTCCACCCCGAGCTCGTAGAGCGCCTTGATCATGTGGTTGGTGATCGAGTTGTGGCCGCACCCGGCGCACAGCGTGGTGGCCGCGCCCTTATACGCATCGCGAGGCAAACCAACTCGATTCAGGGTCGTGCTCATGCGGGGACGGCCTCCGACTCGAGTAGGGGTTCCGTGATGGCGTCGGCCGGGATGGGCTGGCCGTCGTAGTGGCGAATGGAGCGTAGGCGGTCGACGAGCACCGGGGGCAGGGCGAGGCGCAGGAGGTCGTAGACCTGGCCGTCGCGGTTCTGCTCGATGACGTACACGCGCTCGTGTCGCGAGACGAACTCGGCGACCTGCGCGGACAGCGGCAGGGCCCGGACGCGCAGGTAATCGACGGGCAACTTCGCCGCCGCGAGCGCCGAGCGCGACTCCAGGACGGCTGCGTGGGTGGAGCCGAACGCGATGAGCCCGATTTTGGATCCGGTCGATTCGTCGATCACCGGCGCGGGCAGCGCGGCGCGTGCGGTCTCGAACTTGCGCGACAGCCGATCCATGTTGGCCGCATACGCCTCAGCGCTCTCCGTGTAGCGGGCATGCTCGTCGTGGCCGGATCCGCGCGTGAAGTAGCCGGCCGCGGGGTGGTCCGTGCCTGGGAGCGTCCGGTATGGGACGCCGTCTCCGTCGACGTCGCGATACCTCGCCCACTCGCCGGCCAGGCGCTCGAGGTCGGCTTTTGACAGCACCTTCCCACGGTCGAACGGCTTGTCCGGGTACTTGAACTCTGGCGTCATCCAAAGGTTCATGCCGAGGTCGAGGTCGGAAAGCACGAACACGGGGGTCTGGAATCGGTCGGCGTAGTCGAACGCGTCGCGGGCGAACTCGTAGCACTCCTCGACCGTGCCCGGCAGCAGCACCAGGTGCTTGGTGTCGCCGTGGGACAGGGTGTATGCAAACCCGACATCGGCCTGCGAGGTGCGCGTCGGGAGTCCCGTGGACGGCCCGATGCGCTGGATGTCGAAGATGACGACCGGCACTTCGGCGTAGTAGGCCAGGCCGGCAAACTCGGCCATCAAGGAGATGCCCGGCCCGGACGTCGAGGTCATCGCGCGCGCCCCTGCCCATCCGGCTCCGATGGCCATTCCGACGGCGGCGAGCTCGTCTTCCGCCTGCACAACCGCGATGCGCTTCTCACCCGTCTCCGGGTCGGTGCGGAAGCGCTCCGCGTAGGCGATGAGGTTCTCGCACAGCGAAGACGACGGCGTGATCGGGTACCAGGCCACGACGGTGACGCCGCCCATAAGGGCGCCCAGCGCGGCCGCCTGGTTGCCGTCGACGAGCACCTTGGAGTCCACGAGGCCGGTCATCGCCTCCAGGCGGTAAGGGTCCTTCTTGGAGAAGTTGTCCTGCCAGTGGTCGAAGCCCACCTTGATGGCGTCGAGGTTGAGCGGCACCGCCTTGGGCTTGGACAGGAACTGCCTCGTGACCGCGTGCTCCAGGGCCTCCCACGGGATGCCGAGCAGCCCGGCGACGACGCCGACATAGATCATGTTGGCGAGCTGCTTCCGCAAGGTGTCGTTCTGGATCTTCGACTTGGCGAGCTTGGAGAACGGCACCGCGTAGTAGGTGACGTCGGTGCGGGCGTCGGCGGTGGAGAAGACCTCCTCGTGCACCACGACGCCACCGGGCCGCACGGTCCGCAGGTCCTGGTGCCAGGTCGCGGGGTTGAAGGCGACCAGGATGTCGACCTGGTCCCGGCGCGCCATGTGGCCCTGGGGCGTGACGCGGAGCTGGTACCACGTCGGCAGGCCTTCGATGTTGGAGGGAAAGACGTTCTTGGGGGCCACCGGGATGCCCATGTGGAAGATCGCCCGGGTCAGGACCAGGTTCGCCGTTTGGCTCCCCGAGCCGTTGACGGTGGCGGCCTGGATGGTGAGGTCGTTGATGATCTGGTTGGTCACTTGGTCATGTGCAGCGGATTGTGAATTTTACGCGCACGTGCGAGCCGAACCAGGTGTTCGGGCCGCCGATTGGTTACAGTCCACAACTTGTGAAGGTCGGCACCCCCAAGGAGACCGCGCCCGACGAACGCCGGGTGGCGCTCGTCCCCGACTCGGCGACCAGGCTCGCCGCCGCCGCCCTCGAGGTCGACGTTGAATCGGGAGCCGGGTCGGCCGCATACATCACCGACGAGGCCTACGAGCAGGCCGGCGCCAAGATCGTCAAGGGCGCCGCCCCCCTGATGGGGGCGGCGGACGCGGTGCTCAAGGTCCAGGCCCCTTCGGCCGCCGAGGTCGAGCTGATCAAGAAAGGCGCGGTCCTGATCAGCTTCCTGCAGCCCGCCACCCAGGGGGACATCGTGCGCGCTCTCGCCAAGCGGGGGGTGACCGCCTTCAGCCTGGAGCTTCTGCCGCGCATCTCGCGAGCCCAGTCGATGGACGCGCTGTCGTCCCAGGCGTCGGCGGCCGGTTACAAGGCGGTCCTCATGGCGGCCGGGCGCCTGGGCAAGTTCTTCCCGATGATGATGACGGCGGCCGGCACGGTTCCTCCCGCGCGGGTGCTGGTCATGGGCGCGGGCGTGGCCGGCCTGCAAGCGATCGCGACGGCGCGCCGGCTCGGCGCGGTGGTCTCCGCCTACGACGTGCGCCCGGCTGTCAAGGAAGAGGTGCAGTCACTGGGCGCGACTTTCATAGAGCTTGCCCTCGAGACGCAGGAGGGAGAGGGCGGCTACGCCAAGGAGCAGTCCGAGGAGTTCCTGCGCAAGCAGCGCGAGCTCATCGGTGAGCACGTCGCCAAATCAGATGTCGTCATCACCACCGCCGCCGTGCCCGGCCGGCGTGCGCCGCTGCTGGTGACGGGCGAGATGGTGAAGGGCATGCGGCCCGGGTCTGTGATCGTCGACCTCGCGGCCGACACCGGTGGCAACGTAGAGCTGACCAAGGCGGGCGCGGACGTCGAGGTCGGCGGCGTGACGATCATCGGCACGCGGAACGTGCCGTCGACCATGCCCCTGCACGCGAGCCAGCTCTACGCGCGCAACGTCGCCAACCTGCTGCTGCACCTCGTCAAGGACGGGGCGATCGTGCTGGACTTCGACGACGAGATCACGAAGGGCAGCTGCGTGACCCACGACGGAGAGATCGTCAACGAGCGCGCCAAGCAGCTAGCTGCGGTGCCGACCAAATGAACAGCGAGCTGCTGAACGAGTTCACGTTTTTCGTGCTGGCGGTTTTTGTCGGCATCGAGGTCATCTCCAAGGTGCCGACCATGCTCCACACGCCATTGATGTCCGGCACCAACGCGATCCACGGCATCATCCTGGTGGGCGCGTTGGTGATCGCGGCGGGCGCCGACTCCCCGGTCACGATCATCCTCGGTCTGCTGGCCGTCGTTCTCGCCACGACCAATGTCGTCGGCGGCTTCGTCGTCACGGACCGGATGCTGGAGATGTTCAAGGGCCGGCAGACCACCAGGACTCAAGAACCGGTCAATCCCAAGTGACCGTCTTCTACGCCCTCGCCTACCTCCTGGCGGCGGTGCTGTTCATCCTCGGCCTCAAGCAGCTGAGCTCGCCCAAGACCGCCCGCAACGGCAACTTCACCGCCGCGGCCGGCATGGTCATCGCGTTGGGCGTGACGGTGCCGCAGCTGCACGTCACGGCTGCGGGCGCGATCATCATCTTGATCGGGGTCGTCATCGGCGCGGCGGTGGGGACGATCGGGGCGCGCCAGGTGAAGATGACCCAGATCCCGCAAATGGTGGCGCTGTTCAACGGCGCCGGCGGCGCCGCCGCAGCGCTCGTGGCGGTGGCGGAGCTGGTCAGGTTCGGTCCTCACCCGCCGTTGACCGAGGCGTTGCCCAGCGTCTTCAGCATTGTCATCGGCTCCGTTTCCTTCGCGGGCAGCCTGGTCGCCTTCGCGAAGCTGCAAGAGCTGATGACCGGGACTCCGATCACCTACCCGGGACAGCAGCTTGTCAACGGCCTCCTCGCTGCCGCGATCTTCGGCTTCGTGATCGCCGTCCTGGCGATCGCATCGATTCCTTTCTCGTTCCTGGCCCTGATGCTTCTGGCCCTCATCCTCGGCGTCGCCTTCGTTCTGCCCATCGGCGGGGCGGACATGCCGGTCGTGATCTCGCTGCTCAACGCATTCACCGGGCTGGCTGTCGCCGCCAGTGGCTTCACGCTCAACAACTTCGCGCTGATCGTCGCGGGCACCCTGGTCGGCGCCTCCGGCAGCCTGCTGACCAAGCTCATGAGCGACGCGATGGGGCGCTCGCTTGGAAACGTCCTGTTCGGCGCGTTCGGCAAGGTGCAGGCTGCTCCAGGTGCTGCGGCGGGGAAGGAGGGTCGCACCGTGCGGACCGGTTCGGTCGAAGACCTTGCGACGCTGCTCGCATATTCGCGACGCGTGATCATCGTCCCCGGGTATGGGCTCGCCGTCGCGCAGGCACAGCACGCGGTCCGCGAGCTCGCGGACCTGCTCGAGAAGAGAGGCGTGGAGGTGAACTACGCGATTCATCCCGTCGCCGGCCGCATGCCCGGGCACATGAACGTCCTCCTCGCGGAGGCCAACGTGCCTTACGAGCAGCTCAAGGAGATGGACGAGATCAACGACGAGTTCAAGGACGCCGACGTCGTGCTCGTGGTGGGCGCCAACGACGTTGTCAATCCCGCCGCGCGCAACACGCCCGGCAGCCCGATCTACGGGATGCCCATCCTCAACGCCGACCAGGCCAAGAACATCGTGTTCATGAAGCGCTCGATGCGGCCGGGCTTTGCGGGCATCGACAACGACCTTCTCTACGACCCCAAGACCATCATGTTGTTCGGCGACGCGAAGGATTCGCTCACGAAGCTTGTCAACGCGGTCAAAGCGGCCTAACCCCTCTCCCCATCGGGGAGAGGGCCGGGGAGAGGGGCGTGAGCCCGCATCAGCCGGCCTGAAATGCACGAGCCCCCGACCGGTGAGGGCGGAGGCTCGCGCCGCGAAGAGGGTGTGGTGCCTCGAATCCTAGGCATTGGGCCCCGGATCGGTTAGTGCGCAACCTACAAATCGAGCCCTGCTTCGTTGTGGCGCGACCCAGGGCACCTACAATCCTAGGCGGTGGACGGCCGTGAGATCGTGTTGCTGGTCACGGTCGCCGTGCTCGTGCTTTATGTGATCGCAATCGGCGGCGCGACGGCGACCGCGATCCGCATCAACGAGGCTTGGCGCCGGCGCCCGGTGAAGGTGACGACCATCGGGCCCAGGGATGAGGGCGATGTGGTCCTGCAGGCGCCTGCGCTGCCGGCGGCGGTGCGCCGGATCCGTCTGGTCGGTTGGGTCGCGTTTCCCATCGCGCTGGTCCTGGCGGTCTTCGCGAACCGCAGCTTTCCATGGATAGCGCCCGTCGCGGTGCTGGTCATGGTCGGATTGAACGCGTTCTATTTCACTGCGATGCAGGGATTGGGCGAGCCGCTCACGCTGTCGAAGGACGGATTCCGGTGGGGTGTGCGGGGAAAGGAACGCTCGGTGCGCTGGATCCACGTGACCGACCTCGTCGGCGCGCGGCTCGGCGCCTTCAGCGGCATGAGGATGTCCGAGGCCGGCGAGTGGCAGGACCCGACGCTGCGGCCCAACGTCATTTTCTTCAGGCTCAATCGCGCTCTCGTGCACGCACCCAAGTCGCTGCTTCAGCGCATTCGAGGATTCTCGTATTACGACGGCGCCATCCGCAACGCGTTCGGCGTGCCCACCGAGCAGCTCCTGCAGGCCATGCGCGAGTGGCAGCGCCTGGCGATAGATGCCGAATCGCCACCCATTCGGCGTCCCCGCCCAGGCGAGCAAGCCGGGCGCGGGAAGCCAGGCGCCGGCTGAAAGAAGCTTAGGAGCGCGACTCCTTCAGGACGCGCTCGAGCGTTTTCGTGTCGAACGGATAAGCAAGCCGCAGCACAAAGTGCTGAAGGCCGGCGTCGAGCCATTCCTTGACGTCGCCGGGCGTCCTCACGTGCACATTCGCGGTGCGCTCGATCTCTTTCGGGTCACGCCCGATGCGGTGGCACCACTCGTCGAGGATGCCTGACTTACGTGCGTATTCGTCCGGGTCTCCGAGCGCGTTCCACATCTGCGCGTGCTCGGCCACCAGCCGAAGGGTCACCTTCTCGCCCCCGCCGCCGATGAGGATTGGCATCGGGCCCGCGGGCCCGGGCTTCAACTTCTTGATGCGCTCCTTGATTCGCGGTAGAGCCTCTTTGAGAGTGCGCAGCCTGTCTTTCGCCTCGCCGAACGCGAACCCGTACTCCTCGTAGTCGCGCTCGAACCATCCCGCTCCGAGGCCGAGCACGAACCTGCCGCCCGAGAGCTGGTCGATGGTGCCGGCCTGGTAGGCGATGAGGTCGGGATTCCGGTATCCGATCGCGCTGACCATAGGGCCGATCTGTGGGGCCTTGGTGTCGATCGCCGCGGCCGCCAGCAGCGACCAGCACTCGAACTGGTTGCCGTTGGGGTCGCCGTAGAGTGGAAAGAAGTGATCCCAAAACCAGATGCTGTCCACCCCCAGCTCGTCGGCGCGGCGCCACGCGTCGCGCAGCTGCGCGATCGTGCACTGCTGCGGATGAATCGTGACCCCGACCTTGAAGCGCTTGGTTTCCGACATCGGTCAGGGATTATCCTCTCCCTCTCATGACGAATCGCTGGACGCCGGCCGAGGTCGATGCGACCACAGCGGGCCCGGATTTCTGGGCGCGCTATCACGCGTATCGCCGGTTGCGGCATGCCGAGACGCGCCCCGACGATCCGCTCCGGCCCGACCGCGTGATCGAGGACGGAATGAAGCGCGACGATCCGTTCGAAATCCACTACCGCTACGAGATTTCGGACGGCGGAAGGATGTTGAGCTGGTTCAGCGCCGAGGCGATCAGGCCCGGAGCGCCTGGTTACGACTCCAACCAGCATCTGCTGTGGGTCGAGTTTTCCGTGCACCGCGACCACAGACGGCGCGGCATCGGCCGCAGCTGGATCCCGCTCGTGCTGCAGATCATGGAACGCAACTCCTACACGACGGTCGGCTTCAACACCGAAGAGGAGTCAGGCCATGCGTTCCTCAAATGGATCGGGGCCGAGCCCAAGCTGACCGGCGCGGAGAACCGCCTCAAGCTGGCGGACGTCGACTGGCCGATGATGCACCGTTGGGTTGACGAAGGGCGCAGGCGCTCGCCCGAAACCAAATTCGAGTCATACGACGGGCGCCTGCCGGAATCGATGCTCGAGGACTACGCCCCACAACTGTCGAGCATGCTGAACACGATGCCGTTCGAAGAGCTCGACCACGGCGAGATCGTCGAGACGCCGGCAATGATCAAGGAGTGGTTCGCCCGCATGGACATGTCGGGCGAGGCCGGGCACTGGATGCTCACTCGCGAACCTGACGGGGTCATCTCCGGAATCACCGACATGTACTACGCCCCTTACAGTCCGACCATCGTTCAGCAGGGCTTCACGGGCGTGCGGCCCGACGCGCGTGGGCGGGGGCTGGGGAAGTGGTTGAAGGCCGCGATGGCCATCCACCTGCACGAGCTCTATCCCAAGGCCGAGTGGTTCGTCACCGAGAACGCAAGGTCCAACGCTCCCATGCTGGCGATCAACACCAGGATGGGTTTCAAGACCTACCGGGTCGGCAGCGAATACCAGATCACGCGCGATCAGCTCGCCGCGCGATTTCGCGAGGCCGCGAAAACCTCCTGAAGGTCAGGTCCGCAGCGTTTTAGGCTGCGCGGCCGCGCTGGATGCTGCGTGCGAGCAGGACGAGGCCGACCACGATCAGGAGCGCCGGCAGAGCGGCCTTGCCAAACCATCCGTAATCCATGTCGCTGATCCTGAAGATGGTGGCAAAGATCACGAAGCCGATCATGAATATGATGGCGGCCACGAACATGAGGACGCGGCCCTGCCGGAGCAGGTGTGAATCGCGGTTCCGTATGCCCTGCAAGAAGAGCCCGAGGCCGACCCCGCCCGGGGCGACCAGCGGCCACGCGAACGCCCAGGAGGGCCAGTCGCCGGTGCTGCTCTGGTAAGCGAGGATCAGCCCGATCACGGTCAGGATCGCGCCCGGTATGAGCGCGCCGGTGCCAAGGCTGATGTAGCCGACGACGAGAAGCGTCAGCCCTGGGATGACCACGAACAAAGGCCAGCTCTGGCCGGCATCGAAGCCCGTGAACTGGACCAACAAAGCGAACAGACCCAAGACGACCAGCACCACGCCGAACGCAACGCTCGATCCCGCCCGCCGAGCAGTAGACCCCGGCGCCACGTACGCCGGGGGCCGGGGTTGGTATGGGGGAGGCGGCGGTGCGCTGACGGGGGTTTCAGTGGCGACCGCCTCAGTTGGCTGGTCTTCAGCGGTTGCCGGCTCGACTGCGCTCATCGGAGGCGATGCCTCGCTCTCCGGCTGAGTTTCCGCCGCCGGCGCGGCGTCCTCCGAGGTCTCGTCCGAGGCGACGTCGGAGCTTTCGACGGGCTTGTCCTTGCCGGGCGCCCAGATGTCCGGGCTGCCCGCAAGCATGTCCGAGCTGACGTGGACGGTGGGCGAGCCTTCGCTGCCCTCAGACGGTGTGGCCGGAGGCGTTTCTTTCGATGTGGAGCGCTTGCGCTTGCTCATTGAGATTCCTTATACAGCAAGCCGGGCCTCTCGCTGATGGTCACGATTGCCGCCAGGGAGCCGGCAAGAGGTGGGCCAGGATCCGATAAACCTCGGGATTCAAGGCCAGCCCGACGTGGCTGCCCCTGACCTCGATCGCGTTTACATCGCGCCGCAGGCAGGCGCGCCAGTTCACCACGCCGTCGGAGCGCGAGTAGATCGAGCTGGTGGGCACTCGGGGCGGCGCCGCGAGGTCGCGTAGGAACCGCATCTCCACCGAGGCCGGGTGGCCATAGCGGAAGACGTTGTAAACATGGGCGGCCCGGACGCCCGCCATCGTGAGCGGATGGATGTCGAACGGATCGTTGAGGGGCGACCCAAGTGCGATGACCTGTTCCACGAGCTTGGGCTGGCGGTGCGAGAGCACCTTCGCGAGCACGCCCCCGCGGCTCTGGCCTACGAGCGAAACCCGCGCGCCGGTGCGGTGGTGCAGTTGCTGCAGAGCGTCGAGCAGCGGCCGCAGCATGACCTCCGAGTACGTGACGTTGAAAGTGACGCCTGCCATCTGCGGGCGGTATCCGATGCGTCGCAGCCACTGATACGGCGTGTGCAGGGTCCAGTCGCCGGCGAGGAAACCGGGGATCAGGATGACTGGACGCCCCAATCCTGGGGGGACCTCGACGCCGCGGAAAACCGGATCGCGGATGAGCCTGAGATATTCGAGGTAGATCCGGCCTTCGAGCCACATCGGCGGGACGGGGTCCCAGGTCCCCAGTTGGCGGAGGTCAGGGAGGACTGAGGCTGCGACCTCCTCCCAACGCCCGCGTCGTTTGCTGTGATGTTGTGAGGCCGTAGCCAAGTTAAATTCTGGGCGTATCTCCGTTATGAAACCGCAGCGGGCTTAGCCCCACCAACTCGGAGGCTGACGCCTTGAGTTCGCGGGGACCCCTGTCGTCGGGGCCGATTCTATCTGCAAGCCACTCCACTAGAACGCTCAGAAACCGTTCAGGGGTCTCCATCATCGGCACGTGGCCTACGCCTTCGAGGACGCGCAGGGTCCAGTTAGGACGCCGGCGCACCAGCTCCCGGGCGGCTGCCAATGGGATGACGCGGTCGAGCGAACCGTGGATCACCAGGGTCGGCGCCGTGACCCGTTTCACTCGGGTCCAGAAGCGTGGGTCCGTCATTCTCAGAGCGATCGAGCGCGAGGCCTGGATGAAGGCGCGGCTGCCTTGCGGGCCGAGGTGGCCTCGCTCTCGCGTGAGCTGTACGTGAGCTTCGACGACGTCGGGAGGCACCCGCGAAGGATCTGCGCAGACAAGCTCGAGCGATCGCTGCACCAGAGTTTCCGCTCCCATGTCGCGCAGCCTGCGCTCGAATATCACCTCAGCCAGACCCGGGATCGAGACTGCCGCGGCCACGCCAAGCATCGCCGGGTCCGGCCTCGGGGCGTGGGCGAGCGGGATGGGAATGGCGGGGTCGACCAGGATGCACTCGGTCACCCGCTGCGGGTGGTCCGCGGCCTCGAGCACGGCGATGTGACCCCCCATCGAGTTGCCCATCAGCACGACCGGTTCATCGATGACTTTGTCGATGAACGCGCGCACGAGCTCCGCGTTGGCGCCGACCGTCGCCGAGCGATGGTAGAGGGGCGTCTGGCCAAAGCCGGCGAGGTCGATGGCGATAGCGTGGTAGCGCTCGGCCAGCGCGGGACCGACCGCCATCCAGTTCAGGGCGTTGCCGCCCAGGCCGTGGACCATGAGCAACGGCTTGCCCTGGCCGCCGAAGTCGATGTAGTGGACCGGGCCGTCGAGGTCGGCGATCCTATGGCGCACTGCGTCAATCCTACGCCGCGGGGGTCAGGATCGCGCCCGCCAATCGCATCAGGATCTCTGCGATGGCGGTTGACGAGCGCCGGCCGTCCTGGTGGAGGCGGTCGAAGACCGCGAACGACGTGAGCGTGCCGATGACGTCCTCGGCCTCCTTCAGCGAGCAGCCGGGCCGGAGCTGGTCGGCCGCAGCCAGCCTCTCGGCGAGGGCGCGATCCTTGCTCGCACCGGGGTCGCCCGGGGACGTCATGGCGGGAAGGGCGCGGAACAGCGCGGGATCGGAGGACCAGACCCCGCAGGCGGCGGTGATGCGGTCGCGCAGCTCCTCGCGGGGATCTGTGGCTCCGCTCGCGGCGGGCGGGCGGGTACGTGCGTGCGCTTCGCCCACGACCGCTCGCAGCAGCTCGGATCGCGACCCGAACCGGTTGTAGATCGTGAGCCGCGAGACGCCCGCACGGCGTGCCACGGCGCCGACGTTGAGAGCCGATCCGCCGCCGGCCGCGACCAGCTCGCGCGCGGCTGCCAGCACGGCGGCACGGGTGCGGTCGACTCCCGCCTGACGCTTGCCGAGGTCATGCCGGCCGTTCACGCCAGCACATTAACATACAGTATGTCAACCCAACAGCCATGACGCGATCGTCCGCTCGAATGGGCCGACCGCCTACCATCCCGTGCCGATGAGGCTCCCAGATCCGCTGGCTCTCCGCGAGCTGTCGGCCCTGTTGCGGGACCCGGTCTTCCGTGGTCGCGGCGTGCCTCACGGCGACGGCCGCGCGGTGTTGCTGGTGCCAGGCTTCCTTTCGGGCGATTGGGCGCTGACCGTACTGCGCGGCTGGCTGCAGCGCGTCGGGTATCGCGCTTACATGTCCGGGATCTATTTCAACGTGCGCGCCTCGGAGCACATGGTCGCCGGGTTGCGCCACCGCCTGGCCGAGATCCAGGCGACCGATCCCACGCGAGTCACTCTGGTCGGGCACAGCCGCGGCGGTCTTCTCGCCAAGGTGCTGGCGCAGCGCCGGCCGGACGCCATCGAGCAGGTGATCGCGCTGGGCTCGCCGCTCGCCGACCAGTCCGACATCACTCCGCTGACCCAGGCCGCGGTCGGTGTCGTCCGCACCGCCAACGAGATCGGATTTGGTCTCAGGATGCGCCACGAAGGGCGATTCGCCTACGACCTCAGGCAGCCGCCCGCGGTGCCGACGACCTCCATCTACACGCGTGAGGACGACGTTGTGAACTTCCGCAGCTGCATCCGTGCCGACATTCCATCGATCGCCGTTTGGGGCAGCCACAACGGGCTGGTGAGCAACCCCGAGGTCTACCGGCTTCTGGGCCGGCTGCTCTCACGACCACCGAGAAGTCCCCGCAAGCTCGACCCAGCTCGGGGAGCTCGCCGCCAAAGCCGCGATTCGCACACGCCGACCCGGCCTTGATCACGATCGCGATCGTTCTGGCGCTGGTCGCGGCCGCGATGCATGGCACGTGGAACGTGATCGTCAAGGTCAGCGGCGACCCGACGGAGACGCTCACCCGCGCGACGGCGGCCGCCGCGCTGTTGATGACACCGCCGGCATTCGTGGCCTGGCTGGTCGCCGGCCGCACAGGCCTTTCCATCGGAGCGGCCGGGCTCGCGGCGCTGTCGGCACTGCTCGAGCTCGCCTACATATTTTTGCTGTCGGCTGCTTACCGCCGCGGTGAGGTGTCGGTCGTGTACCCGATCGCGCGCGGTTCGGCGCCTTTGCTGGCCGTGCTCATCGGTCTTGGCTTGCTGGGGGAGAGGCTCGCGGCACCTCAACTGATCGGCGTAGGGCTGCTGCTCGCAGGCATCCTCGCGGTCACGCTCCCGCAAACCAGCGGGCGGGCCACGCTGCCCGCACTGGCGACCGGCGTTGCCATCGCGTCGTACACGACGATCGACAGGGTCGGGGTCAGGCTGGCAGCGCCGTGGCTGTATGGCTGGCTGCTGGTGGCGATCCTGGCGACCGGGCTCGTGGTGGCGCGGTGGGTGGGCGCCCGTCTTACGCGTCCACCGATCGAAGCCGCGCGACCGCCGTTGCCGAAGTCGGTCACATGGTGGCAGGCGATTGTCGTCGGCCTCTTCATGTGGGTCGGCTACCTGCTCGTCCTGGTGGCTTTGAGCATTGCGCCGCTCGCGGTCGTCGCCCCCGTCCGCGAGACCGCGGTCGTCGCGGTGGCGGTTTGGGGTGTGTGGAGGCTGCGCGAAAGACAGGCCGCCGCGCTCAAGCTGTCGGGCGCGGTGGCCACCCTGCTCGGGGTGGCATTGCTGGCCTTGTGACGCGTGTCTGCGGGTATGCCTAGGGCCCGGTTTGGGGCCGATGATGCCGTGGTAATGTAATTTCGTCGCCTGCACGTCGAGCGATGTTCGCCGCGGTCGTCGATTCTTCTCGAAAGGACCCGAGCGTTCGCGTGATTTACTTTCGAGAAGAGGAGTTGGAGATGCCGACAGGCACAATCAAGAAGTTGGTATCCGACCGCGGGTTCGGGTTCATCGCCGCCGAAGACGGGAAGGAGTATTTCTTCCACCGTACCGGTCTCGACTCGAGCGTGAACTTCGACTCGCTGGCGGGCGGAGAGCGCGTCAGCTTTGAGATCGAGCCGAGCCAGAAGGGCCCGCGCGCGAATCGCATCAAGCTCGCGTAGCTGAGCTGACCTTTACAGGCCGGTCGCCTCAGGCGGCCGGCCTTTTTCTTTGGCATCGCTAGGCGCCTGTACGGCTGCGTCACCTGAGCGCCGCGTTGCGCCAGCTCGGCGCGGACCGCGGGCTCGAGGGCCGGGTCTACCTGCGGCGGACGCTCACGGGTGGGGCGGGAATGAAGCACTCGCGCGCCTCCGGCTGATTCCGTTTACGCAAACGGATCGGGTTGGATCACCTTGACGTCACCGAAATACTTCTTGACCGCCCTTGGCCTGCGATCGGTGACGATTTCCTCGCTGTCGACATCGTCGGGATAGGTGAGGTCGACGGTCAGCTTGCCGTCCTGATCGACAACGTACGACATGACGCGCCACTCCTCATTGCCAGGCTGCGACTTCCACTGCTGCCACAGCTCGTAGACGAGCTGCTTGAAAGGGTGTGGGCCCAGCACGAGGCGCACGTCACCTCGGCGGTTCTTGTACAGAACGTCCGCCGAGGTCACTCGGTCCTCGACTTCTGCGTACACCAGCAGCCTTCCGGCGAGATCCTCGCCCGCGATTGCGACGGCCTGGCGGCCGACATCCTGAAGCAGCTCCTCCACGGCTGTCCCGCTCATCGTTTGCCTCTCACGCTACCTCCCGCCGGGGCCGTTTCCAAATTCGACCGACGCGGACTGCCCGTCGATTGTGAACGAGACCTGAAGGTAGTCGGGGCGCAGCGACTCTCCCGGGTAGTGCGGCTTGACGAGAACGTAGACGGGCTTCCCCGAATCCAGCGCTTTCTGCCATTTGTTCTCCAGGGCTTTGTATGGCCCGTTGTTGAAGTCTCCGTCCTGCGCGAAATGGTTGAAGTCGTCGAGTGGACCGTTGAATCGGCGGCCGACATAGTGGCCGCCGACATCTGTGGGCAACCGATCCTTGCCACCGGCCCTGAGCTGCGCCGCATTGTCCCGGCCCTGTTTCGGATTCACCACCAACCATCCCTCGATCCTGGTCGGACGGCCATGGCGGTCGAGGGTGTATCGGTATCCGTTCCGAACCTCGACATTACCCCGCCGGTGACCAGGGGTAACCGCACCCAGGACAGCGCCAGTGCCTGCCGCCCCCGCCACCTGGGTGAGGTCGACGTGCGTGCTGCTGTGGAAGACGTTGACGTCGAGCTCCTGCTTGGCCAGGTCGGCTCCGCCGCCGACGACGGCGCCCACCACGGCGCGCCTCACCGCCGTGGCCAGGATTCTGCGAAGGAGCGCGAGCACGCGGCCCTTGAGCTGCCCGACGATCTCGCGGCCCACTTGCTCGATCCCGTCTCGGATGATCCGGCGCAGGATGCCGCGCGTGATGAGGATCTCGCCGGCCGCGACGCCTTCGGATAGACCCAAAGTCTCGGGCGCCGCCAGCTGGTCGGCGATGATCTCGGCCGCCAGCAGTCCAAGCTGGGCGATGATCGCAATCTTCACGCCCTCGACCAGCGTCGCCATGCCGTCGAGCGCGGTGGCCATGTGGTCGGCTGCCTCCTTGGCCCGGTCGAAATCGCCGCCGCCACCTCCGATCCCATGCCAGTACCGCTCGAAGGCGTCGATCGACTCACCGCTGTTGTCGGCGGACACCTGGGCGGCCACCAACCTGGTGTCCTGGTTTACGCGTGTGACCTCAGCGCCAAATGCTCGCCAGGCCTGGGCGCAGACCCGCAGCTTGTCCTCGTCGGCCTCGGGCCACATGAAGCCAAGCACGTTGAGGACCCAGGTGAGGTCGTCCGGAAGCGTGAGGCTCATCAGAGACCCGAACGGATTTGATCGAATGCGGTCTGACCTGCCTGGTCCGCGGATTCGACGTTTTGACCCATCTGCTGCAGGCCCTCGGCGATGCCGGCCAGCTGGTCAGCCAGGTGCTGCATCGCCTGCAGCCCCATGGAGCTGCACTCACCATAGGCTTCAGCGAACACGCTTCCGATCTCGTCGCGACCCCATGGCGAGCCGGCGCCGAGCACTCTCGCTTGCAGGGTCTGGACAGCCTGCGCAAGCTCATCACTCGAGCGCTGAAACTGTTCGGAGGCGCTCCTCAGCGACTCCGGTGTGATCCTGAACTGCCCAGAGCCCATCCCCTACCCCAAAACGTGAAATCCGGACGCCTGGCAGAAGGCCCCAACGATGCGCCCATGCTAAGGCGCGGCGGCTCGTACGAACCGAATTTGAGCCACATTTCGGCATACGAAGCGGGGCTTTTCACCGCGAGGAGCGTCCGACGAGAGCGATCGCACCCGCCCAGGCCACTGTGCCCACCGCGACGAGCGCCCACATCGTCGGAGCGATGATCGGAAAGTCGACCAGGGCGCCGAAGATGCACATCGCCCCCGCCCCCGCCAGCAGGAACGCGCCCGGCAACAGCAGCCACGCGGTATACCACGGCGGCTGCACCGCGTCGCCCCGGTCGAAGCGCCGCGCCGCCAGGAACAAGAGCCCGGCGGCGACGATGGCGGGCCCGGTCAGCTGGGCCGCCCAGCCTGGAGCCACCGACCCGGTCGCCGCACCCATGACCGGCTGCACTCCCGCGAGGGTCAACCCGGCCGGCACCGCGAATGCGACGAGTCGCAACAGGTTGCTGGCGGGCGGCATCGTCCTGTAGCTCATGGCCTGCTCATTTGCGAGCGTCGAGGACATGGTTTCGCCCGGTGGTCGAGATCGTCCCAGGGTGGTCGCGCTTGAGGGTCGCGATTGCATCCTGCATGAAGCCTTCGCGCCGTGACGGGCTCACGGTTTCCAGCCTGGACGCGCAGTCCCACCAGCCCGTGAACCTCGAAACCAGGTGTTCCGCCGAATCCCACAGGACGACTTCCTCGATGACTTCAACGTTCGCGGAGGCGAATCCGGCATCAAGCGCCGCCTGCCGGAGCGCCTCCTGGTTCCCGACCGTCTCGCGCGTCGGCTTCTGGTCGACCACCTCCGTTCGGGCTGGGAGCCAGCGGTCCAGCACCGTGTAGAGCAGATTCCAGGCCGCCTCCTGCACCGTCGATACCGGAACACTCGCGGCGAGACCGCCGCCGGCCTTGAGGACGCGCCGCGCTTCGCGCAGCGCCAGCCCGAGATCGGGGGCGAACTGCAGCCCGTGGCCGCAAACGGCCCCATCGAAGGTGGCATCGGCAAACGAAAGCTGCTCGATGTCCATGACCTCAAACCGCGCGTTCGGAATGTCGGCGGCCCGAGCCAATGCGATCATGCCGGGCGCGAGGTCGACCCCGATGACCTCGCCTCCTGAAGCGACCTGTGCCGCCAGGCGCCGGCTGAGGTTGCCGGGCCCACAGGCGAGATCGAGGATCCGCATCCCGGGTCGAGCTGCCGCCAGCTCGATCACTCGGGTCCGGCCGCGCGCCTCGCCTCGGGCCATGATGTCCTCGAGGCGTCGCTGGTACGCCTCCGCGTGGCGGCTGAAAACAGCGGGGAAGAAGTCTTTCGACTTCACGCCGGCCGCTCCCACTTACGTTCAAGCCAGGCCGCGATCGACAGCGTTTCGGCATTGGTCCGGCCTACCACCTGGATGCCGACCGGCAGCCCTGACGCCGGCGCCGGCAGCGCCACCACCGGCTGGCCGGTCGTGTTGAACGGACGTGTGAATCGCGCCAGGGGCTCGCGCACCTCGGCGCCGGCGTCGATCAGGGGCGCGACGATGGCCGTGGCGGGAAGCAGCAGGGCGTCGACGTTTTCCATGGCGACCTGCGCCCGCTCGCGCAGGCGTGGCAACGCCAACAGCGCCGCTTCGAAATCGACCGCCAGGACCTCGAGGCCGCGCCTGATATGGCCGATCACATCGGCGCCGTACTTCTCCGGGCATTCCGCCGCCCACCGCCGGTGGTAGGCGGCCGCCTCGACGAGCAGGATCGTCAGCCCGACGTCGAACAGCTCCTTGCGAGCGGGAAAATCGACCTCGGGTATCCCGTCCGAGACCAGCGCCCAGCCCCGACCGGTCTCCGCGTCGAGGCCCGCGACCCATCCGGCCGGCACCCCCAGCCGCGGAGAGCGAACCGGCGCCACCGCCATCGATTCGCCCGTCATCATCGAGAAGGCGGCCGCCGCCGTGGCGACGTCGGGCGCCATCGGCCCGAGAGTGTCCAGCGAGCGGCTCAGCGGGATGACGCCGGCCGTGCCGACGCTGCCCAACGCCGGCTTGAAACCAACGACGCCGCACAGGGATGCCGGAATGCGGATCGAGCCGCCCGTGTCGCTTCCGATCGCCCAATCGCACATTCCCGCCGCCACCGCCACCGCCGATCCGCCCGACGAGCCGCCCGCGACGCGGCTCGGGTCGTATGGGTTCCGCACTGCCCCGTAGTGCGGATTGACACTCGTCACTCCGTACGCGAACTCATGCAGGTTGGCCTTGCCGACCACCACGCAACCGTGGGCGCGGATGCTCTTGACGACAGGCGCGTCCTCGGCAGCGGGCACCTCGGGGAGGATGATCCCGCCCGCCGTCGTGACCATGCCCGCCACGTCGACCAGGTCCTTCACCGCGACCACCGTGCCCGTACCGGTCTCGGCGGAGATGGAGATGAACGCGTTCAGGTCCGCGCGCTCGCCTATACGCCGGCGCGCCTCCGCGAGGTCCATCGGGCCAATTCTGGCAGCCGTGGAGTTAAGCTCCGGAGTTAGTGGTGCGTCAGGGAAGCCGCTCGCCAATTCATCGGCCTAGGCGGCCGGGCTTCGCTGAAGCCGGCGTCGCCTCCTGCGCGCGCTCGGTCACGCATCTACGCGATGCGCTCCCTCACGTGCTCGTCGGCTCCTTGGCTCCGGCCGCCGAGGCCGCGCCTTGTCGAGCTTGTTCCCAGACCCACCACTGATGTCTCAACCGATGGGCGGGGTCGGCCCGAGCATCGCGTGGCTCAAGGTCGACGTGCTGACGGCGTACCAGCGCATCACCGCCGAGATGCAGGTCCACGGCCGGCTGCGAGACACGATGAACGACCCGGAGTCGTTGTTCCACCTGCGCAACGTGAGCGCGGAGCCGCTGATGCCTGGCGCAGTGCCACTCAACGGTGTGCCGGAGGGCACGTTCAACAAGTTGGCGGTGTGCGGCATCCGCACTATTGACGCTGAACCTCCGCTGCCCGACCAACCGGAGGTCATCCGGCGATTCGTGATGTTTCAGGGGACCAGTTTCATGGTCACCGGAGCGGCGGAATTTCCGAAGCTGTCAGACCCGAAGATGCACGCAGAAGTCCTCATGAAGAGCCGGTTCTTTCCCATGGTTGACGTCACTGTGGTGGTCATCGGGACTGCCGGGAAGAGCTGGACGCAACCTGCCATCTGGATCAACCGCGACCTGATGATGGCGCTGTACCTGGGCTAGGTCCGACTCCCACTCGCGAACAACCTGCGCATTCGGGCCCACAAGACCGAGAACAGCAGTCCGAACGCATTGACCGGCTTCGCCGTGGCCGGCTCGCGTGCCGGTGCCGGCGTCGATGTCGACGACGGCGAAGACGGCGAAGACGATGTTGAGGGGTTGGAGGAGGTTCCCGAGTGGGGCTCCTCGGCCTCGATGTTGGCCGCGATGCAAGTCGCCATCTCTCCGACGAGCCGGCGCGACACGTCCTCCATGACACCGCGACCAAATTGGGCGACCCGACCCGCGACGTTGTACTCGGTGACGATCCTGACGGTGGAGCCGGCGCCGTCGGGGATCACGCTCATGCTCGCCTTCGCGCGCGCGGATCCAGGCCCGGTGGTCTCGCGGCCCTCCGCCTCGATCGACGCGGAGTGGGTGCTGTCATCCCGATCGACGATCCGAGCCGTGCCGTTATACGCGACCGTGACCGGACCGACCTTGATCTTGACCTTGCCCTTGAAGGTGCTCGGGTCGACGACCTCAGAGAGCTCGGCGCCAGGCACGCAACCGGCGACTTTGTTCACGTCCAGGAGGTAGGCGAACACCCGCTCGGGGGGCGCTGCCACAGGGAAGGAATTTTCTAGTTGCAATTCCGGCGTAAAAGTAGCGCAATTAGGGGAGACCGTTTCGGCAAGCTTTTGTTGCCCGCCGGCGCTACGAGCGCCCTCACCAGAGTTGGGAGGAACCGTATGAAGCACAAGGTCGCCACTACCATCAACGGCCGCCGGCACGAGGATGAGGTCGAGCCCAGGCTCTTGCTCGTGCATTACATTCGGGATGTAGCCGGCCTGACGGGCACGCATGTCGGATGCGACACCAGCCAATGCGGGGCCTGCACGATCCTTGTCGACGGCAAGGCGGTGAAGAGCTGCACGATGTTCGCGGTCCAGGCCGAAGGCAAGAGCCTCACCACGATCGAAGGCATGGCCAAGGATGGCGAGCTCCACCCGCTGCAGCAGGCGTTCTGGGACGAGCACGGCCTTCAGTGCGGCTACTGCACGCCGGGGATGATCATGGCCGCCGCTTATCTGCTGTCAGAGAACCCAAGCCCGACTGACGACGAGATCCGGAAAGGCCTCGAGGGCAACCTCTGCCGCTGCACGGGCTACGTGAACATCATCAAGTCGGTGCGCTCAGCCGCCAAGACCATGGGTGGGACCGCCACCCGTGCCGCTGAGAAGTCCGCGGCGGGGAGGAGCTGACATGGCAGTCACGACCATGATTGGAGCCAAGATCCACCGCCGCGAGGACCCGCGGCTGGTCAGTGGCGAGGGCCGCTACGTTGACGACTTCACGCGACCCGGCACCGCCCACATGGCGGTGGTACGCAGTCCGCATGCGCACGCCCGCATCAAGAGCATCGACCTCACGGCCGCCTCCAAGGCCCCTGGCGTCGTCGCCGTGTACACGCACAAGGATTTCGCCAAGGTCATAACGGGCGTGATGGCCACTGCGCCGTTCTTTGTGCCCGAGAAGAAGCAGGTGCCGCCCCGATTCCCAATCGCAGACAAAGAGGTTGTGTTCCAGGGAGAAGCCGTGGCAGTCGTGCTGGCTGACACGAAATATCAAGCGGCCGACGGCGCCGGTCTGGTCGACGTCGACTATGACCTCCTGCCCGCCGTGACGGACCTCGGCAAGGCACTTGAAGCCGATAGTCCGAAGGCGCATTCCGGTGCGCCCGACAATGTGGGCTGGGAACAGACCTTCATCCCCGACGATCCGGCGGCCATGAAGGAAGCTGACGTTGTCGTCAAGCAGCGCATCGTCCAGCAGCGACTGGCGCCGACCTCGTTAGAGACGCGCGGTGTGTTGGCCGATTACTCGAAGGCCGACGGCACGATGACGATCTGGATGTCGAGCCAGAACCCACACCTGATTCGGCTCTTGCTGGTCGCAGGCCTGGGGTTTGCGGAGAGCAAGCTTCGCATCATCTCCCCCGACGTGGGTGGTGGCTTCGGCAGCAAGATCAGCCCCTACCCGGAGGATTACCTGGTGCCGGCATCGGCCAAACTCAGCGGCCGTCCGGTCAAATGGATCGAATCTCGCACTGAGGCCCTACAGATCACGAGCCATGGACGCGGCGAGATTTTCGATGTCGAGGCGGGTGCCAAAAAGGACGGCACCCTTGTGTACCTGAAGATCACGCAGTTCATCGACGTCGGTGCCTATATGCCGCTGACCAGCTCCGTCCAGACCGTGGCGTGCCTGGTCTCTGGCGGTGCTTATGTCTGGAAGCACATAGCGGCGCGCACCGTGGGTGTGCTTACGAATCGCGTGTCGACGGATCCATACCGCGGGGCTGGTCGCCCTGAGGCTACCCACAACGTAGAGCGGATCATCGACTTACTCGCCGACGCGCTCAAGATGGATCCGGCTGCGCTCCGACAAAAGAACTTCGTCAAGGAATTCCCGCATACAAGCCACTTCGGCCTGGTCTACGACTCGGGCGCCTACGGGGGCGCGCTGGAAAAGGCGATGGAGATCGCCGGTTACGAGAAGCTCCGCCGGGAGCAGGACGAGGCGCGTAAGAAGGGCCGTTTCATGGGCATCGGGATCTCGAGCTGGATCGAGATCTGCGGATTCGGACCCAGCGCCGGCACCGCGCCCGGGACGGGCGGCCTCGGGCTCGTGGACTCTGCGCAGGTGCGCGTCTTTCCAACTGGTTCGGTGGCCGTCTACGTCGGCACGCATTCACACGGCCAGGGACACGACACGACGTTCTCGCAGATCGCGGCGGATACCCTGGGCGTCCCATACGATTCGATCGAGCTTCGCCACGGCGATACGGGCGAGGGTCCAGCCTTCGGCCACGGCACGTACGGCAGCCGCTCGCTGACCGTGGGCGGCATGGCCGTGCACAAGGCTTGTAAGAAGGTGGTGGAAAAGGCGACCAAGCTCGCCGCCCACATGTTCGAAGCAGACGAGGCGGACGTTGTCTTCGACCACGGCCAGTTCTATGTGAAGGGCAGCCCGGACAAGCGCAAAGCGCTCGGGGAGGTCGCTTTCGCAGCGTACGGTGGTTCTCTACCCGCCAGCATCGAGCATGGGCTAGAGGCGGTCGCCTATTTCGACCCGGTGAATTTCAGCTGGCCCTTCGGCACTCACATCGCGGTCGTCGAGATCGATCCCGAGACCGGCGACGCGGACCTCAAGCGATATGTCGCAATCGATGACTGCGGCAACGTCATCAACCCGATGATCGTCGACGGCCAGGTCCAGGGCGGCATCGCCCAGGGAATCGCGCAAGCACTCTACGAAGAAGTCGTCTACGACGATGAGTCCGGACAGATGAAGACCGGCACGCTCACCGATTATCTGGTTCCTACGGCCAACGAGTTCCCGACGTTCGAGCTCGACCGCACGGTGACGCCAACCCTCGACAACGCGCTGGGCGTGAAGGGCATCGGCGAGGCCGGCACAATCGCGGCGAGCGCCGCAGTGATCAACGCCATCTGCGATGCGCTGGCGCCGCTCGGCATCAAGCATGTCGACATGCCCGCCAGCCCGGACCGAATCTGGAAACAGATCCGTGACTCGCGCGGCACGTCCCATGACGGAAAGGAGGCTCGCAAGTGATCCCCGCCGCATTCGAATACTCCCGCGCCTCGTCGGTCGACGAGGCATCGAAGCTTCTCGACAAGTACGGCGATGAGGCCAAGGTGCTCGCAGGCGGGCACAGCCTCATCCCGCTCATGCGCCTGAGGCTGGCGCAGCCAACTGCCCTCGTCGACATCAACGGCATCAAGGGCCTCGACCAGATCAAGGTGGAAGGCTCGAAGGTGCACGTCGGCGCCCTGGTGCGGCACGTCCAGATCCAGAATTCCGATGTGCTCAAGGACAAGCTGCCGCTTCTTGCCGAGGTCGCCGGCGAGGTCGGCGACAACCAGGTCCGAAACATGGGCACGATGGGCGGCGTGATCGCTCACGCCGACGCGGCGGGCGACTACCCGACGATCGCCCTGATGCTCGACGCGGAAATCGTCACCAATAAGCGGAAGATCCAGGCCAAGGACTTCTTCAAGGACCTGTTCACGACGCCGCTGGCCGCCAACGAGATCGTCACCGAGGTCGTATTCCCGGTGGCCGACGGGCCGCACAAGTACATCAAGTTCCGGCGCCGCTTGTTCGACTGGGCCATCGTGGGTGCCGCCGCACAGAAGATGAACGGCGATTGGCGGATCGGCTTGACAAATGTGGGTCCGATCCCGGTGCGGGCGAAGGCCGTCGAAGACGCCTTGCACAAGGGGGCCAAGCCCGAGGAAGCGGCCCAGCACGCCTCCGATGGGCTCAGCCCGTCGGGCGACCTGCGGGCCAGCCCGGAATACAAGAAGCACCTGGCGCGAGTGCTGACCAAGAGAGCGATCGAACAAGCGGGCTGAAGGCCCGGTACTGTTTGGCGGGATGACGGCTCCGGCGAGCATCGACGAGGTTGAGTGGCGCCTGCGCGAGCGCCGCTATATCGGCGACCGCGGTCTGGCCACGTCCATATTCCTGGCGCTGAAGCTCGAAAAGCCGCTGTTCATCGAGGGCGAGGCCGGCGTGGGCAAAACCGAGGCCGCCAAGGTCATGGCGGAGGTGCTGGGCGCGCGCCTCATCCGCCTGCAGTGCTACGAGGGCATCGACCTCGCGCACGCCGTCTACGAATGGAACTATCCGCGCCAGCTGCTCCACATCCGCCTCCTGGGCGAAGGGGAGGACCGGCGAACCGCCGAGCGTGAGATCTTCAGCTCGGAGTTCCTTCTGCGCCGGCCGCTGCTGGACGCCATCGACAACGACGACCCCACGCCGCCTGTGCTGCTGATCGACGAGATCGACCGCTCAGACGAGGAGTTCGAGGCCTTCTTGCTCGAGCTGCTCTCCGACTTCCAGGTCTCCATCCCAGAGATCGGGACCATCAAGGCCAAGAAGCCGCCGTTCGTGGTCATCACATCCAACCGGACGCGCGAGGTGCACGACGCGCTCAAACGCCGCTGCCTCTACCACTGGATCGACTACCCAGACCTCGAGAAGGAGGTCGAGATCGTCCGCGCCCGCGCGCCGGAGGCGGCCGAAGGTCTTGCTCGAGAGGTGGCGGCGCTGGTCCAGGGCCTCCGCACCATGGAGCTGTACAAGATGCCGGGGGTGGCGGAGACGCTCGACTGGGCGCGATCTCTGGCCGCCCTCGGCGCCACCCGGATCGACGCCTCCCTCGTGGACGCGACCCTGGGCGCCGCGCTCAAGTACCAGGAGGACCTGGAACGCATCCGTCAGCAGGTGCCGGCTCTGGTCGAGAAGGCAAGAGGTGCCTGACCCAGTCTCCCTCCCCCTGCAGGGGGGAGGGCCGGGGAGAGGGGAGGGGGCCGATCTGCTGCCCCGCCTGGGCGCGTTCGCCCGGCTCCTCCATGACGCCGGCATGGAAGCCGGCCCTCGCCGGCTCACCGACGCCACCCGCGCTCTCACCTTCATCGACCTCAAGAAGCAGCACGATTTCCGCGGCACGCTCAGAACCGTGTTCGTGAGCCGCAAGGACGAGATCGCGACCTTCGAGGCCGCTTTCGACATCTTCTGGGCGCCTCCTGATCCGCGCGCGTCAGCCGGTGTCATGCCGGGCCGTACGCGATCGTTGCCCATGTCACCGGAACGCGCGAAAGCCTGGGCGAACGCACTCGGCCTGAACACCTCGCAGATGAATCGCGAGCAGGAACCGCGCACCGTGCCAGAGAGCTCGAGCGGCTACAGCGCCGAGGAGCTGCTGCGCCACAAGGACTTCGACGCGATGACATGGCAGGAGACCGAGCAGGTTCAACGCCTGCTCGCGCAGTCGCCGTGGCGTGTCGCCGAACGCAAGACCCGGCGGCTTCGCGCGGCGAGATCCGGCGCGATCGACCTGCGAAGGACGGCTCGGCACGCCATCCGTTCCAGCGGCGAGCTCGTGCGCCTCTTCAACAAGCGCCCGAGGCTGCGGCGGCGGCCAATCGTCCTCGTGTGCGACGTCAGCGGTTCGATGGAACGCTATTCGCGCATCCTGATGATGTTCGCGCACGCGATCGCGCGCCGCGAAGACCTCGAGGCTTTCGTGTTTTCGACCCGGCTCACCCGGATCACGCGACTGCTGCGCCATCGCGACCTCGACAAGGCGCTCACGTCCGTGAGCAAAGGCGTGCACGATTTCAGCGGAGGCACCCGCATTGGTGAGGCGCTCGCCGATTTCAATCGCCGTTGGGCGCGGCGCGTGCTCGGTCACGGCGCGGTCGTGATCATCGTCAGCGACGGCTGGGATCGCGGCGATCCGGCGCAGCTCACCGCCGAGCTGATCCACCTGCGGCGCTCGGCGCATCGGCTGATCTGGTTGAACCCGCTGTTGGGGTCGGATGGCTACCAGCCGCTCACTCGGGGCATGGTGGCCGCGCTGCCTTATTGCGATGACTTCCTGGCCGTGCACAACGTGCAGGCTCTCGACGACCTCGGACGGATGCTGGCCGACCTCGACGCCCGGCCGACACGGAGCCGCTGATGCGCGAAGTCCTGAGCGAGCTGAAGACCTGGACTGAGGGCAACGAAGAGATCGCCCTCGCCACCGTCGTCGAGACCTGGGGATCCAGCCCGCGCCCTCTCGGCTCGAAGATGGTGGTGACGCGATCGGGGAAGATGGCGGGCTCGGTCTCGAACGGCTGCATCGAAGGCGCTGTGTTCGAGGAAGCCCAGAAGGTATTGAAAGCGGGCAAGCCCAACCTGGCGGCTTTCGGAGTCGCCGACGACGTCGCATTTTCCGTCGGGCTCGCGTGCGGCGGGCACATCGAAGTCTTCATCCAACCATTTGCCGGCGTACACGAGCAGTTGATCGACCTGCTGGACGAAAACCGCCCGGCGACGCTGCGCACCAACCTGGTCACAGGCGAAGCCGCCGTGTCAGAGGGGACGCCTTCAGGCTCGGAGCTCGCGCGCCGTGAGGGCGATTGGTTCATCGAACCTTTCCGCCGGCCCGCGCATCTTGTGATCGTCGGCGCCATCCACATCGCCATTCCGCTGCACCGGCTCGCGAAGCTGATGGGCTATCGCGTGACCGTCATCGACGCGCGCGCGAAGTTCGCCACCAAGGAACGCTTCCCCGAAGCTGACGAGCTGGTCGTGGCCTGGCCGGATGAGGCGATGTCGAACATCACTCTCGACAACTCCACGTACGTCGTCATCCTGACGCACGATCCCAAGTTCGACCTGCCCGCGTTGCGCTCGGTCCTCGGGAAGGACGTCGGTTACATCGGCGCGATCGGGAGCCGCAAGACCAACGAAAACCGTTTTGCCGCGCTGCGTAAAGAGGGATTCACGGAGGAGCAGCTCGCGCACGTGCACGGCCCGGTCGGCCTCGATCTCGGTGGGCGCGGGGCGGAGGAAACGGCGCTCGGGATCCTGGCTGAGATCACCGCCGTGCGGTTTGGCGGCTCGGGATCGTTCATGCGCGACGGCCGTACCAACTCACGCCCCTCTCCCCAGTCCTCTCCCCGAGGGAGAGAGGGAGCTGGCTAGGTTCCAGTCTTAGCGCGCTCGCGAAACCGCCTGGCTTTCTGACGGTTGCCGCACGTCGCCATCGTGCACCAGCGGCTCGAATGGTTCCGAGACCGGTCGTAGAAGGCCCACCGGCACGTCGGGGAGCCGCACAGCTTGAGCAGGCTCCAGTCCTCGTCGCCCATCGCAGTGAACAGCGCGGCCACCATGCGTCCCATGGCGCCGGCGACCCCGTCCGCATCGGGCTCGAGCCGCGCCTTGCCGTCGGCGGCGAAGCGCGCCCGCAGCCGGCTGGCGGTGGCCGCCTCGTTGAGGGTGGCGATATCGAGCGGGTAGACCCTGCCGCCCGAATTGGCTCCGATCACGCCCCGGATCGCTTCTCGCACCGCGATCGCGTGCTTCAGATCCGCCTGCGTGACCGTCTGGCCGCTTCCCATCAGCTCGTGTGCAACCAGCCAGGCGCCGAGCGTGTTTGGGTCTGAGAGCTCTTCAGGGCCGTCCTGGACATCGACCGTGTTGACGTAGGCCTGCACCAATCCGATGACGCCGGTTGCGGTCTCTCGATCGGCCATCTCGAGATTGATTATATCCATAACCTTCAAACCCTGAATGTAAGTTATAATAACTATCGAAAGAGCAACGCTAGTTACAGGAGGATCCGGTATGCACCCCTTCATGAACGAAGACGCGGCGTGGCAGCGGCTTCAGGACATCCAGCGCGAGATGGAGAACCGCCGGTTGATGGCTGCGGGGCAGCCAGGTACGACGCTCGAATTTTTCAGGTGGCTGGCTGCCCGCGCCTGGCACCTCGCGGGTCTGGCGGCGACGCGGCCGTCACGTTATGCGCGTCTGCGGCACGATGGCGAGTGAAGTCTCTAGCTCCCTGCGAGGCGGCGGAGCACTGCGACCTGCTCGGCATCCGGCCCGTCACCAGCTCCGGGCACCTCGAGGATGAAGGGCAGTTTCGCCAGTCGCGGCTCGTGCAGAAGAGCACGAAAGCCGTCCTGACCGATCTGGCCATCACCGATGTTGGCGTGGCGGTCACGGTTGGAGCCGAGGCCGGTGACGGAATCGTTGCAGTGGATGACCTCGACGTTCTTCAAACCGATGACTCGATCCAGCTCGTCGATGGTCCGGGCGACGTCCGGCGGCGTGCGCTCGTCGTAGCCGGAAGCGAAGGCGTGGCAGGTGTCGAAGCAGACGCCGACGCGCGGATCTCGCAAGCCGTCGAGCATGCGCGCGATTTCCTCGAAGCGTGCGCCGACGCATCCGCCTAGCCCGGCGTTGTTTTCGATGAGCAAGCGCGCCGTCTTCGGATCGGCGCGTTCCATGACCTTTTTGATGTGCTCGAGGATCGACGGCAGGCGCGCGTCGAACCCCGCGCCCTTGTGCGATCCGGTGTGGAAGATCACCCCGTTGACGCCGAGCTCATCCGCCGCCTTGACGTAGCCGGCCAGCGTGCTCTCAGAACGCTGCTGCAGGGTTGGGTCGTCGCCGGCCAGGTTGATCAGGTACACGGCGTGGAAATAAAAAGGGGGATGGCCGTGCTTGGCGGCCGCTTCTTTGAACGTTGAGATCCGGGTCTCGTCGAGCTTGGGGGAGCCCCAGAAGCCTGGCGGAGTCGGGTGGATCTGGATCGCTTCGGCGCCCATGGCCCGGGCCCGGTCGAAGGAAAGATGCAGGCCGCCCGATGAGTCGACGTGGGCGCCGAGTAGAGGCATCCAATGAGATTAGAGCGTGTCGGGTGTGGGCTCGGATCGCGGTCCCGTCTGCCATCCTATTTTGGTGACGGCGATCTTCGTCATGAGCGACCTCGAGCTGCCCATCCGGGGCCGCACCTATCGCGAGCCCGAGGGCGCGCACAGCGTGGTCGTTCGCGGCCGCGACCTCGACGCCGCCCTTCAGCACGCGGCCGCCCGCGACGATTGCAGAGCGGTCGCCGTGATCGGCCTGCCCACGGACGATCCAGACCTGACCGTCATGAAGGGGCGAAGGTTGTTCCTGGTCGACGCGGATGGTTCGCGGTTGCGGGACTTCGCGGAAATCGCGCTGCGCGCTGAAGCCGACGTCGAGTGGATCCGCTCGGCGACGCCCCCGTTCGACCGTCTGGCCGACGCGTTGCTGCCGGTTGGCGCCGTGGTGCTGGCCGCGGGCTCGAGCACCCGCATGGCCGGCTCGGAAAAGTTGCTGCTCGAGTTCGATGGCAGGCCGATGATCAAATCCGTGATCGAAGCCGCGTCGGACGGCGGATGCCACCAGATCCTGGTCGTGTATTCGTCCAGTGAGGTCATGCAAGCGGTCGGCCACGATGCCGAGCTCGTCCACAATCCCCGCGCCCAGACCGGCATGGCGTCCTCGCTCCAGGTCGGCCTTCGAGGCCTCCGCTCCGACATGGAGGCTGCGATGGTGATGCTGGGCGACCAGCCGATGGTTGGTGCGCGGACGGTCTCATCGCTGCTGCGCGCCTGGCGCCGCGAGGGGTCGCGGCCGGCGGTCGCGGTGTCCCGCGGCGAGGCCGGCAAATGGGCGCCGCCGGTGGTGTTGGCGCGGGAGCTGTGGGACGAGCTCATGACCCTCACAGGCGACGCCGGTGCTCGCCAGGTGCTCGATCACCGGCCCGAGCTGGTCGACACCGTGCCCTCGCTCGACCGCCTCGACGACATCGACACGCCCGAGGACTACGCGAAGATAGTCAAGCTCTTCCCGCGACCCAATCCGACTACGCAAGCGTAGGGATGCACGGTTGGAACTAGACGGAAGGGTGGTGGCGTGGGTCGCCCTCTCGGCCTTGCTCATCGCGACCCCGGGTCCCGATACGGCCCTGATCATCCGCAACGCCCTTGCCGCCGGCCCGCGAGCGTCGACGATGTCAGCGCTTGGAGTTGCCGCCGGGACCGTCGTCTGGGTCAGCGCCTCGGCCGTGGGCGTCGGCCTGCTCCTCGAACGTTCGTCGATGGCCTTCACGATCCTCAAGGTGGCTGGCGGCGCCTACCTCTGCTACCTCGGGCTCAGAAGTTTGTTTTCTAACCAGCCTGCCGAGGTTGCTGCTCCGACCGTTGCGAAGCTCAACGACCGGAGCGCCTTGAGCCAGGGCCTGTTCAGCAACCTGCTCAACCCCAAGACCGGGGCGTTCTTCGTCACCGTGATGCCTCAATTCATGATTCCCGGGGACCCTGTTATCCGGCTCCTCCTCATGGTGGGGGCGTTCGAGGTCATGCTCCTCGCCTGGCTGATCGCATACGGGCACGTCGTCAGCCGGCTGGGTCGCAGCGGGCTCGGGATTCGCGTTCGCCAGGTCATGACCAGGTTGACCGGGCTGGTCCTCATCGGTTTCGGCGCGAGGCTGGCTTTCGAGCGCCGCTGAGGCGGCACGGCGTACGATTCGAACAGTGCTAGTGATTGCTCTAGGAGTGCGAGCTTGAAAGGTCGGGCGGCCCGGGCCAGGGGCGGGTGGGTGCGTTCCGGCGAGTTCGAGGACATCGTCTACGAGACGTGGGACGGCATCGCCAAGATCACTATCAATCGGCCTGAGGTCCGCAACGCGTTCCGGCCGACGACCGTATTCGAGATGTCGCGAGCCTTCGAGTTGGCCCGAGACGATCCGAAGGTCGGCGTCGTCATCCTGACCGGGGCCGGCACCGAGGCGTTCTGCTCCGGCGGCGACCAGCGAATCCGAGGCGACGACGGCTACGTCGATCCGACGGGGACGGGCCGGCTCAACGTCCTCGACCTGCAGGTCCAGATCCGGCGTCTCCCCAAGCCCGTGATCGCGATGGTGGCCGGCTACGCGATCGGCGGAGGCCACGTGCTCCACGTCGTGTGCGACCTCACCATCGCCGCCGACAACGCCCGCTTCGGCCAGACCGGGCCGAAGGTCGGGAGCTTCGACGGCGGTTACGGCGCGGGCCTCCTCGCCCGCATCGTCGGGCAGAAGAAGGCCCGCGAGATCTGGTTCCTGTGCGAGCAATACGACGCGCAGCAGGCGTTGGCGATGGGGCTCGTCAACAAGGTCGTGCCCCTCGCATCGCTCGAGCAGGAGACAGTCGCCTGGTGCCGCCGCATGCTCGAGCTGAGCCCGCTTGCCCTGCGCCTGCTCAAGGCGAGCTTCAACGCTGCCGATGACGGGCTGGCCGGCATCCAGCAGCTCGCCGGCGACGCGACTCTTCTCTACTACATGAGCGAAGAGGCGCAGGAAGGCCGCGACGCGTATGTGCAGAAACGCAAACCTGACTTCTCAAAGTTCCCGAAGAGACCCTGACGTGGTTGTTGTGGCTCCAGCTCTGACGCCCGGACGCGTCTGGTGGTGTGCGGTCCGCCCCGCGACGCTGGCCGCCTCGGTCGCGCCGGTGCTCGCGGGCACGGCGGTCGCCATCCACGAGGGCGGCATCCGGCCCGCGGCGGGATTGGGCGCGCTGGTGGTCGCTCTTGCGATGCAGGTCGGGGTCAATTTCGCCAACGACTATTCGGACTTCGTTCGCGGCGCAGATACATCGCGGCGGGTGGGCCCGGTCCGCGCGGCATCCTCCGGGGTCGTCGCGCCTGAGCAGGTCAGGCGGGCCGCGCTGGCCGCCTTCGGAGTCGCCGGCGCAGCCGGTCTCGCGCTCAGTCTTGCGACCGACTGGCGATTGCTCATCGTCGGAGCCGCCTGCCTTCTCGCGGGCTGGCTCTACACCGGCGGGCCGCGCCCTTACGGATATCTGGGTCTGGGGGAGCTCTTCGTGTTCGTCTTCTTCGGCCTGGTCGCGACCATCGGCACGGTTTATGTCGAAGCGCTGCGCGTGACGCCGCTGGCCGTCCTCGCCGGCTGCGGAATCGGATTTCTCGCCACCGCGATCCTCGTCCTCAACAACCTTCGCGACGTCGAAACGGACACCGCCGCCGGCAAGCGGACCCTGGCGACGAGGGTCGGCCGCGACCGCACCTTGATCCTGCTCGTCCTTATCGTCGGTGCGGCGTTCGTGGTGCCGATCCTCATGTCCGTGCTCGGATTCGCGGGCGCTACCGTGGCGCTCGTATTTTTTGCGATCCCGATCGCGACGATGCCGGTGCGGACCGCATTCGCCAGTCACAGCGGTCCGTCGCTGGTGGCCGCGCTCAAGCAGATGGCCGCAGCGGAGATCGCCTACGCGCTGCTGCTGACCGTGGGGTTGCTCATATGAGCAGCGGTTACATCACCGTCATCCATCCTGAGCAGGTCGCACGCGAGGTGGAGCGCCAGGTCAAGCTGGGATGCAGGGCGTTCGTGCTGCGCAAGATCGCCGGCGGCGGCATGCTCGACCAGGAGCGGCTGGGTGCGGCTCGCTACGCCGCGGGCCTTCATGCGGTGGTCGAGCTGGAGTCGCTCGCCGACGTTCCCGCCGCCGCGAGGTGAGCGGCGAGCACGCGCGCGAACGCTTCCGGCCGCTCCTGGTGCACGGTGTGGCCGGCGCGCAGGACGATCTCGATTCGCCCGTTCGGCACCACAGCCGCCAGCCGGCGCGCGGAGGCGACGTAGCCATGATCGAGCTGGCCCGCAACGAAGGTGCTCGGCACTCTGACTCGGGGGAGGTCGTCCCACAGGGGCTGCATGGCGCCGGCGCCCATTCCGCGCAGCGAGGCCGCCAGCCCGGCCACCGTGTTGCCCATCCGCTCGGCGCGCACCTGCGCGACGAACGATGGCCCGCGCCGCTCCAGGCCCGCAAACATGGGCAGGGCAGTCCAGTAGTTGACGAACGCCTCGAGCCCCTCGTGTTCGATCCGCTGAGCGAGCGCCTCGTCGCCCTGACGCCGTCCTTCGCGCGCCTCCTCCTCGAGTCCCGCGTGGGCGCCGATCGTCAGCAGCGACAGGAGGCGCTCGGGGAGCCTCGTCGCCACGTGCAGCGCGAGCCGGCCGCCCATCGAGTACCCGACGAGGTGGGTGCGCTCGATCCCGAGGTCGTTCCACAGCATTTCGAGGTCCGCGGTGCAGGCGTCCATCGTGCAAGGCGCGCCTGGCTGGATCCGCGTCTCACCATGGCCCCGAAGGTCGGGCACCACCCACTGCCATCCGGCGGGCATGGTCGAGATGAGCTCCTGCCAGCTGCGACCGCTCTGGGTGAAGCCGTGGAGAAGGGTGACCGGCGTGCCTTCACCGGCGACGAAATAGTTGAGGCGCACGTCGGCACCCTCCAGAATCGGCACAGCTAGAACTTTATGGACATAGCGCAGACATTCGCCGCCACGTTCGTCGATGAGCTCGCCGCGCAGGGGGTTGAGTACGCGTGCGTGTCGCCAGGCTCGCGCTCAGCGCCGATCGCGATGGCCCTGCAGCGCCACCCGCGGATCAAGGTCATCGTCCAGATCGACGAGCGATCGGGCTCGTTCTTCGGCCTCGGGCTCGGTAAGGCCACGGGTAAGCCGGCGGTGCTGCTGTGCACCTCCGGCACGGCGGCTGCCGAGTTTCATCCCGCCGTGATCGAGGCGTCGTATTCGCGGACGCCCCTCATCGTCATCACCGCAGACCGGCCCCCCGAGCTGCAAGACGTGGGAGCCAACCAGGCCATCGACCAGCAGCATCTCTATGGCACCGCGGTGCGCTGGTTCTTCGACCCGGGCGCGCCCGTCGAAATCCCCGGCGCGGCGCGGGTGTGGAGACGGCTGGCGGCTAGGGCCGTCGCGGAAGCCGCCTACGGCCCGGTCCACATCAACCTGCCGTTTCGCGAGCCGGTGGTGCCGCCGCCAGGCCAGGCCCCGTCCCCGGAAGGCGAAGCGGGGCAGAGCATCACGAGCGGCCGCATGCTGCCCACGCAGGCTCAGCTCGCCAACCTCGCGTCCGCGCTTCAGGGCGCGCGGCGGCCGCTGGTGGTGGCGGGCGAGATGAGGGATGGCGAACGGCTTGCGCCCGCGCTCATGAGGCTCGGGTTGCCGGTCCTGGCCGAACCTGGATCGCAGCTCCGCCGTGCAGAGACCGGCGGCGCCGTCGAGGCGTACGAGGCACTGCTGCGAGCGGGCTGGTCTCTGCAGCACGGACCGGACCTCGTGATCCGGGTCGGCGCCACGCCGACCTCGCGAGCCTTGAACGCGTGGCTCGCCGCGGCCTCTGCGCCCACTTTTCTCATCGATCCGGAACACGCCTGGCGCGACCAGGACCGCATTGCTCGTCACGTCGTCGCATGCGATCCCCAGGCGCTGCTCGAGGCATTGCCGCCTGTGAATCGCACGGCGTGGCGAGACGAATGGCTGTCAGCCGGAAAGAAAGCCGGCGCGGCCATGTCGGCCACGCTCATCTCCACACCTATCCATGAAGGGCACATCGTGCGCGCGCTCGCCGCGCGCCTCCCCAATGCGGCGCAGGTTTTCGTCGGCTCGAGCATGCCGATCCGCGCCGCAGACAGCTTCTGGCCGCTGTCCAAACCGCAGCAGCGTTTCTTCGGCAATCGTGGCGCGAGCGGGATCGACGGTCTCGTGTCGACCGGACTCGGAGTCGCCACCGGCCGCAGCGACATTCCCTCCGTCCTCTTATTGGGCGATCTGTCCGTATACCACGACATGAATGGGCTGTGGGCGATCGGGCGGCATGGCATCAAGGCGACAGTCGTCGTCTGCGACAACAACGGCGGCGGTGTCTTCAACTTCTTGCCCCAGGCTCAGCATCCGGACGTATTCGAGGAGATCTTCGCGACCCCGCTCGGGCTGGACTTCGCGCAGATCGCGCGCCTGTACGGACTGGTCTACAGCCCGGTCACGGACCGGTCCGGCCTCGAGCCCGCCATCAGCGACGCCATCGACAAATCGACCCCGACAATGGTCGTGGTGCGGTTCAAGCGTGACGACAGCGTGAGCGGGAATCGTTTGTGTTGGGAGGCAGCGGCCGCAGCCCTGCGCTCCTAGCTCCTATACGAGCGCTGTCAGCAGGGCCTTGAACTTGAGCTCCGTCTCTTCGAGCTCGCGAGCCGCGTCGGAATCGGGCATCACGCCGACGCCTGCATAGAGTCGCGCGCCGTCCTCCCAGAGCAGGCCGCAGCGAAGGGCAACCGCGAACTCGCCATCTCCGCCGGCATCGATCCAACCCACCGCGCCCGCGTACCATCCACGCTCCATCGCTTCGAGCTCGTCGATGAGCGCATCGGCGGCGGCCCGCGGCCAGCCTCCGACAGCAGGTGTGGGGTGGAGGGCGGCCGCGAGCTCGAGAGCATCCGCGGCCGGTTGGTGGAGGTCGGCGGAGACTGCGGTGGCGAGGTGCTGGATGTTGGTGAATCGCACGACTTCGGGCGGGCGCGCAGTGACCGTTTCAGCAAACGGCTTCAAGGCGTCGACGACGAAGTCAGCCACCAGCTGATGCTCTGCGCCGTCCTTGGCGCTCTCCTCGAGCTGGCGCGCGAGGCGGTCATCGTCCGCCTCGGTCGCGCCGCGTGCCACCGAACCCGCCATGGGCTGCGCGTACGCCCGCATTCCGGTGCGGCGCACGAGGAGCTCAGGCGATGCGCCGACGAATGCGGTCCCGTCGGCGCCCGTCACGAGATAGATGAAGCACGACGGATAGGCCGAGCGCAGCGAGCGCGCCACGTTGGCCGCCGCGACGACGCCGTCGCCGCGCGCGATCACCTCGCGCGCCAGGACGACCTTGTCCGCCTCGCCGGCCCGCAGCCGCGCCGCCGCCGATGCGACCGCTGCGGTCCACGCGGTCGGGCTGCGGACCGCGCCGACGCTGAGGGTGCGCGCCGCGGGCGCCTTGAGGCGTGGCGGCTCCAGGTCGAGGAGGTCGGCCGCATCCGGAGCCGCTGCGGTCGCAAAGGTGCGGCCCCTGATCCTCATCACCGCGAGGGCCGGCACCCGGAAGAGGAGGGCGGGAAATCCGGACCATGGGCCACCCGGATCGCGATGCGGCCGGTATGCGAAGCCGCCAACCGCGATCGGACCCGCGAATGTCGATTCCGCGGTCATGACGGCGCTCAACCGGCGCCACAGCCGCGAGGCGGCGAGCAACCGGTCGTCGCCGGGCTCGAAGTCGATCACCGCGCCCCTCGCGTCCTCGAGCGCGACCCCGCCCGCGGCTGCGACGATGTCGAACGCGCGGCCTAACGCGGCCACGCTGACCGCGTCCGGCATCGGGCGCTCGATGAGCAACACCTCGTGCCCGGCGTCGCGCGCCGCGCTCACCAGGTCGACGAGGTCGGGGGTGCGCTCGAGCTCCCACGTGCGCACTGGAGCAGTCGATATCACGACCGTTTCTCGATGTGCTCGCGGGCGGCGCGCAGAAGCGTGCGCTCGAAGTGGTGGCGGACGAGCGTGCCACTGGCTTCGAGCAGCTCGGTGAAGAGTGCGAGCAGCTTGCGCTCGGCGGCCTCCGTCTCGCCGCCCTCGGCCTGGATTCGCTCCCGGACGTGATGGTCGAACAGGTCCACGGCCTGGCGTGCCGTGCGGTCGATGTTCGCCGCATGTTCCTTGCCGAGCTCCAGCAACGAGCCCAAGGGGATGCCGGCCGCGATCAGCTTCATGCCGGCCGCGATCGCGTCGAGGTCGTCGGCCGGGTAGCGCGGCTCATCGCCGCCTTCGATGGGGACGAGCAGCCCTGCCTGCTCGAGGCTGGCGAGCAGCGGCTCGGCCACGCCGCTCCGTTCGGCCAGCTCGGAGAGCGTCAATGTTTGTGGCGCCGTGGGGCGCGTCACCGCCGCGACCAGGCCCTCGTCGGAGGGCTCGAGCTCGCCGGCCAGGAAGCGCTGGATCACGGTCAGGTTGAATCCGCGCTGCTGCAGCTCCCGGATCCGGCGCAGCCGATCCAGGTGGGCGTCGCCGTACCACGTCACGCGGCCTTCGCGGCGCGGCGCTTCCAGCAGGCCTTTGCCCTGGTAGAACCGGATGGTGTCGACCGCCACCCCTGCCGTCCGGGCCAACTGTTCGATCCGGTACTCCATGAGTACTTACTCTAACAATCGACGGCGAGCGGGGAGGCCGTGTCTAGCCCGTCGTGTTCCAGTAGTACATGCGGTCGAGCCATTGCGGGTCCGAGCGGTAGGCGCGGGCGAAGAACTCGACCGAGTCGACGTAGTCGTAGTCGTTGTTGTAGTGAAAGATCGCCTGGCGCATGTTGCCCGGCGCGCCGTTGTGGAGGAGAAGGCGCGCGGCGGCCAGGATCGAGTCGTGAGGGTCATAGACGTTGCCGCCCTGGCCATACTGCCGCCAGGTTCCGGGGATGAACTGCATCGGGCCCTCCGCGCCGGCTGACGACGGCCCGTTGACCCGGCCGAAGTTGCTCTCGATGAAGTTGATCGAGGCCAGATAGGTCCAGTCCACGCCGTACAACCTCTGCGCCTCGGCGTAGTAGGACCGCAGCGAATCGACAGGCGCCGCGTCGCCATAGGGGTGGACGAAGTGCACGTTGACCAGGTAGTACTGGTCGATACCGCCCAGCGCATACAGCGAGTGCAGGCCCGCGACCGCGTCGTCGATGGGCTGGGCCACCTTCGCCGGGAGCACTGGGATCACCGACGCCTGGACGCTGTCGTAGCTGGCGACCTCATATACGCGCAGCTCCTCCTGCCTGACTGCGTCGCGATATGCATACGCGGCGGCCTCGATCGAGAGCTCCCACCGGATGCGATCGCCCAGCGTCGCCGGCGCCGGCTGCGCCTTGAGGGCCGCGAGCTGTGCCTGCGCCTGCGCCATCGCGACCTCGGCGCTGATGATCCGCGCGGCCTCGTGATGAGCGCTCGGCGGCACCAGCGGATCCCGGGCGGACACCGCACGCGCAGGCAGGGCGAGCAGCATCGCGACGAAGGCCGCCGCGAAGACTCGGCTCAGGCGAGCTCCGCTGCTTGTACGACCGCAGGCCGCTGTTCAGGCACCATCGGCAGGTCCTCGGGATAGGGATCGGACGCGGTCGGGGCCCGGAGGCCGACCGAGTCGAGCAGTCCCGAGATCTCGTCACCCATCAGGTCCCCCTGCGCCATGAGCGCTTCCGCGGCCAGGTCGATGGCCTCCTTGTTGACATACATGAGCCTCCAGTCGTCGATGTACGCGGCCCCGAGCAACTGGCCTACCACCCGCCTGCCGCGCGGGCTGTTCAGAACGGCGCCGACCCATGTGCCTTGCTCATGGGCGCCTTCGGCAACCTGTGATACGGAGATCAACTGCTCGCCAATGTTTGCCGCTTTGGTCGACATTTGCGCGTCGAGAGCGTCCGCCCCCATTCCGATTGTGCCCACCATGCGGCACGCAATTGCAGTGGCCGAGCGAAGGTCACCGAACACACCGCTGGTGTTTTCGCCGTAGAAGACGTGCTCGCACGCGAGTGAGCCAAGGTAATGCCGAATGTCCGCGGCAAGCTGCGAGCGGAACTCGAGCCACTCCTCTTCGGCTGGCAACGATTTGTGGTAGCCGCCGATCTCTCCATGAACTGTTGCACGCCGCCGGATTGAGAGACGCACGTGCGCGTGGTCAGTCTTGAAAAACTGCGATGCCACCGCGTGCCCGAGCTCATGGCGGGCAACCGCAATCTTGTCGCGCTCCGTGTATTCGACAGGAATCGCAAGGCCGGCCTCCACGTTCCCCATGGCTTCGCGGATGTCCTGCCAGTTCAGCGCTTCGCGTCCATCTTCGAACGCGTACACAAGCGCCAGCGACAGCACCTGTTCGATGTCCGCGGGCGAGTAGTCCTCCGTGATGCGGGCGAACTCCTCGCGCCGGCCAGGCGTGTCCAGCGTCGGGTCATGCTGCTTCTTGTCGAAGTAAAGCGCTGCGATGTCCTTGCGGTCCTCACGCTTGGGCAGCCGGAATACGAGCTGGCGGCCGAAGCGGCCTGGCCTGGTCAGCGCTTCATCCAGCACCGACGGCCTGTTGGTAGCCCCGATGAAGAGGATGTTGTAGTTAGGCGCTTTCAGCGGACGGATCCGAAGGGGAACCCGCGTGCCGTTGAAGGCGATGACGCGCGGCAGGAACAAGCCGTCGAGGGTGAGGTTTACAAGGCCCCGTAGCTGCCTGACGATCATGCCCGGGTTGTCGATACCGTCCATCAATACGAGCAGCATGTTGAGCCCGAGCTGGCCCCCGCCAAACATGCCGCCCATTCCGCCCATCATGCCGCCGCCGCCAACGCCCGACCGTCTCTGGCCGAGGGCGTCGATCTCGTCGATGAACACGATGCAGCCGCCCCAGACCTTGGCCTTCTTGCGCGCGGCACGGACCATCAGAAAAACGCTGAGCGCGTCGATGCCGAGGAACATGCCCGCGAACGAACCCCCTGCCGCAATGTAGATGGGAACGTGAAGCGTTGACGCAATCGCCTTGGCGAGCATCGTCTTGCCGGTGCCCGGGGGGCCAACCATCAGGACGCCCCGCTCGCGCTTGCCACCGGCCTTCACGAAGAGCCGGCCGTGCTCGATGAGCCGAAGGATGCGCTTCATCTCATTGACCGCAGCCTTCTGCCCTCGAACGTCGTCGATGTTGACCCCGAAGTTCGCGTCGTCGGGGTTGATCATGGTCTTGCCGATCCGCGTGTACAGGTAGAAGGGCCCGAGGAAGAGGACGAAGTTGGCCCCCAGCAGGAACAGGATGTACAGGAGGTTGGTCAGTCCGGCCACGATTGCCCCCGGCAGCGCATCGAGGGCATCTGCCGGTGCGAGTCCGGCCAGGTAGTACGCACCAGCGAAATACAGGATTGGGACCGCCGCCACGTAGAGGGCGCGGCGCCAGAAGATGGCGCGGTTGGTCTCGACCGTGCGGGTGAGCGTGTCGCTCTCGGGCGACATTCGCTCTGAGAGGATCAGCCAGCGCCGGACCAGGCTGAGCAGCCCCCGGCAGAGCAGCAGCGCCACGAGGGCATAGGCCACCGACCAGCCGAGGCCGAGCTGCAGAAAGATGTAGGCGAACGCGAAGGCGGAGCTGCCGACGAAAAACGTGAAGATCCAGAAGATGATCACGGCGGGTTTTCTCCTATCCGGCTTGGGTTTGCAACCAGCTTAGTAGTTGAAGGAGCCTGCTGTCGCGTAGCGAAGAAGGCCACCACCCCGATCCCCACCGCCACCACCAGGTCGCCCGGGCTGTAGGCGCCGGGGATCCCCACCGGCCAGCTCACAGTGATCCAATCGCCGAGCCAGTTCAGGTTCGTATTGGCACCCATGAGCACGTACTGGCCGAGGTGATTCCGCTGGAGGAGGACGCCCGCGAAAGCGGGGGCGACCGGCATGCGGCCCCCGTTGGCGACCACGACGAGCAGGTTGAGCGCCGCACCGGCCGCGACCGACCACGCCCCGCGCAGGCGGCGGATGTGAACGAACGTCCATGCCACCAGTCCCGCCAGCGCCGCCGCATAGAGGAACTGCACGCCGTCGATCCGGTTGAACGGTCTCAGCTGGACCGCTTCTCTGGTCAAGAGCGCGGCGACCACGAACCACGGCCATCGAAACCTGACGTGGGCGAGGTTGCCGAGCTTCCCGCCGGTGACGATGCCGATGACAAGCCCGGCGACGAGCGGTATGAGGACCAGCACGCGTTGCGGGGGGCTACTCGGCCGCGAGTCGCGACGCCGCGCCGGCCAGCACCTTCACACCTACCGCGAAGGCGCTCTCGTCAATGCGAAACCCTGGTGAGTGGTGGGCCGGTGCGGTTTCGCCCGGCGGCATCGCGCCGAGCATGAAGTAGCAGCCCGGGATCCGGGTCAGGAACTCCGCGAAGTCGTCGCTGACCGTCAGCGGGCGGCCCAGCACGCTGGCCTTGTCCCCGATCACCGAGCTGGCGACGTCGAGCACGGTGCGGGTGACGTTGGGCTCGTTCATGATCGGGATGGTCCCGTGCACCAGCTCGAGCGTCGAGCGCACCTCGAATTCCCCGTCCACCTCCAGCAGCAGGTCGCGCAGGCGGCCGAGCGCCTCTTCGCGCAGACCAGGAGTGAACGTGCGCAGGCTGCCCTTGACGGAGACGCCGCGGGGGACGATGTTCCAGGCGCCGTCGCTCGAGATGCTGCCGACCGTCGTGTGGCACTGCACGCCGTCGTGCTCGAGCCCGTCGACGATCGTGTGCAGGTGCTCGAGCAAGAAGGCCTGCGCGGAGAGGACGTTGCCACGCCGGCCCATCATGCCGCCGTGCCCGCCTGGCCCCGCAAAGTTGATCTCGTACGCATCCGACCCCGCCCACATCAGGCCAGGTCTCGTGATCACGGTGCCCGACTCATTGAAGCTGACGATGTGCAGTCCGATGACCGAGTCGGGGTGATGGTCGTCGAGCAAGCCGTTCGCGATCATCGCTTTTGCGCCGCTGACGATCTCCTCTGCGGGCTGAAAGACGAACAGGTAGCGGCCGCCCACGTCCCAGATGCGGTCCACCAGCGTCCGGGCGACGCCGACCATGATCGCCATGTGCGCGTCATGGCCGCAGGCGTGCATTTGACCCTCCGCTCCCGATGCGAAATCGACGCCCGACTCTTCATGGATCGGCAGGGCATCGATGTCCGCCCGCAGCATCACGGTCTTGCCGGGCTTCCCGGTGTCGAGCATCGCGACCACGCCTGTCTCGGTGGGGCAGCGTTTGAGCTCCAGACCGAGCTCGCGCATGCGCTCGCCCAGGCGCTTGCTCGTCTCGTGCTCGCTGAAGCTGACCTCGGGGTGGCGGTGGAAGTGACGGCGTAGCTCGATCACCTCCTCGATCACGGAGCTGCTCGGGAGCGGCGTGGTCGACCGGTTGTCGTTCACGGAATCGCGACCAGGTTGTAGCCGCGCGCCGTCGCCCGCACGAAGTTCGGGCCTAACCCCGGTTCCAGCTCGTCCAACCGCCGCCGCAAGGTCAGCAGGGCGGAATGCACCGTCGAGTGGGCGGCGTCCGTGCGGAACAGCCCGGCTTTGATGAGGTCGCGAGCGGTCGCCGGCTTCGACCCCTGGGCAAGATGCAGCACCAGCGCGGTCTGCTGCGGCGTTAGGCGGATCTCGCGTTCGCCGAGCTTGACGGTGCGCCGCGTCGGGTCGAACTCCAGGCGCCCGAACTTGTAGCTGCCCGGCCGGCCCGTCCCGCGCTCGACCAGGCGGGCGGCGAGGTCCGAGTAGATGTGGGCCATGGGCACGTTGCCCTTGACGAAATAGGAGCTGGCCCCAAGCTCATAAGCCCGGCGGATGGCGGCCGAGTTGACCTGCGCGGCCGAAAGCACGATCACCGGCAAGCCGGGATGGTGCTCGCGGATCCAGGTCAGGAGCTCGAAGCCCGAGTCCTCGGTCTCGTCGAGCACCAGGTCCAGGAGCACCGCCGCCATGCGCTCGTGTGACAGCACCTCCATCGCTTCGGGCGCCGAGGAGGACGCCGACGGCCGGTACCCGAGGTCGTGGAGGTCGATTCGCAGCTGCTGCTGCATGGCCGCCTCGTCCTCCACCACCAGCACCGCCGAGCCCAGGACCTCGGCCGGACGGTAGACCTCGAGACCTGGCGGCAGGGGCGGAAGCCGCACTTCGCGGGTTTTGTTGTCGCGCTGGCGCGGGGAACTGGGGTTTTCCAAGCCTTGACCTACATGATTCTTAACGATTATTGGCAGAGTGTGAACATTCAATCTCAACCGGTGCAGCGCATACTCTGACCCGAGCCTGGCCATAGTTCGTAAAACCAAGGGGTAAGATGGGGATGACCTGGAAGCTCAAACTGATCCGCGTGGTGTTCGTGCTTGCGATCGTGGTCGCCCTGGCGATGGCGCTGTCGGCCAACTTCGCCGATGGGATGACCGACGACTCTCTGCTCGCGCTGTAGTCATTTAGGCTTGACTCTCCCGGCGCTCCCGTGAGCGCCGGATAGCGGGCGGGAGCAGGGCGTACAGGTCTGCGCGGTCGACTGCCTTGCTCATGTATCCCACAACGTCCGGATCGTCGGTTCCCGACGGGAACACCGGATATGCGGTGTAGAAGATCACAGGCAGCTTCTGCCCACGTGATCGCAGCTCGTTGAGCAGTCCCCAGCCGTCCATGGGCTCGGGCAGCATCAGGTCGATGATCGCCACCTCGGGCGTGTCCGACTGCGCCTTCTCGAGCGCCTGGTCGGCGTCCTCGGCCATCGAAACCTTGTAGCCGAGCATCCGCAGGTCGGTCTCCAGGATGACCCGCCAGGCGCGCTCGTCATCCACCACCAGGACTGTGGAGCCGCGCAGGTCTTCGGGCGTGGGCGCGATCGGTTTCGGCGGAGTGAACGGCACCGGGATTTTAGTGCCGCGTTCCGGAAGATCCTTGCATCTTCATCGTCCTGGACGGCCGGGTGCCGTCTCGCCCCCGGGGAATCTGGCGATTCCGCGGGGCCGAGAGAGGCACTGAAGCCAGTGTTAAGGGGCCCGGCGCTTGCTCGTCACGCATCAAAGATGCGCTCCTCGCCGCGCCACCCTTGCCTTGGCTCCGGCCGTCCAGTCCGCGAATGTGCAGCGGATCTCCGGAACTCGACACTTGGCGCAGTATATCGGTGGTCATGGCGAGTCCCGCGCGCAGCAAGCTAAACGGCCGCCGGCCGTCGCGGCCGTCGCGGCCGTTGCAGGCCCCAGCCCGTGGCGTGTCAGGACCCGGGAGACCGATGCCGGTGAACAAGTCCCACGCAGCGGCGGTGGCGCCGACTCCCGCCGCCCTCGTGCACGAGCTTGGCAGCTGCGTCACCGAGGCCGACATCGCCCAGGTCCTGTACCGCGGTCTCCAGCCGCTGTTCGGCTACGACGTGGTGAACCTGCACGTGCTCGAGCGGGAGGGTTGGTACCACTCGCTGTCGATGGACTCCGGTGTGCTCCAGGACCTGCGCCGGCGCCCGCTGAGCGGGTCGGTGTTCGTCAAGCAGTACGCCAACCCCAAAACCGTTGTCATCCCGCTCGACCCGAAGCGGCAGGAGATCAGCAAAGGGCCAGGCGCCGGACGCGAGACGAAGTTCGCGATCTGGGTCCCGATCGAGCATCAGGGCGAGGTCATCGGCAGCGTCATCTACCAGGGCTATCGCAGCCGCCGCGTGCCTGCGACCGAGACCGCTTTCCTCGATGAGGTGCACCGGCGTCTCGGCGTCCTGCTCACCAACGCATACCTCAACGAGCTGACGCGCAACCAGGCGCGGCGCCTGGAAGCCTTGAACAGCATCGCCCGAGCGATGGCCTCGACCCTCGACGAGGCGAGCGTACTGACCGCGCTGCACGCCACCCTCAGCCAGCTGCTCCCGGTCGATGTTCTCCACATGGCCGCGCTCGACCCGGAGCAGCCCGACAAGATGCGCCTGCTCAACGTCGAGGCCGACGCCGCGCCGACCTCGCGCTGGGTCGCGATGAAGTCAGCCTCGGCGGCTCCCCTGCGCGCCATCGTGCGCGACCCCAAGCCACTGCTCACGCACGAGCCGGGCTCCGCGTTGTGGGTGCCGATCAAAGAAGGCGGATCGCTGCGGGGCGCCCTGGGGATCAAGACCAAGAAGTCATACGCGTACGAAGCGTCGACCGCCGCGTTCATGGAGCTGGTCGCGGACGAGGTCACCCTCGCCCTGCGCAACGCGCGCAGCTATGAGGCCATCGAGGGCCAGCGCCGCCGTCTGGAGGTGGTCAACTCCGTCGGCCGGCGCCTTGCGTCCAGCCTGGACCGCTGGTCGATCATGCGCACCTTGCGCGAAGAGCTTTCCAGCTTCCTGGACTTCGACGCCTTCATCCTCGCGACCATCACGCAGTCGAAGGACGGCCCGATTGCGGCGGGCTATCAGTACGTCGCCGGAGTCGAGGAGGTCGTGCCGCCGGTGGCGCTGGCTGTGACCGGGCCTTCCCGCGAGGCATACGAGACGAGACGGCCGGTGCTGGTCCGCAAGAACCCGTGGGCGCACGCCTTCGCTCGCAAAGGCCTCGAGAGGGAGCGCTGGACCATCGCCGAGGGCGCCGCCATCTTCCCGTCGGGCCCACCCGGGGACCCTCGGCTGATATCGGGCTCGTTCGTGTGGGTGCCCGTTCTGAGCGGAGACCGCATCACGGCCATGCTTTCGCTGCAGTCGTACCGGGAATCCGCATTCGACGAGTGGCACGTGGAGATCCTGCAGGGCGTGGCGGCCCACGTGAGCCTGGCCCTCGCCAATGCCGATCACTTTGCCGAGGCCCAGGCCGAGCGGGCGCGCCTGGAGGCGCTGCACGTCCTCGAGATGGGAGTCGCAGGCGCATCCGACGAGAGACAGATAGCGGAGGCCGTGTTCGGCGCGGTGAGCGACTACACCGATGCCACCCACGTGGTCCTCGCCCACCTCGACGCCGCCGGCAACGTCGTCGGCTTCACCGGGGAGCGGGGAGGAGCGATCCGTCTGCTAGGTCCGGTGCCCATTACGGAGGCGCCGTTCTTCAAGCTCTTGATGGCGGCCGGCGGTGAGGTCATCGATTCGGTCGAGCCTGTAGATGACGACCTGGTTGGACCGGCCGGCGACTACGTCTCCTCGCGCCGGCCCAGCCATGTGGTGTGGGTTCCGGTCATGCAGGGCGAACGCCTCGTCGCCGGCATCTCGGCCCTGCGTGACGACGGCGGCAAGTTCCTGCCCGAGCACCTGAAGCTGCTGGAGGCCGCGGCGCCCGTGGTGGGCATCGCCCTGAGGACCATGCGCCTCCACCACGCCAACGAGCTGGCGCTGGCCCAGTCGGTGCGCATCCAGGAGCTCGCGGCGCTGGCCGGCCACGAGCTCATGAGCGTCGTGTCGAACATCGCCGACCAGGCGCGCACGATGCTGGAATCGGCCGGGGTCGCGTGCTGGGCGTTCGACACCGAGGGTCGCATCAGCGCCACTCGCGGGAGCGGCGATCCGGCCGCCGAGTCCGTCCTCGCCTGGGCCGGTCTCAACTCCGAGGACAGCTGGCGCCAGGCGCCTACCGGAGTGCTGAGCGGGAGTGCGAGCGGCCAGGCTTGGAGCCTGATCCCGCTCTGGTATGGCGATCGCCTCGTCGGCGCCATCGGCTCCGTCCACGCGGCAACGCAGCTGGCCGAACCGCCGGCGCTCGACTTCGCCCGGCACGCGGCGGTGGCGATCGAGAACTCGCGGCTCGTGGCCGAGACCCGCGGTCGCATCCGCACGCTCGAAGCGGTCGCCGCCTTCACCGAGCTGACGCCCACCGAGCCCGATCGCTCTCGCTCCGAGATGGGCAGGCTCGTGGGGCGCGCGCTCGCGAGCTCCCACGGCGAGCTGTGGCTCCTCGAGGACGGACACCTCGTACGCCGCGCGACCGACGACGAAGTTGTGCCGAAGGTGCCGGTCGACGAGCCTGCTCAGCTGCTGCGGGCGATCACCTCTCCGACCGGCGGGCGGCGGCTGCGCGCGCTCCTGGACCTGCTCGGCGCCTCCCCGGACGCATTCGGCCTGCCCATCCAGGTCGAGGGCCGGCTCGTCGGCCTCCTGGTCGCGAGGATGACCGCCGGTGCGTCCGAGACGAGGCGTCTCGCCACGGTGCTTGCGGGCCAGGCGGCCGTGCTCATCGGGCAGCTCGAGCTGGTGGACGCGCTCGAGCGCGAGCGGCAGATGATGAACGCCATCCTCCGACACTCGCCGGTGGGCGTGATGCTCGAAGACGCGGACGGTCGCATCGTGTACGCGAACCCCGAGGTCGAGGCGATCTACCGGCTGCAAGCGGCGGACATGCCGGGCCAGAAGCTCTCCGAGATCTATGCGGCAGCCGGCGCGGAGCGCAGCGACGAGGACCAGGCCGACGGCACGCTGGAGCTCCGGATGGGCGACCCCGTGCGCATCGTGCATGTGCGCCGCGTCGTCATCCCTGGTCTCGAAGGCGAGCCCGCCGGGATCCTCACGCTCCACGAAGACGTCACCGCGCAGCGGCTTGCCCTGGAGGCGAAGGACCTCATGCTGCGGGCCATCGGGCACGAGGTCCGAAGCCCGGCCGCGGCGATGAAGAACACGCTCGCCGGCATCATGCAGTGGGACAGCACCATCGACGCCTCGGGGCGCCGCGAGCTCCTGCAGGAGGCTTACGAATCGTCCGACCGCCTGCTCAGCCTGGTCGAGAGCCAGCTGATCATCGCCAAGCTCGAGACGCGACACTTCGAGCCGAGCCCCGAGCCCGTGGACCTCGCCTCTGTCCTTGACGGCGTGCTCGGCGTCATACGTCATCGCTACGCCGAACGCACGCTGGCCGTCGACATCGACCTGCGCGAGAACCTGCCCCCGGCGTATTGCGAGCCGGCCCACCTGGCGCAGGTGCTCACCAACCTCATCGGCAACGCGCTCGAGTACACGTCGGCCGCCGTGTCCGTGCAGGCCCGCGCCGCGTCGCGCGGCTGGCTCGAGGTGACAGTCACCGACCATGGACCGGGCTTGCCGGCGGGCAGCCTGGAAGGGCTGTTCGAGAAGACGGGTCCCGCCGGACGCAACCGCTCCCAGGGTGGCCTCGGGCTTGGACTCTATCTGTGCCGTCTTGTCGTCGAGCGCAGCTTCGGCGGCCGGATCTGGGTCGCTTCGAGCGATCGCGGCGGCACGACTTTCAAGTTCACGGTGCCCGCGATTGCGCTACCGGCGGGCAAGACTCGGGCCGGCGAATCCGTCATAACCTCTAGGTAGTTCTTGAAAGCACGTGGGGGGGCCGCCGGCCGGCGCGTGGCATCGAACGCGCCCTTGTGGGTGAGGGTCGGCGGAGGGATGGAATCGATGCCTGACCACGCCCGACATGGTCCCGCTGATCCTGAATTCCCCCCGCCCGGCGGCCCGTGGGAACCCGTGTCGTTGAATGGGAAGCTCGTCGGTTGGGCGGAGCACGGAGGCCTGGCGCAGGCGCGCCGCTGCGCCGAGCTCGGCCAGGCGCTGGCGGAAGATCAGCAGACTTACCTGCTCGGGCGCCTGGGACACAAGCTCCGCTCGGCCGTGCTCGCCCTCCAGGAGTCCTCTCGCCAGGCGGCGTTCGGGCGCCCGGAGCTGCTCGAGGCCGTTTTCGAGCAGGCGCAGGAGGTGGGGCGGAGAGCGGCGGCCGTCGAGGTGGCGGCCATCCAGCCGAAGGATTCGGCGCGTGGAGTCGTCCTCGGCGCGGTCCTGAACCTCGCCCTGCCCATCGCCGCTCGCGAGCTGCCGGCCGGAGCGGTGGTGCTGGGCTCGGAACCAGCGCTCGTGGAGGCGTTCACCCGCATCCAGGAGTGGATGGGCGGACCAGGGATGACCATCGCTGCGGAGCAGGTCGGCTCATGGTGGAAGGTCAGCGTGGCACCGGGCGGCGAGCGGCGGCCCCAGGCCGTGCCCGAGATGGGCGAGCCGTTGATTCGGCTGATCGTCGACACGCGCCTCGAAGGCTGGCTCGACGCGGGCCGGCCCGACGGCGCCGACATCTATCTCCGCGCTCAGCCTGCGCGTTGACTAACGAGGCACGGCCGGAGCCCCTCGACGGATCTTCGGCGCCCATGCGGCCCATCTGCGTTGTTGCGGCCTCCGCTCCTCGCTTGCGCATCAACGAATGCGCGCGCTCCGGTGCTCGGCCGCGCCTAGCATCTGGACCACCTGGTCACCGAATCCCTCGCCGAGGTCTCCGTCCGTGCCTCTAGTCCAGCGAGTCGTCGCCCCCAATCCTGGTCCTTACACGGGACCGGGCACAAACACCTGGATCGTGGATGCGGGACCCGTGGCGGTCGTCATCGATCCGGGTCCTGATGACGATCAGCATCTGGCGGCGATCGACAAGCGCCTGGGGTCGACCACCGTCGGCGTCGTGCTGGTCACGCACTCGCATCCCGACCACCTGCCCCTCGCCGAACGCCTGGCGAAAAGACACCTGGCGGCGGTGCGGCGCTACCCAGAGCTGGGGGAGGGGGACATCGTGCGCGTGGGCAACCTGAACGTGACGGCCCTGTACACGCCGGGCCACAGCGCCGACCACCTCAGCTTCTGGCTGGCCGGCGACCGCGCAGTGTTCACAGGAGATCTCGTCCTGGGGAGCGGCAGCTCGATGGTCACCTATCCCGAGGGCGATGTTGCCGCTTACCTACGCTCGCTCGAGCGCCTGGCGGCGATGAAACCGCGAATCCTGTTTCCAGGCCACTGGGACCCGGTTCCCGATGCGATGTCGAAGCTGGAGGAGTATCGGGAGCACAGGCTGGCGCGGGAGGCCCAGGTGCTCGCCGAGGTTGGCCGCGGGCCAGGCACAGCCCGGGAGCTGACGCGTCGAGTCTATGGGCCCGACCTCGGCGATGAGTTGATGGCCGCGGCTGAGATGACGCTGCGCGCGCACCTCAAGAAGCTGGTCGACGATGGCTTGGTCAAGGTTCGCGACGTCAAAGGCGAAGAGGTCTTCGAGCGGTCGGTATCGTAGGCCCGTGAGTTCAGAAGCCGGGCGGCCGGCGATCCTATCGACTTCGGCAACGCAGCTCGAAGAGTGGTTGTCGTCGCGCGGCGCGCCCGCCTACCGCCGCAGGCAGGTGTGGGGCTGGCTGGCGCGAGGCGCGGCGTCGTTCGACGAGATGGCCGACGTCCCCAGACCGTTGCGGTCTGAGCTCGGGCGCGAGTTTCGCATCAGCTCGCTGCGACAGGTGGCGGTGTCGGAGGCCGATCGCGGGCTGACCACCAAGACGCTCTACGAGCTGGACGGCGGGCACTCGGTGGAGTCGGTCGTCATGCGCTACTCAACCCGCTCGACGTTGTGCATCTCGTCACAGGCCGGTTGCCCCATCGGTTGTCCGTTCTGCGCCACCGGCAAGTTCCCGTTCGGCCGCAACCTCAAAGCCAATGAGATCGTCGAGCAGGCGCTGGACGCCGTGCGCGTGCTGGGCGCCGAAGGCAGGCGCCTGTCGCACGTCGTCTTCATGGGCATGGGCGAACCCATGGCCAACTACCAGGCTGTGGTCGAGTCGGTGCGGCGCCTCTCCGATCCCGAGCTGCTGGGCATCAGCCCGCGGCGCATCGTCGTGTCCACGAGCGGACTCATTCCGCGTATCGCTCAGCTCGGAGAGGAGAAGCTTGCGGTGACGCTCGCGATCTCGCTTCATGCCGCTCGCGACGAGCTGCGCAACGTGCTGGTGCCCATCAACCGCAAATACCCGGTCGCGGACCTCGTTGCGGCGGCGCAGGGTTATGCCGACCGCACGAGCCGGCGCGTGAGCTATGAATGGGTGCTCCTCGCCGGCGTCAATGACACCGAGCGCGACGCCAGGGAGCTGGGCCGGCTGCTGCGCGCCAAGCTCGCTCACGTGAACCTGATTCCGTTCAACCCCGTCGACGACACCCCGTATCGCGCGCCGGAACGCGCCGCCGTGCGCCGTTTCAAGGAGATGGTGGAGGCGCAGGGCTTGACCGTCACGGTGCGGGATACGCGCGGTCGCGACGCCGATGCGGCGTGCGGTCAATTGCACGAACGTGTCATGCGGGCCGGGCGCGCACAGGGCGCACTTCAAACAAGTCGAACTGCGGTCGCAGCGTCATAAGCCGTCTTTACACCGGCACGTCGGGTTTCAGCTACGCGACCTGGAAAGGGATCTTCTACCCTGCCAACCTCTCCGGCGCCCGGATGCTGGCCTACTACGCCGAACGGCTGCATGGGGTCGAGCTGAATGGAAGCTTCTACCGCACTCCGCCCGAGACCACTCTGGTCAAGTGGGCCGAGGGCACACCGGCAGATTTCCGTTTCTGCATGAAGGCGAATCGGGGGCTCACCTACTCGGGCGAGGCCTTCGATCGCGTCGGGCTCGCCGCGTTGGTCGGCGAGCGCCTTGGTTCGCTGGGCGATCGGCTCGGCCCGATCCTGCTGCAGTTTCCGCCTACGCGCCAGATCAACGTGGCCCTGCTTGACGGGCTCTTATCCGCGCTTCGACGACCCGTGGCCGCGGAGTTCCGGCATGACTCGTGGTTCCACGACGAGACCTACGGCGTGCTGAAAGCGCACCGAGCGGCGTTGGTCGTCACCGACGAGGAGAAATGGCCCCGCGCGCCGTTCGTCGGGCTCGGGCCGATCGCGTATTTCCGGCTGCGGCGCGGATACACGCCCCGAACGCTGGCGCCGTGGATCGACACTTTGCGGTCCGCACTCGCTGCGCACGATGAGGTTCATGTCTATTTCAAGCACGACCCGGAGGCTCCGCGCCTGGCGCTGCGTGTGCAGCGCGCGATCGCGAAGTCGTAATCAGGTGGCCTCCGCCTCCTCCGGTTCGAACGCTTCGGCCGCTCCGTCTGGCTCCGTCGGCTCGATGGCTTTCGTCGACTCGGCAGACTTTCGACGGCGCCGGCGGCGCCGGCGGCGCCGCCCGCTCTCCCCGTCCGCCGGCTGAGTCGCCTCGGCCGGCTCGGCCGAGACCGCCACGGCCTCCGGCTCGATCGACTCCATCGGCACCGCGGCCACTGCCGGCTTTGGAGCCCGAGCCCGGCGGATCAGGATCGGAATGGCGACCGCGGCGACGACAGCCATCAACAGCGAGGCGAGCTGCGCCTGCCGTAGGCCGTAAACGATGGCTGGGTCGGTGCGAAAGTAGCTCAACCAGAACCGGCCGAGTCCGTACAGGCCGAGATAGACCAGGCCCACGACGCCGTCCGGAAGCTTCGCCTTCAGGCGTTGGTGAAACGGAAGCAGCAATGCCAGCAGGCCGAGCGTGAGCACCATCTCGTACGCGACCTCTGGGTGCACCACTTCGCCAGGCTGTCCCAGCGTGCTCGGGTTGACGTACTCGACGCCCCACGGTCGGTTGGTGGGCGTCCCGTGGTGCTCGCCGTTGATCACGTCCCCGATGCGGCCGATGGCGAGCCCGATCATGGTTGCCGCCCCACCCGCATCGACCAGCTTCAGGTAGGAGATTCCGGCGCGGCGCGCCCAGATGTAGGCGCCGAGCCCGGCGCCGAACAGGCCGCCCCACTGGCTGATGCCGCCTTCGGTGATGTAGAAGATGTGGAGCGGCTGGCCGGAAAAGAGCTTGAAGTTCTCCCAGACGTAGAGGGCGCGCGCGCCGACCAGGCCCAGGAGCACCATCCACGTCACACCGTCCGCGCCGCGGCTGATGTCCGTGTTGTCTTTGGCCAGCAGCCAGAAGCCAAGTCGAGCCGCGGCAAGGATTCCGAGCACGGAGAAAACGCCGTGCCATGTGATGAGCAGCGGCCCGATCTGAAACAGGTTCGGATCGATGTTGATGACGATCGTGAGGAACATCACGACCTAATTGTTTTGTTGATCCGTTCCAGGGCAACCTCTCTTGGCAGCAGCGCAAGCGTGTAGTGGATGGGCAGTGAAACCTTCTTGCCGGTCAGAGCCAGCCGGATGGGCGTATAGAGCTTGTTCTTGCTGATACCGGTGCGAGATACAACCTCTTCGAGCGCGTTCTCGATCGGCTCCGGCTCCCAGGGGACATCCTTGATCGCCTCTACCGCCAGCTTCAACCGTTCGATGGAGTCGGCATCCGCGGTAGGCGGCTCCGGATCCTCCCACAGGTAGTCGAGGTACTCGGTCGCGTCGGCGAGCTTGGTCATGCGCGTCTTCAGCGCGGGGATCGCGCGCGCGGTCGTCGCCGCGTAGAGGCTGGGCAGGAATGGCTCGAGCCGCTTGGCGAGCTCGGCGTCTTCCAGGTTGCGGATCCACTCGCCGTTGATCCAGTTGAGCTTCTCCCAGTCGAATCGCGCGCCCGAGTGCTGCACCCGGTCGAACGAGAACACCCGCGCGAGCTCGTCGAACGTGAAGATCTCCTGCGCCGTGCCCGGGTTCCAACCCAGCAGAGCGAGGTAGTTGATCAGCGCCTCGGGCAGGTAGCCCTGCTCGCGATAGAGCACGAGGTTCGTCTCGGGATGCTTGCGCTTGGACAGCTTGGCGCCGTCCTTGGCGAGGATCAGCGGCATGTGCGCGAAAGCCTCGGGCCGCTCGTAGCCGAGTGCGTCGATGATCATCAGCTGGTACGGCGTGTTCGAAAGGTGTTCTTCGCCTCGGATCACGTGACTGATCTTCATGGTCGCGTCATCGACCGGGCTCGCGAACTGGTAGGTGGGGAATCCATCCGACTTGACCAGGATGAAGTCGCCGATGAGGCCGGCATCGAATGTCATCTCGCCGCGGATCATGTCTGTGAACTTGATCTCGCCACCCGGGACCTTGAAGCGCACGGTGAACTCCGTACGGTCCTTGGGCGGATCGATCAGGCACCGGCGCGAGTACTTGTACGGCCGCTTCTCGGCCTGCGCCTGCCTGCGCTCCGCCTCGAGCTCCTCGGGCGTGCAGAAGCACTTGTAGGCCTTGCCCTCGGCGAGGAGCTTGACCGCGTGTTGCTTGTAGAGGTCGATGCGCTCGGACTGTCGATAGGGCGCGTACGGACCGCCTTTGTCGGGTCCCTCGTCCCAGTCGAGACCGAGCCAGTGAAGTGCCTCGTAGATGAGCTGCTCGTACTCGGGACGGTTGCGCTCGAGGTCGGTGTCGTCGATGCGCAAGGCGAACGTGCCCTGATGCTGACGGGCGAACAGCACGTTGTACAACGCGGTCGAGGCTGTACCGAGGTGAGCGAACCCGGTAGGGCTGGGCGCAATGCGCACGCGAATGGAGGTGGGCCTGGACACCGCCGCCATATGCTACGGGCGTGCCTGGAGTGCTCGCCCTGGTCGGAGGCAACGAGTTCAACCCGGGCAACGAGGAGCAGGATCGGCTGCTGGCGAAAAGCGCCGGCTCCGGGCCTGCGTTTGTCGTTCCCACCGCGGCCGCGCGGCAGGGCCCGGATCGCGCGGTGGCGCATGCCCAGGGCTGGTTCCACGAGCTCGGCCTGGACCTGGAGGAGCTGCCCGTCCTCAACCGGACCGATGCCAACTCGAAGGACCTGGCCGCCCGCGCTCGAGCAGGCGGATTCTTCTACCTGGTCGGCGGCGACCCGGGCCTGGTGGTCCAGGTGCTGCACTCCTCCAGAGTGTGGAATGCAATCTTCGAAGCCTGGCGCGAAGGTTCGGTGCTGGCCGGTTCCTCAGCCGGCGCAATGGCCATTTGCAGCCAGACACTCATCCGTGCCAGCTGGCCGAACCGATTCAATCGACGGCCCACTGACGCTCTCGGTCTCGTGCCCGATACCGCGCTGCTTCCTCACTTCGACACATTCGGCCATCGCTGGATCGAGTCCGCTCAATTGGCGTTGCCGGGCACGACTCTGCTCGGCATCGACGAACGGAGCGCCTCGGTGTGGAAGGACGACGAGTGGCGTGCGATGGGCCCGGGCTCTGTCACGGTCATCAAAGGCAAGAGGGTCCAGACCTTTGCGTCCGGCCAGGCGGTGACCGGGTTGCGCTCCCCCGCCCGTAAACTTCCGACCCAGTGATAGGGATGGCGCGCCGCACGACCACGCCGATCCAGCCGGGGTTCGTCGACATCGGCTCGCTGCGCGTGCACCACATGCACGGCGGGCGCGGCTCACCGGTGGTCTTCATCCACGGCCTGGGTTCGTCGGGCTACATGGAGTGGCGGTTCACACTCGAACCGGCGGCCGCTCGCCATCGGGTGTTCGCGCCCGACTTACCCGGTTACGGCCGTACTGAAAAGCCCCGCACTCGCTACACGATTCAGTACTTCGCGCGTTTTGTGGAGCGTTACATCGAGGATCGCGGCCTACGCTCCGTGGTGCTGGTCGGCGCGTCGCTCGGTGGTCGGATCGCACTCGAGCTTGCGCTCGAACAGCCACGTTTGGTGCGCAAGCTGGTGCTCGTCAACACGCTCGGTCTGGGCAGGCCGCAGGTCCGCATGGCTCAGATGGCCTATGGCCTCGTGACCATCCCGCGCGTGGGAGAGGCCGTCATGAGGTTCACGCGTGATGCTCTGCACTGGGCCTCGCCGAAAATGATCCGCCGCGTAGCCGGCCGCTACGCCGGCGCGAGCTCAGACCTCGAAAGGTCGATGGACGACGTCTACCTCGAGAACCTTCGTGAGATGTACGCGGGCGACGATTTCCACAACGCGTACCTGTCCACGGTCAGGTCGCTGATCAACCCGCGGGCCCTGTTCGGAGGAAATCACGACGTGACTTCACGGTTGCACGAGATCAGGGTCCCGCTGCAGCTGATCTGGGGTGCGGACGATCCGCTGTTCCCGGTTGCGCACGCGGCCCGCGCGCATGCCCTGGTCGCGCACTCGCGATTGGCCGTCATCGAGGGTGCGGGTCATTCACCGCAGGCCGAACGGCCGGAGGAGTTCAACCGCGTCCTCCTCAAGTTCATCGACGGCTGACCCGCCGCCTCCGCCAAAGCAGTACACCGGCCCCGAGTACCGGGCGCTCGTCGGCGCCCCGCTCGACCCGCTCGTACACCCGGACCCAAGACATCCGCCCCGCCTCTACAGGCTGATCCGGCGCGTCGTCCGGTGGCTGCTGCTGCACCTGTTCCGGATCACCATCAACGGCCTCGAGAACATCCCGTCGCCGCCCTACATCATCGCCGCGAACCACCAGGCCTGGTTCGACCCGGCTTTCATCATCCCGTTCTTTCCATCGGCCCCGATGATCTACACGATGGCGAAGCGCGAAACCGTCTTCAACCGGGCCTGGAAACGCCGTCTCCTGCCGCTCGTCGGAGTCTTTCCAATCTCTCCACATCGCGGCGAGCTCGATGAGGCCGGCCTACGCACCGTGTACCAGATCCTGGAGCGTGGAGGCGTCGTCCTCATCTTTCCCGAAGGCCGCTATTCGCGCGGGCGCGGGCTGCGGCCGCTGAAGGTCGGGATCGGCCACTTTGCCCTGCAAGCCGGCGTGCCCATCTCTCCGGTCGCCGTGCGAGGGACGGACGTGCTGCGTCCATTCAGTCGGGTCGACGTCACGATCGGGGCTCCGGTCAGGCCCGATCCGCCGGCGTGGTGGTCGGTCGGGCAGAAGGTGACGCAGGTCGTCGAAAACGTCCAGCGCGCGATCACCGCCGGTCTCCAGCGAACGCGAGGGCGTCGCCCCAAGAGCTGAACTCCGCGTAGCACCCCGTGCTTTAATCCGGGGGCTTTGCACCTTGTCATCGGCGCCGGGGAGTTCCTCGGCAACCACGTCTCAAAGGCCCTCGCCGTCGAAGCGCCCGTCATCGAGCTGCACGCCGATGCCGACGACGAGACGCTGGCCGACGCGATCAGAACCGTCGAGGTGGTGCACTACTGCACGGAGACCTGGTCGCCGGCAAACCGCTTGCGCTATCGCCGCGACCCGCCGCGCCTGCTCCAGCGGGTCGTCGATGCAGCCCGCCACACGGGAGTCCGGCGAATCGTTCACCTCTCGACGGCAGATGTCTATGGGTCTGATCATGCGGCGAGGATCACCGAGAAGTCGAAGCTTCATCCCGTGCACGCGTACGAGCGCCTCAAGCTCTTCGAGGAGAGCTGGCTCCTTGATACCGTGCAGGACCTCGAGGTGGTGGTCCTCCGCCCGGCGAGGGTCTTCGGGCTGGGCGAGAACTGGATGCTGCCGCGATTGATGGGATCCCTCGCGCATGGACGCGTCTGGCTGCCGGGAGGCGGCCGAGTGATGCAGACGTTCATCGCCGCCGAAGACGTCGGCCGCGCCTGCCTGGCGGCCGCTGATCGCGGCCGGCCCGGGAAGAGTTACCTCATCGGCGGCTTCGACGCCACCTGGCGAGACCTTCTCGAGTCCTGCGCCCGCGCGGCCGGGGTCAGCGCGGATATCGTGAGCCTGCCCTACGACCTCGCGTACGTGCGCGCGCTGGCCGCCGAGGCGACGTCGTCGCGCGGCGGGCCGGTATGGCCCAGCGTCTACGCCGTCGACGTGGTCGGCAAGCCACACCAGGTCGACGACTCGCATTCACGCCGCGAGCTCACATGGTCGCCGTCGGTGGGCAGCTTCGAGCAGGCGATGCCGCAGATGTCCGGCTGGTTGTCCGAGCTGCCCGGGGTCGTTCCGCGCCGCGAGCCTGAGGCTATTTCATCGCCAGACACGTGACGGTCTTGAACACGCCATCGATCTTGAGCGCGGTGAGGCAGGCCTCACCGCGGACTCCTGGCCACACCTGGAGGCGTCTTGAAGTTGGACGCCTGGGTGCCGGCCCGAGTAAATCGGGCCTGGTGGCCACGCATTTGACTACCTACGAATCTATTTCATCGCCAGACACGTCACGGTCTTGAACACGCCATCGATCTTGAGCGCGGTGAGGCAGGCCTCACCGCGGACTCCTGGCCACACTTGGAGGCGTCTTGAAGTTGGACGCCTGGGTGCCGGCCCGAGTAAATCGGGCCTGGTGGCCACGCATTTGACTACTTACGAATCTATTTCATCGCCAGACACGTGACGGTCTTGAACACGCCATCGATCTTCTGGATCTTGTCGACGATCAGCGAACCGATGGAGTTGACATCCGGAGCCTCGCAGACGGCGATGACGTCGTATTCGCCGGTGATCGCGTCGGCCGCCGTGATGCCCTTGACGCCCACCATCTTCTTGGCGACCTCGAGCGCTTGCCCGGGCGACGCGTTGATCAAGACATAAGCCTTCATCCGTCTACCCCCAAATCCGGCCGTCCAATAACGCTGTCAGCGTAACGCGGTCAGCGCGACTTGAGGGCGCGGATCATGACCTCGTCCGTGACGTTGGCCCCGGAGAGCACGACGACCAGCTTTTCGTTCGGACTCGGGCTGTAGTGGTACAGGAGCGCAGCCAGAGCAGCGGCGCCCGCGGGCTCGGCGAGCAGGTGCTCCCACTCGAACAGCAGTCGGATCGCGCGCAGCATCTCGGTGTCATCCACCAGCACGACCTCGTCGACGTAGCGCTTCGCAACCTCGAACGTGAGCTTCCCCGGGGCCGAGGCCGCGAGCCCGTCCGCGATGGTGTCGACCCGGTCGAGGGTGACGATCCGGCCCGCCTCTAGCGAGCGTCGCATGCCGTCGGCGCCCGTAGGCTCGGCGCCGACCACCTTCACGCGGGGCCGCTTCTCCTTCAGATAGAGGGCGATGCCTCCGATCAGCCCGCCGCCACCGATCGGCACCAGCACCGTGTCCACGTCCTCGAGGTCGCGGAGCAGCTCTACTGCGATCGATCCCTGCCCAGCGATCACGTCGGGGTCGTCGAAGGCGTGCACAAAGGTCGCGCCGCCCCGCTCTACATGTCGCATCGCCTCCAGGTAGGCGTCGTTGTAATTGCGGCCCGCGGGCACGACCTCAGCCCCGAGACGCCGGATCGCCTCGACCTTGAGCTGGTTGGCCGTTTCGGGGACGTAGACGGTGGCGGGAATCTTGAAGGCGGCGGCAGCGTACGCGACGCCCTGGCCGTGATTTCCCGCCGACGCCGTGATCACGCCCGCCGAGCGCTCTTCGGGATGCAGCCGCATCACCTTGGTGAGCGCGCCGCGCACCTTGAAGGCGCGGATGGGCTGGATCGACTCGATCTTGATGTGGACGTAGCAGCGCGCCTTGTCGGTGAATGCGCGCGAGTACTGAAGGGGGGTGGGGGGAAGGTACTGGGCGAGATCCCGCGCGGCGGCTTCGATTGAGCTGGGCGTGATGCCGGCCGTTTCGGCCTCGACTTCCCTCAACGCTCGGTCAATGATAGGTGCATGACTGACGACCTCGACAGGATCGAACCGCGGGAAGGCGCGCACGTCAGGGCCCGTGACAAGAAAGTGCGCGGGCCGAAGGTGATCGCCGTCAATCCGGGCCTGAAGAAGCTGGCCCTGCACATGGCCGGCAAGCGCAAGAAACCAAAGCCGACCTAAAGGGTCGCGGGAACGATCGCCCTTTTGTGCGTGCCCGACCCCAACAGCACGTTGCCCTGAAAGCACGCCACGTCGAAGTAGAGCTTGTTGCCTTTGACCTCGGTCAATTTCGCCGTCACGACGACAGTGCTGCCCGGAGCCGCCGGGGCCAGGTGCCGCACATGCACCTCATAGCCGACCGACGTGTGCCCTTCGGGCAGCAGCTCCTCGACGCACTTGTGGCTGGCGCCCTCCATTAGACCGATCATGGCCGGCGTGGCGAAGATGCCCTTGCCGCCCACGTGCCTTGTGATCAAACGCTCGTCCACGACGCGCTCGATGCGGCTCTCGAGCCCAGGTTGAATGCGGTCTGCGGTCGCCACACATTAGATTGTCGTCCGTGACGAGACCAGCTGTTCGCAAGGCGATCATCACCGCGGCGGGACTCGGCACTCGATTTCTGCCCGCCACCAAAGCACAGCCGAAAGAGATGCTGCCCCTCGTCGACAAGCCCGCCATCCAGTACAGCGTCGAAGAGGCGGTCGCCAGCGGTATCGAAGAGGTGATCATGGTCACCGGTGGCGGCAAGCGCGCCATCGTCGACCATTTCGACCGCTCGCACGAGCTCGAGCACTACCTGCGTGAGCGCGGGCGCACGGACCTCCTGAGCATTCTTGCCGAGGTCGATGCCATCGCTGACAAGATCGACATCACCTACATCCAGCAGCGCGAACCGCGTGGGTTGGGACACGCAATCTGGACCGCTCGCCGCCTCGTCGGCGACGAGCCTTGCGCCGCCCTGCTGCCGGACGACGTCATCCTCGGCGCCGAACCGTGCCTCAAACAGCTCATCGCGGCTTATCAAGAAACCGGCGCTACAGTCCTGGCGGCGCGCCGGGTCCCGAAGGAGCAGGTGAGCCGGTACGGCATCATCGCGACGGGCAAGTCGCGAGGGCCGTTGCACGAGGTCACCGACGTGGTCGAGAAGCCGTCCGCGGAGGAGGCGCCCTCCAACCTGGCCAGTCTCGGCCGCTACGTGCTGCTGCCGGCAGTATTCGAGGAGCTCGGCCTCACCGAGCCGGGGGCCGGCAACGAGATTCAGCTCGTCGATGCGATCAAGCGGACACTCGAGCGGTCGCGGGTGGTTGCGCTCGAGTTCGAAGGTGACTACTACGACCTCGGCACGGTGGGCGGGTATCTGCGCGCAAACATGACCCTGGCGATGAGCCGGGAGGGCCTCCGGGACGACCTGGTTTCGTTCCTGCGGGAGCTTCTCGGCAAGTAGCCGTCGGGGCCTCCCGCCCAGGTTTGGGAGGGCCTTCCAGAGGGCTATACTTCAACTTAGCTCTATGAGCGGAATCCCTGCCCGAGTGATGTACCTATGGCTATTTCAGGACGAAGAAGATTCGACGACGACAAGGTTGTCAAGTACGAGACCGCGGAGAAGGACTTCGAGGTTGAAGTTTCGCGCACCCTCAACAAGTGGTGCGTCACCGTCTACCAGATGCCGGACAGGCAGATCGTGGTCCAGGACTTCTATCCGGAGCGCTGGAAGGCGCTCGCACGCGCCCAGGACTTCATCCGCCTCCTGAACCAGCGCAAGAAGAAGGAAGAGGAAGGGCTCGCCGGCTCCCGCGACGACGACGACTACTAAAAGCGCGGGTGAGGACAGATGTCCTCCCCCGCGGTACCCCCACCTCTGCCACACCACGACTGGCAGGCGCTTCGGAAGGTGCGCGCGGGGTGGCGGCCGGAATGAATCCGGCCTGATGGCGACGCTGGGTTCTAGTTAGAATTCACCGCTCGTGAGCTGGGCCTTTGTACGACGGGAGTGGGGTGCTGTCACCTTCGTGCTGACGGTGCTCGTCGGCATGATTGTGGTGCCGGTCGCACTCTACTTCACGAACGTGGGTCCCAGCCCGGTGATCGGTCCGGCGATCACGATCGCAAGCAGCGCCCGCGCGAGCGGGGTCACCTCGCCGACGCCGACGCCGTCGCCGACCCCGACGAAGTCGCCCTAGGTACCAGCCTTCAACCGGCGAGACCGGCGACGGTCAAGCGCCAGCTTGAAAGAATCGCCGACCATCGTCGCCGCGCCACAGCAGGCGGTCGCCGTTCGACCGGACGATGTCGTCGAGCGGCAGCAACAAGTCCAGGCCAGGCGCGCTTCCGGTGCTCACCCGCATCTCGATCACATCCGCGAGTCGCAGGCGTGCCGTCTGGGCGCAGTCGCGCAAGAACGTGAAGACCACCGGGCGCACGAGGTTGAGGACGTAGGCCGCGTGGGCGGGTGCGCCGTCAGAGAGCGTTTCGCCGGCGAGGCTGCGGTCGCGGAAGGCCAGGACGACGACCTCGTCGCTCAGCATCACAGGTTCGCTCCACGCGTACGCGGAGCCCTCGATCCCGCGCAGGAGCTGAAGTAGCTCGGCGAGCCGGCGCATGGGGGGAGGCGGCCCTTCGATCAGCAGGGGAACGTCCCGGAGCGGCTCCTGGAAGCTTTGCGAGCGGTATTGGGCCGTGAACCCAAGGTCGGAGATCCCGGCGAACGGCGCTGGGACCTTGATCGTCACCTCGGAAAGGGGTTGGTTGCTGGGACGCATTCTCCTACCGCCGCTCTTCATGACCTATTAACGCACGGGGCCCCCTCAAGTGTCTCCTACGTGTGGACGAGAATTGGACGGATGTCCAGATGCCGCTGAGTGGAATCCGAGTGCTCGATCTCACCCGGCTGCTGCCGGGCCCCTTCTGCACCATGCTCCTGGCCGACATGGGCGCGGACGTGATCAAGGTCGAAGAGCCCTCGACCGGCGACTACATGCGCTGGACGCCGCCTCTGGTCGACGGCCAGAGCGCCCTGTTCAATGCCATCAACCGCAACAAGCGAAGTCTCACGCTGAACCTGAAGTCAGAGGCCGGCCGTGACCTGCTCCTTCGCCTCGTTGATCGCTCGGCCGTGCTGGTGGAGGGCAATCGGCCGGGCGTCATGGAGCGACTCGGTCTCGGCTGGCCTGTAATCCACGCGCGCAACCCGGCTCTGGTCATGTGCTCGATCACGGGATACGGGCAGGACGGCCCTATGGCCTTGCGTGCAGGTCACGACATCAACTATGTCGCCACCGCCGGCGTGCTGGGGCTCAACGGGGCGCAAGGTGGACCGTCGATGCCGCTCTCGGCGCAGGTTGGCGACATCGGCGGCGGCGGGCTGCAGCCGGCGGTCGCGATTCTCGGCGCGCTCGTCGGCGTCCAGCGGGGCGACCAGGGGCGTTGGCTTGACGTCTCGATGACCGATGGCGCGGTCAGCTGGCTGGCATTGGCCCTCGCGCAGCAGGGCGCGGGGGAAGAAGTCGGCCGCGGCGACCACCGGCTGACCGGCCGGTACGCGTGCTACCGCGTGTACGCGTGCAAGGACGGCGGCTACTACAGCGTCGGTGCCTTGGAGCCGAAGTTCTGGATGGCGCTGTGCAACGCTGTCGGCGTACCGGACCTCATCGAGATCCAGTTCGCCGCCGGCGATGACAGGGCGCGTGCGCATCGGGCGATGGAGGCGGCCTTTCTGTCGCGCACGAGGTCGGAGTGGGAGCGGGACCTGGCCGGGCTGGAGGTTTGCTGCGAGCCCGTCCTCGACCTGAGCGAAGTGGCGTCGCAGCCGCAGATCGCTGCTCGCGGCCTCATGGTAAATGCTCCCACCGGGGTCGAAGTCCGACCCGTGGTGCCGATGCGGGCCGACTGGCGCCGGCGCGATGCGCCCGGGCTGGGAGAGCACACGGCTGAGATCCTGTCGGAGCTCGGAGTGGACGGAGCGCAGCTCGCCTCACTCCAGAAAGATGGCGTCGTTTAGCGGGCGGCGAGCTGCTTCCAGACCGCCTTTACCTGTGCCAGTGTGTCTTCACGCGTCCCGCTGTTGTTGATCACGTGGTGGGCGAGCCCACGCTTCGACTCGATTGGCATCTGGGCGGCGATCATCGCGCGCGCTCGCTCGGGCGTGATGGCTCGGCCCGAAACCAGGCGCTCGACCTGCACCTCCTCGGGGGCGTAGACGAGGACGACCGTCGAGAAGAGGCGCTCGAGGCCGTTCTCGAAAAGGAGCGGGACGTCCTGCACGACCACCTCGGCTCCGCGCTCAGCAGCCTCAGCGGTCCGCTGCGCCATCCAGTCGCGGACCAGCGGATGCACAATCGCGTTGAGCCGCCGCCGGGCATCGTCGTCACGGAAAACGAGCTCCCCGAGCCGCGACCGATCGATCCGGCCGCCGTCGACGTAGGCGTCACCGAATTCGCGCACGACTGCGTCGAATCCGGGGTTGCCGGGTTCGTACACGGCATGCGTGGCCTCGTCCGCATCGACGACCTCAGCGCCCAGCTCCCGCATCATCTCCGCCACTGTCGACTTTCCCGACCCGACGCCTCCCGTCAATCCCACCAGCTTCATTTAGGATCTGGCCTCAGTGGGGGACGAGGAGAAGTTCGACGCGATCGTCGTGGGCGCCGGGCCGGCAGGGACGGCCGCTGCGTACACGATGGCGAAGGCGGGGCTGCAGGTGGTCCTGCTCGAGCGCGGCCCCAAGCCTGGGTCGAAGAACGTCATGGGCGGCATTCTCTACAGCCATTACCTCGAAGAGATCGTAGGGGACGTCTGGAAGGAAGCGCCGCTGGAGCGTCCGATCGTCGAAGAGCGGCGATGGATGATGACGCCCAAGGCCTACATCGGGATCGACTACAAGAACCTCCGCAACCGGGAGCGACCGCATTCCTTCTCGGTCCTGCGGGCGCGGTTCGATCCGTGGTTTGCCGACCAGGCGGAGAAGGTCGGGGCGGTCGTGGTGCCCGAGACCGTGGTCGAGAGACTCATCGTCAAGAACAACCGCGTGGTCGGCGTCGGCACGGGTCGTGGGGATGACCTTTACGCCGACGTCGTCGTCGTCTGCGAAGGCATCGGCCTGGGAGTGGGCCTGCTCGAGAAAACGGTCGTCAATGGCAAGCCGCTGCGACGAAAGCTGCATGCGAACGAGGTCGCGATGGCGGTCAAGGAGATCATGCAGCTCGATTCGGGCCTCATCGAAGAGCGCTTCAACTGCGAGGCGGGCGAAGGCTGCACCATCGAGTGCTTCGGCGACTCGACCATGGGCATGTCCGGCTTCATGTTCATCTACACGAACAAGGACACCCTGTCGGTGGGAGGCGGCGCGCTGCTGAGCGAGTTCAACGCCACGCTGCGAAGCCCCAATGACCTCATGGAGCACTTCAAGAACCACCCCAGCGTCAAACCCCTGCTGCGAGGCGCCGAGACCGTTGAATACCTGGCTCACCTCATCCCCGAGGGCGGGTACCGAGGCATTCCGAAGGTTTACGGCCCCGGCTATCTGGTCTGCGGCGATGCGGCGATGCTGTCCAACCCCGTCCACCGCGAAGGCTCGAACCTCGCGATGGTCTCCGGCCGTTTGGCGGGTGAGACGGTCATCCATGCCAGGGAGACGGAAGACTTTTCCGAGCGCCGCCTGCAGGAGTACAAGGGCAAGCTCGACCACTCCTGGATCATGGCCGACATGCGCAAGTACGACAAAGCGGTGCCGCTGCTCGAGCACAACCCGCAGCTGCTGACGAAGTATCCGGAGATCGCGGACCGCGTCCTCGACGAGTTCTTCAGGGTCGACGGAACCTCGAAGTGGGAGAAGCAGTCGAAGATCCTGAAGATGGTCCGCAAAGAAGGCGGGCTGAAGATGATCTGGGACACCGTGAAAGCCGGCTGGGCGATGAAGTGACGACTAATCGCCCCGCTGGCGCCAACGGCGCCCTATTCCTGCCGCCAAGGGGCACCGCTGGCGCCAAACGCGCGGAATAACGCCGCACGGCCTAGCTCTTGGCGACGCTGATCTGGATGGTGTGATAGCCGCTGGCTCCGGTGGGGTAGCTGGCCGCAGCCTTCGAATCCTGGGTCACCCCGCCCGCATCGGTCGCGCGCACCCGCAGCTGGTACGAGCCTTCGCTTCCCGGCGTCCATTCCGCCGACCACAGGACCCACGTCAGCGGTGAGAGCGGGGGCTTGAAGTCGGCCGCCGACCAGCTCCGTCCGCCGTCGGTGCTGTACTCGACCTTGCTGATCCCTCGGGTGCCTGAGAACGCCACGCCCGACAGCGAGATGGCTCCGAGCTTGACGATGACCCCGTCGCGCGGGACGTCAAATCGGGCGGTGGTCTTGACGACCGCGTTGTGGTCCCAACCCTGGGCCTCCCAGTAGCCGCCGCTTTCGTGGTCGACCAGCTCGATCGAGTCGAGCCACTTGGGTCCCTTCATGCCGTAGTGGCCGGGCAGCAGGATCCGGGCTGGAAAACCATGCGCTTCCGGTAGCGGGGCGCCATCCAGGTCGTAGGCGACCAGCAGCTCGGGCGCGCCCCGGATCAAGCTCATCGGAAGGCTCTCGGCATAGCCGTCGCGCGCCTTGAACGCCGCCCAAGTGCCGCCGGCGCGCGGGCTCGCCATCGCCAGCAGGTCGCTCAGCCTCACGCCTTTGAAGGCGCCGGTGCTCATGAGCTCGCCGCCCACGTTGTTGCTGATGCACTCCATGGTCACGTACTCCGTGGAGCTCGGCAGCGCGCGCAGGTCGGCCAGGGACAGCTTCAGGGGCTTGTCGACCGCCCCGCCGACACTGAGGCTCCAGCCCTGCGCGTCCACTACTGGATCGCCGAAGTTCTTCGAGACGACGTAAAAGTTCGCGACCGGCGTGATCTCGGGGCTGACGCCGCTGAGACCGGCCTCAGGCGGGTTGAAGATCGCGCGATACCAGTCGGGCACGAGCCGCAGCGCCAGCACACCGAGGCTCATTGCGCCGATCGCGAGCGGAACCGCGCCAAGCGTGCGCCGGCGGCCCGGGTCGGCTTGGTCGGGCAAGGGGCCGGCCGAACCCATCTGCAGGATCACGCCGTAGATCGCGAAGAGCAACCCCCAGACCAATGGCGTTGTCGGGCCGTCGTTCAGCCCGAGGAACCCAACTCCCGAGATCGGCAGGAGCAGCGCCGTCACCACCAACCAGCCGGCGCCCGCGAACACGAGCGCGGACTGAGCCAGGCGCCAGCGACCGCTGGCCACCGCCCACACAGCGCCGAGCACGCCCAGCCCGACCACCATGGCCACAATTAGGCCGAACTCCTCGACCACCTTGCCGGCGTGCTGAAGGGTGTCGATCAGGAAGCCGAAAACGAACCCGGGCATGATGGCGAGCACCGGCCCGCTCAGGGCCTGGGGGAGCGGCCGCAGGCCGAGAAAAGCACCGGCGAGGTACATCAGCGCCACCAGGGCGAGCCCCGCCAGCGCTCCCCAGATGAATCCGCGTATGGCGGCGGGCCGCCACCTTGACATCGTCATCACGGTCTAGATACCGCTTGAAGATACGTCGCCACCAGGTCACGCAGCGCACAACGCGACGCGCTTTGCTGCTTAAATCGGGTTACCGGATGTCCGCTCCGATCGTTCCCGAAGATCTCTATCGGTTTCGCTGGATCGACCACGTCCGGCTCAGCCGAGACGGGGAACGCGTCGCCTACCAGCTGAGCTGGGCGGATGGCGAGGCGCGCCAGAATCGAAGCCGGATCGTGGTCAGGCGCCTCCTCGAGCCCGAGCCGGTGGACGCCACCGCGGGACCGCGGCGCGACCATTCGCCCGAATGGTCGCCTGATGGCCGGCGGGTAGCATTCGTCAGCCGGCGGGGCCCGGTGGACCAGGTCTTCGTGCTCGACATGGCGAGCCCGGGCGAAGCTCAACAGGTCACCTCGCTGGCAGAGGGGGCAGGGAGCCCGCTTTGGTCTCCGGACGGGGACACTCTGGCTTTCATCGGTACGGTCCTGGGCGATCCGGAGGCTGTCGTCGACGACCCCCGACCGCCCGAGAGCAAGGACCAGCTTCGCCGCGCTCCGGTCGCCCGCATCGCCCGCCGTCTCGACTACAAGCACGACGGCCAGGGCTTCGTCGACGGCCGCTACCACCACCTTTTTGTCGTGCCCGCAACCGGTGGCGATGTTACGCAGCTCACGAGTGGAGCCTGGGACGTGTCCGGCTTCGACTGGTCGCCAGACGGCAAGCAGCTCGTGGTCGCGGGCAACTCCGAACCCAACTCCGACTTGCAGCGAGCCCTCAACCTCTACGTGGTCGACCTGGCAGGGAAGCGCACTCGGCTTGCCGGCGGCTTCTATCTCGCCTCACCCGCGTGGTCGCCACGCGGCGACCTGGTCGCATTCATCTCCCCCAACGGACTCGAAGCAGGCCTCCTGGAGCGGCTGTGGATCGTCCCGTCGGGTGGTGGCGACCAGCGGTGCCTGACCATCGGGCTGGACCAGTCGGTGGGCGACAGCATCATCACCGACATGCGCGCGGGCCACGGCACGCGTCTCGTGTGGTCCGCGCAAGGCGATCGCCTGTATTTCCAGTCCAGCGGACCTGGCGTGGCCTCGGTTTACTCATGCGACCTCGAAGGCAACGTCCGGCCCGAAATCGGCGGCCAGCGCCGGATCTACGACTTCGACGTCGCCTCGGGCGTCATCGCGTTCTGCGCGTCGGACCCGACCAGCCCGGGCGAGCTGCACATGTTCACGCAGGGCGCCGAAGCGCGCGTGACAGACCTGAACCCCTGGCTTCACGAACGCTACGTCGCCCAACCGGAGCGCCACTCGTTCACGGCGCCAGACGGCTGGGTGGTCGAGGGTTGGATTTTGCGCCCGGACCATTTCGAAGCGGGTCGCCAGTATCCGCTCATCCTGGAGGTCCACGGCGGCCCGCACGGACAGTACGGGTGGGCGTTCTTCCACGAGCTCCAGGTCCTCGCCGGAATGGGCTACATGGTGCTGTACATCAACCCGCGCGGCTCCGACGGATACGGTGAGTTCTTCCGCCGTCAAGTCGTCCGGGACTGGGGCGGAAAGGACTTTGTCGACCTCATGACCGCGCTGGACCAGGCCATCGAGACGACCGGCAGCGTCGACGTGAGCCGCATGGGCATCGGCGGCGGTTCGTACGGCGGCTACATGACGAACTGGGCGATCGGACAGACCAATCGGTTCTCAGCCGCGGTGGCGATGCGGTCGATCTCCAACCTGGTGAGCGAATACGCCCAGCACGACATCGTCCTCTGGGGTGCGCTGGAGCTGGGTTCGCCGCCATGGCCAGACCAGGACGAGCTGTGGAAGCGATCGCCCATCCGCTACGTGCAGAACATCCAGACCCCATTGCTACTGACCTGCGGGGAGATGGACCTGCGCACCGCGATCTCGCAATCCGAAGAGCTCTTCGGCGCGATGCGATTCCTCGGCAAGACGGTCGAGATGGTCCGCTTCCCCGAGGAGTCGCACGACCTCTCGCGTAACGGCCGGCCCGACCGCCGCGTCGAGCGGCTCGAGCGAGTCGCCCGCTGGTACGAGCGTTTCCTGGGCACCGCGTCGGTGGAGAAAGCAGCCGAGGTGGAGACGCAGGTGTTGCCGGTGCAACGCGACGTGGAGGGCGCCGGCACCCGCGAGGGAGTGACCGCGCCGACAACGGTTCTGGAAATCGTACGTAAGCCGGAGGCGCCTGCCGCCGAGTCGACGCCCACCGCGGTGCTCGAAACCCAGGAGATGGACGCGAGCTTGCTCGCGTCCGACGTTCAAATGGACGCTTCCGACGTTCAAATGGATGCTGCCGTGGTTGAATCCGAGGTTGAGGCGGACCTGCCGCCGCAGGCCGCGGAACCCGCCGCCGCCGAGGAGCCGCCCGAGCCCGAACCCTCCGCCGAGGTCGCACCTTTGGACTCCGAACCCGTGGCGGAGCCGGTCGCGGAACCGGAACCGGCGGCGCCGGTCGCGGTCGAAGAATTGCCAGTCGAGGCATTCGTGCCGTTCTTCCCGGAACCGGAGCCTGTGGCGCCGTCCAGCGCGGAAGCTGTCGAGTCTGAGCCGGAGCCCGAACTGGAGACGGTGCTCATGCCGCCCGAGCCCGAGCCGGTTGAGTCAGAGACTGCAGCGCCAGAGCCCGAACCCGAGCCCGAACCCGTGGCCGCTGAGGTGCACGAGACGGAACCTGAGCCGGTGGCGTCGGCGCAGGCCACGCCGCCCCCGCCGGTCTCCGATGTCAAGGCGACGATGCTCCGATGGCCGACCAACCCCAGCCTGCAGGAGAACGGCCAGACGGATTCCGGCGAGCCCGCAACCTCGATCATCCCGGCCTGGCAGCCCGCCGACGTCCCGTCGGAGAGCAAGAGGACGGTCTCCCTTTCGGCGATGTCGCCGGACGCCATCGCATCCGGCGAAGCCTTCGTCGCCAAGCTCAGCTTCGAGAGCGGCCCGTTCGCGGGACGGGTCGTAGCCCTGCCCAAGGAGATGGTCACCGTCGGCCGCGCTCCGGACAATGACGTCGTCGTCAGCGACCCGGCGACCTCAGGCCGGCATGGCCGCATCGAAGTGCGCGCGGGCGCGTTTTGGATCAGCGACCTGGGCAGCACCAACGGGACGCTGGTCAACGGCGAGCCGGTGATCGAAAAGCAGCTGGCCGACGGCGACCTCATCGCCATCGGCCAGAACACCATGCGCTTTACGCTGAGCGAGTAGCCAGCGCGGTGCACTCCGCGGCGGCTTCGCGGAGCCGCGCGGTGAACTCTTCGACGTCGGGGACGATGCCGGGGTCGGCGGTAAGACCGAAGTACGCATCACCGTTGTAAGAGACGATCGCGACCCCCAGGCCCATCGACGGATACAGCGGCGCAAACGGCCAAACCTCCAAGAGCTGAGCCCCGCCGGAAAAGAGCGGGAACTGTGGCCCGGGAATATTGGTCACGTTGATGTTCGCGCCAGCTTGCGGGTTGGACATGAGCCGGCCCGCCAGGACGAGCAGCGAAGGGGGTGCCCAGTCCGCGAGACCCGCCAGCTTGTCGGCCGCGACCGCCTGGCGCGTGCGCTTCAGGTCGCCCGTCGTGACCTTGATGCGGCGGAGGCGATCCTCCATCGTGAGATCGCCGGTCGGGAGCTCCAGGACCATGCCACTGATCTGGTTGCCGATGCGACCGCGCGAGTCATCTCCACGGACGCTCACGGGGCAGAACACCCGCACCGTCTCAGGCACGACCTCGCCTCTGCTCTTGAACCAACGATGCAGGGCTTCCGACACCACGGCCAGGACGGCATCGTTGACGGTGCAGCCGAAACGATCCTTCAATGCTTTGAAGGCCGAGAGCGGCACTTTGAGCCCGCGGCCGGTGCGCTGGGGCCCGATCTTGCGATTGAAGAAGAGGTCGGGTCGCGGCGTCACGATATTGCGGACGACGTTGATCACGCCCGTCCACGGCAGGTGAGTTGTGTTCCAGATGGCGGGCATGCGGGAGCGATCGGATTTCGCCGCGGTTCTGAAATCCCAGAGCATCGGGCGGATCAGCTGCCAGTTCGACGGCTCCGGGCGAGGCTTCCACACTTCGGCGGGCGGCTCGGGCGTGAAGCCCTCGGGCGTGGTGTCCAGCAGCAGCGTCAGGATGTCGACGCTGGACACCCCGTCGACCATGGCGTGGTGCGCGCGGTTGACGATCACGACCCGCCCTCCTCGCAAACCTGTGACGATGGTCATCTCCCACAGCGGCCGCCGCATGTCGAGCGGCCGCGACAGGATCCGCATCACCAGCTGGCGCAGGGTGACGCCGTCGCCGGGTGAAGCGAGCATCTCGCGGCGCACATGGGCGCCAAGGTCGAAATGCGGATCGTCGACCCAAACCGGGTGGGCCAGGTTGAGCGGAACCCGGTGGATGCGCTGGCGGTATCGCGGGACGAGGTGGATTCGCTCTCTCACCGTTTGCTCGACCCCCAGGGCGCCGCGCCCGCCCGGCAGCTGCGACTCGCCCTCGAAGACGTAGACGGTGCCCAGGTCAAGCGGGGTCTGCGGCCGTTCGGCATACAGGAACCACGCGTCGCGCGCCGACAGCGGCTCGTAGAAAGGCTGGTCGGTCGCCGCCGTCACGCCGTGATCCTAACCGCGGATCGCCGCGTGGGCGCGGTTAGGCTTTTCGCGTGCAGGGAGCAGTCGCCGAGATCTGGCGCTACCCGGTCAAATCAATGGCCGGAGAGCGACTCCAATCGTGCTTCGTCGCCGCGACCGGGCTGAAAGGCGACCGGCGCTGGGCTCTGGTCGACGGCAAGGCGAACCGGGCGGGCAAGCCGCTCACCATTCGCGAGACGGAACTGCTGCTGACATATCGGGCGCGGCTGGCTGACCGAGGCGTGCAGGTCGTGACCCCGGGTGGCCAAACGTGCATCCTCGACGAGCGGCTGGTCGCCGACCTGGCCGCCAAGACGTCCCGGCCGTTGACACTTCGCGAAGGGGCAGGGCTCAACTTCGACGACTCACCGGTGCTGGTCGTGAACCTCACCACGGTGGCTGCTTTCGAGCTCTCGGCCGGCGTCGAAATCGATCGCCGCCGGTTCCGGGCCAACCTCTATCTCGAGGGCCTCGAGCCTGAGGAGGAGCTGCGCTGGCTCGGCCGCCGAATCCGTGCGGGCGACGCCGAGCTCGAGGTCGTCAGCCGCTGCGAGCGCTGCGTCGTCATCACGCGTGATCCGGACACAACCCGGGCATCGCCCGAGCTCCTGCGCGTCCTGACCGAGACGAGCGACACGTGCATGGGCGTTTACTGCCGCGTCGCCCGGCCTGGAATGGTCGCCATCGGCGACCCCTGCCGCCTCGCACTAAGCTAAGTTCGTCTCGAAATTCGAATTGGGTGAGGAGGGAGGCATGGCGGTCAAGGCTTTCTCGAACGAGTGGGCCAAGGCGTTCAAGGATGAGCTGAACAAGTCGGCCATATACAAGACCGCGGGCAAGGGCTGGAAGTGGACAGTCGGGCTCGTGGTTGAGGCTGAGCCGGAAAAGCACTTCCCAGAGGCGAAGGGAATCGTGCTCGACCTGTTCGATGGCGAGGCTCGGGATGTAACGGTGGGCCCGGCGTCCGAGGCGCAGAAGAGCGACTTCGTGATCACCGCGCCGTACAGTCGCTGGAAGGAGGTCGCCACCAAGCAGCTCGATGCCACCAAGGGCATGCTCCAGGGCAAGCTCAAGCTGAAGGGTGATCTGCCGACGATCGTGCGCTACACCAAGGCGTCCCAGGAGATGACGGAGTGCACGACCCGGGTCCCGGTCGAATGGCCCGACGAAAAATAAAACCGAAACTCGACGTCGACAGCCGCGCGCTGGTCGGGTATGACGATGATGAGCCGAGCGCGTTCGCGTCGATGCTTGGGGGCCTGATCGAGGCCAACGTACGCAACCACCCCGAGAAGGAGCGCGACTTCGGGTCGCTGAAGGCGCGCGTCGGCATCTGGGTCACCGACATCGATGAGGGCGTCACTCTCGACTTCAAGGGCGGCAAGCTGGTCGTTCATAACGGCCTCAAGCCACGGCGCACGCTCACCATTCGCACCGACGCCGACACCGTGATGAGCCTGAGCAACCTCAAGATCGGGCTGTTTGGGCTGCCGGTGTACTACGACGAGGTCGGGCGCGGCGTCGCCTTCAAGCTGCTGCAGGGCAAGCTCAGGATCGAAGGCCTGCTGCCCAACGTCATGACCCTCAACACGGTGACGCGCATCTTTTCAGTTCAGTGACGCGGGAACGCCTGGCGGTAGTCGGGGCGGGGTCGATGGGCGCCCAGATCGCACAGCAGGCGGCGCTGGGCGGCGTTGAAGTGACACTCCACGACACCAACGCCGCACAGCTCGAGAAAGCGGCGGAATCGAATCGAGCTCACCTGAAGCGCCGGGTGGAGAAGGGCAGGCTCGCCGGCGGCGACGCCAAAGCTGCATTGGGCCGCGTGCGCATGACCACCGACCTTACCGAGGCAGCGCGCAACTGCGACTTCGTCATCGAAGCGGTCTTCGAGGACCTCGGCGTCAAGCGCTCGATCTTCGCGGAGCTCGATCGGATCGCGCCGGCCGATGCGGTTCTGGCCAGCAACTCGTCGACGATGGGGATCAGCAAGATCGCCGACGCCACGGATCGGCCCGATCGATGCGTCAACATGCATTTCTTTTACCCCGTGCTGGTCATGGACCTCGTCGAGGTGGTGCGGGGCCCGAGGACTTCGGATGAGACCGTGGACCGGGCGATGGCGATGGCCCGCGCGATGGGCAGGACGCCAGTCTTGATCAACAAGGAGATCGACGGATTCATAGTCAACCGCATCCTGCACGCGGCCACCCAGGAGGCCTATCGCCTGCTCGACGCCGGCGTGGCCGGCTTCAAGGACATCGACATCGCGGTCGAGAAGGGGCTGAACTGGCCGATGGGACCGTTCCGGCTCGGCGACTTCAGCGGGCTCGATGTCACGTACAACGCCCGGCTGCACATGTTCAAGACGACTGGCGACGAGCGGTATCGGCCGTCGGCCCAGTTGGAAGCCAAGGTGAAAGCCGGGAAGCTGGGCCGGAAGACCGGTGAGGGCTGGTACAAGTACTGACGTGGTTACTGGAATCCACCACGTCGGTGTGGCGGTGACTGACCTGGATGAATCGATCGAGCTGTACCGGTCAGCCTTCGGCGCAGAGGTCGTCCACCGAACGCGTAATGAGAAAGAAGGAATTGAGGCGGCGTTCCTTCACACAGGGACCGGCGAGGTCGAGCTCATGGGCGCGACGCGGCCGGAATCGCCGGTGGGCAAGTTTCTCGCCAAGCGCGGGCCGGGACTCCATCACGTCGCGTATGGCGTCACCAATATCGCCCAGGCGCTGGCGGATGCGCGAGCCGCGGGCCTCGAGCTCATCGATTCCGAGCCGCGGATGGGTATGCACGGTTCCCTGATCGCTTTCGTGCATCCGAAAAGCCTCGGCGGCGTCCTGACTGAATTCGTCGAGACATGAAAGAGATCCGCAACGACTCGGGCCTGCCCCTCAAGCCCGTGTACACGGCTGACGATCGGGGCGCGGAGGAGCCGCCGCCGGGCACATTCCCGTACACGCGCGGCATCCACAAGGACATGTACCGCGGCCGCCCGTGGACGATGCGCCAGTACGCTGGATTTGGGACCGCAGCCGAGTCGAACCAGCGCTATCGATTCCTGCTGAAGGAGGGCCAGACCGGGCTCTCGGTTGCTTTCGACCTCCCCACCCAGATCGGCTACGACTCAGATGACCCGATGGCGAATGGCGAGGTCGGCAAGGTGGGCGTAGCGATCAGCTCTCTCGAGGACATGGAAATCCTGTTCAAGGACATCCCGATGGATGCCATCTCGACGTCGATGACGATCAACGCCACGGCTGCGATGCTCCTGCTCCTCTACCAGCTCGTGGCCGAAAAGCAGGGCTGCCCGCCGGAAAAGATCACGGGCACCGTCCAGAACGACATCCTCAAGGAGTACGCCGCCCGCGGCACCTATATCTTTCCGCCCGCGCCTTCGATGCGCCTGGTGACCGACCTCTTCGCGTACTGCCACGGCAATCTGCCCAACTGGAACACGATCTCGATCTCGGGCTATCACATGCGCGAGGCCGGGTCGACAGCCGCGGAGGAGGTCGCCTTCACGCTCAGCCACGCGGTCGCGTATGTCGAGGCGGCGCTGGTGGCCGGCCTCAATGTCGATGATTTCGCGCCGCGCATCTCTTTCTTCTTCGCGGCGCACATGGACTTTTTCGAGGAGGTCGCGAAGTTTCGCGCCGCTCGCCGGATGTGGGCGCGGGTCATGCGGGACCGGTTCGGCGCCAGAGACGAGCGCTCGTTGGCGCTGCGGTTTCACACCCAGACCGGGGGCGTGACGCTCACGGCGCAGCAACCCCTCACCAACGTCGTGCGAACGACGCTCGAGGCGATGAGCGCGGTCCTCGGCGGCACCCAATCGCTGCACACGAACGCTTACGACGAAGCGCTCGGATTGCCGTCTCAGAATGCCGCCGAGCTGGCCCTGCGCACGCAGCAGGTGATCGGCAATGAGACGGCTGTGCCGCAGGTCGCCGACCCGCTGGGAGGGTCGTACTACGTGGAAAGCCTCACCGATCGCGTCGAGGAAGAAGCGCTTGCGATCATGGCCGAGATCGACGAGCTCGGCGGCGCGGTGAAATGCATCGAAACTGGGTGGACCCAGCGCCGGATCGCGGACAGCGCCTATCGGTTCCAGACGAGGGTCGAAGCCGGGGACCGCGTCATCGTAGGAGTCAATCGCTACACGACCGACGGCGAGGACAAGGTCGAGATCACGAAGGTCGGACCTCGACAGCAGGCCGCCCAGGCGCGCGCACTGAAGCGATTGCGGGCGCGGCGCGATCAAGCCGTCGTCTCCCGCCGCCTGGCCGACATCGAGCGAGCGGCCCGCGGCACTGACAACCTCATGCCGCCACTCAAAGCCGCCCTCGCCGACTACGTGACCATCGGCGAGTGCTGCTCGGTGCTGCGCAAGGTATGGGGCGAATACCATCCCCCCGAGTCTGTGTAAGGAGACGCTCATGTCCGACTACCCCGCCGTGATTCCGATGATCGCCTACCGGGACGGGCCCAAAGCCATGGCCTGGCTGGCGACCGCGTTCGGTTTCAAAGAGCGCGCTCGCATGACTACGCCGGAAGGCCGGCTGAGCCACGGCGAGATGGAGGCGGGGGACGGGCTGATCATGCTCGCGACGCCGAGCCCCGACTACGAAGGCCCCAAGCAGCACCGCGAGGGATGCGAGCAGGCTCGGAAGTGGTCGTCGGTGCCTTACATCATCGACGGCGTGCTGGTCTACGTCAGTGACGTCGGCTCGCATTTCGATCGAGCACGCGGGGCGGGCGCCCACATCCTGTCCGAAGTCGAAGACGGCGAGAACGGCAAACGGTACCGCGTGGAGGACCTCGAAGGCCACCGCTGGATGTTCATGGAGCGGCGCTGATGCCGGCAGCTCCGAAGGGCCACAAGGTCGATCCGCTCAATCAATTGCGCCAGCGCAAGTACGAGGCCGGGCATGGCGACGCCGAGGGGTTCAACCGGCAGCACGCCAAGCACAAGCTCACCGCTCGCGAGCGCATCGCTCGCCTCGTTGACCGCAACTCGTTCGAGGAGATCGACATCTTCGCCACCCATCGCGCACAGGGCTTCGGCCTGGAATCGAAGCGGGTGCCGGGTGATGGAGTCGTGACTGGCATGGGCAAGATCGACGGCCGCGACGTGATGCTTTTCAGCCACGACGCTTCGGTCTTCGGCGGCTCGCTGGGAGAGGTGTTCGCGGAGAAGGTGATCAAGGTCATGGACATGGCCGTGCGCAACCGGATTCCGATCATCGGCATCAACGACTCGGGCGGCGCCCGCATCCAGGAAGGTGTGGTCTCACTGGCCGGCTACGCGGAGATCTTCTGGCGCAACGTCGAGGCGAGCGGCCTGATCCCGCAGCTCAGCCTGATCCTTGGACCGTGCACCGGCGGCGCCGTCTACTCGCCCGCGATGACCGACTTCACGTTCATGGTCCACGAGGTCGGATACATGTTCATCACCGGGCCGGAAGTGATTCGAGTCACCACCGGCGAGGACGTGACCTTCGACTCGCTGGGAGGCGCCGAGGTGCACAACGTGAAGTCAGGAGTGGCGCACTTCCTGGCCGAGTCGGAGGACGAGTGCTTCAGCCAGGTGCGCAGGCTGTTCTCTTTCATCCCGCAGAGCTTCGACCAGAAGCCACCCACTGTGTCCGCGACGGACGATCCAGAACGCGCGGCGCCCGGGCTGGCGACCGTCATCCCGGACAATCCGAAGGAGCCCTACGACATCAAGGATGTCATCGGCATGGTGGTCGACGGCGGGAATTTCTTCGAGGTCCAGCCGTACTTCGCGATGAACATCGTCATCGGGTTCGCGCATCTCGACGGGCATCCCGTTGGCGTGGTGGCCAACCAGCCGAAGGTGATGGCGGGCGCGCTGGACATCAACGCGTCGGTGAAGGCGGCGCGCTTCGTCCGCTTCTGCGACGCGTTCAACATCCCTCTCATCACGTTCGTGGACGTGCCCGGGTTCCTTCCCGGCACTGCGCAGGAGTACGGCGGCATCATCCGCCACGGCGCGAAGCTGCTCTACGCATTCAGCGAAGCCACCGTGCCCAAGCTCACTGTTATCACCCGCAAGGCCTATGGGGGCGCCTACTGCGTCATGTGCTCCAAGCACATCCGCGCCGATTTCAACGTCGCGTGGCCGACGGCCGAGATCGCGGTGATGGGTCCGGAGGGCGCGGTCAACATCGTCTTTCATCGCGAGCTGGCGGCGGCCGCGGACCCTGTGGCGCACCGGCGCGAGCTGGTCGCCGAGTACACGGAACGGTTCGCGAACCCTTACATCGCGGCTGAGCGCGGCTATATCGATGACGTCATCGAACCTGGCCGCACGCGAGGCGAGCTGATCCGCGCGCTGCGGATCGCGCTGCGCAAGGAACGCCGCCGCAACCCGAGGTGGCACGGAAACATCCCGCTGTGAACGCGGCTTAAGCCGCCCAGCGCATCCCCGGCGCGCGGATGCGCCTTGCGATCACACGATCGGGTCGGATGAACCTCACCTCGTCGCCCACTTTGACCACCTGCCACCCGCCTTCATGGACGAGGCGGTGATGGTAGTAGCAAAGCGGAAGGAGGTTGGGCAGGTTGCTGGGGCCGCCCCGAGACCAGAACTCGATGTGATGCGGTGTCGTCCAGTTGATCGGCCGCTCACAGCCCGGCCCGCTGCAGCCCCGATACCGGGCTTTGAGCGCCCGGCGCTGGGCCGGCGAGATGGCTCGCGTCGCCCGGCCGACATCCACCACCACCGAGTCTGCCTTCAGGACCCGGCTCAAGGTGCCGTCGCAGGCCAGCCGCTGCACCGTCTTGGTCGAGATTGGCATCCCCGGCTCCAGCTCCGAGGCCGCCGCGCCCAGCTCGGCCTTCAGGCCTTCCAACGTGGTGCTCACCGTGATGTGCGGCCGGACCCCGTTGCGCCGGGGCAGCTTGCCCTCGTCCATGGCGTGACAGACGATCTCGGTCAATGCGTCGGCTCGGCGTTGCTTGGGTGTCCGGCCGTCGTCTTGACCGAGTCGCTTGGCCAGCGCGTCGACCGCGCTCTTGAGGGCGGCGCCGCCTTCGGGATCGATCACCCCGCTGAGGTGGTACATGCCATTCATCTCGCTGATGTGGAGGAAGCGCTCTTCGTAGCTCTCCTCGGTGTCCCGCTCGAACCCGTCCGGATCCAGCGCGTAGCGCGTGTGGGCCGAGAGCCAGCGCAGGTCCTTGACCGAATGCTCGCGGGCAAAGCCGATCCACTGCTCTTCGTCGAGGCACTCGCGCTTCTCCCCCAGCTTGTCGCGCAGGTGGCAGATCACCGACGCCGACTGGTAGCCGATCTCCCCATTGGAGAGTGCTTCAGCGACCTTCGGCATTGACTCCAGCTGCTCGCCGACACAGAGCCGGTCGGCCGCGGAAGGCACCGACATGCCGCAGAAGCGGCTGATCCAGGAAGCGGCGCTGATGTTCCCGCCTACGAGGTGATCACCCCGCTGCTGGACGCGGCGCGCCATGGATGAGAACTCGAGCTCCAGAGCGTCGATGGCGGCGCGCAGGCGCTTGGGGTCGTCGTCGCTCGGCTCGTGATCGCGATGGAAATCGCGGATCGCTTCTTCCAGTTTCGAGAAGGATGTGACCCCTACCCCTACCATGCTGTAAGAGTACCAAACATTTGTTTGGGAGTCAATACGTTAACACGTAAAACACGCAGCCAAGGCGTGCTTTGAGGCACCCAGCCCAAGCCCCAACTCCCTCTTCGCAGTCTTTCATCCGGTTACTCCTTAGCATTGACCGAGCCACATGAAGCTCCTTGAGTACCAAGCGAAAGAGATGTTGGCGTCGCTTGGGATCGCCATCCCGGCTGGTCGGGTCGCGCGCACGCCGGAAGAAGCCGCGGCCGCTTGCGCCGAGCTTGGCCCCGTCGCGGTCAAGGCGCAGGTCCCGGTCGGCGGCCGCGGCAAAGCCGGCGGCATCAAGCTCGCCAGCTCGCCCGACGAGGCTCGCGCAGCCGCCCAGCAGATCATCGGCATGGACATCAAGGGCTTCAAGGTCCCGCTTGTGTACTGCGAAACGGCTCTCGACATCGAGCGCGAGATCTACCTTGGCTTCACGGTCGACCGCGACGCCCGCGCCAACATCCTCATGCTCTCGGCCAAGGGCGGTATGGACATCGAGCAGGTGGCCGAGGAGTCGCCGGAGTCGATCGCTCGGCTGTATCCGAACCCGTGGCGCGGACCCCTCGACTTTGAGCTCAATCAGCTCGTCTTCGAGGCTGGGCTGGGCGAGCTCGCAAGGCCGCTGGTGGCGCTGATCAAGAGGCTTTATCGGGCCATCCCCGAACTCGACGCCGTGACGGCCGAGATCAACCCGCTGGTGATCACCAGGAAAGGTGAGGTCGTCGCCGGTGACGCGAAACTCGAGACCGATGAAAACGCCGCGTGGCGGCACAAGGAGCTCGAGGAGCGGTATGGCTCGGTGCTGGAAGGCGATCCTTACGAGGTCGAGGCCAAGAAGCGCGGACTCACTTATGTCTCGCTCGACGGCGACATCGGGATCATCGGCAACGGCGCGGGCCTCTGCATGAGCACGCTGGATCTCGTTCAGCGCGCGGGCGGCCGCGCGGCCAACTTCTGCGACATCGGAGGCGGCGCCAAGGCGGAGGTGGTCGAGAACGCGCTCGCCGTCATCCTCATGAACACTCGAGTCAAGGGCGTCCTCATCAATGTCTTCGGCGGCATCACCCGAGGCGACGAAGTGGCCAAGGGCATCGTGACCGCACGCGACAGCCTCCAGATGAAGCTCCCGCTGGTCGTTCGCCTCAGCGGCACGCGGGAGGAGGAGGGCCGGGCGATCCTTCGGCAGAACGGGATCGAGCCAGGCGCCAGCGCCTGGGAGGCGGCCCAGAAGATCGTGCAGCTGACCCGATCACTGGCCACGAGATGAGCATTCTTCTCAACGCGACCAGCCGGGTGATCGTGCAAGGCATCACGGGGCGTGAGGGCACATTCCACGCCGAGCAGATGCTGGAGATGGGCACCAAAGTGGTCGGGGGCACGAGTCCGGGCAAGGGTGGCACCACTCACCTGGGCGTACCGGTCTTCAACACCGTCGCCGAGGCGGTTCGATCCACCGGTGCGAACGCGTCGGGCATATTCGTGCCGCCGCCGTTTGCACCGGACGCCATCATGGAGGCGGCCGCCAATGGCATCGAGCTCATCGTTTGCATCACCGAGGGGATCCCGATCCAGGACATGATTCGGGTCAAAGACTTCCTGCGCGGCTACCCGAAGACGCGGCTGCTCGGCCCCAACTGTCCCGGGCTCATAACGCCGGGGGCGGCGAAGATCGGCATCATTCCGCAGCGCATCACCAGCCCCGGCCATGTCGGCCTGGTGTCTCGCAGCGGGACCCTGACCTACGAGGTGGGATCGGCCCTCACCGCCGCGGGCATGGGCCAGTCGACCATCGTCGGCATCGGCGGCGATCCCGTGCTCGGGGTGACCTTCCGGGATGTGGTGGAGATGTTCGAGCACGACCCGCACACCACCCACCTCGTGGTCATCGGCGAGATCGGGGGCAGCGACGAGGAGCGGGCGGCCGAGCTGCTCGGCAAGGGCACACGCCTCAAGACCGTCGCGTTCATCTCGGGTCGCACCGCACCCGAGGGCAAGCGAATGGGTCACGCCGGCGCGATCATCTCGGGCAATCGCGGCACCGCGAAGAGCAAGGAAGAGGCCTTCAAGGCGGCCGGCGTGGCGGTGGCGGAGACGACAGACGATATCGTGGGTTTGCTGCGCTGATCATGGCTTTACCGATCTCGATCACCAAGCCGCGTCGCGATCAACGGATCCGAGACCTCTCCATCTTCGGCGGCCTAATGCTGTGGCTCGTTTACACGCGCGCGTACTACGCCCTGCACGCGGCGCACATCGCCTTTCCGCCGTGCCCCTTTTATTACGTCACCGGGCATCCGTGCCCGTTCTGCGGAGGCACCCGCTCCTTTGCCCACATGTGGCAGGGCGACATCTCCGACGCGGTCCGGCTTTATCCCCTCGGCCCGGCGCTGTTCGTGGGCACCATCCTCGGAACCGGTGGGCTTGCCGCCGGGCTGGTCACCGGTCGTACCTGGTCGCAAAACCTGACCTCTCGCCACTGGCGCCTGCTGGTCACGTTCGGCGTCAGCACGCTCCTGATCAGCTGGATGCTGAAGGTGTTCGTCCTCGGCAACTGAGATCCGGCGGCTCGGGCCCGAGGAGTGGCAGGCGTTTCGTGTCGTCCGGCTCGCAGCGTTGAAAGACGCTCCCTACGCATTCGGCTCCACATACGAGGCGGAGGTGAACCGGAGCGAGGAACGCTGGCGCTCGGCGCTTGCAGATCGGGCCCGATTCGTTGCGGAATCCGAAGGCGAGGTCATCGGCACGGTGGGCGGCGGCTCGTCGGATGTCACCGGCACCGCGGCCCTGACCGCGTTATGGGTACTGCCGGCGGCCCGCGGGCGGGGTGTGGGTGAGGCGCTGGTCAACGTGGTCCTCGAGTGGGCGAGGGACGCCGGCTACGAGCAAGTCATCCTCTGGGTGGTCGAAGGCAACTCGGCCGCGGAAAGCCTGTATCGGCGCACCGGCTTCCGCCGCACCGGCTCGGTGCAGATGGTGCGCCCGGCGGATCCTCGGATCGAGTACGAGATGGTGCGACACCTCTGATCAGCCGTCGTTGAGGATCGCCTTGATCACGACCGGGTACACGAGCTTGGTGTTCTGCGCGGGGTTGGCCGGGTCGATGAGGTCGTGCGGCAGGCGATCCGAAGTTGGGAACTCGACCGTGCTCACCGCGGCCCCATGCCTCCGCCATCGCTCGACGAGTTGATAGGTGAAGCGGTTGTCGAGCCCGGGCTCGGCGGCGTTGGTGATCACGGAGATCGACCCGGCTTTGGGCGCCGCCGCCCGCGCGGCTGTGAGGACTCTGGTCGCCGTCTTGAACAGGGCGGCGTACGCGCGGGTCGAGAAACGCGGATAGCCGTATGGCGGCTCGACCGTGTCCTTGAGCCTGGAATCCCACCAGACCCAAAAGTTCGGCAGCACGTACGCGACCTCAGCGAGGATGGGATGCGCCGGGCCGGGTATCCGCTGAATGCCGAGCATGGGCGCGATCAGCACCGCGCGTTCCACGCCCTCGTGCTCCTGGGCGAGCAGGCCGGTCAGGGTCCCGCCCAGCGACAGCCCCGCGACGGTCAGCCGCTCGCCCAGTCCCGCCCCCGCCTCCGCGGCACGGTTGGCCAGCGCGAACAGCTGCTCGGAGCGCAGCTCGGCGATCGACGTCGTCAGCCGATCCGAGTAGCCGTGGCGCGGATACCTGGGGATGAGGACGTTCCAGCCCAGTCCGAAGAAGCGTTTGCCGAGCTCGTCGAACTGCTGAGGGCAATTCGTAAACCCATGAAGAAGGACGAGGGAGCGCTCGGTGCGGCGGCCATGGCTGTAAAGGCGCGTGTGACAGGCCGGGTTGACGTTGGGACCGTCGAGGTTCTTGAGGCTCGAGGCAATCTCGATTCCAGCTTCGTACGCATCGCCGCTCATTCCCGTACGGGATACTAGGTCGCGGTGTGGATTTCGAGCTGACCGCGGAGCAGCGCGCGGTGCGCGAGCTCTGCCGTGACTTCGCCAAAGAGGTGGTGGCGCCGGCCGCCGAGGAGCTCGATCGCGAGCACAAATTCGGCTACGACATCGTCCGCCGCATGGGCGAGCTGGGCCTGTTCGGGTTGCCTTTCTCAGAGGAGTACGGAGGCGCAGGCGCTGACTTCCTCTCTTTATGTCTTGCCATCGAGGAGATCTCGCGCGCGGACGCGGGCGTCGGCATCACGCTCGAGGCCGCCGTATGTCTGGGGGCGGCGCCCATCTATGACTTCGGGACCGCAGAGCAAAAGCAGAGATGGCTGCCCGACCTGTTGGCGGGAAAAAAGCTCTGGGCATTCGGCCTCACGGAGCCGGAGGCGGGCTCGGATGCAGGCGCGACCAAGACCCGCGCCGAACAGCGCGATGGACACTGGGTGGTCAACGGAGCCAAACAGTTCATCACGAACTGCGGCACCGAAATCTCGGCCGGCGTGACCGTGACCGCCGTCACGGGCAAGACCAGGCGCGGTGGCGCGGAGATCAGCGCGATCATGGTGCCGACCGGCACGCCCGGCTACCACGTGCGCGAGTCGTATCGAAAGCTGGGCTGGCACTCATCCGACACGCACCCGCTGAGCTTCGAAGACTGTGAGGTTCCAGAGGAGAACCTGCTCGGCGAGCGTGGCGGTGGCTACCGGCAGTTCCTCAACACGCTGATGGGCGGGCGCATCGCAATCGCCGCGCTATCGGTCGGCCTCGCGCAGGCTTGTCTGGACGCGTCGCTCGCTTACGCGAAGGAGCGCCGCACCTTTGGCGTCCCCATCTCCAAGCACCAGGCGATCCAGTTCAAGCTCGCCGACATGGCGATGGAGACGGAGCTCGCGCGGACGATGGTGTATCGCGCCGCGGTCGCGTACACACATGGCGGCACCAATACGGCCGACGAGGTGCGCATGCTCGCCGCGATGTGCAAGCTCTTCGCCTCGGAGACGTCGAAGCGAGCTGCCGACCAGGCCGTGCAGATTCACGGCGGCTACGGCTTCATGGAGGATTACCCGGTCGCGCGCTACTGGCGCGACGTCAAGGTCAACGAGATCGGAGAGGGCACCTCCGAAGTACAGAGGATGCTGATCGCGCGCCTCCTGGGTTGCTAAGGCGCTACCGGTAAACCCCGTTGTGGCCGAGGCTGTGGAGGCCGACGTTCGGAAAGTAGGTCAGGCCGTGGTCTTCGGCGCCGACGGGGATCCTCGCCAGCAGCTCGCCCGTGGCTGTGTTCATGACGTAGACGGTTCGGTGGTAACGCCCAGACGCCCACAGCTGGGTGCCGTCCGGGCTGAGCTGAAGCATGTCCGGGCTGCCGCCACCGGGGATGGACCACTTGGCGACCACCTGGCGCGTCGCAAAGTCGATCACCGAAACCGAGCCCTCGAGGCGGTTGGACACGTAAAGCGACTTGGTGTCGCGGGACACCTGCAGGCCGTGCGCGCCGCGGCCGGTCGGAATGAACTGGATCTCCCGCATCGCGACGGGATCGACCACGGACACGCCCATGCGGCCCTGGTTGGTCACGTAGAACACTGTGCCATCCGGCGAGAGCCTGACATCGATCGGCAGGCCGCCGACGTTGACGTACCCGGCGAGCTGCATGTTCACCGTGTCGACCTTCGCGACGACGCCTGAGTACTCGGTCGAGATCATGAGATAGCTGCCGTCGGCGCTGAAATCGAGATGATCGGCGCCCGGCCACGGGATGCCTACCGATCCGAGCAGGCTCCACCCGTTGTTGGGGTCGCGGAACTCGATCCGCTGCAGGCGCTCGACGACGTCGATGGCCTTTTTCCCATCGGGCGTGAAGTAGAGGTTGTACGGAAACGGGATGCCGATCGTTTGGCCGCTCGGACGGCCGGTGTGGATGTCGATGACGGTGAGGCTGCTCGACCCTTCGTTGTCGACATACAGCGCACTCATGTCCCAAGCCGGCGCGATGTGGTGGGGGATGTATCCGACTCCGAAGTGATCGATGACCGCGAAGGTGCGCGGGTCGATCACGTCGACGGTGCCGGCTGTGCTGTTCGGCACGTAGACACGCGGTGGAAGCTCGCACAGCGGGCATGGGACTACGCCTGACATCGTGTTCGCGTAAACGTTGACCGCGCCGGGCGGAAGCGCCACCTGCTGGACGTCGGGCGCCGGCAGCAACCGTGTCGGCTCGGTGTCGGCCGGGAGCGAGGCCGGCTGAGCGACGCTCGGCGTGTTCCACACCACCGCAAATACGACCACCGCGGGGCTGACGATCGCCACCGCGAGGACGATTGCGGACGCGATGCGGAAGGGCCGGGACCGCACGAGCGACGAGAGAGGGTTACTCGTCGGGAAGATCCTCGAGCTTCGGGGCGAGCTCACACACCCAGCGCCCGTCGTCCAACCGCCGTATGAAGCGCCCATAGCCTTGGTTGCGCGCGACGTTCAGGAACTGCTCCTGCGTGATCAGCGTCCGCAGCCGCGCCAGATCCGCGTAGGTGCTGTCGCGCATGATGCCCCCGACCACGCCCGCCAGCTCCCTCCACTGGCCTTCGGACAGAGGCTCGCCGTAGCCGGCGATCGTCACCAGCAGCGCCGCGGTGGCGCCGGTGATGGTCTCGGGAAGCAGCTTGTCCGCTTTAGCGCGGACGATGATCTCTCGCCCCGTGCTGATGATGTCGGCAATCCGGTCCCTGCGCACCCCGATGATGTCGCGTCCGCTGCCTACAGTCGTGCCTTCGAGGTATCTGGGTCCTGCTTCCATGCGCAACCGAATATTGTAGTTGGCCCCCCAGATGGACTTTGATCTGCCCCCCGAGCACGCGAGCTTTCGCGACGCCGTGCGCGAGCTGGCCCAAGCGGTGGCGCTGCCCGTCGCCGCCGAGGTCGACCGCGACCACCGGTTTCCCGAAGAGGCCGTGAGCGCGGCGGCCGAAGCCGGGCTGATGGGCGTCCTCATCCCTCGTGAGTACGGAGGCGCGGGACTCGATGCCTTGGCCTTCACGCTCTGCATCGACGAGCTTGCCCAGGCGTGCGCATCGACTTCGGTGATCATCGACGTTCACACGAGCGTCGGCAGCGAGCCGATCCTCTTGTTCGGCACTGATGAACAGAAACGGCAATGGCTGCCTCGCCTTGCGTCGGGAGAGTTGCTGGGAGCCTTCGCCCTCACCGAGCCGGCGGCTGGATCTGACGCTGCGTCATTGAAGATGACCGCCCGCCGCCACCGCGACGATTACGTCCTCAATGGCACCAAGGTCTTCATCACCAACATCGGCCGCGCCGGCCTGTACGTGGTCTTTGCGCGCACCGGTCCCGAGGAGCGGGCCGCCGGGGTAAGCGCGTTCCTGGTCCCCGCGGAGACGCCGGGAGTTCGGGTGGGCCAGATGTTCAAGAAGATGGGCTTGAACGGATCCCCGACCGGCGAGCTCGTGCTCGAGGACGTCGTCGTCCCCGTGGCGAACCGGCTCGCGGCCGAAGGCCAGGGCTTCACCGTGGCGATGCGGGCGCTCGATTCCGGCCGGATCGGCATCTCGGGCCAGGCTCTGGGGATCGGACAGGCCGCGGTCGACGAATCGACGGCACTTTTGAGAGGACGGACCCGGGAACAGGGGGACGATTTCACCCTCGCCGACATGGCCACGCGGCTCGAATCGGCGCGGCTGCTCGCATACAACGCCGCCTGGCTGTGTACCGCCGGTCGGCCCTTCACGCGCGAGGCTTCGGTCTCAAAGCTGCACTGCACCGACACGACCATGCAGCTCGCGCTCGACGCCCTTCAGCTGGCCGGTGAGGAGGGCGCCGTCTCGGGCAGCCCATTCGAGCGTCATGTCCGCGACGCCAAGGCGCTGCAGATATACGAGGGCTCGAACCAGGTCCAGCGAATTGTGATCGCTCGAGAAGTGATCCAATAGGCCAGATGGACTTCGACTTCTCCGAGGATCAGGTCGCGATCCGGGACACGATCCGAGAGCTCGTGCAGGACAGGGTCGCGCCGCGCGCGGCCGAGATCGATGAGAAGGCCGAGTATCCGAAAGACATCGAGCGGCTCTTTGCGGAGAACGGCATCCTGGGCATCCCCTTCCCCGAGGAGTACGGGGGGATCTCCGGCTCGAGCGTCACCATCTGCATGGGCATCGAGGAGATCGCCAAGGCTTGCGCCACCTCGTCGCTCATCCTTGCCGTCCAGGCGCTCGGCTCCTATCCGATTCTGGTGGCCGGCTCCGAAGAGCAGAAGAGGCGTTTGTGCCCGCCACTTGCATCCGGCGAGAAGGTCGCGGCGTATGCCCTGTCCGAGACGGGCAGCGGCTCCGACGCCGCCGCGATGAAGACGCGCGCCAAACGCCACGGCAACGAGTACGTCCTCAACGGGACCAAGCAGTTCATCACCGGCGGCAGCATCGCTGGGACTCTGGTCGTCTTCGCCCAGACCGACCCTGAGGCCAACCACAAAGGGATTTCGGCCTTCGTGCTCGAGAAGGAGACAAGCCCCTGGCAGAGCTCAAAGCTGGAGCACAAGCTCGGCATTCGCGGCTCGCCGACGGCGCAATTGGTCTTCGAGGACGTGAAGGTTCCCGCCGCCAACCGGCTGGGCGAGGAAGGGGAAGGCTTCAAGCTTGCTCTCGCGGTCCTCGACCGCTCGCGACCCGGAATCGGCGCCCAGGCGCTGGGCATCGCCGAAGGCGCCTTCGACTACGCCTTGAACTACGCCCGAGAGCGAAAACAGTTCGATCAGCCGATCTCCAGCTTTCAAGGGATCCAGTTCATGTTCGCCGACATGGCGACCCAGATCGAGGCGGCGCGACACCTGGTCTACCTGGCCGCCACCAAGGTCGACGCCAAGGCGGCAGGCCTCACCAAAACCGCCGCGATGGCCAAGCTTTTCGCTTCCGATATGGCGATGAAGGTGACCACCGACTGTGTTCAGATCCTGGGCGGGTACGGCTACATCTCCGACTACCCGGTCGAAAGGATGATGCGGGACGCCAAAATTACTCAGATCTATGAAGGTACGAACCAGATCCAGCGGGTCGTGATCGCAAGGGCATTGCTGAAATGACATCCGCTGGGGCCCCCGCGCCGCAGGCGCGAGAGGCGGCCCCGGTCCAGTCCTCGCCGCCGCCGGTCGCGCCGTACCACCCGCCGCCTTCCTATCCGCCACCCGGGTACAGGGCGACGCGGGCCCTCGACAACCGTGCCGCGATCGCGCTCGTGCTGGCGGTCCTCGGATTGGTACTTGGGCTGCCGCTGGGCGTACCCGGGCTGGTGCTTGGGCCGATCGCCTACTTCATGGGCAAGTCCGCGGTCGCTCGCATCGCAGCGTCCGCGGGTGCCCTGGAAGGTCGCAACTTCGCAATGACCGCATGGATCCTGGGTGTCGTGGCTACGGGGGCGGGCGCGGTGATCAGCCTGGTCTGGCTAGTCGTAATTCTCATCTCAGTCTCCGGCCCTACTACTTAACTCGTGGAGCGCATCACGGAGGCCTTCGTATGGCCGGTCCGCGATCCCGAATGGGTCGTGAAGATTCTCATCATCGGACTCATCAACCTGATCCCGATCGTCGGCGCGATCAACGGCATCGGCTGGATGCTCGCGTCGATGGATCGCCTGCGCGCCGGCGAGGAAAAGCTCGCGCCCGCCAATCTGGACCATCTCGGACGCGGTGCGCGCGTCTTTGTCGTGGAGCTCGTCTACGCCGTCGCGGTCGTCGCCATCGGGATGCTCGCGTACCTCCCAGCGCTGGCGATCACGGTCCACCAGAACAATGGCCACGCCAACGCCGGCTTGATTGCCCTCGCCTTCCTTCTCACCCTGGCTGCATTCGGCTTGATCGCGTTGGGAAGTCTCGCGTACACCTTCATGCTCCCAGCCGTGATCCTCGCTACCGACGCTCGCGGAATCGCGGCCGGCCTGCATGTCGCTGACATAGTCAAACGCTGCCGGGCGAACCCGATGAACACCCTGATCGCCGGCCTGATGCTGATCGCCGCGAGCTTCGTGAGCTCACTGGGCCTGATCGCGTGTGGGATCGGGGCCGTCTTCACGGCCGCGTACGCGCTCGCGATGCAGGCGTGGATCATCAGAAGCTTCGAGATCGGCTCGACCACCCCCAAAGTGGGATAGGAGGACGTTGATGTCGGACTTGCCGCCTCCACCACCTCCGCCTCCGCCCCCGCCTCCACCCGGCGGCGGTTTCACCCCTCCGCCTCCGCCGCCACCCGGTGGCGGGTACGTTCCGCCCCCGCCGCCGGGCGGCTACGTGCCGGGCGGCGGCTACGTGCCTCCGGCACCGATGGGATACATGCCCGGCGCGACAGCGTATGCAGGACCCCGCACAGACGGCTTGGCGATCGCATCGCTGATCTGCGGCATTGTCGGGATCGTCTGTTTCGTCATCTGCCTGGGGGTCATCCTCGGTCCGGTGGCGGCGATCATGGGCTACATATCGCGCCAGCGAATCGCTTCCAGCGGCGGCACGCTGGCAGGTGGAGGTCTGGCGCTGGCCGGTCTGATTCTTGGGGTCGCCGCGTTCGCGATCAGCGTGATCTGGTTCTTCTACTTCATAACTGCGTACCACACCCCGAGCCCCTGACGAACAGGCTCGAGCCGATTCGCGCGTAACCGCGGCGCGGCCGTCGCCGTTCGAACGGGGGTCTTGCAGGGTAAAATCCCCCTGCCTATGCAAAGGGCCAGGCCCAGGGCCAGGCGATCCCGCTACAACGTCTCCTACCGCTTGACCCGCTCGGTCCCGGCGGTCGTTGGCGCGCTCCTGTTGGTCGTAGTGATCGTCACCGCGACCCTCACCTACAAGCGCATCGACGATTTCGTCACAGCTACGACCGGGCGGCACGTCAACCCCATCGGCGAGGTGGTGCAGGCTGTCGAGCCCGCACCGGGCACCATCGCCTACAAGTTGAAACACGGACAGCAGGTCAACATCCTGTTGCTGGGCCGCGGCGGTTACGAGAACGACGCACCCTACCTGACCGACTCCATCATGGCGGTGACCATCGATCCGGCGAGCAGCCGCGTGTCGATGGTCTCGATACCCCGCGATTTCGTCGTCCGCATGCAGCTGCAAAGCAATCCCAACCGGGTGTGGATCAACAAGATCAACGCGGCGTACGAGGTTCCCTACGTCGACATCATCTGCTGCGTGGCATCGCAGTACCAGGGCAGGGACGGCGGCGGCCACGCCGCCGAGAGCGTTGTGGGTACAGTGACCGGGCTGACCTTCGATCGCTACATTGCTGTCGACTTCGTCGCCTTCCGCGACATGGTCAACGCGCTGGGCGGGGTGGACGTCTGCCTCACCACGAACCTGGACGACCTCGACTACCCCGATTACAACAACTGGTACCACCCGATTCACTTCAAAGCCGGCTGCCAGCACCTCGACGGCGAGCAGGCGCTCCAGATCGCCCGGTCCCGGCATGCCGTACAGCCCGAGCAGTCCTCGGATTTCGGGCGCGCCCGGCGCCAGCAGGACATCATGCAGGCGATCAAGAAGAAGGCGACCAGCGTCAACGGATTCTCGAAGGCGCCCCAGCTCCTGAACGCGCTGCAGAACAACATCAACACCGACATGTCTCTGTCCGACATGAGGGCGATCTACGACTGGGGCAAGAACCTGCCCGACAGCTCGATCATCCGCGTCGCCCTGACCGCGCCGGCGCCGGCCACGGTCGGAAATCTCCTCGACTCCTTCAACTGCGGCATGGGTCCGAACGTGTCGCAGCTCTGCCCCGACGATTCCTCGTACTACATGATCCGCAAGTACATCGCGTCGGTCCTGGTCGACCCGGCCGTGCTGGGCGAGAAGGCGCCGATCCAGTTCGTCAACGCCAATAACAACTTCAGCGGCTTGAACCTGGACCAGCGAGTCACATCGATGTTCGATCCGACCGGCCTGCAGCTCGCCGACCCAGTCGGGCATCCGGCGGTCGCCCAGACGGTCATCCTCGATTACTCGAACGGCAAGTTTCCGCTCACGACCAAATGGCTCGCGAACTACTTCGGCGCGTCTGCCTCGGGTGCGACGCCCACGGTCCCCGCGCCGTCAAGCGGCCAGCAGACCTATGGGTTGGTGGTGTTGATCGGGAACGACTTCGAGCACCGCTGGTTAGGCCAGTGACCTGAACCAATCTGAACTAGCTGAGCGTTTCCGTTCCGGCGACGTCCGCGCCCTCGCCCGTGCGATCAGCCTCGTTGAAAAACGCGATCCATCGGTGAGGGCCCTCCAGCAGGCGTTGAAGGACCGCGCCCAAGCCTACGTCGTCGGTTTCACCGGCGCGCCGGGCACTGGCAAATCGACCCTGGTCGACGTGCTCGTCACACTTTTGCGCAGCCTCGATCGCTCCGTTGCCGTGATCGCCACCGACCCCAACTCGCCGTTCAGCGGCGGCGCGATCCTCGGCGATCGCATTCGCATGCAGCGTCATGCGCTCGACCCCAAGGTCTTCATCCGCAGCATGGGCGCGCGCGGGCATCTCGGCGGCCTGTCGCTGGCCGCGCGCGAGACGATCCGGCTGCTCGGCGCCTTCGGCTTCGACCCGGTGATCCTCGAGACGGTCGGGGTCGGGCAGTCGGAGCTGGAGGTGGCCGCTGTCGCCGACACCACCATCGTGGTCTTGACGCCCAACCTCGGCGACGGCGTGCAGATGATCAAGGCAGGCATCCTCGAGATCGCCGACATCTTCGTGGTCAACAAGGCCGACCTCGAAGGCTCGAACCGCGCCGTGACGGAGCTGCGAGGAATGCTGAGCCTGTCCAATTCTCCAGGAGCTCCCAAGCCATGGAAGCCGCCCATCATCGCGACCTCGGCCGCCAAGCACGAAGGCATCGACAAGCTCTGGGAGGCGGTTCTCGCCCACCGCCGGCACCTCGAGTCGAGTGGTCGCGACCGCGAGCTGGCGAGGCAACGGCTCGAGGATGAGACCGCCGAGGTGGCGGCGGAGATTGCTCGCGACCGGGTGCGGCGGGCGCTGGCCGAGGATCCGGCTTTGGCCGAGCGCCTGATGGCAGACGGCACTCCGTACGGAACAGCTGAGGGGATCCTCGACCGAAAGCGATAATCAGTTCAGTGAAAGTTCGAGCGCGCGACTCCAGGCAGGCATGGATGGAGGACTACGAGTCCGCCCCGGCGCGCGACGACGGGATCGAGACGTCGACCATCTCGGGAGTCCCGATCCAGCCGCTTTACACGTCCAGCGACCTGCCCAGGCGTGAGGAGGAGCTGCCGGGCCAGTTCCCGTACACGCGCGGCATCCACCCCAGCGGCTACCGAGGCCGCCTGTGGACGATGCGGCAGTTCTCCGGCTTTGCCACGGCGGCGGAAACCAACCGCCGCTACAAGTACCTGCTCGCGAGCGGCCAGACGGGCCTGTCCGTCGCGTTCGACATGCCGACCCTGATGGGGCAGGATTCGGACGCGCCGACCAGCCGCGGCGAGATCGGCCACTGCGGCGTGGCCATCGACTCGCTGGCCGACATGGAGACGCTGTTCGAGGGCATCCCGCTCGGGGACATCACGACCTCGATGACGATCAACTCGCCCGCGGCGATCCTTCTGTGCATGTACATCGCGGTGGCCGAGAAGCAGGGAGTGCCGGCGTCCGGGCTTGGAGGCACGCTGCAGAACGACATCCTCAAAGAGTTCATCGCTCAGAAGGAGTTCATCTTTCCGCCGGCGCCGTCGATGAGGCTCGTCGTGGACTCGATCGAGTACTGCGCGAAAGAGGTACCGAAATGGAACACGATCTCCATCTCGGGCTACCACATCCGCGAGGCAGGCTCGACCGCGGCGCAGGAGCTGGCCTTCACGCTCGCCGATGGCATGGCCTATGTGGACGCCTGTATCGAGCGTGGCATGCGCATCGACGACTTCGCATCGCGCCTTTCGTTCTTTTTCGACGCGCATATCGATTTCTTCGAAGAGATCGCCAAGTTCCGCGCCGCGCGCCGTATCTGGGCTCGATGGATGCGCGAACGATACGGAGCTCAGGACGACCGCTCGTGGAAGCTCCGGTTTCACACCCAGACCGCAGGCGTTTCGCTGACCGCCCAACAGCCGGAGCTCAACATCGCGCGCACCGCCATCGAAGCGCTGGCCGCCGTCATGGGCGGCACACAATCGCTACACACGAACGCGATGGACGAGGTCTTCGCCCTGCCCACCGACAAAGCGGCACGCTTGGCGCTGCGCACGCAGCAGCTGCTTGCATACGAGACGGGCGTAGCCAATACGGTCGACCCGCTCGGCGGCAGCTACTTCGTGGAAGCTCTGACGGACGAGATGGAGCGCCAGGCCGAGGACTACTTCAAGCGCATCGAGGAGCTCGGCGGCGTCATTCCGGCGATCGAAGCGGGCTTCTTTCAGAAGGAGATCGCGGACTCGGCGTTCCGCTACCAGCAGGAGCTGGAGCAGAAGCGGAGGCTCGTGGTCGGCGTCAATGAGTTCAAGGTCGAGGAGGAAGAGCCCATCGAGATCCTGCGCATCGACCCGAAGCTCGAGAGCGAGCAGGTCGCGCGGGTCCGCGAGGTGCGCAAGAAGCGCGACAAGAGCCGTTGCTCTGCGGCCCTCACGCAGTTGCGCAAGGCCGCGGCCGGCACGGACAACCTGATGCCGTACATCCTCGAGGCGGTGCGGGCTTACGCGACCGAGGGCGAAATCATGAACACCATGGTCGAGGAGTTCGGCACGTACACCGAACGAGCGGTCATCTGATGCCGGCGCAGACAGCAGTCCGGCCGGTGCGCATCGTGCTGGCGAAAGTCGGACTTGACGGTCACGACCGCGGCGTGAAGGTCGTCGCCCGTGCACTGCGGGATGCCGGCTATGAGGTCATCTACACAGGGCTGCGCCAGACGCCGGAGATGGTCGTCGACGCGGCGCTGCAGGAAGACGCGCAGGTGATCGGCCTGTCCATCCACTCCGGCGCTCACATGACCCTTTTTCCCGCCGTCGTCCAGGAGCTCAAGCGCCGCAAAGCGACCGACATCATCGTCTTCGGCGGCGGCATCATCCCTGACGACGACATCGCCGCCCTCAAACAGAAGGGCGTGGCCGAGCTGTTCACGCCGGGCACACCCCTTCAGGGGATCGTCGACTGGCTGCGCAAGCGCTTCCCCAACGGCCCGACCTGAGCCTGGCCGCAGACGGCCGAACCCAAGATTCAGGTTGTAATTCTCAAAGCAGCCATTAACATCCGCGCATGAGCTTCACCCCGCCCCCAGGGTCCCCACCTCCGCCACCCCCGCCGCCCGACCAGCCGCCGATGCAGCCGCCACCGCCGCCGCCCGGGATGCAGCCGCCGGGCATGCAGCCGCCCTTCCAACCCCAACCGTATCCGATGGTTCCGGGTGGGATGCCGATGGAGGCGCCCGGAGCGACGCCTTCGATGATCCTCGGGATCGTCGCGGTGGTGCTGGCGCCGATCGGATGCTTCTGCGGGTTCCTCGAGATCGTGGCCCTGCCGCTGGGAATCGTGGCCGTTGTACTCGGTTTTCGGGCTCGCAGCCGGATCGCGCAGTCTCAGGGCACTTTGGGCGGGAGCGGCAAGGCGCTGGCCGGCCTGATCACCGGCTTCGTTGCGATTGGACTCGCACTGATCGTTGGCGTCGCCGTCGTGTTCTTCGCCGTGTCCATCGGGGCCCTGCAAAACGCCTTTCCGACCCCAACGCCCTAGCCTCCCCACCCGGTGGGGAGGACGACCGGTCGCGTAAAGACCGCTGGCGGGTCAGGACAGTGGAGATTCCTACGACGCCTGAGGTGGCTTTCGCAGTTGCGATATCATGACGACGCCTCTCCATCCAAGGCTCAAACATGCAACTGAACGCATCCACCCGCGAACTGCTCGGCAAGCGAACCCGGCGCCTACACCGCCAGGGCAAGCTGGCGGCCGTCGTCTACGGCCATAACACCAAGCCGACCGCGCTCGTGCTCGACCGCCTCGAGTTCCAGAAGGTCTTCCTGAAGTCGGGGCGGACCCACCTGGTGGACCTGTTGGTGGACAGCGGTCGGACCGAGAAGGTGCTGGTTCGCGAGATCCAGACCCACCCGCGGCGCCTCGGACCCATCCATGTTGATTTTTACGCGGTCAGCCTCGAAGAGAAGATCACGGTCGAGGTCCCGATACACCTCGCCGGCGAGTCTGCCGCGGTCAAGCGTGGCGACGCGGACATCCTTCAGCCCATCCACGCCCTGCGCGTGGAGTGCCTGCCGACCGACATCCCCGAGGCTTTCGAAGTCGACCTGACTCCCTTGGAGGAGATCGACTCGGAGGTCCGTGTGTCTGACATCAGCGTGCCCAAGGGCGTGACCGTGCTCATCGACGCGGACGAGCTCGTGGTCAAGATCGTCCACAAGCGCGAGCTCAAGGTCGAGGAGGAGATCCCGGCCGCCGAGGCCGTGGTTCCTGCCGAGGGCGAGGCCGCAGCCGAGGGCGAGGCGGCCGCCGAAGGCGAGACTCCGGCCCCAGAGGAAGCAGCCGAGAAAAAGAAGTGACGCCGCCGCCGCTGGCGGTGGTTCCCGGTCTGACCGATACGGACCTCGAATACGTCGTCGCCGGCGTAATCGTCTTCCTGGTCTTCGTCGTTGGCTCGCGCGTGGTCTCGACAGTCGTGGTCGCGGCGCTGAAGCGCCGAAACGTGCGGTCCGACATGGTCCAGGTCGGCGGGCGCGTCGTGACCTTCTTCCTCATCGGCCTCGGGCTTTCTTTCGCGATCGGCTTCGCGTTCCGGAGCCAGAACCTGACCCTGGCGGGCATCCTGCTCGCCACGATCGTCGCGAGCTTCGGCGTTCAGGATCTGCTCAAGGACTACGTGTCCGGCTATTACGTCCTGCTCGAGCGCCACTTCAGGATCGGAGATCGGATCACTCTGGAGGGCGTCGGCTCGGGCACGGTGACGGACGTGAGGCTGAGGGTGACGTTGCTGAAAACCGACGCGGGCGACCTGGTGGTGGTGCCGAACTCGGAGCTCTTCAACAAGACCGTGACGGTGCATGTGAAAGCGGCCGAACGAGCCGCCGAGACTAAGCTAACGCCCCCAGAATGATCCGCACGAGGGCCTCCAGCCGCCCGCCCTCGAGATCCGACTCCTCGGCTAGCAGCTCTCGCATTGCCTGCGAAGCCGGCTCGACGTGGATGCCGGCCGCCACCTGCGTGGCCAACGACCGCAGATGGAACGTGTGGTCGGGCTTGTCGGTCACGACCTCGAGGTCTGCGTCGACCTTGTCGAGCTGAACGAACTTCGCCCATCTCGCCACCTCTGACGCGCCCGTTTCCGGTGCATCCGAAAGGTGCAGGCAGTTGACACCGCCGAAGATTCCATATCGCTCGCGCAGGGAGCCCGGACGCGATTGCTGGATCCGCGTCTCCCCGAGGTCGTGGCGCATGCGCTCGAGAGCCTCGGCGGATGCCGTCACGCGCCCAACCGGCATCGGGAGCGCGGTCATGAAGTCCACCAGCCAGCCGAAGAAGGGCCTGCCCTTCAGGAAGTCGTAGTGACTCTCGATGAGAGCGGCAGTCGGCTGGAACCACGCGAGCGACTCGAGCTTCCATTCGCGCTCGGACGACAGCCAGCCCCAGATCGCGGCGCGCGCGGCGAGCCGGTAGCCGGCATCGGGCTTGAGGATGACGAGTGCGTCGGCCACGAGTTGGAAAGTCTAAGTTTTCCTGTCCCGTGGCCCCGGCCTGTACACCTTGCGGCCCTTCAGCTTCTCGGGCATGTGCACCTGGTTCGCGACGCCGCCTTCGAAGTCATGGGCGTACTTGTAGTCCCGTCCGTAGCCCATCGATTTCATCAAACCCGTGACGGCGTTGCGCAGGTGGAGGGGCACGGGCTCGTTGCCGGTCTGGGCGATGAGCTCGCGGGCCGCGCCGTATGACGTGAGCGCGGAGTTCGATTTCGGAGCGAGCGCCAGGTAGAGAGCAGCCTCGGTCAGCGGCAGAACTGCTTCGGGCATGCCCACGAAATGCGCGGCCTGCTGCGCCGCCATCGCAACCTGCAGCGCCTGCGGATCGGCGAGTCCGACGTCTTCGGCCGCCGAGATGACAAGGCGGCGCGCGACGAACAGTGGATCCTCGCCGGCCTCCAGCATGCGCGCCAGCCAGTACACGGCGGCATCCGGGTCGCTGCCCCGCACGCTCTTGATCAGCGCGGAGACGATGTCGTAGTGCTGGTCGCCGGCTCGGTCGTACAGGAGGTGGCCTTCCTGCAGCGCCTCCTCGACGTGGCCGGTCCCGATCTCCTGGCCGGCGGCCAGGGCCGCCGCCGCCTCCAGCCCGTTCAGCGCCACCCTGGCGTCCCCGCGCGCGCCTTCGAGAAGAGCGTCCATCCCGTCCGCACTGATGTGGGCGTCGAGCTCCTGCGCTCCCCGCTCAACGATCTTCTTCAAGTCCTCGCGCTCCAGCGCTTCCAGCCGGAACACGCGGCTGCGCGAGAGCAGGGGTGCGATCACCTCGAAGGAAGGGTTCTCCGTCGTGGCGCCGATGAGCGTGACCGTGCCGTCCTCGACGTGCGGCAGGATGGCGTCTTGCTGGGCTTTGTTGAAGCGGTGGATCTCGTCGATGAAGAGCACCGTCCGAAGGCCGGCACGCCGGTGAACTCGTGCCTCCGCCACCACCTTGCGGAGGTCGGCGACCCCGGCGGTCACCGCCGACATGGCGACCAGGCGGGCCTTGGTCTCGGCCGCCAGCAGGCCCGCCAGCGTGGTCTTGCCGCTCCCGGGCGGCCCCCAGAGCACGATGCTTGGGAGGTGGCCGGAGGCGGTGAGCCCCCTCAGCACTTCGACCACCCGCTTCTGCCCGACCAGGTTGTCGAAGCTCCTCGGCCGCAGCCGGGTCGCCAGGGGGGCATTCGGCTCAGGTAAGGCTGGAAGCTGGAACAGCTCGCCCTGGTCAGTCATGACTGGAAATTCTGACCCCCGGGGTAGAATGCCCGCCGTGGGCTCCTGTTGGTACTGCAACTCGGAGCTGCCGGACGGCGCCCAGTACTGCCCGAGCTGCGGCCACAGCCAGTCGGACCGAACCTCGAGCCCGCTGTTCGGGGTGGTCGATCCCGTGACCGGGATCTGGAACTCCCAGTTCATCAACGCGCTGATCGGCCAGGAGGCCAACCGGGCCGTGCGCTACCACCGCGCGCTCTCAGTCCTGGTCGTCGAGCTCGACCACGCCGAGCACGTTCATAAGGAGCTCGGGCACATTCAGCTGGAGGGGCTGCTGCGCGAAATCTCGGAGCGGCTCGGGCAGGCGATCCGCGACACCGACACGGTCGCCTTCCTCGACGTCGAAGGGCCGCCGCATTTCGCCATCGTGCTCCCAGAGACCGATGAGCAGCAAGCCACCCTCGCCGCCGACAAGATCCGGCGCAGCATCGCCTCCCACGACTTCGCCACCAGCGGCAACTGGAAGCGGATCACCGTCAGCTGCGGGGCGGCCACCATCGACGTGATCCCGGCTTCACGCGACGCTGAGGCGGGCCTGATGAACCGACGCGAGTACACCGGGAACCTGCTCCGTGAGGCGTTTCACGCGCTCGAGGCCGGTCGATCGTCCGGCACCAACCGCACCTCCGTCGGCGCGTTCCGTTCCTGATACCACTGACGCTTCCGTAGGATCGAAGTCGACCTTGGCGTCCACACGCGTCTACCTGATCCGGCACGCCGAAGTCGAGAACCCGCGCCGGCTTCTGTACGGTCACCTCGACGGTTTCCAGCTGAGCGCTCTCGGCCGCGCGCAGGCCGCCGCGGTGGGGGAGAGCCTGAGAACGGCGAACCTGCGGCGGATCGTGCACAGCCCGCTGGCTCGCGCTGTCGAGACGGCCGAGCTGATCAATTCGAGGCTCGATCCGCCGGCGCTCCTCGAGGCCGATCCCGAGCTTCGTGAGGCCGAGTTCAGCCGCTACCTTCAGGGGCTGCCTTACTGGCACATCCCGTTGCGCCGTCCGCTCTGGTTCGTGCACAAGGCCAGGCGCGGCCTAGTCCCCGGCGATGAGTCGGTCGAACGGATGGGAGGGCGGATCCTCGGCGTGATGCGGAGGCTGGCGCGCGAACATCCGGGCGAAACGATGGCCATCGTCAGCCACGCCGACCCGCTGCAGGCGGCCTGGATCCTGCTCGACGGCCGCCCGCACAACGAGCGCGAGATGTACCGCAAGGCCGTGGACAAGGCTGGAATGCTGGTGGTGGACATGGACGGCGACAAACCCGTCCGCTGGGAGTACGTGCCCCCGCCCAAGGTCGAAAAGGAGGCCAAACTCGCATGAGGCGGGGTTTCCCCGAGGGATTCCTGTGGGGGACGGCCAGCGCCGCCCACCAGGTCGAGGGCGACAACCGCAACTGCGATTGGTGGGAGTTCGAGCAGCAACCTGGCCGGATCGCGAACGGCGATTCTTCGGCGGTCGCGAACGACCACTACCACCGCTACCGCGAAGACTTCGCGCTGCTGCGGGAGCTGAACCAGAACGCTCACCGGCTTTCGATCGAGTGGTCGCGCATCGAGCCGTCGCCGGGCGAGTTCGACGCGCATCAGATCCGCCACTACCGGGATGTGCTCGGCGAGCTGCGCGAGCAGGGCATCCAGCCCATGGTGACCCTGCACCACTTCACCAGCCCGAGCTGGTTCGCAAGCAAGGGGGGATGGTCGGCGAAAGACTCCGCGCATGCGTTTCTACCCTTCGTGCATCGCATCGTCGACCAGCTCGGCGACCTGGTCGGGCTGTGGTGCACGATCAACGAGCCGAATCTCTACGCGGCCAATGCCTGGATAAGCGGCGAGTTCCCCCCCGGGCGCAGGGGAGATCTGGCCGCGATGTATCGGGTCACGAGCAACATGCACAAAGCGCATGAGCTCGCGTACCGCGCCATCAAGCGCCGGTGGCCCGAGAGCCCGGTCGGCCTGTCCCATCACAAGCTGCTCTTTCTCCCGGCCTCGAAGAAACGGCGCGACCGTTGGGCCGCGAAGGCCTCCCAGCTGGCGCTCGATCGCTGGCCCGTCGCGCCAGGAATGCTGCGGCGGGTCGTGGAGGCGACCTCTGACTACATCGGCATCGCCCATTACTGGGGCCAGATGTGCGCGTTCGATCCCAAACGGCCCCGCGAGCAGTTCATCCGGCGCTTCAACGTTCCCGGTCGCCCGGTCACCGATATGGGACTCAGCACAGACCCGGCCTGGATGCGCGTGGTGCTCAACGAGCTGGGCAAGCTTGGGAAGCCGGTCTACATCACCGAGAACGGGCTCGCGACCGACGATGACGAGTGGCGCGGTCGTTTCATCACCGAGACGCTGTCCAACGTGCTGCTCGCGATCGGCGACGGCGTCGACGTGCGCGGCTATTTCCACTGGACCAATACCGACAACTTCGAATGGGCGCGGGGCTACGCCACGCACTTCGGCCTGATCGCGGTCGACCGCAAGTCTCTGGAGCGGACGATCAAGCTCAGCGGCCGCCTCTACGGCCGAATTGCGGCGGCGAATTCGCTTTCCAACCTCGACTAGACTCAGCGCGTTGAACGTCAGGTCCGGTTTGATCTCGGCCGGCGCGATCGTCCTCGGCACCGCCCTGATGGTGTCGCTGGCATGGGGCCTTCAGCACGCGGCCATGACGAGCCCTCACCTCCTCGGCCATACGGCCCCAGACCTGGCCATCCAACAGCTCGACGGGCAGCAGGTGGGCATCCACCAGCTGCGCGGCAAGCCGGTCGTCGTGAACTTCTGGGCGTCATGGTGCGGACCGTGCAGGCAGGAGCTGCCGATCCTGACTGACGCTTCGGCAGCGCACCCTGGAGTCGCGTTCGTCGGCGCCGACATGCAGGACACGGCCGCGGGGGTACGGTCGTTCGAGCAGCAGCACCCGCACACATATCCGGTGGGGCCGATCGTGTCGGGCAGATATCAGGACTACGGCGTGGTCGGGCCTCCGGTGACGATCTTCATCGATGCCGGCGGCGTGGTGGCCGCGTCGTTCGCCGGGCCGCTCGACGCCTCCACGCTCGACCATTACGTGAGGCTCATCGCCGCATGATCCGTTGGGGCATCGCGATGGCGGTCGTCGCGGCCTGCGTCGGCTACCTGGTTTATTCGGCGTCGGGCGGGTCGTCCGAGTACTACCTCACGGTTTCCGAGCTCCGCGCGCACTCGCCCACGACTGGTGACGTGCGCGTCGCCGGCGTAGTGCAGGACGACGTCCAGCGCAGCGATGGCGGCCTTCACCTGCGCTTCACGGAGAAAGACGGGACCGCTTCGATGCTGGTCGACTACTCAGGCACCGTGCCCGACATCTTCCGGCCGGGCATCACGGTGGTTGCCGACGGCAGGCTGGGCGCGGACGGAGTCTTCCACGCGCGCGCCCTGCTCGCGAAGTGCCCGTCGCGCTTCTCGACCACCCCCTATACGTCGTGATCCTCGCGTTCCTGGGTTCGGGTGCCTTGCTCGCCGGCCTGGTCCTGGCCGCGTTCTCGGCGCTGCTCTCGTTCTGGGCCGGCTATGCGGAGAACGGCGTGATGATCCAGGTCGGGCGGCGTGCGTTCTACGCGACGGCCGCGATGATCCTGGTGGCCGGCGTCCTGCTCGAAACCGCGTTGTTGACCCACGATTTCTCGCTTGCCTACGTCGCCGAGCACAGCGATCTCTCGACCCCGATCGCGCTGGTCGCGGCGGCCTTCTATGGAGGTCAGGAGGGATCGCTCCTCTACTGGACGCTGATCCTGGGCATCTTAGGCAGCGCCTCCTTGCTCGCGAGCGCGAGGATCGGCCTTCGGTTGGCCGCCTATTCCGCCGGGATCATGGCCGCGATCCTGACCTTCTTCCTCGTCGTGCTCGTCCTCGTCGCCAGCCCCTTCGACGTGCTCCAGATCACTCCCCCCGACGGCCTGGGACTCAACCCGGTCTTGCGTGACGGCGGAATGCTCATCCACCCGCCGGTCGTGCTCGCGGGCTTCGCCTCCTTCGCGATCCCGTTCAGCTTCGCGGCGGCGGCGCTGCTAGCCGGCCGGTCAGACGCCGCCTGGATCGCCCACACGCGCCGCTTCGCGCTCGTCGCCTGGGGGCTGCAGAGCGCGGGCCTGGTTCTCGGCATGTGGTGGGCGTACCACGTCCTGGGCTGGGGCGGCTACTGGGGCTGGGACCCGGTCGAGAACGTCGCGTTCATGCCCTGGCTGGCGACCACCGCCTACCTGCACTCGTCGCAGGTCCAGGAACGTCGCGGGCGCTTGCGCGGGTGGAATTTCGGGCTTGTGATGCTCGCCTTCCTGCTGGTCGTGTTCGGCACTTTCATCGTGCGCAGCGGGATCGTCCCGTCGGTGCACACGTTCGCGGTCAGCGCGATCGGGCCCTGGTTCTTCGGGTTCCTGGGCGTGTGCCTGCTCTTCTCGGTCGGCCTGCTTGCTTTCCGCGCCGGCGATCTGAAGAGCCATGCCGAGCCTGCGCCGGCGGTGTCGCGCGAAGGCGCGTTCACGCTGCAGAACCTGCTTCTGATCGGCGTGATCGTCGTGGTGTTCTGGGGCACCATGCTGCCGCTGGTATCGGGCATGCTCGGCCAGCAGCGCGTTGTCGGTCCCACGTATTACGAGCGGGCCGCGGGCCCGCTGTTTGCGGCCTTGCTGGCGCTCATGGCGGCCGGCCCATTGGTGCCGTGGCGACACGCCGGCGCGCCCCTGTGGCGGTCGCTGCGCTGGCCGGCAGGGGCGTTTGCGTTCCTGCTGGCGGCCCTCCTCGTGGCCGGCGTCCGTTCGTTGCCCGCGCTTTTGGGCCTCTCGCTGGCGCTCGCCGTCGCCGCCACCGTTGTCTACGAGTACGCGCGGGCCGCGGGCCGGTGGCGCCTCGCGGGCGGAGGGTGGTCGCGCGCGTTGGCGCTCGTGATGAGGAGAAGGCGTCATTACGGTGCGTACCTGGCCCATCTGGGCCTGGCCATGCTCGTCCTGGGCCTGGCCGCATCGCATTTCTGGCAGCAGGAGAAGGACGTCACCCTCCTGCCCGGCGAGCAGGTCGCGGTCGCCGGCTACACCCTCACTTATGCCGGCGTGCAGAACCGGGAGCTGGCGGATCACTCCGAGCTCGTGGCGGCGATGAGCCTTGGCGGCCAGTCACTCGAGCCCGCACGGGCGACGTATGCGGGGCTTGGCGGCCAGTCTTTGACCCACGTCGCCATCAGCAGCAGCCCGATCGCCGACGTCTACGTGGTGCTCGCCGGCACCAACGGCGACGGCTCGGCATCGTTTCGAATCTTCGTCAATCCCCTTGTGAGCTGGATCTGGGCAGGCGGAGCGATCATCATCCTCGGCGTCCTCCTGGGCAACGCGGGCGAGCGGCGCGTTGGGGTAGCTCCCGTGGCCGCCCGCGTGCGCAGTCCGGTGGGCGCGTCATGACGCTGGTGGTCGCGACGCTGCTGCTTTTCTTCGCGGGTCCTTTTGTGCTGTGGCCCTTGATCAGGACCCCCGATGAGGGCGAGGACGAAGCGGGGCGATGAGCGTTATCGTCGCCGCTTCCCTCACGCAGCGTTTCGGTTCCGAGATCGGTCTCGATGGGGTCGACCTCGACGTCGATGCCGGTGAGCACCTCGCGGTCCTGGGCGACAACGGCGCGGGCAAGACGACCCTGCTCCGCATCCTCGCGACGGCGGCGCGGCCGACGTCGGGCCGGATCGAGATCTTCGGGCTCAACGCGACGATCGAACGGCGACGGCTCCGAGGGGTCATCGGTTTCGTCGCCCATGCGCCCGGCCTTTACCCGGCGCTCTCGGCCGCCGAGAACCTGGAGTTCTACTGCACCCTGCAGGGCGTTGATCGCGGGCGGGTGGCCGAGGTGCTCGAGCTGGTAGGTCTCGAAGAGCTCGCAGGCCGGCCCGCGGACAAGCTGTCGCGTGGCGCGCAGCAGCGGCTGGCGATCGGCAGGGCGGTGCTCCACGACCCCAAGCTGCTCGTGCTGGACGAGCCCGACGCGAGCCTCGACTCTGGCGGCGCGGACCTGCTCGCCCGAGTCATGCGGGGCCGCACCGCCGTCATCGCCACGCATGACCACGCGCTCGCCAACCGGCTGTGCCAGCGCACCTTGATGCTGCGTCGCGGGCGGGTGGTCGGCGTCCCGACGCGGCTGCGGGTCGTGCATTAGATGAGATCTCTCGCGGTCGCCCTGGCGGTCGCTCGCAAGGACCTCACGTCGGAGTGGCGGACGCGCGAGCTGGTCCCGGCCCTGGCCCAGTTCGTGGTGCTGGCACTGGTGATCGCCAACTTCGGATTTCAGATCGACTCGCGAAACGCTCCGGCCATCGCGCCCGGCGTGCTGTGGATGGCGCTCGTTTTTGCGGGCCTGGTTGCATTTGGCCGCGCGTTTGCGGCCGAGCGCGAGCAGAGCTCACTCGAGGCGATGCTCATGACGCCGGCGTCGCCGGCCGCGATCTTCGCCGGCAAGGCCTTGGCGGCGGCGCTGCTCCTGGTCCTGTGCGAGGCCGTGCTGCTGCCCGCCCTCGCGTTGTTCTTCAGCGTGCCGCTGTCCCTCGAAGTGGTCTCCGCGGTCCTCCTCGCCACCGTTGGGATGGCCGTGCTCGGATGCCTGTTCGCCGCGATGGTCGCGCGCGTTCGCGCTCGTGAGCTTTTGCTGCCGCTGCTGACCCTGCCGCTCTGGATCCCGTTCATCGTCTTCGGCGGCCAGGCGGTTCAGGTGGCGATGGGTGGCGGTGGCGGCACCGGCAACGCTTCGGGTCTTCTCATCGACTTGGACATACTGTTCGTCGTGCTCACCTCTCTTGTGGCTCGGTTCGTCCTAGATGACTAAGTAGATGACTAAGTACGAAAAAGGAGCACTCGCGGCGGTGGCGGCCATGGTCGTCGCCGCGGGCTTCATCTTCCTGTACGCGCCGACCGATGCCTTGCAGGGCCCGGTGCAGCGGATCTTCTATCTGCACGTCAGCTCCGCGATTGCGGCATACGGCTGCTTTGCGGTCGTCCTCATCGGCGGCATCGCCTATTTGTGGAAGGAGAACGCCGTCGCCGACCGGCTCGCGCGGGCCGGGGCGTTGGTGGGTGTCGTCTTCACCACCGTGACGCTGGTCATGGGCATGATCTGGGCGAAGCCTATCTGGGGCACGTACTGGACCTGGGACGCACGCCTGACGTCGACCCTCGTGCTGTGGATCATCTACGCCGGCTACCTGATGATCCGCAGGCTCGCCGACCCGGGCCGCCAGGCCGCGCGATTTGCCGCCGTGGTCGGCATCTTCGGATTCGCCGACGTGCTTGTGGTCCATTTCAGCGTCACGTGGTGGCGAACCCAGCACCCGGGTCCGGTCGTGATCAATGACGCGCTGCCACCTCAGATGCTCGTCGCGTTCTTCGTCACCTTGGCGTGCACGCTGTTTCTCGCTGCGGTTATGGTCGCGATCCGCTATCGCATCGAGGTGCTCATGGACCAGGCGGTCGAGAAGTCCGTGCCGGCCCCCGTCGTGGCGCCGACCGAGGCGGGCAGCGCCAGGTGACGTACCTCGTCGCGGCTTACGCGTTTGCGATCGCCGTTCTCGGCGGATACCTGGTCTGGTCGCTGCTCCGGGTGCGAGAGTTACAAAGAAAGCAGTAATCGTCGGCGGTGGTCCCGCCGGGGACGCCGCCGCAGCGGGCCTGCGCGACGCGGGCTTTCAAGGCGAGATCCTGCTCGCCGGCTCCGAATCAGAAGCCCCGTACGAGCGACCGCACCTCTCCAAAGGTCTCCTGCTCGGGACGGTGCCCCGCGATGGCCTGGGTTTGCGCCCTCGTGAGCAGTATCGCGAGCTTGGTGTGGAGCTCAGGCTGGGTGCGCGGGTCGCCGAACTGGACCTCGACCATCGTGAGGTCGTGATGGAAAGTGGGCGGCGCGCAACCTGGGATCTGCTCTGCATCGCGACCGGATCGTCGGCGCGGAGGCTCGCCGGCTTCGACGACGCGATCTACCTGCGGGAGCTGCCGGAGGCGGAACTTCTACGTCAGGCACTCGAGCGCGGAGGGCGGCTCCAGGTGGTCGGAGCCGGATTCATCGGGTGCGAGGTGGCGGCGGCCGCGCGCCGCCGAGGCTGCGCGGTCACGATGTTCGAGGCCATGGCCCAGCCGCTGCAGCGCGTGCTGGGCGCCGAGCTGGGCGGTTACCTGGCCGGCGTCCAGCGCGAGCATGGCGTCGACCTGCGGCTGGACGAGGCGCCTTCGCCGGACCTCGAGCGGCCGGTGGTGGTTGGGGTCGGTTCCACACCGCGCACCGGGCTTGCCGTCGCGGCCGGTCTCGAGGTGGACGAAGGCATCCTGGTCGACGACCTCGGCCGCACCTCGGTGCCGGACGTCTACGCCGCCGGCGACGCCACCAGGTTCTGGAGCCCATTGTTCGAGGAGCGGATAAGGGTCGAGCACTTCCAGACGGCCCAGCGCCAGGGCTTCGCCGTCGGGCGCGCGATGGCCGGCGCGGCGGCGCCCTTTGTGGAGGCCCCGTGGTTCTGGTCGGACCAGTACGACCTCAACGTTCAATATGCCGGCGCGGGGCTGGCATGGGACGAGATGGTCACCCGGGGCACATTTGGACACCCCCCGTTCAGCGTCTTCTACCTGCGGCGGGGCTCGATGATCGCGGTCGCCGGCATCAACGACCACCACACGGTCGCGCGCGCTCGCCGCGTCATGGAAGCTCGCGCCCCCGTCACGCGCGACCAGCTGGCGGATCCGGCTTTTGATCTTCGGCGAGTGCTTCGATGAGCTTCGGAGCCAGACCCGCGAAGATCCGCTCGGTCAAGCCCCACACGACGCTCTCCTCGTGCGCCAGGTACCGGAAGCGCCAGGGGTCGCTGGACTCCAGCCACGCGCTGTCGTCGAGGAGCCGGTCGAGCGGGATCTCGAGCACGCCTTCCAGCTCCTGTTCGTCATGGATGAATGAGGGCACCGGGTCGGGGAGATAGGCCACGAAGGGCACAACAGAGAAGTTGGAAACAGCGGCGTAGATCGGGTCGCCCGCGCCCAGTGGCACCAGGCGGCCGACCGGGACCCCGATCTCCTCGGCCACCTCCCGCTGAGCCGCAGTCCAGGCTGACTCGCCTTCCTGGACGCCTCCTCCAGGCAGCGCCACCTGGCCCGGATGGTCGCGTAGATCGGCACGCCGGCGCACGAATGGGACCATCCACCGGCCGTCCGCCCGATACAGGACGAACACCACCGCAGCCTTGCGTGCGCCTCGCCGAAAGTCACCCCAGCCGTCGATCGGACGGAGCAGATGTTCGAGCCGGGCCAGGAAATCAGCCAAATCCACCTCTTGGTGAACCCGACCGGAGCCGGTAAGCTAGGAAAGGTAGCTGAACCAAGGTAAGGAAATGATCGATCACACAAGCACACGCATCGAGCAGCAGGAGACCGCCCTGCGCCGGCAGAACCGGCGCCGGTACGCCTTTCAGCGCATGTTGGAGGCGACCGACCGGGTCCTGTGGCGGCTCGAGGAGATGAATCGGGACGGTGTGAAGACCGTGCCCGCGCCAGTTCGCAGCGAGCTGCGGGACGCAGTTGAGCTCATGCCCGATCACGTCCGCGAGCCGCTCAAGGACTCGGGCCAGGTGCAGGACGCCCTCGACAGCCTCTTCGAGATCCAGGAGCGCCTGTTCCGATGGCGCTTTCCGGAGTGGGACGACACGGAGCCGGACGACTTCGATTACGAGTAGCTGAGCCTACGAGGCGAAGGTCAGAACCAGGTCGGTGGCGTAAGCGGTCAGGAAGCCGAACAGCATTCCCCATGCGAAAACTGGTGGAGTGCTGAGCCGTCGGCCCACGTGGAAGAGCTCGTTGACTACGTAGAGCAGCGCGCCCGCCGCGATCGCCAGGAAGGCGACGTAGAGGTAGTTTGAGCTGGCGAGGTAACCGATCCACGTGCCAATGAATGTCGGGCCGCCTCCGATCAGGCCGGCCAGGCCCAGGAAGCTCCAGGACGCCGGCTTGGGCTCCATCGTCATCGGCGCTGCGATGCCGAAGCCCTCGGTGACGTTGTGCAGCGCGAAGCCGACCACCAGCACGCCCACGAATGCGATCGCACCCGCTCGTGCGGACTGGCCGATGGCGAGCCCCTCGGACAGGTTGTGCAGGCCGAGGCCGGTGGCGATCGCAAGCGACAGGCTGCGTGGGCTTGGCGTCTGCGTTCCGTGTTTGAGGCGTCCGAAAAGCGCGCGGTTGAAGTAAACGAGGCCGAGCAGGCCCGCAGCGATACCGACCGCAAAGATGCTCGCCATCCAGACGAATGGAGTTCGAGCCCCTGTACGCGCGCCCACCAGGGCTGCCTCGACCGGGCCGCTGGCGTGGGCAAGGATGTCCCACAGGATGAAGATCAGGATTCCGGTCGCGAACGCGTTGAGGAAGCCCTGAACCGGCTTCGGCAATCCATGCATGCGGGCGACGGGCAGCCCGAGGAAAATCGTGATCCCAGCGATTGCTCCAAGTAGAACCGCCGTCCCTTGGCTCATAGTGTGTTCACGAGGTTAGTACGTGCAAAAGGTGCAATTAGATAAGTCTAACGAGCCTTCTGAGGTCATCTCTCGCTACCTGGAAGCGATCTACTACATGTGGTCGGAGGGCGAGCTGACTCGCAGCGCCCGCCTCGCTGACTGGCTGGGCGTCAGCCGGCCGACCGTGACCGTCGCGCTCCGGAGGATGGCGCGCGACGGGATGGTGCGGATGAACAGCCGCAAGGAGATCGAGATGACGGTAGCCGGGCGGCGGGCCGCGGAGTCGATCGTGAGGCGCCATCGCATCATGGAGCGCTGGCTGACCGACGTCCTCGGTCTCGATTGGGTCGCTGCCGATGAAGAGGCCGCCCGGCTCGAGCACGCCGTCTCCGAGAAGGTCGAGCGTCGGCTCTACGAGACCCTGGGCCGTCCGCGCACCTGCCCTCATGGAAATCCCATCCCCGGTCACTCCAGGTCATCGCCAAAAGAACGCCGATTGGCGACTCTCGATGCCGGCGCCCGAGCCGCCATCTCGCGCGTTTCGGAGGTCGCCGAGCGAGAGGCTCCGCTTCTGCTCGCATACCTGGACGAGCGCCGACTCACGCCGGGCCGCAAAGTCGACGTGGTCGAGGTCGACGACGTCGGGAGAACGATCCGGATCCGGTCCGGCAAGCGTGAGGTCACGCTGAGCCACGACACCGCTGCCAAGTTGTGGGTTCTGCCTACGAAATAGAGAGCACAACCTTGCCGAACTGTTCGGCCGCGTCGAGCCGCGTGAGCGCCGCCTGCACGTCATCGAGCGGATAGACCGAGTCCACCACCGGGCGCAAGCCGCGGTCCATCGCTTTGAGCATCGCTTCGAACTCCGAGGCATTCCCCATCGTCGACCCGAGCAGGCTCGCGTGCCGGAAAAACAAGCGCGGCATCGTGATCTCGGCCTTGACCCCCGAGGTCGAGCCGCACGTGACGATCCGCCCGCCCATCGCGAGCGAGCGCATCGACTCCTCGAGCGTGGCCGGACCGACGTGCTCGAACACGACATCCACCCCGTCTTGGGTCGCGGCGCGGACCGCCTTGCTGAAGTTGGCGGAGTCGTAGGCTGCTTCCGCGCCCAGCTCCAGCGCGCGCGCCCGTTTGGCCTCCGACCGGCTGGTGACCAGCACGCGCGCGCCGATGTGCTTTGCGATCTGGATCGCAGCCACCGCCACCCCGGCGCCTGCCCCGATGACGAGCACCGTCTCGTCGGCCTGCAGCTGTGCGCGGGTGGTCAGCATCCGCCAGGCCGTGAGGAATGTGAGCGGAAAGGCCGCGGCCTCCTCCCAGGTGAGACCGGCCGGCTTGCGAAACACGTTGCGCGCGTCGATGTGAATCACCTCGCAGGCGGCGCCGTCCGAATGCTCCCCGAGGACGCCAAAGTGTGGGCAGCGCACGTTCTCACCGGCGCGGCACCATTCGCATTCCCAGTCGCACAGCGTGGGGAAGATGACGACCTCGTCTCCCGCCTTCCACGCGGGATCGCCCGACTCCTGGACAATCCCTGCGCCGTCGGCCGCGATGACGCGGGGCGGCGTGACGCGTTGGGCGCCGTGCGCCAACCAGAGGTCGAGGTGGTTGATGGATGCGGCGCGAACGGCGACTGCGACCGAACCCGCGCGGGCTGGCGTGCGAGGCCGCTCGCGGATCCTGATCCCTGCCGGCCCGATCGGTTCCTCGTACACCGCCGCCCGGCCCTGGCTCAGGACGGCGTGCTCGAGAGGCTGGTGGGCCATGATTTGCGAAACTTAACCAATCCGCCGCCCGATGTGCGGCGGGTTGAGCCATCTTGAACCTCATGCGCATCCGCCACCTGATCGCAATCGCCGCTGTGGCGCCCCTGCTGCTGCAGAGCGTGCCCGCACACGCCTCGCAGGCGCTGCCGCCTGGCCAGAAGCAGGGCCGCTACGTCAGGTGGTTCTATCCAGGCCAGCTTTCCTATGGCACCGTCGAGACGGGGGCGGGTGAGTCTGGCTCGAGCGCTTCGTCGACCGCCTTCCTGACGCTGCCCTTCATGGGACCGCACATCGTCACCTCGCTGTTCGATCACTGCTACCCCGACTACGGAGTCAACGGCCGCATCTGCCGCTACGACGGCCAGGTGGCGACGCAGAGCACCGGCGGGCCTGACCCGGGCTTCAGCGAGGGCTACGCACAGACGCCCGCCGGGCATGACTACCTGTACTACGACGGCCATGACGGTTACGACTACGCCCTCACCTATGAGCCGGTGGCCGCGGCCGCTCCCGGCATCGTCAAGTCGGCCGGCTGGCTCGACCCCAACTGCCACACGTGCTTGAGCGGGCTCACCATCGAGATCAACCATGGCAACGGCCTGGAGTCTTTCTACGGCCACCTGTCCCGTGTCGACGTCGCCAAAGGGCAGCGCGTCCAGCGCGGACAGGTGATCGGCATTTCGGGCATGACCGGCACTGCCACCGGCCCTCATCTCCACTTCGGGGTCTACGACCTCCACCACGTCCAGACCCCGGTCGATCCATATGGCTGGTCGGGCTCGTACCCGGATCCCTATCAGTGGGACCGAGGCGACCTCTGGCTTTCCGGATCGCCTCGGTTCGCAGACGTGCCGTTGCCGTCGGTGAGCGTCACGGCCACGCTGGACGCCAAGGATGTCAACTCGATCGACGTGTCGTGGGCAAGCCCAGGAGGCGGAAACAACTTCAAGGTCGAAGCCGTCACCGAGGGCGGGGTGATGAAGCCGTGGCTGGCGCAGATGAGCGCCGGCTCAGCGGTGTTCCACGGCCGGCCCAACCAGACCTACTGGTTCTGGGTCTCGGTCACCACCGACCTGGGTTGGACCGACGCCGCCGGCTCCGGCTCAGTCCAAACACCGAGCCTCAAGCATGGACAGGATGTATAGCAGGCGGCCCCACCACCGACTCTAGAATCACCAAGTCTTGATAGCCGAAGCCTTCAAAGGCAAGACCGTGCTCATCACTGGCAGCACGGGTTTCCTGGGCAAATCGATCGTCGAGAAATGCCTGCGCTCGATCCCTGAGGTCGGCCGCATCAACCTCGCGATCCGATCGAGTGCGCGTCGCCCGGCGGCCGAGCGGCTCGAGCGCGAGGTGCTCGCGAGCCCGGCCTTCAAGCGTCTGAAGGACGAGCTGGGCGAGCCCGCGTTTGCGAAGCTGGCGAAGGCAAAGCTCGCGGTGCTGGAGCTCGACCTCGGACGCGACGGGCTCGGCCTCAACGATGCGGGCCGCGAGCTGATCCGCTCCTGCGACATCGTGATCCACTCTGCCGCCGCCGTCGAGTTCGACAACCCGGCGGATCTGTCCGCCCAGACGAACCTGATGGGGGCCGCGCGCCTGGTCGAAGCGCTGAAGACCGCGGGCGCGCGACCGCATCTCGTGCATGTATCGACCGCATATGTCGGTGGAATGCTGCGCGGCCTCGTGCGCGAAGAGCCGCCGCTCGACCCAGGCCTCAACTGGCGGCACGAGGCGGCCGTGCTCACCACCCTTCGCGGTCCGGTCGAGGAGGAATCGCGACGGCCCGAGGTTCTGAAGCGACTCCGGCGTCAGGCCCAATCGCGAATGGGACCGGCAGGCACGCCCGCGGTCGCGCGGGCAACCGAGCGCCTGCGCGAGAAATGGGTCAAGGACCGCCTGATCGAACGCGGGCGGGTGCACGCGAACTCGATGGGCTTTGCCGACATCTACTCGTTCACGAAGGCGATGGCTGAGCACGCGGTGGTGGAGCTGCACGGCGACATCCCGCTTTCGATCGTGAGGCCGTCGATCATCGAAAGCGCGCTCGACGAGCCGTTCCCGGGTTGGCTCGAGGGGTTCCGCATGGCGGAGCCGCTGATCCTTGCGTTCGGTCGCGGCATCTTGCGCGACTTCTCGGGCCTGCCCGATTCGTTGCTCGACATCATCCCGGCGGACTTCGTCGTCAACACAGTACTGGCGGTCGCGGCGAGCCCCCCGCCGGATTCGAAGCCTCGCGTTTATCACGCCGCTTCAGGAAGTCGCAATCCGCTGCGCTTCCGCCGCATGACCGACGAGGCCACCCGCTATTTCACCCAGCACCCGCTGCGCGACCGCTACGGACAGGCGATCGGCACCCCGACCTGGACATACCCGACTCGAGGCGAGCTTGCGGCCAAGGGCGAGGCAGCGCTGAGGTTCGTGAGCGCCGCGCAGTGGGCGGTCGAGCGATTGCCACTGGGGGCCAGCGTCGCCGACCTGTCGGACGACCTGAACGGCGAGCGCGAGCGACTGGAGCGCGGCCTCAACCTGATCCAGCTGTATGGCGTCTACACAGAGGTTGACTGCATCTTCGACGCGCGCAACCTGATGTCCGTTTGGGAACGCGTACCGCCGGACGAGCGCAAGACATTTCCTTTCGACGCCTCCCTCTACGACTGGGAGCACTACTTCCAGGACGTTCACTTTCCCACTGTCGTGCGCATGTCCCGCGCGGAGACGGCCGCGCGCAAAGGCCGCCAGCCGAGCGGCAGCACGGCGCCGAAGGCGGAGACGAATTCGGTGCGCTCCGCCATGGAGAAGCGCGCCGGCCGCGCTGATGTGCTGGCGGTGTTCGACGTCGACGGGACGCTGGTCGAGACCAACGTCGTCGAATACTTCCTGTGGATGCGCCTGCGGGCGCAGCCGGTGGACGAGTGGCCGGCTTTCATGGCGCAGATGGCGCGCGAGGCGCCGCGCTGGCTCTACCTCGAGCGGCGGTCGCGCGCCGAGTTCCAGCGCAGCTTCTATCGCGAGTACGACGGGCTGGACTACGAGGTCATGAAGCGGCTGGGGCGCGAGGCTCTGAACGCAGTGACGTTGCGGCGGATCTATCCAGAGGGCATGCGCCGGATTCGAGAGCACAAGCGCGCCGGCCACCGGGTGCTGCTGCTGACCGGAGCGCTCGACGTCGTCGTCGAACCGCTCGCGGAGCTGCTGGAGGTGGAGGTCGACTGCGCCCGCCTGCTGGTGAAAGACGGGCGGTTGACCGGAGACCTGGAGGCGCCGCCGCCGGCGGGTGAGGCGCGCGGCGTACTGCTCGAGGAATATGCCTCTCGCAACGGGCTGGTCCTCGCGGAGAGCTTCGCTTACGCGGATTCGCTATCCGACCTGCCGATGCTCGAGTTGGTTGGAACGCCGGTGGCGGTGAACCCGGACGCGCGACTGTCGCAGGTCGCGGGGCAGCGCGGCTGGCGTGTCGAGCGCTGGCGGATGGCACCAGGCAACTGGCGCCTGCCGATGCCGGACCCGCGCTCGCCCGAATACAAGGAGGCAGTGAGACGCTAGCGCTGGTATCTCCTCTCCCCCTCGGGGAGAGGGTTAGGGAGAGGGGCGTGGGCTGGTGTTAGCCCTCACGTACGAGAGATCGATCCCGTCGTACGCCCTCGTCAAGGCGGCCGGCGGGAGGCCCGAGGTCGCCACCAGCGCACTGTCGATGCTGCACCTGGGCGATGTGCCCGAGCCCGAGCTGCCGGCTCGAGACTGGGTGCGCGTAGCGCCCACGCTGGCGGGGATCTGCGGCTCCGACCTCTCTGCGATCGGAGGCCACGCATCGCTTTATCTCGATCCGCTGACCAGCTATCCCTTCGTACCCGGGCACGAGGTGGTGGGCACGCTCAGCGACGGCTCGCGGGTAGTGATCGAACCGGCCCTCGGCTGCAAGGTGCGCGGGATCGACCCGCCCTGCCCGCGCTGTGCCGAGGGCCGGCCCGGTCTTTGCTACAACGTCACGGAAGGACCGATCGAGGTCGGCCTCCAGACCGGCTACTGCGCCGGCACCGGCGGCGGCTGGGGCGAGACGCTCGTCGCTCATCCAAGCCAGCTGCATCCCGTTCCGGAAGCGCTGTCAGACGAGGCGGCGGTGCTGATCGAGCCGTTCGCCTGCTGCATCCACGCGGCGTTCCGCGGCGGCGCCACCAAGGACGACATCGTGGTTGTGATGGGGGCGGGCACGATCGGCCTGCTGACTCTGGCCGCGATCCGCTTGTACACGCCGCCGAAGCGCCTCATCGCTGTCGCCAAGCATCCGACCCAGCGCGAGCTCGCGACCAAGCTCGGCGCCGACCAGGTGATCGATCCTGCCGACGTCTTTCAGCGGATCCGTTTCGCCACCGGGGCGCGGAGGCTCGACGGCATGAACCGCTCGCTCTTGCTCGGCGGCGCCGATGTCACGTTCGAATGCGTGGGGCGCGCCGGCAGCCTAAACGACGCTGTCCGCTTCACGCGCGAAGGCGGCACCCTGGTCGCGGTTGGGATGCCGGGCGAGGAGAGGGTCGACTGGGCCGCGATCTGGCAGCGCGAGCTGACAGTGATGGGCGCCTATGCGTACGGCACCGAGCCGAAGCGAAAAGGCAAGCGCACGTTCCAGCTTGCGCTCGAGGCGGCGCCGGCTCTGCACCTGGAAGACCTGACCGGTCCGCTCTACGGCCTGGGCGAGTATCGCGAGGCGATCGCGTACGCGATGAGCGCCGGCCGCCTGGGCGCGGTTAAGGTGGCGTTTGATTTGAGGGGCTTGAGGTAGTGTCCCGTCCCGGAAGCTCCTTGCATCTTCGCTGGCCTAGGCGGCCGGGCGCCTACGGCGCTGAAGCCTACGTCGCCTCCTGCGCTCGCTCGGTCACGCATCTACGCGATGCGCTCCCTCACGTGCTCGTCGTCTCCTTGGCTCCGGCCGCCGATGCCGCGAATATGCTGCGGACCTCCGGGTCAGGACACTAGATGGCGCGTCCAGGAGCAGTCATCGAGGTCGACCGCAACACTCCGCCCGTCCTCTTCCATTTCGGAGAGGGCGTTCGGCTGGAGAAGCTGCCGCTCGGCGCGCGCATCGTCTACCCGCCTGACCCACTCGAGCCGATGACCAATCCGGAGCGAGCGATCAAGCGGGCGCTGACCAAGCCGCTGGACGACGATCCCCTCAAGTCACTCCTTCGCAAAGGTATGAAGCTCACGATTGCGTTCGACGACCTCTCGCTGCCGCTCCCGCCGATGGCGGCCCCAGATGTTCGCCAGCTGGTCATGGAAGAGGTGATCGACATGGCCGCGGAGGCGGGTGTGGAGGACATCCACCTCATTGCCGCGCTCGGCCTGCATCGTCGAATGACGGCCGACGAAATCCGCCACATCGTCGGCGACCGCATCTTCAGCACCTTCTGGCCCGACCGCCTCTACCAGCACGACGGCGAGGATCCAGAGGCCAACGTCTACATCGGCAAGACCGCGGAGGGCGAGGAGGTCACGCTGCACAAGCGCGCGACCGAGTCCGACCTCGTCGTTTACGTAAACCTGACGCTCGTGCCGATGGACGGGGGGCACAAGTCGATGTCCACCGGGCTGGCGAGCTACAGAGGCATTCGCGCCCACCACAACGTCAAGACACTGCTGGCTTCTCGCTCCTACATGAACCCGCCGGATTCCGCGCTGCACCATTCCTGCGTACGCCAGGGCCAGCTCATCGAGGACACGGTGCGGGTGTTCCACATCGAGACCACGGTCAACAACCACGCTTTCCCTTCCATCGCCAACTTCATGCAAAAGCGCGAGACCGACTGGACCGCGCAGGACCAGGCGATGTTCCTGGGCATGAAGCAGCTCACCGACCTCGCGCCGCCTGCGTTCAAGCGCAACGTCTTCCATGCCATGCGGGCGCCTTATGGCTTGACGGGAGTGAACGCGGGCCAGGTTGACGCGGTCCATGAGAAGACGCTGGAGGCCGTGCGCAACCAGATCGCCGTGCGCGTCGAAGGCCAGACCGACGTCGTCACGATCGGCGTTCCGTACCTCGGGCCGTACAACGTCAACGCGCCGATGAACCCGGTGCTGGTCGTGTGCATGGGGCTGGGCTATCTGTTCAATTTCTACCGGAACAAGCCGGTGCTGAGGAAAGGGGGAGTGGCCATCCTGACCCACCCCTGTCGCTATGAGTTCGACGCCGTCCAGCACCCGAGCTACATCGATTTCTACGACGAGGTCCTGGCCGACACGACGGCGCCGGCAGAGATCGAGGCCAAATACGAGCTGCGGTTCGCGGAGGACCCGTGGTTCCGGCAGCTCTACCGCAAGTCACACGCATACCACGGCGCGCACCCGTTCTACGCCTGGTACTGGGCCGCGCACGCGATGGAGCACGCGGGCGACATCATCATCGTCGGCGGCGACCGCGAGGTCGTTCACCGCCTCGGCTTCAAGTGCGCGACCACGCTCGAGGACGCGTTTGAGATGGCCGAGCAGACCGTCGGCCGCCACCCGAGTGTGACGCACATGCGCATGCCGCCGATCCTGCTCGCGGACGTGGAGTAGCACTTCCAGTGCCGTGGTACTCAGGCGACAGAGGGCCCATGCAGCTGGCGCGCGCCCTCGGCGATGTGGTTGGCGATGTCCAGCGCGTGCGCCGAGGCTGGCGTTGGGACACGCCGCGCCCGCGCACATGGCCGGAGCAGGGCGCGGTCGTGCCGGCCCCGGCCAGCGATCTCGGCTGGGCGCGGCAGGAACCGGTGCGCACCATTCGGTGGCTGATCCAGCACGGCCTCCTGCTCCCGTTCACCGAGGCGATGGCCCATCCCAAGGTTGAGGGCCGCGAGTGGGTGACGGAGCTCGAGCGCCCGGTCATCTTCGCAGCCAACCATTCCAGCCACGCCGACACCTCGCTCGTGCTGCACGCGCTTTCGGACCGCGCGCGCGATCGGACCGTCGTCGCGGCGGCGGCCGACTACTGGTACAAGCGACCCCTTCTCGGCAATCTCGTCGGGCTGTTCCTCAACACATTTCCGTTCTCGCGCACCGGTGGAGCGAAAGAACAGCTCCACAGCGCGAGCCGGCTGCTCAAAGCGGGTTGGAACCTCGTGTTTTTCGCCGAAGGAAGCCGGTCGCCCGACGGCCGCATCCAGGAATTCAAGCCGGGGCTCGGTTTCCTCTCCAATGAGACCGGCACGCCGGTGGTTCCGCTGCACATCCGGGGGGCGCATCGGATCATGCCCAAAGGACAGAAGCTGCCACTGCCCGGCCCTGTGCGGGTGCGCATAGGCAAGCCGATGACTGCGCACGCAAAGGAGGGCTCGCGCGAGTTCACCGCGCGGGTGGAGCAAGCGGTTCGTGCGCTGGCCGAAGAACCCAGGCAGCCCGAGCTGCAAGGGACGTGGATCGAGCGCTGGCGTGCTCTCAAGCCGCGCGAGCCTGAATACCTTGACTGATTACGATTTGTACCTGTGACCTACTCGATCGTCGCACGCGATCAAGAGACTGGCGAGTTCGGCGTCGCGGTCCAGTCGCACTACTTTCAGGTGAGCCCCGCGGTGCCATGGGCGCTGGCCGGGGTGGGCGCGGTGGCGACGCAATCGCGGGTCAACGTCAGCTATGGACCTCTGGGCCTCGAGCTGCTACAGGCGGGCCTCAGCGCCGAGCAAGCGCTCAAAGCGCTGACCTCTGGCGATCCCCTCGCTGAGGTGCGGCAGTGCGCGATCGTCGACGCCAACGGCGGCGTTGCCGCCCACACCGGAGCCAAGTGCATCCCGGCTGCGGGGCACCACGTCGGCGATGGCTTCAGCTGCCAGGCGAACCTCATGGAGAAGGACACGGTCTGGGCGGCGATGGCCCAAGCGTTCACCTCCAGCGACGCTCCCCTTGCGGAGCGGATGATGGCGGCCCTGGAGGCGGCCGAAGCCGAAGGCGGTGACATCCGCGGCAAGCAGTCGGCGGCCATGCTGGTCGTGACCGGCTCGCCCAAGGGACGCTTCTGGGAAGACCGGATCATCGACCTGCGCGTCGAGGATGCCCCGGAGCCGCTGCCGGAGCTGCGCCGCCTGCTGCGCATCAAGCGCGCCTATATGACCCTCTCGGAGGCGGACCGCCTGTCGGAGTCCGGTGACAGGCCGGCGGCCAACGCCAGGGCCGCGGAGGCGATCCGGATCGCGCCGGAGATGGTCGAGATCCGTTTCTGGACCGGGCTCGACATGGCCGTGGCCGGCGACATGGACGGCGGCTGCAAGCTCATAGGTGAGGTCGTACGTGAGAAAGGCGGGCGGTGGGTGGAGACATTGCGAAGGCTGGCGATTGTGGATCGCGTGCCAGCCGACGTGGCCGCAGCGATCGAGGCCCGGCTCGCCGCCACAGCCGGCTCCACGTAGACTGCACGCGTCTTGGGAAAGTTCAAGAGTCAGCGCAGGGGGCCGAGGCGGCCCGAAAAGGCGCGCAAGCCGGAGAAGGACGATGGCGGCCAGAAAGAGCAGGCGGTCGTCATGGATGCGGTGGTCGCCCAGGCGCTGCCCAATGCGATGTTCGAGGTCGAGCTCGAGGGCGGGCACAAGCTCATCGCTTACGCGGCCGGCCGGATGCGTCGCTACTTCATTCGCATCACACCGGGAGACCGGATCCGCGTCGAGCTGTCGCCCTACGACCTGACTCGCGGCCGCATCGTCTACCGATACCGAGAGTAGTGCCCAGCCTCATCGAGGCGCTCGGATCCGCCCGCGTCTTCGACCTCGAACAGCCCCGGTTCGCCGGCGCGCCCTCGCATCCAGCCCACGCGCCGGGCTTCAACTACTTTCTGCACCGCCACCACGCGCGCGGCGCTCCCGAGGCGAGGACGAGCGCATCCGGCCTCATCGTGATGCCAGAGCACTCGGGGACGCATATCGACGCCCTGGCTCACCAGGCCGAGAACATGATCCTCCACGGCGGCGTGCACGTCGACTCGGGCGTGCAGACGTCGGTAGGCTTCCGGATCCACGGGGTCGACACTCTCGAGCCGCTGGTGCGCCGCGGCCTGTTGCTCGACGTCGCCGGCGCCCAGCGCCTGCCGCCGGATCACTCCATCACCCGGTCTGAGCTCGAGCATGCCGCCAGCGTCGGTGGGGTGGAGGTAAGCGCCGGTGACGTCGTGCTTGTGCGCACCGGCTACGGCGCCCTATGGACGGACGCGTCGCAGTACCTGCACGCGGCCGGCGTGAGCGCAGGCGGCTCGAGGTGGCTTGTGGAGCGCGGGATACGCGCCGTCGGCGCCGACAACATCGCCTGGGACGTGATCGGCCCGCCCGACCCCGAGCTGGGCGTCACGCTCCCCGGTCACATGCTGCTCCTGGTCAGAGCCGGGATCCCGATCATCGAGAACCTGAACCTCGAGGACCTCGCGGAGGCACGCGTGTACGAGTTCGCGTTCGTGTGCCTGCCGCTCAAGATGCGGGGCGCCACGGGATCTCCCGTGCGCCCAATCGCGCTGGCCTAGCCCCCTAGCGCCGTCCCACGGTCTGGAAACAGTCCAGGCAGTAGACCGGCCGCGCCCCAGTGGGCACGAACGGCACCTGCGTCTGCTTCCCGCAGTTCGAGCAGATCACGTCGTGCATGACCCGCGCTCGGCCGTTGCCCTCTGACGAGCGCCGCGCCGCCCGGCATTCCGGGCACCGCCGCGGCTCGTTCTGGAGCCCGCGCGTCTGGTAGAACTCCTGCTCCCCCGCCGTGAAAATGAAATCGCGCCCACAGTCGCGGCACTGCAACGTCCTGTCCGAGAAACTCACCGTCTGGCCTCCCCTAGAAAGTCGCTCAGAGGCCCGGACGAAGGTGACCGGTCTACCCCCTCTAGCGGTTCGGGGGCGATTTTAACGCGCTGGCCGGGAGTTTGGAGAGTGCGCTTTCCTAGGCGGGTACGGCCTCGCGCGCCTGGTCGGCCTCATCCGTAGCCACCGGGTCGGCGAATCCCGTCCGGCTTGGAGCCCCTGTGAGCGGGACTTCCTTGAGGAAGACGGTCGACACGAGGGCGACGATCAGGACCAGCCCAGCGAAGAGGTAGATGTCGTGCAGGGTGTCAGCCAACGCAAAGCGGATCGCGTTCGCCACCGCGGGCGGGAGCTGGGCCAGGGCACCGGGCTGAAGGATCGAGTTGGCGCCGCCCGCCGGCAGGTGCTGCAGTGCCTGAGCGGGGAGGTGCAGGGAAGCGATCCTGGTGTTGAGGTAGCCCGGCAAGCGATTGGCCAGAACCGCGCCCAGGATCGAGCTGCCGACAGTGCCGCCCAGGTTCCGCCAGAACTGGATCTGGCTCGACGCCACACCCAGGTATTTGCGCGGGAGCCCCACCTGGACCGCGGTGAGGTACAGCGGGAATGTGACGCCGAGGCCGAGCCCGACCACGATGAGGGCCGCCACCACGCGCCATTCGGGCACGCCCGGTGTGATCAATGAGAGCAGGGACATGCCTCCGATCATCACCACGACACCAAGCGTCCCAAGGTACCGGTAGTACTTGATCCGGCGCATCACGAACCCGGTCAGGGTGCTCGCGCCGAGAAGGCCGAACATCATCGGCGTGATGAGGGCGCCTGAGTTGGTGGCGCTGATGCCCAGCACGCCCTGGAAGACCAACGGTGTGAACAGGATCGAGCCGAACATGCCGAACGCCGTGAGGAAGCCGACGATCATCGACACGGTGAACGTCGAGTTCTTGAACAGCTCCAGCGGCACGATGGGGTTCTTGACCCGGGACTCGGCGAACACGAACGCAGCCAGCATCACGGCCGCAAACGCGAGCAGGCCGACCACCTGTGGCGAGGTCCAGGCGTGGTCGCGGGTGATCGAGAGCGCGATCAACAGGGGAACCACGCCGGCCGCCAGGGTCAGCGCGCCCCAGAAGTCGATGTCGCGCCACGAAGCCTTCGAGCGCACGTAGGGAAGGCCCGCCAGCACGACCGCCACGGCCACGATGCCGACCGGGATGTTGACCTCGAAGACCCATCTCCAGCTCCAGTGGTCGGTGATGAACCCGCCGGTGGTCGGGCCGACGATGGAGCTGAGGCCGAACACCCCGCCGAACAGGCCCTGCACCCGGCCGCGGTTCTCGGGCGGGAAGAGGTCGCCGATGACCGTGAAGACCGTGGCGAAGAGCACCCCGCCGAAGATGCCCTGAATGCCTCGGAAGACGATCAGCTGCGTCATGTCCTGCGACAGCCCACAGAGAGCTGACGCGGCGACGAATCCGATCATCCCCGCCAGCAGGAACGGCTTGCGGCCGAACAGGTCGCCGAGCTTGCCTGCGATCGGGGTCATGGTGGTCGAGGTGACCAGGTAGGCCGTGGTGACCCACGCCAGGCGGTCGAGACCGTTCAGATCGGCCACGATGCGGGGGATGGCGGTGCCGACGATCGTCTGGTCGAGGGCGGCCAGCAGCAGCGCCAGCATGGTGCCGGCGGTGGCAAGGATCACCCGCCTTCGGGACAGTCCCTGAGTTATCACTTGGCGAGCTCCTTCCTGGCGTTCTCGACCAGCTGCAGGCACAGGTGTCGCAGCTGCGCCAGGTCTTCCTTGCTGAAACCTTCGACCATCTCGAACTGGTGGTCGATGCCCTGCTTCCAGATCGCTTCGATCTGGACACGGCCGGCCTCTGTCAACCGCGCTCGGACCGAGCGCCGGTCGTCCGGGTCGGGGACGCGCTCGACAAGGCCGTCTTTTTCGAGGTGATCCACCAGTCCGGTGATGTTGCGAGGCGTCGACCCGAGGTCTTCCGCCAGGTCGCCAAGCGGGGTGTCGCCGCGGCGCAACAGCCGGAACAGCACGCCCATGCGTCCCTGGCTGAGGCCATGCTGCTCCGCCCAGCGTTCCATGAGCAGCCCCAGCGAGTGGCCGGCGATCTTCAAGGCGGCGAGGGCTTCGACGGCACTCATGTCGACGCCGAGGGGAGCGAACAGCTCCCGCATACGACAGCTGTACAGGCGCCCGGCCTCGTCGCGACCGAGCTCGTGCACCGCGTGCAGGTCTGGCGGAGCCCCGGAGCCGGCGGGGAGGTTCATGGTGTTTCGATTCATAGTGAAGGACTTCATTATCAACCTATACAGGGATTCGGGTCCAGTTATTCTCGATCCGATGTTCGCCGCCCTGGGGGAGGAGGCCGGGTTCTGCGACTGGGTCGGTCGCTTGGGCCGGCAAGCCACCCTCGCAGCCCCTACCCGGCGCGGGGGCTGGTCCGGTGCCGCGCTGATCTACCTCCACGCGAGCCTGCTGCTGGAGCCGTCCCGAAAGGCTGAGTTCCGCGCCACTGTGGAATCCGCTCGGCGTCAGGGCGCCGTCATCGCCATCGAGCTGGGAGATTCGGCCTGGATCCGGGCCAGGGGGCCGCAGGCCGCGTACGAGCTGGCCGAGATCCATCCGGACGTCCTCTTCGCCGATGAGGAAACGGCGGCGGAGCTGGGCGTACCACTGGAGGGCATAGCCTCGGTGCCTGTGACCAGGATTGCGGCCGGCGGCTGCAGCGTGCATGGCCGGCGCTTGCTCGGGCCCGCCGCGACCCAGGATCCGGACGCCCTCGCCGCCACATTTTGCGTCGCGCTGGTCGAAGGGGAGGCTCCGGTCGAGGCGGCCGGACGGGCCGTGCTCGTGGCCGCGCGATGATCGTCGACGCGCATCTGGACATCGCCTGGAACGCGACCTCCGACGGTCGCGGCTTCCTGGCCCCGCCGACTCCTGGGTATTTGATCAGCCGCCCGGCGCTTGTTTCCGCCGGCGTGGGCCTGGTCTGCGCGACGCTCTACACGGCGCCCGCCCGCGCGCGACGCGCGATGCGCACGCGCTTCGTCTACGAGAACGCGCACGAGGCCCACATCATGGCCGTCGCGCAGGTCAACTACTACAAAAGCTGCCAACTGCAGCTGATTCGCGACTCGCACGAGCTCCAGACGTATGTGCGCAGCTGGAGAAGAGGCCAGATCGCGGCCGTCCTCCTGATGGAAGGCGCCGACCCGATCGAGACCCCATCGCAGCTGGGCGCATGGACCGACATGGGCGTGCGCATCATCGGCCCGGCCTGGAGCCGCACCCGCTACAGCGGCGGCACGGGCGCCCCGGGCGGGCTGACCCACCTCGGCGTGCAGCTGTTGAAAGCGATGAGACGGAAGCATGTGATCCTCGACCTCAGCCACATGGCGGACCAGGCCGTGGCCGACGCGTTCGAAATGTGGCGCGGACCCGTCATCTGTTCGCACAGCAACGCGCGCGCCATCGTTCCGGGCGATCGGCAGATCACCGATGCGACCGCGGCTGAGGTCGCGCGTCGCGGCGGCATCCTCGGCATCAGCTTTTACCCCAACCATCTACGAGATGGCTCGAAGGCGTGGTGGACCAAAAACCGCACATCGCTCGACGATGTGGTCCGCCACGCGGTTCACTTAGCGAAGGCCGCCGGCGGCCCTGAGCACGTCGGGCTGGGCACTGACCTCGACGGCGGCATCGATTCTCGATACGGACCAATTCACGACCTTCGCGAGCTGAAGAAGTTCCTGCCGGGCCTGTTGCGCCGCCATTTCAGCGCCGCGCAGGCCGAGGGAATCATGGGCGCCAACTGGATCGAATTCCTGGGCCGTTCGCTGCCGCAGGTCCCCCTCTCCCCAACGGGGAGAGGGTCGGGGAGTGGGGCGTGAGTGCCTACAGCGAATCGACCAGCGTCTTCGCGCTGATGAACGCGAAGCCCATGCCGTGGCCGTTGAAACCCGCGCACAGGTAGACGTTCGGCATACCGTCGGCCGGTCCGACCAGCGGCAGCCCTGACTCCGTGAATCCCATGGTGCCGGCCCAACGGTGCGTGACCTTTGCCTCCGCGCCCATCCGCTTCAGCTGCGCGTCGAGGTGGGCCTGGATCGCGTCGGTGGGCCGTTCGTCGTATCCCACCTCCGCCTCGTAGGCGGTGTCGCGCCAGCCGCCGATGAGGACCTCACCCGTGGGCAGCTGCCTCCAGTAGCGGTAACCGAAATGCGAGTAGGTGGGGAGGTCACAAACCCGGGCCGCATCGGGTGCGCTCGCGAGCATCTGCGCCCGGCGCGGCTGGATCTCGAACTGCGCGAGCAGCTGCGGCGTGTACGCGTTCGTGGCCAGGATCACGCAACCGGCGTGACATTCGGCGCCATCCGCATGCACCAGGACCTCATGAGACCGCGCCTCGATGGCGCTCACGTTCACGCCTTCGCGGATCGCTCCAGGCGCCGCCTGTCGTGCGAGCGCACCCACCACCGCCGCGGGATCGACCTCGCCATCGAGCGGATTGACCAGCGTGCGGCCGTCCCACGTGGCGTCGAACCCGTCCTCGTTCAGCAGCTGCGCGGATTCCGCGAGCGCCGCCGCCTCCTCGTCGCCGGAGGCGAGGATCGCGCTGCCGAGACGGCGATGCCCGACCGGCTGGCCGGCCACCGCTTCGATCATCGTGGTGTGGTTGGCGATGGTCATCTCCCAGATCTCGCGTGCCCTCTCATGTCCGAAGCTGAGCACCGCCTCCGCATAGTTGTCGGCCACGCCGGCGAGCAGGAAACCGGCATTCCGCCCGCTCGCGCCCGCGGCGATGTGCGCCCGTTCGACGAGCACGGCCTCCATCCGTCGCGCGCCCAGGTGATGCAGGAGGCTGACGCCGGTGATGCCGCCGCCGATGACGAGGACGTCGGTGTGGTCGGGCAGCTCGCCGGGATAGCGCTCGGGTGGCCGCTGCCAGAACGGAGTCAGTTCAGGGGAGCGAATAACATGAAGCCTCGGCATGGATTTTGAGAGCTACGACGTCCTGGTGATCGGCGGTGGGCTGGCCGGCATCAGGGCGGCGATCGCCGCGGTGGACGCCAACCCCAGGCTCAAGATCGCGATGGTCTCCAAGGTCTATCCGATGCGCAGCCACACCGTCTCGGCCGAAGGCGGAGCGGCGGCGGTGATGCGACCGGAGGACAGCTACGAGACCCACGCCTTCGACACCATCAAAGGCTCGGACTATCTCGCTGACCAGGATGTCGTCGAAGCGTTTGTTCGCGAGGCGCCCATCGAGGTCATCCAGATGGAGCACTGGGGCTGCCCCTGGAGCCGCGACCCAGACGGCAAGATCTCTGTGCGCCCTTTCGGCGGCATGACCACGTGGCGCACTTGCTTCGCGGCCGACAAGAGCGGCTTCCACATGCTCCACACGGTCTTCCAGACATCCCTCAAGTACAGCCAGATCCACCGCCACGACGAGGCGTTCGCCACCAAGCTCCTCGTCGAGGACTCGCGCTGCGTCGGCGTGGTTGCGATCGACATGCGCAGCGGGCGATTCCAGGCGATCACCGCGAAAGCGGTCATCCTCGCGACTGGCGGGCTCGGGCGCGTGTACGCATTCACCACCAATGGCAACATCTGCACCGGGGATGGCATGGCCCTGGCTTACCGGGCCGGGGTCGGGCTGAAGGACATGGAGATGGTGCAGTTCCATCCCACCGGGCTTCCATTCACCGGCATCCTCATCACGGAGGCCGTGCGCGGCGAGGGCGGTTACCTGCTCAACAAGGAAGGAGAGCGGTTCCTCAAGCGTTACGTGCCCAACAAGATGGAGCTGGGACCGCGCGACATCATCTCGCGCGCCATGACCACCGAGTTCGAGGAGGGACGGGGCTTCGACGGCCCCCACGGCAAGTACATGCACCTCGACGTCCGGCACCTTGGCGAAGAGGTCATCGATCGCAAGCTGCCGTTCATGCGCGAGCTGGGCCGCGAGTTCGTGGGGATCGACATCGTGAAAGACCCGATCCCGGTGCGGCCGGTCATGCACTACATGATGGGCGGAGTCGACGCGGACATCTCCGGCACGACTCCGGTCGCCGGCCTGTATGCGGCAGGAGAGTGCGCCAACGTCGGGCTCAACGGCGGCAACCGGCTGGGCTCGAACTCCCTGTCCGAATGCCTCGTGTTCGGCGCCGCCGCCGGCCGCGCCGCGGCCGAGCACGCGAGCTCGGCGGGTGCGGTCGGCACGAACCCGGTGACGTCCCTCCTCGCCGATGAGACCAGGCGGATCGAGGCATCGTTCCTCGACAAGAAGGGCGGCGAGGAGCGCATAGGTACCATCCGCGAGGAGATGCAGCACGACATGGATGCGGGCGCGGGCGTGTTCCGGACCCGCGAGGGCCTCGAAAAGCTGACGCGGCAGCTCGGCGCCCTCCGCGATCGGTTCGAGAAGATCAAGATCGAGGACTCGAGCCGCACCTTCAACACCGAGCTGACCGCGGCGCTGGAGCTCGATTTCATGCTCGAGGTGTCAGAGACGATCGCCCATTCCGCGCTGGCGCGCGAAGAGTCCCGCGGGGCCCATTACCGCCGTGATTTTCCCGAGCGCGATGATGCCAAGTGGCTGAAGCACACCCTCGCGTTTCGTACTGATGGCGCCGAACCAAGGTTGGAGTACACCGACGTCCGCATCACCAATTTCAAACCACAGGCGAGGACTTACTGATGGCGGAAAAGAGGATCACGATCAGGACCACACGCTTCGATCCCGAGAAGGACAAGGCGCCGCGACTGCAGTCGTACGACATTCCTTTCTCAGACGAGAGCATGGTGGTCCTGGATGCGCTCAACCACATCAAGGCACACGTGGATGGCAGCCTCAGCTATCGGTGGTCTTGTCGCATGGGCATCTGCGGCAGCTGCGGGATGATGGTCAACGGAGTTCCGAAGCTCACGTGTAACGCCTTCATGCGCGATTACTGGCCGCGTTCGATCACGGTCGAGCCGCTGCAGAACTTCCCAATCGTGCGCGACCTCGTCATCGACATGGAGGACTTCATGCACAAGCTGAAGTCCATCAAGCCGTGGATCATCCGCAAGCAGGACTACCCGCTCGGCGCCGGCGAGCACCGCCAGACCATGGATCAGATCGATGAGTTCCGCCAGTTCAGCGAATGCATCAACTGCATGCTCTGCTACGCCGCCTGCCCCGTGTACGGCCTGAACAACGAGTTCCTCGGGCCGGCTGCGACCGCGCTCGCGCGACGCTACAACCTCGACTCGCGCGACCAGGGTCTCAAGGACCGGCTGCCGGTGCTGGCGAACGCCGAGGGTGTCTGGGAGTGCAGCTTCGTTGGCGAGTGCTCGGTGGTGTGCCCCAAAGGGGTCGATCCGGCCAAGGCCATCCAGCAAACGAAGTTCGACACCACCATGCGCTTCCTGCTTCCGTACGGAAACCGCGACGAGTGAAGGCTCCCTCGGCGAGCGCTGAAGCGCCTGCCTCGGCAGAAGGGCGTCCTCGCGTCTACAAGGCCGAGATGCCGCGCGGGTGGTGGCTGCGGCGGCGCGACTACTTCCTGTACATGGTTCGGGAGTTCACCGCGCTGCCGCTCGCGTTGTGGCTGCTCTGGTTCCTGGTCGAGGTCCAGCGCGCGTCGAATGGCCCGAAGGGCTACGCGGCGCACGGCTCGCCGGCTTTCGTCGTCTTCAGCGTGATCTGCCTGGGCTTCGCGCTTTATCACAGCGTCACGTTTCTCATGCTGTTCGGGGTAGTCACCCACATCAAGGGTGTGCCGTCCCGCGTGATCGTGCTGTCGCAGTTCGCCTTGTGGTTGGTGGCTTCCGTGGTGGTCGCGGCTGTTCTCATCGGGTTCGGCAGATGAGGGACCGCTCCGCGCACGCACAGAAGCCGGCATTCGCCCACATGGTTTGGTGGTTCCTGTTCGGGGGTGGGGGAGTGGTTTCGGCAATCCTGCTGCCGGTCCACGTTCTGGTCCAGGGGATCCTCGGACCGCTGGGAGTCGTGCCGGTGGTCGATCGCCATTACGACACCTGGGTGCGCGTGCTCAGCAACCCGCTCGTGAAGCTCTACCTGCTAGTCCTCATCGCGCTTCCGTTCTTCCACTTCGCCCACCGACTTCGCTACCTCCTGGTCGACTTGGGGGTGCCGGTGGCCCGCACGCTGACGGCGCAGGTGATCTTTTACGGTGGCGCGGTCGCGGTCACGGGGGTCACGATCTGGGTGCTCCTGACGACCGCTCCAATCGGGTAGCCATGTACACGGTCGAGGCGATCCCCGCCCACGAGCTGGGAAACAGCAGCTTCCTTGTCGCAGATCCCGAGAGCGGGGCAGGCTTCGTCGTCGACCCGCTGCGCGACATCGACCGCTACCTCCAGGCCGCCTCGAGGCTCGGCGTCAAGCTCAGCCATTCGCTGGACACGCATCTCCACAACGACTTCGTATCGGGGCGGCGGGAGCTGGCCGCCGAACTGGGGGCAAACATCGACGAGCTGGATCCGGGTCGCGATCTCACGATCGGCAAAATGACTGTGCAAGCGATCCATACGCCAGGCCACACGCCCGAGCACAAGAGCTACCTGCTGAGCGAAGGCGGCCGGCCGCGCGCTCTGTTCTCAGGCGGCGCGGTGATGCTCGGCGCCATCGCGCGGACCGACCTCTTCGGCCCTCATCTGGCTGTGCACCTGGCGCTTGAAGCACTGACCACGCTGCAGGTCCGATTGCGCGCGTTGCCGGACGACATTCGGATCTTCCCCACGCACGGAGCCGGCTCGTTTTGCGCCGCGGGCGGCGGCGGCGGGCATGAGACAACGCTGGGACATGAGCGACAGACCAATCCCTTCTTCCTGACCACCGATGTCATGACGTTTCTCGCGCGTGCCCTGAACCAGGCCCGATATCCGACCTACTACCGCGACATGGCCGCGATCAATCGCGGCGGGGCGCCGTTGATTGGCACCTCGCTGCCGCCGCTGACGCGGCTGAGTGCGGACGAGGTGGCGCACATGATGGACGAGGGCGCGGCCGTAGTCGATGTGCGGCCCGGCCGCGACTACGATCGCGAGCACATCCCTGGAAGCTACAGCATCGGCATCGACGGGCCGGTGAGCGCCTGGGTCGGCTGGCTCATCGCGCGTGGCCGCCTGATCGTCCTGGCGGGCGGAACTGATGCGCAGCACCAGAAGGCGCGACGCCAGCTGCTGCGGATCGGTTTCGACACCATCGCCGGAGCCCTCGATGGCGGCATGGATGCCTGGCGGTCGAGCGGCCGTGAGGTGTCCGCCTTCGAATCGGTTGACATCGAGGACATGGCTGAGTGGGTCATCAGCGCTGAGCCGATGACCGTGATCGACGCCCGGGACGAAAACGAGTGGGTGGCCGGGCACGTGCCGGGCGCCGTGCACATGTACGTTCCTGACGTGCCTCACCACGCCAACGAGATTCCGCACGAGGCGCCGGTGGCGGTTCACTGCGCGTCCGGCTACCGCGCCGGCATCGCTGCCAGTCTGCTCGAGCAGGCGGGCCTGAAACGGATCATCCACGTCAACGGCGAGTATTCAGACTGGGACCGCCTGCACCTGGCAGAGGTGCACCCGAACTAGGCCTGGGCACGGATTACGCACCTTTGGCGCAAAACGTGCGCTAACCGAGCCGCCCAAACGCGCCGTTGGCGCCAAACGTGCGGAAAGGGGTCTCAGGCGTCGGTGGTAGCGGCCTCGAGCAAAGCGGCGAACTTGCGCTGCGCCGCCGCTCTTCGTGTAGGTACATGCTCGCGGGGCCACATGCCCTTCGGCGGCTGGTAGCCGGAGAGGATCTGTCGCGCGACCGAGACGCGGTGGACCTCGTCGGGCCCGTCATACATGCGCGCGGCGCGCGCGTGGCGGTACATCCCTTCCAGCGGCATGTCGGACGAATAGCCGAGCGCTCCGTGGACCTGGATGGCGCGGTCGATCACGTCGTGCAGAACCTTCGCGCCGAAGAACTTGATCAGGGAGATCTCCTTGCGCGCGGCGGATGCGCCCTGCGTGTCGATGACCCACGCCGCGTTCAGGGTCATCAAGCGCGCGGCCTGCATCTCGGCGGCTGAATCCGCGATCCAGTTCTGGACGGTCTCGTGACCGGCGAGCTTCTTGCCGAAGGCCTCGCGTTGCAAGGAGCGCTCGCACAGCATGTCGAAGGCCCGCCGCGCCTGGCCGAGCCAGCGCATGCAGTGGTGGATTCGCCCGGGCCCGAGGCGCGCCTGGGCGATCAGGAAACCCTGGCCGCGTTCGCCGAGGAGGTTGTCCTTGGGAACGCGCACGTCCTCATAGAGGACTTCAGCGTGCCCGTAGCCGAACCGTTCATCGCCCCCCATGGTGGGGACGTTGCGCACCTTCTTCAGCCCGGGCGCGTCGCCAGGCACGATGATCATCGAGGCGCGCTCATAGGCATCGGCTTGCGGCTCTGTGACGACCATCGCGATCAGGAAGTCCGCGATCATGCCGTTCGACGTAAACCACTTGTGGCCGTTGATGACCCATTCGTCACCATCGAGCACCGCGGTGGTGGAGAGAAGCGTCGGATCCGACCCGGCGGTGTTGGGCTCGGTCATGGAGAACGCCGAGCGGATCTGGCCGTCCAGAAGCGGGTGCAACCAACGCTTCTTCTGCCCCTCCGTGCCGAACTCGGCCAGGATCTCGGAGTTGCCCGAGTCGGGCGCCTGGTTGCCGAAGATGATCGGCCCCCACATCGTGGCGCCCTCGATCTCGTGCATGAGGCCGAGCTTCACCTGCCCATACCCCTGGCCGCCCAATGCCGGCGGCAGATGCGTCGCCCAGAGTTTTTGCTTCTTCACCTCGGCCTGCAGCGGCCGGATCGCGCGCATGAAACCGGCCTCGTTCGTGTCGAGCAGTTCGAGGGGATAGAGCTCCTCCCGCACGAATTCGCGCATCCACGCGAGCTTCTTTTCGAACTCCGGCTCGGTCGAGAAGTCCCAGGCCATGGCTCGCCTCCTAGTTGTCGAACACCGCGATGCCGTCGTCGATCATGCCCTTGATCGTATCCGTCAAGCCTTCGTACATGGGGTCCGGACGCTTGCCGCGGCGGTGAAGCATGAGGTTGTAGCCGTAGATCGACGCGTACTTGTAGATGCTCAGTGCGAGGTACCAGCGCATCTCGTCGATGTTGGTGCCATACAGGCGGTACAGGTCTTCGATCCCCACATTGATGGCGCCGCCCGGGTTCGGCGCGTCATGGTATTGGCGCCGGACTGAGACGACGCACAGGCAGCCCAGGTCCAACAGCGGTTGCCCGATCTCCGCGATCTCCCAGTCGAGGATGGCCACCACCTGGGCTCCCCGGAACAGCATGTTTCCGTAGTGGAAATCGCCGTGCACGAGCGTCGGTGCGCGTTCAGCGGGGACGCGCGCTGCAAGGAGGCCGCCCAGCTCGCCTGCACGCGTGGTCAGCTCTTCGGGCGCTCGCTGCATGAGCATGGCCCAACGCATCATCTCGGCCTGCAGGGTCACCGGTTCCTCGTCGCCGATGCCGGTGCCCGCCAGCGGGAGCGCCTGAAGCCGTTTGAGGGTCTCGACCGCGGACGTCGAGATGTCGATGGGCCGCTGTTCCGCTCCGGCTTTCTCGATCCGCGTGCCGTCGACGGCCTCCATCAGCACGAAAGGCCGCCCGTCCACGACGGGTTCGGCAACCAGGAGCGGGATGTCCGGGGTGGGCTGGCCCGCGGCGTGAAGCGCGGCCATGATGCGGCCCTGACGGATCACGTCGGCGGGACCCGCGATCCGCGCGCCGGGAGGTGGGAGGCGGAGGACGTACCGGGTGAGCGTGTCGCCGTCGTCGATGGTGACGAAATAGGTGAACCCGGAGTGACCTTCCGGGATCGGGTCGACGGACACCACCCGCAGCGCCGGCCGGCCGAGCCGCTCGCGGCACTGCGTCTCGAGGTCTTCGCGGATACGGTCGGTCATTCGAGGTGCGAGGTGTCCCCCAAAGTGCCGACCATCTGCCTGTCGCCGAGCACTCTCACCACGTTGACCGAGGTGAAATACGGAAGGAACCGAAGGTGGCCGGGCTCGAGGCGGAGGAGGTGGGTGAGAAACACGATCATCGCCGCGCCGTGAGCGACCACGATCACGCGTCCGCCCGCGTGGGCCTGGGCGATGTCATCGATCGCTGCGCTCATGCGCTCGATGACGCGACCGGGAAGCTCTTTGAAATCGAGCGCGCCATCCTCGCCAAGCTCCATCTCCATCTCAATCAGTCGATCATCCACGTGCACATCGTTCGCGATCGTCCGCGCGGTCTCGAGGGCCCTGCGATACGGGCTGGAGTAGATGGCTGCGACGTCGAGCTTGCGGACACGGTTGGCGAGCAGCTCAGCCTGCTTGCGGCCGAGTGGGCTCAACTTCGGATCGGCGCCTTCCGACATGCCTTCGTAGCAGTCGGCGTGACGGACCAGCCAGACCTCGGTCACGCCTTCGACACCGATCAGGAAAGCGGCCTCCAGCGATCGCATCGCCTCCGTCATCCGCTCCGGACCGGACGCCATGGGTAACATTCGACCACATGCTTCGGGTAGCGGGCATCGTCGCCCTCATCGTTCTGGCCGCCTGCAACGAACCGTCAGCGAAACCATCGCCGTCACCGACGCCGATCGTGGCGCAGGCAAGCTGGACCCAGAACCTGACCTTCGCCGGCGAGCTCTCAGGACATATGTCGGGGATCGTTCCCGACGTTGGCGTCCAGAAGAGCCAGTGCACGGGTGGAAGGACGCACAACGGCGAGACCTGGGCCGACATCTTCTACGGGACGGTAGACGTCAGCGGCGATGTCTGGGGTGTCGTGTTTCAGATCAACAACTTCCGTGGCCCGGGCACCTATCAGAACTCGAGCGTAACCGTCGAAGTGCACAACGCTGATGCCACCAAGGTGTGGCAGAGCCGGGGCAGCGACAAGATCACGTTCGTCCTGGACCGCAGCCAGCAATCGGGAACGGTCGATGCGATGTTGACCAACGCCACCACGGGCAAGGACGGCCTACAGGTCACCGGCCGCTGGAACTGCCGGCAGTAGCCCGCTGCAAACCCCCACGAAGTCAGAGGCTGCGCCGTGACTTCCCGGGGACCCCTAAGAGCCGAAGCGCGATGGATGGATCGGCGCCGCGCTGAGGTTGTATAGGTCATGCCAGGTTCCAAGTTGGATGAGAGCGTGCTCCGAGTGCTCGCCCGCGGCGGGGTCATCGACATCACGACGGTCGGGCGGCAGACCGGTCGGCCGCGGCGGATAGAGATCGTCTTTCACAACATCGACGGAAAGATCTACATCAGCGGCATTCCCTCGCCCACGCGACGGGCGTGGCTGGCGAATCTGGAGGTTCGCCCGGAGTTCACCGTCCATCTGAAAGGCGCGGTGCGCGCCGACCTCCCGGCGAAGGCTCGCATCATCGACGACGAGGCGGAGCGGCGGCGGATCCTGGCGGCGGTCGCCAGGAACTGGAAGCGAAAAGACCTCGAAACGATGGTCCGTCTGAGCCCGCTCATCGAGGTCAGTTTCGACGGCGCCGACGGCGCCGACGGCGCCGACGGCCAGGCCGGCCATCCCCAAAGCCCGGCTTAACAACTCTTTACGAGTTAATTGCGAGGCTCCTGCGAATACGAGCCCTAGGCTGACTCCACCGTGAGCATCGACGCCAGCCCTCCTGCGCAACCGCCGCAGCTGTCGCCCGACGGCAATTGGGTCTGGGACGGCAGCCAGTGGCAGCCAGTGACAGGCGTCGAGCCGACCCACGAAGGCGTGTTCGCGGCTTATGCCCACAAGGTCGAGGCGGCAGACCAGGCCGTCGGGGTGGCCTCGCCGGCATCGGTTGAGGCGTCGGTCCAGGCCGCGACGCCGGCGATGGATTACTCATACCCGGCACCCGCGGTGGATTACGGCTACGCGGCCCCCGAGCCGGTCATGCCGCTCTGGCAGCAACCGAAGAGCTCAAGAAAGACCGTCTACCTGTATGGAGGGGGCGCGGTCGTCCTGTTCGTGATGGTGTTGATCGTCCTCAACTCGATCAATTTCGTCTCGCTGCCGTTCATCGGAGGGCGAACGTCATCCAACCCGTCGCAGGCGGCGAGTGCATCGCCGGCTCCGGGGCCGATTCGCTCGGAATATGGACGTGGCGACCTGTTCTTCAACGGCGCACTGGCCCCGGCGGTGGCCGCCCTGGAAGACACCAAGGCGGCGATGGAATCGTGCGGTGCAAACCTGTCCAACATCTGCTTCAACGCGATTACCGCGAGCGATGATCAGCTCAAGAACGTTCTCGCGATCATCGATCGCGGCAGCATCCCCAGCTGTATCGCCGCGCCCATGAAGCAGCTGAATAACGACTTTGTGCTCATGGAGTCCGGACTGCAGCTAGGGCTGAAGGGCTTCAAGGACAATCAGCCAAGCGAGGTTGTCAATGGCGTGTATCAGTTCAGACACGTAGCCGGGTCGCAACAGGGCGACACGATGGCCGTCGATAACGCCTTGAAGACCCGTTGCAGCCATGACCTCGAGGGCCCCTAGCGGCAACTATCATCTGCGAGCGTCGATGCCTGAGCCGCAGCTGAAGAAGTTCGGTCACCTGGCGAACCCGCACCTCGAGCCCGGTGAGCAGCTGATCGACGTCGCCGTCGTCCAGCCTCTGCGGGGAGCCGGCGGCGGTGTTGGCGTAACCGGGGTGATCGGCTCTGCAATCGCATCGATCGGCGCTGTCAAAGGTGGGCAGGGCACCATCGCCGACGGCTTTCCTCATGACCTGCCGGTCGGGACCAGCATGCTCACCGTCACCGACAGGCGGGTTCTACTCCTGTATACAGGTCCGGCGCGCAAGTCGGCCCAGCTCTTTTGGCAGGCACCACGGTCCGCGGTGCTCGGTGTTGAGCGACGGCCACGCCTGCAGGTGATGGCGAAGTTCCGCCTGCATTTCGAGGACGGCTCATCGGTCTCGATTTTGACGATGCGCCGCCGCTCGATCGATTCCCTGACCAGCGTTCTCGGCAGCGCCCAGCGCCAGAAATAGGCAAGTCGCGTCCCCATCGGTTTCTGGGGGGGTCGCGGCCGGCATCGTGGGGTCGGCGATCCTCCAGGGCGACGGGCCGAACGATCTATGCTCGCACGCGCTGGTTAGGGCACATACTTCACCCGAACAGCCACGTGGGCAGCTACGGACTCCTCTACCTCGAGGAGTCAGGGGTTCCGCTTCCCGCGCCAGGAGACGTTTTCGTTTATGTACGTGGGAGCTTTCATCCCTGTTGTGCTGGGCGGTAGCCTGGCGCAGCCGACCGCATCGCCGTCCGTCCCGCGAGAGTTGTGATCGAACGCGCCCTCGGCTACGCCGGCCAGGTCGCAGCCTCGGCACTGGTCGCCGCCCTGCTCGTAGCGACTGGGTTCGCGGGGCTCGATCGCCCACGAATATCGGGCGTGTCGGCCGGCTCGCAGCCCCAGCCTGACGGGCGTCAGGCCACGTCCACGCCGGTTGTGAGATGGAGCTCGCCGGCTCCGATCGCCCTGGCTGACGATGTTGAGCACGCCGTGCGGGTGGCTCCTCACCTCGACGCCGTCGAGCCCAAGACCGCAGAGGTGCCGATCCACGCGGCCGTCGGGATGTCCTTCACGCAGAGGATGAACCGCCAGAGTGTTGAGGCTTCATTCCTTATCCTGCCCGCCGTGGAAGGCCGCTTTGTGTGGAGTGATGACTACACGCTGCGCTTCGAGCCGTTCCGGCTTGCATATGCGACTTCCTACCAGGTTGAGGTGGGCGGTCGGTCGGTGGAGGGAGCGCAACTGTCAGGGTCCAGGTGGTGGAGCTTCACGACGGTGGCTCGGCCACCCGACGCGCTGGCGCCCGGCCCCACGTCGATCAACGTGCCGATTCTCACTTATCACTACATCCGGGTGAACCCGGATCGGTACGACCGGATGGGCTTCGCCCTTTCGGTCACGCCCAGCGATTTCGCGACCCAGATGGATTGGCTTGCGCAGAACGGCTACCACACGATCACAACCGAGGATCTCTATACGTATCTCAACAGGTATGGGGGTTTGCCAAGCAAGCCCGTGATCCTCACGTTCGACGACGGATACGCCGACTTCTACACGACCGCGCTTCCGATCCTCCGAAGCCACGGCTTCGTCGGGGTTTCGTACGTCGTCTCGGGGTTCGTCGGATGGCCCGGGTACATGACTTCGGCCCAGATCCGCGAGGCGGACCGCTCCGGAATGGAGATCGGCTCGCACACAGTCAACCATCCGAACCTGGCCAATCTGCCTGCCGCGGCGGTGTGGTCACAGCTCACCCAGTCCAAGGTGTTCCTGGAGCAGGTGCTCGGTCACCAGGTGACGTCGTTCTGCTATCCAAGCGGAAAGTACACGCCGGCGGTCAATTCGGCAGTCGCCGCCGCGGGGTTCCACGACGCCACCACGACCGTGTTCGGCTACTCGTACACGATCGCGAACCGGTATGTCTGGAGCCGGCTGCGCGTGAGTGGTGGGGAAACCCTGGATACGTTCGCGGCGGCGGTTCGGAGCGCCTCTTAGCCGCGCGACTGTTACAGCTCGATGAGCCCCAAGCGCACGGCGGCGACCAACGCCTGCAGCTTCGAGTGGACCTGGAGCTTCTCCATGACGTGCCGCAAGTGCCACTCGACAGTGTGGGGTGCGATGCCCAAGCGGCCGGCTATGTTCACAGTGTCGAGCCCCGTGGCCAGCACCCGCAAGATCTCGAGCTCGCGTGGAGTGAACTCCGCCAGCAGCCTCTCGCGGTCGACCTGCTGGGCAGCGACGCGGCGTTGCCGGGCGATGGCCCGCGCGAAGAGTGCGACCGGGATCAGAACCTCTCCCTGGATGGCTCGCCGAACGGCTTCCACGATCTCACGGGCCGTCGCCGAACCGGTGAGGTAGGCGCTGGCGCCCGCGTCGACGGCGTCGAGCAGCGCAGTCTCGCTGTCATCCGCCGTATGGAACACGATCGGGGTCTCGGGTCTTGCGGTCCTGATCTGGCCGGCGGCCGCCGCGCCAGTCATGTCCGGCAAGCGGTAGTCCATCAGAACGACTCCGACGGCTTCCTGGGTGGCGACGCGCACGGCGTCCGCGCCCGAGCGCGCCACGGCCAAGACGCGAAGGCCGGGTTCGCTCTCGAGGATCTCGACGATCGCGGCCGCGAGCATGGGGTGGTCCTGGACGACGAGGACTCGGATCTGGGTCAATCGCTGGCTTCGGGTCCGCCGGGCACCAGACGACGCTAGTCAGGCGGCATCACCAATCGCTGTGACCAGGGTCGCAGGCGTGACTTAAATCACAAACGCGCGCACGATCGTCGCGAGGCGGATCGGGTCTATGACCCGGACCATTCCAGGCGCGGTCTCGACGATTCTCGCGACGCGCAGATCCCGTAGGGCCCGGCTCACCACCTCGCGCGAGGAACCGATGGAGTCGGCGAGATCGGAGTGTGTCGCCCGGGCTTCGAGCCGGCCGCTCTCGAGCTGAGAACGACACGCGCGGTCCAGGAGGTCGTAAGCCACGCGCTCCCTGATGTTGCCCAGCGAGCGCACGGCAATCAGCTGGAAGGCGCTTCGAATTCGCGCGGCCATGTGCGTGGCGATGGCGATCGTCACTTCGATCTCGGTCATCGCCAGCTCGCGCACAGTTTCCACGTCGAGAGTCGCCATGGTGGAGTCGACCACGGCCTGCACGTAAATCCTGGGCGCCTGGCCGATGAGCGTGATTCCGCCAACCAGGTCGTGCGCGTGAAAGAACGTGACCGTGGCCTGTCTCCCGTCCGGAACGCTGCAGTACGCGCGCGCCAACCCCCGTTCGAGCAGGTATGAAGTCGGTGGTGCCTCAGGGTGGAAGGCAACGCTGCCTGCGGGAAAGACGGTCTTGGTCGAGCCCTCCAGCAGACGGCGCCGATTGGCTTCGCTCAGCAGCGATAGGAAGTCGACTTCCTCTCTCGCGAGGGCCGGCGCCGACATGCCGCGATTATGTTCTCTTACTTCCAGCCCGGTGAACGAGATTGCAGCCCGACGACTCCACGCCCAACGGCTCACTGGTGCGCCGTTCCCTTCGCCCCTGGATGCCGTCCGCTGGCTGACCGCGGTGCAGTCGCAGGATTACGGCGCAGCCAAGTGGGCGATCGCCCAGCGCAGCCGCGGGACCACCGATGCGGAGCTCGATCGCCTCTTCGAAGAGGGGGCAATGCTGCGCACGCATGTGATGCGGCCGACGTGGCACTTCGTCCTGCCTGAGGACATTGGCTGGATGCTCGCTCTCACCGCCCCGAGGATCCGCGCCGGCCTGGTCGCCCGCAACCGTGAATTGGAGATCGACGACAAGGTCGCCGCTCGCGCCGAAGCAGTGTTCAGCGCGGCGCTCGCGGGCGGCCGCCACCTGACGCGGCCCGAGCTCGGCGACGCCCTGAGCCGGAAGCGGATCTCGCCAGAGGGCCAGCGCCTCCCGCATCTCATCATGCGCGCGGAGCTGGACGCTCTGATCGCGAGCGGGCCGCGCCGGGGCAAGCAGTTCACATACGCGCTTTTGGAGGAGCGGGCGCCGAAGGCCCGGCTCCTGGACCGCGACGAGGCGGTCGCCGAGCTGACCCTGCGCTACTTCCGGAGCCATGGCCCGGCCCAGGTCCAGGACTTCGTGTGGTGGTCCGGCCTCACAATGGCCGACGCCCGGGCCGGCATCGCGCTGGCGGGTGGGGCGCTCGATCACCAAACCATCGAGGGCAAGGATTACTGGTTCGATTCCGCCGCAGGCTCGCCTGAGCAGCTGACCATGGTCGCGCACCTGCTGCCCAACTTCGACGAATACACCGTCGCCTATCGAGACCGAGCGGAGATTCTGCACGCCGGCCAGCCGTTCGACCCCGCACTTTTCGCGCGCGCCGGCACGTCCCGGTCATCGTCGATCTCGTTCGCGAGCGTCCTTTCCAACGTCGTCACCGTGGGAGGGAGAGTCCGCGGCTCGTGGCGCCGCACGGTCGCGCGGGGCGGCGTCCGGCTGGAGGTCCAGCCGTTGGACCGATTCAAGCGCGCCGAGACGGCCGCCGTCACGGACGCCGCCGACCGGTTCGGTCGCTTTCTCGATCGCCCGGTTGAGCTCAGCTGGCTGTAGCGCGGGCCCAAGCCTGAAGGAGGCCGTCTGATCCGAACGCGGCTTTCGAGATGAAAGCGATGGCCCCCGAGCCGGCGATCCGAGGCGCGAAATCCTCGGGGTCGTACGTGGACAGCAGCAGGACCGCGACCTCGGGATGCTCGGCCCGGATGAGGCGGCTCGCCTCGAGGCCGTCGATGCCGGGCAGGTGCACATCCATCAAGACCAGGTCGGGGTGCAAGCGCCCGGCGGCCACCACCGAGTCCTCGCCGGTCTCCGCCTCGCCGACGACCTCGAACCCACGCGTCGTATTCACGACCTCGCGCGCCACGGCGCGAAAGGTCTCCTGGTCGTCGCAGATCAAGACTTGCACAGCCATGCTTCCCCAGCTTAGGCGGCGAGCTGTCAGTGCCCTAGGGGGCCTGCACCATGTCAATTGGTAGGGCCAGCCCTATCCTTTGCGCGATGCCGATCAGGGTCGTGCTTGCCGACGACAGCTTCATCGTGCGCGAGGGTATGCGCGAGCTTCTCGAGTCCGTCGACGAGGTCGACGTGGTGGCGACCTGCAACGACCTCGACTCTCTGCGCGCGGCGATCGAGCGAGAACATCCCGACGTCGTGGTGACCGACATCAGGATGCCGCCGACGAACACCAATGAGGGCATCCGGGTGGCGGAAAGCCTCAGAACCAGCGCGCCGTCGATCGGCGTCGTGGTCGTCAGCCAGTATGCCGACGCCGAATACGCGCTCGCTTTGCTCGACAAGGGTGCCGCCGGCCGGGCTTACCTGCTGAAGGAGCGGGTGTCCGACCTGGACCAGCTCGTCAATGCCATCCGCGAGGTCGCGCGTGGCGGTTCGGTCGTCGACTCTAAGGTGGTCGAGAACCTCATCGCCGCTCGCGCGCGGAACAAACGGTCGGCGCTTGCGGAGCTGACGCCCCGAGAAGGCGAGGTCCTGGCGGCTGTGGCTGAGGGCAAGAACAACGCCGCCATCGCCGAAGGTCTCCACCTCACCGAGGGTGCGGTCGAGAAGCACATCAGCTCCATCTTCTCCAAGTTCGGGCTGAGCGAGGAGCCGGCTGTTCATCGCCGCGTCAAGGCAACTCTTATCTACCTGGCTGAGGAGCGGGAACCCGAAAGGCGGTAACGGGTTCCTTGCGCCCTTTGACCTGGGCCGGGCCCATCCGTTCCGCCGGAGGAAAGTGACTCAAAGCGGCGTAGGTCGCCTCGCTCAGCACGGTCTCGCCGCGCGACGCGAGCTGCTGCAGGCGCTGCGCGAGGTTGACGGCGTCGCCTACCAGCGAATATTCGGCACGCTCCGCGCTGCCGATGAGCGCCGCCGCGACCAGCCCGGTGGACAGGCCGACGCCAAGCTCAAATGCCGGCAGTCCCGCCGACTCCCAGCGCCGATTCAGCTCGAGCTGAGCCCTGTGCATTGAGCAAGCGGCACGCAGGGCGCCGTCGGCGTGTTCAGGCTGAGGCTCGGGGGCGCCGAACACGGCCATCACCGAATCACCCACGAACTGCATCACGGTCCCGTGCTCGCCGAGGATCGCATCGCTCGCCACGGTCCGGTGCTCCTTCAGCTGGCCCGCGAGCCGGCTGGGGTCAGATGTTTCCGCGATCGCGGAGTAGCCGCGCACGTCCGAGATGAGCACGGTGACGACCAGGCGCTCGGTCTTATCCATGCCGGTGCCGCCGACGCGCAGCCGGTCTGCAATGCCGCCTGGCAGCAAGCGGCTCAGGACGGCGCCTTGTTCCTCGCGGTCCACGATGGCCTGGTGAAGGCGGCGTAGATTTCGAAGTCCGATCTCCCGGCCGCCGGTCGCCTGCGTCGCCAGCTTGAAAAACAGCTGCTCCACCGATGCGGCGACGCCGGCGGCGGTGGTACCTCGCCTGGCGGCGATGGCCTTGATCGGCAGGCCCTCCGCGACCATGCCGAGCAGCTCCTCTTCCGACGGCGACAGGTCAGGCTCGCTGACGGGCCGGATCAGGGCTTCCACGATTTTGGGATCGAGCACCGAGCCGCCGCTGCTCACAGTGCGAATGGCTCCGGCCAGCTGGTCACCCTCCGCCACACCGTCTTTGAGCAGGTAGGCGCACCCGGAGGCGCCTTCGCTCAAGAGGGCGACCGCGTACTCCGGATCGTCGAACTGAGAGAGGATCACGATCCCGGTGCCCAGATGGCGCTTGCGAACAATGCGCGCGGCGTCGATCCCCTCGCGCTGGAACGTCGGCGGCATGCGGATGTCGGTGACGATCACCTGCGGCGCGAGCTCCTCCGCGCGCGCGATCAGCTCGTCGTAATCGCCGGCCACGCCGACGACGTCGATGTCTCCCGTCATGCCCAGGAGCGCGCGCAGCCCCTCACGCACGATCAGGCTGTCGTCGGCCAGCAACACGCTGATCCGGGTCTGCACATGCTTATTGGACGTGGGGATTCCAGTCCGGGCAAGGCTGCCAGCATCCCAGTGACCCGGTGGCTGGCCCTACCCCAAAGACGCCAGCCGACACCATCGACCGGATCTACCCACGGCCCTACGTTGTGGCGCGGAGGTAGACAAATGAAATTTGAAAGTTCGGTTACCGCGGTTTCGTGGATTCCCTTCGAGGCGGTCAAGGGATTCCTGGCCATGCCCTTCGACATGGGCCTGGCCCACTACGACGAGCCACTTCCGGCTCGCCTCGACGACCTCGACGATTGGCACCAGCGGGACCTCTTCCGCGAGGCCAACGAGTTGCTGGGATGGATCGAGGTCGAGGACGGCAAGATCACGAGCTACGGCCAGAGTGGGGGCGGCCGGATCGGCGTGACCAGGCTCAAGCTCGGCCCCAAGTCGGTCACCGTGAAGGCGAAGGCGATGCCCGACATCCGGCCCGAGCCCGAGGTCACGGAGACGTACGTCCGCTTCAAGCAGACTTGCGGCGGCCGCACCGGTGTGCCCGCGCCGCGACCGGTCTCGCGCAAGCCGTTCCTCCAGATCGACTCGGCGGTCGCCTGGACCACGCTCTCGCTGACCATTCACAGAGACGGCCGTTCGGAGTACGAGCTCTGCGGCGCCAGCGCCTTTCCGCGCCACTGGATTTACGACCACAGCGGAAAGCTGGTCAAGGAAACCGGCCTGACCGACTTCGCGACCTGGATCAACGACGCGTTCGGCGAGCGCACCCCATGGGGCGCCTACGACTCGCCCGCGCTTGTCAAGCAGGTCGAAAGCGAGCTGGAACGGGAGCTCAGCCAACTGGTGATCAGCAACGGCAAGCCAAAGCGTCACAGCCTGGCGAAAGGCAAGACGCTGATCGAGCAGGGGCAGCCGGGGGACGACCTCTACCTGGTCCTCGACGGCATGTTCGCGGTCGAGGTCGACGGCAAGCAGGTTGCGGAGATCGGCCCGGGCGCGATCGTTGGAGAGCGCGCGATCCTCGAGTCGGGCAATCGGACTGCGACACTGCGTGCGCTAACCCCTTGCCGCGTGGCTTCGGTTCCGCGACGCTACGCGGACGGTAAGGAGCTCGTCGAGATTGCCGCCGGCCACCGGCGGGAGGAGGCTCGTTGATGCGGCAACCAACGGATGATTCCATCGTGCAGGCCCGGCGCCTGCGCAAGGTGTATCGGGGCGCCAACGAGGTCGAGGCCCTGCGCGGCATCGACCTCGAGGTCGAGCGCGGTGAGATGGTCGCCATCGTCGGTCCCTCCGGCTCCGGCAAGACCACCTTGCTCAACTGCCTTTCCGGCCTCGACAGCTTTGATGGCGGCCGGGTCGTGGTCGACGGCCAGGACCTCTCGACCATGTCGGACCGCGCCCGCACCGCCTACCGGAGCAAGAACATGGGCTTCGTCTTCCAGGCTTTCAACCTGCTCCCGGTGCTCTCGGCGGTCGAGAACGTGGAGATCCCGCTCCTGCTCCAGAACCTCAATTCGCGCGACTCCCGGCGGCGCTCGCTGGAGATGCTGGAGACGCTGGGCCTGGCGCATCGCGCCAACCACCGGCCGGACCAGCTCTCAGGTGGCGAGCAGCAGCGGGTGGCGGTGGCGCGGGCGCTGGTGCACAAGCCGGCGGTGGTCTGGGCCGACGAGCCCACGGGCAACCTCGACACCGAGGTGACGCAGGTGATCGTGGAGCTGCTGGTGCGCATGAACAAGGACGGCCAGACCATCGTTCTGGTCACCCACAACCCGCAGGTGGCTGAGCGCGCCCGGCGCACCGTGCGCATGCGCGACGGCCGGATCGAGTCCGCGAGCCAGGAGCGGGTCCCGGCTTTCGCATGAACTTATCCGCAGCCGTGATCTGGCTGTTCGTGATGGTATACGCGGCGCTCCTCGTGCTCGGCTTGCGGCGGCCGCTTCTGGCCCGACTCGCGCTGCGAGAGGCAGTGCGGCGGCCGGGCCAATCGGCTGTGGTCGTGCTGGGGCTGATGGTCGGAACGGTTGCCATCTTCGCGATGCAGGTCCTCAGCGACTCCTTCCTCGAGTCCCAGACCCGCGGCGCCTACCTCGCCTGGGGCCGCGTCGACCTGGTCGCCGCCGACGGCGGTCGCTTCTTCGACCCCGCCCTGGCATCCGAGCTCGCCGCCGATCCGGGACTGCGCTCGTCGCTGGCCGGGGTCCAGGCGGGCGTCGAGCTGCCCGGCTCGGTGGTCGACCTCGATCGCGACAACGCCAAGCCGCTGGTCACCCTGGTCGGGTTCGACCCGGCCACCCAAGGCAGCTTCGGAAGCTACCGGCTGACCGACGGAACGACCACCCTGGGCCAGGACCTGGCCCCGGGCGAGGTGCTGATCTCAGCCTCGCTGGCCGACGCCCTGGAGGCCCGCCCGGGTGATCGTCTCCGGGTCTCCATCGGTCCCCAGCAGGTGGTGGAGCTTCGCCTGGCGGGCATCGCCCAGGCCCAGGGCCCGGGCGCGTACACGCTGCGCCCGGCGATCTTCGCTCCACTGGCCAACCTCCGCCCGCTGATCGGCGACCAGGGCATCAACGTCATCCGGATGGCGGCTCCCGGCGAGGGCCGAGCCGAGCTGGACCGGGCCTACGAGCTGGCGCCACGGGTGCGGGCGGCCATCCGGGCCCTGCCAGGCGGAGGGAGCCTGAAGCTGCGCGAAGCGAAACGCGAGGACTTCGACGCCCAGGTCAGACAGGTCGACGCGGTTCGAAGCGCCTTCACAATCCTCAGCCTGTTTGTCGCCGTGGCAGGCGCGGCTCTGGTGGTGAACCTCGGCCTCGCCCTGGCCGAGGAGAGGCGGCCAAGGCACGCCGTGCTTCGAGCGCTCGGACTCGGCCGGACCGGCATGGTCACCCTGTCGGTGCTGGAGGGCGCCCTCTACAGCCTGACCGCCGCGGCAGTGGCCCTTGCCCCGGGCGCTCTCCTCGGCCTCATCCTGGTCCGGCTGGTGTACAGCTCGTTCAACGGCGGCGTATCTGAGAACCGGACCGCGCCGCTTCTATACGCGATCACGCCCAGTTCGGCGGCCCTCTCGATCGCGATCGGCGCCCTGATCGTGCTGGCCACGCTCTTCGCCACCTCGGTCCGGAGCTCACGGATGCAGATCTCCTCGGCCATCAAGAACCTGCCGGAGCCGGCCGGCCGCCGCGGGCGATCCCTCTGGCGGACCGCGCTCCAGGCCGGCCTGGGCATGGGCTCGCTGGTGGCCCTGGTCGTCGGCAGCCTGCCGGTCCGGCTGGCAGGCGGGGTGGCTCTGGTGATGTTGGCGGCGGCGCTGGTCGGCGGCCGGATCTCGGACCGCCTGCGGGCCAGCATGACCGGAGCTGCCGTGACGACGTGGGCGGCGGCCAACCTGGCGGCGATGGAGAACGTCTCGAGCTGGGAATCCGGCCTCGCGATCGCACTGGGCGCGGTCACAGCGGTCTTCGGGCTCAGCGTGGTCGTGGCTTCCAACCTCCGTGTCCTCGAGATCCCGGCCGGCTGGCTGCGGGGCGGGGCCCGGGCGACCCTGCGGCCGTCCCTCGCTTACCTCACGCGCCGGCCGCTCAGGGCCGGACTGGGCACCAGCGCGTTCGCGCTCGTCCTGGTCCTGATGACCATGTCTGCGGTGTTCATCCCGACCTTCCTCGGCCAGGGCCTCACCGGCTTGAATGAATACGACCTCCGCGTCAGCGCGCCGACCAGCCCGGATTTCTCGCTGCCCAATTCGGTGCGTCCCCAGATCGCCCGGGAGATCGCGATGGCGACCCGGCCCTACCGCGGGGAGGTGAGCACCGGGTCAGGCCAGCCTGGCGCTTATGTGCCCCTCTACGCGCTGAGTCGCTCTCAGCTGGTGTCCGGACCCTTCCAGCTCACCAACCGGGAGAGCCGCTTCAAGAGCGACGCCGAGGTCTGGCAGGCACTGGCGGACGACCCCCGCCTGGTCGTCTCACACACCTACACGCCGGGCGCGACGATCACCTTGGCGGGACCGGAGGGGCCGGTACGGTTTGAGGTGGCGGGCATCGCGAGGTCCCTCGGGCTTTTGGGCCTGGCCGGCTCCGAAGCCGCCATGGCACCCTTCACCACCCTGCCCGTCGGCACCACCATCCTGGCCAAGACGACCCCCGGCGCCGACGCCAAGACGGTGGCCCGCCTGATCCAGCGCGAAGTCTTCAGTCAGGGGGCGGAGGCGATCACCCTCAAGGAGATGTTCGATTCCGCGACCAGCTGGTCTGAGGGCATCGTCGACCTCGTGCGGCTGGTGATGGGGACCGGACTCCTGGTCGGGGTCCTGAGCCTGGGCATCCTCGCCGTGAGGGCGGTCATCGAGCGCCGCCGCCCGATCGGCATGCTGCGGGCCCTGGGCTACCGTCCGGGCCAAGTGCTGGCCGGGATCGTCTTCGAGGCGCTGACCACGGCCACCTGCGGCGCGCTTGTCGGGATCGGGGTCGGCGTGCTCATCAGTGCCGTCCTGGCGAACGGTTTCCTGCAGCCCGGGTCCCACCTCGAGGCCGATGGCGCATCGCTGGCGCTGATCGTCGGTCTCCTCTTCCTCGCGGTGTTGGCGGTCACCATCCCACCCGCCCTGCGGGCGGCCCGCCTGCCCGTCGTCGCAGCCCTTCGGGTGGAAGACTGAAATGCAGCCATCGATGGCCGGTCCGATCGAGTCCAACGCAGGGGAGCTCGCGGGAGTCGTCTGATGAGCCTGGCCGCGGTGCTGATCGGCCTGTTCGTCCTTACGTATGGGGTGCTGGCCGTGATCGCGTCCCGGCGGCCGCTTTTAGCCCGGCTTGCTTATCGCGAAGCGGTCCGCAGGCCCTGGCAAACAGCTCTCGTGATCGCCGGGCTCACCGTCGGCACTGCATTGATCCTGATGGCCCAGATCAACGGCGACTCCATGAGCGACACATTGACTGCCGCAACCTATAAGTCGTGGGGCCGGGTCGATTTGCTGGTCACGGCCAACGGCGACTTTTTCGGCAGCGATGTCACCGCGCGACTGGCAGCCGATCAGCGTGTCCGTGGATCGGTCCGCGGAATTCAGTCTGGCGTTGAGGTGGTCGGCACCGTCGCGGACCTCGACCGAAGCCTGGACAAGTCGACCGTCAGGCTGATCGGCTTTGATCCCCAGGCCCAATCAGCCTTTGGGTCATTCACATTGACCGACGGGCAGTCCACGACTGGCACCAACCTCGGCCCGGGCGACGTCCTGCTCTCGCATTCGCTGGCCGGCTCCCTTCAAGCCAGATCCGGTGACACCCTGCACGTCACCTTCGGCCAAGAATCCGTGGCCTACCGGGTAGCCGGGGTCGCTCGATCGGAAGGCCCTGGGGCCTATGGATCGCAGCCCGCGCTCTTCGGGACTCTTGATGCATTCGCACCACTTACAGGCGCTGGTCGAATCAACGTGGTTCGAATCTCGGCGTTTGGCGACGGCTCGACTGAGCTCGAAAACAGCCAGCGGATCGCACCGGCCATCACCATCGCACTGCACGATGTCGCGGGTTCCGCCGGCTTGGCTGTGCGAATGGCGAAGGCTGACGACGTCAACGAGATCATCAAGCTGGCCGATGCCGAGCGGCCGGTCGTCTTGGCTCTGGGCGTCGTGATCGTAATGGCAGGCATCGCGCTGGTTGTCAACCTGGCGCTGGCCCTGGCCGAGGAACGCCGTCCGAGGTTGGCGGTGCTGCGGGCGTTGGGCCTCAGCCGATCGGGCCTTGTCATTGCCTCAACGCTGGAGGGCGCAATTTATGCGGTGACTGCGGCGGCGATCGGAGCGCTGCCCGGAATCGCCGCCGCTTGGTTGTTGGTTTCGACGGCGGGCACTCACGTTCCCGAAATCCAGGAAAAGAACGCAACCATTCTGTTCTCGGTGTCCCTCACGGCGATCGGAGCATCGATCGCGGCGGGCGCTCTGATCACGGTCGCGACACTCGTGATCGCATCGATTCGGACTACTCGAATGACCATCGCTTCGGCGGTGCGGGCCCTGCCCGAACCACCGAACCCTCGCCAGTCCTATCGTCTGCGCAGCGTTGGCGTCGTGCTGGTTGGGGGGATGAGCGCCGCCGCACTTCTCATTGGCGACCCCACCTTGCGCCTGGTCGGTGGCGTCGGCGCCATTCTGTCCATTGGACTTGCGCTGCGAGGGCGTCTGCCCAACCGTCTCCGGTCAACAATCGTCGGGCTTGGAACGGCGGCGTGGTTGCTCGTCATGTATGGCCAGCTGACAACCACGTATGTGTCATACACATCACAAGCCTCCGCAGGCGCATTCATGACGGTCGTGACCCTCGCGCTGGGGGTCGCGGCGCTCGCGACCGTGGTCGCCGTCAACATGAAAGCGGTCGAACGTTTCGTACCGCGTTCACTGGTTGCACAGCTCACGCGGCGCCCGTCCAAGCTCTGGCTCGCGACCAGCTCGGTGGGGCTCGTACTGGCGCTGTTCACCTTCATCGGAATGTTCGTCGCCAGCTCGAGTCCGGACCTCCACAAGGACGCCGGCGGCTTCGACGTGAGCGTGTTGGCCCCGGGGGCCTCATCGCCCGCTATCACTCCTTCGCTGCAGGCGAAGGTCGACCAGCAGCTCGTGATCCCCACGCGCGAGTATCTGGGCCCGGTGCGCTCTTCTTGGTCGGTGTCCGGCGAGCCGCTCGACTGGCATCAGCAGCTGATGCTGCTGTATACCCTCACCGACGGCCAGCTCGCTGGACCACTCCCGGCCCTCGCGGATCGCGTCGCTCGGTTTTCGAGCGACGCCGCTGTCTACGCGGCCATGCGCCGGGATCCCACTATTGTCGTGTCGGGGCTCTACAGGTCCGGTACGACGCTTAGCCTGGTCGGTCGCGATGGACCTGTCCAGCTGACTGTGGCTGGCGGCTACAGAGCCGGATTCCTGGCTGGAATCGTGGGCTCATCCACGACGATTTCGCCCTTCTCCGCGGCCGCCCAGGGTACGACGCTGCTGCTGAAGCTGAGGCCTGGCGTTGACCCGGCCGCATTCGCAGTCGAGATGCGAAGGTCGCTGTTTCCATCCGGAGTCGAGGCCGTGGCCATAAGTACTCTGCTCGACGCCGGCTCAGCGCCGCTGCGGAATTTCGCAGCCGAGTCCCAGATGCTCGTCCTGGCCGGACTGTTCGTGGGAGTTCTGAGCCTCGGCATTCTGGCGTTGCGGGCTGTTGTAGAGCGAAGACGCTCGATTGGTGTCCTGCGCGCCGTGGGCTTTCAGGCCCGGGGCCTCATGGTGGCTGCGGTCGGCGAGTCGCTCCTGATGGCGGCCGGAGGAGTCGTGGTCGGGCTGTCCGTCGGTTTGGCTCTGGGTTTCTTGTTCGTCCCCGAGTACCTCCCCTCTGCCCAGATCTCCGTGCAGGTCGGCCAGCTCGCACTCGTGGTTGCACTGATCCTCGTGACTGCGACAGCGGTGACTGTGCTGCCGGCGCTGGCCGTCGCGCGCACCGCGCCGGCCGAAGCGCTCAGGGTGGCGGATTCATGACCGCCGACGCGATGGTGCAGGCCCGGCGCCTGCGCAAGGTGTATCGGGGCGCCAACGAGGTCGAGGCCCTGCGCGGCATCGACCTCGAGGTCGAGCGCGGCGAGATGGTCGCCATCGTCGGTCCCTCTGGCTCCGGCAAGACCACCTTGCTCAACTGCCTTTCCGGCCTCGACAGCTTTGATGGCGGCCGGGTCGTGGTCGACGGCCAGGACCTCTCGACCATGTCGGACCGCGCCCGCACCGCCTACCGGAGCAAGAACATGGGCTTCGTCTTCCAGGCTTTCAACCTGCTCCCGGTGCTCTCGGCGGTCGAGAACGTGGAGATCCCGCTCCTGCTCCAGAACCTCAACTCGCGCGACTCCCGGCGGCGCTCGCTGGAGATGCTGGAGACGCTGGGCCTGGCGCACCGGGCCAACCACCGGCCGGACCAGCTCTCGGGCGGCGAGCAGCAGCGGGTGGCGGTGGCGCGGGCGCTGGTGCACAAGCCGGCGGTGGTGTGGGCGGACGAGCCGACCGGCAACCTCGACACCGAGGTGACGCAGGTGATCGTGGAGCTGCTGGTGCGCATGAACAAGGACGGCCAGACCATCGTGCTCGTCACCCACAACCCGGTGGTGGCAGAGCGAGCCGCGCGAACGCTCCACATGCGCGACGGCCGCATCGAGCGCACGGACCAGAGCGATCGCCCCGCGGCGGAGGTGGCGCAGTGACTTTTCTGGCCGTCCTGATCGGCCTGTTCGTGCTCGCCTACCTCGCGATCGGACTTGTCATCGTGCGCCGGCCCCTGATCGGCCGCATCGCGTTTCGTGAAGCCGGCCGGCGCCCGGGCCAAACGGCGGTGCTCGTGCTCGGCCTCATGATCGCCGGGGCAGCCCTGTTCTCGATCCAGGTGGTCTACGACAGCATGTACGACACCAACCGCGCCCAACTTCTACAGCAATGGGGCCGTGACGACGTCGAGGCCTCTGATGGCGGTGCGTACTTCGACCCTGGTCTTGCCCCGAGGCTGGCCGGCGAGCCGGCTGCTTGTGCGTGCATCGCCGCGCTGCAGAACGCGGTCATCACGACGGGGTCGGTCGTCGACCTCACGCGTGAGGTCGGCAAGCCCAAAGTGCAGATTACCGGCCTGGACCTTGCAGCGCAGCAGCGCTTCGGTTCGTTCGTGCTGGCCGGCGGGAAAACGACTCTTGGCGACGAGCTCAACTCCGGGGGCGTGTTCTTGGCCGCACCACTGGCGGATGCGTTGGGCGCTCAAACCGGCGACCAGCTGAGGGTGTGGTCGAGGGGTCCCGTCAGCTACGACGTAAGCGTCGCCGGCATCGTGCGTCGGGAGGGAGCCGGGGCGTATGGGTTTGACCATTCGATGTTTGCCTCGCTGCCAACGGCCCAGCTGCTGACCGGCAGGAGCGGAGTCAACCTGATCCGAGTCTCCGCGGCGGGAGACGGCGATGCTGAAATCGACAGCGGGCGCTCGGCTGCACAAGCCCTGCGCGGACTTTTAGCCACGGATGGCGCAAGCCTGCAAGTGCTCGAGGTCAAGCGCGCCACGCTCGACCTTCTGATCAAGCAGACCCAGAGTGGGAGGCCTTTCGCGACTTCCTTCGCCGTGATCGTGGCCCTCGCGGCCACCGCGCTGGTGGCCAACCTGGCGGTAATGTTGTCAGAGGAAAGGCGACCTCGCCTGGCGGTCTTGCGCGCGCTGGGTCTCACCCGCGTCGGACTGGTTCAGCTCTCCACCACGGAAGGCGCGATCTACAGCCTGCTGGGGGCGATCGCAGGCTTGCCAACCGGCCTTGCCTTCGCGTTCATCATTCTTCACGGGCCCGGCTTGCCACAGGGACACCTTGTGTTCTCGGTTCGTTTCGCGTCCCTGGTGGGTGCCGTCGCCGCGGCCACGTTGATGAACCTGGCCACGGTGTTCCTGGCGTCGCTGCGAATAACTGGAATGTCGATCTCCTCCGCAATCCGCGATCTCCCTGAGTCTGTCCTCAACAGGCGCGCCTCTTCGAAGCGCCTGGCCTTGATGTCGATCGCCGCGCTCGTGGGCTTTGCAACGATCCTGTCGGGACGGCCGTGGCTGGTCCTTGCGGGTGGCGCATTGATCATTGCTGCGACGGCCGGATTCGCTCAGGGCCGGGTATCCGACCGAGTGCGTTATTCCGCCGCGAGCGCCGCCGCCGCAGCCTGGGCGATCCTCTACTTTCAGTACGGGCCCACTGATAACACTCCGGGCAATTTCGCCGTAGCGCTGGTCGTGACCGTGCTCGCACTTTCCGTGCTGGTGGCCACGAATCTCTCCATCCTCGAGCTCGCCGCCGGTCTGGCAGGTTGGGTGTCCGCGGGCCTGCGCGCCACCCTGCGCCCTGGTCTCGCTTACTCGTCGCGACGGCCGCTGCGCTCGGGATTGGTCATCGCGGCCTTCTCGATCGTAATGGCCATGCTTGTGCTCGCTCAGAATCTGATCGCGGCCCAGGTCAGCAACTATCGCCTGAACTCCGGCGGCTGGGACGTGCAGGCCGTGGTGGCGGGGACGGATCACCTGTCGTTGCCGGCCTCTCTGCAACCGAGAGTGGCGCGGCAGGACGAGTTCCCGAGCCGGATGTTTCTAGGGCCGGTCAAGTGGGTGTATCCGGCCTCCGACTTCAGAGGTACGACCGACTGGCAGCAGGGCTCGGTCACCGTTTTCGGTCTCACGCAATCGCAGATCGACAGCGGCATCGGCTTCCCAAGGGCAGGTGATCTGACCGCCATCAGCCGCGAACCCAACCTCGTGGCCTCCGTGGAACCGGTCGGCTCGGTCGTCTCTTTAGCCACCAACCACGGAACGCTCAGCTTCCGCGTGGTCGCCCAGCTCAGGCCGACGAGTGGCACCGGCCTGAACAGCATCGTGCCGGGTCTCATCGCTTCGCGTGCGACGCTTGACTTGCTGAGCAGTTCCCCACCGGGCGCGATGCTGCTGCTTTCGGCCGCGCCCGGCCAGGATGCCGCTTCCCTGGCCCGCGATCTTCAGCGGGCGACCCTGTCCGAGGGCGCTGACGTGACCACAACGCGCGCGCTGCTGGCCGAGGACATCAGGAACAGCAGTGGAATCCTCACCTTCGTCCTGCTGCTGATGCGGATTGGCCTTCTGGTCGGAGTTTCCAGCCTGGGCGCGGTCGCTTTGCGCGCCGTCCTCGAGCGCAGGCGGTCGATCGGCATGCTCCGGGCGATCGGGTACCAACCGCCACAGGTGGTGGCAGGCCTCCTCGCCGAGACCGCGGTCGTGGCAACCGCCGGACTCGCCGTCGGCATCTCCGTGGCGTATGCGCTCGGCAGCACGTTCAACAAGGCGCTCGTCGGTGCGGAATTCAAGCCGGACCTGGGCGGCACGGCGTTGACAGTCGGCCTTGTTTACGTGGCCGTCCTGCTCGTGACCTTCTTGCCTGCCTTGCAGGCGGCGCGATTGCGACCCGCCGAGGCGCTGCGCGTGATGGGCTGAGGTTGGACTCTTCCGCTCTGATCCTGGTCGGCCTGCTGGCCGCGATGTTGGCTCTCGGGGCGGTCTACGGCCTGATCGCCTCGAGCACCCGCCGCCGAAAGGAGGGCGGCAGCCTCTCGGCGATCGACTTTGCGCGTGGTTCGTTCGCGACGCAGCTGAGCCATGGCGTGCCGATGGCCGACTTGCTGCTCCAGATGGTGGAGGCGATGCGCGACTCCTTCAAGCTGGATGCCGCAGAGCTCTGGCTGAACGAGGGCGGCCTCCTGCGATTGACTGCTTCGGAACCGAAGCGAGAACGCGCGCCGATCGCGATCACACCCGCAGAAGAATCGATCGCGGTCAACGCGCGTGTGTCGGGCGCGGCGTGGGCGAAGGTGTGGCTTCCGGACCTCTTGCGCGACCGGGCGGAGACATATCTACGCGTGGCGCCGGTAAGCCACAGCGCCCAGCTCTTTGGGTTGATCGTCGCCGAGCGCTCGCGTAGGGGAGAGAACCTGGCGGGCGAAGCAGATGAGACGCTGGAGGAGGTGGCACGTGAGGTCGGCGTCGCGGTGAACAAGGCCCGCCTGGATTCAGCGCTCCAGGAATCGCTGGACCGGCTGCGCAGGCAGGCGGCCGAGCTGCAGGCTTCACGCGGCCGGCTGGTCGCGGTGGCGGACGCCGAGCGGAGGCGCATCGAACGCAACCTGCACGACGGCGCGCAGCAGCATCTGGTCGCGCTGTCCGTCAAGCTGCGCCTGGTCGAGCAGCTGGCGGGACGCGACCCCGAACGCGCGAGGTCGTTGATGGAACAGCTCCAGGGCGACGTCAAATCGGCCATCGAAGAGCTGCGCTCATTGGCGCATGGAATTTACCCCCCACTGCTTTCGAGCTCAGGCCTTGGCGAAGCCATGGCCGCGGCCTGCCGCCGCGCGCCGCTTCCTGCAAGCGTGGATGCGGACGGCGTCGGCAGGCACTCGCCCGAGATCGAGGCGGCGGTCTATTTCTGCTGCCTGGAGGCTCTGCAGAACGCGGCCAAGTACGCCGGCGAAGGCGCCTCTGCGCGCGTCCGTATCTGGGAGGAGGCAGGCGGCTTGCTTTTCGAGGTCTCCGATGACGGCCCTGGCTTCGAAGCCGGCCGACAGGCCGAGGGCGCGGGCCTCACGAACATGCGGGACCGGCTGGGCGCGGTGGGCGGCACTCTGCGCGTGGAGTCAGACGGAGGCCACCGCACGCGAATCCACGGTGTCGTGCCTGTGGCTTAGCTGAAGTAAGCGGGCCGCTCGGCACTTCCGCCATTCAGCTCAAAGATGTAACGGGCTGGGGAGCGGTCCGCTGATGGGCACGTTACACCCCTTTCATCGGAGTGCACGCCCAATCTTTAGTAGCCGCTCGGGACAGGAGCGCATCACGTAAAAACAAGTGACCCCGACGGATCGCCTCTCCGGCTTCGGAACCGGTCTTGCGACCAACTCCGAATCCCTTGAACGTGTCCCTCGGGGCCACTGCTGACAATACCCGAATCCAGGGGCTGTGCCTATCGATCTTTTCTCCGTAGCCTGGCTACAGGACTCTCAAGCCCATTGACACCGGCCTGTGAGAGACTTCGAACCGCAGACATGTCCGAGACGGAAAGGGTCGGCATCACCCCGAAGAGCTGGACCGGAGAGCGCCATCACGGCGTCCTGCACCTGGGCAAGCGGTGGTACGTGCTCAGCGCCGACCTCGACGATGCCGGGACGGCCAGAGGCGTGCGTCTCGACGGGCCGTACCCGGACCACGAGTCGGCCGAAGCCGAGGTCGAGAAGCACCGAAGCCGGCCGTAGCCGCGGTCATTCCCTGTCGACGAATGGCTTCAGCTCGTCGATATCCGATTCGTCCAGGCGCGCGAACAGCGCCATGTCGTCGGCACGGTCGATGAATTCTCTGGGCAGCACAACGTCCCGCGTAAATAATCCATCGGGCCGTATGACCACCCCGATCAGCTCACCATGGTCGAACAGCACATCCTGGACCCGGCCCAGCCGGTGCCCGGTCTTGCCGAGCATCACGTTCTCACCCCGATCGATCTCGATCTGGCCTGCCGCTTTGTTGGCAATCTCCTGCTGTGGCGGCAAACCGACGCTACCGGTCAGGACGTCAGCATCTTCGATGGCCGCCTCCTCCACCGTCAGCGGCTTGCGCCGATAGCTGAGGTAGAGCGGCTGGCGGCGGACGTCGGGCCCCGACATCGAGAGTCGCACGAGATCATGCGTGGCGGACTCGACTGCCGTGATCGGGATCACAACCTCGTCGGTGGTGAAGAGCTTCGAATCGCCGCGGAGGCGGCCCATCAACGATTCCTCGTCCTTGACGACCAGGGCCCGCGGGTCGAAACCCTGTTGATCCACGATGACGCTGACAAGCGATCCGACTTTCTTGCCGTCGCTCGCGACAACATCCGCGCCGAGGCGGAAGTCGGAGACCTTGGCCATCAATGCGAATTATCCGGTACCGCCCGCGCGAGGTCCGGGTCACTCGTGACGCGCGCGACTATATTGCATGCCAGCCTTGACACCGTTGGACTTCCTCGCCGCCAGCGCGCCGGCTGCGTTGCTGCCAAGCCGGATTCAGATGGCGTTCACGCTGGCCTACCACATCATCCTGGTTCCGCTCGGGGTGGCGTTCCCGCTCCTGACGGTCGTGATGGAGGGGATCGGCCTGCGCAGGAACGATCCGGTGGCCTTGAGGCTGGCGCGCCGGTGGTCGGTGGTGATGGCGGTGCAGTTTGCTGTCGGCGCGGTTACCGGCACCATCCTCTCGTTCGAGTTCGGGATCCTGTGGCCGCGCATGATGGGGCGCTTCGGCGACGTCTTCGGAATCGGCTTCGGCATCGAGGGCTGGGCTTTCTTCCTCGAGGCGATCTTCATCGGGATCTATCTGTATGGCTGGAAACGCCTGCCTCCGAAGGTGCACTACCGGCTGGGCTGGGTCCTGCCGCCCGCCGGCGTGTTGGGCGCCTTCGGTGTGATCATCGCCAACTCCTGGATGAATACCCCGGCCGGCTTTCAGCTGGGTGCGGACGGCAGGCCGGTCAACGTCGACGTGATGGGCGCGATCTTCACCCCTGCCCTCGGCTACGAGTTCTGGCACCTGATCGTGGCCCTGTACATGACGGCCGGTTTCATGGTCGCCTCGGTCTACGCGGTGGGGTGGCTGCGCGGCCGCCGCGATCGCTACCACCGCCTCGGCTTCACCGTCCCCTTCACGATCGGCGCGGTCCTCGCGCCCGTCCAGTGGGTCATCGGCGACATCGCCACCCGGGCCGTCTTTGAGGGCCAGCCGGCCAAGTTCGCGGCGATGGAGCTCACCTGGAAGACACAGAGCCACAACCCCGAGTGGGTGGGAGGGGTGATGCGAGCCGATGGCACCGTGGTGCTCGGTCTGCCGATCCCGTCGCTGGATTCTCTGCTCGCCGGTTTCTCACCGAGCACGATCGTCAAGGGGCTCACCAGCTTCAACCCCAGCGATCGTCCCAGCGTGGTCGACGCCAACTTCGTGCACCTGGCATTCGACGTGATGGTCGGACTCGGCTCGATCGCAGTCTTGCTCACGCTGTGGTACGCGGTCGCCTGGATCCGATACCGGGACCTGCCGCGCTCGAAGTGGTTCTTCCGGGGCGCGGCGCTCGCCGGGGTGGGTTCCTACATCGGGATCGAGGCCGGCTGGATCACCACCGAGGTCGGCCGCCAGCCGTGGATCGTCTACAACCTGATGCGCGTGACCGATGCGGTAAACCCGGTCAATCCCGTCTACATCTGGATCATGTTCGGAACGCTGCTGGTCGTGTATGCGGTGATTGCGTTCTTCTTCGTCAGCCTCCTCCTGCGCCTCTCGGCGCGCTGGCGCCTGGACGACGAGGGCCGGCGCGACGCAATCGACCTGGCCCCGGAGGAAGCCGCGCCCTACGGACCACGACCGGCATGAACACGCTGGTGAGCTATGGCGTCGCCGGCGCGCTTTTGCTGGCGGTGTCCGCATACAGCACCGCGGGAGGCACCGACTACGGCGCCGGCATCTGGGACCTGCTCGCGGGGCGTTTCCGGCACACCGCCGAGGTGCGAGCGCTCATCGATCACGCGATGGCCCCGGTTTGGGAAGCCAACAACGTGTGGCTGGTCTTCTCAGCGGTCATTTGCTGGACCGGCTTCCCTCTCCTTTATGAATCGGTGTTCCTCAGCCTGTATCCACTTTTCGCGCTTGCGCTGCTGGCGCTGATCCTCCGAGGAGCTTTCTTCGCATTTCGCAAGGTCGCCACCTCCTCGAGCAGCAGGTTGCTGGCCTCCCGCGTGTTCGGCATCTCGTCGCTGCTGGCGCCGTTCAGCTTTGCGGCGGCGCTGGGTGCGATTGCATCGGGCAAGGTTGGAGTCGGAGGCCCGGTGGTGCCGGTCTGGCAGGCATGTCTCGATCCCTTGGCCATCGGATTCGGCGTGGTCGCGCTGACCGCGACGGCATTCAGCGGCGCGTCGTTCCTGGTCGGAGACGCGCGCCGCTACCGCGCGGCCACTGATGAAAATGACGAGGGCCCAGACCTGGTCGAGTACTTTCGCAGGCGCGCGGTGGTGGCAGCGATCGCTTTGCTGGTGGTTGCCCTGGTCGTGCTGGTGCTGATCGCAGCCGAGAGCCCAACGGTCTTCCACGGGATGGCGGCCGGACTCGGCCTGCCGTTCGCGATCACCGCGGTGCTGGCCGTTCTCGCGGTCGCCGCATTGATGTGGCGTCGCGTCTACCGCTGGTACCGCGTGCTGACGGTGGTGGGGGTCGGATCGTTCGTGTCTGCGTGGGGCTTCGGCCAGGTCCCTTATGTCCTGCCTGGGCGGTTGACCATCGAGCAGGCCGCGGGAGCGCCCGCGATCGAAGCGCTGCTGTTGGTCATCACCGTGGTCGCGCTGGTGCTCGTGGTCCCGTCGTTGCTCTTGCTTTACACGCTGGACCAGCGCAGCGCCCTGGAGTCCTGACCGGCCGGCGGCCGAAGGCGTTAAGTAGACCGTTACTATTCGCCGCACGGGGGCGTAATAGAGAAATAGAGATGCCAGCCGGCCGCCGACGCGTCTCCCTTGCCGCCCTCGCCCTGATGGCGGGGGCGCTGTCTGCGTTTGCCGCCTCGACGGTGGAGGCGGCCACCGATCCGGTATCGATCACCGTCAACGTCGGTTACTCGGGTTTCGTGAAGCCCGAGCAGTGGATGCCGGTGGCCATCGACCTCACCAACACGGGCCCGGATCTCAATGGCACCCTGGAGGTCAACACGACTGCCTTTGCGAACGGGCCCCCAATCGGCCCAGCGATCTACACGACCCATGTGAGCCTGGCGTCTGGGGCGACCAAACATCTGAAGACCTACGTGATCGAGGACATGACACCCACGACGGTCTCGGTCCGCCTCGTCGTCAACGGGCAGGTGGTGGCGACGGGCGGCCGCGCGGCGGGCTCGGCGGCGACGCCCCTGATCGGCGTCCTGTCTGACCAGCCGACCGCGCTGGACAGCTTTGCGGCCGTGCATCCGGGCGGCGTCTCCGCCACCGTCGTCCACCTGTCACTCGAAGACATGGGTGACTCGGCCCTTCTCCTGCGCGCATTCGACCTGCTCGCGATCGACGACTTCGCCACCGATACGCTGACCGCGGCGCAGCGCGGAGCCATCACGGACTACGTACAGAACGGCGGCGAGCTCGTCCTCGGCACCGGCGCTTCGTGGCGCAAGACGCTGGCGGGGGTCTCTTCGACCCTGCTGCCGATGACGATCGACGGCACTGCCACCCTCGACTCCGTGGCGGCGCTCGGACAGATGTCGCGCGTGGAGGTCGCAAGCGGCGCCCTCAACGCAGGCGCGAACGCCTGGCTGGCTGAGGGCGGCAAGCCCTTGCTGGCGGAGAGGTTCGTAGGCGGAGGCATGGTGACGCTGGCAACGTTCGACTGGAACCAGGAGCCGGTCGCCGGCTGGAGCGGCGCCAACGTGCTGCTCCGACAGATTCTCGTACGCACACTGTTCTCCCCAGGGTCGGCTCAAACGTCGGCATTCAACGGCGGGTTCGGAGCTAACGGCGGATCGATCAGTTTGCGAAGCACTTCTCTCTCGCAGGTGCTCGGCAACCTGCCTGGACTGGACCTGCCCTCGCTGCTGTTGATCGGGCTGCTGGTGGTCGCCTACGTGCTGTTGGTCGGTCCGGTCAACTACCTCGCCCTTCGGGCACTCCATCGGCGCGCCCTGGCCTGGGTCACCTTGCCGCTGATTGCAATCCTCGCGTCGGTCGGCGCGTTCGGCGCCGGGCTCTTCACCAAGGGGCAGTCGGTCCAGACCAACCAGGTCTCCATCATCCATCTGCATGCAGGCTGGGACCGCGCCTATGCCGAGTCATACACAGGTGTTCTGGCCCCGACGCGCGGTGACTATCAGGTCAAGGTGGCCGGCGCCAAGCCGTGGGTCGGACCCATCAGCTCATTCAGCAACGGGTACGGCCCGAGCACTGCGGTGATCCGGGTCAACGCCGACAACAATTCGATCCTGATGCCGGGCATGACCGCTTTCGTCCTGCGCGGATTTGCCACCGAAGGTGTGGTCGACGCTCCCCAACTGGTCGCGACAGCGAAGCTCGTCAACGGGAAGCTGACCGGCACCATCCAGAACAACTCCAACCTGCGGTTCACGGACCTCGTGGTCCTGGCGGGCGACGGTTACCAGGTGATTTCAGGTTTGGCGCCGGGCGCGGGCGCGACGTTCGGCGTGACCCCCAAGCCTTCGAATCCGTATGCGGGGCCACCTGCCTATATGACCATCTATGGCAACTATTTCAACGGGCCCCCGCCCAGCCAGATCACCGACGCGGACCGCCAGTCCATGGAGAAGTCATCGATCCTTTCGTTGGTCGCCGGCGGAGGATTCAACGGCATCAGCTCGACCATCGCCCCGATGGTCGTGGCCTGGACCCAACAGCCCTATGAACAAATATCGGTCGAAGGCGCCCACCCCCGATCCACCGCCGAATCAGCCGTGGTCATCCCGCTCGCAATCGGCGCGATCGGGGCGGGGTCACTGCCGGCGGGCGTGGTGGTGAGCCGTTTCACAGACATCGATGGCACGACCCAGAACGGACCGCCTGGCGCCGTGTTCATGCAGAGCGGAACGGCGACCTACGACTTCACGCCCCAGCTCGCCCCGGGCACGCACCTGACCGGGGCCACCCTGGACTCGACCAGTCAGAGCCCGAAGTTCGGCGGCCCGGTTCCAGGTCAAAGCCTCTCGGCCGAGGCATGGGATTGGTCGCAATCGGCCTGGGTGCCCGTGGCTTACAAACCCCTCGGCACCAGCACCCTGCCTGCCGGGGCGGTCAACCCATCGTCGGGTGAGGTGCGAGTCCGGATCACAGTCAACGGGCAGGCGCTGCTCGGAGCGATCTCGCTGACCGGGACCGTCCAGTGATCACGGCTGAAAACTTGACCAAGGTCTATGGCCAAAGGACCGCGCTGGACAACGTCTCGTTCGAGGTGCCAGAGGGGGAGATCTTCGGCTTCGTCGGGCCCAACGGCGCCGGTAAGACGACGACCCTGCGCATCCTCGCCGCCCTTCTGGAACCGACTGCCGGCAGCGCTTCGATCGACGGCGCCGACGTGACCAAACAGCCGCAACAGGTCCACAGCCGCATCGGGTACATGCCCGACTTCTTCGGCGTCTACGACCAGCTCACGGCGGGGGAGTACCTGGACTTCTACGCCGCGTGTTATCGCCTGCCCAAGCAGCGCCGGGTAAAGATCGTGAGCGACCTGCTCGACCTCGTCGGGTTATCGGAGCGGCGCGACCAGCAGGTCGATACGCTGTCCCGAGGCCTCAAACAGCGTCTGTGCCTGGCCCGGGCGCTCGTCCACGATCCGGTCGTGCTGTTGCTTGACGAGCCGGCGTCCGGTCTCGATCCTCGCGCGCGAGTCGAGATGCGCGAGATCCTCAAAGAGCTGCGCAGGATGGGCAAGACGATCGTCATCTCGAGCCACATCCTCCCGGAGCTGACCGAGCTGTGCACGATGATCGGGATCATCGACCACGGCCGCATGCGCGCCACCGGTCCGGTGCACGAGGTCATCCGGCAGCTGTCGGCTGATCGCCGGGTTCGCATCACGATCGTCGGAGACCAGGAGCGCGCGGTGGCGATCCTCGAGCCGCTGGCGGCCGTCCGCCGTGTCGAAACCGCCGATGGAGCGATCGAGGCCACGTACGAAGGTGACGACTCCACCGCCGCCGAGATCCTCCATGCTTTGACCGCGGAAGGGGTCAGGGTTTCGGCTTTCAGCCAGGTCGAAGGCGGCCTCGAAGAGGCGTTCATGCGTGCGACATCCGAGGAAGTCGGATGAGCAGGGTCGCCGCCGCATTCTGGAATCCGATCGTGGCCAAGGAGTACCGCTCGCGGATGCGGACCTGGCGGTCGCCGCTCGCGATGATGGTCTACGTCGTGCTCATCGCCGGTCTCGGCTACGCGATGTTCTCCTCGATGGCACGCTCGAACAGCGGCTTCGCGGGCTCAGTGCCCAATTACGGCCTGACCCTGTTCAAGTACCTGGTCGTCTTCCAGATGGTCCTCATCACGCTCCTCACTCCAGCGCTGACCGCGGGCGCCATCAGCAGTGAGCGCGAGCGTCAGACCATCGACCTGCTTTTCGTCACCCGCATACCCCCGTTCTCGATCATCTGGGGCAAGCTGCTGGCCTCGATGTCGTTCGTCGTCCTGCTGCTATTGCTTTCGGTGCCAATTTTCAGCCTGGTCTTCTTGTTCGGGGGCATCGAGCTCGACCAGGTCCTGTACTCCTTCCTGGTCACCATCGTCGCGGCTCTTGCCCTGGGTCTCATCGGCATCGCCTTCTCGACGTGGCTCCGCCGCACCCTCGCTGCCACCGTGGCCTCTTACATGGCCGCCTTCTCGCTCGTATTCGGAACCGTCGCATTCGGAATGGTGTTTCCGGCCAAGATCGATCCCAAATCGACGAGCCTCCCGGCGCCGCCCGCGTTCACCTACCTCAGTCCGATCGTTCCGCTCGTGGCGATCGCTGACAACGGGCAGCCGCTCGTGCCCTATCTGATTCGATATGACTACCCGAACAACGTGCTGATCCAGGCGCAAGGGGGGACAGTCTGCAAACCCCTGGGCAACGGCGCAACGGCTTGCTCCTCGTCTTCCGGGTCCGTTTACTCGGTCGCCCCCGCTACCGGTACAGCGATTCCGAGCGGGCCCTTCGCGAAATGGCAGTACTGGCAGGCGACCGTCTTCCTGCAGCTCGCGATCGGTCTGTTCGCGCTGCTGGTCAGCGCGTTCCTTTTGCCGCCCATTCGCCGCTCGCCCTGGCGGCGCCCGCGCCCTGCTCCGGTGACCGCGTGACATCACTCGAGTCGGTGGTCCGAGCTCTCCGAGGCTCCGACGCGCGGTCGAGCGCCTTGTCATATCTGGTGCACGCGGCACTAGGCGTTGCGATCTGGTTCGCGACTGTGCAGGTGGCCGCTCGCGTGGCGCCGGTGGAACGCCGGATCCAGCTGGCCGCGCTCGGCATCCCGGTGGTCCTGGCTGCTGTCGCGATCGCATGGATCGCGAGGCGGCCCCGACCGGACGTGCTGATGCGGGTCGCCGACGTCCACCTGGGGCTGAAGGAACGCCTCTCTACCGCGTGGGAGCGCCGTGCCTCCCATGGCGTGATGGACGACCTGCTTCGCCAGGACGCCCTTGAGCACGCCCTGCGGGACCGGCTCGTCCGGGCTTTTCCGATCCGGATCAGCCGCCGGGAAGCGGTGGGGGTCGTGATCGTTGCAGCCGCTGCGTTGGCCTTGGCAGTCCTGCCCAATCCGATGGACCGCCTGCTGGCGCAGGCTCAAGCCGACCGCGCGAGCCAGGCAAAGGCGGCAAGCACGATCCACGATGTGCAGAAGAAGATCGCGGCCGCCACCAAGACGGCACCGGTTGATCCGAAGGTCCAGAAGATCCTCAGCGACACCGCCAAGCAGATCCAGGACGCCAAGGATCCCCGACAGGCGCTGGAAGCCATCTCGCCCGCGGAGCAGCAGCTGCGCCAGCTCTCCGATCCCCAGACCCCAGCCAGGACCAGCACCACCCAGAACCTGGCCGGCGCCCTGAGCACGACCAATGCCGGCAAGGCCGCGAGCGAGGCCTTGAGCTCCAGCCCGTCCCAGGGCGCACAGGCGGTGCGGAACCTGGCCGCCCAGCTGCCCAGCCTGTCGCCTGAGGAGCGCGCTCAGCTCGCCAAGGCCCTGGCCGGTGCGGCCCAGAGCGCCAAAGACCCGGCGATGGCCGCTTCCCTGCAGCGCGCGTCAGACGCGCTGTCGAGCGGCGACCTCGCCGCCGCGTCCGCGGCGCTGAACGACCTGGCCGGGCAGCTCGATTCGCTGCAGAACCAGCAGAACAACGACCAGCAGATTGCTTCGGCGATCAACGGCCTCGAAGCGGCGCGGCAGGCGCTGGCGGAACAGGCGGATCGCGATGCCGCCGGATCCAGCCCCGCGACCGCGGGCGCCGGCGCCTCACCTGCCGCCGGCGCCTCGCCGGCCGGCGGCAACGGCAATGGGAACGCGAACGGCAATGGGAGCGGCAGCGGGAGCGGCTACGGGAACGGCGGCTCCGGCGGCACTGGCTCGAGTGGGAGCGGCTCGGGGACCGGAACAGCAGCGAAACCGAGCGAGAAGGTGTACGTGCCGGGCCAGCCGGTCCCGGGTCAGCAGGAGAACGACCCGACCCCTCTCGGCCCCGGTCAGGACGTGCCGCTCACGCCCTACACGCAGGTGATCCAGTCCTATCAGCAGGCGGCTCTCGACGCCACCAACCAGAGCCTCATTCCAGGGAGCGAACGCGACCTCGTGCGCGAGTATTTCGCCCGGTTGGGCGAGTGACCAGCAGGCTCGTGATCGCCGATGAGAGCGCCGACCCGAAGAAGGTGACGGAGCTCGCGAACAATCTCGAAGCCGAGCTGGCGCGCCTGATCGTCGGCCAGAAAGAGCTCCTGCGCGACACGGTCATAGCTCTGATCTCCGGCGGTCACATCCTCCTCGAGGGCGTGCCCGGCCTGGGCAAGACGATGCTGGTGCGCTCCCTTGGGCAGGCCCTCGACCTGACCTTTTCCCGAATCCAGTTCACGCCCGACCTGATGCCGGCCGACATCGTCGGCACCAACATCATCCGAGAGGATTCGGGGCGCCGGGAGTTCGATTACCAACCGGGTCCGATTTTTGCCGGCCTCGTGCTCGCCGACGAGGTCAACCGCGCCACCCCGAAGACCCAGAGCGCCCTCCTCGAAGCGATGCAGGAACGCACCGTCACCGTGGGCACCCAGACCCGCGCCCTGCCGGTGCCGTTTTTCGTTCTCGCCACCCAGAATCCGATCGAGCTCGAGGGCACGTACCCACTTCCTGAAGCTCAGCTCGACCGTTTTTTCTTCAAGGCCCTCGTGCCTTTTCCGAGCGAGACCGAGCTGCTCGAGATCGCCCGGCGCACGACCGGCAACGCGCTTCCAGAGCTCCATGCGATCGGGGATGCGGACGCCATCGTCGCCGCCCAGCGCGTGGCGCGAGAGGTGCCGATCGCCGAACACGTGCTGCGTTACGCGGCGCGGCTAATCACTGCCACGCATCCGAATCGCACCGAGCTGGACTCGGTTCGCCGCTACGTCCGATACGGGGCCAGCCCGCGCGGCCTGCAGACGCTCGTCCTCGCGGGCAAGGTCCGGGCGCTGCTGGAGGGCCGCTACAACGTGGCCTTCGACGACCTCGCCGCCGTGGCGCATCCCGCCCTCCGCCATCGGGTCTTCCTGCAGTTCGAGGCAGAAGCCGACGCGATCACCACCGACCAGATCATCGACGAGATCCTGGAGCACGCGAAGAAGGAATCCCCAGGGTCGTAGCCGTGGCGGCCCTGCTCGATCCCCCGCTCCTGCGCCGCCTGGAAGCCCTCGCGCTGCGCGTGCGCCGGGCGGTGAGAGGCCAGATGGGCGGCGAGCGCCGGTCGACGGCTCGGGGTCGCTCGGTGGAGTTCGCCGACTTCCGCAGCTACTCGCCAGGTGACGACTTCCGCCTGATCGACTGGAACGCGTACGCGCGGCTCGACCGGTTCATGCTGCGCCTGTTCGTCGCGGAGCAAGAGCTGCCGTTGAGCATATTCGTCGACCTCAGCGGCTCGATGGATTGGGGCCGGCCCAACAAGGCCGAGACTGCCAAACGGCTGGCGGGAGCGATCGCGTACGTGGCGCTCGCCGCGCTCGATCGTGTGCGCCTGACCGTGTTCGCGGAGGGACCGATCTCAGGAGGCGCGCCGTATCGCGGCCGCCGCGCGGTGGCCAACCTCTTTTCCCGGCTCCAGTCTTTTCCGGTCGGAGGCCCGACCGACTACGACCGGCTCGTGTGGCCGATCGGCAGGCAGCGCCCGGGCATGACCGTCCTGATCAGCGACGGGCTGGGCGAGTCCTCGATCGATCCTGCGATCGCCGCTCTCGGGCGCGCGCGCCAGGAGGGCGCGGTCCTACAGCTGCTCGCGCCTCAGGAGATCGCGCCGGACTGGACCGGGGACGCGCGACTGAGGGACGCGGAGACCGGTGTCGAACGCGAGTTCACGTCTACGCCGGTGACCTCGGCGGCCTACGTCGCAGCGCTCGCACGGCGGACCGACGAGATCGAACGCTCAGCGCACCGACGAGGCCTTCGCTTCGCACGGCTCTCCACCGACGAACCCATCGATGACATGGTGCTGCGGACGCTGCGCCGTCTCGGCTTGCTGTCGTGAGCTTCCTGGCGCCGGCCGCGGCAGCCCTCGCGCTCACCCTCCCGGTCATCGTCGCGCTGTACTTCCTTCGGATCCGCAGGCCGACCCGAGTGGTGCCGGCGCTGAACCTGTGGCCGGACGAGATCCGCGATCGCCAGGCCAACATTCCCTGGCAGCGACTTCGCTTCAGCTGGCTCCTGCTGCTTCAGCTGCTGGCCGCAGCCGTGCTCGTGGCGGCCGCGGCGCAGCCGGCGCTGTCTGCCGGGGCCGGCCTCGCCCGGCACTCGGTGGTTCTCCTCGATGTATCCGCGTCGATGCAGGCCCGCGATGTGCAGCCGTCTCGCCTGGACGAAGCCAAGCGTGAGGTCGGCGGGCTCATCGACCAGCTGGGCCCGCAGGATCGCATGACCCTGATCGCCGTCGGCTCGGTGCCACGGGTGGTTGCTTCTGTAGTCGGGGATCGGGAGGCGCTCCACCGCGCCGTCAACGACATCGGTGCACAGAACGGGCCGGCCGACCTCTCGGCCGCGCTGGCCCTGGCGTCGGGCCTGGTCAGGCCTGGCGACGACGCGCGGGCATATCTGTTCAGTGACGGCATCGTCGGCCCCATTCGAACCGACTCCGCGAACAGCCTTCCGTTTCCGGTGGAGTATCACCGGGTCGGGGTGTCCGGCGAGAACGTGGGCATGACGTCGTTGGTGGTCCGCACCGGAGCCCAGTCGCGCGCCGCCTATCTGCACACACAGAATTTCGGCCGGCAGTCGCGATCGTTCAGCGTGGAGTGGCGAGCGGACGGCCGGTTGGTCGACGTGCGCAAATTGACGCTCGCGGGAGGTCAGGCTCAGGATCTGGTGCTGCCGGTGCCGTCCGACGCGACGCTGGTGTCCGCCCACATCGACGCCGGTGACATCTTTGCTCTCGACGACACCGTCAGCGCCGTCGCCAGCGCGCCGCGCGCATTTCGCGTGCTGCTCGTAACCCCTGGCAACGTGTTTCTGCAACAGGCGTTAAGCCTTCGCACCGACCTCCAGCTCGACGTCATCGCTCCCTCCGCTTACAGATCGGCGGCGCCGTACGCGATGAGCATCTTCGATGGCTATGCGCCGCCAGCTTTGCCGGACGGGCCGTTCATCTTGATCAACCCGCCGGCGGGCAGCCCGCTCGCGGGCGGTACGCCCATCGGCATCGGCCGCGTAAGGGCCGTCGATGCAGGTGACCCACTGCTCACCAATGTCGACCTGCAGGACGTGCACATCGCACGCAGCCAGGATCTTCACGCCAGCAAATTCGGTCGTCCGCTCATCACCAGCCTGCAGACCCCGCTCGTGCTCGTCCGCGACGAACCTTTTCGACAGGTTCTGTTCGGTTTCGACCTGCATGAATCCGACCTGCCCCTGCGGATCGCATTTCCCATCCTGGTGCAGAACCTCAGCGAGTGGATCCTGCCTCCGAGCGTGCCGAGCCACAGCTTTCATCCGGATGAGCCGGTGACGATCGTCCCGGAGGCGGGGGCCACGTCGGTGACGGTGGTGCGGCCGGATGGCAGCCGCCGCTCGCTCGCGGGCGGCTCCGTGGCCACGTTCGGGGACACCGACCTGACGGGCCTCTACACGGTCGAGCAGGTCGTGGCCGGCAAGGTCGACAGGTCGTGGTTCACCGTCAATCTCTTTTCCGAGCAGATCTCGCAGCTCAAACCGGCCGAGCGCCTCACTTTGCCGCCGTTGAGCAGCACGACCGCGGCTCATTCCGCGCATCGCGGACAGCTCGAGATCTGGCCCTGGATCGCCCTCGTCGCGCTTGGTGTCGTCGTGGTCGAATGGCTGGCCTTCCACCGTGGGCTTTGATCTCACCCGTCCCCTTTTCTTGGGGGCGGGCGCTGTGGCTCTGGCAGCGATCGTCATCATCTGGATGCGCCTCGCGCCGCCGCTGGCGCCTCGCCGCGCGAGGATCTCGCTCGGCCTCCGCGCCTTGATCGTCGTGCTGCTCACGGGAGCCCTGGTGGGATTTGAGCTGCAGACAACACCCGCAGCACAATCTCTGATCATCGTGGCCGACCGCTCCGCCAGCGTTCAAAGCGCGCAGGACACAGAGCTCGCCACGGTGCTGCGCATTCTTGCCACACGGCAGGGGGACAATCGCGTCGGGGTCGTGAGCTTCGGCCGCGATCCACAGGTCGAGGTGAACGCAAGCGCCGATCCTCAGTTCGGCGCCTTCCAGGGCCAGCCGAACGTCCATTACACGGACGTGGCCTCCGCCCTTCAGCTGGCCGGGTCGATCCTACCCGGCGATACGCGCCGGCACATCGTGCTCGTCAGCGATGGCCGGGCCAACCTCGGCGATGCCGTCGCCGAAGCACGCCTTCTGCAAGCCGAGGGCGTGCGCGTCGACACGGTGGCGATCAACGTGCCGATCGGCCCGGAGGTGTTGGTGGATCGTCTCGACGCCCCGCGTTCCCTCGCATCCGGAGAGCGCGCTGACGTCAACGCGGTCATCGTCAGCAACACGGACACCGCGGCCACGGTGCGCTGGTACCTCGACCGCACACTCATCAGCAGTGTCCAGCTGCAGCTGAAGGCTGGTGAGACCGTTGTCACGCAAACCGTGGAGCCGGACCAGCCTGGCTTCCATTCAGTGCGCGTGGTCATCGACCCGGTCATCGATTCGTACGCGGAGAACAACATCGGCGAGGCTCTGATCCAGGTCGTGGGACCGGCTCGAGTGCTCCTGGTCGAACACACACCGGGGGGCGCGGCCAGCCTCGACGCGGCGCTGCGCTCGACCGGCATCCTCACGACGACAGTCGCAGCCCCGCAGATTCCGCGGTCCTCGGCCGAGCTCGCCGCTTACTCCGCGGTCGTGCTGGTCAACGTGCCGGCGTCAAGCCTCGGCCAGGACGAGATGGCGCTGCTGCAGGCCGTCACACGTGACCTCGGCACTGGCCTGGTGGTCATCGGCGGGTCGGACAGCTATGGTCCCGGAGGCTACGCAGGCACGCCGCTGGAGACCGCGCTGCCGGTCCAGATATTGCTGCCACAGACCATGGTGAAGCCGCCCGTCGCCGTGATGCTGGTGCTGGAGAGCAGCGAAAGCCTGCAGGGCGACCAGGTGGTCCGCGGCGCGGCGGAGGCGATCATCGATCAGCTCACGCCCCGGGATAGCATCGGCGTCACGAACGGCACCATGGGCACGGTGGTCGTGCCACTCGCACCCCTAAGCGACAAGGCCAAGATCAAACAGCAGATCGAGGCGATGATGCTCGGCGATCCGCCCACCTACGCGCTGGACCTGAAAGCCGCCGACCAGGAGCTGGCCAAAACGACGGCGTCGCTCAAGCACATCATCATGCTCGGCGACGGCGACGCGCGCGACGCCTACCAATCGGTGATCGAGACCATCCACGCGCACGGCGTCACCGTGTCGACCGTGGCTGTCGGGTCGGACCCCAACGGCGCCGCCACGATGCAGGCCATCGCGGGTTGGGGCCACGGCCGCTTCTACCAGAGCACCAGCGTCCAGGACGTGCCGCAGATCTTTCTCAAAGAGACGAATGAGGCGCTCAAGCCATGGGTGGTCGAAGGCCAGATCACTCCGCGCCTGTCGTCGCTGGCCGACGTGTTGCCTGGAGTCCCGCTGGATTCGTTTCCAGTCCTCACCGGCTACGTGGCGACCACGCCACGCGCAGCCGCCGACGTGGTGCTCAAGAGCCCGCAAGGGGATCCTCTGCTCGCGACCTGGGAGTATGGCTTGGGTCGGGTGGTCGCGTGGACCAGTGATGCGCAGGGGCGCTGGACTGCAGACCTTCTGCGCTGGCCGTCGGCCAATCGCTTCTTCGGCGACCTGGTTCGATACAGCCTGCCTCAGTCCGGGGACCCTGCTCTGCAGGTCGAGACGCAAGTGCAGGGAGATCGAACGCACCTGCTGGTGACGGCGCCATCCTCGTCGGGGGAGGCGGTCAGCGTCAGCGCAGTGACGCCCGACCTTTCAGACGCGACTCTGACCCTGTCGCCGACCGGTCCGGGCCGGTTCGAGGGCGACCTTCCCACGGACCAGGTGGGGAGCTACCTGCTGCACGTGACGGATTCCATCGGCGGTGTTGCCAAGCACAGCAACACCATCGGCCTGGTCGTCCCGTACTCGCCGGAGTACCGCAACCTGGGCACCGACACCGCGACCTTGAGCGCCATCGGTCGCGCGGGCGGTGGCGTCCTTCTGACCGATGCGTCAACCGTCTTCAATCTGCCGGTGCCGCCGGTCCATGCGGTCCTGCCGATCAGCGAGCTCCTGTTGGTGATCGCCATCCTGCTGTTTCCGATCGACATTGCTTTGAGGCGGTTCGTGTTCAGCAGCGAGGACCTGCCGGCCTGGCGGGCGGCGTTCGAACGCAAGCCGTCTGCTGAGCTACCCGCCGAGGCCACTGTGACCCGGCTTCGAGAGCGTGTGTCCGGCGTGCGCACGGCCCGCAAGACCAAACCGCCGCCTTAGCGTCTGCCGATCAGGTGCCTTGAGGAGGCGGCATTTCGGGAGGTGGCCCCGGCGAGGCGCTCGACGGCGGCTCGGCGGCAGGCGGCTCTCCCGCCGGCCATGGAGAAGCCCCTGGCGCCGCGGCCGGTACGACCGCTGGACCGCGAACGAACAGCCACGGCGTGATCTTGGCGAGGAGGAATCCGAGGGCGATCGCCACCAGTCCGACTCCGATCAGGAAGGCGGAGCTCTCGCCTGAAGGAACATTGGAGGCGAAACCGGCCAGGGTGGCGCTCGGGCCGGTGGTTGCGGTCAGGGTCTGGGCCTGGGTCAACGACAGCTCCCAGACCGCGGTCTTCCGGTCCTGCGTGAACAGCGCACCCGGGGCGGATGTGATCTCATGCGGCACGGTCAGCGAGAACGTGATCCTGATGATCGCGGCCAGGTCGTCGGCGGGATTCGATTGTGATCCGGGCAAGGGGGATCCCGCTGGCTGGGCCTGCGTCTTGAACGTATACGTGTCGGCCTGCCCGGATGTGGTGTGGGTGGCGGAGACGAAGAGCCCGCCCGTGTTGCCCACGTCAATCGAGGAGCCACCCGAGGTAGCGCTCGATGGGTTGAGGTTGGTCGGCTGCGTCAAGAACGCAAAGGCGTCCTTTTCCGTCTTGAAGGGGATCGTCACCAGGACTCCAGCCTGGTCGCCCTCTATAACTTTGCCGACTTTGGCTCCGGGGTACTTCGCAGCCGCTTCCTTGTTGGCCTTGGCGATGTCGGCATCGCTGAACCCGGTGACCGTCGTACCCGGACCGGGTGTCAGAAGCGACTTGGGGAGAAGGAACTTCAAGCCGAGCCCGACCGTGCCGTCCGCGTTGAAGGTGGCGCTCACGTCGTAGCCACAGCCGGCGGCGGCGAGCACGATGGCCCCGATCAGCAGAGTCCAGGCGACAGCTCTACGCACGGTTCAGGTGTAGCACGTACGTCCGGGTTTGCAGCCGAGTTAGACGACTGGAAGCTTTGGCTGCTGGACCACGAGGCGGTAACCCTTGCCCTTCTCGTTGACCACCTCGCAGACACCTTTGAAGGGCAAGAGCTTTTGCCGAAGTCGCGTCACATAGGTCCGGAACTGTTCGATCGATGCTTCGGGGCCCCAGGCCGGCAAAGCCACGTCCTCGGCGGCGAAGAATTGATTGGGATTGGTCAGGAAGAAGGACAGAAGCTGCCACTCGCGCTTGGTCAAGGAGACGGTGGCCTCGCCGTCGTGGACGCTTCGTTGCTTGGCGTCGAAGATGAGGCCTCCCAACTCGATCTTGGTCGCGATCGAAACCACCGAGGCGAGGTCTGGCCCGCGCAGCGTCGACTTGATCGCACCGATCAGGGCGTCGGGTACGAATGGTTTCGGCAGGACCTGGCTCGCACCCGCCTCGAAGCTTTCGAGGGTGTCCCCGGCTTCGCCGGACGACTCGTCCAGGAGGATGAATGGGCATCGAGCCGCGGTTCGCAGGTCACCCAGCTGCTTGGGGGTAACGCGCGAGTCGGCGCTCATACCGAGGATGACCAGGTCGAACTTCCTCGGCCGCTCGAGCTGTCGCTTGGCGGCATCGAACTCGGCCACGCTCTCGAACTCTCCGCCGGCCAGCTCGACCACGTGCGAGAGGACGGACCGATAACCGGCATTGGCGTCAACGACCAGGATGCGGGGCAGCTTGGCTCGCTGCCGAGATCGAGGCTGGGTCTTCTCTTTTCCGATGGCGTTCCGCCTCCTGCCGGTTCCAGCACCGGCGCTCCAAATTATTGTCGCTGCAGCAATGGGCCGCTATTCGTCCCCCCGAAACTCCAGGGCGTAGCCGCGCCCGGGCCGGTTGACGACATCGCAAGGGATGTTCAGCGCGGCAATGACCTTGCGCAAACGGCGAACGTAGTTGCGGACCTCTTCTGGGAAGAGGGTGGGCTCGGCCCAGGCCTGGCCGAGGATCTCGGAAACGCCGAAGAACCGGTAGGGATGATTGAGCAGGAACTGTAGGAGCTGAAACTCTCGCTCGGTGAGGGCGGCCTCTCGACCCTGGTAATGGATCACGCGACCTTCGGGCTCCAACCACAGGCCACCGAGCTCCAGAAGGCGCTGATGCCAGAGGTCGAGCCTTTTCTGGTAGCCGTCCATTTGGGCCGCGATCAACGTGAAGTCCTGCTGTACCGCGCTCCGCGCGGCCGGCGGCAGCTTGGCCAGGTCGATCTTGATGCGGTCGAGGATTCCTCGCTTGAACTCGAGCAAATCGCCATAAATGCTCATCCAGTGGCGGGCATCCTCCCAATCGGTGGTCTCGATGTGCTCGCCCTCTAACGGCGGGGAAGCATCATCCATCGACGGGCCGCGCACGTCGAGGAAATGTGCCATCCGGAGGGGGTGGCTGTCTGCAAAATTCCGGCGCCCGGCTGCATTACAAATTTTGCGCAGTCGTTCTTCGCTGGCGCAGGGCGACCGAAGTTACGTAAAGCCTGACCCCGGCGCGTCTCCTCCTATTTGCCCGGGCCCGTCGAGTAGACGGACTTGACCCGCACCGGCTGGGGCTGCGTCCACCCTTCGAGCAGTCCGCCGTCCAGTTCGTAGACCTCCACGCCGAGCGGCCTGCAGTTCGCGATCGGGTCCGACTGCTCGGAGCCCCAACCCCATTCGGAAAGGTCGCCGCTCGGGCAGGTCGAGATCGCGCAGAGCAGGTCGATCTCGGCGAAGAACTCGAAGAAGTCGCCCTTCTTCGCCGGGCTGGGCTCCATGAAGTAGATCTCGTGAACAGGGTCGAGGCCGGTGACCTGGAACACGTTCAGCACGTCGTGTACGTCCAGCTCGGTCAGATGGTAAGGAGCGATCGCCCGCGACAGGTTGTTGTGGCAGGTGACGTCGTAATCGCGGTCGTCGAGCAGCTTGTAGAGGTACGGGTCACAGCGGCTGCCGAGCAGGTCATGGCAGCGGCCGCCGTTCGCCGTCGGCTCCGTCGGCAGAGTGTCGTTGGTGATGGTGACCATCGGCCGCAGGTAAGGGAGACATGACCAGAGCCGGTCGAAGGTCGTCACGTGTGCGCCCTGCAGCTGGCGCGTGCGTGCGGCCCAGAATCGCTCGCGTGGGTTGTTCAGGTTCCAGAGGTTGAGGTCGCAGACCTGCGGTCCCTCGACAGCGACGATGCGTACCAGGCTGCCCGCGCGCACAGGCCATGCATATCCGCTTCGGATCGGGACGATGTGGTCGTGCGCGAGACGCCTGCGATCCGTCGCCTCCGCGACGCGTCGGTAGAAGTCGTGGTCGAAATCGAGCCTTCCTGGCGCATCAGGGTCGCGATACAACCTCATGGCTCGGCCATCATTCTGCCCGACCCGGCTCAGGGGCGGGACGTCAGCGTCATGCCTTCGATGGGAATCTCTGTTTTCCTGCCATCGATCAGGTCCGCCACGATGCGGCTGGTGCCGCACGCCATCGTGAAGCCCATGTGCCCGTGGCCGCTGTTGATGTAGAGGTTGTCGTGCCTGGCGGTGCCCAGGATGGGCGGTCCGTCCGGGGTCATCGGCCGGTTGCACGCCCGATAGGTGCCGCGGGCATAGTCCGCGGCCTGCGGAAGCAGGCTCTCGGCAAGCTTCCGGATGATGCGGAAGTCGCGATCGCGGTACGTGGTTTCGTAGCCGGTGAATTCGGCGCTCGACGTCATGCGCAGCTTGTCGCCCATGCGGCACCAGGCCACCAGCAGCTCCTCATCCACGGCACCGATGCGCGGCACGGCGTCGCCACCGTTCTTGACCGCGAAAGTCGCGCTGTAACCCTTGGCGGGCGCGATCGGCAGCCCGACTCCGACCGTCCGAGCGATTTGCGGGCTGTGGACCCCCGCGCTGAGGACGAAGACGTCGCCACCGATGGTCTCGCCGGCCTCCGTCGCCAGCGCCTGGATTCGGCCGCCCTGCGCGATCAGCCTCTTGACGCCCGCGCCCAGCACAAACGTCGTCCCCATCCGCTCGCAGACGGCCTGCAGGCCGCGGGTGAACTTCACGCTGTCGCCGCTTGAATCGGTGGGCCCGTAGATCGCACCGGCAAGCTTGTGCATCACGGGCGCAAGGGCAGGCTCGATCTCGGCCACGTCGTCAGGGCTCAGGATCTGCTGGGGCTGGCCGTGATCACGTATCAATTTCCATTTTTCGACGCCGGCTTCCATTCGCTTCGGATCGCGGTACAGGTAAAGCAGTCCCGCGTGGATGTCGTCGTAGTCGATCTTCTCGGTCTCGGCGATCTCGTCGAGCTTGCGCTGGCTGTACTGGGCGAGGCGCAGCTTGACGAGCGTGTTCTTCCAAGCGCGGTCGGCGGTGCACTCGCGAAGGAATTTGATGCCCCAGGCCGCCATGCTCGGGGCCTTGAACGGGTTTACGCGGAGGGCCGTGTCCTCCACGGTGAGCGATCGGAGCAGCTCCATCGGCGCCGTCGGCGACGCCCATCCGAAGGAGTGGCTCGGGGCGATCAGGCCCGCGTTGCCTGCGCTCGCTGCGGTGGCCACTTCAGACTCCCGCTCGATCACGGTGACCTCATGACCGCTCTTGGCCAGGTAGTAGGCCGTGGTCACGCCCACGACACCAGCTCCGATGACGACAGCTTTCATAGAACTAACATCACTACCGCCACACATTAGTAAGGAAGAGGGCTGGATGCCGGACTTCACTCAATCCCCGAAGAATCTCGACCCGCCCACCGTCGTCGACCACGTCTTGCTCCCGGTGGCAGACCTCGAAGCCGGCGCGCGCACCCTGCGCCAGCATCACGGCCTGCAAGCGATTCCGGGCGGGCGCCACCCGAAGCTGGGCACGGCCAACATGATCGTGCCGCTGGGCCGCCAGTATCTGGAGCTGATCGCGATCGCAGACCCGCAGGAGGCAGCGACGAGCCGTCTAGGCAAGCGTGTGACCCGGGCACTTGATGACGGGAGGACATTCGTCGACTGGGCCCTCAGGACGCGAAGCGTCGATTCGCTGCGGGCCAAGCTGCTCGCCGCGGGCTGGGACCTGCCGCCACCCTGGGAGGGCTCGCGGCGCCGCCCGGACGGACAGGTTCTGCGCTGGCGCACGCAGGATGTCGACACCGGCGCGGCGTGGATCGCCCTCCCGTTTGCCATCGAGTGGGACATCCCCGACGGCCTCCACCCAGGTGAGGCCGCGGCTCAGCACCCGAGCGGTGCGACCGCCCTGCGCCGCGTGGTCGTCGGCGCGGTCAAACCGGGACGTGTACGCGAGCGGCTCCAGCTGCTGCTGGGCGACTCCGATCTTTACGAGGTCCGCACCGCCGCCTCGGACGGTATCGAGGAGCTGGTGCTCGATTCTCCGCATGGGGACCTGGTCGTCGACGCGACATAAGGAGGATGAGGTGGCTGTACAGACGAAGGTGAAGCTGCTGACCGACCGTGACGTTCCCTTCGAGGAGCTCGTCCCTGGCCTCGAGCTCGCTCGCGCGATCACAGGTGCGGCCTCGACGCAGCTGGGCGGGGGCTATATGCGGTTCACCCAGGACGCCGAATTCGCCGACTGGACGCTTACCTACGATGAGGTGCTCTTCGTCCAGGCCGGCGAGCTGACGGTCTTGAGCGACGGCGGAAATAGGGTGGCGCGGGCCGGCGAAGCGATCCTCATTCCGAAAGGCGCCAAGGTCACCTACCGGGGTCGGGCCGGTACGGTGAGCTTCTTCGTCCTCTGGCCCTTCGATTGGAACAGGAAGGTTGACAGTCTCACAAAGGGTGCCGATACTGGCCGTGCCTGACGATGGAGTAGGTCGTCTGCCGTCGGCGCACTCTCGCCCCGGCGCGCCGGGAAGAGGGCGGCAGGCAAGGCTTGCGGGCGGAGCCGGGGTCGCGTGGTCCGCGGCAAGGCTTGGGACGCTACCTGGGAGGGACAGCCGATGATCAACCGGCGATTCCTGATCGTCTGCCTTGCCTCGTGCGGCGCGCTATTGCTGGCCGCATGTGGGACGTCAAGCTCCAACAGTCCAAGCGGCCCGATCAATGTCGGGATCACCGGGCCCTTCTCGGGACCGTATGCGGACCCTGGAAGTGCCATCAGGAACGCGGGGCAGCTCGCCATCGACGATATCAACGCTTCCGGCGGCGTCAACGGCCGCAAGCTGGTGGCGGTTCCTGAGGACGATGCGTGCGATGCCCAGACGGGCGTGCAGGCGGCCCAGAAGTTGCTCAACGAAAGCATCGTCGCGATCGTCGGCGGTTACTGCTCAGGGGCATCGATCCCTGAGAGCGACACCCTGCATCGAAATGGTGACCTCCCCTTCATCACGGCGGCATCCAGCAACCCGAAGTTCACAGAGCAGGGATACGACAACGTTTTCCGCATGGTCAGCCGCGACGACGCTGAAGCGCCCGCGGACGTGAGCTTCATGCATGACTGGCTCAAGGCCAGCAAGATCGCGATCATGCACGACAACACGACTTACGCAAAAGGCGTGGCCGACTCGGCCAAGCAGGCGGCGCAGTCGAGCGGTATGACGGTGACGTACTTCGACGCGATCACGCCAGGCCAGAAGGACTACACAGCGGCCCTGGAGAAGGTCGCCACCGGCTCACCCGACGTTCTCTTCTACACGGGCTATTACCCGGAGTTCGGGCTGCTCGCCAAGGAGTACGTCGCACTGAACCCGGGGTACAAGCTGGACGGGGACTCCGCGACGGTCGACCCCAGCGTGATCAAGGTCGCCGGCACGGCGCTCAACTACCCCGGCATCACCTTCACCACGTTGCCCACGACAGAGTTCATCCACAACCCGCAGAACGACGCCCTCAGCAAGGCGTACCAGAAGAAGTACGGGACCGTGCCCGGCGACTACTCGTCGTACGAGTACGACGGGATGATGGCGCTGGCGCAGGCATTGAAGGACAACGGCGGCAAGACGGACGCCAAGTCTCTCAACGCCGCTCTTCACGCGGTCAAGCTCGCTTCGGGCATCACGGGCCCGATTGCGTTCGACTCCAAGGGCGACCGGCCGGCGCCCTTGTTCTTGGCGGTCCACGCGACCGGGGATCCGCCACAGTTCGTGCCCATAGCGATCCGCGTCGGCGGTACCTGGAAGGCTTCGAGCTAGGCCCGACCTCAACAGAGCGATGAGGGGCGCATCGTGCGCCCCTCTCTTGTTTGACGGCTAGCCCGAGGTTGCCGGCACAACCGGGAATTTCAGCTAGTCGGGCCCACGGGACCACGGCCCAAACGTCGTGGTGGGTGGGATGGTAAGCATGCGGCCGTCATCGCTGCTCACGATCTGCCACCTGCCTTCGTGCACCATCCAGTGATGCCGATGGCAGAGCAGGATGAGGTTGGAGAGATCGGTCGATCCGCCATGGATCCAGTGCACCACATGGTGCGCGGCGCTCCATTTCGCGGGCCGGTTGCAACCGGGCCACCGGCAGTGGCCGTCGCGGGCGTTAAGCGCCCGGCGCGCTGGCCCCGAGACAGTTCGCTTAGAGCGCCCGACGTCGATCACAGTCGATTCCGATCCCAGCAGGACGCGGGTCACGCCGCTTTCGCAGGCGAATCGCTCCACCGTCTTGGCTGAGATCGGCAGCGCGAAGTCCATCTCCGCCGCGGGTGCGCCGGCCAGGCCGAGCAGGGTTTCCACCGAGCTCGTGACCTGGATTTGCGCCCTCGGCATGGAACCCTCGGCCGGCTCGACCAGGGCATCCGCCAGCCGGCGATCCAGCTCGCGGGTGTCATCCTCGCCGAACTTGCGAGCCAGCGGCTCCAGCGCTGTGCGCACGGCCGCCCCACCGACGGCGTCGAGGTACCCGTTGAGCAGGTAAGAGCCGTCCTCCCACATGCTCAGATGGAGGCTGCGATTCTCGACTTGCTCGGCCTGCTCGGCGGCATAACCCTTGGGGTCGGCCGCGTGGCGGAAGTGGCGGCAGATGTGGTGGAACATGCCTGGCGAGTTCTCCCGCGCCCGCTCCAGCAGCCGGCTCTCTTGAAAGCGATCCGGGACCGCATTCATCGTCCGAGCCATGACCGTGAGATGAGCGAAACCGACCTCGCCGCTCTTCATAGCCTGGACGCTCTCGGGCAGTCGCTCCAGGTTCTTGCCTACAGCCAGGCAGGCGGCCGCGGTGGTGCTGGTCATATGACAGGTGTGGCGAATCCAGTCGATGGGGCTGGTCGATCCCTGCTCGTCGTACTCGTTGGTATGGGCGAACTCAGCCGCGGTCTGCGCGAACTCCAGCTCCAGGCTGTCGATCGCCTGCCGGAGGCCGATGAGCTTGTAGCCCAAGAGCTCTCCCGACATAGAAACCCCACGCCCTATGCCATGGTGACATTGTACGAACATCTGTTTGGAGCGTCAACAAAGAAGGGTATTAATTTCAAGCCAAGAACTCGGGTTTTGTCACGAGCCACCGGGACCCGGCCCTCAGCCCTTCCCAGTTTTTCCTTTGGTCACCCGAGCGGAGAGGGAGGGCTAAGTGCGGGAACCTCAGCTAGCCTGACGCCACCGCCTCGAAGCCGCCCAGGTACGCCTTCTGGACCCTCTCGTCTTTGGCCAGGATCGGGGCGTCCCCCTCCAGCACGACGCTGCCCGTCTCGATGACGCATGCGCGGTCGGCGATGGCCAGCGCCTGGCGGGCGTTCTGCTCCACGAGGAGCACTGCAGTGCCCTGGTTCGCGACCTGGCGAACTGTTTTCAGCACGCTGCGGGACAGGATTGGGGACAGGCCCAGCGAAGGCTCGTCCAGCATCAGCAGCTTGGGTTCCGACATCAATGCTCGCCCAATGGCGAGCATCTGCTGCTCGCCTCCTGAGAGCGTCCCGGCCAGCTGCGTTCGCCTCTCGGCCAGCCTCGGGAAGAGTTTGTACACCGCGGCCTTGCGCGACCGCATCAGCTCCCGACTGGAGCGGACGATGTAGCCGCCGAGGTTGAGGTTCTCCTCGACTGTGAGGATGTTGAAGATCCGCCGGCCTTCCGGGACCTGGCTCAGGCCCAGTCCCACGATGACGTGCGCCTCCACGCCGACGATGCTCCGGCCGTCGAACGTGATCGTGCCCGACCGAGGACGGATGAGGCCGGAGATCGTTCTGAGCGTCGTGGTCTTGCCCGCGCCGTTGCCGCCCAGGATCGCCATGATCTGGCCCGGCTCTGCATCGAGCGATATGCCCTTGAGAGCTTCGATGCTGCCGTAGAAGACGTGGAGGTCGCGGACCTCGAGGAGCGCCAAGATTAAGCGCCCTTAGCCTCCGCGAGGTCCAGCTCATCCTCTTCGCGCCCCAGGTAAGCCTCGATGACGCGAGCGTCCTGCTGGATCTCGGCGGGCTGCCCCGTCGCGATAAGGCGCCCCTGGTCGAGCACCGCGATGCGGTCGGACACCCTCATGACGAAGGACATGTCGTGGTCGATCAAGACCACCGTGATGCCCAGATCATGGATCTTGCGGATGGTGCCGACCAGCGCTGCCTTCTCGGTCGGGTTCATCCCCGCCGCAGGCTCGTCGAAGAGCACGAGCTGTGGATGGGATGCCAGCGCGCGGGCTATCTCAACGCGGCGTTGGTCCGCGTACGACAGCTCCGACGCCAGCCGGCCGGCGGCATGCTCCATGCCCACGAAACTGAGCCACCGGCGCGACTCTTGCAGCGCCTGTACTTCCTCTTTCCTTTCCCCCGGGGTGTGCAGCATCGCCTGCCACGTCATCGCGCGATGCCGAGGATAGAGGCCCGCCATGACGTTCTCGAAGACCGCCATCAGCTTGAAGAGGCGGATGCCCTGGAAAGTCCGGCCGATGCCTCGCGAAACGATGACGTGTGGCCGCAGGCCGACTACCGAACGACCATTGAACTCAATCCTTCCTTGCGTCCGCTTCCTGACTCCGGTGATGCAGTTGAAGACCGTCGTCTTGCCGGCCCCGTTGGGTCCGATGATGCTGAAGATCTCTCCCCTGAACACCTCGAAAGACAGGTCGTCCACAGCGCGCAAGCCGCCGAACTGCTGGACGAGGTGGCGGACCTTCAACAGGACCTCGCCTTCGAGGGCTGCTTCGCCCCGCGCCGCCACCTGCAGCTGGTGCTCGCGGAGGATCTCCTCCGACACATCGCGGGCCTCGTCTTCCTTGAGGCCGTAAAAGGGTTTGGGCTTGCGCCGGACTCGCGGCCACAAGCCCTGCGGCCGGAGCAGCATCATGCCGATCAGGAGGATCGCGAAGATCAGGATCCGGTAGGTCGCAAACTCTCGGAGCACTTCCGGCAGTGCGACCACCACCAGGGCTCCCAGCAGCACGCCCGGGAGGCTGCCGGTGCCGCCGAGGACGACAACGATCAGGATCAGCACCGACAGCTGGAAGGTGAAGCTGGTCGGGTCGATCGTGCCGATGCGGGTCGCGAAAAATGCCCCCGCGAGCCCAGCCCACATGCCGCCCATCACGTAGGCGAGCAGCTTGAGCCGCAGCGTCGGCACTCCGACGGCCTCAGCGGCAAACTCGTCCTCGCGCATGGCGACCCAGCCGCGCCCGAGCCTCGAATGGTCGAGGTTCTGGGCGAAGATCATCGCGATCGCGAGCAGGCACAAGGACACGACGAGGAAGGCAGCCTGCGTATTGAACTCGTAGCCGAAGGCGGACGGCCAGGGGATGTTCCACACGCCGTTGGGCCCGCCCGCATAGTCCCAGTTGGTGATCGCGATGCGGGTCATCTCGCCGAAGCCCAGCGTCACGATGGCCAGGTAGTCGCTGCGCAGCCTGAGCGTGGGGTAGCCGAGGATCGCGCCGGCCGTACCGGTGAAGAGCACCGCCAGCGGCAGGGTGGCGAAGAAGTTCCAGTGCGCCTGTGTCATCAGGAGCGCGCTCGTATATGCGCCGATCGCGAAGAAAGCCGCGTAGCCGAGGTCGAGAAGACCCGCGAAGCCGACCACGATGTTGAGTCCGAGCCCCAGCATCGCGTAGGTGGCGACGCTGACGGCGACGGCGGTGACGTAGTTGTCGCCGTTCATCACGACCACGGCGCCGACGATGGCCAGGAACACGATCACACGCACCCAGAAGGGGAACCGGGTCAGGTGCTCGCGTGACGACGCGAGCGCGCGTCCGATACGGCGGTCCGCCAGCTGGCCGATCACATCCGCTCGGCCACGCGCTCTCCGAAGAGGCCGGTGGGCTTGACCACGAGGACTCCGATCAGCACCGCGAACACGATCACGTCCTCCCACTTGCCTGAGACATAGCCGGTGGTGTAAGCCTCCAGGAGTCCGATCAAGAAGCCTCCGGCCATCGCTCCGGGAATATTGCCGATGCCGCCGAGGACAGCGGCCGTGAAGGCACGCAACCCGAGGAGGAAGCCGAACGTGAACTGGATCTGGATGTAGTAGATGCCGAGCATGACGCCCGAGGCCGCCGCCAGCATCGCCCCCAGCACGAAGGCGACGCGGATGATCGCGTCGACGTTGATGCCCATCAGGCGAGCCGCGTCATGGTCCTGTGCCAGGGCCCGCATGGCGGTGCCGATCGTGGTGCCCTGAACGAACAGCACCAGGCCGCCCATCAGCAGGAGGCTCACCGCGACCAGGGCCGTCTGAACGTAGCTCACGTGCACCGGCCCGACGTAAAAGCCGGTCGTCGGCAGCAGGTTCGGCGGGTACGCGTCGATGCTCGGTCCGTATATGAGCAGGACGGTGTTCTGAAGGAGCAGGGACATGCCGAGGGCGGTGATCAAGATCGCCAGCAGCGAGCGGCGGAGCAGTGGCTTGTAAGCGAATTGCAGTATGCCCAGGTTGATCACGGCGGTTCCGAGCATCGGGATGACGAAGGCCGCCACGACGGCCAGATAGATGGGGAGGTGTTCGAATCCGAGCGAGACCAGCAGCGTCCAGCCCAGGAACGCCCCGACCATCGAGAGATCTCCCTGTGCGAAATTGATGAGGCGGATGATCCCGTAGACGATCGTGTAGCCGAGCGCCACCAGGGCATAGAAGGAACCGACTGTGAGCCCGGTCACCGTGTACTCGAGGAAAGCGTGCATTTCCCTTTATCCCTTCGTCGACCAGACGACCGGGTACCCCTCCTTCCCTTTTCCCCACGAACTCAGAGGCTTCGCCTTGAGTTCGCGAGGACCCCTGGGTGCCCGTTATCGTAAATGCGGAAGCTGGGCCGCGGACCGGGATCAGGGCGTTCGGAGCGGTCCTGCGCGGTGAGCAAGAATAGCGTCGTGCACAAGCGCCACTCTGTGCTGGCTCCGGACGGGACTCGCGTGCCCGGCGTGAAGTCCCGAATGGACGAGGAGTTCCTGTTCGAGGCGCTGCGGTGGATGATGAAGTCCCGCCTCTACGACAACCGGGTGATCGCTCTGCAGCGCCAGGGCCAGTTCGGGGTCTTCTCCCCGGGATTGGGCCAGGAGGCGTCGACCATCGGCTCCGCCATGGGAGTGGATCCCGCTCGAGATTGGATGGTGCCGCAGTATCGCGAGCTGATGGCCAGCGTCCATCACGGTCTTCCGCTGGAGGTCATCTCGGCCCAGTACCTCGGCAAGATCGGACCCGCTCGAATCCCGGAAGGCGTCAAGGTCTTGCCCACGCAGGTCTCGATCGCGGCTCAGCTGCCCCACGCTACGGGCCTCGCGTGGGGGTTGCGGCTCCGCGGTGAAGATGCGGTCGTGCTGACGTACATCGGGGATGGGGGCTCGTCCGAGGGCGACTTCCATGAAGCCCTCAACCTGGCCGGCGTGACCCGCGCGCCGGTGATCTTCTTCATGTCGAACAACCAGTGGGCGATCTCAACCTCGCGGCGCGTCCAGTCCGCCACCACGAGCTTCGCGCTGCGCGCGGCCGGCTACGGCTTCGAGGGCGTCGAGGTGGACGGTAATGATGTGATGGCCGTCTATGACGTTGTCGTCAGCGCCGTCGAGAACGCCAGGGCCGGTAACGGCCCGACCCTCATCGAAGCGGTCACATACCGCATGAGCTTCCACAACACGACCGACAACCCCTCGCGTTACCGGGACCCGGAGGAGTACGAGGAGGCCCGCCGGCGCGACCCGATCGAGCGGGTGCAGAAATACCTGGCCGGCCTTGGCCTCTGGGATCAGGACCGCGAAGCCAAGGTGACCGAAGAGCTGCGCAACGAGATCAACTTGGCGTTGGAAGCAGCAGCGGAAGCCCCACTCCCGACCCCACGCGACCTCTTCGACAACATCTATGAGGATCCGCCCGATCGTGTCCTCCAGCAGCGCGCCCAGTTGCTTGACGGCCAGCAATAGATGCCGGAGCGCAACGTCGTCGAAGCGATCAATAACGCCCTCAGCGAAGAGATGGAGCGAGACCCTCGCGTGATGGTGCTCGGCCTCGATGTCGGCAAGCTCGGCGGGGTGTTCCGCACGACGAGCGGGCTGGTGGAGCGATTCGGCGGCGAGCGCGTCGTCGACACGCCTCTCGCCGAGGCCAGCATCATCGGCGCATCTCTCGGCCTCGCGCTGGCGGGCATGGTGCCGGTCGCGGAGATACAGTTCCTCGGCTTCACTGCCCAGGGGTTCCACCAGATCGGTCCGCAGCTCGCCAAGTACCGCCAGCGCTCGCGCGGGCGGTACCACTGCCAGGTCACGATCCGGGCCCCGTTTGGCGGAGGCATCCGCAGCCCCGAGTTCCACTCGGACGCGGTCGAGGCGCAGTTCGTCCAGACGCCGGGGATCAAGATCGTGATGCCGTCCAATCCGTATGACGCGAAGGGCCTGCTGGTGGAGGCGATCCGCGACCCGGATCCGGTCCTCTACTGCGAGCCCGACCGGCTGTACCGGGTCGGCCGGTCGGAGGTGCCGGATGGCGCTTATACCGTGCCATTTGGAAAGGCGGCCGTGGTGCGCGAGGGCGAGCACGTCACGCTCGTGGCCTGGAGCGCGGCCGTTGAGCTTTGCCTCCGAGCGGCGACTCGACTACAGGAGGAAGGCGTCTCGGCCACAGTGCTGGATCTGCGCACCCTGGTGCCCCTCGACGTGGAGACGTTGTGCAGCGAGGTCGCGAAGACGGGTCGCTGCGTGGTCGTGCACGAGGCGCCGCTCTCGGCGGGCTTCGGGGCGGAGATCTCGGCCACCCTCATGGAGCAGGTTTTCTATGACCTGGATGCCCCCGTGGCGCGGGTGGCCGCCTACGACGTTCCCTTCCCGCCGGCGTCCCTCGAAGACTATTACCTGCCGTCGCTCGATCGGGTCCTGACGGCGGTCCGAAAGACGCTGCAGATCTGACGCGTGAAGGTGCTGGTCGTCGGCGCCGGGCTGTCGGGCCTGGTCGCCGCCACGGAAATGCAATCCGCCGGCCACGAGGTGGTGGTGCTGGAGGCCCGCGACCGCGTAGGGGGTCGCGTCTTCACCCTGCGCGAGGGATTTGCGGACGGTCAGTTCGCGGACGTCGGAGCCGAGATCATCTACCACGGGCAGAACCACATCGCCGGCCTCTGCCAAAAGTTCGACCTGGAGCTCACCGAAGAGTTCAGCCTGGGGACCGACGTTCCCGACCTCATCTTCGGCGGCAGGCGCCTCGAACGCGACGCGGCCGCCGAACTCGTCACCGAGCTGCGGGCGGCCATTCACCAGACTCGACCAGGTCATTACGAGTCGGTGGCCCAATGGCTGCGGCGAGCGCGCGTCTCCCAGCCGGCGGAGCTGCTCCTGGCGGCGATCGCCCAATCCACCCCTGCAGCCCCGCTCCGGATCGCCGATGCAGAGGAGCTGAACGTCGAGCTCTCCTGGGGCGAGGGCTATCGAAAGATCAAGGGCGGCAATGACAGGCTGCCGCGTGCTCTGGCGAGCAAGATCGACGTGCGCCTCAACCGGCCGGTGCGGGTTGTCGGCTGGGGTGCGACCCGGGTGACCGTCGAGACTGACCACGAGACGTTTAGCTCCGACCGCGTGGTGGTGACCGTGCCGGGGCCGTTGGTTTCGGAGCTGGGCTTCGCCCCCGTCCTACCGGCCGAGAAGGTGAGGGCGCTGTTGCAGCTGCGGTACGGCAATGCGACCAGGCTCGTGGTGCAGTACTCGGAACGCGACCTTATCAAGCAAGCCATCGGCTCGGGCTGCTTCACTGATCGGATGCCCGGCTTTGTCATGGAGCAGTCCCTCCATCAGGCTGGCGATAAGATCGTTGTTTCCGGCTTGGCCGCGGGGGATGCCGAGCCTTCAGGACTGCTGGACGAGGAGATCTTGGACCAGGTGGATACGACCTTGAGCTCGGTGGTGGGACGGCCGATCAAGCGCCTTTTCGGATCGGTCAAGAGCTGGACCCGCGACCCCTGGTCCCGCGCGGTGGTCCGAGCCCCGATCGGCGACCAGCGCGACACGGTGCTGCCGCTGATCGCCGCCCCCTTGGGTGGGCGGTTGTTCTTTGCCGGCGAGCACACCGACAACCGGGTGGGCCCCGGCGGCATGGAGGGTGCCATCAAGTCGGGTTACCGGGTCGCTCGCGAAGTCATGTCCGAGGCTTAGGGGTCATGGAAGATCGCGAGTTTCTGATGATCCCAGGGCCCGTGTCCGTGGACGACGAGATCCTGGACGCGCTGGCGCTTCCAGTCCGCGCGCATTACGGAGACGAATGGACCCGACTGTACAAACACGCTACCTCGAGCATGCGTGACGTGTTCAAGACAAGCGGCGACGTCCACCTGGTCTTCGGGTCGGGCATGGCCGGAGTCGAGATGTGCATCGCCAGCGTGCTCTCGCCGGGCGATGAGGTCTTGATCCCCAGCAACGGACTCTTCGGCGATCGCATGGTCGAGGTGGCGACAGCCAACCGGCTTCAGGTCCACAGTTTTCGCCCCGGTCTTGCTGAGCCGATCACGGCCGCTCAGGTCCGGGCAGCGCTCGCTGAGCACCCTGGCGTCCGAGCCGTGGGCGTCGTCCACCACGAGACCTCGGTCGGCATCCTCAACGAGGTGGAAGGGATCTGCCGCGCCGCGCGCGAGCACGGGGCGCTGGCGATCGTCGACGGCATCTCCACCATCGCGGGCGTGCCGTTCGAGATGGACGCCTGGGGCGCCGACCTCTGCGTCACCGTCGCCAACAAGTGCATCGGAGGGGTGATTGGGGTGGCGCCGGTCGCCGCGGGTCCGCGCGCTCTCGCGGCGCTTGACGACGGCCGGCCCAAGGCTGCCGGTTGGTATCTGAACCTGGCCACCTGGCGGCGCTACACAGAGCTTTGGGGCGACTGGCATCCGCACCCGACGACCATGCCGACCAATGTCATCGAGGCTTTCGATCTCGCGCTGGTCCGGCTGCTCGAGGAGGGCGTGGAGAACCGGTGGCGGCGGCTGGCGGCGGCGCGCGACCGCGTCCGCGAGGGCCTTGGCGAGCTGGGGTTCGAGATGCTAGCCCCGATCACGGTGGCTTCACCGGTGACGACAGCCGTTCTCGGACTGCCGGGTATGGACGTCGGCGACTACCTCGAGTGGCTGCTCAAGAATCACCGCATCCACATCGGCGGCGGGCTGGGCGAGCTCCGGGGCCGCATCTTCCGCGTCGGCCACATGGGCCGGGCCGCCGAGCCTGAGGCCATAGATCGCTACCTGCGCGCCACTGCGGATTACGTCGAACATGCGGGCCTGACCGGCGCCGCAAATACGCAATAGGGAGGGGGCAATGGCTCGTCGATTCCGATTCGGCATCTGCACCGATCAGAACATGACCTGGGACAAGAACGTCGAGCGCTGGCAGTGGTTCGAGCAGCTGGGCTTCGAGAGCGCCTGGGTCTGCGATCACCTCGTCCAGCCCACCCGGCCGCAGGGACCCTATCTCGAGGCTTGGACGTTGCTGGCAGGCCTGGCGGCACGGACTGAAAAAATCCGCATCGGGGTGCTGGTGACGTCCAACACGTTCCGCCACCCATCCGTCCTCGCCAGGATGGCGGTGACCGTCGATCAGATCTCAAACGGCCGGTTGGAGGTTGGGCTCGGCGCCGGCTGGTACGAACCAGAGCACACGATGTTCGGAATCCCGTTTCCGGAGACCAGGGAGCTGGTCGCGCGCTTCCGCGAGGCCGTCCAGGTGATCGATCTGGTCATGCGGGAGGACACCAGCTCGTTTGCGGGTGAGTACTACCAGCTGAAAAACGCGCAATCGCGCCCGCTCGGCGTTCAGAAGCCGCGCGCCCCGCTGGTGATAGGCGCATTCGGGCCCAGGATGCTCAAGATCGTCGCCAAGTACGCCGACACCTGGAATGCATTCGGGACGCCGGCGGAGATGCGCGAGCGCAACCAGATGCTCGATGACTACTGCCGCGAGATCGGGCGCGACCCGGAGACGCTGGACCGCTCGATCTATTACTGGGTGACCAAGTCAGACGCAGATCCCTGGGCGTCCGAGCAGGCTTTCTACGACGGGATCGGCCCCTACGTCGAGGCGGGCGTCAACCAGTTCATCCTCGATCAGCCTCGCGACGACCAGATCCACATGCTCGAGTGGGTGGCCGCCGAGGTGCTTCCTAAATACGCGCGCGAGGAGCCCCGCAAGGTCGAGGCCGCCGCGGCCGCGAAGATCGATACGTCGATGTGGAAGGCACCTCAGGACCACATGTAAGCCGGCGATGGAACGCTTCGGCACGGCCATCATCGGCGGCGGCATCGTCGGCTGCGCGGTCGCCTACTACCTGACCGAAGAGGGCGAGTCGGACGTCCTGGTTGTGGAAGCCGAGGAGCTGGGAAGCGGCTCGACCGGCGGTTCCTTTGGCGGCGTCCGCCAGCAGTTCAGCACGCCACTCGAAATCGAGTTCTCGCGCCGGGGCCTTGCGTTCTGGCAGACCGCCGAGCGGCGCTTCGAATCTCCGGTGCCCTGGCATCCGAACGGCTATCTGTTCATGACCGGCCAGCCGGACATCATGGCCAAGCTCGCCGAGGCCGCGGCTTTGCAGCGGAGCATGGGCCTGACCGACATTCGAGTCCTCGATCCCGAGCAGATCCGCGAGGTGGTGTCGTGGATCGCGACCCCTGGCTTGCTGGGCGCGACCTACACGCCCAATGACGGCAAGGTGACCCCGACCGACGGCGTCGTGGCGCTCGTCAAGGCCGCGAGACAGCGGGGCGTCCGCTTCCGCGAGCACTGGACGGTTCGCTCGCTCGAACGGGTCGATTCGGTGTGGAGGCTGACGGGACCGGAGGTGGTCGAGGCCGAGCGGGTCGTCGTTTGCACCGGCTACTGGACCAGCGACTTTCTGCGGTCGTTCGGCCTTGACCTGACCATCCGGCCGCAAGCCCTGTACAGCGCGATCACCGGCGCTGCGCTCGCGGGCCAGCAGGTGCCGCTGACGCTAGACCTGGATACCGGTTTCGTGGTCGAGCGCGAGGCGGAGGGGCTGATCATCGCCATCCTGCTCGAGGCCAACCCGCCGGGTTACGGGCACACGCGCATGCTGGAGGAGTTCGCGGAGCTCGCCCGCGTACGCGCGCCTTCGCTCGCGGATTTGCACATCGCCAAGCGCGTCGTCGCCAACGTCGATCTCGGCGGCGACGGCCATCCGTATGTCGGGAGCGTCGACAGTGGTCTGTGGATGGCCGCGGGCTTCGGCGGGCACGGAGTCATGCACGGACCACCGGTGGCGGAGCTGCTCGCCAGGACGATTGCGGGCCGGCCTGATCCGACGGTGGACATCACCCCGCTCACCCCCTGGCGCAAAGCGGGGGCCGCCAGCGAGTGGATGGTGGCCGCCAAGAAGGGCTGAGTCTCAGGCCTCGCTGGTCGAGGCTTCGCCAGTTTCGAAATACACATGCGTAGGTTCGATCCGGAAGATCGCCCTGTGCTCGCCTGGAAAGGACCACGGATAGCGGTCGACCTTCATGTAGCGGCGGCTGAGCTTGTCCATGTGCTCGCGCCACCCATCCTCCGACCATGAGCTGACGACTCCCGTGATCGCCAGGTAGCGGTAGGAATTCCGCGGGTCGACGATCGAGATCGCGACCGCCGGACGCTCGCGCATGTTGGCAGCCTTGACGCGGTCGACCCGGACGTTGACGAGCACCGTGTCGCCGTCGTGGTCGATCCAGAGCGGGGTCACGTGGGGCGTGCCGTTGGCGCGAACGGTGGCGAGGTGCCCAAGCGCCTCCCCCTCCAGCAGGTCCATGAGCGCGGCGGGTATCCGCGCCGCCGAGCCTTGCGCCTGCGCTTCCGGCATCACGTGAAGAGTAGTGGGCGCGCGCTCGAGGGAGCGACGGGTCGTGCCCATAATTACCGCCATGCCGGCCGGCGAGATGCGCCCACCTGTGCCTCCGGAGCAGCTGAGGTTGGGCCTGATCCTGCCGACCTGGACGACCACAGACCTGCGCTGGCCTGAGCTCCTGGATGTCGCGAGCAGCGCCGCCGAGGTCGGATTTGACGCTCTGTACGTCACCGACCACCTGCTCCTGCCCAGCAACAACGCGGAGCTGAAGCGGCGCGCGGGCGTGGACTTTCCGGATGACCCGGAGGTCGAGCTGGAAGGTTATCTGGAGTGCTTCACGGTGCTCAGCGCGCTGGCCGTCGAGGTCCCGCGGCTGACGATCGGCTCCTTCGTCGCCTGCACCGGCTACCGGAACGTCGGCCTCCTGGCCAAGATCGCGGTGACCATCGACGACATCAGCGGCGGCCGGCTGGTGCTCGGGTTGGGCGCCGGCGATTCCCAGGGCGAGCACAACACATTCGGGTTCCCCAACGACCAGCCCGTAGCCCGCTTCGAGGAGGCGCTTCAGGTCATCAAGGGTCTTTTCCAAACTGACTCGCTCGACTTCGACGGCGCCCATCACCGCTTGCGCGGCGCGCGTCTGCTGCCACGGGGCCCGAGACCCGGCGGTCCCCCGATCCTGATCGGGACCCTCAACCCGGGGCCGCGGATGCGCCGGCTCGTGGCCCAGTACGCGGACATCTGGAACGGCTGGCTCGGCTACACGGACGCGGGCGCCGAGTCCGCGGCGACGCAGCTGCGGATCATCGACGAGGCCTGCCGCGAGCACGGGCGCGATCCCCTCACGCTGGTGGCCACCACCGCGGTGCGCGGGGTGACGCCCGGATCGGGCTATACCCCACGGCCCGACGAGCGGCCGCTGGCGGGCACGCCGCGACAGATGGCGGAAACGCTCGGGGGACATGCCCGGCTGGGCATCTCCGAGGTGCAGGTGGCCCTGACCCTGGGTGGCGCGGAAGGCGTCCGCGCCTTCGCGCCAGTGATCGAAGAGCTCAGGTCGGGGCGTCAATCGACGGGAAAGGCGACTCCCTGGGCAAGCGGCAAGTCGTCCCCGTAATTGATGGTGCATGTCTGCCTGCGCATGTAGCCCTTCCAGGCATCTGAGCCGGCCTGGCGCCCGCCGCCGGTCGCTTTCTCCCCGCCGAACGCGCCTCCGATCTCCGCTCCGGAGGTGCCCGCGTTGACGTTGGCGATCCCGCAGTCGGAGCCCGCCGCCGAAAGCCATCGTTCGGCCGCGTTGAGGTTGGTGGTGAAAAGGCCGCTGCTGAGACCCTGCGGAACGGCGTTGTTGACCTCGATGGCCTCAGCCAGGCTGTCCACCTCGAAAACATGGAGGATGGGCGCGAAGATCTCCTCCCGGCAGATCGGCATGTCCACTCGCGACCTCACGATTGCCGGCTCGACGAAGTAGCCGGCGCGGTCCTCGAGCACTCTTCCGCCGTAAATCAACTTTCCGCCTTGTCGCTGTATCTCCGCGAGGCCGTCGCGGTATTCGTCGACCGCCTCCCGCGATACCAACGGCCCCATCAGCGTCTGCTCGTCGAGTGGGTCGCCGATGTGGACGGTTCGATACGCCGCCACCACCTGCTCCAGAAACGGGGTGGCGATCCCGCGCTGGAGGATCAGCCGGCGGGTGCTGGTGCAGCGTTGGCCGGCGGTGCCCACGCTTCCGAACACGATCGCTCGGAGCGCGAGCTTGAGATCGGCGTCGTCGAGCACGATGACCGCGTTGTTGCCTCCCAGCTCGAGGATGGCTCGTCCCGAGCGTTTCCCCACCGCCGCGGAGACTCGCTCGCCGACGGCGCAGGAACCGGTCGCCTGAATCAACGGCACACGATCGTCCGAGAGGAGGGTTTCGCCAACCGCGCCGCCCCGGCCTATCACGAGGCTGAAAACTCCCTGGGCATCAGTGCCGGCCGTCACCTCGTGGAAGATCTGCTGGGCGGCGATCGAGATCAGCGGAGTCAGGCTGGACGGCTTCCACACGATGGTGTCGCCGCAAACCAGCGCGATGGCCCAACCCCAGCCCGGAACCGCGAGGGGAAAGTTGAATGCGGAGATGATCCCGACCACTCCGAGTGGGTGCCACTGCTCCACGAGCCGGTGATCCCGCCGCTCCGACGCGATCTCCCGGCCGTAAAGCTGCCTGGACTGTCCAACCGCGAGGTCACAGATGTCAATCACTTCCTGGACCTCTCCGCGGGCTTCGCTGAGGATCTTTCCGTTCTCGAGGCTGATCAGGCGGGCGAGGTCGTCCTTGCGCCGCCGGAAGGCGTTACCCAACTCGCGCACCACGTCGCCTCGCTTTGGAGCCGGCACCGACCGCCAGCTCTTGAAAGCCTCTTGCGCTGCCGCGATGGCGCTCGAGCAATCGGCCTCGCTGGCGCTCCGAACGTGGGCAAGGACATTGCCCGTCGAGGGATCGCGCGTTTCGATCGCCGCGCCGGTCCCGCTTTGAATGAAGCTGCCGCCGTAGGCGACACCTGAGAGGGTGCCGCCAACCGGTAGATCGAAGGCGCCCAGGATTTCGTCGACCTGCAACTGCCTGTCGTGAACGAGTTGCGTGCTCATGCGATCTCCTCTCAAATCACGTTCAGCTCTGGTTCCACCACTCCCGTCGTGAAGCGCCGATGCGCAAACGCATCGAGGGGAACCTCCGGCCGCTCGCCGACGAAATATCGCGCCAGCAGATGGCCCACGGCAGGCGCCTGCTGGAAGCCGTGCCCGGAGAATCCGCATGCGCACCAGAAGCCGTCGAGATCGTCGACCGGACCCAGGATGGGTTGATGATCGGGGGTCATCTCGTACAGACCTGCCCACGCCGTGCGCACGCCGGCGTTACCCAGGGCCGGCGCTCGGCGCTCGACCACCTCGGCCATGGCATCGAGGGCGCCCCAATCGACCACGGTGTCAAAGCTCGGAGTCTCGTTACGCAGCCCCATGCCGAAGAGGAGGCCCTCACCCTCGGGGTGGAAATAGAACGAAGTCGTCATGTCGATCGTCATCGGGTGATCGCGCGTCACCGCCGCCATCGGCTCGGTGACGAAGATATTGCGAGGGTAGGGCTCGACTGGCAGGGCTACGCCGGCCATCTTGCCGACTTCGCCCGCCCATGCGCCCGCGCAGTTGAAGACCGCGGGCGTGAGGATCTCGCCGGCAGACGTCGTGACCGCCGAGACGCGTCCTCCGCGCACATCGATGCCTGTGACTTCGACGCCCTCCGTGATCCTTGCGCCCAACCGCTTCGCGGCGCCCGCGTATGCCGACGTTACGGCGTGCGGACTGGCGATGCCGTCGGTCGGGCAGAAGGTGCCGCCCAGGATGTCGTCGCCGCGAACGATTGGGGCCAGCTCTCGAATCTCACGAGGCTCGACCCAACGCGCGTCTGAGACTCCCAGCCGCTGCCACATCGACAGCAGCGTTCTGAAGTCGTCGACCTGGTGATCGTGGGTCAGGACGAAGAGATAGCCGATCTGCCTGAACTCGGGATCCACGCCTGTTGCGGCTTCGAGGTTGGTCAGCAGGCGAACTGAAAGCTGCTGCATGCGGACGTTGGTTTCGGACGAGAACTGACGCCTCACGCCGCCGGCGCACTTACCTGTCGACTGCGAGCCGAGGGCGTCTTTTTCCACCAGCGCAACCTTCGCGCCGCGGTCGGCAAGGTGGTACGCGATGGAACAGCCGATCACGCCACCGCCGACGACCACGGCGTCAGCCGAGCCCTGGCTCATGCTCCTGGATGCTACCGATTAGCGTCGCCTGCCGATGGTCACGCAGCATTCATATTCTTCGCGAAGGCTGGCGGTCGCGATTTTCTCACCGCGGAGAACCGCTGCTACGAGCTTTCGGCGCAGCTCGGTGCCGCGGTAGCCCAGCTCCATCGTCCGCACGAGAAAGCTAACCGCGGGCCATAAAAAGCGTGATCGTTGTCGATATCGCCCATGTGACCAGGATGAGGACGGCCCCGACCCACCGCCCTCGCCACGCTCGAAACGCCACCACCCCCAGCATGGTCCAGGGAATGACGTAACGGCCTCCGCCAACCGGATTGGTCACCGCGATAGAAGCGTTGATGATGCTTCCCACCACGTAGATGACTCCGAGGATCCCAAGGGAATGAAATGTCCCCGCCACTGCCGGCCCAAACCCCAAGAGCACGCCGAGGCTGGGCACGAAGATCAGCCCACCGAAGACCATGACCAATACGGCCGTGGCGAAGTCGCCGGTTCGGGTCATGCCTGCCTGGCTCAGAGCTGATGGGATACCGAGGAGCCCCAGGAGCAGGAGCCCACCGCCCAGTACGAGACCGGCCCAACACACGATCTTCTTGGGGATCGAGATGGGCTCGGGTGGAGCCGGCGGTTCGTTGGCCCAGGCCGGCGCGAAGACAGCCGGGCCGGCGATAGCCCCGGCGACGACCGGCTGTGGGACGAACGGGAGATCAGGCGGAGCCGCTGGGATCGGGACTGGCACATCCTCCGGCAACCATGAGGGCCGCGGCGTGCCCGTGGTGGGTTGTGCGACAGGGGTTGCGGCGACTCGACCTGGCATCAGCTGCCAGGCCTGGCCATCCCACCAATAGTTGCCATCGGGCGATAGCTGCGGCGGATTCTGCATAGGGTCGAAATACTAGGCTTCGGCCCCCGAATTGAGCCCCCTACAGCCTCAGGCAAACCACTGGCCGCCGTTGATGTCGATGCTTTGGCCCGTGACGTACGAGGCCAGCGGAGAGACCAGGTAGAGAACTGCGCCGGCACATTCCTCGGCAGTCCCAAGGCGACCGAGCGGGATGCTTTTCCTGAACGTCTCTAGGAGCTCGGGCGTGCTGAACTTGTCGTGGAATGGCGTCTCGATGACGCCGGGCGCGATCGCATTCACCCGAATGTTTCGCGGCGCGAGCTCCTTCGCCCATCCGCGTGTGAGCGTCATCACGCCTCCTTTGGCCGCCGCGTAGGCGAAGGCGCCTGGTCCCCCACCATGACGAGCCGCGATCGACGAGATGTTCACGATCCGCGCGCCTGCGCCAAGGTGGGGGAGGGCGGCTTTGGTGGCGAAGAAGACGCTGGACAGGTTGAGCGCGATCACCTCTTGCCACAGCTCTGCATCCATCTCATCGAGCGGACTGCGGGCGATCAGTGAGCCGGCGTTGTTGACCAGGATATCGATCGGCGCGCCGAGCCCAGCGACGGCCAACTCCACCGCTTTGCCGGTCGCCTCCGGGTCGCGGAAGTCTCCCTGCACGATGACCGCGCGGCGCTGGTGGGATTCGATCGCGCGGGCCGTCTCCTCGGCTTCCTTCCGGCTGCTTCCGTAGTGGACGGCCACGTCGGCACCGGCTTCGGCGAGAGCGATCGCGGTCGCGCGCCCGATCCCGGTGCTCGCGCCCGTGACGATCGCCCGCTGGCCCGACAGGTTGATTTCCACTATTTCGACGGTCTCTCCCCTTGAAGTGTCTCTCAACGCAGCTCGTCGAGGTCGCGCGGCGCCGCAGCAAGCACCCAGCGGTCGCGAAAGGCGCTTCCAGTGCCGCCAGACTCGCCAGGGGTGGCCATAGGCGGCGATGATTGCCGGATGACGGATCCGTTGGCGCTGCTGGCAAAGGCGGAGATCTTCGAAGGCCTTGCGGCGAGCGATCTCGAACCGCTTCGACCTGCCATCCGAACCCGGACATTCGAGCGCGGTTCGTACCTCTTCCGCCAGGGCGACCCCGGGTCACATCTGCACATGGTCGTTCGGGGCGAGGTCAAGATTGGGCACGTTGGTGAAGGAGGCGGCGAGGTCGTCTTCGCCGTCGCCGGTCCTGGTGAGGTTTTCGGTGAGCTGTCGCTGTTCGATGAAGAGGGTGAGCGGACGGCGGACGCCCAAGCCCTGGAGCCGGCTGAATGCATCGTGATCGCCAAGGGCCCGCTGCTGGAATTTCTTACTGCCCGGCCAGAGCTTCTGCTGCGGATCATCGCGAGCCTCAGCGTCTACATCAAGCGGAAGGACGCCACCATGGGTGAGGTCGCTTTCCTTGACATAGCCGGCCGCGTCGCCACGAAGCTGGTGCAGCTCGCCGATACGAAAGGCCGGCCGACATCGGACGGCACCGGCATCGACGTGAACCTCAACCAGCGCACGCTGGCAGCGATGGTGGGCGCCACCCGTGAGAACGTAAACCGTGCGCTACGCCGCTTTTCGGACCTCGGCTACATTCGCATCGACCGGGGCTCGATCACGGTGCTCAACCGCGACCAGCTGCGCCGCCGGGGTTCTGCGCACGTGTGATGAACGACACAGCTGAGCCGTGTCACACGTCATAGGAGACTTTCTCCTCCAAACCTAGTCTCCTCCACGCCAACTGCTTCGCAGGTGGTGAGTCGAATAAATCAGGAGGCAACTATGGAAGCCAGGAGAACGTTCAGTGGGACCGCCGTTTCGAAGAAGGGTTTTGGCGTCGCGTTGATGGCAGTGCTCGTGGCGATCGTCGCCATACTCGCGATCGCGCTCGCGAGTGCAGGATCTGCCAGGCCTTCGTCAACCACAACCGCCCCAGCGATCGCGCCCGGCACCTCCGTCGGTTCGGCGGCACTCGCCGACCGCGAGAGCCCGCAGCCGGTTGACGCCTATGTGGCGCCGGAAAACGGTCACGGCGCGCTCCCCTAGCGCCGATCTCGTATCGGAAGGAGGGCTGCCCGCGAGGGCAGTCCTCTTTCTATTCGGGGACAAAAGCCCTTGTTCACGCATCGCACTTTGGATTTACAGTTACCGCGTCAATGGCAAAGCCGCCCGAGATGCCACCCGATTGGCCCCCCATGGAACTCGACGATATTCTCGCCAGGGTTAAGAAAGAGCATCACTGGACGGTCGCCGAGGCCCGGGAGGCCAAGCTTTGGTACAGGCGGTTCCTCTGGCTCAGCTATCAGAGCAGAGGTCGGCCCATTTCCGCGATCAGCGCGAAGTCAGACTACCTATGGCATGGACATATCGTTTTCACCCGGCGATACCGGGACGACTGCGAACGAGTCTTTCATCAATTCCTCGACCACACGCCGGGCACCGGGCGTTCCCAGAGGCTGACAGGCCCGCGGTTGAAGCGCGCAAGAGCCTTGTATGAGAAGGCGTTTGGTTCCGCACCACACGACATCGAGATGCCGTGCTATTCGTCGCCGATTGGCCCCCACCACTAAATTCGCCCTGCGTCGTCCAGCGCGTAAGCGATAGCCTCCTCCCGAGACATCTGAGTCCCCGACTGCCACGCATCGAGCGCCTCTTTTCCGTGCCGTATGGTGTCTAGCCGGCTGCTGATCTCTCGATGGAAGGGTGATGAAGAAACCATCGCTATCTTTTTGCGAAGGCCTTCCGCCGCTCCTCCCAACCATAGGGCCCGATTCTTCTCATCCTGGGCGGCAGCCACGGCCGCAAGCGAATCCAACAGGTTGGCAATCGATCTAGGGCTTCCTTCCAGGCGTAGGATCTCGAGGCTCTCGCGAAGATGTGCTCGAGCGTCGTCCAGCCGACCCTGCCAGAGGTCGATGTTCCCGAGCATCAGCAGCGACATCGCCACCATCTCGTCGTCGGAGCTCCGGCGCGAAACATCGAGACTCGCCTTGATGTGCTCGCCGGCACGAGCCATGTCCTTGCGGAACAAAGCCACCATGCCCAGGCGCCACTCGCACAGCGCCTGAATTCGCTCAAACCCCAGTCTGATGGCGATCTCGAGAGCGCCGTCCAGGTAAACGCGGGCGTGAGTGAAATCCTCCTGCTGAACGGCAATCTGCCCGAGCTGCTGGAGGGACATTGCCTCTCCCTCTGGATCCCCAAGCGCACGACTCAGAGCCAGCGCCTGCTCGCAATAGTCCGTTGCCGCTTGCTGGTCGCCCTGGCCCCAGGCCATGAGTCCGGCTGCACGCATCGCTTGAGCCCGGGTCAAGTTCCGATCCGAGGTGTTTCTCAACGCTGTCTCCAGCCGGGATCGGCCTTCGCTGTACTCGGCCCGGGCCTCCCAGAAGTTATCCAGCGCGGCGGCGAGTTCGAGGACGGTGCTCGCAGGCAAGCTGTCAATGTCGAATACGGCGCGCAGGTTGTCGACGTCTGCGCCGAGAAGCCTCAGCCAATGCTTCCGTTCAGGACTGGCAAACTCGGCCCGTGCCTTGACGGCAATTTGGACAAAGTACTCACCGTGGCGGCGCTGCATCGACGCCAGCTCGGCGTGCTCCACCAAACGTGAGCGCCCGTATTCCCGGACGGTCTCGAGGATGGTGTAGCGGGTCGGAAAGCTCATAGCCTCCTGTGGGGTCACCAACGATTTGTCGACCAGTTGGCCGAGTAGTTCGAAGACGGAGCCAATTCCTTCGCCGCCACACACCGCCTCGGCCGCGTCCATCGCAAATCCGCCCATAAATACCGCGAGCCGCCTGAAAAGGCGCCGCTCTTCTTCATCCAGTAGCCAGTAACTCCAGTCCATCGCCGCCTTCAGCGTTTCGTGACGAGCACCGGCCGACCTGCTCCCACCTGAAAGCACGCCGAAACTGTCCTGGAGCCTGGTCAGGATCTCAGCCGGCGCCATCATGCGTGCGCGTCCGGCGGCCAGCTCGATTGCCAGCGGAATGCCCTCGACCCGCCGGCAGATCTGGGCCACCGACCCGGAGTTGTCGTCGGTCAGGCGAAAGGCAGGCTGCACCGCGCTGGAGCGGTCGGCGAAAAGTGCGATGGCGTCGAGTTCGGGCAGTGGCGCGACTCTCATGATCGCTTCGCCGTTGACTCTTATTGCCGCTCGGCTGGTGGCGAGTAGGCGGACGCCAGGGCAGTCACGCAGGAGCCTGTCGGCAAGCCCGACGACGGCTGGCACCAGGTGCTCGCAGTTGTCGAGCAAAAGCAGGAGTTCCTTGTTGTGTAGCCACTCGCAAAGAGTCTTCACGATGGGCTGGCCGGCCTCCTCGCGAATCCCGAGGGCTTCGGCCGCCGTTTGGACGACCAGTTCAGGCTGGCTGAGCGATGCCAGCTCGACCAGCCAGACGCCATCCTTGAAGCCTTCGATCAGGTCGGCGGCGGCCTGAAGGGCGAGCCGGGTTTTGCCCGTCCCGCCGGCGCCGGTCAGGGTCAGCATTCGATTTGCGGCGAGCCGCTTCTTGATCTCGGCCAGCTCGCCACTGCGGCCGACGAACCCGTTGGGGCTGACCGGCAGGTTATGGCGCTTTGGGTCCATCGACTTGAGCTGCGGAAACTCCGCTCGAATGCCCGGAGCGATCACCTGGAAGACAACCTCGGGCCGTTCGAGGTCACGCAACTGGTGTGAGCCGAGCTCCCGAAGCGCGACTCCCTCGGGCATTGCGTCGACGACCAGGTCACGCGTCGCCTGCGTCAGCAGCACCTGGTCGCCGTGCGCGGTGGCCAAAAGGCGTGCGCAGCGGTAAACAGCCGGGCCGTAATAGTGGCCCGAACGCAGCTGCGCCTCGCCGCTGTGGATCGCGACGCGGATGTGCACGTCAGCGCCTTCAGGCCAGGCCTGGGCGGCGACCTCGCGCTGCATGGCGACGCCGCACGCCACCGCGTCGCTAGCCCGGGTAAAGGTCGCGAGGATGCTGTCTCCCTCACGTCCGGACTCAACCTGCATACCGCCGTGCGCGATCACCAGCCGCCCCAGGACGGCGTCGTGCGCCTCCATCGCAAGCCGCATCGCGGCGGGGTGCCGGTCCCACCGGCGCGTCGACCCCTCGACGTCGGTGAGCAGGAAGGTCACGGTCCCCGAAGGAAGGATCGCGGTCGCCGGCCCGCCGGGCGCCGCCGCCAGGCTTGAATCCTGCTGGAGAATCCGCCTCAGCAGGAGCTGCAGGTCGGGGCCCGGCTCCATGCCCAGCTCGTCCACGAGCCGCTCACGGGTTCGCTGGTATATGTCGGAAGCCTCGGCTTGGCGGCCCGATCGATACAGCGCCAGCATCAGCTGTCCACACAGCCGCTCGCGAAGAGGATGTTCCTCAACCAGGGCCTGAAGCTCGCCGATCAACCGCCCGTGCCGGCCCAGCGCCAGCTCGGCTTCGATCCGCTCCTCTCGGGCGTGCAGGCGCAGCTCGTTCAGCCGCGCCGCCTCGCTGACCGCGAAAGGCTCGCCGGCGAAGTCGGCGAGAGCCGGCCCTCGCCACATGCTCAGAGCTCTGGTCAGCTGCGCCTCGGCCTGCTCGGGCGCCGCTGACTTGGCCGCTTCCACCAGGTCCTGGAACTCGGCTGCGTCAATCGCATCCGGCGCGACCTGGAGCATGTAACCGGAGGGCTTCCGGACCAGCACCTGGTAGGGCGCTCCGGCGGGTTCTAAGGCGCGCCGGAGCTGGGACACGTAGACCTCGATGATGTGGTCCGAAGTCGGTGGAGGTTCGTCGCGCCAGAGCAGGTCGGCCAGCCGTTCTAGCCCAACCACGTGGTTGGCCTGGATCAACAGGATGGCCAGCAGCGCCCGCTGCTTGGCGCCGCCCAGAGCCAGCGTCTGGTCGCCACGCCTGACCTCCATCGGGCCGAGCACCTTGAATTTCATCGCGGCCGACGCCAATTGTGAGCCGCTTCCCAGCCTCCCGAGGAAGCCTGCCTCGTCGCTTGAGTGGCTCTTGGGCCGCCCTTGAGCGGCCTCGCCCAACGTTGCCCTCAGCGGTCGACTCGGCCGACATCACAGCAGGAGGACCGAGATGGCGAACCTCGAATGGGACACGTCAAGCGGCTGGGATCTGCAGTCACACCTCGACATGCCGAGCGCGCGCGAGCTCGAGCTCGACCTGGCCCTGGGCAGTGACAGCTGGCGATCTCTGCTCGTCACCAACAATCCTTCTCCACAGCCGACCCCGATCGGCCGCCACGCGATCGTAATCGGTGGCAGCATGGCGGGGCTTCTGGCGGCGCGGGTCCTGGCCGACCATTTCGATCGCGTCACCATCGTGGACAGGGACCGCCTGCCGGTCGAGGCGAAGTTTCGGGACGGCGTTCCGCAATCGCGCCACCTGCACGCGCTGCTCAAGCGTGGGCTGAGCGTTCTCGAGGAACTCTTTCCTGGCCTCGAATCCGAGCTTCTGGCCGCCGGGGCTGTCCGGCTGACGGGGGGCGACTTCCTGAGGATGAGCGCCGCGGGCTGGTCGCGGCGATTCGACGGCCCGCCCCTGATTGCGGCTACGCGTGAGCTGATCGAGTGGAGCGTGCGGTCTCGGACGCTGCAGCACCCGAACGTGAGCGTCCTGCAGGAACACGAAATTGTCGGTTTGCTGATGCCGTCAGACAGGCCTGCCATCACCGGTGTTCAAATCCAAGCGCGCGGCTCGCACCGCCACCAGGCGCTGACCTCAACGCTGTACGGCGAACTCGTGGTCGACGCCAGCGGTCGAAACTCGAAGGCGCCTGAATGGCTCCAAGCCATCGGCTACTCAAAGCCCGAAGAGACCCTGATCAACTCCTTCCTTGGCTACGCCAGCTGCGTGTTTGCTCCTAGTCCGGGATTCCACGCCGATTGGAAAGTGCTGATGCTCGGCGACAAGCCGCCCACCATGCCGCGAGCAGGCGCGCTCTTCCCGATCGAAGGCAACCGCTGGATGGTCACGCTGGCGGGTTACGGTCGCGACTATCCGCCCACCAACATGGCCGGCTTCATTGAGTTCGCGCGGAGCCTGCGGAGCGACATCCTCTACCAGACCATCAAGGACGCGAAGCCGCTCTCTAGGATCAGCGGCTTTCGCAGCACTCTCAACCAGCGCCGTCACTTCGAGTCGCTCGCCCGCTGGCCGGAGCGATTTGTCGTAGTCGGTGATGCGGCTTGCGCTTTCAACCCGGTCTATGGGCAGGGGATGAGCGTGGCGGCGATGACCGCCGCCGCATTGAAGCAAGGCCTGCAGGAGCACGCCCAGCGCGGCGGTTCGGCCGACCTGACCGGCTTCGCGCGCCGGATGCAGCGGAAGGTGGCAAGGACAAGCCAGGGTGCGTGGGTCATCGCCACTGGCGCAGACGTCAGGTATCCGACCACGGAAGGCCGGCAACCCCGATTCGTGGATCGGGCCATGCATGCCTATCTCGACCGCGTGATCGCAGCGTCGATGCAGGACTCGACCGTGAACGAGGCATTCTTGCGAGTGGTTCACCTGCTCGATGCGCCTCCGGCTCTCTTCCGGCCGGCTGTGGCCCTGCGAGCGCTGGCGGGCGGCCGGCAACCCATCGTTGATCCGCCGATCGGTCAGCGGCCTGCTGGCTTGGTGGGCCAGGTTTTGACACCGGTTTGAGCAGCGCTTGGCTCGCCTTTGAGTGGTCTGCGGGAACCTGCGAACGCGGTTCTCGGACCGACACCGAAAGCAGGAGGAGCGCAGGAGATGAGCGAGAACTACAAGTTGTACGTCCAGAAGATGGCGGATCTGCGGGCGAGCCGCGAGGCCAACCGACCTCTTCACCGAGAGGTCGAGGCCCTCTTTCAGTTCATCCGCGAATGCGAAGCCAGGTGGGCGCTCGAAGATTAACCCCACGAACTCAGAGGCTTCGCCGCGAGTTCGCGGGGACCCCTTAACGGGTCGACCGCGCGTAGGCGGCCGATCGGTCCATCGTTCGCTTGCGAGTCCTAGAGCTGGCTTCGGGCGGCACCGAGGAGTTGACGGACCGTTTCGTTGTAGTCGCTCAGGCCCGGCCGAGCCAGCCGCACTACCAGGTGATGCGCGCCCGCGGCGCGGTAGGCGGCGAACCACTCCGCAGCGGATTCCATCGTTCCGGCTTGAAGCGCCATCGCTTTTGCCATGACCTCGGCCGGCACGCCGTAATAGGCCTTCATGTAGGCGTCGAGCTCACCGGCCGCCTCACGCGCATTGTCGGCGACGGCCACGGTGAGATACACGCCGGTGGCAATGCTGTCGGGATCTCGACCCGCCCGTTCAGCTGCCTCGTGCACCGCGCGAAGACCTGACGCGTAGTCGGCGGGGGTCGGGCTGAGCGGCAGCCAGCCATCAAATTTTTCGCCTGCCAGGCTCAGCATGCGAGGACCGGTGCCGCCGACCCAGATCGGGGGTCCACCCGGGCGAAAAGGTCGGGGCAGCAACTCGAGGCCTGGCTCCTCGTTCCGCCACAACCGGCGCGCCCGTTCGACGGCGTTGACCATCGCACCCACACGGCGGTCGCTCGGAACACCGAGCGCCCCCAGCTCGGCGTGTGTGCCCGGGAGCTCTGCGCCGGGACCGATGCCAACCATCACCCGACCTTTGGCGATCAGGTCGAGGGTGGCCAGCGCGTGCGCCAACGAGATTGGGTGTCGCAGCAGCGGCAGCAGGACCGCCGTGCCCAGCGAGACGCGAGTCGTCGCGCCGGCGACGCCGGCGAGGAGGGTGAGGGGTTCGCCGCGTGGACGCGCCAGCAGGGAGTCGCCGGCCCATACCGAGTCGAAGCCGGCATTTTCGGCGTCCCGGGCGGCCTCGATGAGAAAAGCGAGGTCGCTGTCCGCCCAGAGCAGGGCTTCGCGAGACGGGAGCAGAAGCCCGGTTGCGTGTGATTGCTTCGCCATGTTGTCCTTCCTCGTGGTCGATGTCGGAGCGAGACCGAAAGCGCTGACCGCAGTCTCTTAGGCCAGGGCGTTCCGCAAGAACTCGAACTGCCTGGCATTCGCCTTGCGGGCAAGGCCAGTCGGATATGCGTTGAAAGCGTGGACTCCTTCGGGATAGACGGCTACCTCCGCCCGATTGCCGGCCGCGCGCCAGCGCTCGGCCATGAAGAGCGAATCGTCGATCAGGCAGTCCATGGTGCCGACCGTGAACAGCGCCGGAGGCATTTCGCCGACACGAGCGTAGAGGGGCGATATGTCGGGGTCGCGCCGCTGCTCGAAGTCCGCACCCGGGAGAAAGTTGTTGCCGAACCAATGGATGATGGGCGTCGACAGAACCAGGTTGCGGTCGCCCCACAGGATCTGGCTCGGCGTGCCGTTCAGGTCGTAGGCGCCGTAAACCAGGTTGGCGGCGGCGATTCGATTCTTGATGCCGTGCCGGTCACGCAGCCTCAAAAGTGTCACCACGGCCAGGTGCGCTCCAGCCGACTCGCCGCCGATGGCAAACCGAGCCGGAGCAACCAGCAGCGAACTTCCGTGCTCGAGGAGATGGAGCACGGCATCTTCACAGTCGTCAGGGCCGGCCGGGTATGGGTGCTCTGGGGCGAGCCTGTAGCCAATGCTCGCGGCGCAGAGCCCGGTCTCGTTGGCAAGCAGCTTCAACGCGGCGTCCTGCATGTCATGGGCGCCCAGGGTCCAGCCTCCGCCGTGGATGTGGAGGTAGATGCCCGTTGGCTCTTGGTCGGGCCGGATGAGGCGCACTGTTATCGGACCGGCGCGGCCGGCGATTTCGACGTCACGCGCGTCCTCCAGGAACACAGGCGCCGGAAAGATCCCTTTGCCTTCGCGCCTCGCCCGCCGCGAGACCTCGGGTGGGAGCGTGAACACCGGCGGTTGGCCGGCGATGAGGGCCTCGAGCTGGGTGTTGAATGCCCGGGCTTCGTCTATGTCTTCCTGCTCGACGCCGGCGGTGGCCGACTGAACCGTGGACATCGGGCCAAGTGTATTACCGCCTGTGCATCTCGTCAGAGGGCCGTAGCTCGGGCGCCCGAGGGCAACCTCGTGGTCAGCAACGCGGCGATCAGCGAGATTGCCGCTCCGGTCCAGAGGACGGTGTTGAGGCCTTCGCGCACCAAAAGCGCGCCCACGATGGCGCCGGCCACCGATGAGAGATAGATCGGCAGCAATACGAAGTTGAGCGTTGTGGCGCGACGCTCCTCCGGGACGGCGGTGGCCAAGATCGCGAACACCATCGAAATCGCGGTGGCAGTGGCGGCGCCGAGGAAGACCGCGCCCACCGTGAGCCAGACCAGATTCGGCGCCAGCGCCAGCTCGGCCAGGCTGGCCGCGGCCAGCACGCATGCTCCTGCCAGAAGGGGCCGGAAGCCAAAGCGATCGCCGGCAGCGCCGGCAAGCGGTGAGAGCAGCGCCCCCAACAAGGCCGACGCACCGAAGACGATGCCGATCTGCCCCGCGGCGCCAGACGTGCTGCCGACGAGCCTCAGGACCAGAAGCGGTAGGAAAGGGTTCGCGATCTGCTGCGCAAAGTAAGCCAGGCCGAAAACCCCGAAAACGATCAAAGTCACCCGCCCCGTCATCGCCAGGCGCAGGGCGGCAAGCGCGAGCCGCGTCGCCGAACCAGAAGGCCCCGGCGCGCGTTTCCTCTCCCGCGCGAATGCCAGCAACATAACCCCGGCTGCCAGCGATATGGCGGCGTCGAGCGCGAACAGGCTGTGTAGGTTCAGGACGCCGTGGTCGACGAGCCAGCCGCCGGCAACCGGACCGAGCGCGAAGCCGAGCGACGGGGTGACCCCAAAGAGAGAGATGGCGAAGCCAACCCGGCCGTGCGGAGTGACGGCGCGAAGAGCGGTGAGCATCACTCCGGTGTTGCCGAGCTGGAAGCCGACCAGCAGCAACGCGAATGCCGCCTGCCAGCGGTTCTGCGCGAGCCACAGCACGGTAAACACCACCATTTCGACGAATGCGCTGCGCGCGATGATCGGAATTCGTCCATAGCGCTCCGACCAGACGCCCCAGAAGGGCACCAGCGGCAGTCCGAACAGAAAGAACGCCGCGTTCAGATATCCAGTCCAGGCCGGCACCTCGGCCGAAGGCACGCCCACGGTCCCGAGGTAAAGGGGCAAGAACCGAAAGACATGGGCGACGCTGAACGCCTCGATGGTCGAGGTGATCCCGAAGAGAACCAGCAGCGCGATCCACCCCGATGCCCTGGGGGTCGAGGTTGGGGTCGTGCCTGCCGACATGTCAGCGGACTATAAAGGGCCTCAAAACACGCTCCGTCAAGCTGCTTGGGAGCGCTTCTCCGGCGAGGACTGAGTGTTGGGGTTAGAAGAGCCGCGGGGATGCCCCGCGGCTCATCGTTTTAGCTGACTGCGAACTGAGCCGAGTGCAGAGTCGGATCACCACTGACAGTGAAGCTGAGGGCGTACGTCCCGGTTGCCAGTCCGGCCGTGGTCAGGTTGAAGATATATCCGCCGCTGGTGCCCAGCGTGGAGTCAAACCTAAAGTTGTTGTCTGGATTGGAATTACCCGCTGAATCCAGCGTTGCAGGGGAACTCGTCGCCACCAGCGTCAGAGCCACGGCGGTCAGCGTGATGGTCGGCGAGGATTGATCGGCGTTGCCTGAATCGCAGAGGGCGAGCCTTATCGGCACCACTGCCCCGCTGTTGACCGCCTTGGTCTGATCGTAGAGCCAGCAGATTCCATAACCGACCGAGTATGTGACCGATTTGCTCGCCTGGTTGTTGGCCTGATCCGTTCCGACGACGGTGAAGGTCTTCGAGCCAACGGACGCTGTGTCGATGGGGCTGCCGTTGGGCACTGTGCCGACGCACGTGACCGCAGTCGAGTCCGGGTCATTGCATGCGTAGGCGGCAATGACGCTTTGGTTGAGTGTGTATGTAGCGCCATCAGCCGGAGTCGTGATCGAAACGACCGGTGGGGTGGTGTCGAGCAGCGAAATGTCCGCGCTCAGGCCGGTGGTGTCGTAGGAGTAGCTGCCATCAGTCCCGTAGCCGACGGTGAAATCAACCACGTCGCCGGCGTTCAGGTTGAGGCGGCTTGCCCTGTAGCTCTGTGTCGCCAGGTAGCCGGTGACTTCGCCACTCCAGAGTTCCGCACTGTTGGCCAGTACGGCGACGTCGGTACTTGTCATTCCGACATCGTCCCGACCTGTGAAGGTTGCGGCTAAGGCATAAGAGCCGGCGCTTGGTGCCGTCCAGCGGACGATCGCGTTTTGTCCGCTCGGGCCGGGATGGAACGCGAGACCACCTGCAGGGATGGGATTCGTTCCCGCCGGAGCGATGGTGTCACTCGTGCCGTTATGGAAAACATCTGGCTCGACCTGGGTGCTCGAGTAATTCCAGACGTCGACGCCGCTGACCGTCGTCGCCACGGTGTCGAGATTGAATCCCGATCCTCTGCTCGCCGACCAGCCGTAGCTCCAGGCGCCGTTGGGGTTGGACACTGCTGAGAAGTCACCCGCGGCGGTCCAAGACGTGGCCTGCGCCGCCGCGCTGGTTGCTGCCCCGATAACCAGGGCGGCCAACGTCATCACAAGTACACCTAGCGACGCTGACACTCGCCTGAACCGCATCGGATTCCTCCTCCCTCAGCCCTGCGCTGAAATGAGCGCAGTGAGCTTCCCTGATCAGTTAGACGCTCGGACAGGCGATTTCCGTCGATCCACCACGCCGACCGGGGTGCGGCACCTGCTTCCAGATGAAGGCCACGCGGCCGGTGGTGGCAGGGGTAGGGGTGCGATCGAGCAGGTTTGAAGAAGCCGCCGCGGCGGCGTGCACCCTAGCATGAGGTCGCTACCAGCAACACTCGGGGGGGAGGAGAGTTCCGATGAAGGACAAGCAGAAGTCCAGCAAGACCAGCGCCACGACCAAAAAGAGGTACGAGGGATTCACGGCCGAGGAAAAGGCCGCGATGCAAGACCGCGTCCAGGAGATGAAGGTGGAAGGGCGCCGCGGCTCGCGCGCGGACAAGGCGGACGGGGAAGGCGAGGTGCTCGCCAAGATCGCCGAACTGCCGGCGAGGGATCGCGATATGGCCAAGCGGCTCCATGCGCTCATCAAAGCCAGCGCGCCTGCCCTCTCGCCGAAAACGTGGTACGGCATGCCCGCGTACGCCAAGGACGGCAAGATCGTCTGCTTCTTCCAAAGCGCCCAGAAGTTCAAGACGAGGTATGCGACGCTCGGATTCAACGACGCGGCACGCCTCGACGACGGCAACATGTGGCCGACCGCCTTCGCGCTGATGAAGCTGACCCCCGCCGACGAGGCATGGATCGGCGCGCTCATCAAGAAAGCGGCGAGCTGAGGGCTCAGTCGGGGTATTCGTCCTTTCGCCAGGAGCGGGGCTCGGCGGGTTGCACTTTCGGCGTTCGCTCGAGCAGGAAGCTGAAGTAGGGCGCGACGAACGGGTCAGGTGCCGATACGGTGTAGGTGTGGTAGACGGTGCCGTTCTCGCGCGCGAAGGCGATCCAGCTGGGGTTTTCGCGAAGGCCGTCCTTGAGCTCGGCCCCGATCTGGCCCGACCACTCCTGGAGCCAGCCGGGCGGGTTGGCGATCATCTCCTGGACCTCGGGGATCTGCTGCGCTTGCTCCTCAGTCAGCGCGAGCCCGTAGTCGAAGGCGAAGTCGGTGTTGTAGGTCGAGACGTACGGAAACTGCCACCCCATCCGCCGCTTGTAAGCCGACAGTCGCTCGATCGGCGCCCGCGAAAAACAAAGCAGCGTCACATCTCGGTGGCGCATGTGGACGAGAGTGCCGTCGAGCCCGTCGGCCAGGCTGGTGCAGCCAGGGCAGGCGCCGATCGTGTAGTCGGGTCCGAACATGATGTTGTAGGCGAGCAGCTGCGAGCGCCCGTCGAAGAGCTCGGCGAGTGTCTTCTTGCCGTCCTCGGTGTCGAACTCATACCGCTTCTCAACCGGGACCCAGGGAAGTTCGAGACGCTTTCTCCTGATCTCCTCGTTCCGCTCCGCATGCTCGGACTCGAGCTTGGCGAGCTCGTCCCGGGCTGCCTGCCATTCTTCGCGGGTTCCGATCTTGTGATCGGGCATCTCGTGTACCTCCTGAAGACTTGCCGCCGACCTTCCGCATGTTGAGCTGAGAATATCTCGTGCCAGCCGAGCCTTCCGATGGGCCTGCAGCTGCCTCCGGTCCTGCGACCGGTCGGGCGCTTCAACTTTTTAAGGACTGGTTCTGGCGCCCGCCGCGTCCGCATGGCGAAACGATCGTCGACCGCCGTGTCAGTCCCCTCGAGCTTCTCTACGACCTTGCCTACGCCACCGTCATCGCGCAGGCGGGAAATCACCTGGCTGCGCACCTCTCGGCGAACGGACTGTTCGAATTCGCGGTCGTCTTCTCGCTGACCTGGATCGCCTGGGCCAACGGATCGCTGTATCTCGAGTTGCATGGCGGGCTTGACGGAAGGACTCGCACATATTTCTTCCTTCAGATCGGCATTCTCGCCATCCTCGCCGTTTATGCGGCCGACGCAGGCGTCGGAGGCAAGGGTTTGGCGATCGCTTACACGGCATTCCTGGTCGTGATGACCTGGCTCTGGTACGAGGTCCGGCGGCAGGATGCCCGCCTCCATCCCGAGTTCCTGGCTGACACCGGGCGCTATGTCGTGGCGATGGCGGTTTCGGTCGTCGTGATCCTCGTCAGTGCCTTCTTGCCGGCAGAGCTGCGACTCGTGGTCTGGGCGATCTTCACCGTTGCGTGGGTATTCCTGCTCATGCTTTTCGGACGTTCCCGCGTCGGCCTGGGCCGAGGCATGGCTCCCACCGATTCGCTGGTTGAGCGTTTCGCCACGATCACGATCATCGTGCTGGGCGAGGTTGTGTTCGGCGTCGTCGACGGACTATCTCAGTCGAAACACGATGTCACGACAATCTCGACTGGCCTGATCGCTTTGGCGGTCGGCTTCGGGTTCTGGTGGATCTACTTCGACGTCGTCGGAGGCAAATTACCGAAGCCGGATGGTCCCGCCCTCGCCAGCTGGATGCTGAGTCACTACCCAATCACTCTTTCGATTGCGGCCGCGGGAGCGGGGATGGTCAGCCTGATCGAACACGCGCATGACGGGAGCACTCCCGCGTCGACTTCATGGCTCCTGTCCGGAGCGGTGGCGGTGGGTTTGGTGTGCTTGATCCCGACGTGGAGAGCCCTGGCGGATTCGAGCCGGCTCGTATCGGTCTACCGACCGCTTTGGATCGCGACGGTCGCAGGAGCAGTGACGAGCGTGATCATCGGCTGGGCCCGACCGGTGCCGTGGCTGCTCGCACTTCTGCTGGTGGTTGTTCTGGGGCTGGTCTGGGCCGTCGCCGTGCGCTGGTTTGCGCTCGCCGGCATGTGGGGCCCAGACCGATCGGAAGCCCAGCGCTAGCATCGATGAGCGCGTATGACGCCGGCGGCCTGGCAGAACTTCTACGTGATGGTCGGCGGCGCCGCGGCCGCCCTGACAGGCCTCCTTTTCGTCCACGTCGCTGCACTCATGACCGTCATCCAGACGATGAGGGGGGCTGGTTGAGGACGTCGCGCAGTTTGCGGGCGAAGGCTTCAGGTTGGCCGGGGTATCCGGAATCGGCGCCCATGAAGCCGCCGTGATGGCTGGGGAACACCGTCGCCCGCTGACCGAGGTAATTGGGCGGTCGCCACCGACGTCTTCATATGAGTATCGACTTCTCCCGGGTTGAAAACTCATCGGACTCTACGCCCCGGCGTGGCTGTTAAGCCGAGCTGAGCACGGCCGCCGACTGATCTCGCTGCTTGACTTTCGGATCAGACCGTCCCCACATTATTTCGTCCCACGAATGGGGCGTGGGTAGAGGCGCGTGTTGCTGGGAGTGGTTGGTGATGGGCAAGAATCGACTTCGTTTGCATTGGGGCGTCGCCCTCGGCGCTGGTTTCAGCCTGATCTCGACGCTCGGCGGTGCGGTCGCCGCCGGCGATGACGGTTCGGCAGCCGTGCCCAGGTTCGCCAAGATCGACCCGAGCGTTTTCGAGTCAACAGGACAGCATGCGGAGTTCGTGCCCGCGGCGCTGAGCACACAGCCCGTGACGGTCGTGCTCGAGCTCTCCGGCTCGCCGGTTGCGGTGCAGGACGCAGACGCCCAGCGCCACGGCACCAAGCTGAGTGACGCAGACAAGCAGGCGGTCCGGCAGCAGCTCGCCGCGCAGCAGGACCAGCTGCACGGACAGCTCGCGAACGCGAATGCCCAGGTGGTCGGCCAGATGCAAGACGCCTACAACGGCATCCAGGTGACCGTTCCGGAGAGCAACATCGTCGAGCTGGCGAGCCTCCCGGGCGTCATCGCGATCCACTCGGTGCAGACGTTCGAACCCTCGAACGTGAACGGAGTTCCGTTCGTCGGCGCACCCCAGGCCTGGCAGAGCTTCGGCCTCACGGGCGCCGGAATCAAGGTCGGCATCATCGACACGGGCATCGACTACACCCACGCCGACTTTGGAGGTCCCGGCACGGTCGCCGCCTGGAACGCGGCGAAAGCCACGAGCACCGCGCCTGCCAACCCCGCCTTTTTCGGGCCGGCAGCGCCGAAGGTCAAGGGCGGGTTCGATTTCGCGGGTGACGCTTACAACGCGCAGAACCCCACTTCTGTGCCGGTGCCCGACCCCAATCCTCTCGACTGCAACGGCCACGGCAGCCACACCGCGGGATCTCTGGCCGGCTTCGGCGTGCTGAGCACCGGGTCGACGTTCAGCGGACCCTACAACGCCTCGACCATCGCGTCCCACTCCTGGAACGTCGGTCCCGGCGTGGCGCCGCAAGCCGACCTTTTCGCTTACAGGGTGTTCGGCTGCGCCGGCTCGAGCCAGGTCGTCGCGCTGGCGATCAACCGCGCTGTGAGCGACGGCGTCAACGTCATCAGCATGTCGCTGGGCTCAGACCTCGGCGGCACCACCGACCCGACCTCGGTCGCGGCGCAGAACGCGTTCAATGACGGAATTGCGGTCGTCGCCTCGGCCGGCAACGCGGGCCAGAACGCCTACGTCGTCGGCTCGCCGAGCGCGGCCAACGGGGTGCTTTCGGTGGCGGCGGTCGACGGCAGCACGCCCACCCTGCCCGGCGCGATTCTCAACCTGACCAGCTCCGGCGGCGTCGCGCAGAGCCCGGTGCGGGCGATCGACGCCAACGGCGCAGCGCTTCCGAGCGGCACGTTCAAGGTCAAAGTCCTGCGCAACGCTGACGGATCGGTGTCGCTCGGCTGCAACAAGGCCGAGTACGCGGGAACGGCGGGGATGGTGGTGGTCACGACGCGAGGCACGTGCGCGCGCGTGGCCCGAGCCGTCTTCGGTGACGAGGCAGGCGACGCAGCCGTCGTGATGATCAACAACTCCGCTGGCTTTCCGCCCTTCGAAGGGCCGATCACGCAAAACCCGGACACGGGTGAGCAGCACAAAGTCACGATTCCGTTTCTGGGAGTGCGCAACCTCGCCGCAGACAAGGCAGCGGTGCTCGCCGCCGATGGCGGCACGGTGTCCCTCGCTTCCACCAGCGTGACCAACCCTGGCTACAAGCTCGCGGCGAGCTTCACGTCAGGTGGGCCGCGCAGCCCTGACTCCGCACCGAAGCCTGATGTCTCGGCTCCCGGTGTCAGCGTCGGATCGGCCGGCATGGGCACCGGCGACCAGGCCGCATTCATGTCTGGCACCTCTATGGCCTGCCCGATGACCGCGGGCATCGCCGCGCTCGTCAAGCAGGCGCACCCCACCTGGACGGGCGCTCAGATCAAGGCCGCGATCATGAACACGGCCGACCCCACGGCCGGCCACATCGCCGCGGGATACAACGTGCGCATCGAGGGCACGGGCGTGGTCCAGGCCCAGCGCGCCGTCAACTCGACCGTGATCGCGACGACGAGTGACGCCCTCGATTCGATCGCCTTCGGCTACGTCCCCGGCTCCGGCGACCACACGGCCCAAAAGACGTTCAGCCTCACCAACTACGGTACGACCAGTGCGACCTACAACCTCTCGGTGGTCTCGAACGGTTCCCTTCGCGGCGCTGCCATCAGCGTCACGCCTGGCAGCGTCTCGATCGCCGCTGGAGCAGCCGCCGACGTCCAGGTATCGCTGACCATGTCCGCGGCCGCCTTGGCCGCCCTTCCCAGCGACGACACGTTCGCGGTCGGTCCCGGTGGGGTCGTCACTGTGCGCGGCACCATCGTCGCTACGCCCGCGGCCGGCGATCCCGCCGACCACCAGACGCTGCGAGTTCCGTTCCTGCTCGTCCCCCGAGGCCTGTCCAACGTGGCGGCCGGCGCGCCGAGCAAGTTCAGCAACCTCACACCCGTCTCCTCGACCTTCACCGGCACACCAGGGAACACGATCTCGGCGACCCTTCCGCTGACCAACACGGGGATCCACACAGGGACCGCCGACCTGTATACGTGGGGCATCTCCGAACCGATGGACAACGGGCTGCCGAACGATGTGCGCGACGTCGGCGTGCAGGTCGTTCCCGGAACGGCTCTGGGATCCACCGCGAAGGACCGGGGCCTCGTGTTCCTCATCAACACGTGGGGCCAGGCGGCCAATCAATCGGTCAATGAGTTCGACATTCCCGTCGACACCAACGGCGACGGGGTGCCCGACTTCGTCATAGTCGGGGCCGACCTCGGCGCCGTCCTGACCGGCTCGATCAACGGCGTGTTTGCTTCCTTCACGATCAACGCCCGCACGCACGTGATCGTCGACGCTTTCGTCGCCGACGCACCCATGAACGGCTCGACCATCGAGCTGCCGGCGCTGGCCAAGGACCTCGGCCTGTCTCAGCGCGAGGATGGCGTGGGACCCGTGAAGAAGCAGGGCATCACGTACCGCGTGGTCGCGCGATCGTTGAAGCCGGGCGGGTTCACCGACGTCACAGGCTCAGCTTCGATCAACCCGTTCAGCCCGTCGGTCTCGAGCGGCGATTTCGCCACCCTCGGACCCGGCGGCGCGACGAGCTTCACCCTGACTGTCGATACCGACCAGCAGAAGGCGCAACCCGCCCTTGGTTGGCTCGTGGCCTCGATCGACGACGCCAATGGAGCTCCGCAGGCGGACGAGGTGGCGGTGCCAGGCTGATTACCAACACGAGATGATTCGGGGCCGGCCCGTGCCGGCCCCATTGATTCGGCCCGTCAAAAACGGCCCAGGATCGGGATCCGAAGTGCCAGGACGTAGTTGAGCTGAATCAGAATGATCAATGCGATGCTGACCCATGTCGGAAATATCAAGCACAGCAATGTCGCGCCGGCATATAGCGACTGGGCGATCAAAATGCGTCCGCGCATCAACAACGCGAGGTCGTGGGTGTCCTCCTCCCTGAAAAGGTGGGCGCGGAGGCCGTACTCGAGACTCGCCAGCAGGGCCGCGCCGAGCAGCACGATGTTGAGCCAGTATTCGATCAGTGCGACCCTAAGCCAGTAGTAACGGGCCAGCAGCAGGGTCGAGAACGGCACCATGGTCACGGCGAACAAGAACACAAGGTGGATCCAGGCGTAGTTCCGATTGCTGCGCCCGAGCTGACCCAGCTGGGTGCCCTGTCCTAACCAGAAGACCCCGAGTGTCACGAAGCTCATCGTGTAGACGAGGGCGTTCGGAGCGAGCCTGCGAATCGCCTCCCACAGCTGGCCCTCTGTAGTCGCGTTCCGTTCAAGGTCGGCACCACGAGCCCGAGGACGAGCAGTGTCATGCCCACCGAGAAGATTCCATCCGAGATGCCCGACAGCCGATCCGGACTGGTGCCGGACAGATCGGCCAAACGACGTGGGGGTCCCGGCTGCCGGCTCACGGCGCCAAGGATGCCAGAGCTAGCTTGAGGCTGCGTAAATGAGCGCTAGGCGCTCGTCTTGTCTAGCCGCTGCAGAAGCGTGTGCGCGGCAAGCTCAATCTCCTTGTGACGCCACTCGGCCGCCCTGTATTGGCAGGCGATCAGCCCGGTTCGATGGACGCGGCGAAAATCGCCATAGATGAACGCGTATCGGCTCTTGGTCTCGTCATTCGCTTCCTCGTTGAGGCCAAGGTGCCATTCGGCGTACTCGTCCCATTTGTGGCCTTCGAGGAACGCATTCTCGTCGGCCGCTTTCGGCTGAACTTCGCCCCAGTCACTGTCGAGAACGTACTGGCGTGCGTCGATCAGTCGACGGGCGTGAGCGATTGCGCGCTCATTGACGGAATACGAGGCCATGAAATCAGTATGCGGAGGCCCCAGGACCAACGCAACGTCGCGGGTGGCCGGTATCTCTGGAGTAGGTCAGGGGCCGGCCGCCGCGCGCCGGCGGTGGAACATGCCCGGCACGAAGAGTCCGAGGAGGGCTCCTCCTGCCGGCAGGAGCAGCCCGAGCGCGTTCGCGGGATCGAGGATGGCGCCCTGCTGGAGCAGGAGCCCAAGGCCGAGGCCCGCGACCAGGCCCACGACCATGCCGACCACGCGGGCGGAGCCGCTCGGGAACTGAAGAGTGGTCGCCACCAGCCCGATGACGCCGAGGAGAAGGGCGATCAAGCCCAGGATCCCGGCCCAGGTCGTCAGCACGGCGACGTCATCGACGATGACCAGGATCGATCCGTCGCAGGTGGTGCTCGTCCCCGCCACCGACAGCACTCGCGTGTACCGGTCGTAGTCTGCGATCAGGTACGGGCCCGCGGATCCGGTTGGGCTGTTGCCTTGCCGATCCAGGAGCGGCAGGCCGATACCGAACAGGAGCACCTTGAGCTGCGCGGACTTCTGTACGGTCGGCGCTTTACCCGACCCGTTTATCACGTCCGCGTCCTTCACATGCCAGACGGTTGCCGTTGTCAGGTCGATCGCTCCCGACCTGGAGGCAGTGGCCGTCGCCGTGCAGCCGCCGTTCACGCGCGCCTGTCCCGTCATCGGGGCGAACAGAAGGCTGATCAGCACGATCAGCCACGCGCAGGACGCGCGTAGCACCACCGTCCGCTGATTCATATTCACATTTCTATAACGCCCGGGCCCTACCCTCTAACCAAAGCCTCCTCTAAACACTTCTCATGAACTACTCGGTCGAAGGTCTGGTGACGGCGGGGATGATCCGGTAGTCCGCCTGGAATACGAGGTTGTGTAGGTCGCCGGTCGCGATGGCACGTAGGATCGGAAGCTGATCGCTCGCGTCATGGACGCTCAATACATTCAGGGGCCAATCGCCCACGGTCCCTCCCCGCAGGTGTGGGTGGTGGAACGAGGCGCCGAAATACGCATGAAGCACGATCGGAGCCACGCGCACCATCTGTTGCTCAGGCCAGGTGAGTTGCCAGGTTGCACTCATTCCGCCGTCTGCTGAACGCTGGAGACCCGTCTCGCTGACGGTTCCTGAGTCCAGGAGCAAGTCCGTGTTCACCTCGGTGAGCGCTTGACGTGCGACCGGCGACAAGAAGTCGACCTCCCGTGCGAAAACGGCTTCTTTGTCCCGGCGGCTCACGGCGCCGCCGTGCACACCATCCCTGAGATCGATGAAGTGACGCATGAGGCTCGTGAGGTGTGCCGGGACCATCAGGCGTTGCGAGCCGGTACTTGCGACTGACCCGACACCGATCTCTGTAAAAGACGATTGATGTCGCTCGGCGAGATGATTCCGACCAGCCGCCCTGCATCGATGATCAATGTGCGCCCTTCGCTGCAGCCCTCGGGGAGCCCCAGCAGCTTGGTGACGAGGTCGGCCGGGCTGGCTGTGGACACCTTGTCGAGCGGACAGATGATCTGCTTGATCAGGGTCGTCGGGCGAGCATCCGGCGCTACGCTCTTGAGCGCTGTCAGGGTCAGGAGTCCGCTGAGCCGTCCGGCCGCGTCATGGGTTGGGAATGTCGAGTGGCGGGAGGCCAGCACGTAGCCATGTAGTGCGTCGTCGACACTGATGTCGTCGGGTGCCTGAACGGGATTGGGCGTCATGACCTGGGCCACGGTCAAGCCGGACAGCGCTTGTCGAATCAGGCCGCCGACTTCTTCGGAGCGAGCGGCGCTCAGGAGGAACCAGCCGAGGAAGACCGACCAGACTCCCCCAATCAGGCTGCCCGCGAACACGAAGGTGGCCAGCCCGTATGCAATCAATAGGTAGGCGAAGCCCATCCCGATCCGGGCGGCGATACTGGTGGCTCGCAGCCGATCGCCAGTACGGAGCCAGATGAGCGACTGCAGCAACCGGCCACCATCCAGCGGGAAGGCTGGGACCAGGTTGAACAGTCCGAGCGAGATGTTGATGTAGCCCAGCCACGACAGGGTTACGGCGAAGAGGTTTGGGTGTGCGCCGCCGCCAACCGCGATCGCAACGAGATAGAACACAACGCCCAGCACCAGGCTGGTAAGCGGGCCGACAAAGGTGATCAGGGCTTGCGAACCGGGCGAGTTGGTTTCGCTGCTGAAGCGGGAAACGCCGCCGAACAGCCAGAGCGTGATCCCCTCGACTTTGACGCCGCGCCGCACGGCAACAATGGAATGCGCGAGCTCGTGAGCCAGCAAGGAGGCGAGGAACACGAAGGCCGACACCACGCCGGCGGTCCAGTAGGCGCTGGAAGTCTCGCCCGGAGCCGCCGACGGCAGGATTCCGGTGGCGAGACTCCACGCGATCAGGGCGGCTACGGCCAGGAGGCTCCAGTTGAACCCAACGTGTATGCCGAAGATGCGGCCGAGGCTGATGTTCTCGTTCATGTCGCGTCCAGGATGAGCCAAGCGCGGGTTGGGTGCATCTGTCGCTTGACTGGTTCGGATGTCCAGTCGTTTGACAGAAGATGCCGCGCCGTACGGGCTGCCAGGCTGCGATGGTCGCAAGCCATCTCTTTACAAAAGGAGCGTTGACATGGTCTCGTCACGCACAAACGGCAATGACTCGGGGGATCGCACGGCCGATGCGGTATCTCGGAACACTACCGAGCAGGTCGACAAGGCGAACGCGAGCGGTCGCACCCCGGTCGTTTTCGTGCACGGCCTGTGGCTCCTCCCGGGCAGCTGGGATCGCTGGGCCGCCCTCTTCGACCAGGCCGGCTACGCGCCTGTTTCGCCAGGATGGCCCGACGACCCCGAGACCGTCGAGGAAGCCAATGCGCACCCTGAAGTGTTCGCCCGCAAGTCGGTTGGACAGATCGCCAACCACTACGCCGAGGTGATCGGAGGGCTGAAGAAGAAGCCTGCCGTGATCGGGCACTCATTTGGTGGACTGATCACCCAGATCATCGCTGGGCGCGGCCTTTCCGGGGTCTCGGTGGCGATCGACCCCGCCCCGTTCCGCGGCGTGCTGCCGCTCCCGATCTCGGCCCTGAAATCGGCGTCGCCCGTGCTTGGCAACCCGGCCAACCGCAATCGGGCCGTACCACTCACCTTCGAACAGTTCCGCTACGGGTTCGCCAATGTCGTCGGCGAGGACGAGGCCAAGGAGCTGTACGAAACTTTCGCGGTCCCCGGGTCTGGCGAGACTGTTTTCCAGGCTGCTGCCGAGAACCTCAACCCCTGGACTGAGGCCAAGGTCGACACCAAGAATCCCGAGCGCGGTCCGCTTCTGATCATCGAAGGCGCCAAGGACCACACCGTCCCATTGGCGGTTGCCGAAGCCGCATACCAAAAGCAGAAGCGCAACCCGGGCGTCACCGAGATCGTCGAGCTTCCCGACCGCGGGCACTCGCTGGTGATCGACGCGGGCTGGCGCGAGGTGGCCGATATTGCGCTCGCATTCGTGAAGCGCTTCGTGAAGTAATTTCACCGGCACCCGGGTCAAGTCGGGTGCCGCAATTCATGTCAGCGCTGCCCGACCTAGACTTGCAGCCGGGTGGCCCAGGGGAAGTCCGCGACTCGCCTGTTTGGGCGCGAGCGCGAGATCGCGTTCGTCCAGGATCTGATCAATCGCGCCGGCTCGGCCGGGAGCTCGCTGGTGGTGCGCGGCGAGGCGGGCATCGGCAAGTCGGCGCTTCTGGCGGAGGCAGCCTCACGGGCGCGCGAGCACGGAATGCTTGTGTTGACCACGGCGGGCGCTCAATCAGAAACGCATTTGCCATTCGCCGCTCTCCACCAGCTGCTTCGCCCTGTGCTGGGCGGAATGAGCGGTCTGGAACCCATACAACGGGCTGCCCTCAGTTCCGCCTTTGGACTGACTGACTCGGTGGCATCGAACCCATTCATGGTCGGGCTGGCGGTCCTCGAGCTCATCGCAGAAGCCGCCACCCGGGCGCCAGTCTTCATCGTCGCGGACGAGGCCCAATGGCTTGATCCTTCGTCCTGCCAGACGCTCGCCTTTGTCGCGCGACGAATCGAGGCGGAGCCGATCGTCATAGCGTTTGGGGTCAGGGACGGGCTCGACAACCACATCGACGGGACGGGAATTCCCGAGCTGCGCCTTGACGGCCTTGACGAGGAGTCGTCGAGGGCGTTGCTCGATGCAAATACCCCCCGCCTGTCAGCTCAAGTTCGGACCCTGGTGCTCGACTACGCGGCCGGTAATCCTCTTGCCCTGCTCGAGCTGCCGACCGCGCTTGACACTGACGTCACACATGTGGGGACTCCGCTTCCGCTTAGCCAGCGCCTCGAGCGTGCTTTCAGCGCGCGGATCTCAGGTCTACGCCCGCCACTGAGCACGCTGCTGCTGCTCGCGGCCATCGATCCCGAAGGAACGCTGGCCGAGTTCCTGCAAGCGGGCCAGTCGATCGCGCGAACATCTCTCTCCATTGATTCGTTCGCACCGGCGCAGACGCAGCGGCTCATCGTGATCGACGACGAACGGGTCCGATTTCGGCATCCGTTGCTTCGCTCGGCCGTCTACCAGGCGGCCGGCGAGGGCGAGCGGAGGCAAGCTCATGCCGCGCTTGGGGACGTTCTGGACAGCGACCCGGATCGGCGGGCGTGGCACAGGGCGGCAGCCGCCGTGGGTCCGGACGAAAGTCGTGCTCAGGACCTCATCACCGCAGCGGCAAACGCGGAACGGCGAGGGGCGCTTGACGTGGCTGTGGCAGCGTTGGATCGGGCGGCAGCGTTGTCGGTAGATCCGCGCCGGCGAGCCACGCGGTTGGTGGAAGCGGCCGAGATCGCGCTCGGAGCCGATAGGGGCCAAGAAATCGCTGCAAGGCTTCTCGCGTCCGTCAACCTCGCCGATCTCGACCCAGCGCGCCGGGCGCTGTTTGCCTGGCTCCGGGACGTTTATGGCCCTTCATGGTCCGGCTCCGAGCAGACTCGTTCATTCGTGCATGCGGCTGACGAGGCCAGATCGTCCGGAGATTCACTGCTCGCGCTGAGGCTTTTCTCGCAGGCTGCACTCCGCCTCTGGTGGACTAATGTCGACCGCCAAACTCGAGAGCTTGTGGTCGACGCTCTGGACCGACTAGAGGTCGAGCGCGACGACCCGCACAGGCTCATGTCTCTCGCGTTGGCAGCACCTGTCGAGCGCGGGGCGATCTTGCTTGAGCCGGTGAGGCGTCTGGCGGCTGAGCCGGTAACGGACGCAATGACCGCTGCCGTACTCGGGCAGGCTGCGCAAGCGCTCGGGATCTTCGATCTCGCCCATCGGATGTTCTCGTCAGCCATACCCATTCTGCGCCGGCAGGCGCGGCCTCTCTTGCTGGCCCAGGCCCTCACCGAGCAAGCCTGGGCGGCGGTCCACCTCGGCAATATTGCCTCCGGTTTGCCTGTGGCCCATGAGGCGGTCGACCTTGCCGTTGAAATCGGGCTGTACCGTTGGGCGCCGGCGGCACGTCTGGCGGAAGCAACTCTCACCGCCTTGCGCGGCGACTTCGAGGGCGCCGAGTCGCTGGCCGCGGAAGCGGAAAGCGTCTTGTTGCCAATGGGCGCCAATCCGCTGCTGGCGCTGGTTGAGCTGGCGCGAGGACGCAATGCACTCCTGCGCGGCGACTACTCGGTGGCGTTCGAATATCTCAGCCGCATCTTCAATCCAAAAGACACCGCTTATCACATGTACGTCCGGTTTTGGGTTGCCGCGGATCTGGTCGAGGCGGCGATTCAAAGCGGTCACGAGCAAGAAGCGCGAGATGCGGTCGCGATGCTCGAGCCGCTCGCCGCACAGTCGCGGTCTCCGGCGCTCGAGATCGGCTTGAGGTTTGCGCGGGCCCTGATCGCCCCGGACGGAGAAGCTGAGGCGTTGTTTCAGGCCGCGATCAATGAGGACACCAGCCTCCCGCTGATGGTCGCTCGTGGCCAGCTCGCCCATGGCGTCTGGCTCCGACGCCAGCGGCGGGTCGCCGAGTCACGTGCGCCGCTGCGCGCCGCCCGAGATGCATTCCAGGCGATGGGCGCCACACCGCTGGCCGAGCGCGCCCGCCGCGAGTTGCGCGCGTCCGGGGAACACAGTCCTCGTCGTTTGCCGAGAGCTTCTGATCGCCTCACACCTCAAGAGCTTCAGATCGCTCAGATGGCCGCCTCCGGGATGTCCAACCGCGAGATCGGACAGAGCCTGTTTCTCTCGCACCGCACCGTCGGCTTTCACCTTTATCGGCTCTTTCCCAAGCTCGGCATCACCTCGCGCAACCAGTTGCGCGGGGCGCTCGAAATCGAGGAGATGACCGCCTAGCAGGCGGGACTTGGAGCCATCGGCTTCGCGACGCGCGCAGCGGATCGCAGGCCAATTCCTCTGACGATCAGCATCAACCCGAAGAGGACAAGCCAGAACCCGAGGAAGATCGTAAGGAAAAAGAGAGACGACACCGGAAAAATCACCACCACCCCGCCGGCGACGATGCTGAGGATGCCGGTGATCGCGATCCACGGCCGCCACCGGATCTCCGAATGTCCGATTGCGAGGAACAGCTCGATGACACCAAGCGCAATCCAGTAGATGCCGACCAGGGTCGCAAGCACCAAGAGCGTCAAGCCCACGTGACCCAACAGATAGATCGCAACCACGAAAGAGAAAACGGACAAGAGCGCGATCAGGGCCCGAAGCCATCCGTTTTCGTTCGGAACCGCAAACGCGAAGACGAACTGGTAGACCGCGCCCACCAATAGCTGTGCCGCAAAGATGATCGCGATCACCACCAGCGTTGAGCTTGGCCACGCGACCGCTATGACGCCGGCCACCAGTGAGGCGACACCGTAGGCCACGATCCATCCCCACGCGCTCCCCAGCCGTGCAAGCATCGCTGTCATTTCGCCACCCCGCGTCGTATCCATGGGTTCCTCCTGGTCACCCCCGATCGCCGGCACCGTGACCCATTGTTCCGACCAGGCGACGGGTTCGCTTCAGTCATACGACTGGTTTCACGCAGACTGCGTGCGGCGCTCCTGGCGCTTCCGTCAATCTGAAAGGAAATGAACCTCCCGGTGCGACCGCTCGCTCCGTTTGTAGACCCATTCAGGGTGCCGCCACGGCGGGTCATCAAGACGGCGGCGCGACTGACGGTCCGCCTCGAAACCGTGAGCCACCGCTTTCATCGCGACATGCCGCCGTCGCCTGTATGGGCCTACGACGGCCTTCTCCCGGGCCCAACCATCGAGGTCGATCGAGGAACGCCGGTGGAGGTGCTGTGGGAGAACCACCTCAATGGCAGGCTGCCGGTACTCGCCACACGGTCCTCCACCCATGCCGTGGATGGGATTCCGGTCCAGTGCCTGCCAGGCCGCGGCGACGGCGTCCCTGATCCCGACGCAGCCGCAATCAGTGGATACGCGGTGGTTCACCTGCACGGCGCGGTGACCCATGCCACCAGCGACGGCTGGACCGAAAACCTGATGGCGCCGGGCCAGCACACGCTCGACACGTATCCGAACGATCAGCGCGCTGCATTGCTTTGGTACCACGACCACGTAATGGGGATCACGCGCTACGACCTCAACGCGGGACTTGCAGGCCTTTGGATCATTCGGGACGGCCGGGAGCGTGAGCTGGAGCTGCCGGAGGGCCCGCCCTATGAGCTGCCTCTCGTGCTGACTGATCGAAATTTCGACACTGCGCCAGACGGAAGCCTGAACGGAGTGCTGCTGCACAAGATCGATCCGGAAGTGATGGAGTGCTTCAGCCCATTCACCGTCGTCAACGGTGTGATCTGGCCACGGGTCGAGGTCGAGCCGACCACGTACCGCTTCCGCGTCTTGAACGGATCGAACGCGAGGACGTATCGGCTCGTGCTTACACGTGAAGGCCGGCCGAACAACGATCGGATCACCCAGGTCGGGACGGATGGTGGGCTGCTGGCCGCGCCCGTTCAGCTGCCTGCTCAGGGTCTGGTCCTGGCCTCGGCCGAACGAGCCGACATCCTCATCGACTTCTCCGATCTCGATGTCGGAACCGACCTGACGCTGTTCAACAACGCGCCCGCTCCCTTCGACGGCGCCTTCGCCGACCCCTCGACCGCCGGCACGGCAAATCTGGAGGGCCTGCTGCCTTACCCGGAAGTGCTTCGCTTTCACGTCATCGACGGCAATCGTGGTGGTCGGCGGCCGCCGGTCGTGCTGGCGACGGACTTCAGGCGCCCGGTCCCGGAAGATCTGACCGGCTGCACGGTTCGGGCGATTGCGCTCGTGGAGCAGGGGAGCAGTCGCGAAGGGGAAACCTCCATGCTGACCATGCGCGAGCTCGTCGAGGCTGCGCCGTCGGATAACCTGGTGATCACCCTCGTCGAAGAGAATCAGACCACCCGCTGGCGAACGGTCGCCACGAGGTTCGAGGACAAGACCAACTTCTTTCCGGTACTCCACCAGCCGGAGATCTGGCGCCTCATCAACCTGACCCAGGACACGCATCCAATCCACGTGCACGTCGAGAGTTTTCAAATCCTGAACCGGCGACCCGCCGCTGTGGAGACGCCCCCGGGCGGCATCACCGACACCGGCACCAGAGCAACAGTGCGCATCGGCCAGGATGTGGAAGACGGGATCCCCCACGCTCTCGACGCAAACGAGCTCGGCCTCAAGGACACTGTTCGGGTCAACGCGAACGAAGTCGTCGACATCCTCGTGCGCTTCGATACCTTCGCCGGGCGATACATGTACCACTGCCACATCCTCGAGCACGAAGACCACGACATGATGCGGCCCTTTGTGGTGATGCCCGCAGAGCTGATGCCCTTCATGTGACTTAAGTCCAGAGGGGTGACGACAGAGCCACGGAAGCCGGGCACGAGGCACGTTGCCGACAGCGTGCCCGGAATCTACGTGGTACTGCGTCTAGCTTCCTTCGACGACCTCGTGGATGCGGTTGGCGACCAGCCCGTGCGCCTCCTGGTGCACGCGAATTGCCGCGTCTGCGGTGGGCGCCTCGACGAGGCAGAACGCCTTGTGTTCCTTCTCATCGACCCAATACTTGACGTACTTGACGCCGTACGCGTCCTGCTTGGCCAGGTCCGCTTCGTGGGCGTGCGCGACGTCCGCGGCGGTCGCTCCATCGGGGAGCTGTTCGTGGATGTCTATGTACAGTGGCAAGGTCAAACCTCCTGGGTGAACTTCGGGCTGCCGCCAACAAGGGCTCGCGACTTGCCCTGTTCCGCGAGAGCGAGCAGGTTTCGCACCCCGCGGCCGGCGAACATGGGCATCATGAGCCACGTCATCCGACTCATCGCCGGCCCGAGGCGGAGGATCGGGCTCGTGATCGAAAGTTGCGTCATGGCATAGGTGACGCGCGACCCGCCGGCCGCCGGCGTGATCTCATACCTATGCGTGTAAGCAGCGGTCATGGGATTGCCCTCGCCGGCCATCGCTTGAGTTGTGAACTCGAACGTTTGCGGCCGATCGGCGACCGTGACCGTAGAGCGATCTGACCAGTGCCTTCGAGACATGGGGATCGTGCCGGTGCTGGAGAAACTGGTGCCGACCGTCGCCGGTCCCGGCGGCGAGTCAAGCGAGACGAGGCGGAACTCTCGGCTCTGGCGCGCTCCTCCCCAGTCGATGTGGCTCGGCAGATCGGCGAGCAGGTCGTAGACCGCCTCGGGGGTCGCTTTGCAGAACCGTGAGATCTGTAGATGCGGCAGTTGCTGTTCCATACGACGCAGCCTAGGTCCGCTCGTTCAGGGCCACATCAACCGTTCGGTCGATTTATTGCTCAGAGGAAGAGTCGATAAGGTCGTGCTCAAAGGCGAAGAGCGTGGCGCCCGCACGAGTGTTGACGCCGATCTTTCCGTACAGGTTGATGACGTGAGTGTGCACCGTGGCCGAGGAGACGTGGAGCTCGCGTGCGATCTGCTTGTTCGCCAGTCCACGCGTGATCGCCCTGATTACGTCCACCTCGCGGTCGGTGAGCCCGGCCGGCCAGGTCGGGCTCGATCTTCCTTTCTGCCGAGGCTGACCGGCGGCCGACAGCACAGCGTCGACTGCTCGGGGGTCGAGCCGCCGAGCCGCAACCCCATCATGCAGCTGCTGCGTCACCGTCGCGGGTGTGACCGCCGCCCTCCAAGCGCGATCCTCGCTCATCGCCTCGTATATCTCCGCGACCGCCAGCAGACGGGCGGTGAATGGCAGTGCGTTGGCGCGCAGCCCGACGTGATATCCGGAGCCATCGAGGCGCTCGTGATGGAGACCCGCGATGGTCGCGGACGCCCGCAGCGGGCCGGCGAGGCTCAGGATGCGCTGGGTGTGGTACGGGTGAAGGCGAACCCGCTCCCACTCGGATGGATTGAGCGGACCGCGCTTGATCCACACCCGATTGGGCACGCTCACCATGCCAAGGTCGTGGACCTGCGCCGCTCTCCGTACGGTGACAGCGTCGTCCGCGCCCAACCCTGCGTTCAACGCGGCAGCCTCAGCGAGCCGCGCAACCCGCGTCGAGTGCCCCCGCGTGTAGGGCGAGGCCAGATCCACGAAATCCGCGAGCGCCCGGCTGATTTCGTCCAGGTGGGAGGACCCGACGCGCCGATGCGGCTCCGGCTCCGCGCTCAAGACTTGATCCCACACAGAATCCAATGACAGCCTGGGCAAAAGATCGTGGCTGTTCTGCAGCCAGAGCCTTGCCAGCTCAGGGTCGAATTCCGTACCGCTGCGCTGGCGGACGACCCCGTCCGCGACCTCGGCGCCTCCGGCCTGGTGATAGATCTGGGCCACATGGACCAGGTGCACGAGGCGTGAGGTCGCGGAAAGGCCTTCGGCACTCGGCAGGGACGTGAAGACCTTGCCGTCCCATCGTCCGTATGCGTGACTCAGCGCCTCCGTGACGCGGGGGCTTGCGCCCAGCCTCTGCGAAAGGCGCGCCGCGGCCTCTGCAATGTTGGCCAAAGCCTCTGGCATGTCACGGCCGGATGTCGCGAGCCCGGCGACACCCTGGGCGAATCCGGATGGTCCCCATTGCGGCGCCAGCCTGGTGATGACGATGCGCATGAGTTCCGGACGATCGGCGTAGTCGGCCTCTGACATCCAATGACGCACGTTGACGTCGTCGCCGCCGCCCAGCCGGCTCTGCGCCGCGACCGCGCCCGTGCACCCCATGTGGTAGAGGAGGGCCAGGTAGTAGACATCCGATACGTCGGCCCCACTCCAGCCGGCGAGGCGAGCGAGCTCGACCGCCAGCCATGCATCTCGGAGTGCGCTCTCGGCAGGCACGTCGTGCGAGAGATCGGTCGCGAGCGAAACCGCCGCCAGGAGCTCGGCCAGGCGTAGGCGACCTTCAGATCTCCCGGCGTCGACTACGTGCCGCCTCCCCGCGGTGTCGATGGTCCGCCCATTATCGAGCGCCGCGTGGCGTCACGGTGTCAGCCGCCTGCGACCCGACACCCGCGTGCTCTCGGAGAAAACCCGAACAAAGCAGGTCGATCTCATATATGCCGTCCGGCCCCGAGTTGACGAACGCAACCTGCTCGATGATTTCGCGCGACTGCCCGTCTCGGCTCAATCGGAAACGCCAGCTCAGGCGATCTCGAAGCCCGACGTGCTCCCGATGAGAGTCCAGAACCTCGAAGTCCGCGGCGCGCGAGAACCAGCCTTCGAAACGCCGAGCGATCTCCTCGCGCCCGAAGCGTGTCTCCGGTCCTGGCGGCAAGAGCATCCGCGCTTGCGCTTCCGGTGCCAAGCACTCAGCGAATCGCCCAAAGTCGCGCGTTGAGAGAGCCGAAAGGAAATCGTCCGGTGCGGATTCATGCATGCCATCCAAGGTAGCCGCGGCACGTTCGGCCGAACATCAACCGTTTGGTCGATTCATGCCCCGTCGAGCGACTTCGGCTCGGGCCGAGATCCATAGGGTGTGCGGCTGGTCGCGCTCGCCATGCAACTCGAGCATGCCGTGGACCAAGTCCTCCACCGTGCCGCCCTTCTTCGCGAAGGTGGTGAAGTCACGCAGGTACCGCTGGCTGGCGGCGAGGTTTTCTGGTAGGTCCGCGGCCCCCACGCTCTTGTGACCGGCGACGACGGTCTGCGCGTTCAAGGCGGCGACCGCGTCGATGCTGGCGATCCAGGCCTCGCGCTTTGCCTCATCGGCCTCGTACATCATCATGTGCACGTTGTTGTAGACCACATCACCGCAGACAACGGCGTCGGCCGATGGCACGTGGAAGATCGTGGAACCCTGAATGTCACCCTGGCCAACGTGGATCAGGTTGACGACCTGACCGTCCACCAGGATCTCATCAGTGTTCAGCACCTCGGGCACCACGGGCGTCTCGGGGAGCTCGCCCGGGAAGCGCGACGTCCAATACTTGCTCCTCTTGTTGAACTCCGCCTCCCAGGCAGCGCGAGCCGCAACCTCCGGAGCCGCGTACCCGCGAGCCTCGGGGAAGTGCTGGAGAAGGCGCGCGAGGCCGAGCCAGTGGTCCGAGTGGCCATGAGTGATGTAGACACCCATGATCTTCTTGCCGAAGCTTTTAGCCCAGGCGGCGATCCGGTCCGCGTTCTCGAAGGTCAGCAGGGCGTCGATGAGGATCCCTTCGGTCGGCCCCGAGATCAGCGTGCTGCTGGACGGCGCCCAGGTCGCGACCTCACCCTCGCCGAGCAGATCGGGACAGATGTACGGCCGCATCGGGGCGACGTAGACGTCAATCGAGAGCGGAGCGGTGCCTGCTTCCTCCATCGACCGGGGCTCAGCCGCCGGCGCCTTTCGCCTTTTGCAGCTCGGCGATCTGCGCACGCGCCGCGTCGACAAGCTCCGCATTGGTGTTGGCGTGCCCGGCAAGCCCCCACCCGCCTTCGATCGCCTCGGTCAGGAGAACCCAGGTCCTCGCCGTCAATGAGGGATCGCCGGCGGCAGCCGCGACGAGGTCGGTGAACTGGCGGACCACGGCCAACTGCTTGTCGCGGTTGAGCGCCCCCGCGTTGGTCAGCACCTGCACCCTGGCGTAATTGCCGTCTCCTTCGACGTTCGAGAGGGCGCCTTCCGGGAGGTCGTGGATGAACGCCGCCGTGTTCTTGCGGAACATCGGGATGTTCGGGACCTGCTCGATCTTCATCAGGGTCTCGGCGAGGTCTCGCGCCAGTGTCTTGGGATCCTTGAATGTGCCGTTTGTGGCGTAGACGTCGATCATCGGCATGGGTTCGTCTCCTTTACTTGACAGTCGCGGCCACGTTCGCGGCGGCCTCGATCAACCGCACCACGTCGGCCGGATGGGACACCATCGCCAGGTGGCTGGAGGGCACCTCGATTGTGGTCGCACCCATGCGCTTCGCGAACATGCGCTCAACATCGGGCGGGATGGCCTCGTCGTTGGTCGCGACGAGATACCAGGCCGGGTGCGACTTCCAGGCGGGCACCCCCATCACGTCCTCAAAGGTGCTCATCGACAGCCCTTGCTGAACTGCATACATGACCTTCGCGCGGCTCCTCTCGATGTCGGAGGCGAAATGGGTGACGAAGTCATCCTCGGGCAGCCAGGCGAAAGCCTGCTCATCGACGATCAGATGGGCCAGCGCCGGCGTCGGAGGGCCTCCACTGAGCAGTCCGCCAAGCGATTCGCCCTTGTCGAGGCCGAAGGCGGCGACATAGACGAGCGCCACGACGTTCGGCGCATCCGTGCCCAGCGCGGTCATGATCTGCCCGCCGTAGGAATGGCCGCCGACGATCGTCGGCCCAGTCTGGCGCCGCAGGACCTGGCGCAGGCGGGCGACGTCGGCCGCGAGCGAAGTCTCCGGGAACTGAGGCGCAGTGACGGTAAACCCTGACGCCTGCAACGAGCCGATCACCTCGCTCCAGCTCGAACCGTCCGCCCAGGCGCCGTGGACCAGTACAACGTTCGGTTTGTCACTCATGCTGAAGATCGTCCGCGCGAAGCCGGCTGCTTCGCTTGAGTCAATCGACTCGTTTCTTAATCGCGTACCCGGTCCGCAAACGCATCCCGCAATTGGGCGCGCGCGGATATCTCCAGCTTCGGAAATATTCGGTAGAGGTGGCCGCCGACGGTTCGCGGTGACAGGAAGAGGCGTTCCGCGATCTGACGGTTCGACAAACCTTCGGCGGCGAGCCGAGCGATCTGGAGCTCCTGCGCGGTCAGTCGATCGCGGAGATCGGGCGCACGCCGCCCAACCTTCTCTCCGGTAGCGCGCAGCTCCCGTCGCGCTCGCCTGCTCCAGGCGGTGGCGCCCAGCGCATCGAAGAGCGCCACGCTCTCCCTCAGCGGCGACCGTGATTCGGCGCTGCGCCGCCGTCGTCGCAGCCAGCGACCGGACGAGAACAGCGTCCGGGCTCGAAGGAACGGGTAGCCTGCCAGGTCCTGGGCGAGCGCCGCGGTGAACAAAAGGTCCGCCTTATCGTCCGCGGCCAGCAGCGGCCTCGCGCACGCCAGGTTGAGGCGGAGGATCGGCGGCTCTGAATGCGCGGAGATCCCTTCGAGGTCCGCGATCACGTCGGTGAGCCGGCTGGTCTGGCCGCTGCCGGCGGCGGCTTCGACGAGGTCGAGCAAAGCCGGCCAGCGCATGAAGCGGTGGAACGCCGACTCGGTCTCGTCGAAAACAGGCCAAAGGTGCTGGAACGCGTCCTCGTGCCGCCCATCGCCGATGGCCGCGGCGCCGCGGGCAAGGTGCGCGGTCGCGAGCAGTGGTCCACCCTTCATGGCCAGCAGCGCCCGCTCTGGTTCAGCTAGAACTGATTCGATGTCCGGCTCGGTTCCGCGCAACGCCGTCGCCAAAGCGCCGACCAGCTCTCCGGTGAGCCCGTACTGGGGCTGTCTCGTATCCCGCGCAAGACCGGCGGCCTCGTGTGCTGCCGCAGCGGCCGCCGCCCACTCGCCGGCGTGGATCGCCGCCCATGCATAGTGCACCAGAGCCTGCGTCAGAGGGACCAACCGCACCTGCTCACGGAGACCGTCGCTCGCGGATACGAGAAACCGCGCTCCTATCGCGAAATCGCCGGCCTTCTCAGCGGCGATCCCCACATACATGGCTGCGATCGGGTCGGTCAGCTCGTGCAGTCGCATCCGCGAGACTCGTTTCAGGATCGTCGGCCCGGTCTCTTCGGGATGGGCAAGACCGACGACCGCCAGCACCCGCGGGTCATCGTCCGCCATCCCCATAGCGAGGGCGGCTTCGACGAGATACTCCCGCGTCCTCGCCTTCGTCGGCGTCCACCAGCACCGATGCGCAATCGGTACCAGCGAGCGCAACGCCATGTCAGCATCGCCGCCGTCGCGCAGCTGTTCGGCGATCGTGACGAAGGTCCTGGCAGCGCCCGACTCGAACCAGACGCTCCCACTCATGATCTGGCCGAACCAGGCAAGGCGGGCCTGGTCGCGTGCGCTGAGATCGAATGTCTTCGCCTCATCGACCAGCCGGCGAGCGCCTTCCACGAGACCGAGCTCGTAGGCGACCTCCGCGGCGGCCACAAGACGCGCCCCCTTTCTTCGCGAGTCCGCGGTCAAGGCGGCCGCGCGCTCGAGGGCCGCGCCGGCTACCGTGACCGCGCCTCGTGTGGCGGCCACGCGTGCGTGCTCTTCGAGCGCGGAGGCGACGTTCTCGTCGGGTTCATTGGCAGCCATGGCGCGGTGCCAGAGCCGCCGCTCCGGATCGACGACGACCTCGGCGAGAGCTCTGTACATCTCGAGAACTTGCTGGGCGGAGGCCGCCTGACGGACAGCTGAGCGGATCAGAGGGTGCCGGAAGCGCAGCCCGTCGTCGGCGACCTCGACCAGGTCGGCGGCAACAGCGAGCTGGAGGGATTCAACGCCGGCTCGGCTGGATCGCGCGATCTCGTCCAGCGACGCTCGGCTGTCAAGCGCCGCGGCGAGGAGGGCGGCCCGAGTGTCCGGGCCAAGGTCGCGCAACCTGCCGGCGAAGGCGCGCTCGAGCCGAGCCGTCAACGTAGCGGGCCCGGGCGAAAGCTGCTCGCCCGATCGCCCCATGCTCCGCGCCAGCTCAACGAGCGCCAGGGGGTTTCCAGACGATTCTGCGAGAACCCTCGCGCGCAGGACCGGATGCAGCTCCGGCGCCGTGCGATCCAGCAAGCGTGCGGCCGCCGATACGCTCAAGCGCTCGAGATCGAGGGTTGGTAGGCGAGCATCGTCGAGCGGTGTCGACTGACCTCTCCTGATCGCCGCAACCAGTGCGACGTGCTCGGCTTCCAGCCGGCGGCCGATGAAGGCAATGACGCTGAGGGTGGAACGGTCCAGCCACTGCGCGTCGTCGACGATCAGAACCACCGGTACGGAGTCAGCCACTTCGCAGATGAGCTGGAAGGCCGCGACCGCAACCCGGAACGAATCAGGCTTGAGGTCGACGCCCAAGCCGAGCGCCGCTTCGAGGGCCTGCCGCTGGGACTCGGGCAACTGCGCCAGTGCTCCGACAACCGGACGCAGCAGTTGGTGCAGGCCCGCAAAAGCCAGCTCGGCTTCGGATTCGACTCCGACCGTGACCAACGGTCGGGCACCCTGCGCTTGCGATCGCCTGCGCACTCGTTGGAGCAGCGCCGATTTTCCGATGCCGGCCTCGCCTCGGACCACGACCGCGCCCCCGCCGTCGCGCAACCGATCTACCAGCGTGTCCAGGACTGCGGACTCCTGCTCTCGCTCGATCAGCTCGGGGCCGGCATCGACGAGGGGCGCCCCGCTCATCGGGCGAGTATGAGCGCTACAGCTTGTTCAGTTCAGTTGATGCCTCAGCTCACGATTCGCTCAGCCTAGGATGTGAGGGCTCCCGCGGGCTGGGGGTCGCCGACTCCGATTAGGGCAGCACCATGGCAACCGCGGACGCAGATTCCACCGAAGAACAAATGATTATGAGGAACGTCCCCCGGCTCTTAGGCGTAGCGTTTTTGATTGTCGTTTTCACCAGCTTGGGCAGTGGTTTGCTGCTCATGTCGGCTGTCGGATCCGGTGGCATATCCGAGAGCCTTGTTGACATTTCAAATCGGCCTACCCTGATGCGGCTCTTCATCCTGGCTGATCTGATTACCAGTCTTGGAATCATGGTCCTGGCAGTCCTGCTCTATGTCGTCTTGAACAAACAGAACAAGATCATGGCGCTTGTCGCCTTGGGATGCTGGCTGACGGAGGCAATGTCCTTAGCCATTAGCAAGACAGGGGCCTCTGCTCTGATACCTCTAAGTCTGGAATTCGTCAAGGCCGGAGCTCCGGAACACTCCTACTATCAGACGTTGGGCGAGTTTCTCTATAACGGTGTTGTCATCCAGCTGGGTCAAACGACAGAGCTACTCTTCTACTGCTTTGGAGCGATTCTGTGGTACTACCTCTTTTACAAATCGAGGTATATCCCGCGCGCTATATCTCTCTTCGGCCTGATAGCGGTGTCCGTGGCACTAGCGGGGCTCGCGTTCCAATTTCTTGGTCACGATGTTTCGATATTTGTATACCTCCCAATCCTCCCCTTCGAATTGACCATTGGAACATGGCTCATGCTCAGAGGCATAAAAGATGAGATGCCCGTCGTCATTGCTCGCGCGCCGTAACCGCCGCTCAGTCTCGGCCGGATGACGTGAATCCTGCTAAGTCGACTGGCCCGAAACAGGCCGCCCGCTAGCGCGGTCCTGGGCCGATCGGCAAAAAGATCGACGGCGGCGGCCGCCTGCTCAGCATCCCATCTCTCTGTGGCCCCGCCGCTCTGGAAGCTTTTTCAGCGCGGCGCTGAGGGCTTCCAACGTTTCGATATCGAGATCTACCAACTCCTGAGGAGGGTCCCAAAACGATTCGCGCAGCATCTCCCTGGTCTTGATCCCGAGAGCCGTCAGCACTATGGTCTTGACCCGCCGGTCGTTGGGTGGCGTGCGCCGCTCGACCAAGCCACGTTCCTCGAGGCGATCCACGAGCCAGGTGGCCATGGATGCATCACAGGCGAGCCCGTCGGCCATGGCCCGCATCGGCCTCGGCTCGTCGGGATCGAGCATCGAGAGGGCCCGGTAATGCGCAGGCGTCATGCCCAACTCCCGCATTTGCTCGCTTTGAGCCCGACGGCGGACGTTGGCTGACGAGAACTCCGCCATCAATCTCCACACCTCACCGGCCAGCGCCCGCTTACTGGTGCGCGAACGTGCGGCGGCCATGATCGCTGCGAATGGTACGCCAGATCGAATGGGGTCGTCCAACCTTCCGACGATTGAATATTTCGATACTTGAATAGCTGGACTATTCTGCTACGATCGCCTTAATGGCTGCGACCTACACGGCGCCGGCTTCGACAGATGAGCTAGACGCCCTGGCCGAGCGCCTCCGCGAGCGCAACTTCGAAGCTCTCATCGTCGGGACTGCGGCAGAGGCTCGGCAGGCAGTCCTAGATCGCATCCCGGATGGGGTCACCATCCACTCCGGCAAGTCGAAGACCCTCGACGACCTCGGCATTTCCCAGGTCTTGATGGATTCGGACCGATACGACTTCGTGCGCAAGCGCCTCTACAAGATGGACCGGCAGACGCAGTCGCGGGAGATCCGCCAGCTGGGCTCAGCGCCCGATCTCATGCTGGGCAGCGTCAACGCGATCACCAAAGACGGGCAACTCGTCGCCTCCTCTGCGACGGGCAGTCAGCTAGGCCCGTTCGCATCTGGCGCGGGCCGGCTGATCCTAGTAGTAGGCAGCCAGAAGATCGTGAAAGATCTGGATGAGGCACTGGCCCGCATCAGGGATTACGTCCAGCCCTACGAGGACCAACGCCTACGTGAACAAGCCGGCATCGGAACGATTCTGGCCAGGATCCTGATTCTCGAGCGTGACTTCAGGCCGGGTCGCACAACGATCGTGCTGGTGCGCGAACCAGTCGGAGTGTAAGGGGGTCCTCCGAGCGATGAGTATTCGCGTCACGCCACGTGGGACTCGGGGCAGAGGTTTCCCGCGACCACTCATGAAGATCTTCAAGCTCTTCGGCGGTCAGCAGATCCGGATGTACCGGCGTGATGGCGGCCAGAGCGCGAGCAAGAGGATGGGGTTCCCCGTTGTCCTCGTGACCACGCGGGGCGCGAAGTCGGGGGAGTCGCGGACGACAGCGGTCGGCGGGTTCCCGGACGGAGAGAATGCCTGGCTCGTGATCGCCGCCTTGGCCGGAGCCGCCCGCCACCCAGCTTGGTTCCTCAACATGGCGAAGCACCCAGACGAGATCTGGCTGGAGGTCGGGCACGAGCGATTCAGGGTTCGTGGCGAGTCGCTGGAAGGGAGCGAGCGAACTGAGGCGCTGGCAAGGATCGCGGCGATCTCAGCCCGAATTGGTGCTTACCAAGAGAAGACCGATCGGGAGATTCCCATCGTGCGGCTGATCCGCGAAACTGCGTGACTCAGCAATCGGCGTGTCGGTGCGTGTCGGGTCGCTGGTCGCTTTGAGCGGGTTAAGTCGCGTGATCTGGCGGCGGACAAGCCCTTATCAATCCATGTTGGAGACCGCCCTCTCTTAGTCTCTGCCGATTCAGCAAAGGTCAGCCAGGCGCTGCGCGACAGTATCCGCGTGTGGTAGAAGTGCCCCCGCGCCCTCGCCCATGAGCGCGGCAACGGATGCGGCGAGAGCTGTCCGGAGCGCCTCAGGCTTGGCCGCGCCGACGTGGGCATTCTCGAATCGAGCGAGGGTCTCAGCGGCAAGCTCGTCGTAGCCGCGCCTGCGCCGCGGGCAGCCCTTGGCGCAGGCATGCAAGCGAAAGCGCATGGTCGCGCACGGCGCCGACGTAATGCTCGGCCTGCCACACACGCCCGCGTTCGATGCACGCGCGCGCGTGGAGCGCGTAAATGACGCCCCACCCAAAGATGTCCCCAGCAACGGCCGGCGTGGGAATGGAGAGGTTCCCCGCGGCCGCCGGCCTGGCAACCTCGGGCTCGCCCGCTGCCGTGTCGCCGAACAGGAGCCGGAATCGTGGCCCGGCTGGACGAAACTGAGCGGCCGGCGTCATCGAAAGGTCGCACTGAAGTGCGCCTGGCAGCAGAAACACACGGTACGTGGTCGGATCGCGCTGGAGGTCAGCAAGGTGCACCGCATCGAGCTCCTCGACGAGCGTGCGCTTCCAGTCATCGAGCACCTCGCTGACCGGCACCCGGTCGGCGATGCCGAAGGTGAGGTCCAGGTCGGAGAAACGGTCGCCCTGGTCGAGAGCGAGCGAGCCGACGGCCGCTGCGGCAACGACGCGCTCATCCTCCTCCGCGAGCCGTAGCACGCGGTCGCGGAGAGCCTCCCGCTGCTCAACGGTGAACACGAGGCGCAATCCTACCTAGCAGTCGAGAACGGCTTTCAGCCAGCCGGGTCGAGGACAGTCGGCCATGCGGGGCGTTTTTTTGATCGTTTCTGGAATTAGTCAGACCGCGACAGCTTCGGCTGTAGGTACCTCACCAGGACGACCAGGCCGCTGAGAGCTTCGGTATGCCGCCGGCGAGCACCCGAGATATCGCTTGAATGCTTTCGTGAAGCTCGACTCCGACTCGTAGCCGACCCGCTGCATCGCTTCGGTGACCGACAGGCGTTCTACATCCAAAAGTTGCGCCGCACGAAGGATGCGGCATCGCGCCAGATAGCGCATCGGCGATTCGCCGACGCACACCGCAAAGCGCTGAGCGAAGTTAGACCGTGACATTGCGACTGCGGATGCCAGCCGCGCCACCGTCCAGTCCCCCTGGGGCGAGTCGTGGATGAGCTCGAGTGCTGCTCCTATCCGTGCGTCCTCAAGGCCGTGGATCCAGGGCGCGGCCGTGAGCGAATCGACCGCCAGTTGCGCCCGGAGGACCTGCACGAGCAGCAGTCCGCAGAGCAGATCGGTCAGCGCGCTGGAGCCTGGGCGCGGCATCGCCGACTCCGCATCTGCCATCGCGACAAGGCCCTCGATCATTCCCGCGCCCGGGCCCGCGTTGACGTGGATCAGGTCCGGCAGCGCTCGCAGCAGAGGATCGCTGGTTTGGCGCTCGAACTTGAAGAAGCCGCACAGCATTGTGGCGTGATCGCCGCCGCCGGCGATGCCGATAGACGGGAAACGTCCCGGAACGCAGTGCTCCATCAGGTCGGCAAACGAGGTGATCGGCACGCCCGGTTCGCTCATGAGCTCGTGCCGCTGGCCGCGCATCAGTACGGCCACATCGCCGGCCGAGAGGCGGATCGTGCGGCCCTCCTCAGTCCGAAGCCATCCAAATCCCGACAGAACGACATGGAAGACCGCGGCACCGAACGGTTCGAGGCCCAGGCCCCACGGCGCGCTCAGCTCGGCGCGCGCGATCAATGATCCGGACATCTGGATGCTGCGCAGCGCAACGCTCAACCGATCCACGGCCTACTTCTACTCCTTAACTGTCTTAGCGTCCAGACTGTTTGTACTCGCCTGGGAACAAGAACTGGACGCTATGACAGATCCTTCGTCGCCCGGAGCATGGCCGGAAATGCACTCGGGCCGTAACCTGCCCCTTATCCCCAGTCCCGAGGAGTACTTCAATGCCTAGATTTCTCGTCACTTATCACGGCAGCAACATGCCCCACGATGCGGAGTCCATGACCAAGGCGCGCGACGCTTTCATGCATTGGGCCGGCAAGACGGGTCCGGCGCTGGTGGACCCTGGAGCGCCAATTGGCGCTACGCGGACGGTTTCAAGCCATGGCCCGAAGGACGGTTTCGCCGAAGGGCCGTTCAATGGCTGGTCGGTGATCGAGGCCGCCGACCTGAACGCCGCAGCCAAGCTGCTCGCGGACCATCCGTTCATCGGCCGCGGAGGCGTGCTGCAGATCAACGAGCCGGCGGCGATCTGACGCGATCGCAGCCGTGTCCGGCGGGGATGCTCGGGGCCCTGTCGGCTTACCTTCTCGGCTCGTACCGCATCGCCACTGCCCCCGAGCCGAACTCCAGCCGGCTCACCAGCTTCAAGTCGAGATGCTTCGATAGCCCCGCGAACAACGTGGGCCCGTGGCCCGCGACCCTGGGATGGACTACGAACTCGTACTCATCGATCAATCCCAGCTCCGTCAACGCCAGTGGGAGCTTCACGCCCCCCACGAACAGTCCATTGCCCGACTCCAGCTTGAGTTGCTGAACGGCCTTGCCCAGATCGCCGCGCACGAGTTCCGCGTTCCAATCGACCTGCTCCAGGGTGCTCGACACGACGTACTTCTTGGCCGCGTTGATCGCCTGGGCGAAGGGTTCCATCCAATCAGGTCTCGCTCCCGGCGGCGTCGGCGGCCGCCACGCTGATTCCATCATTTCGTAAGTCACCCGGCCAAAGAGGAGAGCATCGGCCTGGCCGAGGTTCTCCGTCGCGTGACGATGTAAGTCTTCATCGACGAACCCTTCCCGATGATCGCAGCACCCGTCCAATGTGACGTTGATGGAGTACCGAAGGGGTCGCATTTCGCAAGAGTACCGCCGATGGTTACACCGACGATGTGTCGCGAATGAGTGATCTGTAGTAGTTCTGAGGGCAGATTCCGAGGCAGAAGGCCGCTGCGATACTAGGGACATGACGATCAAGAGATTGGACCACGTCAGCGTCGTCGTCGACGACCTTGCAGCCGCTGTTGCTTTTTTCACCGCGCTCGGCATGACGCTCGAAGACGAGATGCCGGTCGAGGGCCCGCGGGTGGACCGCGTGAACGGGCTCGAAGGTGTCCAAGTCGACATCGTTATGATGCGGACCCCAGATGGGCACGGGCGACTTGAGCTGACGAAGTTTCGCAATCCAAAACTGGTCGAGATCGAACCGGCGATCGCACCGCCGAACTCGCTGGGCCTCCGGAGCGTCATGTTTACAGTCGAAAGCGTCGACGACACTGTCGCTCGCCTGCGCGCCAACGGGGCCGAACTCGTCGGCGAGGTGGCCCAGTACGAGGACAAGTACAGACTCTGCTACATGCGAGGCCCTGCGGACATCATCGTCGCGCTGGCCGAGGAACTCTTCTGAACTCCCCGCGGCCTGGGGCCCGGTTGCGGGTCACTCAGCAGGCGCTTGCCGATGCCACCGGCTCGGTTCGCGAGGTGGTCGTGCGCGCACTCCGCGAGCTGCGGCTGCTTGGCGTCATCGAGACCAACGGCTCATTGATCACCATCCTCCGGGTCAACAGGCTGATCGATGAGGCCGGCAACGGCCTGCGAGGTGCAAGACCGCAAACTGCAGCTGCCTTCGGTATCCCGGTTAGGGGAATCCCGCGAAGATCCGCTGGCATTGCTCCGTTGATATGGTGCTCCCGTACAGAGCAAAGTGGAGTGCGTGCCCATTCTTCGCCGATTCATGCTCGCAGATCAATTCTCCAGCGTGGTGATCACCGTCGAGTACCTGTCCGCTGCCGCCGCCGCGCGTGTATGAGTCTTTGAGTTGTGCGACATCATCGGCGTTGCCGGATACCACGAGATAGGTCTTCATGCCGTTGCTCGTGCCCACAATAGTGAACGTGGAACTGCCACACGAGACCAGGGCGAACGAAGCGATCAGAGCCACAAACCAAAGGTGGTGGTGTTGGTAGCGCCTCGGCCGCAGGGACACGCCCTCCATCGTGGGCCTTCTTGTACTCGCGAGTCCGGAGCCTGTCAAGGCAGAGGCGGCATGTTCCCCGCGCGTGGCCCGTTAACGCCAGATGCGAGTGCGCGAGGTTGATGTTCGCCTCCTAGACTCGGAACTTGCGGGCCATGAGCCGGCCAGGACGTGGCGCTCCGCGCCCGTAACCACCGGCGGGCAATCTCGGGCGACTCGTCGTGTCACCGTGCGAGCGTCCGCGCGCTCACCGCTCTTGCAGTTCTTGCTCTTCCCGCAGCTCGCGCTCGGCCCGCAGCCAGTTCTCCTCGTCGGTACCGGCTTGGTCCGATTGCGAGATCAAATGCGCGCGTTCCGCAATTCTTTCCCGCGTGACCGGCTGGAGCGCGCCACCATGCGTCCGCGGATTTTCCTCTTCTCGGCGGTCCATTTCCTCCGAGTCTTCTGAGGCTTCGGGATCTTCTTTCATTGTTCTCCTCCGTCGGCGGCGCACCAAAACATCCCGTGCGCCGTGCTCCTACTGGACGATGTCAGGGGCCACGTTCGAGGTGCGGCCGGGCGTGCGCTGCTCGCGCCGCACCTCCTGCTCGACGGCTGCATCGATGCGATTCCACAGCTGCCAGTCGGCTTCCGATCGCCACACCTGATCGAACAAGGACTCCAGTTGGGTTTGCAGATCCGGGATACGTGACCGTCCCTTCATCATTGCCCCTCCTTGGTCATCTGTATAACGTGCGGCCAGGACCGGTGCCACTACTACCGATGTAGGAATTTGGCCCCCACGCGATCGAACTGGCCTGTGGACCGACCCGCCCTGCGCTCAGGGCGCCTGGAGGACGACCACGGAGCGAGCCTGGCTGACGACGTGTTCAGCCACCTGCTTGCGTTCCACCACCGGCTGCCGCCGGCTTGTATCCAGAATGAGTCCCCAGGCGTTTCCGTAATCCGGAGGAATGATCCAATCGATCGCATCCGAGTGGGCATTGAACAAGAGCAGAAACGAGTCGTCGACGATGCGCCTGCCATGCTCGTCACGCCCCGCGATCGCTTTCCCATTCAAAAACACGCCCAGTGTACGTGCATGCCATACCTCCCAATCCTCATCGGTCATCGACTGTCCATCGGGCTTGAACCAGCCAATGTCGACGGCGCCCCGAATCGGCCGGCCCTGGAACCAGCGGCGCCGGCGAAAGATAGCGTGCTCACGGCGAAAGGCGATGAGCCAGCGCGTGAAGGTCAGAAGCGTTTCGTCGATCCGGGTCCAATCCAGCCAGGAGAGTTCGTTGTCTTGGCAGTACGCGTTGTTGTTTCCCTTCTGGGTCCTGCCCAGCTCGTCTCCGCCCAGAAGCATCGGCACTCCCTGGGATAGAAAGAGAGTAGTCAGAAAGTTGCGCTGCTGGGTTGCGCGGCAGCTGAGCACGGCCTTCTTGAGACTGTCGCCCTCCGCGCCGCAGTTCCAAGACCGGTTGTATGACTCGCCGTCGGCGTTGCTCTCGGCGTTCGCCTCATTGTGTTTCTCGTTGTAGGAGACCAGGTCGCGCAGCGTGAAGCCATCATGGGCAGTCACGAAATTGATGCTCGCGCCCGGTCTGCGGGTATCGTTCTGATAGAGGTCGGAACTGCCCGTGAAGCGCGAGGCCAGCTCCCCCACGGTGGAGGGTTCCCCGCGCCAGAAGTCGCGCACGGTGTCCCTAAAGCGGCCATTCCATTCCGACCATAAGGCCGGGAAATTTCCCACCTGGTAACCGCCCTCGCCGATGTCCCAGGGCTCGGCGATGAGCTTGACCCGGCTCACCACCGGATCCTGCTGAATCAGATCGAAGAAGGTCGACAGTCGATCGACCTCATGGAACTCTCGCGCCAGGGTGGCGGCGAGGTCGAAACGAAACCCGTCGACGTGCATCTCGTTGACCCAGTAGCGCAGCGAATCCATGATCAGTTGCAGAGCGTGCGGGTGGCTCACATTGAGGCTGTTTCCAGTGCCGGTCGTGTCGTAGTAGACGCTCGGATCCTCGGCGACCAGCCGGTAATAGGCTGCGTTGTCGATCCCTTTGAAGCACAGCGTCGGACCGACGTGATTGCCTTCCGCGGTGTGGTTATAGACAACGTCGAGGATGACCTCGATTCCGGCCTGATGGAGCGTTCTCACCATCGCCTTGAATTCGTTCACCTGCTCTCCGCGCTGCCCGCTGCTGGCGTACTCGTTGTGGGGCGCAAAAAAGCCAATCGTGTTGTAACCCCAGTAATTTCGTAAAGAGCGCTCGACCAGGTGATGGTCGTGCACGAATTGGTGGATGGGCATCAGCTCCACCGCCGTCACGCCAAGCGAGATTAGATGCTCGACGGAGGCCGGGTGCGCAAAACCCGCGTACGTGCCGCGAAGGGCTTCGGGAATCTTCGGATGACTTCGGGTGAAACCCTTGAGGTGCACTTCATAGATGACCGTTTCGTGCAGCGGCGTGTCGGGCGACCGATCGCCGCCCCAATCGAAATGCGGGTGATGCACTACCGACTTGAAGACGTGCGGAGCGCTGTCCTGGATATTGACGGCGCCTTCGTGCGTGAGGTCATGCGCGTAGCAGGAGGGGTTCCAATCGATATTGCCTTCGATAGCCCGAGCGTAGGGATCGAGGAGAAGCTTGCTTGGATTGCAGCGGACTCCCTTGGCTGGATCGTACGGCCCGTGCACTCGATAGCCGTAGCGTTGACCTGGTCCGACATTCGGCAGATACGCATGCCACGAGAATGCGTCGACCTCCTCCAGTCGCACCTTGTGTTCGTTGCCGGCGTCGTCAAAGAGACACAGGTCGACTGCCTCGGCAACTTCCGAGAAGAGAGCGAAGTTCGTACCTACGCCATCGAACATGGCCCCCAAGGGGTAGCCGCGTCCGGGCCATGCCTCGATCGGATCCCTCCGCGCGTCAGCCAACTGCGTTCGGGATTCCTAAGATGGCGACGCTCGAGGGCGACAGGCAGAGCATTCCACCGCTGGGCCTGATGCTCGGATCGGATGCCATCAACAGCTGCATTCCCTCAGGCAGCGGGAACTGCCAGTCGTTTTCGCCAAGATTGACCCGGACGTTGATAGCGTCTCGCGCGAACTCGATCCGGCTCAGCTCATCGTCCATCTCGACAACGACGCCCTCCCCCACAGAATCCGCTGGAGCTGGGAGGCGCCGGCGGAGCCCGATCATGGCTCGATACCACTCGAGCATGCGTCGATGGAATGGTTCGTCCAGCTCGTTCCAGTTCAATCTCGATCGCTCGAATGTCTTCGCATCCTGCGGGTCGGGGATCTGATCGCTGTCCCAGCCAAAGGCAGCGAACTCCCGCCGGCGTCCTTCGCGTACTGCGTTGCCCACCTCCTGGTCTGAGTGGTCGGTGAAGTACAGGAAAGGGCTGCTCGCCGCCCACTCCTCGCCCTGGAAGAGCATCGGCGTGAAGGGTGCCAGGAAGAGCAAAGTGGCCGCGATCTTCAATCGGCCCTCGTCCACCAATGCGGCGAGGCGATCGCCCGTCGCGCGGTTGCCCACCTGATCGTGGTTCTGGACAGCGATCACGAAGCTGTGGCTTGCGACGCCGGTGGCTTTCCTGCCGCGCGTACTTTGTCGGCGAGCTGACCACACGCCGTCATAGACCCAGGCCTGTCTGAGCGCCTTTCCGAGAAGCTCGAGGGAGCCGAAGTCCTGGTAGTAACCGGTTCGCTCACCCGTGAGCACGCCATGCAGCGCGTGATGCCAGTCATCAGACCAAACGCCGTGGAGGCCATGACCTCCGACGTCGCGGCTGCGCACAAGGCGCGGGTCGTTGGCGTCGGACTCGGCAATGAGGAAGGTCGTGCGGTCTAGATCTGCCCCAAGCCCTTCAACCTCCAGCGCGAGCTGCTCGAGGATGTTCAACGGCGACTGGTCGACGATGGCGTGCACTGCATCGAGGCGCAGGCCGTCGAAGTGGTAATCGCGAATCCACATCAACGCGTTGTCAACGATGAAACGCCGCACCTCATCACTGCCCGGGCCGTCGAAATTGAAGGCGGTTCCCCAGGCGGTCGTATGTCGGTCGCTGAAATAAGGACCGAACTCGGAAAGAAAATTGCCGACAGGACCCAGGTGGTTGTAGACGACGTCGAGCACCGCCCCGAGTCCATGCGCGTGACACGCGTCGACGAGCCGGTTGAGGCCGGCCGGACCTCCGTATGCGTGATGCGGCGCGAACAGATCGACACCGTCATATCCCCACCCGCGGTCCCCTGAGAACTCGGCCACAGGCATTAGCTCGATCGCGTCGACGCCGAGCTCGACGAGGTGCGGCAGCCGCTCGATCACTCCGTCGAACGTGCCCGTCGGCGCGAAGGTGCCCACGTGCAGCTCATAAAGCACGGATCCGGCCAGGGGCAAGCCGGGCCAGCCGGAGTCCTTCCAGTCGTGGGCGCCATGGTCAACCACCTCGGACAGTCCGTGCACACCATCCGGTTGCGATGCAGAGCGTGGGTCGGGTCGAGTCTCGCCGCCGTCGAGCGAGATTCCATAGCGCGTGCCGGCCTGGGCGGCTCCGTCGGGGACCTCCCACCAACCACGCTCCATCCTCGTCATAGGCAGGCGCCGATCGCCGGTGACCACTTCAACGCGACCGTGACCGGGAGCCCAGGCCCTGAAGGTGTGCGTCAATCTCGCTCTCGAGCCAGGACCGCAACCGGAAATGCATTGAGCAGTGAGCTGAGCGCAACGCGAGCTCCACCGTCCTCTTCCAGGCCGGTCAGTAGATCCTTCCAGCGCCCTTTGGGTAGGTCGATCGTGGTGTCGGCCCAGTCCCCGGCCAGGCCGAACAGCAAGCGGGGTACCACGACAAGCAGCCGATCGCGGACAAACGACACGGCGTGGTGGGCCTTCGCACCGTGCGCGGCGATGGGCGAATAGCCCGACCCACCGAACAGCTCTGGCCGCTCGCGGCGGGCGCTCAGCAGCCTCGTCACGAGCCACAGCTTCGGAACCCCTTCATCCGCCCGAGCCAGGACCTGCTCCGCCTCGGCGTCCTGGATCTCCGCGAGCAACCGGCGCCGCAGCTGGAAATCGACCGGCCGGCGGTTGTCCGGGTCGACGAGACTCAGATCCCAAAGCTCGGATCCCTGGTAGAGATCGGGGACGCCCGGGCATGTAAGCAGCAGCGCGGTTTGAGCCAGCGAAGTGATCCGACCGTTTGGCGCAAGCTGGTTGCGCCCGATGAAGGTCTGCAGGTCGTTCATGAACTCACCGTCCGCCATGACGTTGTTCACGAACTCCGCGATCGCGTCCTCGTACGCCGGAACGGGGTCGATCCAGGACGTATGCGCCTTGCCTTCGCGAGCGGCTTTCAGGAGAAACTGCTTCAGGCGTTCGGCATCGATCGGCCACGCGCCGACCAGCGTCTGGTAAATGAGGTACTCGAGGTTGCGGTCCGGATAACCCTGTGAGCGATAGCGCTCGTTGTGCTCGGCCCAATGGCGCACGGCCGCTTCCCATTCAGCCGGCATCTCCGACAGCAGGTGAAGCCTGGCGCGCACGTCCGCGCTGCGCTTGGTGTCATGCGTCGAAAGCGTAAGCATGGTTTTGGGCCTGGCCTTCGCGATATGCGCACAGTATTCGTGGAAGCGATCGAGTGGGCGGCCGAAAGCGGCCGGGTTACCACCCACCTCGTTAAGCGACACCAAGCGGTGGTAGCGATAGAAGGCGGTGTCTTCCACGCCCTTGGCCATGACCGCAGTCGTGAACTGCTGGAATCGCGCGGTGAACTGCGCCTCGGACGCGCCCGAGAACCTGTGCAGTAACAGATCGCTGATGAAAGCCACCAGATCAGGCTCGATGTCGGGGCGGCGGCGTAACGTTTCTTCCACCGCAAACGCCACGTGACGCACGTCCTCGCCACTCGGCGATGTGCCGGGGCGAAGATAGGTCCGGTACACGGGGAAAGCCGTCGCCACCTCGCGCACAGCGTCCCGCAGCTCGCTGCGAATTCGATCGCGTTGCGCGCGGTAGCCCTCGCAGATGCCGACCAGCATCGTGGTGAGGCGCTCGAGGTCCGGCGACAGCTCGGTCGCCATGATCTCGTGCTTGCAGCTGCGCACCAGCTCGGAGAAAGGCTGCGACTCTCCTGTGAAGGCGTGGTAAAGGGAGGTCAGGGTTTCTTCGTTCCGAGAGTCGACGAACAGGCCGTCGACGTGCGCGATGAAGTCATATCCGGTCGTGCCGTCGACCGGAAAACTGGCTGCCAGGCGCTCGTCGTAGTCGAGGATCTTTTCAACCACGATGTAGGAGTCAGGTGCGGCCTCTCGGATCCGGTGTAGATAGGCGAGGGGATCGATCAACCCATCGACGTGGTCCACGCGAAGGCCTGCCAACCCACCTCGATGCGCCAGGTCGAAGACCACCTGGTGGCTCTCTTGTAGCACCTTATCCACCTCAACCCGAACGCCGATCAAGCTGTGAATGGTGAAGAAACGCCGGTAGTTGACCTCAGCCTGCGCAACGCGCCAGTAGGCAAGCCGGTAGTGCTGTCGCTGTAGTAAGGAATCGAACGCGTCCAGGTCACGCACGACAGAGTCGATCTCGATTCCGTTGAGGCTCGTAGGTGAGACAGGGAATACGTCGTCGTGATATCGGACGACGACTTCGTCATCGCGGCGCTCGAGTGTGAGGCGGCCGGACTCGAGCTCGCGGCCATAACGGTCGGATAGGACGCCCAGCAGCACCTTTCCCTTAAGGCTCGGGACAGGCGGGTCCCAGTTGATATCGAAGAAGCCCGCGTAGCGGCTGGAGAGGCCGTGCTTCAGGATGTCCCACCACCAGCGGTTGGCCGGAACCACGGTCGCCATGTGATTGGGCACGATGTCGATCACCACGTCCAGGCCTTCGCCGCGGAGCTGAGACACCATTCGGTGGAAACCAGGCTCGCCGCCCAGCTCATCGTTGATCCGGGTGGGATCGACAACGTCATAACCATGGCTGCTGCCAGGGGCGGCCTGAAGGATCGGCGAGCAGTACACATGGCTGACACCAAGCGATGCGAGGTACTCGGCGCAGTCGGCGGCGGCCTGGAAAGGGAAGTCCCTTGAAAGCTGAAGGCGATAGGTGCAGCGCGGATTCAGGTTGGGCGTCAAATGGGCTTTCAACCTAAGGCATTAGGCGACGCGTTTACTGGAGTTGAGCGGGAGCTCCTGACCGTTGGCGGCACGGTACGGCCCTTGGTCTCCAGGCGCGTGCTGATTTCTCGTGTTTTCAGTTCGGAACTTTCGATTCGGGCGCGCCGTGTGTCCAGATTAGGGTCAATTTTCAGGCGGACTACTACATCAGGCTGCTGGCCGGCTGAAGGTGCCGATGAGCCGCGCGAAGCCGAGGATGTGGGTTCTCATGGTGAACCCGACCACGGCGGCCCGCATGCTCGGAGGGAGGCCCAAGCTGGGCACGTCCAACGCGTACACGGTCAGCTGATAGCGGTGTGTCCGGTCGCCAATCGGAGGGCACGGGCCCAGATACCCTGTCAGACCAGCGTCGTTGGTGCCCGCAACCGCGCCGGTTGGTAGAGCGGTCGCGTTCAGCGAGGTGTCGCCGGCGGGGATGTCCCATGTGAGCCAGTGCCAAAACCCGCTCCCAGTTGGGGCATCGGGATCGAACATCGTCACGGCATAGCTCTTGGTGCCCGCTGAGGCCCCGCTCCAGTGCAGTCTCGGCGCTTGATTGCCGCCGTTGCAGCCGAAGATGTTGGCGATCGCGCTCTGCGAAAACGCGTGCTCGTTCTGGAGATCTGGGCTCGTCACCTCGAAATGAGATGCCCCAGCGGGAATGCCAGAGCGTATCGCAATGAAACCGAATTGATCGATGCCGGCCATGGCGGACGCGATTAGCGGAGCGGCGGCGATCGCCGTCGCCAGCACGGTAGCCGCTGTCAACAGCACGAGGGACACCTTCAACCGTCCTCTGATCCTGGTCATCGTTGGCCTCCGATGAGCTGTGGCGAGATACGGCAACGGGGACGCCACTCACTTCCACCCCCGTCGCGATGATCAGAGCACCGTGGACCAGGCGTGTCAAGGGTCAGCGAGATTGACTCCTTCCAGTGGAAGACCCGGGCTTACTTGCATTTCGTGCCGAAGGTGATATACCTCCGCTAGGCGGTGGCTGTGGGGGCCGCCATATAGGAGGACTGGCCATGCGAATGCGGGCGTTGATTGCTGCCGCGGGCCTAGCGCTTGCGGCTTCGGCACTGGGAGCGGCGAGCGCGGGTCCGACTCCAGCGCCGACCAACTTCAATGAGTTCACCGTCGCACAGTTCGAATCGTTGATGTCGTCGGGTCAGCTCACATCGGTAGGGTTGACCAACTACTACATAAAGCGCATCCAGGCGCTTGACCGCGAAGGTCCTGGGGTCAACTCGATCATCGAGCTGAATCCCGACGCGCTGGTCCTGGCTCACGCGGCCGACAACGCGCGCGCGGCGGGCCAAAATCTCGGACCGTTGATGGGCATCCCCGTCCTGCTCAAGGACAACATCGACACGGGCGACAATATGCAGACGACGGCCGGTTCTCTGGCACTGTTCGGCGCCCCGGCCACGCACGATTCAACGGTCGCGGCCAATCTGCGCAAAGGCGGGGCGGTGATCCTCGGCAAGACGAACCTCTCCGAGTGGGCGAACTTCCGGTCGTTTGAGTCGATCAGCGGATGGTCGGGTCGGGGCGGCCAGACCAACAACCCGTATGGCATCAACCGCAACGCCTGCGGATCGAGCTCCGGATCCGGCGCGGCCGCGTCAGCGAACTTCGCCGCGGTCTCGCTTGGAACGGAGACCGACGGTAGCGTCGTCTGCCCCGGAAACGCCAACGGCGTGGTCGGCCTCAAGCCCACGATCGGCCTGACCAGCCGCGCCGGTGTAGTGCCGATCTCTCACATACAGGACACAGTCGGCATCCACGCGCGGACGGTGGCCGACGCCGCGGTGACGCTTGGCGTGATCCAGAGCCAGGCCTTTGACGGCCGTGATGCCGCCACCGGCGGAGTCCCACTCGGCTGGCAGGGGACCGGCAGGTCGCGCCCCGCGATCCCGTCGGACTACACGAAGTTCTTGGATCCGAACGGATTGAAAGGTGCGACGCTCGGTTTGACTCGACAGGGGCTGGGAGGCTTCGATCCGTTCGTGCCGACACCGCAGCCTGTGGTCGACGCGTTTGAGCACGCTTTCGCAGCTCTATCGGCCGCCGGCGCCACTGTGGTCGACCTCGACGCGCTCGGTTTCAATTTCGCAGGAGGCCCTGGCGAGCTCGAGGTAATCTGCTTCGACTTCAGGAATGACCTGAAGAGCTACCTCGCCAACCGGACCGGCGTGCCCATTGCCGGCGGCACATTGCAATCGGCAATCGACTTCAACAACGCCCACGCCGCGCAGGAGATGCCGTTCTTCAACCAGGACATCTTCGACCTGTGCAACGGCCTGGCGCCGGGCCCAGACGACCCGCAGCCGGCCTTCGGCGGAGCGACGTACAACCACGCGCTGGAGTCCGACCGCCTCTTTGCGGTCAACAACGTCGACGCAGCGTTGTCGAGCCAACACCTCGACGCCATCGTCTCCGCTACGGACAACCCCGCGTGGGCGACTGACCTGCTCTATGGAGACCATTTCATTTTCGGCACATCGAGCATTGCCGCCGCGGGTGGCTACCCGATCGTGCAGGTGCCTGCGGAAAATGTATTCGGCGCACCGATGGGGATGAGCTTCTTTGGCACAGCGTTTAGCGAACCGACGCTCATCCGCCTCGCTTCTGGATTCGAAGCATTCACACAGGCTCGATCCAAGAATCTCCCCACGTTCGCGCTGTCACTGCCCTCCAACAACATCCAGGGACCGACGCTGACCAGGCCGCACCCCAGGTCGCCGATGGCTCCAGCTGACCCGAACCGGCGCATACCGCACAATATCTAGCGACTTCGGTTAGAACGGGCTGCGGCCTTCCCGACCGCGGCCCGTTCGTTTCTCTCACTCTGTGCCTCCATTTGACTTGACTCGCCAGTAGCCAATTACGACTCGTGGTCTCTCGTCAACGGCTCGGCTTGACCCAGACGCCGCGGTCCTGCAGAAGCTTGATCTGGGGCTCGATCACTTGCTGCCTGTACTCCCCGTGTTTCATCGGCTCACGCTTGAGGTACAGGTTCTTGGGATAGATCGGCTGCTCGTACAGGAGCTGATAAAGCTCCGTGCGCAGGTCCTTTATCCAGTTGTCCCACTGCGCCCGGGCGCGGTGGTCGCGGAGTGCCTCGATGTCGATCACGCCTGACACGTACGTCGAACCCGCCCCATACTCCTGCTTGCCGACAATCCGGCCCTTGTAATCGATCACAAACGAGCGGCCACCGAAGGTGTCGATAGGGGTCGTCTCCTCCGGAAAAAGGTAATAGGTGCCCATATTGGGCGCTACCACGTACATGTTGTTGTCGAGCGCCCGGGCCCGGCTCTGTATCTCGAACATCTCGTTGCCGGTGGCCGGATGTGGGTAGGAGGCTCGATAAACGACTTCGGCGCCGTTCAGCGCCAGAGCACGTGCGTTCTCGGGATACGAACCCTCGTTGGCCATCATGATGCCGAGCCGGCCGATCTCGGTGTCGGCCACTGGCCAAAATGCGTCTAGGTTGCGTCCGTACCTCTCGATCCACCAGTCGTAGATGTCGTGCGGACAGACCGAGTGCTCGACCGGGAACAGGGGAGAGACCTTGTAGTGCTTGAGGATTACATCGCCCTCGGGATTGATGATGAAACCGACGTTGAAGAAGCGGTCCTTCACCTCCGGGTGGCGGGCCTTGGCCTGCGCCATCACGAACACGTCGTACTGGCGCGCTAGCTTGCCCAGAGCTTCTGTCTCCTCGCCCGGGATGTCGATGGCGCAGGTGCGCGCGAACTCAACGTGGTCCAGATCCAGGACCTCGTCGTTGAACGCCTGCAGGGCACCTTCCGGGATCGCGATCAGGCGGACCGGGAGGTCGAGGCTCGAAAGCCAGGAAGCCGCCTTGACGAGATGGGCCAGATGCTCGAGGTTGATCTTGATGTCCGCCCGCTGGCGGATGCCTCTAACTGTTGGTACCAGGCCGACGGCGGTGTATGGGCTGATCATCCCGCTACCTCCCGACAACTCGAAGCTGGCCGGCAATGCGTCGACTTCCACACGCCCTGACGGCTGGCTTATCACATTACCTTCACCGCTGGGACGAATCTGAATCGGAAATTGGTTGGGGGCCCGGGATTTGACATCGATTGGCAGCATCGCGCATGCCCGAATTGGTCAGGTCCTAGTCATGCGCCTGGCGGCGATGGTGCGGAGCTTTGCGATTTGGGTCACTCTGCGACTTTGATCACGGTGATCGGTGAGGTCGCAGCCTAGCTTCATCGCTGTGCCCGTTGAATCACCCAGGCCATGAGCGGCGCCCTGTATCAATTCTCGCCTCGAATCCCGATGGCATCTGAAGATGACCGTGGCTGAAACTCGCGGCGCGTCGAGGCTTCTGGTGCGCAATTGAACCCCATCCGCATCCTCGTCGTTCAGGATCACCCTATGCTCGCCTCGGCGATCGTCGAGATCCTGGAGGGCGAGCCGGGATTGAGCGTCTATGCAGTGGCGCGAACCGGAGCCGACGCAGTGTTGCTCGCGACCCGCGAACAATTCAGGGTCGCACTGATCGACTATCGATTACCGGACATGAACGGCGCCGAGGCGGCCAACTTGATCAGGACTGCGCGCCCCGATACGGCGATCGTCTTTCATTCCGCTTATGACACAGAAGAGGCCGTGCTCGACGCCATCAGCGCTGGCGCCAGCGCCTACCTCAGCAGATCGGCCACGCCCGAGGAGATCGTGGAAGCGGTGCGGCGCGCCGCGCAAGAAGAGGTATTGATTCCGGTAGCCCTTTTCGCGAAGGCCGTCGCACGCCAGCGCCGGCTCGCGGCCGCGGAGAAGCAGCATGAAAAGCGCGTGGCTGAGTTCACGTCGCGCGAGCTCGATGTTTTGCGGCTGCTCGGCGCGGGATATGACACGGCGACCATGGCGAGGCACTTAGACATCGCCCCTCACACTGTGGAGTGGCACGTCCGGCACGTGATTGAAAAGCTCGAGGTCCACTCCAAGCTCCAGGCAATGCTCGTGGCCACGCGGCTGGGGATCATTCAGGTCTAGCTCTGGCGTTGTTGGAGTTGCCGGGAGTTTGGCCGCTGCAGTTTGCGCCCCCTTCAGCCCACCTCATAGGCCGTTGCTGGCCTGAGGTATTGGACCTCTTGCAACTTGGGCGCTCAACAGCGAGAAACGGCGCGGGCCCGTGCTTTGGGTCAATCTTCAGCCGGACTACTACATCAGGCTGCTGGCCGGCTGAAGGTGCCGATGAGCCGCGCGAAGCCGAGGATGTGGGTTCTCATGGTGAACCCGACCACGGCGGCCCGCATGCTCGGAGGGAGGCCCAAGCTGGGCACGTCCAACGCGTACACGGTCAGCTGATAGCGGTGTGTCCGGTCGCCAATCGGAGGGCACGGGCCCAGATACCCTGTCAGACCAGCGTCGTTGGTGCCCGCAACCGCGCCGGTTGGTAGAGCGGTCGCGTTCAGCGAGGTGTCGCCGGCGGGGATGTCCCATGTGAGCCAGTGCCAAAACCCGCTCCCAGTTGGGGCATCGGGATCGAACATCGTCACGGCATAGCTCTTGGTGCCCGCTGAGGCCCCGCTCCAGTGCAGTCTCGGCGCTTGATTGCCGCCGTTGCAGCCGAAGATGTTGGCGATCGCGCTCTGCGAAAACGCGTGCTCGTTCTGGAGATCTGGGCTCGTCACCTCGAAATGAGATGCCCCAGCGGGAATGCCAGAGCGTATCGCAATGAAACCGAATTGATCGATGCCGGCCATGGCGGACGCGATTAGCGGAGCGGCGGCGATCGCCGTCGCCAGCACGGTAGCCGCTGTCAACAGCACGAGGGACACCTTCAACCGTCCTCTGATCCTGGTCATCGTTGGCCTCCGATGAGCTGTGGCGAGATACGGCAACGGGGACGCCACTCACTTCCACCCCCGTCGCGATGATCAGAGCACCGTGGATCAGGCGGTCAAGGGTCAGCGAGGTCGACTCCTTCCATCGAAATGGCCCACGGAACTGCAACGGCCAGTGTCATCGTTGGAAGAGCCCGGTCGGGGCCACGGCGCTGGACGGCAGAGACTGGGGTCCGGTTCCCACCTGGTTGGTCGCGCTCACATAAAACGTGTATGAGGTGCCGGTGGCCAGCCCTTCGACGATGGCCGTCTCGGGGACCGGCAACCCGCTGACTTTGACCACCCAGGCGATCGTCGATCCGGTGTAGACGGTCACCGTGTAGGAAGTCACTCCAGAGCCTCCGTCCCAGGCGGGAGCTGACCAGCCGACGGTCGCCAGTCCCGGCCCAGGAACCGCCGTGACCGCGGTTGGCGGATCGGGCACCTCTGGTGAGACGGGTCCTGTTACTCCGATGACGCTCAAGTACGCGGCCGCTTGACCGGTCGCGCTTCTAAGAGTGTTCCAGCTCCCCGCGCCAGACGCGGTTCCGGCGGCTCCGTCTTCCGACAAGACACCTGTGAACTGCATTCGCGGAAGCCCGACGCTGTCGGCGTACCGATTCAAGCTTTGCCACTCGCTGGCCATGACGGCCACGTAGATCTCGGGCACTGGGCAGGCCGGCGGGGCTTCCCAGGCGACATGGTAGACAGCGCCCGCCGACCATCCAGGTTCATTGGGTACGTAATCGCCATAATCGACCATTAGCGCATCCTGGCTTGCCACGCACGGCTTGGACGCGCCAGACGCGGCCGCGTAGGCGTCAACCCACGCGCCGGTGGTCGGCCCGTCGTACCAGCTGCCGTCGCTTGACTCCTCGATATCGCTACCGGCCCAGGTTGCAACGGGTGTTGAAAGACTCCTCGCAACCGCTGCGATCGGACTAATGACCGACGTGAACCATGTTCGACCGTGCGACGACATCTGCGCGGGGGTCAGGGCGTAGCCGGGTACCGCTGCCGTCAGGCTGTTGCTGGTTCCCGCCACCAGCACATACCTGGGTGAGGCCGAGCGATTGGGATTGTTCTCATAGCCCCGCAGCCAGGCCTGGGCCAGAATTACGAGAGTGGTGTCCGGCGTGCAGCCCTGGCTGTTGAAGAGCTGGGTGCCCCACGCCAGTGTGACCGGCTCGAAACAGGGGGCTCCGAAGTCGAGGATCGTCATGCCACCCGTGGGCGGGACCGTCTCATTGGCCGCATCGTTGTAGAGGGGGCATTCGGTCGTCGCGCTCAGACCGCACACGTCGACGTACGAGCCGTACACGTAGAAAGACGATGTAGCCGGCGGATCACCTGCACCACTGCTTGCAAGCTTCGCGTTGCGCAGCGACCCGCTCCGCGCGTCAGAGACTAGCGCCGCGACCGGGCGCCGCCGGACCGTCTCCACGACGATCTCCGCGCTCTCGCCGCTCCGGGCGTCCGTCCCAGCCACGACGATCGAGGTGGGCCCGCTCATCCAACATCTGGTCGGATGGATGATCAGGCTGCTTACAGGGACGTCCAAGCATGAGGCGGATCCGTTCCATCCGATCTGTTGGATGCCGTGTGACATGTGTCCGGAAGGCAGCAACGCGATCGCGGTGACCGAGCCGATCAGCGCCAGACGTCGAGTCAGCGATCCTGCCGAGCTTGTGTACAACGGGCGAATTTTGCCTGAATGGCACCGGGGCCGAGGCGAGCAGAAATTGCGTCGTCGATGTTTCGACGAGCGTACCGCACCGTCTCGGTCGGCAACAATCTCAAGCTTGAGCTTTCGAAGTTGGACCGCCTACTCTCCCGAAATCCGGTGTAACCCATCGGCGGTACTCTTGCGAAATCTGGGGCCTGGCTCGCGTATTTTGCTTGCGTGGCCAAGGACTTGGTCGGGCGTGACGCCGAGCTAATGCAACTGCATACCGCCCTGGCAACAGCTTCTGAACACGGTGCAGCGGTCCTCGTGACCGGCCAACCAGGCATCGGCAAGACATCGCTCCTGGATGCCGTTGTCAGAGAGGCCCGCAGCCGCTCCTATCGAACATTGGCCGTCACCGGTCTGGAATCCGAATCTCAACTCCCCTACGCCGGCCTTCACCAGCTACTTCAGCCGGTCCTGGAGGCGTCTGGCAAACTTCCCGGTCCGCAACGAACCGCACTGCTTACCGCTTTAGGGATGCGAGACGGGACACCGCCCGACACGTTCCTGGTGGCCCTCGCCACACTCAACCTGATCGACGAAGTCAGCGACGAGCGCCCGCTCGTCCTGGTTGCGGACGACATGCAGTGGCTGGACGCTGCGACGGCGTCGGTCCTTACCTTCATCGCGAGGCGCCTCGAGTCAACCCACATCCTGCTCGTGATTGCTTTGCCGGAGGGATATCAATCCCCAATTCTGTCTGCTCACCTACCAGAGATCCGCGTGGAACCTCTTACGGACGCCGCGTCGAAGGAGCTGCTCGATTCAGTGGCGCCGGACCTCGATCTCCAGACTCGTCGCCTGATCCTCGCCGAGTCGCTCGGCAATCCGCTCGCGTTGCTCGAGCTGCCTCGGGCGCTCAAGCAGCAGGGAACGGATGGCCGCGAGGGGGCGCTCAGGAGCCTCCCATCGACCGAAAGGCTGGTGCGAACGTTCTCCGCTCGGGCGGCGAGCCTCGCCGAAGATACCCAGGCCGCCCTGCTGTTCGCGGCTCTGGACAAGGATCCGAGCGTCAGCGACATCGTGCGCGCCATGACTCGTCAGCTTGGCGACAACGTCACAGTGGATGTTTTCCAGCCGGGCTTGGACGCCGGCCTGATATCCATCGCTGGAGCGGTTGTGCGGTTTCGCCATCCGCTGATCCGCTCGGCGCTGGACCAATCGGCTTCAGCGGCGCAGCGGCGGAATGCGCACCTGGTCCTTGCAGAGGTCGTGACAGACCCCGATCGCCGCACCTGGCACCGCGCCAAGTCGGTGCTGGGTGTGGATGAGCGGGCCGCCGAGGACCTCGAGGCGCTCGCGAGTCGGGCGCAGGATCGCGGGGCAACGGCGACGGCGCTGGGCGCGCTCGAGTTTGCCGCTTCGCTGACGCCTGACGGATCGGAACGCGGACGCCGCCTCCTGGCAGCCGCCGAACTGGCGTTTCAGCTTGGCGACAAATCCGCCGTCGGCAGACTTCTGGATGGCACGGCGACCCTGAGCCTCACGCCCCATGATGTGGGGCGCGTGGCGTGGCTGCGCGAGGTGTTCTACGACGGTGCGCCAGGTGATCCCGATGGCGTTGCGCGACTCGTCACGGTCGCGTGCGACGCGGCGGCTCGTGGGGACCGCGACCTGTCGCTCAATCTTCTGCAAGCGGCCGCGCTGCGGTGCTGGTGGGCCGATCCCGGCGTTGAATCGAGGATGCGCGTCGTCGAGGCGGTTGAGCGGGTCTTTGGCAACGAGACGGATCCGCGCGCCCTGGAAATCGTTGCGCTTGCCGCGCCGATCGACGCAGCGGCTCGAATCGTCAACCGCGTTCGTGAAGCCGCCAAGGTCGACAGCTCGGATCCGTCGCAAACCCAGCTCCTCGCCTTCGCAGCCTATGTCGCAGGAGACATCGGCCTTGCGATGGAACTCATGGACGGTGCGGCTCCGATTCTGCGTGCCCAAGGCCGGCTGGGTCTTCTCACCCAGCTGCTGGTCGTGCGGTCGTGGGCGGCGATCAACTGTGGACAACTCGGCGACGCAGCTCAAGCCGCGGAGGAAGGCGAACGCTTCGCTCTCGAAACCGAGCAGCCGATCTGGGCGGCGATGGGCCAGATCGCTCGCGCGGTGGTGCTCGGCCTTCAGGGGGAAGAGGCTGCATCTGAGCGTCTGATCGCCGAGGCGAATGGGAGCTTGATCGGAGCTCGCTTATCGATTCTTCTGGCGAAGTCAGAATTTGCACGCGGAGTTATCGCCGCGACCGCCGGCAGGCAGCCGGATGCGGTCGATCACTTCCTACGAGTGTTCCTTCCTCATAGTCCCGCCTACCACGAGATCGTGGCGCGTGCGGCGGCGCCATTCGTGGTCGATGCGGCTGTGCGCGCCGGAAGAATCGAAGATGCGTGGCGCTTGATGGACCAGCTCGAGGCGCTGGCTCGGCGGACTCCGGCGCCCGTCGTGCATATCGGCCTGCGCTTCGGCCGCGCCTTGCTGGCTAAAGATTCGGAGGCAGAGCTTTTATATCAGGCGGCGTTGGCGGCGGATCCGCAGTGGCCATTCGACCACGCTCTCGCAGAGATGTCGTATGGAGCCTGGCTTCGAAGGCGGCGGCGGATAACTGAATCCAGGCCGCACCTGAGGGCTGCGAGAGACACGTTCGACGCGCTTGGCGTGCAGCCCTGGGCAGACAAAGCCCGCGCCGAGATGCGCGCGTCCGGCGAGCGGGACGGCGAGCCGGCCCATGTGTCGCGAGTGCCGCTCACGCCGCAGGAGCTGCAGATCGCTCAGCTGGCGGCTTCGGGACTCTCGAACCGCCAGATCGCCGACAGGTTGTTCCTGTCCCACCGGACGGTGGGCGCGCACATGTACCACCTTTTCCCGAAGCTCGGGATCGTTTCCCGCTCCGAGCTAGGGCGGGCTCTCGCCTCGGTGGAGCCCGCCCAAACGACGGAAGTGATCGGCTCCTAGGACTGCTGCTTCAGCCAGGGCGGGGTGTAGGCCCCCACCCCGTAGACGAACGCGAGAAGGTCGTCGGCGGCCCACTCCTCGGCGATCTTTCCGTCCGCGATGCGGTACACATCCACCGCATCCCATCGGACGTGCTTGCCCGAGGCAGGGATCCCGAGGAGGTCTCCCTTGTGCGTACCCTCGACGGCCGCCCGAACGGACACGATGTCGCGTTCGGCGATGATGTCCTGCTCGATGTTCTGCAGGTCCGGCAGGGCGGCGACGATGGCGCCGATCAAGCCGGCGAAGTTGTCGCGGCCCTCGACTGTGCCCAGGGTACCGCCATGCCACTTGACGTCCGGCGTCATGTAGTCCGCCGCCTTGTCGGCGCGGTGCTGGTTGAAAGCCGCATCAATGAACGCACGAACGATCCGCTTGTTGTCTTCGAGGCTGCTCGGGTTGCTCATCTCGCTTTCCTTTGCCTGTGTCGCGTTGGTGGTGCTCATGCGTGGCAAGTTACGAAGAGCAATCGTTTCTCGACTTCTGACGGTCGACTGCTTCTTCGCCGGCTGCTCTGGACGGATGACTTACGCGCCCGACCCGGATGACTTAGCCGGCACTCAGATACGGCGCGCCCTGTCGACTGTCGGCACCGGTCCGAGCCGGGTCACTTGCACAGTCAAGTTCTCGTGCAACATGTTTCCTGTCTCTCGACAATGTGAGGGATCCTCTGCAAGCCATGCCCGAAGCTGATCTTCCCGTCCTGATCGTCGGCGGCGGCCCGGTTGGCCTGTCGGCGTCGCTGCTCCTGTCGCGGCACGGTACACGTTCACTGCTGGTGGAGCGCCACCCCGGAACCTCGATCCATCCAAAGGCGCGCGGACTTAACGTCCGCACGCTGGAGCTGTTTCGAGTCTGGGGCATCGAGCCGGCGGTGCGAGCTGCGGCCAAGGAACTTGAGCGAGCGAGGGACGTTGTCTGGGCTGCGACACTGGTCGGGCCCGAAACGAGACGTGCACCTTACGGAGGCGCCGGCGAGCTGGAGCAAGCGGACAGCCCCGCCACCGGTGTGGGCTGTGCGCAGGACAAGCTGGAACCGGTCCTGCTGGAAGCCGCCGCCTCATACGGGGCGGGCGAGGTCAGCTTCGATGTGGAGCTTGTTGGCCTCGACCAGGACGAAGAGCGAGTAACCGCCACTGTGGTGGATCGCGAAAGCGGAAAGGAACGATCTGTCCGCGCCAGTTGGCTGATCGCCGCTGATGGGGCTCAGAGCTCGATCCGGTCGATGCTCGGAATCGGAATGCCCGGATCGCGCGATCTCGGCCACCGCATGGGGATCTATTTCCGCGCCGATCTTCGCGAGGTCGGCCATGATCGCCCAGCGCTCCTGTACCTCCTGTCGCCACCCGAGGGGGCCGGCGTGATGGCCGCAGTCAACCTGGCCGACCTCTGGCTCTATATGGCACCGTTTCGTCCTGACCAGGGCGAGCAGGTCGAGGACTTCGACCAGGCGCGCTGTGTTGAGCTGGTTCGCGCCGCCGTTGGGGACCAGGACCTCTCCGTGGAGGTGCTGTCAGCACTGCCCTGGGCGGCCTCGGCGGGTGTTGCGGAGCATTTTCGGAAAGGCCGAGTCTTCCTGGCTGGGGATGCGGCTCACTTGATACCGCCGACCGGAGGCCAGGCAATGAACGTCGGCATCCAGGATGTGCACAACCTCGCGTGGAAGCTCGCCGGTAATGTCGCCGGGTGGGCTGGTCCGCGGCTCCTGGACAGCTACGAGCTCGAGCGGCGTCCCTTTGCGCTCGCGGTCATGGACGACGCCAGCCGCAACGCCGGCGGCTTTGGGCAGCGGCCGGAGCAGTTCAGCAATCGAGGCCGTGTTCTTGGCGTCTCTTATGACTCGCCCGCCGTCATCCCCGACGGCACCGACCTTCCCGCCGTCGCGAATCCTCATATCGACTACGCGCCTACCGCCCGTCCCGGCAGCCGTGCGCCTCACATTTGGCTTCGGCGACGGGGCGAAAGAATCTCGACGCTCGACCTCTACGACATCGACTTCGTGCTGTTGACCGGTCCAAGGGGTCAGGCGTGGCGGACTGCCAGCCGGCGCGCGGTCGAGCAGCTCGGGATGCCGCTGCGCTGCTACTCCATCGGTGCCGAGGACGATCTGTTCGATGAGTCGGATGTGTGGCCACGCCTTTATGGAGTCGGTGTGGACGGGGCTGTCCTGGTCAGACCCGACGGTCATGTCGCATGGCGGACCACCAGCTCTGAGGGCAATCCGAGTGATCATCTGGTTGCCGCGCTGCGCCGCATCCTGTCGCGCGATTAACCGCGCACGCAAATGACGTCACCTAGAAGGCGATGTTGTGAACGAGCGCGATGCCGGTGTGGATCAGCGGTGTGAACTGGCCCGTCGCCAGATCCACGGTGTAGAGCGTCGATCCAGTCGGAAGAGGGATGTAGTCGGAGGCGTAGAGCTGGCCCTTCTGATCGAAAGCCAGGCCCATCACTCGCTTCGCTCCCGCGATATCGACCACCTTGGTCGCGGCACCCGTGGTTCGATCAATCCGATAGATCGACTGCTGGCTCGCTCCAAACAGCTGGCCGCTGGAATCGAAGGAGAGGCTCATGATGAATGCCGACATCACCGAACCAACCCCGAACGATCCGATCCGGGTCGCCAGGCCCGTGCTCTTGTCGATCGTGTACAGCGAGTTGAACGTCGGCGAGGTGGGCGTGAAGTCGCCGGCCGCGTACAGGACGCCGTTCCGCGAAGACGTCATGCCCATGACGTACAGGTTCTGCCCCAGAGGGCCGTTGCCGACCAGGCTCTCGGCGCCGGTCGCCAGGTCGACTTTGGCGAGGTGCGCCTGCGCTGGGTTCTGCGTGTGCGCAATCGTGTAAGCCTCCCTCCAACCGGGGGCGATCGCCAGGGCGAGAGACTGCGGAGCGACGCCCGTAGGTCCGACGACCTCTACGGTTCCTTTCTCCACGTCCAAGCGAAGCAGCTCTGCTCCAGCCTCGCCCATGGCGTAGAGAGTCGCGTTCGCGTGGGCATGGGTCGCCTGTTGATCGGAGGCTGCCGCCGGGGTGGCCCCTAGACCGCACGCCGAGCCGATGAGAACCAACGACGCGAGGGCCGATGCCTTCAGGTAGCGCATGTCATTTCCTCCTGGCTCCGATTCCTGCTCAGTCACGGCGCCAAGTTAGGCCTGCGGCGATGTCGCGGCATCGGTTGAAGAACCTAAAAGGAGGCCAGACGCGGGCTCAGGTCATGGGGATCGCCCGGCAGCCAGCTCGCGGACAGCCCAGGCCGCGATCTGAGCTCGGGAGCGAAGACCGAGCTTGTTCCGGATGTGCTCGGCGTGGGAGTCAACCGTCCGCTCCGCAATCTTCAGCCTGACAGCGATCTCTGAGCTGGTCATCCCCTCGCCGACCAGAGCCACCACCTCTCGCTCGCGCCGGCTCAGCTCAATCGCCGCTGTTTCGGCTTCGTTCGCCAGTGCGTGTTTGACCGCCTGCTCCATCGTCATGGATTTGCCCTCGTTCCACGATCGGTTGGCACGGGTTGGCCCTATGGCCTTGCGGGCGTGGTCGATGGCGGCCTTCACTCGCGCGCCATGCCCCGACGACCACGCGGCTCCTATCGAATGACGGATGGCGGCTGCTGCCGCGAAGAGACGGAGCGCTCGCTCGTAACTCTTGTCTTCAGCAGCCAGCGATGCAAGCCCGTCCAGGCAGACCGACACGTCGAGTCGCTGTCCGAGCTGGGTGAGCTCGCGCAGGCTGCTTTCCAAGTTCGCTCGTACTGTGGCCAGGTCTTGCCGGTCGAGGTCGACCAGGGCAACGTTCATCAGGGTGTGGGCAGCAAGATCCCGATCGCCGAGCGCCTGCGCGGCGTCGTGGCTCTCACGGAAATAGCGCCGTGCTTGCTTCAGCTGCCGCAAGTCGTGGAACACGTGGCCGAGCGTGTCAGAGAGAGGTACATACATCTGCGCGTCGTTGACCGACCGCGAGACCGTCTGGCATCGAAGCAGGAATCGGCGGGCTTCCGAGAGACTCCCCTGACGCCATCTCAGTTGACCCAACCCAAACAACCCGCGGGCTGTGAGAGGAATCGAATCCTGCTCCCGACCAATACGCAGCACTTCCTGAAAGTGCGCCTCTGCCTGGTCGAATCGGTTGCTTGGCAGGGCCAACCGGCCAAGCTCGTAGAGCGTTTCGGCACGACCGACCGCGTCGCCGAGCTCCTCATGCAGGCGCAGGCTCTCTTCGCCGTACGTTCGTCCCAGCGCGTAGTGGTTGAGAAGCCGCGCCAGACTCACCGCGCCCGCGAGAAGATGCGCTCGCGCGGAACGCGGCTCTGGCGATGCGTTCAGAGCCGCTTCGGTCCAATGGATGCCCTCCGTCCAGTAACCCCGCACGAACCAGAACCAGACTAGGCCGGCCGCTAGGCGAACCATCGTCTCCGGTTCGCGCTCCCGGGCCAGGATGAGCACGCCACGCAGGTTTTCGTAGTCCCGGTCTACGCGAGCCAGCCAGGCCTTCAGGTTGCCGCTCGAGCTGACCGGCACGGCGGCGTCGAAGGCCTGCGAGTAATGTCGGATGAAGCGCTGGTCGATCTCGTCCCGCTCGCCCGTCTCGCGCAACCGGTCACGACCGTAGTGCCGCATCGTGTCGAGCAGGTGATAGCGCCCTATGCCATGTGCATCCTGGGTTGCTACGACCATCGATCCGGCGACGAGGCGGCGCAGTACGGGGAGCAGATCCGCGTCGCACGCGATTGCAGCTGCGGCCAGGTCAAAGCTGGCGGGAAAAACGGAGAGGCGGCGGAAGACGGCTCGCTCATCTTCTGTGAGAAGGTCGTAGCTCCAGTCGAGTGTCGCCTTCAGGGTCGCGTGCCGCGCATTGACTCCTCGTGGCGCCACCAGCAACCGGAAGCGGTCATCGAGGTGGGTGCGGATTTCGGCGGGCGTCATGAGCTTGACCTGGGCGGCGGCGAGCTCGATCGCGAGGGGAAGGCCGTCAAGCTGCCGGCATATCTCGGTTATGACCGGGGTCACATCCAGGCGGTGAAAGTTTCGGCGGACGTGACGGGCACGCTCCACGAACAGATTGAGCGCGTCGCCGTCGGGCAACCCTTCGAGCTGCCAGAGGAATTCTCCGGGGACATTAAGCGACTCGCGACTCGCAGCAAGGATCTGCAGTTGAGGGCAAGCTTGTAGGAGCGTCTGCGCAAGCGAGGCAACGCTGCCTGCCAGGTGCTCGCAGTTGTCGAGCACCAGGAGGAAGCGACCCTGACCAAGGCGGGCTGTGATCGTCTCGAGCAGCGTCTGCCCGGGCTCCTCGCGCAGCGCCAGGGTTGCAGCCAACACGTTGGGGACGAGGTTCGGCTCGGACGTCGACGCCAGCTGCACCATGAAGACCCCGTCGGGGTACTCGTCGAGCCGGCGCAATGCAAGCCTGCTGGCGAGCCTGCTCTTGCCCACGCCGCCGGGCCCGGTCAATGTAAGCATGCGAACCTGCGACAGGAGCTCTTCGAGCTCAGCAAGATCCCGCTCCCGTCCGACGAAGCTGGTCAGCTCGACCGGCAGGTTTTGGGGTGCCATTGATTTCTCCTCCCGGCTCGTGGGGCCAGTGTACGTCGCGAGAATTGGACCCACAAGACTGACGAGAAGAGCGCCGGGCGGCCTCGCGAGACGCCCTGCAGATCTGGGGAGTGATCCGCGGTCGGCGCCCCCTTGAGCATCGGGGCTCTCGGTCACAAAGGGTTATCGATTGCAACACGTCTCGAGCAGCGTCGCGCCACGGTTTAATACACGAAGTTCTACATACAGAGCCGTTTGGAGATTCGCCTCTACCTCCAAGCGGCTGGACGCGGCGGCGTCGAATAGCCTCGTCTACGAAGATGCGTGGCGATCCAGAGCGACTTGCCTCTGAGTTACAAGTTCTCGAGCTTTGGCACGACTCCGAAGGACGCTGCTACGAACTTCGGATCTCGAGTTGTGGGTCACGGAAGTGCCGGACGCAATCGAGTCGTGGCCGCGACGACGAGTTCAAGGTATTTCCGGGAAATCGAGGGCCGAGCTCTCGCCCGCCACCTCGTAGGCGGTTCTGCCCAGCAAGCTATTGGCAATGATCGCGCTTCGCCAGGCCATCAAGCTCAAGTTGGGATCGGCCACGCCGCGCATGTGCCTGGCAGCGTCCTGGGCGTAAATCCGAAGATTTGCCGGCCCGTCCCA